>Ga0302286_10000004_pt1 | contig 280346 bp, 239 predicted proteins | sample III_Fen_E2_3_FD_198765 | JGI IMG/M metagenome (GOLD analysis project Ga0302286, IMG submission 198765) | Peat permafrost microbial communities from Stordalen Mire near Abisko, Sweden - III_Fen_E2_3 | ecosystem: Environmental > Terrestrial > Soil > Wetlands > Permafrost | place: Sweden...
ATGCTCACCGTCTGGGAGCTAACGAGGCTCCGCCAGCTATCATCTCTTCATTCCTAGGCAAACAGCTTACAAACCTGCTTGACCATCTGGAGAATTCAACAAAGGATGAGCTCTTCACACTCGCAGGGAAACAGGGAATGAAGCTCGACATCCCACAGATTCCAGAACTGATGATCGATAATACAGACCGTAACCGCACATCACCTTTCGCCTTCACAGGTAATCGTTTCGAGTTCCGTGCTGTAGGTTCTGAGGCAAACTGTGCTTCGGCTATGATCGCACTGAACTCATCTGTGGCTGAAGCTCTTACGGACTTCAAAAAACGTGTGGACGCACTCATCGAAAAAGGTGAGCCTAAGATTAGCGCTATCCTTGAGGTGGTTCGCGAAGACATCAAGACCTGCAAACCAATTCGTTTCGATGGCAATGGCTACAGCGAAGAGTGGAAAGTGGAAGCAGAGAAACGCGGTCTCGACTGCGATACTAGCTGCCCGGTTATCTTTGACCGTTATCTTGACGATGCAAACATCGAAATGTTTGAAAATCTAGGAGTAATGACAAGGACAGAACTTGAAGCCCGCAACGAGGTTAAATGGGAAACATTTACAAAGAAAATACAGATTGAGGCACGTGTAATGGGTGACCTCTCTATGAATCATATCATCCCTGTCTGCACTCGCTACCAGAGCCAACTCATCAAAAATGTTGAAAGAATGAAGAGCATCTTCCCAGCTGAAAAGGCAGAGAAACTCAGTGCTCGCAATATGAAACTGATTGAGGAGATTGCAGAGAGAACAGACAAGATAGAGAAGAACGTAGAAGAACTCGTTGAGGCACGTAAGGTGGCAAACAAAATTGAGAGCGAACGCGAGAAAGCTATAGCTTATCATGACACCGTAGAACCTAAGATGGAAATCATCCGTAGAGAAATCGATAAGCTCGAGCTCATCGTAGAAGACGGATGCTGGACACTTCCTAAGTACAGAGAATTACTTTTTATTAGATAATCAAAGAAAAATCCAACATTATCTATTTCTTTTGTTGGTTGTTTTAAGTTTGCGACGGAGGTAGCTGTGAAGCCACCTCCGTCTTTTTTTATCCATGTAACAGAAAAAGAAAACGATTGTAATACGATTGTAACAAATATTTTTTATCTTTGTACCCGAAAGAGTAAGATATAATTAGATGACAACTAACAAATACAGATTATGAACAATTCTTTTTTTAGTAAATTTGGTCCGAAAGAGCCTAAGTTTTTCGATTATTTAAAACAAGTTTCAGAAGTGTTACTTACAGCATCCGAATTGCTTATGGAATCACTCACATGCCAGACACGCGAAGAACGCAAAGAGGCTTTCCGCAAGATTAAGGAACAGGAAAGAATAGGCGACGTATTAGCACACAAAATTTTTGAAGAACTTAGCACGTCATTCATCACGCCATTTGACCGTGAAGATATCCACCTGCTGACCGATTGTCTGGATGACGTCATTGATCGCATCAATAGTTGCGCAAAACGCATCGCCATTTACAATCCAAACAAGAATAATCCGTATGAAGAATCGTTAGGAGAAATAGTAAAACAGGATTCCATCTGCATAGACAAAGCTATGAGTGAACTGGCATCATTACGCAAAAACGCATCAAATTTGAAAGAGCGCTGCAAAGAACTGCACGACCTCGAAAATAAAGGCGACGATATCTACGAAGATGCAATCATCCAATTGTTTGAAGAAGAAAAAGACGGTATTGAACTGATTAAGATGAAAGAGATTCTCAACGAACTCGAAAAGGCCACTGATGCAGCCGAACATGTAGGCAAAGCACTAAGAACTATCATTGTGAAATACGCATAACGATCAATATAAAAATAAATGATACTACTCATTTCAATTATCGTACTAGGATTAGTCTTTGACTTCATCAACGGATTTCATGATGCAGCGAACTCTATTTCGACCATCGTGACAACAAAGGTTCTTACCCCGCTTCAGGCTGTGATATGGGCGGCATTCTTTAATTTTATTGCATTTTTTATATCAAAGTACATTTTCGGAGAGTTTGGCATTGCTAATACCGTATCGAAAACAGTATACGAACATTACATAACCCTACCTATCATACTTGCAGGAGTAATAGGGGCTATTATATGGAATCTGCTTACATGGTGGAAGGGGATTCCTTCTTCATCTTCACACACCCTGATAGGCGGTTTTGCAGGCGCTGCAATTATGGCAAACGGATTCGCTGCAATCCACGGTGCGATCATTCTGAAGATAGCTGCATTCATCTTCCTTGCTCCATTTATCGGTATGCTAATAGCATTCCTCATCTCGCTAATAGTGCTTTATACTTGCAAAAATGTAAACCATACACATGCAGAGGTCTGGTTTAAGCATCTGCAGCTAGTATCATCAGCATTATTCAGCATCGGCCATGGCCTAAACGACTCACAAAAGGTGATGGGTATCATCGCAGCAGCTATGATTGCGGCACACCCATTGCATATCGGAATAGGAATACGGTCGATAGAAGATATTCCTGACTGGGTGGCATTCTCGTGTTTCGCTGCAATATCTATGGGAACAATGTCGGGAGGCTGGAAAATTGTAAAGACGATGGGAACAAAGATAACCAAGGTGACCACATTCGAAGGAGTAGTGGCAGAAACATCAGGAGCCATTACACTTTATCTTACTGAAATTTTGAAGATACCTGTGAGTACGACACATACGATAGCCGGTGCGATAATAGGTGTCGGTGCTACGAAACGTCTCTCAGCGGTACGCTGGGGGATAACAAAAGACCTTATGACAGCATGGGTTCTCACAATCCCTGTAAGCGGTCTGCTCGGTGCCGGTATCTATCTGATAATTTCCACCTTCATATAATGAATTATAAAAATTAGTAAAATTATTTTGTTTTCCTATCTATTTGTATTATTTTTGTAGCAAGGAAAGGAGAACAAGAGAATGAACAGATATTGTTTAATTATAGCCCTCGCAGCCCTGTTTGCTTCGTGCAGTGGCAGTCAGGCTGTATTCAGTGACCAGATGAAGCTGAAGATGGCAGACAAAAATTTCACAGTAAAGGTGAACACTGCAGAACCGATGAGTGGGCCAATGGTGGTTCTCACGAGTCCCTACTCGATAAAGGTAAAGAATGACTCCATATTCTCGTATCTGCCCTACTACGGGCGTGCATATTCCGTACCTTACGGAGGAGGGAAAGCTCTCAACTTCGATGATAAGATGATATCCTACACTCAGCGCATCACCGCTAAAGGTATGGTAGAGATAACCGTCAGCGTCAAAAACGACGAGGACACATACAAATATAGAATTTCACTCTCACCGACAGGTTCGGCTTCTATTACTGTCAACAGTCAGAATCGACAACCTATATCATTTTCAGGCACATGGAAATAAACAATACAAAACAGCAATCATCACAGATTTTATCGGAGCTTGAGAGTCTTTCGACCGAAGATAAACGGATAATCCTTCCAAAATTCTTTAAAACAGGGAAGGGGGAATATGGAGAAGGGGATCAGTTTCTCGGCGTTACGGTACCGAATATACGTATTGTAGCAAAGTGTTGTCTTGACATTCCGATGGATACTATTACAGACCTAATATTATCGGAGTGGCACGAGATGCGTATGTGTGGACTGATGATCATGGTGGAAAACTGCAAGATGATACCAAAGACGTCATGGCGGAAGAGTCATTCAGATGACGAGGGAAAGGCTCTGAGAAAAAAATACTTTGATTTCTATCTCAAACATACCGACAGAATAAATAATTGGGATCTTGTCGACCTTACCGCCCCTACCATCATTGGCGAATATCTCATTGATAAACCACACGATATTCTATATAAACTTGCCGACAGTCAACTACTTTGGGAACAGCGCACTGCCGTCGTCTCCACCTTCGCTTTTATAAGAAATAACGATTTTATCGATATTTATACCATCGCAGAACATCTTCTCAACCATCCTCACGATCTAATGCAGAAGGCCATCGGATGGATGTTGCGCGAAGCTGGCAAACGTGATGCCGACCCGTTGAGAGCATTTCTTGACAATCATTCGGAAATAATGCCACGCACCATGCTCCGCTACTCTATCGAAAAATTCAGTGAAGCCGAAAGGCTGCATTATATGAACAAGTGAGAATCTGAGTATTGCAACTTTGCGGTAATTTTATCATACTGTCACTTCATAACGTTCATATAGTTCTCCACTTTCTCCATAAAACATTGTATGTGTGCCCCATCAACAAACTGATGACTTACTGACAACGAAATAGGCATCTCCATACGTCCATCTCGTGTGATGGCCTTGCCTGCATTCATAAGCGGATAGTTGAGAGCACGACCAGACTCCATTAGGGTATAACCGATAGAAGTAAAATACAGTTTAGGAGTGGCACTAAGCAAGATTACATCATAATCTCCCTGTTCATCCAACTTTCGGTCAGTGCCATAAGGATCACCGTCGACAGGTATGGTGGTTATCTGCTTTCGGGCTTCGGAATAGAACGTATCGAAATCCTCATAATACTTCACACGGATGGTAAAGAAGGTACGCCCTGGTACAGCTATCGGGGTAAGTACATCCACATGATCAGAATACACCACCCTGCCCTCTTTGTCTATACGGAAGCGGAACTCCTTCACTTCGTTTGCCGCCCTCAAAATTGAGTACAGATAATATAGAAAGAAAGAACGTCCTGACGATTTTGCATGACGATACGCCTCAGTGCAGTCCACATGGCATGTCATAGAAAACCAGCAACTCACGAATCCTTGAAAAACTGAGAAGTTATCCTTACGCTCCCATTTCTCAATATCAACAATATGTTTCATTTCGCATTGATTTTATTTATATATTCAAACAATTTCTTATAAAACGGATGGCGGGTCATCGTCGTAGCATTGCCAATTATGATGAGTTTCATGCGTGCACGTGTGATGGCAACATTCATTCGTCTAAGGTCACGAAGAAATCCTATCTCACCCTCGGCGTTTGCGCGGACAAGACTGATCATGATGATATCCCGCTCCTGACCTTGAAATCCGTCAACAGTATTGACCGATATCAATTTTCTATAAGGCTTAAAGAACTCCTTCGCTTTTATTAATTTACGCATATACTGTACCTGAGCACGATAAGGCGAGATGATACCGACATCGAGATGTTCATCAAAAATTCTCTGTTTGCCTATCTTTTCAAAATAATCCGAGAGTGTCTGAAGTGTCAGCTTGATCTCATTTATATTAATTCTTCCAAAACTATCGCCGACGAACTCCTCCTTGAAATTCATGTCCGATGTGTCAATCCACGTCATAGGAGTGTCGAAGTCGAGTATTCCGCGGTATTTTATTTCGGGTGCTGACGCCACTTCTCCGTGATAAAACCAGTCACTTGAAAATCGCATGATCTGTTCATTCATACGGTATTGCACATTAAGAAGTGTAACCACCTCGGGTTTATTATCCACAATCCTTTCCATCAGAGTCTTATCCAGTCCGCCTTTTAGTGCGGCTATACTCTTGATGGTAGGAGGAAGTTGACAATGATCACCGGCAAGAATCACGCGCGTAGCCTTGATTATTGCTATCCAGCAAGCGGCTTCGAGTGCCTGAGCAGCCTCATCGATAAACAGGGTTCCGAATTTCTGGCGTTCCAGCACGCGATTGGCACTACCTGTGAGCGTTGATGCTATCACGCGCGCCTCACTAAAGAGGTCGGCATTTATCTTGATCTCCAGTTCTGTAGCCCGGTCTTTGAGCCTGTCCATCTTCTGATGCCAGCCATCGGTGTGCTTGCGATTACTGCGCATCTCACGGATAGCCTTACGAATACTCCATAACTGCGTATAATCAGGATGTGACTCGAAACGCCGCTCATAAGTGAACGACAGCATCTTATCGTTGACACGTGTAGGATTACCTATTCTCAACACATTCACCCCACGGTCAACAAGTTTCTCGCTTATCCAGTCGACAGCCATATTGCTTTGAGCACAGACAAGCACCTGACTTTCCCGACGCAGTGTTTCGTATATAGCCTCAACGAGAGTTGTGGTTTTCCCTGTACCCGGAGGACCATGGACGATAGAGACATCCTTTGCCCATAGCACTTCGTTTACAGCTTTCTCCTGTGTCTGATTCAGCCAAGGAAAGCGCATTGCATTAAACGCAAATTTGTCGGCTTTCTGACGACTATAGAAGAGGTCACGGAGGGTAGCGAGACGATTACCTTTCGCTGCGATGACCCGGTCGAGAGCTTCAAACATAAGTTTATAGCTAGTCTCGTCAAAAAAGAGTTGTACACCCAGCTGTTCGGCATTCTGAAGTTCTATCGCCTCACCTGTCTCAGGTATCACCACGGCCATGGTATTGTCTTTCACATAACTTACGGTAGCGGTGAAGTTAAAGTATTTCAGTCTATCATCCTTGTCTGCAGTGAAGAAGCACACGGGTCGGCCGAACTCGAAGTTATGTTCGATATCCGAATCTTCTATTCTCAAAACCTCGATAACAAACTGGTTGAGAGAATTATAATAACAACGACCTACGGAGAGGGGAAACCAGCAGTCACCGCGCCTTACATTACGTTTCAGCCCCATTGTCTCGGTCTGTCGGCGGAAAGCCTCCTTCTCTGCGTTATATTCTATTTCCAGCAGTAAACGCTGTTGCCTCAATTCAGATATCGAATCCATACAAATGCAAAAGTACAACATCTTCAGCAAATTCCCGCGGATAATCTTTTATTTTTGTCCTTTGCCATATCTAAAATGGAAAAGGGGACGCGCCATATAACTGCACATCCCCTCACTATTCTAAAAAAAATTACTTGTTATTTCTTACGAACGTCATTATTTCACAACGAACTTCTTGCCATTGGAAATGTATACACCCTTGTTCATACCCTTAACAGAACTACTAACTTGCTGACCATTGAGGTTGAACACCTTGCCAAGAGCAGCATTTTCTGTATTAGGATTGGCAATACCGGTAGATTCATCTGTCTTGCTGTAAGTCATTCTGAAATTATCCGCCTTGAACCAAGTTGTAGAATTAGCACCGATCTCAAGAGAGCCGTTAGCTGCAACATAAACGAAAGGAGTTGTTGCATCCACACCTATACCCTTACCATCAACACTTGCAGAAGCAGCAATAGTCTTGTCACCGGCATAAACATTGATGATATTGCCTGCATCACTTGCAACCAAAGCTGTTACAGAATAATAACCTTCAGGAAGATCCGTGATTGTCTGTTTAACATCCAACGTTGTTGCGCCCCATGTATTATATACATATCTGCCATCAGCATTAGAAACAGCATATGTTGCATTACTAATAGGCTTTACACCCGTATCACTTGTAGCAGATGTTGTCCAAGGGTCCATTGTACCTGTCTCAAATGAGTTATTTGCAATAACCAAAGTATAATCAGAACCGTTAGCAGTCTGTGTCTTAACATAAGCGACAAGGGCTGCATTCAGAGTAGCAACCTCAGCAACAACCTCATCATCCGTATAAGTGCTTTCTGTATAGGCCTTCGTTGCAGCAGAAATCATGCCATCAAGGGTTGTTTTGCCTGCAGTTGTACCATTCAATACCGTAGCTTCTTTTGCAGTAACATCAGCAATAGATATACTCAAAGCGGCATAATTGGCGATAGAGGTGTTGGCGGCAGAGATAGCAGCATTTATTTCTGTCAATTTCGCATTCAACTCATCCTCCGTAAAAGAAGCAGATGAATCAAAATAAGCAGCATCTGTTACTGTAGTCAAGCCTGTTTTTGCAGTACTTGACATATTACCGGTAATTGCTTTGGCCACAGCGATTTTGTCTGTTATTGTAGTTTTTATAGCTGTCAGGTCAACACCTAAATAATAAAGACGGAATGCGTCGAATATTGTCCAGTCGCTAGAAATTGTAGCTGTTTTCTTAACACCTAATCTCACTGTCCCATTTGTAACGATGGCCTTAACAGAATTTGCTGAATAAAAACCTGCCGAAAAATAGTTGCTGGCCTGAGTCATATTGTCAGGGAAAGACTTGGTTACGCCATCAATTGTTGTAGAAGCACCACCTAAAGTAGTTGTTTCCTGTGCGTCTGTAAAGATCGATTCTATGGGAGAAGTAGCCTCATTAATATATAGGAGGGTATTCAGGCTCTCTGTAGAATTGTTATGCAGAGTAGCTGCACTAGCATACGTACCATCACGGTAGAAACCTTGACATGTCACTTTGTATACACCATTCTTCATACCCGTCAACTCCTGATAAACATCAAATGTCGTATTATACTTTTCTGCACAGAAATTTACATTGTTTCCGCCGAGGGCAGGACTTCCTTGCCATTTATTATCCGTTCTGTTTCTGCCGAAGTCAGGATCAGCGATCATCGGTGTAAGATCTACAGGAGATGCTTCAGATGCAGTAGCCATAGCTGTTTTTAATACAGAAAGTCTACTTGTACTGGAAATCAGATACCATTTGGCATTATCTCCGGTAGCCTGATCGATCAAACCGATATTAGTTCCATCATAACCTAAGCGTTTAGTGCTATCAGAACTAATATAATAGGAGTTGTCACTCCCGCCTGTAGAAATCATAAACCAGTTGGCAGCCGATCCATCACAGTACAAGCCGTTTAAGTACGTACTTTGCCCGCCATTAGACGTTACCGTCTTAATGGTATAGACACCATTTCTAATTTTAGTAACACCAGTTGCAAAACCATAAGTATCCACTGTAGCATGTGTACCCCAATCTGCGCCGGAAGACAAATACTTCTGCGCTCCCACATTATAGAGGTAATAAGTACCCGCTGAATCCGGAAGAGCTTCACCACTGGTCCAACTCTCAGCCGCGGACAACTGCTGGATTCCAAACATAGCCAAAAACATAGCTGTTAAAATTGTAATTTTTTTCATAAAAAATATTAGTTAGAAATTAATAAATTGGTTATTATTACACATTAAAAAATATTCATATTCTATTTTGCATTACAAACTTCCTCCATAGGAGCCATGTAGAAGAATTATCTATTCTCGCATATACTGCATGAGCTTTACAACTAGCGATATGATTTTTGTTATAAATGACGAATTATAGTAGAAGCCAATATTAGTCAGATAGGTACTTGCCGCATCTGCTTTCGTTATTACAGTTCCGGTAAACAAGGGAACTGCGTCCAATAAGGCTAATTGTAAGTTTATTTTCATATATAATTAGTTAGCACAGTAATTCATACAATAAAAATCAATTCGTAAAGATTAATATTCATATATTAGACTAAGTTACGACAACAAAGTTAGACACGTCTTCATCAAATAAGAGTCCTTCCAACTCAATATCTATGTCAGCTCGGTTAGTAGAAGCAGACTATATTATTGTTGCAAAGATATATCTTTTTTTTAATTTTACAACAAATTTCTAATATTTTTTATAAAAAAACGATTATTTGTTCGGATTCAGACTCCTATTACACTTGTTCTTGTCTCCCTCATTTGATTTATCTCACTCATTATCAATGGATATACCATGTAGACAAATTTCAGTATATTCCATCCGCATTGACGTGATAGAACACATAACCATTTACACTCACACAGCTATTATGCTTTATAAACTATACAATAGTTAACCCACATTGAGCATACAATCGGATGTAATCCCATCATTTTCAACCGTCTAATTTTTTGGTGGAGCCTTTGGGTGCACTACAGATTTTAGCTTTACCATCGCACCTGCTTTGAGACCGAGAGCATTGTATATTACCAATAGTTTATCTTCCGGTTCAGTGCTTCTGCGTATGATTACCTGATGGTTCCGATCCGTTTCAAACTCTGCGGAAACTCTAACCTGGGTACTCATGATGCGTAGTAACTCTCTCCAGCGAACATGTATCCCTTTTGATTTGAGACGATATTTGGTAGTGGATACAATCCAATAGGCCAGAACAGCAAGGTTGAGATGTGCTTTTGTTCCCTTGTCACCCTTATGGAATACCGGCCGTATGTCAAGGTCTGACTTCAGAGTCTTGAAAGTCTCTTCCACGGTTCTGATTACATTATAAAAAGTCCAGATATCTGTTTCGTTTTGTTCATTCAGCGATGTGCGCAGGAGGTACTTTCCATGCATCCGACTTTTTCCCTCTGCATATTCCATGTTCCGTGTGTATTCCATACTGAGGGCACGTCCTTTGCCGTCATACTCAAAAGTGACATTGTAGGCTTTCGAGGCATTTGCATATCTGGAATGCAGTCTTCCCAGTCGGCGTTGCAGGGCATCACGTCCCTTGACACCCTTGCCTTCGATGCCCTTGCCGATAGCCTTCAGGCCCTCTTCGTAGCGGGCGGCAGCTTTTTCTTCCACCATGACCTTCTGCAGACGGATTTCCTGCTCCTTGTTGTCTGATACCCTCTCTATGATGTCTGAGGCCGGAGTATACTGCTGACCGTGTGAACGCATCACGGTAATGTAGTCGTAATGATTGTAGATAATAACTAAAAATAGGCCCCCCTATAATAATTGGAAATAGGACCCCAGTTATCCACTTTGATAGATAACAGAAGGGATGGTTCTATCGTCGATGCACTTCATAAAGCAAGAAGCATCAATCGTCACAACGATATCTTTTCTAAAGTATTAACTTTGCAGCAAATTAACCAATGCTGTACTAAAATGATTAGCGTGTATAATAGAAAGAGAATCATCAACATGCACTTTGTACAAGGCTACGGCTATAAGAAGATCCGCAAGTTCCTGAATCATCAGATAGACGTTAAGACTATCCGCAGGTATTGCAACGATTATGCCGAAGCCCTGGAGAAAGGTGGAAAGGAGGCTGCCGACCATTACTTGTATAAGGAAGTCAAGTATACAGCCATCAGTCGTCTAAGAACAAAGCTGACGCCCGAGATACGGACGCTTATTGAGGAGTGCGTCAATGCCAATCTTGCCAAGCAGGAGAAACTCATGGGTAAGCAGATCATGAGAAAGACAGATATCTTCGAACTTCTGCGTAATCAGGGGTTCACAGACATCAGTTATCAGAGCGTCTGTAAATACGCCATGTCGTAACTCTCTTGGCAATGAGGACAACAGCCCAAGCCTCAGGAGTGCGTCATCCGTAGAAAGGCCTGTAAGCAACGAATGACAGTGTTATTTACCTCTGTACCACATCTCATCACACAGATCAAAGAATGTCGTTCTGAAAAGTCCCTTCATCTGCTCGAGACAAAACTTAAAAAATACGATCTGGTAATAGCCAATGGGTTTGGGAATGTGGTGGCCTGCTTCGAAACTTTGAAGAGCGATTTGGACATCCGCCCGATCTTCCAACAAAAGGATGAAGCGACGAGGCACACTTTCATCTGGCAATCCTTGCCTACTGGATTGTATCCACCACCCGGTACCAGCTCAAAAAGAAAGGGGTCAGCCTCACCTGGCGCGAACTGCTCAGAATTATGGGAACACAGTCTGTGGTAAGTACAAGGGCCAAACGGGCGGATGGGAACGAGGTCGAAGTCAGACAATATAACGAACCCGAACAAAGACTCGCTGACATATATCTGAAGTTGAATCTGAACTCGCCGCCACTAAAACGAAGACGAAAAATTTGTGTGGTACATTTAGAGAATATCAAAAAAATCGTCCTTGAAAATCAAAGAGTTAGATGGTCTATAGCTGCAAGTTGGGTTAAATGTCTTTACCGGAAGGTATTCTCCTTTTGTTTATTTCATCAGTTCGACAGCCTTCTTAACGATGTCGCTATTTTCATTCATGATCTGATAAAACTGCGTCATCTCCCATAGATCACGTGCAACGAGTGCCTTGAGCAGTGTTTTCAGCGGCGGGATGGTGAGTTTGACCTCAGCATCATTCTTCGGTTTTATCTTCTGTTTCAGACCTTCGGCAAAGATCTCGTCTATCAAATACTGTGGAGTTTCGTATTCTTTGTTAAACTGTTCGAATGTGGGATATTTGCTCTTCAGCGTCTTACGGTTCCTGTCGATATACTTCAAGTTGGTGTTGACAATAATACTATTTGCAGAAAGATTGCGTTGATAAACCGTGTACTTTGCCGTATCAAGTGGAATAAAATAGTCGGGCATAATACCGCCACCACCATATACCAACTTATGTTTACGGAGAGTGTAGTATTTCAGAGAGTCAGAAAAGTGGATACTGTCCTTATTCGTCAGTTCACCGTGTTTCAGACGGTTTTCCATATCCATGGCATAATCCTTTGCGTCACCCTTGGTATAAGGTTTCTGAATGCAACGGCCTGAAGGAGTATAATAATGAGCGATGGTAAGACGAATCATTGAACCGTCGGGCATGTCGATAGGACGTTGAACAAGTCCCTTTCCAAATGAGCGGCGACCCACCACCTCACCACGATCCTGATCCTGAATGGCTCCGGTTACGATTTCTGCAGCCGATGCCGTATACTCGTCGACGAGCACAATCACCTTTCCATTGAGCATGCTACCCGCACCTTTTGCATGATATTCCTGACGCGGAGTACGGCGACCCACGGTATATACAATAAGATCCTTGTCCTGCAAGAACTCGTTTGCGATATCGACAGCAGCCTGTAGATATCCTCCACCATTCTCTTGAAGATCAAGTATGAGGTCTTTCATTCCCTGTTTCTTCAGTGTTTCAAGGCTCTTGACAAATTCATCATAAGTGGTAGCACCAAAACTAGCTATACGTATATATCCCACCTTCGGGCGAATCATATAGGTAGCGTCGATGGAATAAACAGGTATTTTATCACGAACGACGTAGAAAGTCAGAATTCCCTTCACTCCACGGCGCACGATACCCAGCTTCACCTTTGTGCCCCTAGGTCCACGCAGACGACCCATGATCTTCTCTTTAGACATCTTAACACCCGCTATGGCCGTGTCATTTACCAATACAATACGGTCACCGGCCAGTATACCCACCTTCTCGGATGGTCCGTTAGTGACAGGCTGAATGACGAGGAGCGTATCATCGATCATGTTAAACTGCACACCGATGCCGTCGAAGTTGCCTTGCAGCGGTTCGTTCATAGCCTTTACCTCCTTAGGATCGGCATAGGCAGAGTGCGGGTCAAGCTTATCAAGCATACCGACGATAGCATCCTCCACGAGTTTGTTCTCATTGACACTGTCAACATAGAAGGTACTAATCGCCATCTCAGCCATCTGAAGTTTACGAAGGGGACTATTTGCTCCGAAATTGATTGTCATCTGTGCGCTTGCCGACAACGATATAGCCAAAGCAACCGCGGTGATTATCGAATGTTTCATTATCATTATTTAGTCTATTTTATCTGTATCTTCTTCAGGAATATCCTCCTCTATCACCAGATTATCAATGATGAAGTTCTGACGTTCCATCGTATTCTTACCCATATAATATTCCAGCAGCTCCTGCACCTTGTCGCTCTTGTGCAACGATACTTGCACAAGACGTATGTCAGGACCGATGAAATGCACAAATTCGTCAGGTGAAATTTCACCGAGACCTTTAAATCTCGTTATCTCGGGTTCAGGACCGAGTTCAGCGATAGCCCTCTGCCTCTCCTCGTTAGTATAACAATAGCGAGTAATAAATTCGTTCCGTTTGCCCTTCTCCTGCACTGCCTGAACCACGACCTGCTTGTTTTTCACTCTCGTCCGCTTGTTGCGTACACGAAACAGCGGTGTCTGTAACACATAAACATGACCTTTTTTGATGAGGTCAGGGAAAAACTGCAGAAAGAAAGTGATGATCAACAGACGGATATGCATACCGTCGACATCGGCATCAGTAGCCACAATCACCTTATTATATCTAAGGCTGTCGATACCATCCTCTATATCGAGTGCTGCCTGTAGCAGATTAAACTCCTCGTTCTCATACACCACCTTCTTCGTCAGTCCGAAACAGTTGAGAGGTTTACCTCGCAGACTGAAGACCGCCTGAGTATTCACGTCGCGGCTCTTGGTGATACTTCCGCTCGCCGAGTCACCCTCGGTAATAAATATCGAGCTTTCCTCCTTGCGGTCATTCTTCGTATCACTAAAGTGCACACGGCAGTCACGCAACTTGCGATTGTGCAGGTTAGCCTTCTTGGCCCGTTCGCGAGCCAGTTTCGTAACGCCTGCGATGGCCTTGCGTTCCTTTTCCGACTCCTGAATCTTATTGAGCATCACCTCAGCGATATCCGCATTCTTATGCAGATAGTTGTCCACCTCGGTCTTGATAAAGTCGCCTACATATTTATTGACACTGACTCCACCTGGGCTCATCGTGAGCGAACCGAGTTTAATCTTCGTCTGACTCTCGAACATCGGTTCCTCCACATTGATGGCAATGGCAGCCACGATACCGTTGCGGATATCTGAGTACTCTATATTCTTGTTGTAAAATTCTTTGATCGTGCGTGCAATATGCTCCTTGAAGGAACTCTGATGAGTACCTCCCTGAGTGGTATGCTGACCATTGACGAACGAGTAATACTCCTCGCCGTACTGGTTGGTATGAGTAAAAGCAATCTCTATATCCTCACCCTTAATATGTATGATGGGATAGATGACATCATTGGTCATCTTGTCGTTCAGTAAATCCTCCAGTCCGTTGCGGCTCAGTATTCGGCGACCGTTATACATGATTGCCAGTCCGCTGTTCAGATAAGTATAGTTACGGAGCATCGTCTCGATGGTATCGTCATGGAACCGATAGTTCTTAAAGAGTGTGGCATCAGGTTCGAAGTGTATGTACGTACCCGATTCATCCTCGGTCGATTCAGTCACGTCGCTTTTAGGCAGTCCACGTTCGAATGTAGCCTTCCTGACCTTCCCATCACGATAAGAACGCACCTCGAAGTTAGAACTGAGTGCATTGACAGCCTTGATACCCACACCGTTGAGTCCCACACTTTTCTTGAATGCCTTTGAGTCATACTTACCACCGGTATTCAGTTTGCTCACCGCCTCAATAAGTTTACCCTGCGGGATACCGCGGCCATAGTCGCGTACGGTAACGCGAAGGTTGTCTTCTATAGTAACTTCAATACGTTTGCCGGCATTCATCTTGAATTCATCGATGGAGTTATCGATAGTTTCCTTCAGCAGTACATAGATACCGTCCTCGGGATACGAACCGTCACCAAGCTTTCCGATGTACATACCCGGTCTGGTACGCACATGCTCCATATCCGAAAGAGTCCTGATGTTCTCCTCGGTATATTTCACTTGCTCTAATTCCTGTTTTTTTTCTATCGATTCGTCAGCCATAATTCGTCTTAAATATCTTTTTTATAACAGCGGCGACGCTTATGCAGATTTTTCTCAATATACTGCCACTGGCTCTGCACCTTATCGTTGGTCTCCATCTCCACTTGAGTCTCACCCCACTCGATGCCATAAGCCTGACAACAAGATATGAGATCATTGAAGATAAGGGCATTGGCACCCTTCTGCCTATACTCCGGTAGCACACCGATGAGCATCAGGTCGACCACCTTGGTCTTATGAAACTTGAGTGCCATCAACACATGATACCATCCGAACGGAAACAAACGTCCGTTATGGCATTTCTGTAAGGCTTTGGTGAGTGATAACATTGTGATACCCACACCTACCACCTTATTATTATCATTGGCGTCCTCAATGATGGATATCAGTGAGAGGTCGGCCATGGGGAAGTACATATCCACATACTGATCCATCTGACGTTCAGTCATCTGCGAAAAACCGTAGAGATCTGTGAAAGTCTGATTAATCACATCAAACACCTTACGTCCGTAGCCCCTCTTGAAAATATCATCTTTGGTCAGCTTTTTCACATGCAGGTTATACCGAGTCTCTATCATATCGGCTATCTTGGAATATTTCTCCGGCATCTTTTCGGGTACGATGAGTTTATACTCCACATAATCGTTATCCTTCACGAATCCACCCAGCTGCTCAATATGCCTAGGGTAATAGTCGTAATTATAGATGGTGGCCATAGTGCCAAGTTCGTCGAAACCGAATGTCAGCATTCCCTCAGGGTCCATATCGGTAAACCCCAACGGCCCCTGAATCATGTTCATGCCTTTTTCCTTTCCCCACTTCTCAACGGTTTCCATCAGAGCCCCAGACACTTCTATATCATCGACAAAATCAATCCATCCGAAGCGTACTGCCTTACAGTTCCAAGTTTCATTGGCATGATTATTGATGATGGCAGCCACTCGGCCCACCACCTTTCCGTCTCTGTAAGCAAGGAAATATTCAGCCTCACAGAAATCGAAGGCTGCGTTTTTCTCTTTGCTCAGTGTGTTCTTTTCATCCAAATACAGATTTGGTGCATCGTATGCATTCCCTCTGTATAAGTCATAATGGAACTGTATGAAAGTATCAAGACTCTTTGAGTCGGTTACTCTCTTAATAACTATTGATGACATCTATCGTCTTTTTCTTAGTCAAAAAAATCAAGAAGACAGCGTTGTCATTATCGCCTGTCTTCATATTTATATTGCAAAGGTAATTCAATTTTAGCGAACTACAAAATTAATTTGTCGATTTTTTTGATTCGGCCATTCCCTTTCACCGTCGCCGGAGATGTGAAAATGTCCTTAATAGACTGTTGATAAGTCCGGATTTTGGTTGATTTTATGAATTTAATCGTAAAAATAATAAAAAAATATATAAGAAAAAATTTGGTTCCTTAGATAATATTCATTATATTTGCGAATAAATATCAACCTTTAATTAATTAATACTGATTTTATATGAATAAAAAAATTATCCTAGCTGCCGCTTTCTCCGTATTCGCATTCGGAAGTATGACAGCACAAGTAGAGAAACAGAGAGGTGCTTTGGAGTCTTACAGCTACATCGAAGCCCAAGGTGGTGCACAACTCACGTTCACAGACGCTAAGATGGATAAGCTGGTTACACCCGTAGGTGCATTTTCATTCGGCCATTACTTCACCCCTGTAGTAGGCGCCCGTCTGCATGTAAATGGATGGAAAGCTAAATCCGGATTCAGTGACATCGACAAATATTATAAATGGAATTATGTGACAACCGACGTTGACCTGATGCTCAACATCACGAACATGTTCTGCAAAGACAAATGGAAAACTCTTAATCTAATCCTCATCGGAGGTTTCGGACTCAACAACTCATGGGGCAACACCGAACTGAAAGAAATTGTTGCTAATAATAAGGTTGATGTCCCGCTAATGTGGAAGGACAACCGTCTGAGTCATAACATACGTGCCGGACTTCGCCTGGAAACCAATATGTCAAAACCTTTGGGTGTCAGTCTGGAGGTGAATGCCAACAGCCTCAGCGACCGTTTCAACTCTAAGACAAACGATCATGACGACTGGATGGTGACAGGAATGGTCGGTATCAGTTTCCGCTTCGGACATAAATATAAGAGTGTCCCTGCTCCCGCACCGGCTCCAGAGCCTGCACCACAACCTGTCCCTGCTCCAAAGCCGGTACCGGTGAAGGCTGTTGAACCTGCTCCTGCTCCACAACCTGCCAAGGTAGTTGTTCCCGAGGCTATCCACGAGGAGGCATTCTATGAAATCTGCATATCAGATCCTGACAAGGAGGCTGCCAATAAACTGCAGAAGGTGGCCGAATTCATGAAACGCAACCCTGACAGGAATATTTCTATCATTGGATATGCCGACAAAAATACCGGTAATCCTAAAATCAATATGATGTACTCTCAGAAACGTGCCAATAAGGCAAAAGAGGATCTTGTAAACAAGTATGGTATCGATGCTTCACGCATCTCCATCAGTGCCAAAGGTGATACAATACAGCCGTTCGCAGAGAACGACAAAAACCGCTGTATCATCATCAATGGCAAATAGATAATGGGAACTATTACCAAAAATATATAACCAAACGGGGGCGACGGCAATCAGTGCCGTCGCTCCCGTTGTTCGTTTTTCCATGGCCTTTGCAGAAATTTCAACACAGTTATTATTTATCAATTGATAAAAATGAACGAATTGAAACATATCTAAATTATTATGCGACAAACGAGCATAAAACTTTGCACATATTATATTATTTTTGCAACCGATAATAGTTACTACCGAATAACAAATTTAACCAATGAAAAAGAATCTATTACTTTTAGGATTGATGCTAATATCAACGGCATCATTCGCTCAGACACCAGCCTCGACAAACATATCGGGTGCAAAGTATCCGGCCATCTACCCCGACAACAGTGTGGAATTCCGTATCAAAGCTCCCGAAGCCCAGAGTGTGATTGCCGACATCGGCAATAAGTACAAAATGACCAAGGGTGAAGACGGAGTGTGGAGTGTGAAAACCGATCCGCAAGGCTCGGGTATACATTACTACAGCCTCATCATCGACGGTGTCTCGGTGAACGATCCAGGATCAGAAACATTCTTCGGATGCAGCCGGATGATGAGTTGCATCGAAATTCCATATAAAGACGCTCCTCAGTATGAGGTTCAGAATGTGCCCCACGGAGAGATCCGCACGGTGAGATACTTCTCTACCGTCACCAAGTCATGGAGACAGATGTATATCTACACCCCAGCCGGTTACGACAAGAACGTGAGCACCAGATACCCTGTGATTTATATCATGCACGGAGGTGGCGAAGATGCCCGCGGATGGGTTCAGCAGGGACGTTCAGACATCATTCTCGACAATCTGGCTGCTGCCGGCAAGGCTCCTAAGATGATTCTCGTGAGTTTCGATGCCAATGTAGGTGGATTCGGAAAGGACGGCCCTATCGAGGATGAGATCATGAAAAACGTTGTTCCCTTCGTAGATAAAAACTATCGTACCATCCCTACAGCTACAAAGCGTGCGCTGGCCGGTCTGTCGATGGGTGGAATATTTACCCTTCAGGTAGGTATTCCACGCAGCAGTTTCTTCGAATATCTCGGCGTGTTCAGCAGCGGTTTCTTTGCCGGAAAGAATCCTTTCGGAGGCAATGGCGACAATATGGCGGAGAATTCATACCAGTATCTGGAGAAGAACAAAGAGACATTCAACAAGAACATGAAATTATTCTGGGTCGGTATCGGCGGCAAGTCGGATATCGCTTATCAGAACAATCAGATTATGCGTGACCGTCTCGATAAAATCGGCATAAAATACACATTCATCGACCATAAGGAAGGTGGCCACACATGGCCCGTTTGGCGTGAAGACCTCTATATGTTTGCACAGAAAATATTTAAATAACTAATTCTTAATAATGTACAAGAAAATCTTATTCCTCGCGGCTGCCGTCTCATTAGGCTGCACCGCCATGGCACAACAGCCTCAGATGGAAGGCAACCGTGCCGAAACTGCCATACCTGGCAGTGAGTTTCCACGCGTGGACAATAACCGTGTGGCATATTTCGAACTCAGAGCTCCTGAAGCACAGAAGGTGCAGATAGACATCTGCAGCAAGAAATACGACATGGAGAAAGACGCCTCAGGGATGTGGCGCGGCCATACCGACCCGTTGGTTGTGGGATTCCACTATTATTTCCTGCTCGTGGATGGTGTATCGGTTGTTGATCCACTGTCGAAGACTTACTTCGGATGCAACCGTATGGCTGGAGGTATCGAGATTCCCGAAGGTGATGAGGGCAATTACTACCGTCCACAGATCAATGCGAAACGTGGTATGGTACGCTCACTGATCTACTACTCGAACTTCAAGAAGGAGTTCCGCCGCTGTATGGTCTATACTCCTGCTGAGTATGAGACAGGAAACAAGCGTTATCCGGTGCTCTACCTGCAGCACGGTATGGGTGAGGATGAGACAGGATGGTCTACTCAGGGCTATATGCAGAACATTATGGACAATGCGATCACTGCCAATAAGGCTGTGCCGATGATTGTGGTGATGGACTGTGGCGACTGCTCTGCTCCTTTCGGTGCCAAACCTGGTCAGAACCGCGACGGCGCGATGAAGGAATACGGTGCTTCGTTCACCGGCGTGATGATTAATGACCTCATTCCACTCACCGACAAGACATTCCGCACACTCACCGACCGTGACCATCGTGCGATGGCAGGACTGTCATGGGGCGGTCATCAGACCTTCGACATCACTCTTACCAATCTGGATAAGTTCTCATACATAGGCGGTTTCAGCGGTGCCATCTTCGGACTCGACGTGAAGACATGTTACAATGGCGTGTTCGCCAATTCTGCATCGTTCAACAAACGAGTACATTACCTGTTCCTGGGCTGCGGAAGCGAGGAGCAGATGGGCACCAAGCAACTGTATGAGTCAATCAAGGGCCTGGGTGTCAAGGTAGATTTCTACGAGTCACCCGGAACCCATCATGAGTGGCTTACATGGAGAAGATGTCTAAACGCATATATCCCGCATCTATTTAAATAATCTAGTTAATACGGTTGAGGGCAGAGTGGTATTCATTTACCATCTGCTCTACAACCTCTTTTGCCGTTTGCAGAGTCTTGACAGACGATGCCACCTGACCGATTTCGAGTTCGCCATCGGTCGTATCACCTTCGAATATTCCTTTTTTCGCTTTCCCTTTACCCAGTATCTCACGTAGTTCGTCCACGGATGCGCCCTTGGCTTCGGCTTCGGCTACACGATTGAAGAGTTCGTTCTTGATCATTCGTGTGGGTGAAATCTGCTTCAGCGTGAGCATCGTGTCGCCTTCGTTGAGGTTCAGACAGTGATTCTTAAACTCATTGCTTGCCGAGCTCTCTACGGTCAGGGCGAAACGCGTACCCACCTGCACACCGTCGGCACCCAGTGCCATCGCAGCAAGCATCGCCTCACCTGAACCGATACCACCCGCAGCAAGTAGCGGCTTGGTGGTAACCTTCCTTACGGCAGGGATGAGACACATTGTAGTGGTCTCCTCACGGCCGTTATGCCCTCCGGCTTCGAACCCTTCGGCTACAATGGCATCCACACCGGCCTCATCGCACTTCATCGCAAACTTGGTACTGGCTATCACGTGAGCCACCTTGATGCCTGCCTCATGCAGACGGGCGGTCCATGTCTTCGGATTGCCTGCCGAGGTGAATACGATCTTCACCCCTTCAGAGATGACGATATCCATAATCGATTCTATCTCAGGGTACATCAGAGGGATATTCACTCCGAAAGGCTTGTCGGTGGCAGCCTTGCACTTACGGATGTGCTCGCGCAGCGTCTCAGGATGCATCGAACCGGAGCCTATCAGTCCCAGACCGCCTGCGTTACTTACTGCCGATGCCAGTCTCCAACCGCTGCACCACACCATTCCACCTGCAACTATAGGATATTTGATCCCAAACAGCTCACAAATTCTGTTGTCCATATCTTATTTTATTTGTTTATCGAGACTGCGAAGATACGAACAAAAACTCTTTTCCGCAATAAAAAGAGGAACCATTTACACACGAAGACAAAAAAGTCGCCCGACAGTTGACTGTCAGAGCGACTCTTGCGGGTTCTTAAAAATGTGAGGTTCAGTAGCGGCTCCGCAGCCACAGCCAGAAGATGACCACCACCGCTGCCACCGTTGCTACCCTGCCGAGAAAGGGAGAGAGGAAGGAACGGGAGCTGACGGTGCGGGAATGGGTGGCAGCAACTGAGGCATCGGACGAAGACCTGACGGCAGATGAAGCAGAGGCAACGGAAGACGTATCGCGGGAGTGACGGTTGAGAGACGACGTGCGGCGGTCTATCACCGTATGCCAGTGCTCTATCACCCTCACAGTGTCGCCCTGCCTGCGGATGGCGGTGCTGTCGCGGTCATAAAGGCTGCTGAGGGCGGTGGCAGTATCAGTCACAACAACCTGCTGACGGTCAGTACCGTTAAGGCGGTATGCGGCATGACAACTGTCGTATTCCGAACGGTGATAGCTTTCGGCCGTATTGCGGCTAGTGGAGCACGCCGCCAGAAAGAGACAGAGAACGGCAGTCATGCAAGTCGTCGTCATTCCCCTTCGCAAGTCGATGAAATGGGCCAGCCTAAGCATCGGCTATGAGTTTACGCACCTGACGAATCATCCTGTTCATCACGTTCACATAGTCGGGGTCGGTGGCATACTTGCGCGCTCCGCACTGCAACTGCTCCACAAAGTCCTCGGCCGAGTGGCGGTAAGGCCACGCATGGCGGAAACAGGGCTGCATGAGCACCCGCTTATGGTCGGCCAGACACTCATCGAGCGAACCGTAGTCGCGAAACAGCCGCTTCACTCTGTAGCGATAATGTCCGCCTATGAGGGCTGTCACCTGAAGCACCTTCTCGGGCTTCTGATAAGCCACTGACGGCGAGGAGTGATACTCGGTGGTGGCGACCAGCAGCACGGGACCGTCGTAACCATTACCACGAGTGATACCGAACATGTTATAACGGCCGATAATATGTTCACCCCACCCGCTCTCGAGTGCAGCCTGAGCGATGAGGAACTCGGGCGTGAGATCTATCTGATGGCGGGCTGAAGGCAGAAGCCACGTGACAAACTCTTGCTGCGTCATGGCTGCACCTCCTTTCCAGCACGCTCGGCGATACGGGCCATCAGCCGGACGGCCTCGTCATACTGAGCACGCTCCTTGGTCTCAGCCTTCTCGTAGATACTCTTGATCTCGATACAGCCAATGCCGATAGCCCCGAGGAGGGTGATGAGCGGCAGGAGCGGGATGCGGAGGGCGTAATAGCTGTCGAGATACCATACGCCGCCCATCTGCATGGCATCGACCACGGTAAGGGCCATCAGCATATTGTAATATCGGGCTATCTTAGATACCGTACGCCGGTAGCCCAGACTGGTGCGCACTTCATGGCGGCGGCGGGCCTTGCGTATGCCGCTCCACAAGTCGGCGCCGATCAGCAGCAGCACGGCCGCATAGATGCCGAAAAGCATCCATAAGATAATGATTAATGTACTCATAAATATTTGTGTTTGTGTTGTGTGTTATTCTGATATTATCACTTACCTGAATCTCAAGAAAAAAGCGGCCGTGGAGACATTCACATGCCCCCGCGGTCATGATTTCATAAAGAAAATACCTATTTAGGCCGGCTCCTACTGAGCGATTGTACCGGCAGCCTTCGCCTTGGCAGTAGCCTTCTCGCCCACAACCTGGTTCTTAGGCAGTTCCATTATTTCGGTATTGCTCACGAAACGCTTGGTGCGTACGCGGGTGGCCGAGTCGGTCTCGCTCTCGGGAGTGAAGTTCACCCTTACGCCCTTGATGTTCTTAGGCACACTGAAGTCGTCTATCAGAGCCGACCCTATGCCTTTGAGTCCGAGTTTGAACGAGCCGAAGCCGTCGAGTTTCACGCGTTTTGAGTCTTTAAGAGCCTTCTCCATAGTGGGTACAAGCTCATTGAGCACAGCCACGATGTCACTTCGCTTCACCGTACAGTTCTCCTGCATGATGTCGGCCAGATCCTTCGTTCCCACCACATCTATCATCACGGCGTGAGCAAAATACTTTCCCTTAGTAGAACTCGTCAATCTGTTATCCTTCTGCAATCTGTAATACAATGACATGATACTTAAATTATTAAATGGTTAAATAAAAATTGGTTTTGAGCAGCACGTGGTCTCTTTTTGTTATCCCACTCAGGCAGCCGGTTCCTTTGCAGCCTTGCCCTCACGGCCTTGCAGGTCTCTCCTGAAGACAATGCAAAGGTACCGCTTTTCGGGGTGAATTCCAAATAATAAGAGGTGGAAAATAATCCAAAATGAAGGTATCAATTTGTCATAATATTTGGTATTTAATTATAAAAGCATAGCTTCCGCAGTGGAAAAGCATAGCTTTCGGGGTTCAATTGCTATGCTTTTGGCTTGCGAAAGCTATGCTTTCAGAGGTGAAAAGCTATGCTTTTCAAGTGGTTCACTGTCAGGTTATTAAGGATAATATCTATCAGAAGTGTTTACTTGTACGGATATTACATGTAAATATTATTCACAGTCATTTGTGGGTGCACTGCCTAGCCACTCGGCGCAGGCATGCGGGCCGTGTGTAATAGAGGTATTTGCAGTGGTTACACACATGTCGGCGGGTGCCGGTCTTCATCAGTTCGAAGTCGGTTTCGGGCTTCTCCTTGTGGCAGTAGTTACAGGTGATGGTGTGAGTATGTCTCATGGTCAGTCTACATTTCTTGATGATTGATTACAGTTTCACCTTCATCGCCTCGTCGTCGAAGAATCCGCCGGTGGGTTTTCCGCCGTTACGCTCTATCTCCTCACGCTTACACTTCAAGAACCACGTGTACGAGGTGTATCCTTCGGGTATCTCGCTGTCGTTCGCGGTCTTATAACAGCGTTCGTTCTCCAGGCGGAGGCTCTGCTGACGACCCAGTTCGATGCGATAAAGCTCGTCGGCACGGTCGGGCAGGAACTCACGGAAGAAGGAGTTGCCTATCCTGCGGCAGTCGAACGTGCTGAAGCTCTTGTCATACCGGCCCGCCTTGTAACGGGCGAAGAAGAGCATCAGCTCAGAGAGTTTGTAGCGTCCCACCTCGGCGGCGAAGGATGCCGAGAAGAGCGGTATGCCGTCGGCCACTCCTTTCGACTGATTCGATGACGAGCCGTAGAGAGCCAGTATCTGAATCTGCACCCAGTCGGCGGCGTACTCCTGACCGAAACAGTCGGCATACTGCTGAAGCGTGGGACAGAGGGCGGTGTAGGCGCGGGTGACATGGGCAGCAGCGTAAGCCCAGTGCTGAGGGGAGAAAGAGTGTTCGATATCGGAAGGGGCCTTCCATTTTGCAATCCACAACGGCAGTGGCAGCGGGGCTGTCCCCCGGCCGCTGTCATCCCTGCATACCGCGGTTGCGTCGGGCTTCTGCAAACTGGCGGAGCGCATATTCGTTAGCACACTGTTTATTGTCTTGTTGATCTGTTGCATGATTCTGTTTGTTATTATAATTGCCTTCGAGTATTTTAAGATAGTTGGCGGGACGGAATATCCAGTCGAAGTCGGCATGCCATCCGTGGCCATTCTTGCCCTGCAGGAACTCGGATTCGCTCACGTTCTTCATCACCACGGCCAGCGACTGCGCGCCGTTCTCCTCCAGCCTCGCCTTCACGGCCTTGCGGCGGCCGGGGCTCATCTGCTTGATCTGCGGCAGACGACCGGCGAAGGCGGTATTGAAACTGCGCATCACGGTACTAAACTGCGGTAGTGTCTGTACAGAAGTATTCTGCTCACTCCCATTCTCATTCTCCTCCTCATGCTCATTCTCAGTCTCAGTCTCACTCTCATACTCAGTTGCGTTTGCTGACGACTGTTCAACGGAATCAACATTTGTTGCCGGCGTAACGATATCGCCCTGCCTGCGTCTCATCTCGCTGCTGCGCTTGCCGGCAATGCTGCGCTGCTCGCACACTTTCTCGAACTTCTCGTTATCGCGGTCCATCGTCTGGCGGATGGGTATGAATGCCACCTCGGCGGCACCGTCCAGGGGGTAGTCGCCACCGTGCATATACTCACGTATAGCCCGTAGAACCTTGACGCACTCACCCTCGGGGAGCGCGAAAAGGGTCTCGAAGAAGTCGCTGTAGAACACAAAACTTTCTCTGAATTTCAATCTTTTTCTTTCCATCTGTTATGGCATTATGTTATTAAAGTATAAAATATAATAGAAAACTATCCTGAATACAACCTTAAATCGTAACTTTGTGACGTCCGCTAGGGAGTTATTTTGACTATTGTCAGTAGAATTCAACGGCAAAAGTATAACTTTCTTACGATATAAAGAAATAATTCGGTATATTTCTTACGTTAAAATAAGTAAAAACAGCAGATATGAAAGAACGGTTGATGCAGTTTATCAAGGGTCAGGGTTTGACAGTGAGCGGGTTTCAGCGGCAGATTGGTGTGAGCGAATCGTACATTCGTAACATCAGTCGAGGTATCGGCACGGACGTATTGCTCTCGATAGAGCGTGAGTTTCCGCAGCTCAACTCCCGCTGGCTCCTCACCGGCGAGGGCGAAATGACGTTAGGTACGCAGGCGGACACCGCTCGCGACGACCGCAGCCATCCCTGCGGCAAGATGATTCCAGTCTTGCCGGTGAGTGCACAGGCCGGCCGCTTGAACGAGTTCATCGCCCAGGTGAATGATTACGACTGCGAACGCATCTTCACACCCATCCCCGACGCCGAGATGGTGATCTCCATCACAGGCGACAGCATGACGCCGGAGTATGTCAACGGCTGCCGTGTCCTTGTGAAGCGCATCGATGACCGTGCCTTCATCGACTGGGGCAAGACCTACGTCCTTGACACCGCCTCAGGTGTGGTCATCAAGAACATCTTCCCCACTTCCGATCCCGCCACCGTCCGCTGCGTCTCAGTGAATCCCGCCTACCCCGCGTTCGAGGTGCAGGCGAAGGATATCTATGCATGGTACAAGGTGCTGATGAGTATGACGATGAAATAAAAAGAGGAGAAACACCTACTACAAATAGCAGAAGTTTCTCCTTGATATAGAAAAGTATCAATATACGATCATTCTATATATAAGTCTAATAGTTCCTGAAGTGTAATAGTTATACCTGCCCTCTTCAATTTTGGCTCTTGAATTTCATACAGCTGTTTTATGATCGCCATCTTTTCCTCTTTATCTCCGAAGTGAATACGCCTATGACAAGTAGGGCAAAGACAAACTACATTTTCTTCACAATCAATGTTTTTATTCTGTTTTCCCCAATAGTACTTCGCATTTGATGGCGTACAGGGTATAAGGTGATGACCTTCCATATACGGAACACCTCTTGACGTCTTGAAGGTTTTGTGTTCAATTCCTGCTGCACATTTATAATCAGCAGAGTCCAATGCTTGTTTTGATATTCTACTGTTCTTCTTTACGATCTCGCCGCCGCCGCCACTAGAATAGTCTGGTTCGATTGATGATGTATCCTTTAATCTCCCCCCTTTAGTCAAATCCACTCTTTGTATCTTTTCTTGAAAAGCGGCATCATCTTCTATCTCTTTTTCTTCCAAATAATTTTCAAGATATGCTATAATCATCTTATCAAGTTCTGGATATTTACCTTTATAAAATCTCTGAGGATGGAACATATCGGAACTGTAGTTAGCTACTTTTATAATAAATCTTTCCCCTTCTTCCAAATCTCTCAAATCATACATATAATCAGATTCAACACTATATGTACATCTAATATACTTTCCATCTTTATATATCCAACGTTGAAGCAATGGATTTTCAATACCTTTCCTATGAACAGTTGCGTTATCACAGAATGCAATGATTTCTCTATTACTTTCTCCTTTGACTTTCTGCACATATATTACCAATACGTCATCGACTTTTTCGTCTGTTTCTTCTACGTCCAACTTTTCAAAATTAATTGTATCCGTTCGTGGACAATATCCATAATATCTTCCATCATATGGGTTGGGAGATAAATTAAAGACTTCGTGCTTTGTTTCTTCTTCAGAATTACGTCCTGAATACAAGTCAACCACGATAAACTTTTTGTTTTTTAATTCTGTTTTCATAATGTATTTATTGGTTATAAAATGTATATACAAATAATGATGCTACCACTTAATTATATTTTTATAAATAGTTTCAAGAATTACAATCCTCACTTTATTAGGAGACATCTTTTCTATGAACTTTTCTATGAACCTTTCTACTTATCAAATAGATTTTCTATGAACTTTCTAGGTCATTTTGTAGGTCACGCCTGCTTTCCACTAAATATATATAGAGAACTAAACCTACATCCAATACAATGGTTTTATTCTTTATTTAAAATCCGGCTTTGTTATACGGAAAATGCAAAATTAAAGAAAAATCATTACGGATGAACAAAAACAGGAAAAAATCTAATTTTATTCTCGAATTATTTGTGTTTGATACTTTAATTTTAAAGAAAACGATAAAATTCTGTATGCATCAGAGGATCATTTATTGAGAAACAGAGTAGTGCCTAAGCTCTAGATTTTTAAGGATTATGGACAGGTGTTTATTCGAAAATGTATATCTTTGCATCCCGTTGACAAAAGGTTGGGGACTTATTCTGTCTGTTTAAGAGACTTTTAAGACAGATAACAATGAGTCAATAGGGTACAACAAAATAGATACACATTTCAAAAAATATGATTCAATCATGATGACAAATAAAAACAAAGATAACAAGATTTCACTCCTTTTCATCTGTCTGGGCAACATTTGTCGTTCTCCGGCGGCTGAGGGGATCATGAAAAAGATAGTGGATGAAAAGGGAATGGATGACAGATTCCGTATAGACTCGGCAGGAATAGGCTCGTGGCACGTGGGACAACTGCCTGACCAGCGGATGAGACGCCACGGAGCACAGCACGGATATACATTCGACAGCCACGCACGGCAATTCAAAGAGGAAGACTTCGACCGATTCGACTATATCGCAGTGATGGATCATGAGAACTATCTGGACGTGACAGAGAAGGCACGCAACGGGGACGATATGAAAAAGGTGACCTGTCTGGCGAATTATCTGAGAAATCACCCGCGCTATAAGACGGTGCCCGACCCGTATTATGGTAGCGACAGAGACTTTGAACTGGTGATAGAATTGCTGGAGGATGCCTGCAATGGATTGCTAGAGAAACTCCTAAAGGGCTAAAAATACAATCAGGGCAGAACTTATTATCGCTCTACCCTGATTTTCTTTTAACCAAAAAACTAGAATTTTATCGTTTCAACTGATAAGTTGTTGTTCCGTTGACCAATGACAAGGTAGAGATATTCGTTTTGCTATCGATCGATACACTGAATGTCATGGTTGTCTTCTTGTCCGTACTTGTAAATGTACCCTTACTTGTACTCTTGTCGTAAGCATAAGTACCGCTATATGTGACGGTCTTGCTGTCGGCAGTTATTGAGATACGGGCTGTGGTCTGAGTGGCGTTTCTCTTAAAGTAAGCTGTGCAGCCTGTTGCACTCCAATTGCCACCTACAGAGCTAAGCTGCGAAGGTGTTTTAGATACGGAGAAATCGTTTATTTTCGTTTTCCCGCCCGTAATCTGTACGGTAAGCTGGTTGTCTTTATACGTAAGAGTTGCTTTCTGAGGACCATCTGTCGACGCGGGAAAGGTAACAGTAGTGACAGGAGTCTTGAATGAACTGACACCGCCAACCATCGTGTAAACCGTATCGTTCTTGGTATCCTCCACTGCAATCACGCAGACGTTGGAGTCCTTACTATTAATACTATAGGTCATCAACTGCACCCCGCTGAATCCGGTAGCTGAAGTTGTATACCAGTTACCAGACGGTTTTACTTTAACGTCTATATTATCACCATTGTTATCGTCATCCGACGAGCATGAGCAGAAGCTCAAAGAAAGACCAGCCATCAGGCAAAGTCCAAAAAATTTTTTGTTCATTTTCGATTTTAAATTTTACATTTGTTATTCGATTCTGAACCGCGATTCAATAGCATAAATGTAGAATGGATAAGAATACTGCACAGAAATATAAAAAAATTATCTTTATGATGATAATTTCTTTTTTTATACTAATTGATGAAATAATCAGGTATGCTCACCGGTTTTTAAAAGAAAACAGAAAAAATCCTCACCGACATTGCTGCTGATGAGGATTTTTCTTTTGCAGGTGGGCCATCAAGGGCTTGAACCTTGGACCTCCAGATTATGAGTCTGTTGCTCTAACCAACTGAGCTAAAAGCCCTGCTTAAGTCTCTTATAGGGACGTTTGCGGGTGCAAAATTACAATCTTAAATTGAAATATGCAAATTTTTCATGCAAAAAGAAACTAAATTTTTGCATGAAGCTTGGTCAGTACGCCTAATTTGGTTAACTTTGTGGCCCTTATACAAATTCATTTTATGACAAATGACAATCCTAGAGTCCAGAAACTAATGAAAGGACTTACTGACGCCGAAGTTTCCGACAGCAGGGCTAAGTATGGCTTGAACACACTTACTCCACCTAAGAGAACCTCACTATGGCGCCTTTATATGGACAAATTCAAGGATCCGATCATCAGAATCCTCCTAATTGCTGCTTTTCTCTCGCTTGTTCTGGCTTTCATTGAGAATGATTTCGCCGAGTCAATCGGTATATTCCTCGCTGTATTCCTAGCTACAGGAGTGGGATTCTACTTCGAATGCGACGCCGCAAAGAAGTTCCGGGTGCTCAACTCGGTAAACGAAGACCTGCCGGTTAAGGTGAGACGTAACGATAAGGTGTGCCAGATACCACGCTGCGAAGTTGTGGTGGGTGACACCGTGCTGCTGGAACCGGGCGACGAGGTGCCTGCCGACGGGCGTTTGCTCAAATCCATCGGGCTGCAGATAGACGAATCGTCACTCACGGGAGAACCTATGGTACATAAGACAACCGACCCGACATTCAACGATACAGAAACAACTTACGCTGCTGATAACATTCTGAGAAGTTCTATGGTAATGGACGGAAGCGGAATAATGGTGGTAAATGCCATAGGAGACAACACAGAAATAGGAACAGTAGCCAAACGGTCGACCGAAGAGACTACCATGGTGACACCGCTCAACCAGCAACTCAATCGTCTCGCCAAATTAATCAGCAAGATTGGGGCAGCCCTTGCCATTGCAACATTCTTGATCTTCACCTTCCACGACATTTATAATTTCTCTCTCACCAACCCTGTTTGGAACCAGAAGGATGTAATTCATGTCACAAATGTGATTCTGAATTACTTCATGATGTCGGTGACACTTATCGCCATGGCTGTGCCGGAGGGTCTACCGATGGCTGTGACACTGAGTCTGGCTCTCAATATGCGCCGTATGCTCAAGAGTAACAATCTGGTGCGCAAGCTCCATGCCTGCGAAACAATGGGCGCGGTGACGGTAATATGTACCGACAAGACAGGCACGCTGACACAAAACCGGATGCAGGTGGCCGAGATGGACATGACAACGGATGACGAAGAGTTGTTCTACCGCTCACTGGCAATCAACACCACAGCGTATATCGACGAGAATGACAGCAACAAAGGCATAGGCAACCCTACCGAGATTGCCCTCCTGCTATGGCTCAACAGTAAGGGGAAGGACTACCGAAAGATACGTACCGAAGTGGAAATTATAGACCAGATGCCATTCTCGACAGAACGTAAATTCATGGCTACCGTAGCCGCTATCGGCGATGAGCGATGGCTCTTCATGAAGGGGGCGCCCGAAATAGTGATGGAACACTGTCAGGAAATGAGCAACGAGGAAACAGACCGTGTGAAAAAGCAGTTATGCGGATTTCAGGCTCAGGCCATGCGTACGCTGGCTTTCGCCGTAAAAAGAATTCCCGAACCCAAAGAGGATTCCACTGTGGGAAAAAACAACTACAAAGAGATACATGAAATAGACTGCTCGGAATTAATTAAGCTCGGAGAGATGACGTGGCAGGGTATTGCTGCCATCAGTGACCCTCTGCGCGAAGATGTGACCGAAGCGGTAAAGAGCTGCCAAGACGCAGGTATCACAGTCAAGATAGTAACCGGCGATACTGCAGGCACAGCCAAAGAGATAGCACGCCAGATAGGTATCTGGGGGAAAGATACCCCCGAAGAGTGTCATATCACCGGTACCGACTTTACTGCCCTCAGCGACAAGGAGGCTCTGGAGCGCGTGAAGGTACTCAAGGTGATGAGCCGCGCACGACCCTCTGACAAACAGAGACTCGTGGAACTGCTTCAGCAGCTGAACGAGGTGGTGGCCGTTACAGGCGACGGAACCAACGACGCACCTGCTCTCAACCATGCACAGGTGGGACTTTCACTAGGCTCCAGCACCAGCGTGGCTAAGGAAGCCAGCGACATGACTCTGCTCGACGACTCCTTCAGCAGCATCGCCAAGGCTGTGATGTGGGGACGCTCGCTATACAAGAACATTCAGAGATTTATCTTCTTTCAGCTCGTGGTCAACGTGTCGGCATTACTGCTCGTACTCGTGGGAGCATTCATCGGTACCGAACTGCCGCTCACTGTCACACAGATACTATGGGTAAACCTCATCATGGACACCTTCGCTGCCATGGCACTGGCATCACTGCCGCCGTCGCACGAGGTGATGACAGAGAAACCACGCCCATCCGGTGAATTCATAATCTCTCACGGCATGGCTAAAGCCATTGCCTTCATCGGAATAGCGTTCTTCGCCATACTTCTTGTGATGCTCTTATTCTACGAGAACAACGGTATGACGGTACATGAACTCACCATATTCTTCACCACATTCGTAATGTTACAGTTCTGGAATCTCTTTAACGCCAAGACTCTAGGCAGTGTACACTCTGCATTCAGACATTTCAAAAGAGACAACGGACTTATTCTAGTACTCATCATCGTGTTTATAGGCCAGTGGCTCATCGTAGAGTTCGGCGGCAGGATGTTCCGCACCGAACCTCTATCATTTAAAGAGTGGGCTGTGATTACAATTTCCACATCGTTGGTCTTATGGATAGGTGAGATTTGGAGATGGATTAAAAGATTAAGCGCAAAAAAAATATAATATACTAAGGTATGGAAAAAGGGATAAAAAATATCATTTTTGACCTCGGTGGAATCGTTGTCAACCTTGACAGACAGGGTTGCGTGGATTCATTCAAGGCCATCGGCGCAACCGAAGTGTCTGACTATGTGGACGACAGCAAACAGGAGGATGTGTTTCATGAACTGGAAATCGGCGCAATAAGCGTAGCCAAATTCTGTGATCAGGTGCGCTACAAGGCCCAGTTCGATGCCACTGACGAGCAGATATGTGCCGCTTGGAACACGATGATAAAGGAAATCCCGGTGAAACGCATCGAGAAACTGATTGAACTGCACGACAGTTACACTACTTATCTGCTGAGCAACACCAACGAGATACACTGGAAATACTGCTACGACAAGCTGTTTCCATATCACGGACTCAGTGCTGACAATTATTTCGAAGAGATTTTTCTCTCTTACGAGATGCATCTCATCAAACCGAGCGAAGCTATATTCACCAGTGTTCTCGAACAGACAGGTATCAAAGCCGAAGATACATTGTTTATTGACGACTCTGAAGTGAACTGCGCCGCTGCACGCAGATTGGGGATAAAGACCCGATGCGTGAAGCAGAGTGAGGACTGGACATTACTTTTTTAATAACATAGATATACGCAAAACATTAAGACGATGAAGAGTTACGTATTAAATGACACTGCGGAGATAAAACAGCCCTGTGTTGCCACAATCGGTTTCTTCGATGGTGTGCACCGCGGACATCAGTATCTCATCGAACAAGTGAGAAATGAAGCAGAGCTTCTGGGGATGGAATCAACGATCATCACGTTTGCCACCCATCCACGACAGGTTATGAGCAACGACTTCAGACCTAAGCTCCTCAACACATTCGACGAGAAGATATTCCGTTTGTCACTCACAAATGTCAATAACTGCGCCATCATCAAGTTTGACGAAGCTGTCTCACAACTCTCCGCATACGATTTCATGGAGAAGATATTGCGCGAACGCCTTAACGTAAAGGTGCTCATTATCGGATACGACAACCATTTCGGACACAACAGATCGGAAAGCTTCGAGGATTACGTCAGCTATGGCAAGAAACTAGGTATCGAGGTAAAACAATCGCAGGCATATATACTCAATGGTGTCAACGTAAGTTCATCCGTGGTACGCTCGTTTATCACCGAAGGTGAAGTGGAACTGGCTAATCAGTGTCTCGGCTACCCTTACACGATAAGCGGTCACGTGGTGGACGGTGAACATACCGGCCGTAAACTGGGTTTCCGCACCGCAAACATACAGGTGGACGACCCTCTGAAACACATCCCTGCCGGTGGTGTTTATGCTGTCAAAACACGTACTGGCAATACGATGGAGATGAAACACGCCATGCTTAATATAGGGGTGCGCCCCACATTCGGCGGAATGAATAAGCAAACGATTGAAGCCCATCTCTTCCGTTTCGAAGATGATATCTACGGTCAGAAAATTTCGGTGTCGTTCATCCACCGCATGCGTGAAGAACGAAAGTTTAAGAGCTCAGATGAACTGAGAGTCCAACTGAAAAATGATTATGAGATGGTGGAAAAACAGTTTATGAAGGATCTCGAAGAATAACGGAAACTTTAAGAAAATTAAGACCAATATACAGACAATAATAATAAAAAGAAAAATGAAAAAGGCAATAATATATTTCTTTTACTTCGCCGCCATCCAAGTGGTTGTGTCAGGTTTATGCGGAGTAATATTCAAATTTGTGATTAAAGGATTGAGTGACAACACCTCACTGCTCCTGATCGTATCGGCAGTAGTATCGGCAGCAATCACCATTGCTCTCTTTTTGTGGAAGAAATATACGCTGGTATCGCCTAAATACATACGCACATGGCCATGGATAGTATTCGTTTTTGCAGTGCTTGCATCTATAGGAACAATCATCCCTTCGGAATTGTTTCAGGAACAACTTCCGGAGTTGCCTAATGTGGTGCAAGAGGAACTGGCGATGATTATGAAAAGCCCTTACGGGTTCTTCGTCGTGGGACTTCTGGCCCCGTTCTGCGAGGAGTTGGTGTTCCGCGGGGCAATATTGCACTCATTACTCGATTGGAGTAAGGGGCGTATCGGATGGCTGGGTAACCATTGGACCATGATCTTACTCTCAGCATTACTATTCGCCATCATGCATTTCAATCCCGCACAGATGCCGCATGCCCTCCTGGTCGGCACACTTCTCGGCTGGATGTATTACCGCACTGGCAGCATTCTGCCCGGCGTAGCACTGCATTGGGCAAACAATTCGATAGCTTACGTGCTCTGTAATGTCCTCCCCGACCCCAATGCTCATCTCATAACTCTTCTCGGAAGTCAGCATAATGTCATCATGGCAATGATTTATTCACTACTCATATTATTGCCAAGCATATACATGCTAAACAAATATATGAAGAGAGCCTGCTGATTCTGAACGGATGGTGGACATCGGGAATGCTCGAAGCCCATCGTCAACGTATCTTTAATACAGAGATTGCTTCTCATTATATTCATGGATGGAGGCTTTTTCTATAAAAGATAGGTTGTTTTGTACATTTTTTTATAAAAAAGTGAAATAATAAAGTTTCTTTTTATAATAATTTATTTACTTTTGCACAGTGAATGGCTGTGACAGAGCGTCGCAACATAAATATCTATTATAATTATAATTCTGATGAAACACAAATTTCTCTTATCAGCTATCTTGCTGGCAATATGCTTAACCAGAGTATCGGCTGCAATACCGACAACCCTCGACAGTATTCGTAACGTCTTGGACAGCGCATCAACAACACTAGTTCAGGAAAAAGCTTATGTACATTTGGACAACACATGCTACTTTATCGGCGATACGATATGGTATAAAGCTTATGTGATGAGGGCCGACAACCTGCACTTCACAGATATGAGCCGGATACTATACGTGGAACTACTATCACCCGACGGACTGGTAGTGGAACGACAACAGCTGATAATCAACGATAAGGGATACTGTTGCGGTGACTTCGCCCTGAAGGATTCGCTCTACTCCGGATTCTACGAGATAAGGGCTTACACACGATGGATGCTCAACTTCAACGTGACCGAACACATGAATCTCCGCAAGGACCGTGAGAGCTTCTATAACTTCCTCATCGCAAAGGACTATTTCCGTCAATATGATGCACTCTATTCACGCGTAATTCCTATCTATAACAAACCTGATTCAGCCGGGAACTACTCGTACAAACGTATGTATGCCCGTCCAAAACAACGTATTGTAAAATCTGTAACCGAGGAACTGAAGGTAACCTTCTATCCCGAGGGAGGACACATTATCAATGGAAAAACAGCAAACATCGCTTTCGAGGCTGTCAATCAGGAGGGGGAAGAGATAGATATAAAGGGTAACATCACCAACAACGAGGACAACAGCTCAAGCGATATAACCACTACCTACATGGGCAAGGGTGTATTTACACTAAAAGCCGATGGGAAAAAATATACGGCGCACTTCAAATATAACAACAAAGACTACTCCTTTGACCTACCGAAGGCGGAGGAAGCGGGTGCCACAATAAAGCTAACAACCGACGGACAACTAACTGTCTCTACACACGGACTTACTGCCGCACAGAAACTAGGCCTCTCCGTGCTATGTCGTGGCAAACTGGTATTCTATGATAATGCGACAATCGATACCAACGGAGAAATAAACATCAAATTGCCTTTCAACGGACTGCCTACGGGTGTTAATGACTTGACACTCTTTGACAATCACGGACAGATTCTTGCCGACCGTTTATTCTTCATTAATCATCATGATTTCGACCGGTACAAAATCAATATCAGTGGACAGAAACAGCAATACAAGCCCTACGAGAAGATTTCTCTCGATATCAACTGTCCTAACACGACGGAGCCTGTCAAACTATCGATAGCCGTACGCGACAACCGCACGGACGAACTCAGTTACAACAATGGTAACATGCTGACTGATATACTCCTATCATCAGAGCTTAAGGGGTTTGTCGCCTATCCGGGATATTACTTCGAGAGCGATGACGCAACTCACAAGCAGGCTCTCGACCTGCTGATGATGGTACAGGGGTGGCGTAGATACAACTGGACTCAACTGGCCGACACCGTCAACCAGCATCCACGTTACAAGCCTGAGACAGCAATGACTGTGGAAGGCTCTGTTTTAAAGACTATCAACTTTGAAGAGGTGTTACCCGAAGAGGTAGCTTCATGGCTGTCGGGTATGAGACCAAAGACATCATTAGAACAAATTGATACAAATAATAAATCGCTTATTGAACAGGGTGTAACTGACCCGTCACAAGGTGAGTCGAACAGTTCGGACAACTCTTCATCTTCGGCATCAAACTCTTCATCAGGCGCTTCGTCGAGTTCGTCATCAGACTCTTATTCATCCTCTTCTTCCTCAAGCAGTCTGATAGCTTTAAGCGGTTCCGACTACAACAGTATTAATAATAAGGGACTGAAGCATGAAGTGAACGTAAAGATGGATATGGTACTGGGCGAAAAGACGGGAACTGTGACACAGTTGACCAAAAACGGACATTACTGGTTCAGTATTCCCCCGTTCTACGGCGACGCTACCCTGTTTATTATGGCCACCAATCCCGACAAATCGGCAGAGAGTCTCAAGAAATATGAGCAGAATGGATGGACGGACGAAGACCAATGGCCTGAATATTACGTGAAACGCGATCTTTTCTACCCGATCTTCGCACGCAAATATTCATATTACGAGAATCACCAACCAGAATGGAAAACATCACTGGATAATAACCCTATAGCACTCAACGACGGCTCTTATATGATCAAGAACGTCAATGTAAAGGCAAAAGGACACGGAACCCGATCTATCGACTATACAAAACCGGCATGGGTGGGCGATGCTTATGATATGTATAACAACATCACGGACTACGGACTGTCATTCGGCAAGCTCGACTTCCGCACCTTCCCAATACAGATATGCAGTTGGCTGTACGGTAATATGGGACGTTACCGCCACTTCAATGTACAGGCAAAGTTCGATGGCCACACGTTCTTCCGCAATTATTCGCCAGACTCCAGCACCGATACATCACAAAACCGCAGCAATGGATCTATCTTTAAGAATACAAAACTAAAACGACTGATGGACATCAAGATTTATACAGACTTTGAACCGCGTAATGAGGAAGCTCAGGTAGAAAGCCGTTTGACGGAACCGGACTTCACGGTCGACTTCATAACAATGCCGGATGACGGTGAACGTTATACCTATCGCGACCGAAACTTCATGCTACATGGATTCTATGAACCTGACGAATTCTACAAACCCGACTATTCAAACGCTCAGCCACAGCATCCGAACGATTACCGCCGTACGTTATATTGGAATCCAAATGCGAAAACTGATGCCAACGGACACTTCAACGCCACCTTCTTTAACAACTCTAAAGAGACCGATATCGTAGTGAGTGCAGAAGGAGTGACCACCGACGGAAAAATTATGGTCAACAAATAATCAAAACCGGAAGTTGCTCTGTCATTAAAAATCTGATTTACGGAGATTCAGAGGGTGAACGAGCACAAAACGTGCACCGCCTGTATAGCTTGTATCCACTTTAAGAGTGGCGCGCAACTCATTAGTGATAACCCTCGCCACAGTCAGTCCGATACCAATACCGGGTTTGTAATTATCAATTTTTACAAACCGCTTAAATATATCTTCAGCTTTTTCGGGAGGGATGCCGCAACCGGTGTCCCTCACGAAATAAGTAATCTTGCCTCTGTTCTCAGTAAGGTTACATCCTACTACAATCTCTCCCTCCTTAGTATTGGTACACGCATTTACCAACAAGCCAATAAGCACCCGCACAAGTTTGTCTCCATCGGTAACGAACGCCATGTCTATAGGCACATCACACTCAGTTCTCATCCTGACATTCTCAGGGCAGCGTTCCTGAGCCACGCTGATAGCCTCATCACAGATGCCGTGAGCCCTGCATTTCTTGTATGTGAACTTAGCCAGACCACTTTCGAAGTCAGACAGATCGAGCATATTATTAAGTATCAATGTCAACTGATTCGTACTTCTTCTTATCACCTCACCAACTTCCTTCATGTCATTACCGGTAAGACGGAAATTAGGGTCTGTCAATATCGCCATAAACCCATTGATACCATTGAGTGGAGTACGTATTTCATGACTCATATCACGTATGAACTGATCCTTCGAAGCGTTCTCAGTCTCGATCATTTTATTCTTTTTCCGCTGCATCCGTATAAAGATGAACAGAACTATGATCATCATGATAAACACAACAAACACACCGGCAGCTATGATACGAAGTTGGATAGTCCTGATACGGGTATTCTCGATAGCCAGCTCCTGCTTTTCGCGAAGAAGCTTCTGCTCCTTCATTTTATAATTGAAGATATTCAAGTCGGAGGTAACAGTAATATCCTTCAGTGAGTCACGGTATGAGGAAAGTTCTATCATAGCCCGGTAAGCAAGATCAAATCTGCCTTGATTTTGATAGAGGAATGGCATAAGTATCATACGGTCGTTCTTATCCAGTTTCTTTATTTCATCAAACGACTCGTCAAAAAGCTTCTCACTCCATAATATTTCCACCTTAAGCATTTCATACTTATTCCTCATCTCGTCGTCCATATCATTGTTCTTGACGTAGTCTTTTACCTTTTCGTAACATTTTCTCATCTCTTCATACCTGCCCATAACACCATAGATGACACCCTCCTGAATAATAAAATGATTAAGGACAGCCGGTATTGGCGATAGATTACTACCTTTTTTTGAAGACTCCAATGCTTCTTCAAACAGTCCGAGACGGTATTCACATGCCGCAATACTGTAATAACATAAAAAAATTGAGGGAGACTTGATAGACTTGGCGTAAGCGAGTTCCTTTTTATAATATATCAATGCGTCCTTAAACATGAGTCGCGACCGATAGCATTTACCCATCATTCTGTAGCTGGACTGGATAGCATAAAGATTGTTATCCTTTGTCGCCTGTTCCTTCATCTTGTCAATCTCAATGAATGCATCAACGTAATTCTTATCCTCACATTCTTTCTTGATCAAATAAAGCCATACACTATAATATTCGTCAATGTTTTTAGTTTTCCTCATCCATATCATTATCTTTCGGGCTTCTATCTTAAACTGGGCATTGCTGAGAGTGACATCCATATATCTCACTTTGATAAGCATCGCTTTCGCCTGCAATTTCTTATCCTTATTCTTCTTAGCCTTATTATATAAAGTTTGGATATCGTCCAACCCCCTTTTAGTATTAAAATTTTTATTGGCATTATTGTATAAATTCTGAATATCAGAATCATTGCTGAATTCATCCTTCTGAACTGCCTCCAAACGCAACGATCCGGAAAAGAAACAGAAATAGATCAATATCAGTTTAAAAGCGTTGACCATAATGGTTTAATTGAATAGTATGAATCGAAAATAAATAGATTGGTCAAAAATACCAAAGAAAATCTTAAGCGACAAACTTTGTTACAAAATTTTAATACTTTTTACACATTTTCGTAACGATCGAAAGTAAATATGCCTCTGGCATGACATTATCATTGAAATATTAGAAATCTAAACAAGTGCCCTGCCAAAGCCGCCAGAGAAGTGATTTCATAAAAAATGGAAGGAAACACTTTGTCAGTAAAAATAAAAGATATAACTTTGCGGCCATTATGGTTCTGAATTATATATGGATTGCTTTCTTTGTCATTGCCTTTGTAATAGCGTTGATAAAGTTAATATTTATGGGAGATATTTCGGTGTTTCCGGCGATTATGGACTCAACGTTCAGTTCGGCAAAAACTGCATTCGAAATATCACTGGGTTTGACCGGTGTTCTGTCATTATGGCTCGGCGTGATGAAGATCGGCGAAAAGGGCGGTGTGGTCAACGCATTGGCACGATGGCTTAGTCCCGTATTCTGTAAACTTTTCCCTGACATACCCAAGGGACATCCCGTGACAGGTTCAATATTCATGAACATAGCAGCCAATATGCTTGGCCTTGATAACGCCGCTACCCCGTTGGGGCTGAAAGCGATGGAAGGTCTGCAGAAATTGAATACCAAAAAGGACACGGCGAGCAATCCTATGATTATGTTTCTCGTACTTAACACTTCGGGGCTTACGCTGATACCTGTCAGCATCATGGTATATCGTGCACAACTGGGAGCCGCACAGCCTACGGATATATTTATACCGATACTTATCGCGACATTCTTTTCAACCCTTTCAGGCATCATTGTCACAAGCCTTTACCAGCATATCAACCTGATCAACAAGACAATGCTTATAACTCTCGGTGGAATGTGTGCTGTAGTCTCAGCCATCATCTGGGGATTCGGGCAGATGGATAAGGAACAGATGAACGTGGTAAGCACGTCCGTTGCAAATATCATCCTTTTTCTGATCATTATCAGCTTCATTATTGCAGGTGTCAGAAAGAAAGTAAATGTCTATGACGCATTCATCGAAGGTGCAAAGGAGGGATTCAGCACTGCCGTTCGTATCATTCCTTACCTCGTGGCCATCCTGGTCGGCATCGGAGTATTCCGTGCTTCAGGGGCTATGGACATTCTTATCAACGGTATCAAATGGCTTGTTCAGGTGTGCGGAGGCAATACCGATTTTGTCGGTGCTCTCCCTACGGCATTCATGAAACCTCTATCGGGTAGCGGTGCGCGTGGAATGATGGTCGATGCGATGACTACTTACGGTGCCGACTCATTCGTCGGTCGTCTGAGCTGCATCTTCCAGGGATCTACCGATACTACCTTCTACATACTAGCCGTCTATTTCGGCAGTGTAGGTGTGCGTTACACCCGCCACGCCGTAGCCTGTGGACTTCTCTCCGACCTTGCGGGAGTGATAGCAGCCATTGCCGTCGGATACCTGTTCTTCGGTTAAAGATAAAAAGTAAAAAATAAAATATGGCTAATTTAAAATCACTTGCTAAAGATACAGCTATCTATGGTATGTCGAGTATCATCGGACGTTGCCTTAATTATCTTCTTGTGCCTATTTATACGGCAAAGCTCACCGCCGCCAGTGGAGGTTACGGTGTCATAACCAACTTATATGCTTACACGGCATTGCTTCTGATTATATTGACTTACGGTATGGAGACAACATACTTCAGATATGCCAACAAGTCGAATGAGAATCCCGAGAGAGTCTACTCCACTATATTATTATCCGTAGGTTTCACGTCACTGATGTTCATCGCCCTGATATTTCTCTTCCTGCATCAAATATCAGGCTTCATGGGATATTCCGATCACCCCTCGTATGTTTGGGTGATGGGGACAACAGTTGCAATAGACGCTTTCCAATGTATACCTTTTGCATACCTCAGATACAAGAACCGTCCGATAAAGTTTGCCACACTGAAGCTTATCGCCATCGTGATGACCATACTTCTGAATATAGCATACTTCATCGTTCTGCCTACACTATACAAGTCAAGCCCTGATGTAATCGGTAAGATCTATAGCCCCACCGTCGGTGCAGGATACGCATTCTATATCAACCTGTTCTGTACCGCTTCCACCACATTCTTCTTCTATAAAGAACTCACAGGATTCAAGTATGTATTCGACAAAAACCTAATGAAGAGAATGATGTCATACAGCTGGCCCATCCTCATACTGGGTGTAGCAGGAATATTAAACCAAGCAGCCGACAAGATTCTGTTCCCTTACATCTATAAAGGTTCGGATATGAAAATGCAACTCGGTATCTATGGTGCGGCAAGCAAGATAGCCATGATTATGGTTCTTATCACTCAGGCCTTCAGATATGCTTACGAGCCTTTCGTATTCGGTAGGGCAAAGGATAACGATAACCGTGAGACCTACGCCAAAGTCATGAAATACTTCGTGATATTCACCCTGCTCGCTTATCTTGTGGTCATAGGATATATGGGTGCTCTGAAACATATCATCGGCCATGATTATTGGGACGGTCTGCGCGTTGTACCTATCGTCATGGTAGGAACTATCATGTATGGCATTTACTTCAACCTATCGTTCTGGTATAAACTCATCGACAAGACCATCTGGGGAGCTTACTTTTCGGGTATAGGATGTGTCGTGCTGATCATCAGCAACATCCTTTTCATACCCCGCTTCGGCTATATGGCCTGCGCATGGTCAGGTATCACTGGTTACGGAACCTCCATGCTGATATCCTATTTCGTGGGGCAGAAGATGTATCGTATCAACTATCCGATAGCTGATATGATGAAATATGTATTACTCTGCGTCATCCTGAACATCGGCATGTATTTCTCTAACCAATACTTGGCTTCGGCAGCAGCAATTGGTATCAACACGCTCTTAATCATCCTATTCGCAACATACGTTATAAAGAAAGACTTCCCGCTGTCAAGTCTGCCGGTAATAGGCAAACACTTTAAAAAATAGCAATAATAATAATAAGAACAAATATGATTAAAAGAATTTCCTTTCTGTTATTGATGTTTACAGCCATCACATCAGCCAAGGCCGACGAGGGCATGTGGACACTTTACAACCTTCCACAACAGGTATATGAGACGATGAAGGGCGAAGGATTCTCCCTTTCTTACGATCAACTGTACCAGAGCAACGATGCCATCAAGAACTGCGTGGTCAACTTCAGCGGTTACTGCACTGGCGTCGTAGTGTCGTCCGACGGGCTTGTATTCACCAATCATCACTGCGGATTCGATGCCATACGCAAGCATTCCACCGTGGGACATGACTATATGCTCAACGGATTTTATGCGAAGACACAGGCCGATGAACTGCCTAACGAGAAGATGTTTGTGAGCTTCATGATAGCTCAGGAGGATATCACTCCCCGCCTCAAGACAATGGGACTCGACACACTCAGCGAAAACAAACGCTCGGAACTGGCCGACTCTCTGAATAAAATTCTCAACGATTCCATCGAGAAGACCGACTCCACACTGCATGTAAATGTGGATGCTTTCTATGAAGGCAATAAATACTTCATGACCGTCTACCGCGACTATCCCGACGTGCGACTGGTGTTTGCCCCTACAAAATCCATGGGCAAGTTCGGAGGCGATACCGACAACTGGATATGGCCCCGCCAGACATGCGACTTCAGTGTATTCCGCATCTATGTAGACCCGAAGACGGGCAACCCTGCCCCATACAGCAAAGATAATGTGCCTTACCATCCTGCGAAATACGCTCAGGTGTCACTCCAGGGCTATAAGGACGGCGACTACGCCATGACCCTCGGTTACCCGGGCAGCACCGACCGCTACCTGTCATCCTTCGGAATAAAGGAGATGCGCGATGCCGAAAACACCACCCGCGTTCAGGCCCGTGGCATCAAACAGGACATCATGCGGAAGTATATGGACAAGGACGAAGCCGTACGTATCAAGTACGACTCTAAATACGCCCGCAGTTCCAACTACTGGAAGAACAGTATGGGAATGAACCACTGTATAGACAGTCTCGAGATCATCGCCAACAAACAGCAGTTTGAGAAGCAGATACGCACATGGATTGACCATACCGGATATCTGAAGGATTCACTCAAGTTCGATGAAATGGGTCGTCTCTACGCCAAACGCTTTGATATCGAACGTACCATCAACTATATCCGCGAGAGTTTTATGAGTGGAAGCGACCTCGCCCGCAAGGCCTACCAGTTGAGTATGCCAACAGAGGTGAAGGGAAAGAAGAACAAGACCATGATGATGGACAGTACCGACTACTACCAACCCCTCGACAAAGAGATGTTCAGCGCCATGCTGAAGAACTATACTGAGAATGTGGACAGCAAATACCTGCCCGACTTCTACCTCACAATAAAGAATAAGTTCGGAGGCAACTACGACCTGTACACCGACTACATGTACAAGCACTCGAAACTCACAAAGCTGAATAAGCAGGTGAGCACATCCTCACGCAGTTTCCACAAAGACTGCGGTTACAAGTTCGGTCTGGATATATTCGATCTAATGACCTCCTTAAGGGAAAAGATGAAGAATATCAATGACTCCATCGAGGTGCAAGAACGTTATCTCTGCGACGCAGCAGTGCGCATGCAGCAGGATATGCCCCACTACAGCGATGCCAACTTCACCATGCGACTGAGTTACGGCACCGTGGGCGGCTTTATGCTGAACGGGGCACCGTCGGGTTACTTCACAACTCCACAGAGCATCCTGGCCAAAATGGAACAGGGCAATAAGAATGTCGACTACTTTGCCGAGCCTGAAATAAAATCACTGATCGCCAAAGGCGACTTCGGCCAATACAGAGATAAAGGTACCGGCGAGATGCACCTCTGCTTCCTGACCAACAACGATATCACAGGCGGCAACAGCGGCAGTCCGATGTTCGACGGTAAGGGACAGCTCATCGGTCTTGCCTTCGACGGCAACTGGGACTCGCTGAGCAGCGATATCTACTTCGACAAGAGATTAGCCCGCTGCATCGGTGTCGACATCCGTTACGTGCTCTATATCATAGATAAATGGGGACATGCCGACAGACTTATCAAGGAAATAAATCCGAAATAAGCCTTCAGAAACATTGTAAAGATAAATCGTAATCTATAATAAAAGCTATGCTTTTGAGGTTCAAAAGCATAGCTTTTATCGTTTATTTGCTTAGCTATTGCATGCAAAAAGCATAGCTTTTGAAGACCAAAAGCTATGCTTTTTATTTTATTGAAACACAGATATTTATCACACTAATGTGTAAAGGTCCGTTACTTTGTAATCTATTTACATGTAAACAATATTCACAACTGCATCATCTGACCGTAGCAAAATACTGTCTTACTTCTTCTTAGGCTTTCTTCTTGCCCAGCCGTCTTCGCTGAAATCAGGCACCTCACCCTTCAGATCATTATTTTCACCGTTGAAGAACTGTTTCCAATCATCCTTTACTCCGCGTTCCTTGGTGTAACCGCGTTCCTCACGGCTCAGTTTAGGAGTGCTTTCAGGTGATTCGACGCTTGGTTTTAACTTCTTCTCATACTTATCAAAGCTGCTACCTTCATCACTACGACGACCGCGAGGACTACCTTCATCACTACGACGACTGCCGTAACCACCTGACGAACGGCCACCTCTGTCTGAGGAACCACGACCGCCACGATCAGAAGAATAACGTGAACCGCCGGTATCCGACGAACGGCGACCGCCTCTGTCTGAGGAACGACGTTCAGAACCGCCACCTTCGGAAGATCCGTTATCAGCATCGTTGCAACGCACCGTGCGACCCTCGAATTCTGCTCCATTGACAGCCTTCAACACCCTCTCGACATCCTTCTCTGGCACCTCCACGTAAGAGAACTTCTGCAGCAGGTCGATATGGCCCACTTCCTGTTTGCCGTCTATATTCTTATTGAAGAACTCCATCACACGTCCGGGATAGAATCCATCAGCCTTTCCGAGATTGATAAACAATCGTTTATATCCATCCTCAGCCTTATGACTTCCGCCACCACGACGACCTCCACGGTCACCTCCACGATCACCACCACGGTCACTGCCTCTTGAAGAACGCTCTCCACGACCTTCAGTACGTGCTCCCTTGTCTGACGGTTTCTCAATCTGGGGTGCATTAGCATAATAAGCAAGGAACTTGCCAAACTCCATGCTAACCACCTTCTTGATCAAGTCTTCCTTCTCCATATTGTCGAATCGGCGGTATATTTCGGGCAGAAACTGTTCGATTTCCTCTTCGTTCACATCCACCTTCTCTATCTGATCGATCACCTTATAGAGCTGTTTGGTACAAATCTCCTTAGGTGTTGGGATATCTCCCAGCACAAAGCTCTTACCTATCTCACGTTCGATGACACGCATCTTGCCTCTCTCACGGGTATGGATGATAGCGATACTCGTACCCTTCTTGCCGGCACGGCCGGTACGACCGCTACGGTGAGTATAACTCTCGATATCGTCAGGCAATCCGAAGTTGATAACATGTGTAAGATCGTCCACATCAAGACCACGTGCAGCCACGTCGGTAGCCACAAGCAGCTGAGTGATATGCTGACGGAACTTCTGCATCGTGGAGTCACGCTGCAGCTGCGAAAGGTCGCCATGCAGCGACTCAGCATTATATCCGTCATTAATAAGTTTATCAGCAATCTCCTGCGTATCACGTTTGGTACGACAGAAAATAATAGCGAATATACGCGGGTTAAAGTCAACGATGCGTTTCAGAGCCAAATACTTATCTTTAGCATTGACCATATAATAAACATGGTTTACGTTCTCGGCGCCCTCGTTGCGGCTCCCCACAACGATTTCCTTATAATCATGAAGATAATTCTTGGCTATCTTCTCAACCTCCCTGCTCATCGTGGCAGAGAAAAGCAGTGTGTTACGATCGCGCGGCACACCGGTAAGTATCTCGTCAAGACTCTCAGAGAAGCCCATGTTAAGCATCTCGTCAGCCTCATCGAGCACGACGTTGTTGACAGCATCAAGTTTAGCCTCGCCACGCTTCATCAGGTCGATAAGTCGACCGGGAGTGGCAACGATAATCTGCACGCCACGGCGCAGAGCATGTATCTGGGTATCGATGGATGCACCACCATAAACGGCAAGCACGTGCATACCGTCAATGTACTTCGAATAATCGTTAAGGTCGTCCGATATCTGCAAACAAAGTTCACGTGTCGGACTGAGGATGATTGCTTGGGTTACGCGACGTGAAACGTCTACCTTCTGCAACAGTGGCAGGCCATAGGCGGCAGTTTTACCAGTACCGGTCTGAGCCAGTGCTATCACATCATTTCCATTACCAAGCAAATAGGGAATTACTTCTTCCTGTACAGGCATTGGGTTCTCATAACCCATTTCTACAATGGCGCGGCGAATCTCTTCGCTTACACCTAACTCTTCAAATGTTTTCAAATTAAATCAATTATGTAAATATTGCTCATGCTCCACTCTGGAGTGAGTCATAAAGCGGGCAATTTGAAAACCTTCCCAGCCATTTTTTGGTTCTCGATGCCCGTCATTATTCCGAATTTGGGGTGCAAAGGTAGTATTATTTAAGCGAAGTACCAAATAAATAACGTATTTTTATTTTTATATTTTCAAAATTCGGCTTCTTATCCTGTAAAAATAGGGAGCACCGTGGAGTAAGAAATAACGTAAAAAAATGTCTGTTATGTTTATTTTCATGAAATCTATTTGGTACTATTCGGGGAAAATAGTATCTTAGCGGCATGAAAATAGCAGTATTTTGTTCAGCAAATAACAATATCGACAAGCTTTACTTTGATAAAGCTCGTGAATTGGGTGAATGGATAGGGAAAAATAATGAAACCCTTGTATACGGTGGCTGTGACTTAGGATTGATGGAGGAGACAGCAAAGGCTGTTCGCAGCAACGGCGGCCAGGTTATCGGTGTCGTTCCCACACGTGTGGAAAAGAATGGCCACACCAGCAAGCATCTCGATATAGAGATTCCATGTCAGGATCTCAACGACCGTAAGGCCCTTATGATGGTTCAAAGCGATGTGATCATCGCAATGCCCGGCGGACTCGGCACCCTCGATGAGATCTTCACAGTAGCTGCAGCAGCAACAATCGGCTATACGGACAAGAAAGTTATACTATACAATATCGACGGTTTCTGGGATACACTCCTTGTTCTTCTGCACGAGATGGAGGAGAAGACTTTTATGCGCGAGCCATCTTCAGCTCATCTACTGAACGCGCGCTCACTCGAAGAAATTAAGCAGATTATTGAGGAGTCAGCGGATTCTCTGAAATAAGAAACAGGGAATCCGCTATCCAAATAATCATTTTTATTATTATTCTATCTTCACAGCCGTTCCGCTTGCTGTCACCATCAGCATGCTTCCATTGCTACCTACGGTTTCATAATCAAGGTCGATGCCTACCACGGCGTTTGCCCCCATTTCTGCAGCGCGTTCGCTCATCTCCTTCAAAGCAGAGTTTTTAGCTTCACGAAGCACTTTCTCATAAGAAGCTGCACGGCCACCCACGATATCACGGATTCCTGCAAAGAAATCGCGAAAGATATTTGCACCAATAATTGTTTCACCTGTAACGATACCATAATAATTGGTAATGTGTTTCCCCTCAAGGGTAGGAGTTGTTGATAAAATCATTTTTATTGTTTTTAATTTAAGAATTATATCTGACGTAACAAGAGCGGGCACGCATTTTCTCACGTTCTGTCATTATCGAATATGTTTAATCCGTATTGACATTTATTTCTTTTTTATAGTGACAATCCGCTTTTCGGCCATCTCTTTAGTATATTTATCTTCGCCCAATTCGTTGATTCGACGTAAGCAGGCTTCACGATCGGACTTGAAGATGATGGAGAAAATCTTACTGAAGAAGTTGTTAAACTTCTTGCATTCGTGCGGATTCATCTTGCATACAGCGCAGGAGTGATAACCGTTATCCATACAACAAGTACGTATTTTGCACCATTTTGCCTTCTCGTTTTTGCGGCAACCGGGGCATTTGCCAATGATATACTTACGACATGCGCCGCAATAAAGGCCGCAATAGGCTATCAATTCTTTATCGACAGTGATTTCTTTTTCCATACATATATATTGTATTTATTTCGCAAAGATAATTATATTAAACATATCTTCCAAATAAATATAAGATAACTTCAGTTATTTCATTATCTGTCATATCGTTCTTTTCCTTTTTCTCTTCCATAACAATAGTATTAAGGATTGCAGTCGCAATGACTGCAATCCCATATAAATTAATCTTTATACGATGGGAACATATATCTCCGTTTGCATTTTGTCAGGTTGTGTACATTCCGGGTCATTAAGATAAATCTCAAAACCGGGACGTGCATCTATCTGATAACCACCTTCGGGAATATACTTACCATAGACAGTATCGTAAACCTCATCAAGATGATCATACGATCCCTGATAACAGTATGCTGCATACTTGCCGCCGGCAATTTCCTTTACACCTATTTCACCTTTCGGATCCATCTTAAAGGGCAGGACAAGACAGATGTCCGCCCGCTGTTTATCCCCTTCGGTCACTTTAGGGTCGTCATGGTAAATACCCACATGGGCAATCTTTCCTTCTATCAGCAGCTGCTTGATCACATCGGGATTGAAACTGGTCTGACATATCTTCTCCATCTCTTCGAAAAATTTGCCTGATGTGCGGACATACTGCCACAGTTTCTGCCATGTCATACAATAATCATTTTTCTTATAGTCACCAATCAGGCATATATAAATGGCCTGTTGCGGTTCCAGAGTGACAATTCTCTCACTTAACTCCAGATTGAAATTGATTTTCAACGGTTTCATAATCGTGTACGTTTTATTATTTTTATAATCTGTTGGTGTGATATCATAAAACTGCTTGAAGGATTTCGACAGAGAAGACGGCACTTCGTACCCCACTTTGTAAGCTATTTCGTTGACGGGCATATCGGTGTAGCGAAGCAGTCGGGCTGCAGTCTCGACTCGCACTCGCGTGATGAAAGCCCCGATCGGTTCGCCCAAGAAGGCTTTCACGATACGATGGAAATGATAAGGCGAGAAGCTGGAGATGCCGGCCAGCACCTCCAGGTCGATATCATCGCCCAAATGATTGTTGATGTACTCGACGATAATGTTTATTCTTCTCGAATAATCCTCTGTTGTTGATAATCTTTGTTGCATAATTTTTCTGTTATATCACGGTGCAAAGCTAGCGGAAATAAAACGATTAAGCTTTTCCAATCTTGCTAACTTCTTGTTAAGTATGGCAAATATAGTGCAAAAACGAAACAATCAGGTAACAATGAAATTATTTATAACTGTCAGCAATATAGAGATAATATATTATCCTATCTAAAATAAGTTTCCGCACGAGACATGGAGTATGTGTTGCAAAGATATTATATATCTTTGAACTGTCAAAATTACTTTTCTATTAATTCCTTTTCTCCCTCCTTCTTTTTATAATTAGTATTCCATCGTCTTTTAATTTCCCCACTCATATGGTAAGCCTCTTCAGGTGTATGATAATCAAGGCTTAAATGAGGCCGTTCATTATTATATATATAAATAGCCTTGGCCACCTTTATCATTCCATCATCCAATCCATGAATTTCTTTACCGAAGAGCATTTCATTTTTGATTATTCCGTTCATTCTCTCGGCAACGGCGTTATTTCTTGGATCCCCGTCGGTATAAAAAACTAGCTGCAAGTTGGGTTAAGAAATAAGAAAATAAGGCGTTATCTTATTGATAACGCCTTATTTTCTGCCTCTTCCATCATCTCCCTTTCACCGGGGCCTTTATCATTGATTCCGCAGAGATGCAGTATGCCGTGGATAATCACGCGGTGAAGTTCATCTTCGTAGACGGTATGCTGATCTTCGCTGTTGGAGCGTACTGTATCAAGACTGATAACGATATCGCCATTGATAGTGTCGCCTTCATCATCATCGAAGGTAATAATGTCGGTGTAGTAATCATGGCCTAGGTATTCCTTGTTTACCTCAAGTATCTTTTCATCACTGACGAACATATATCCCACTTCGCCGATCTTGCGTCCGTACGAGGCGGCCACAGCTTTAATCCAGGCTGTTGTCTCACGTTTCTTTATTTCCGGCATTTTAACGCCGTCTACATTGTACGATATCATAATGTTATTGTTGTTTTTGCCGGGAGGTATTCGTCTATCGACTTGCCGAAGTGGGCCAGTTCGCGTACCATACTGCTACTAATGGCAGCAAATTGCGGCTCGGTGTAAAGCATCACGGTCTCTATGCCCGTCAACGAACGGTTGATGTCGGCCTGGTCACGTTCATATTCGAAATCCTTCAAACAGCGGAGGCCCTTTACGATAAAATCGGCATTTTTGCGTTTGGCAAAATCCACAGTAAGGTCGTTGTATGCCTCTACCTTTATTCTTGGTTGGTCGGCATAAAGGCTGCTTATCGCCTGCAGGCGTTTATCGATAGAAAACATACACGTCTTAGATTCATTTACTCCTATGCCGATGATAATCTCATCAAACAGGGGTAGAGCTCTCATGACTATCGAAGCATGGCCGATAGTGAAAGGATCGAAACTACCTGTAAATATCGCTCTTTTCATATATTCTTATTTATAGGGCTACTCTCGGTCAAATAGCCCTGGTTGCATGATATTTCCTTGATATGGGTCGCGCCCCAGATGCTTATAAGCCAGTTCGGTAACCTCGCGTCCGCGTGGTGTCCTCTTGATAAGACCTTCCATGATGAGATAGGGCTCATACACCTCTTCGACGGTGCCGGAATCCTCACCGATGGCTGTCGCTATCGTGCTTATGCCTACAGGACCGCCTTTAAACTTATCGATGATGGTAAGAAGAATCTTATTATCGATTTCATCGAGACCGAATTGGTCGATATTCAGTGCTTCAAGAGCTATTTCTGCTATATGCATATCGACACGTCCGCTGCCTTTTACCTGAGCAAAATCCCTCACTCGGCGTAGCAAAGCGTTGGCGATACGGGGCGTTCCGCGTGAACGGCGTGAAATTTCGATAGCGGCATCATCGTCGATAGGCACGTTAAGAATGCTTGCCGAACGCTTGATGATACGTTTAAGTATCTCAGGTTCGTAATATTCCAAGTGTAGATTGATACCAAAGCGAGCTCGTAATGGTGCAGTAAGCAGTCCACTACGGGTGGTTGCTCCAACTAGTGTAAAAGGGTTCAGGTCGATTTGTATGCTACGGGCTGACGGGCCTTTGTCAATCATGATGTCAATGCGGTAATCCTCCATGGCGGAATACAGATATTCCTCCACCACGGGTGACAGACGGTGAATCTCATCGATAAAGAGCACATCATTTTTCTCAAGTGAAGTGAGAATTCCTGCCAAGTCTCCCGGCTTGTCAAGTATAGGTCCACTGGTGAGTTTAAATCCCACACCGAGTTCGTTAGCTATGATATTGCTCAGAGTTGTCTTTCCAAGTCCAGGAGGACCGTGCAGCAGGGTGTGGTCGAGAGGTTCTCTGCGGTATTTCGCAGCCTCTACAAATACTTCGAGATTAGCCACAACCTTCTGCTGTCCGCTAAAGTCATTAAACTTAAGCGGGCGCAATGCGTTCTCGAAATCACGTTCTTTTGATGATGATGATTCTTCCCTTATGTCAAAATTATCGTCCATTGGGTGCAAAGTTACATATTTTTATTGTATTTTTACGCGTTGTGTAAGATAAAATTAATATGCCGAAACCAAACATTGCAACTTAGTTGCATCTGTATTGCATTACCTTTGCAGCAGAAATCAATTACAAAGGTAATATATGAAAAAGAAGGTAAACGAATACGGCGCTCTGAGCGCGTCGGTGTTAATGCTCGCGGCGGGTCTGGTCATGCAGTCCCTCGGCATCGGATGGTTTGACGGTAAAACGGTAAAGATAATATGGTTCGTGACTGCTTATTTGCCTGTAGCACTGCCTGTAATCAAGGAAGCGGTAGAGGAAATGGGCGAGGGAAACATCTTCAGCGAGTTCACACTGATGACTATTGCAACAGCAGGTGCATTCTTGATAGGCGAATATCCAGAAGGTGTCGCTGTAATGCTGTTTTATGCAGTAGGAGAAAAGTTTCAGGATCTTGCTGTAGACAAAGCAAAACATGATATCAAGGCTCTAGTCGATATTCGTCCCGACCATGCTTCGGTCATCATCGACGGTATAGTCACTGCGTGCAAGCCAGAGGATACGCAGATAGGAGATATAATAGAGGTGAAGGCAGGAGAACGGGTGCCACTTGACGGTGTGCTCCTCTCAGAAGTGGCTCTGTTTAATACCTCTGCCCTCACAGGCGAGAGCGTGCCCAGAAGCATTTCGAAAGACGGAGAGGTGCTGGCAGGTATGATTTCCTCTGACAGCGTGGTACGTATAAGCGTAACTCGACTTTATGATCAGAGTGTTCTGTCAAGGATACTTCAAATGGTAAAAGAGGCTGCTGACCGTAAGGCTCCTGCGGAATTGTTTATCAGAAGATTTGCACAGAGATATACTCCAGTGGTAATTATTCTCGCCGCACTCACAATAGTCACACCTTATATATACTCACTTCTTACGCCATCTTTCGTTTATTCTTTTGATGAATGGTTCTACCGGGCTTTGATATTCCTCGTCATCTCTTGTCCTTGTGCTCTGGTGGTGAGTATACCATTGAGCTATTTCGGAGGCATAGGATTAGCCTCACGTAAGGGAATTCTGTTTAAGGGCGGTAATTATATGGACGCAATCCTTAATGTAGGTACTGTGGTCTTTGATAAGACCGGAACATTAACCACGGGTATCTTCGGTGTGACAGAGGTAAAAGCATACGACATCGACAGTCGTCAGCTTGTGGCTATCATTGCCGCTATGGAGCGTACGAGTAACCATCCTGTGGCTAAGGCAATAGTGTCTTATAATAATGACCACAATAAGCCTTCCGAGATATTTATTGCAGACAGTGTGAAGGATATACCGGGGTACGGTATTGCCGGTAATGTGGATGGTGACAATGTACTTGTGGGCTCTTTGCGTCTGATGGATAAATATGGTGTAGGTTATCCGGAACAACTAAAAAAAATAACAGAAACTATCGTGGTGTGCTCAAGAAATAGCCATCTCATCGGATATGTCCTTCTCAGTGATGCACTAAAAGAAGACGCTGTCGATGCCGTCAAATCTCTGCGTAAGCTGAAAATCAGAAATATCCAGATACTTTCGGGTGACAAGCAGGCATTAGTTGATTCTGTGGTAGATCGATTGAAAGTAGACAAGGGTTATGGAGACCTTCTGCCAGAAGGGAAGGTGGAACATATCATGACAATGAAGAAAGGCCGTGATGGTAATCAAGATGTGTCCGCCAGAAGGGCGATAGCTTTTGTGGGTGATGGCATCAACGATGCTCCTGTGTTGGCAATGAGTGATGTGGGTATAGCTGTTGGCGGTGCCGGCAGTGACGTGGCGGTTGAGACGGCAGATGTGGTGCTTCAGGATACACGTCCGTCAAAGGTGGCAGAGGCCATAACCATAGCCCGACATACACGTAGCAATGTGATAGAAAACGTAACACTGGCCATAGGAGTCAAGATTGTTGTGCTCATATTGGGCGTTTGGGGTATTGCCACAATGTGGGAAGCAGTGTTTGCGGATGTTGGTGTAACAGTTCTGGCCGTTTTTAACGCTCTCAGACTGATAAGGAAAAGTTAAATTCAGCGATCAATCGCAAGTGATACATAATGAAAATAATTTGGGATGAATGTGAATCAAATAAATAATATTAATCTGACTTATTCGGATTATTTAGTTTAAATTTGCACTCTAAATAAAATGTGATGAAATGAACTACTATGTGCTTATTCTGATATTCGGATTGGTTGCGAGTATCGTCTTGATGTGGGTGCTTTACGTGGTGTACAAGGATCGTAAACTCCACCAGAGGAGATTGCGTGATCGGTACAATAAGTCGAAACGATTATAACCAAATCAAAATACTACAAATAATGGGAAAAATTACTTCTATTGCAGCCCTTTCGCTGTTGTTTTGCCTTCCGATGAATGCACAGCCAGGCAATGATTCATCTGCGAAACCGTCGCAGGCTCAGGCCAAACAGATGACTACACTAACTCAGTTTACGAATACCGTCGATCCTATCTACACCCATGATGTGGTCTATCGCCATGCTAGCGACATGGATTTACACCTACAGGTGATCATGCCGCAGATGGCTTTCGGAAAGAAATGGCCTACAGTCGTTTACATACAGGGTTCAGCATGGTATAAGCAGGACTGTTACGCGGGCATTCCTAAGCTCATGCGTTTTGCTCAACGCGGTTACACTGTGGTGAGCGTGGAATATCGTCCATCCACTACAGCTTCTTACCCTGCACAGATACAGGATGTGAAGTCGGCTGTCAGGTTCGTACGTGACAATGCTGCACGTCTCGGTGTCGATACTACAAACGTATTTATTTGGGGCGATTCTTCTGGTGGCAATATGTCTCTGCTCGAAACTCTTACTCAGGATCAACCGCAACTCGATACCGAGGATTATGGAAAAACGTCTATTAAGGTGAATGCTTGTGTGGCTTATTATCCAGTCACAGACATACTCGCACTGAAGAAATATCCGTCTAATTGGGATCATGAGAGCGGAAACTCGCCTGAAGGTACTCTCTTTGGACACGTGAAGGTGTCGGAAAATGCCGATAAGATACAGACCGCCAGTCCTGTAATCTACCTCGATAAGAAGAAAGCGCTGAAGACAGCTCCGATATTGATAATGACAGGTAACTCAGACCGCGTGCTACCGTTCGAACAAAGCGTTGAAATGGCCGATAAACTCGAGGAAATGAACTATAGATATAAGTTCTATAAGATTGAAGGCGGTGATCATGGCAGTTGGCAGTTCTGGACTCCTGAGGCTTTCGATATCGTCGACAATTTCCTTCGTGCAAATATGAAACGATAAATGAACGATGAACAGTATTATCTCGATAAACTCGCGCTGCGCGAAATAAAACCTACGGCTATGCGTCTGTTGATACTGCGGACGATGATGCGTGGGAATGAAACTGTGTCAATGGCTGATATTGAGAGATATTTACCCACTGTCGACAAATCAACCATATCGAGAACACTCTCAATCTTCCTCTTCCATCGTCTTATCCATTGTATAGACGATGGAAGCGGGTCTTTAAAATATGCTGTATGTGATGATGATTGCGACTGTGCCGTGGAGGATGAGCATACGCATTTCTACTGCGAAGGGTGCCATCGCACGTTCTGCCTCAGTCATATACATGTGCCAGTTGTCACGCTTCCCGACGGATTTATGCTCAGCAGTGTAAATTATGTACTCAAGGGGTTGTGCCCTGAGTGTGCCGATAAGCAGAGACGAAAGTTTTAGAAATCTATAAATTAACCGAATTTCTGCCTGATGTCCTCCATTATGACCATTAGATCCTTTTCCTTAGTGGCGCGGAGCATGGCTATACGTGTCTGTCGGAAGTCGGGAATACTTTTGAAGATAGGACTGGCGGCCAGATGACGGCGTGTATGTAGAATGCCACGATATTCATCAATGCGGGCTATGCTCTGACGGAGTTGCTCTTCGAGTATATCGAGTTTCCATGAAAATGTCATCTTTGGGTCTTCAGGCTTGCCTTGCAGATAGTCGTGAATTTCCTTGAATATCCACGGGCGTCCGAACGTAGCACGACCTATCATTATTGCATCGACACCGTAATGGTCGAAGCACTCCTTTGCACATTCTGGAGTGGTTACATCGCCATTCCCAATTATCGGTATGTTTATGCGGGGGTTATTCTTCACTTCACCAATAAGAGTCCAGTCTGCGTCTCCGGTATACATCTGTGCACGTGTTCTTCCATGTATAGTAAGTGCCTGTATGCCACAATCCTGCAGTTGTTCTGCCAGAGTAGGTATTATGAGCTCATCGTTGCTCCATCCCAGACGAGTCTTCACCGTCACAGGCACTTTGACAGCCTTAACCACCTCACGTGTAATCTCGAGCATCAGTGGCGTATTTCTGAGCATACCTGCACCTGCACCTTTGCTTGCTACCTTCTTTACGGGACAGCCGAAGTTGAGATCTATAACATCAGGTTTAGCTTCTTCAACTACTTTAGCTGCTTCTACCATTGATTCTACATCTCGTCCGTAGATCTGTATGCCTACAGGCCGCTCTTCGTCACTGATAATTAGTTTCCTCATCGTGCTGCTGATGGAACGAATTAGTGCTTCGGCACTCACAAACTCCGTGTATACCATTGATGCGCCATACCGTTTGCAGAGCAGACGGAAAGCGATATCCGTCACATCCTCCATCGGAGCGAGGAAAATGGGCTGTTTACCAAGGTCAATATTGCCTATCTTCATCACTTATCTTATAAATTTCATGCAAAGTTACGTTATTTTTCTTTTATAAATGCAGTTTTAATAAATTTAAGAAAGTTGCAAAAAATAATTGCCTGTATAATCACTTATACAGGCAATCCTCATAAATTGAGTTTCTAACAATTCGGACTATAACTAGATTAAAATATATCTTTGGGTTTATCCTTGAGTTGTGTCACCACCAGATGTTCCCGTATATGTTTATCATCTTTAGACATGGCAAAGATACAGGTCTTTTGCTAGAAAGACTTGTCAGATTGTGGAATGATTTGACAAGTCAGTTGTTTTTTGCTGTCAAATACTCCATATAACTTCAATAATAGTATATTTATAGAGTAAATATACCTTTATTTATCTTATATATACTAATTAGATTTCGTACTTTGTTATCGTAGCAGATGATACATTCCTCCGGCTAGGAGCTTAACTACACCCTTCATTTCGAGTTCAAACATCGTTGCCGTAATCTGATTAATAGGCATGTTTGTTTCCGTCACTAGCTGGTTAATCTGCTTATCGTTTATCTTTGTGAGGGAATTAACTATTGTCTGTTCATTGCTACTGAGATCGGGAAATAGGTTTCTTTCTATTCCCTTGTTCATTTTTTCTTTCAGAATAGCGTCGTCACTCCAACCCATTGCGTTGATAAAGTCGGCTGCTGAGGCGATAAGAGCGGCTTCATTATTTCGTATCAGGTTATTACAGCCTTCAGAATAACGGTCGCCGACACGTCCTGGAAACGCGAACACGTCGCGGTTATAACTCTGTGATATTCCCGCCGTAATCAACCCTCCTCCTTTTGCTGCTGATTCCACTACGATGCAAGCGTCGCTTGTGCCAGCTACGATGCGGTTACGACGTACGAAGTTGCCCCTGTCGGCATTGGTATTTGTCATGAATTCTGTCAACAGACCACCATTTTTTACCATCTCATCAGCAATTTGCCTGTGTGGAGCTGGATATAGGTTGTCAAGTCCATGGGCAAGTACGCCCACCGTCTCGTAACCATTGTCCAATGCCTGTCTATGGGCATTGATGTCCACTCCATAGGCTAGTCCGCTGACTACGAGAACATGAGGACAGAATGAATGTAGATCTTCGATGAAATGGCGAATTAGATCTTTTCCATATTGCGTACAGAGCCGTGTGCCTATAATATTTATAACCTTAGTCTGGTTAAGATCAGCATTACCTTTATAATATAGAACTAATGGAGCGTCAGGACACTCTTTCAGCCTTACGGGATAGTCGCTGTCGTTGAGACAAAGGCATTGATTGCCGTTCGTCTTATTGTATTCCAGTTCGTATTCAGCCCTTTTTATTGCCTCAGATGTGTCTTTCATCGCATTGATGAGGCGTTGAGAGCAGCCCGGAATGACATCACGCAGGTTATTACGGTTTTCAAATATAGCCATCGCGCTGCCAAGCATACGATATAAAGGTAAAGTTCCAGCAAGTCCGAATCCGTTGATACGGGTAAGGGCAATTGTATAGATTATCTCTTGTTCTGTCATATTGTGTTATTCGTTTGCTGGTAGTTCAATGATTTGCCCGAAGGCTTGATCGTAATCCTCACTGTTGCTTAGTCGTCCGTTGATAAGGCACACCAGTACGGTCTCGCATTTAAGTGAAATTTTTTCGTCGGGGAGTCGGTAAATGTCCTGAGTGAAGATGTATTTCAGTCCTTCCTTGCGTAGTGCTAGGCGTGATATAAACTCGTCGTCGCAGCGGAGTGGAGTTTTAAATTGCATATTAACTCTTGCCACCACAGCATCCACACCTTTTTCATGCATCTTTGCGAAGCTTAATCCCAGCGAAGTGAGAAACTCATGCCGTGTATGTTCAGTATAATGCAGGTAATTGGCGTTATTCACTATTCCTTCGATGTCGCATTCGTAGTCGCGCACCTTCATTCGTGTTTCAAATATATATTTCATTTTTCTTAAGATATTCGTATCCGATGCGGCAGCGCAGACAGTCTTTGCGGTCGCAATACTCTTTTTTCAGTTGAATAAGTGCCTGACTGTCTCCTGCACATGTGACCTTCAGTCCGCACTGGCTCCACATCCTCGTTATGAAATTATTTTCAGCCTTAAGCTCTTCGAGAAAATCGAAAGCCCGATCACATAGTGATTCGTCACTTTTATGTTTTCCATAGGCGAAAAACATGGGTATGGCAGTGTTGATGAGCAACAGATTGATAGAGAACGGGGATATGTTTTTCTCGTTTTTCACGCTTGTACTGCCGAATGTGTAATGCGTTTCCCAGTAAGATGTGACGTGAGTAGCCAGTATCTTACGTGCTTCGTCGAGGGTGTGGCATTCCATCAGAATACTCAACCCTGCCTTACGTTCATAATACATATTGGCAAGCTGTGATATTCGTATATGCGGAAAATTGTTAGGCCTCATGCGCAGAAACTTCCAGATTGAAGCATCCATCGGCTTCAGCCCAAATTTATGTGCTAGATAGATGTATTCGTTGCTCAGTTTTGAGAAATATCCTTCGTTGACGGCATCGCGTTGATAGCGTTCAGGCACGGTATTGATGTCCAGCAGTCCTGCCTGCCCCATAAACATGGCCTCAATCTGGAAGAGATTGTCCCGATGGTGGTCTACGTCGTGCAACGGCACGTTCATTGCCCATGCCTCGAAAGCGTCGCCATTGGTGCCGAATCCGTAATTGCGGGCGAGGGTGACGAAGTAAGCATCTTCCCAGCTCTTGTTGCATAGCTCGACTCGACGTTTTATTTGTTCCGTTTTCTGTTCGAGGCGTTCCACCTGTAATGTACTCATCCAACTATGAATCATAAGTTTTGGCAGTTGGGTGATAATTTTATAGCAGGGTGGATAGGAGTCGGTGGATATCAGCTCCCGATAATTTTCTCGTATGTTCTGAGGTACCTCCATCACCATTTGAGGCACATAACGTCCATCTTCGGTCTTGATGTCAGTGTCTTTCATCCCCGTTATGTGTAGCACAACATTATTATACGCCTTATCTTTGTCGTGGTTATGTAGATACCAATCGGATGATTTATCGTGTATCTCTATATTTCCTGCCCACATAGTGTCGTTCATCTTTATCTTCGCATTGAAGAAATCGGGTCCTGCGTCGCTGTTGTGAAGTCCCACATCGATGACTTCTACATTGCGGCCGTCATCTGTCTTCAATTCGTTGAGTAGGAATAATTTATGCTTCCATACGTAGTGTAGAAGTTGCTCCATATCTTATTAAACTTAAAAAAACTTACAAATATACTAACTTTAAAGCAAAAATAGCTACCTTTGCCCAAATTAATTCATTATATAGTATGAAAATAGCATTGATAGGTTATGGTAAGATGGGCAAGATGGTAGAGGAAATAGCCCGTAGCCGTGGTCATGAAATCGTGAGTATTATTGATGTCGACAATCAACAGGACTTTGACAGCCCTGAATTTGTAAGTGCCGACGTGGCAATTGAATTTACAGCTCCTATGTCAGCTTATGGTAATTACCTTAAAGCTTTCAGTCATAATGTTAAGGTGGTTTCCGGCAGCACGGGATGGATGAAAGAGCATGGCGAGGAAGTGATGAAGATGTGTAATGAAGGAAGACAGACACTCTTCTGGGCAAGTAACTTCAGTATAGGTGTAGCCATATTCAGTGCCGTCAACCGTTACTTGGCTAAGATAATGAATGGCTTCCCTCAGTATGAAGTTAGCGTTGAGGAGACTCATCATATACACAAACTCGATGCTCCCAGCGGAACGGCAATTACTTTAGCCGAAGAGATAATGGGCAATTTAGATCGTAAAAATGAATGGGTGGATGGTACACTCCTTGCTCCCGATGGTACAGTAAGCGGTTCTGCCGAAGGAAAAGCCAACGAGGTCGTCATTAATAGCATCCGCCGTGATGAGGTGCCGGGTATTCATACGATCACTTACGACAGCGAGGAAGATAAAATTGCTATTACGCACGATGCACATTCACGCAGGGGGTTAGCTCTCGGTGCAGTCCTCGCTGCAGAATTCACTGTTAATCACAAAGGACTGCTCACCACAAGCGACTTGTTCAAATTTTAAAAAATATTAATATCCTGTCTGTTAGGCAACTTCCTCGATGTCGGTTTCGTCTTAATGGTAACAGTGAAGCATTTAAAGATAATGGAAAATAAAACTATTAAAGATAAGAAGGTAGTCACAAAACGTCAGTGGATAAAGCTGGCAGTGGTACTTGTGTGTTATTTCGCGTTCCTAGTATGGGTGAAAAGTTGGTTGGGACTTATTGTCGTACCTTTTATTTACGATGTCTATATATCTAAAAAGATCAATTGGACATGGTGGAAAGATGCCGAAAAACCTGTTAAAATGGTTATGAGTTGGGTGGATGCTATTGTCTTCGCGCTAGTGGCTGTCTATTTCGTTAATATATATTTCTTCCAAAACTATGAGATACCGTCATCATCTCTCGAGAAATCATTGCTCACTGGCGATTATCTGTTTGTTAGCAAGATGAGTTACGGCCCACGTATTCCTCAGACTCCGCTAACAATGCCACTGACGCAGCACACATTGCCAGTGTTTGAATGCAAATCTTACATCGAGTGGCCTCATTGGGAGTACCGTCGTGTGAAGGGATTTGGTAATGTGAAGCTCAATGACATAGTCGTGTTCAACTATCCCGGAGGTGATACTCTTGTGTCAAATTCTGAATTCCAGGCCCAGGATTTCAATACTATGTGTTATTCTCTTGGCGAGAATATTTATCAAAACCATCCCGACATTTCTGTTCTAGGCAAACAGCAGCAGTATGATCTGTTTAAGCAGTTTTATGCCATCGGCCGGCAATACGTAGTCGACAACTCATCTCAATTCGGAAACATTATCTCACGCCCTACCGATCGTCGCGAGAATTATGTGAAACGCTGTGTAGGTCTACCAGGCATGACTCTTCAGATAAAGAACCGTATCGTCTACCTTGACGGAAAACCGAATAAAGAACCGGATAATGTACAATATTCATATAAGGTGAAATTGCTTCAGAACCTTCCCGACGAACTATGTTATAAACTTGGCATAAGTATGGAGGACATTACCAGTCTCAATCAGTACGGATTCATTCCATTGACAAAGCATGCCGCGAACGTACTCAAGTCACGTAAAGATCTTGTGGAGAGCATTTATCTGAATACCGACGCAACTATGGGTGATTTGTATCCGCTGGATGCAAATACAGGCTGGACCCGCGACAACTATGGCCCTATCTGGATTCCTGCCAAGGGTAAGAGTATCAGGCTTACAATGGATAATATTGCTGTTTATGAACGACCTATAGGTGTATACGAAGGTAATAAACTTGAGGTGAAGGGTGGTAATATATTTATCAACGGTAAGCAGACCGACACCTATACGTTTAAGATGGATTACTACTGGATGATGGGTGACAACCGTCACAACTCGGCTGACTCCCGTTACTGGGGTTTTGTACCTGAAGACCACGTAGTAGGTAAACCTATATTTATCTGGCTGTCGCTCGATCCTGATCGTAGTGGTTTCAAACACGTGCGTTGGAATCGTCTGTTCCGCTGGGTTGACAACATAAAATAATAAAATGAGAAACCTTCTCAAGTTTGTTGCAACGCTGATTGTTACATTCTTGGTGATGTTTGCATTCCGCGCTTTGGTATTTACCATCTGCACGGTGCCTTCCGGCGGTCTTGGGCCGACGCTGAAGCAGGGTGACCGTGTATTGGTAAACCGTTGGAGTTATGGGCTCCGCGCTGGTGGAACCAGTCTATTTCCTTACGAGAGGATAATGAGATCTTCAGTATTAGAGAACGATGTCGTGGTATTTAACGATCCTCTTGATACGATCGATAGTGTGTCTGATAAACCCGTCTTTATAGGTCGTTGTAGGGCTATGCCAGGCGATACGGTTTGGATCAACAGAAACACACCTTTCGTTATCCCCGGCCGATGCACCATGGTGAGGGTGGAGAAGTGGAACGTAAGACTAATCTGCAATACATATATCATTCACGAACATCGAAATGCTAAAGTACATAATGATACACTCTATGTCGACGGCAAAGAGACTCACTGCGCACTATTTTCTCAAAATTACTATTGGGTGGAAAGCCTCGGGAATAAGAATCTTGTCGACTCACGTTACTTTGGGTTGGTGCCTGAATCGCATATTATCGGTCGTGCCATTGCAGTACTTTTCTCGAAAGACAGCCGTTTGCCGTTTTACGACGGGTATGATGTCAACCGTATAATGTTATCAATAAAATGAAGAAAGTTATTCTGTCATCGGCCTATTTCGGCCCTATACAATATTATTCCAAACTGTTCAGATATGATGAGATAGGAATGGAACGTTATGACAATTATGTCAAACAGACTTATCGTAATCGTTGTGTTATCATGACCACTAACGGTTCTCAGGCACTTACTATTCCTATTGAGGGTTTTGATGGTACCAAGTGTCTCATGCGCGATATCCGTATAAGTGACCATGGCAATTGGCGCCATCTGCATCTCAATGCGCTTGAGAGTGCTTACGGCGTATCACCGTATTATGAATTTTATATTGACGACATCCGTCCATTTTTTGAACGCCGGTGGAATTATCTCTATGATTTTAATATGGAGATTTGTATAAAGATGTGCGATTTCATTGATATCCATCCTCATGTAATTCCTACCGAAGAATATGTTAAATCGGATGAGGCTGATGATTACCGTGATGCCATCCGCCCCAAACACCCGCTTCCTGATGCCTGTTTTACATCTCGTTCTTATTATCAAGTGTATCAGCAGAAGTATGGATTTATGGAAAATCTAAGCATTCTCGACCTTCTTTTTAATATGGGGCCTGAGAGTATATTCTATCTTTAGGCGTTTGGTAAAAATGACTTAAAATCATTTGTTTTTATCTTTATATCCCAAATATTAATAAAAAACACTCATTTTATCACTCTGTGATACAAATTGAAAAGTTTGTGTAACGTTTTTTTTGCGATACTTGTTTAATTCGATATATCTTTGCAGAATTAAAATTTCACTATATCATGAAACAATTAACGTTACAGAAAGTATCATTTGGAGAGAAGGTGGGCTATTCGCTTGGCGATTGCGCAGCGAATCTCGTTTTCCAGATGATGATGATTTTCCAACTCAAGTTTTACACTGACGTCTTCGGACTTGATGGTGCAGTAGCTGGTTCGATACTTCTTATAGCACGCGTCACCGACGCTTTTGTCGATCCATGTGTGGGTATTTTATCGGATAGGACACATTCCCGTTGGGGTAAATATCGTCCGTGGATACTCTGGACAGCTTTGCCTTTTAGTGTGTTCTACGTCCTTGCTTTCTATAATCCGGGTATAGAGGATAAGGCGATGGTAGCTACTTATGCCACCATTTCATATATATTATTAATGTCAATTTACTCTGCTAATAATACTCCCTATTCATCTCTTGGAGGCGTTATGTCGGGAGATATCAAGGAGCGTACCAGTATTACCAGTATACGTTTTGTGGCATCCACGGTAGCACAGTTTGTCGTTCAGGGTCTTACATTGCCGCTTGTTAATAAGTTTGGTACTGATAGTAGCGGCCATTTCGACAATCAGCATGGTTGGCTCTGCACCGTTGGCTTATTTGCGGCCGTTGCCTTTGTTTTCATGATCATAGCTTTCTTTTCCGCACGTGAACGTATACAGCCGCCACCACAGCAGGAAATGAATGTTAAGACCGATATAAAAGAAATATTCTATAACGTGCCTTGGAGGGCTATGTTCGTGCTCACATTGTTTGTTTTCATTACTTTGGCGATGTGGGGAAGTGCTATGAGTTTCTATTTCCAGAATTATGTGGATCAGGCTGCACTCTATGAATTCCTTAATAAATTAGGACTTGTCGACAGCACTCATGCAGGTGGAGGAGTAGGATATACCATTCTTAATGCATTCTCGCTTATTGCTCATAAGCAGAGTGATGCTTACTCGATAGGATTCTCTTTATTTAATATGGTAGGAGCCATCGTGCAGTTCATAGGTGTAATATTCCTTTCACAGTATCTTGGAAATAAGTTTGGCAAGAAGCAGACGTTCATCGTCTGTCTTTCTCTCACAGCTCTCTTCACAGCTCTCTTCTACATTCCTACGGGTAACGATGTGGGACTGATGTTTGTTCTCTGCATACTGAAGAGCCTCGCTTATGCACCGACAGTTCCTTTGCTCTGGGCTATGATAGGCGATGTGGCCGACCATATAGAATATGTGAACCACCGTCGTGCCACAGGCTTCTGTTTCTCTGGTGTCGTGTTCTCGTTGAAGGCAGGATTAGGTATCGGAGGTGCTTTCGCAGGACTTATTCTTTCCGGTTTCGGCTATGTTTCAGGCAATGTGGCATTACAGTCGGCTAGTGCTGTGCAGGGTATTCGTCTCGTTGCCAGTATATTACCTGCAATACTTTTCGGTGTAGGTGTGGTAGCACTTTTCTTCTATCCGATTACAAAAACATTTAATATAAACATGCAGGCAGAACTAGCTGCCCGCCGTAAAAACGCTAATTCAAAAGATGAAAACTAAAGCCATTTTGTTAGCCCTGTCGCTCATATCATTAGGCGCAAATGCTCAGGGACTGAAAGATGCTGTGGGCAAGTACTTCCTTATTGGTGCTGCCATTAATGTGAACCAGTCGAATGGTAATGATAAACCTGCCGCTGACGTGATTAAGAAGCATTTCAATTCGATTGTTGCCGAAAATTGCATGAAAGGTGAATGTATCCAACCCGAGGAAGGCAAATTCTTCTGGAAGGATGCTGACAATCTTGTGAAGTTCGGTGTAGATAATCACATGACAATCATAGGCCATTGCCTTGTATGGCATTCTCAGGCACCTCATTGGATGTTTACCGATAAAAATGGAAAATATGTCACCCGTGATGAGCTTATCAAACGTATGACAACTCATATCCGCACTCTTGTAAGCCATTATAAAGGCAGAGTCCACGGATGGGATGTTGTCAATGAGGCTTTCAATGATGATGGGACCATGCGTCAGTCACTTTATTATAAGATAATCGGTCCCGATTTTATTGAGATAGCATTCAAGGAAGCTCACAAGGCTGACCCAAAAGCAGAGTTATATTATAACGATTATTCAATGGCTAAACAGGGTAAACGTGATTCAGTGTGTGCTCTCGTCAAGAGACTGAAGGCTCATGGCTGTCGTATTGATGCTGTGGGAATGCAGAGTCATAATGGTATGGATTATCCTGACCTTAAGGAATATGAAAAGTCTATTGATGCTTTTGCTGCATGTGGTGTGAAGGTGATGATGACGGAGCTCGATATCAACGTGCTACCGAGTCCTGAACATTTTGGAGGTGCTAACGTGAGTGACCGTTTCGCATATAATAAATCGATGAATCCTTATTCCAATGGGCTCCCCGACAGTGTGGCTCAGAAGGTGACTCAGCGTTATCTCGACTTCTTCAAAATCTATTACCGTCACCGTTCACAGATTTCACGTGTTACTCTCTGGGGCGTTTCCGACCGTGGTTCATGGCTGAACAACTGGCCAATTCCCGGACGTACTAATTATCCGCTCCTCTTTGACAGACAGTATCAGGCTAAACCTGTAGTAAAAGATATAATCGATTTATTTAATAAATAATCATCTGTATCATGAAATCACCACGATATCTTTTCCCGCAGGATTATATGGCCGACCCTGCAGCCAACGTTTTCAATGGCCGTATTTATGTTTATCCCTCTCATGACTGGGAGTCGGGCATCCCTGAAAATGACAACGGCGACCATTTTAACATGAGGGACTATCATGTATTCTCAATGGATGATCCTGAGAATGGTGAGATTATCGACCATGGAGTAATTCTTCAGGTGGAGGATATCGCCTGGGCCGGCCGCCAGCTATGGGATAGTGATGTGGCTGAGAAGGATGGTAAGTATTACCTATATTTCTCTCTGAAGGATAAAAATGATATTTTTCATCTCGGTGTGGCTGTTGCCGACCGTCCTGAGGGACCGTTTGTTCCCCAGTCGGATCCGATACGTGGCTCTTACAGCATAGACCCTAGTGTCTTCAAGGATGATGACGGCAGTGTCTATATATATTTCGGAGGACTTTGGGGTGGACAGTTGCAGCGTTACCGTGATAATAAGGCACTCGAGAGTGCCATATTGGCTGAGGGCGACGAGCCTGCTTTACCGTCTCGCGTGGCAAAACTCACTGACGACATGCTACAGTTTGCCGAGGACCCTCGTCCTGTCATTATTGTCGACGACAATGGTCAGTCGCTGAAAGCCAGTGACCCTCATCGTTTCTTTGAGGCATCGTGGATGCATAAGTATAATGGCAAGTATTATTTTTCATATAGCACCGGCGACAGTCATTACCTCTGTTATGCCATAGGTGACAATCCTTATGGACCGTTTACCTACAAAGGTGTTATCCTTGAACCGGTAGTTGGTTGGACCACGCATCACTCTATCGTCGAGTTCAAGGGAAAATGGTATCTCTTCTTCCATGACTGCGTACCATCTGATGGTCAGACGTGGCTTCGCAGCATGAAGGTCAAGGATCTCGAATACAATGCCGACGGTACAATTAGAATAGTTAGTAATAAGTAAAATAGTTTTAATGTTTATTTAATAGGTTAAGTAAACATGAATTTCGTAAAATTGAATAACCGTACCCAGGCGTGATGCTTAGGTGCGGTTTTTGAATTTGTATGGTTTGGTTTTTATTTTGTTAACCCACATTGAGCAAGCGATAAAATCCGTTTTAAAAATAAAGTTAATAGAATGTGTTAAATTGCACCTTTTCAATTGAATTTTTCCCTGTTTGATGTCCGAATCACGTTAAAAGATTCAAATATGGAACTTGATTTCTAAAAATACCGAGAATGTAGTGCACCTGGCGATTTTGCGGATACACAGATTGTTAGTAATTTTGCCGGCATGTTCATAACCCATATCAAGAAGTGGCGCAATCGGAAAGACAGCTTGGACGACAATCTGTATTTCGGCTATACCTACTACCGTCTGAGTGAGGCATTCCGTGATGCGGAAGGCAGATCCCGCAACCGCGTAGTCATGGGTTTGGGTGAACTGACAGGGTTGTCAAAGGCGGAACGCAATGAACTGGGCGATCTGCTGACTGTGATGATAGACCGGGGAGAGATGGCTTTGAGTACAAATGTTCAGGTGCAGGAACTTGCACTGCATTATTATAATCTATACTGTGAAAGCCGCCTCAAGGCACAAGAGGCAGCCAAAGCGCAATCCCGTCTGCGCGAAGCCGCACGTCTTGAGGCAGAAAGACGCCGCAAAGAAATGGTGATGGTGAAGCTGTCCTCCCTGCGGCAGAAGACCGCCCGTACGGTAGGTGCTGAGAATATCTGCCTTGACACCGTGAAGCAACTATCCATTAGGCAGTTCCTTACTTCACACGGTTTCAGCGAAATCCAGACTGACATGGCCATCATGCAAATCATCGCACGTGCCATCTATCCGGGCTCGGAGTTGCGCACGGTACGCTGCCTGCAGGAGAACTCCGCTCTCTGCGAACTGCTTGGCATCCGTCCGGAAAATGTCAATAAGGACATCCTCTACCGTACTGCCCGCAAGCTATGGGATGTGCACCGGGAGATAGAAAGCTATCTCCACAACCGCGTCTGCAACCTCTTCGGCATAGAGGAGAAGATATATCTCTTCGACCTGACTAACACTAATTTCGAGGGACGGATGGAAGCGTCCCGGCTATGTGCCTATGGCCGCAGCAAGGAGAAGCGTGACGACTGCAAGATCGTGGTCCTGGCGGCAGTGGTGAATTCCGACGGCCTCCTTGTCCGTACAGAAATCTTTGAAGGCAACAGACAGGACGTCACTACCTTGGAAGAAGTGATAGGTTCGCTGGATAGAGGGCTTCCCCAGAGGAAGAAGATCATCGTCATGGATGCGGGTTTTTCATCCGAATCCAATCTGCAATGGCTGGTGAGTCATCATTACGACTACATTACCGTGATGCGTTCACACGGTCAGCAGTATACTCCGGCCTCAGACATCATAGAGAAGGTATCGGACAACAAGGAGCAGGAAATCCGTCTGCAGAAGGTCAGGGTGGAAGAAAAAGCTGCCGCCCGCTACGAAGAGGGCCTGAAGGCTATCGGCAAGGGCATCGAAGGCAAGGGTGTCAAGGGACGTGATGCCCTGCAGCGCCGACTGGGAAGACTGCATTCCAGATATGCAAATGCCTCGAAAGCCTACAATGTCACTTTTGAGTATGACGGCAAAGGACGTGCCCTCAGGGCATACACACGGAACATGGAATATGCAGAGGAAAAAAGTCGGATGCATGGAAAGTACCTCCTGCGCACATCCCTGGATGAACAGAACGAAACAGATATCTGGACTTTTTATAATGTAATCAGAACCGTGGAAGAGACCTTCAAGACGCTGAAGTCAGACCTTGACATACGGCCGGTCTTCCATAAGGGTGACAAAGGAACTAAAGCACACCTCAACCTTGCTGTTTTGGCCTATTGGATTGTATCCACTACCAAATATCGTCTCAAATCAAAAGGGATACATGTTCGCTGGAGAGAGTTACTACGCATCATGAGTACCCAGGTTAGAGTTTCCGCAGAGTTCGAAACGGATCGGAACCATCAGGTAATCATACGCAGAAGCACTGAACCGGAAGAGAAACTATTGGTAATATACGATGCTCTCGGTCTCAAAGCAGGTTCGATGGTAAAGCTAAAATCTGTAGTGCACCCAAAGGCTCCACCAAAAAAATTAGACGGTTGAAAATGATGGGATTACATCCGATTGTATGCTCAATGTGGGTTAACAAAAGAGTTGGACACCCTTCGTGATGTCCTGGTAGCAAACAATGTCGGTGAAGTTGCAATGGAAAGCACGAGCATCTATTGGATGCCGATATGGCAATAGTGCCGTACTGAGTCCGGGAATCAAACTGGGAGACGATGTCCTTGTGGGTGTGCTTTCAAAGATGAAGGAAGAAGACCTGCCAGTAAAAGACGGAACAAGTTGGTTTGGATCACCTGCAGTGTTCCTGCCCCGCAGAGACATCAACCACGACTTTTCGTCAGAACGCACTTACAAACCAACAAAAAAGTTGTTTTTCTACCGCTATTTTATTGAGTTTTCCGAGTTGTCCTGCCATCAACATTCTTTATTCTCATGGCTGGTATTATCACCGATATTACTTCTTATATGCAGATTTAGAGAGATCTTGGTGAACTCTTATTATGGTTTCCTCTACTCTATATCGGCGTATCGATAATCGGTGTCTTTGTTACAGCACTGCTAAAATGGATTATTGTAGGAAAATATGTACAGTCGGTTGTGCTTTACGACTCAAAGATGGGAAAAAATGCCATACTTGACCCATTGTCGGTACTGATGAAAAATGAGACTCTTTCTGCCGACAGCAGATATATTGGTGCTCCGGCAAAAAAGGTATGAATAAATAAGTCTAAACAGGAAAGGCGTTCCAGAAATGACACGCCTTAATTGATTGAATTTATATCTTCTTTCCTATATAAAAGACATATCCGTAATACTGTTTGTATTTGGAATACAGTTCAGCCTCATGGCGCTGGTAGCCTATTAAGTTGGCTGCAGCAGCGTTATCTGGATACTTGGATAGAAAGATCTCCTGTGCTTTCTTTTGAAGAATATAGAAATTATCTGTCCAGCACTCCTCAGGCATGATGAAATTGGCAACCGGAATATATCCTGCAGACTGAATCTGCTGAACCTTATTAGGATAGTATCTATCTCCGGGTATGCCTCATTCCAGAATCGGTGTATCTCCTCCGGCCGGTTCTCTGTAAACCATGATGCTTCTGTCACAGCAATATAACCTCCGGACTTAATAAACTTGTGCCAATATTCCAAGCCGTGCTTAAAGCCTATATTGTAGATAGCACCCTCACACCATATTACATCGAACTCACTGTCAGCAAAAGGCAGTTCATCCATTGAACCTACGATGCCGCTAACCCTGTCTGATTGCTTCAGATTCGCAAAACGATTCTGGAGTTTATCTATAAAGGCGGGAAACAGATCCAAAGCAGTAATACTTGCCTTTGTGTTCTGTGCCAACGTAGCAGTCTGTCCACCAGTACCACAACCCAAGTCGGCTATCTTACTTTCTTCAGTAAGTCCATCAATAAAGCTGAGTGCCAGTTTTGTCATCTCTTCACTTCCGGGGCCCTGGCGTTCAAGACTTGAGAAATATTCACATACTAGACTGAAATCAAAATCATAGATTGTTTGTTCTTTATCATTATTCATGACGTTAAAATTTTATTGTTTGTAAATTTATAAAAGAATAACTCTCAGATACTTATATGTACCTGAGAAAACCTAGGGATAACCTATAACCAAGTGGTTATAAGGCTATTTACTTCACAATATCCAAATTTGTTTTTAACATCCGGAGACAAAGATACATATTTCTTTTGAATGTATCAATATCCGTTGCTATTTTTTATTTAAAAGTAAACATCCAGTCGCCTTCTGCTTCATCTAAGCTGAAGCCTTCATATTCAAAATCCTTCAGAAGGCCAATATCAGTGATACTCTCCTTGAGGATATAACGTGCCATAGCACCACGACACATCTTGGTATAGATGACGATGGTCTTGGGTTTTCCGTTCTTCTCTACTTTAAATTTAGGCGTAATGATTGTGACTTCCTTCTTCACACGATTCCAGTCAAACAGGTTACGCATCTCGTCACTTGCCAGATTAACGAGTACACCGTCGTCTTCCTTAATCTTTTCGATAAACCAATCAGTGAGAAGAGGTTTCCAAAAGTCGAACATCGACTTACCGTCATGTCCCGAGAGCACCACATCTCCTTCGAGCCGGTACTTATTCACGAGATCAAGCGGACGAAGCAAACCGTAAAGAAAAGAACTGATCAGCAGATGACCGTTAGCATATTTCAGTTCATCGTCAGAGAAAGTCTCGGGCGCAAGCTTTTGAAAGACCATTCCGTCATAACAAAATACGGCAGGTTTTCTGTCATTTATGACATGGAATGTCTGAAAACGACGCCAATTCTCCAATGCTATTTCACGATTGATATGCAGCATATCCTGCAATTCATCTACTGAATAAACAACCATCTGCATGGCATTTTCATTGGCCTGCAACTGAAATGAAGGCTCCGTCATATAGGGAATCACCCTAGGAGCACTGCCTGTCATTATCTTAGCACACGATATGAGTATCTGCATTTCTTTAAAATTTACATGCCAACCGTTTCCCTTTGTTTAGAAGTCGGGCAGGAACAGACGTTTTCTTCCTTGTACCCGACAGTACAAGTTTCCCGATCGTCTTAAATCCCGAATAGCCCAGAATCTCTTTCATGGCATGTAAAGCATTCGTTGTCTCCCGACAGATATAGCTAAACGGCCATATCGTGGTGCAGGCTGTTACGATAACAGCTTTCTTTCCTTTGTGAAGAGGTATAGGAAAACCGTTCTTTGGTTCATCCATCATCGACGGTACAATACGGTCGAACACCAGTTTCATCTGCCCGCTCATGTTTCCCCAGTAAACAGGCGTGCCTAGAATCATGGCATCGCATTGCTTCACCTCATCCGCAATCTTATGTCCATCATCCTCGGGCAGCACGCACCTGTGGGTTTCACGACAGCGCATACAGCCAATACAAGGATGAACACGTAGGTCGTTCACGTCAAACCAGTGAACATCAGCACCTTCTATATGGTCAGCTACAGAGTGAAGCATCGTTGCCACATGACCCTTTTTACGGGGACTGCCGTTAATTACTAAAACTCTCATACCCATGTCAGAATTATTTCCGTTACAAATATAGTGAATTTTTCGTATTCATCAGTTGAAAACCAATCCTATTCTCAATGAAATGGAATTATGGTTTAATTTCTCAGCAAACTCAGCCTTATAATATTCATTCTCATATGTTCTCAGTCTCTCCAGATTCTGTATCTCATACCCCAGAGAGAAAGTCAGCGCCAGCTTATCATTCAGCGAGTGTTGTATTCCGATAGAGGGGTTCATGTAAACACCACCATTAGCCTTGTTTGAGAATTCGAAACCATAACCAGCCTGACATTCTACATAAGGCGTAAAGAAGTGTGGCTTTGATAAGATGTATTTCACGTCAGCATAAACAGGGAGAAGCGTCTTCTCGTAGAAAGCCAGACCCGTGCCTGCACCTACCGACAGACGATTATTGATCTGATACAGGCCTGTGGCATGCCATTCAAAGGACGTGCAGGATGGAACGCTTACTGATTCACCCAGACAGATGTCACTCGTGAAAGAAATCCTCTCTTTTTGTTGGGCATTCACTGACAGTAACGTAAAAAATAGCAGGAAGCTTAAAACCGATTTTCTCATTCTATGTTGATTGTTATGTGTTTGACAATATGTAATGCCGTGGTCAATCCCGACATGTCAGTATACAGTTTCCCCGATGTTCCGTCAGGACTGCTGTGCCCGATCAGTTTGGCCTCGAATGATTTCTTGCCCGATGTCAAGTCTACATCTGCAGCATAGACAACCGCAGGCTGCCCACTACCGTCCTTACCACCTGAATAATTGGCATCACCCTCTTTAGCCGACTTGGGATAACTGTCATTGAAATCGGTGGAATGGTTTATCTCCACCTTCACCACAAACTTCTTCAGTCTATCCGTTGGACTCAGTTTCACATTGAAACTTCCATGCGGAGTAGCTCCCGTCATTCCGTCTGTCAGCGGCTGATCCTTTGTAGGGAGATACAGTCCGTCACTGTATTTCACTCCACGCGAATAGCACCAGCAGGGCAAAGCCTCCTTTCGTCTGTTGCCACCATTCATCTGCCATGACTCTGTCGCAATCTTATAGGTGGCATACACTGTCGATACATAGTTGCCACAGGAATCTTCAATCCATATAGCCAACTGAGGTGGGTTCTTCTTTTTTAATCCCAAGAACAAAGGGAAATCATGAAGCCACTCATCTCCCTGTTGAATACACACCTTCACATCACCACTTTCGTAGTCTACTAAATTATCCTGGCAAGAAAAAAATCCCATAAAGCTCAAGATAATGAATGTCATAATGATCATTTTTCTCATTTTTATATTTAATAATAATGTTACTAATCGGGAACATAATACTGTAAAAAATAACCTGTATAAAATACAGGTAAAGGAATCATCTCTATCAGAATATTAGTTGGTGAAGAACTTATCCACCATTTCATCGATGCCATCCTCAATACTCTTCCAGGCCTTATCCTCATTCAACTGTAAGCCATTGTATTCAGAACACACATCGCTGAACATCATCAGATAAGCAATGGAGGCACTTATAATAGTTGCCACAGAGGCCACCTCATCCCTGTTACGACCCGAAATACGGCTCACCTCATTGATCAGATCAATCCCTGCCTTCTCCCTCTGTTTCCTTAGCTTGACGATAAAAGAGTTGTTACTCGACAGTTCCCAGCGATAAAGTCTCCTTAGTGTGGGTTTATCCCTAAGCTGACGCAACTGCCCGTGAAACATTCTCTTGACAAAATCCTGTAAATTATCTTCCTCAGAGATAAACTTGGGATAGTTTATCCAGAAGTCATTTTGATGCATATAGGCTGTCAACAAACCTTCGACAGAACCAAAATATCTGTAGATGAGGATTTTTGAAACGCCCGATCTATTTGCAATCGCATTGACACCGATTGTTTCAAACCCATTTTCTGCAATGATCTCGCTTACAGTGTCAAGCAAGCGTTTCTCTGTTGCTTCACGATTTCTTTCTGCTACCATAATATCTCATGTTACTAATCGGGAATAAAGGTACGTTACCGATTAGTAACATTATCATATTTCATGTTAAATAAATCTAATTCAGTCTATTTTTTATAAGTTGAGCTTCTCTTTTAAGACTTTATACCCAGTCATACTGATTCTGATCTGCTCGCCGTTACTCAATGACAGCATCTGTTTCTGCCCATAACGCTCTATCTTGGATATCTTACTGATGTTCACGATATACGAACGGTGCACTCTCGCGAATTTGTCAGTAGGCAGAGACATATCATAATCCTTCAGTCGTTCACTCTTCAGCCAGTGGCCTTCGGCAGTGATGACAGATACGTAGTCATCTTCGGCCTTCAGGCAGACGATATCGTCGACGGGAATCACTTTTATCTTTGTGCCCACCTTTACCGTAATGCGTTCCATGGCCTCCACCGGTTCTGCTACCGGTTCATCCTTGTCCGTCACTACAATATCCTCTGCAGGTTCGCTATTATCCTCTTCCATCTTATTGTTGGTGTAGTACCGCTGGTACGAGGTGTACATGATGAGCAGCACAAACGCTCTGGCCGGCAACGAAGTGAGGAAGGATACGGTATCAGATGATGAGAGGCCGGATGTCACGAGGTACTCTCCCACCAGCATGAGAGCTGCCGCAGCTATTGCATAGATGGCATGGATAGCCAGCGACTGGTACTGTTCCAGCACCTCAAACCGGCTGTAAGTAAAGAGACTCCACAGCATCACGGCTTCGCCGAAGAACAAACCCACACACGCTATGGCATCCACGCTGGCGCCGATGACTGAGGAGTGCATCGTAAACCCGAAGCTACCGGCATAACAGAGACCCAACAGCACGCAAAGCAGGATGTGGTGCAGACGCACAAACGTATCGTGAAGTATGGGATTAGAGGTCATTCTATACTTCCTCCGCCTAAGATGAAACTTGCGTTGATAATCAGTCTTCTATCAGTAGACACCTGCTGGCTGTGACGATGGTCGGCAAAGCCTCCAAGTATGGAGTCGTTATGCAATACCACTTTCCAGTCTAGAGGCAACAACAGCGTGACTCCGCCGCAAATGGAACTGATCTTTAGTTCGGTATCACCTTCAGGTAATGACGTTCTACGCAGGTCCAGTTTTGCCCCACCCATGATGGTGTTAATCTCGCCACCACGAAAAACGGGTTCAAGGAAAACCTCATCAATACCGTTCATCACGAGATTGTAATCCACCTTGCCGTCTTTTGACTCATTACTGTATCTGGTTCTGTGACAACATTTGAAGTCATGATGATGGTGATGCCTGTGCGACATGATGAGTAAACCGATCAGGATAATGATGGCAGGCCACATGATAGAATGCAACGTCGCTGCAGAATAAAAGAAGCCCATGACTGCAGACAGGTCGGGCAGCAGGGAACAGACACCTATGCCAGCCAGAATCGTACCGCCTACATAATTACCCTTGCAGATTCCGATAACACCCAACAATACAAGCAACCCCTGCCATGAGATGACGATGTCTTTCCATTCCGGTGGCAAGATGCCGAGATTAAACAGGAGGTACACGATACCTATCAAGACAATCACCCCTCCAGTGACAACACTTCTAAAACCATTTCTTTCCATATTCTTTTTATTTTAATCAGCACTTATCAAATATCCACAGACCTCATTCTAGTTTGATTGATTTGACGGTGCAAAGATATTCATTAAACGGTTGCCACGCAATAGCTTGTCGGTGAATATATCTGATTATATCGGTGAAATGTAATTTCTTTCATCCCACTTTTCGCCATCGTTTTATTTGATTGCTAACACTGTAGCAAACTTCATAAAGCTGTATACGCATTCCACAGATGCGAATCCTGCCACACGCAGCATACGGATAGTCTCCTCCAGAGAAACCTCTATGTCTGTTTTCTTACGCTCCAGCCATGCTGCCTTCTGTTCAGGAGTAATGCCGCTTTTATCTATATAGTTCATCCACCAGCCGTTGTACATGTCATTCACAACGGATGACGAAGCACAAAACTAATCCAGAGTAATAAAACACCCTCCTTCAGGCAGTCTTTTATAAATATTTGTATATGTTCGCTGCTTATCTTCATTCTCAAGATGGTGGATTTACAGAGCGGAACATATTATATCACAGTCATTCGGAAGGTTTTCTGTGTAATCAGCCGTCTGATACTCGAAGTTCCCCAACCCGGCAAATCTTGTCTTAGCTATCTCGAGCATATCACCCGACAAATCGATCAGAGTGAATCGGGCCTCGGGATACAAAAGAAACATCTCTTTTGTTAGGTATCCTGTCCCTGCACTAAATAACTATCATTATAAAATCGGGACAATTTTATAAGTCACAAATAATCTCGACAAATAGAGTAAATAAAATTCATCATCATTTCTTAAAGCATACCTATCGTCCTGCAAAAGCATAGCTTTTAAGGGCTGAAAGCTTAGCTTTTCTTGTTCAAAAGCTATGCTTTTGGTGCGTGAAAGCTATGCTTTTCAAGCATCTGAATTACAATAGATTACAGTTATATTCCACTGATTCACCTTCATTGTGACATATTTACATGTAAATATTATTCACAATTGTCGTTATGGGTTGTTTCTTGTCTTGATAAAATTAAAGAGATGAAAGCACTCAAAAACTTAGTTTAATCAGAACAATTCTGTTTCGCCACACTCCAGATTCAGAAGTTTTTTCTTTGCATCCAGCCCACCGGCATAACCCACAAGCTTGTGATTACTGCCAATGATACGGTGACAGGGAACGAATATAGAAATGGCATTCGCTCCATTGGCATTCGCCACGGCGCGCACTGCCTGGGGGAAATCTAACAGGCGTGCCATAGCTCCATACGACATGGTATGTCCATAAGGAATCTCCAAGAGTTTGTTCCACACCCGCTTTTGAAAGTCTGTGCCTGCAAAAATCAAAGGAATGTCAAAGGAGGTACGTTTGCGTGAGAAATATTCGTCAAGTTCTGCTATCGCTTTATCTGTCACCTCGCTGCTTTCATTAATAAGTTTGGCATTAAATAATTTCTCAATACGATAACCTATTCTGAAACGACGTTTTTCTTTGAACCAATCACACAAACAGAGTTGGTCATCGTATGAACCTAATACCATTTCACCGGCAGGTGTCTGATAATGGCGTATAAAAATATTTTTCCTTGGCATTTTCTTTATTCAATTAGTTATCTTTTTGAGGCGTCTGTAATTATAGGTTAATAACGTTACCGATATGGCAGTCGCCAAAGTATCGCTTATCGGTATACTCATCCAGATTCCGTTAAGCCCGAAGTATCGTGGAAACAGAAGCAGCGCAGGGATTATCAAGATCAACTGCCGGAGCAACGATAAGAACACTGCTGTTTTAACGTAACCAATACTTTGAAAGAAACCTGTTGAAATTATTTGGACTCCCAGTAATGGTACAGCCATCATCATGATTCGCATTCCCGATATGGATATCTCTGTAAGCTCTTTGTCATTGGTAAACATCGACGTGATTACGTTTGGCATGATCTCTCCAAGTAGAAACCCGGTGATGGATATTAACGTACCACAGACAAGAGCAAGTTTTAGAACTTTGAAGGCCCTGTTATATGATTTCGCTCCATAATTATACCCCACTATAGGCTGCATGCCCTGCATGAGTCCGATGATAATCATGACGAAGAAGAATAGGAAACGGTTGATGATGCCATAAGCACCCACAGCCATGTCACCACCATATCTGGCCAGACTGTTGGTGATGATGATTACAACGACACACGCTGTCAGATTCATAAGAAAAGGCGAAAGGCCGATAGACATGATCCGGGCAACAACACTCCGCTGCAATTGGAATGTTCCTTTCTGGAAATGAATAAAATTCTTCTTATTGAGGAAATGTTGCAGCTGGTAAAACAACATGATGGCCTGCGACAAGACTGTTGCCAAGGCGCTTCCACGCATTCCCATCTTCAATTTGAAGATGAAGAGAGGATTCAATATGACAATGATCACAACCATCCCGATAGTGGCTATCATCGCTTTTTGTGGAGCTCCGGATGAACGCAGCATTGCGTTGAGATTGAAAAATAACTGTGTGAAGATGGTGCCGGCAAGGAATATCTGCATGAAATCGCGTGCATAAGGCAGAGTCTGAGTTGATGCTCCAGAGAAAATAAGAATCTTATCAAGGAAGATATAGCAGACAATGTTTAATATCACAGCATAAATGATACTCAGGGTAACCACATTACCCAATATGAGATTTGCACTATCATAGTCTTTCTGCCCTAAACGGATAGACATAAGATTCGCTCCACCCACGGCGACAAGCGTAGAGAACGCCACCATCATGTTCATAAACGGCAACAAGATAGCCAGTCCCGACAACCCCAATGTACCCACACCGTGACCGATGAATATACTGTCAACAATATTAAATACGGACATTACTGCTGATGCGACTATCGACGGCAGTGCATAGCTGATTAACAAGCGGCCGATTCTCTCAGTTCCGAGTTTTTTGGGATTATTTCTCATCTTTTTAAATTTCTTTTTCTATTCCATGCGTCCGTATTTTCCTCCTCTTTGATTTCAAACCCTAAGACATCACGATAGAATCTAACCATTGTCGACATGTCTTTAACAAATATCCCAAATCCATCTAATTTCATACTGTTATTTTTATATATCGTTATAAATTGCCTTAAATACTTTTTCTATTAAGATTGTATTTCCCGGATGTTCATCGAATATAAGATCCGACATCGACAGCATCGGTTTCGCCCCTTCATAAGGTAGCTCTTCTATTGCATCTGGCAAAAGTAGAACACTTCCTTTGGTCTTCTTAACAAGGAAACGGTCGTCATATATTCCACCGATTACCTTCTTTTTATAATAAATAAGATATTCGCCCATCATCTTGCGCGATGATATGTCTTCAATATATGTAATCTGATTGAGGACAAAATCTAATGTTTCTTTTTTAGATGACATAACTATGAATGATTATGATATGTTACCACTACCTCAGATAGTTATGAATCATCCGAGATTTGGATTACAAAAGTAACAAAAAAACGTATACAGAGAAGAATCTGTTATAGAATATTTGCTTTTCCATTGACATAAATTGATTCACCGATTCTTTCATTATATCGTCAGTTCGAACAGATTACCTTCAGGACCTTCGATGCAACTTTCATAGTAGCCATCTCCCGTAATACGGGGACCGCTACATACAGAGAATCCATCTTCTGTGAGTCTGCGAGTAAGGCTGTCCACATTCTGTTTGCTACCCAAATTAAAAGACAGATGAATAAATCCGTTTCTAACCGCTGCTGTCCCAATATCAATCATATCGGGTCGGGTCATGAGTTCCAAACGTGTCTGTCCTCCAAATGAAAGAATGTATGTACGCAAACCTGTCTTAGGGTTATAATACAATTCATTTGATTTGCCAGAGAAATATGTCTCAAAGAAATTCTTAGTTCCTTCCAAATCGCGGACATAGATGGCAATGTGATCAATCTTTATCATTGTATGATGTGTTATTCAGAAACAGACAAGGATAGTCTGTACATTACGTTTCTTTATCCAGTCACTTTCTTTACGCCAAATCTCAGTGGGCACCCCATTCGACATCGGTTGCATTCCACCGTGCCATAGCCCCTGAAGGTTGTGCTATAAGCAACGAGACGACATAAAGTTTGGTTTACAGTTCCATCTTCACGTATGGCATGTGCAGGACAGTTGTCTATACAAATATGGCACTTCGGGGGACAATGATTTACACATAACTCATCGGACGGCAAATCCAGACTGAGCAGAATGGCTCCTACGGTCATCAGATTACCAAACTGTTCATTACACAATATCGTGTTCTTACCCATAAAACCGATGCCGGCCTGCACAGCCAGATGTTTCATTGACAAGATGCCGTGAGCGGTCTTGGTCTCTTCATTCCATGAGCCGGCCATATCACTGGGCAGAGGAATGGTAAGACCTCCAAAGGCCTTCTCAATATTTTTAGCCACCCGCAGGAGTATATCATCTACCATGGTTACAAGATTACCATTGAAGTAATTGTATATCAGTTGAGGATTTACCTGCGACATTCCTTTAGGAAGAGCCAGCCCCAACACAAGCACGGAACGACAGTCTGTATAAATATCTGTAGGCGCAAAACCTTCAGGAGCACTCTCAAAACGGTCAATATTTGCAAAACCACAGACATCTGCTCCTGCAGACAATACCATGTTTCTAATTTCTTCTTTTATTTCCATACATCTCAAGTTTTTCTATCTATCTGATACTAAATGACGTGAACCCGATGAGCTTATCTCACGAATCCTTTCTTTTGAAAGTCGTAGAGCTGAGCTATTTTCTCGGGAGTATCTGCCTTTAACATCAGCAATACTTCGCGGGTAAACTCCAGACAAGCGGTACCATTGGCCGTAATGATATTCTTATCGCTTACAGCCTGTGCATTCACATAACCGTCTTCATTGGTATAATTGTCACCGCCCCACTCTTTCAGGTTGTCCAGACCATTACCCGTATGCTTGACATGGTTCAGGAAACCGTGTGCAGCCATGAATGAAGCTGCGCCACAAATACCGCCAACCACCTTGCCTTGCTTGATAGCCTCATCGACAATCGGTACGACACTCTGTGCTTCCTCTGATCCCCATTGGTCTCCTCCGATAAGAATCAATGCGGCATAATCTTCAGGGATGGTGTCTAAACGGAAATCAGGGACGGTTCGGAATCCTCCCAAGGAATGAACTTCATTTAACGTCGGAGCAACAACTTTTGTTTCATATAAAACCTCACAACCGGGCATCACTCCTTTGTTAATGGCCGTAGCCAGATAAGCTTCTTCCCAATCGGCATAGTCGTTGAGAATGACAAATAGAACTTTTCTTCTCATATCTCTTCTTTTAATAATGAAAAACTCTCCACATCCATCACTTTGCCATCGTATCTCATCTCGCCATGGCGCAAACATCCTTCATACTTGAACCCACATTTCTCAATGACTCTGCGTGAACGCTTGTTGAAGGAATAACAGCAACAGGTAATAACGGTGATCTCAGGATCCTTAAAACCAAAATGAATAACTGCTTTCGAGGCTTCGGTCATCAGTCCACGTCCCCAATAATGCTCCGACACGGCGTAACCCAGCATAAGGGCATGAGGATTTTCCCGTTTCGGATCTTTTATCAGTCCAACAGAGCCAATCATCTTATTATTTTCCTTCAGAACAATACCAAACACCTTAGGTTGATTGATGAATATTTGTTTCATGAGCTCGCCTGTCTCTTCGATAGTTTCATGCGGTTTCCACCCTGCATTAGGACCAACATTAGGTTCTTTGCCGTATTCGAATATATCGTAAGCGTCATCTTCTACGATGCCCCGAAGTATCAGCCGTTCTGTTTCTATCATTGATATTTCTTTTTTATATCTTTCCATTCATGATGTTTTCAAGATTCTCCTTTACTTTTTCGGCAGGCCAATCCCACCAACGCTTATCCTGGAGTTTCTTGATTGTCACGTCGTCAAAACGCTTGCGTATTTCCTTTGCCGGTACTCCGCCGACGATTGAATAAGGGGCAACATCCTTGGAGACAACGGCTCGCGTGCCGATGATGGCACCGTCGCCTATCGTTACGCCCTGCATGATTACAGCCTCGTAACCTATCCACACGTCATTACCAATAATAATATCGCCATGATTATCCCAAGCGCGTGTCACGTCCCATTCATCCAGTCCCCACTCGTTAGGAAAGACTGGGAAAGGATAGGTTGAAAGTGACTTTAATGTATGATTGCCACCGGTAAACATAAACTTGGCACCACAGGCGATAGAACAGTATTTGCCTATAATGAGCCTTTCCTTGTTGCACAGAGGATAATGATACAATACGTTATTGCGTTCAAAATCACGAGGATCATTGACGAAATCATTGTATATAGTAAAGTCACCGACAATGATATTCGGATCTTTGACAACGGATTGCAGATAAACGCTCTCCGTTGCATTGTTTCCCTTGCGGGGATATATTGATTTTGGATCCATTTATTATAATTGTTTACTCATATTCAAGCTTTTGATTTTGCTTGTTTTATTAAAATTACTCTCATTAACTCATCAATTCTATTTGTCAATATTCTGACACGCCGGGCAATAATATACACTTCCACCCATATATGCCTCTTTCATGATACGAGAGGCACAATTGGGACATAATTCATAATATGTGTTCTTCGACATTTTGCAATGATAACCACCATTTCTCCCAAATATATCTTTTTCTGTATTGCGCCCTCCGTACGAGATCATCTCGGAAAGAGTTTCCTTTATTGAAGAAAATAACCCTTTAATTGTCTGATCGGACAACGTTGCAACCTTTGATCTGGGATTTATCCCGGCATTGTACAATATGTCCTGCAATACGCCATTACCTAATCCGGGTATTCGTTGTTCGGTGGCCAACAATGCTTTAACAGAAAGATTCTTACCCGTGGTATTAATCATACGGTGAAAGTAGTCCAAATCAAATCTGTCATCCAACGGTGATAGCTTCTGAAAACTCCCTTTATAATATGGATTGTCAAAATCATGACTGAAAGCATAGATTCCCCCATACATCACAACCGAAAAGACGAGATAACTGCCATCATCGAAGACAATAAGCAACTGGAACTTTGATGGGCATTTTTCTGTCTCGGAATTATATCGAATATTAACTCCATCATGGACAACAAGATGAACATTCTCATCCAGGAATACATCCACGAAACTTCCATATCCCTTTACCTCTCTTACGGTTCTTCCAATAAGAATCTCAGGATAACGCCTGGCATCGCCATTAAACCATGTGAAGCGGTGTAGATTTGTGGCATTCATCACATCATTTATCCTTTTTCCGCTGAGTGTCTCTGTCATCTGACGACTCAACAGCGTAGATTCAGGTATTTCTATCATATCGATTCAGTAATAATATTTTTAAAAGTATCATTTACTCTCTTAATATTTTTATTAACTTCATAAATTTACTTTCTGATAATATTTCGTGTGTAATAAACCTTCATATCTTTATTGTTGGATATGGCACAACAGATATGCTCACTTTCCAGATTTTCTTTTGTTATAGTTATTATTTCCATGAGATAACCGGCAAGGTCTATTTCTAAAGAATAGCTTTTATTACTTCTTGTCTTGTCATATTATTAAATATTGTTTGTATAATTTTCTATGATCGTCTGCCTAACATATTTCTTTTTCAGAACACCCAACTTCTTAAAAGTCTCTGATTCATAATGACAATCTAGAGACTGGGCATCTTTCCAAGATTCCACTAACAAAATAATATTTTTATTCTCAAGAGACGAAAAGAAACTGTAGTGGATATTTCCTATCTCTTCTTTCCCATCCTTGTCTATCTTTTCTGATATTATATCGTGCCAAAAAATTTCTCTTTGACCTTCATTACAGATGTAAAACACTACTTGCGTTATCATTTGACTGCTTTTTATAGTCCATTATACTTTACTTAACTTCCCTACCTAGTAGATAAGCCTCCTCCAAAACAGGTTTGCCTTTGATGTCACCTACAGCCTCAACGCCATAAGCCAGCACTTCCCCAACATTCTCGAGATGAAAATAAGCAAGAATCAACTGATATTGCAGCTTTATTGCATCGAATACCGCAGGTAGTGTGTCAGCGGCAACAAGCAGAAGTCCCAGTTTCTTTACTTTCAATACATTACGGGCAGGCTGATGCAACCTGTCGATAATTGCTTTAAGCCTTGCACTTAATCCATAGAAATAAACCGGTGATGCAATCATAATTATATCAGCCTCTTTCAATATCGGGAAAAACTTCCGCATATCGTCCTGAATTATACAATCCTTATTCACACGTTTGCGACAAGCATTACATCCCGTACACGGCATCACATGATAGTCGGCAACAGAAATTATTGTGACGTCATTCCCGTTTTCTTTTGCTCCCCTAACGAATTCCGAAACGAGAACCTCAGTATTGCCATGTTTACGCATACTACCCACAAGTACAACGATCTTACTCATAAACCCATTTTAATTATATAATTATCTTGTCAGATATATCTATCTAATAAATAAAGTATTACATCTGTCATTTTCTTCTCATCCTTTATTTCTTTTTTATTCGTTTTTGTTTTATCATTTATATCCATTTGCAAAAATAATGTTTTTTTCATTATCTTTTATAAATAATAGACATTTTTATTCTTTTCATCATCTTTGACGTGCAAAGATGATGAAAAGTTGCAATTATTTATTAAAGAATTAAAAACGGGAACCAATCAAGATATTATACTAATGGTAATCGTTCATGATTAAGTCTGCGTCTTCTTAGATGAAAGAGAATTACGTGTTCACCAAATGTGAACACGTTTATCTGCAGGTATATATATCTTATCCCCTGACTTGATGTCAAAAGCATCATACCACGCGTCAATCATAGGAACGACACCGTTTACACGATACTTAGCAGGTGAGTGTACGTCACTCTTCATCTGCATGGCAACTAGAGCTGGCAATGTGTTTTCAGTCCAAAGATATGCATAAGCAAGGAAGAAACGTTGATTGGGTGTAAGTCCATCCTTCACATCAAGTGTCTTTGTCTTCATACGATTCTGAAAAGCACGATAGGCAATGTTTACACCGCCATTATCACCAATATTCTCACCCAACGTTTGAGCTCCGACGATATGCTGACCAGGTACTGGCTCAAAGCTATCATAAAAATCAACAAGTACTTTAGCACTCTCATCAAAACGTTTTTTGTCTTCTGCCGTCCACCAGTTCTTCTGATTTCCATAATCATCAAACTGACAACCTTGATCATCGAACCCATGGCTCATCTCATGACCTATGATGGCACCAATGGCACCATAATTGTAAGCATCATCGGCATTTACATCAAAGAAAGGAGGCTGAAGAATACCAGCAGGGAAATTGATTGAATTGTTATCAGGCTCGTAATAAGCGTTGATAGTTTGCGGTGACATAGCCCACTCTGTACGGTCAACAGGTTTGTTTACCTTACGTTCAATCATATCTTCATTCATAAACTTAGCAACGTTGAGCATGTTATCATAAAGAGAAAGATTCTCATTAATAACCAGTTTGTCATAATTGCGCCACTTGTCCGGATAACCGATTTTGAGTGTCATCTTTTCCATTTTTTCAATGGCCTTGGCCTTTGTTGCATCTCCCATCCATTGAGCTTCCTGAATACGCTGTTTCATGGCTGTCTGTAAGTCACGGACAAGACTTTCAACCTTCTGTTTGTAATTCTCAGGGAAATATTTCTCAACATACAACTTTCCTATAGCTTCTGAAAGCATACCGCTGACGAGTTCTACACCACGCTTCCATCTAGGATTATCCAGACTAATTCCTGCCAACTTGCTCATATACCTGAAATTTTCCTGATGAAAACCGTCACCAAGAGTCTCAGCAGCACTCATGATTACTCCCACCTCAGTATAAGCCTTAAGATCGTTAATTGGTCTAATTGTCATCAGTTTACAGATAGCCTTTATCGGTTCTATCTGGTTTACATCAATGGAATTAAACTTAGGATAGCCTAATTTGGCAAAATACATGTCCCAATCAACTTCAGGATACATCTTCTTCATCGCCTGATAGCTCATAACATGGCAATTGGCATCCACATCTCGCAATTTGATTTTGTCATACATCGCCTTAGCTATTGCTTTTTCTATAGCGAACGATGCCAACATCTTCTTTTCCGCAGCGACCTTGGTATTGCCTGCAAGCATGAGCAAATTGACAACATGCTCCTTATATGCAGCACGGAACGCCTTTGAGGTAGAATCCTCGTTCAGATAGTAGTCACGACTAGCCATGCGGATTCCGCCCTGAGAAAGATTTACGATATACTTGTCTACATTCTTTTGATTTATACCAACTCCAATGCCAATAGGAATACCCCCTGTTCCCATGCTTTCCATCTCGGCCATTGTAAGTTGGAATTCCTTATAGTTCTTAATCCCATTGATTTTCACAAGAACCGTTTTTAGCGGAGCACCTTTTTCGCGGTTCAATCTCACACTATCCATAAACATATTATATAGTGTACCTATTTTATAAGCTAACGTACCTTTCTTCTGTGGAGTATTTGCATATCCTATGATAATATCAAGCAGCTGTTTTTGATTGGTCTCGTAGAGATCAATTGTCGGTGAGTTTGTTCCATACTCCGGTCTTACCGGATGACTCTTAATCCATCCACCATTAGCATACTCATAGAAGTCATCTCCTACTTTTACTCCAGTGTTGAAGTTGTCTTTATTAATTCCCGTCTTTTGTCCCATGGCTATTGATGGGGCGATAAAACACAACAGCATCAATGCTGCTAAAAACTTTTTAATTTTCATTTCTTTATAATTTTAATTCTCATTTAATTCTTCTATCTGTTGTATCACTTCTGTTGCCATCCGTCTCGTTCTTCTGTAAGACATCGTCCCGAAAATTGCACCGATAACAGCACCGACAGATCCACCTATAATGACATATTTAGCATCAATCCCGTTCAGATTCTCTATCACAAACCATGCCATCCATATCACAACAAACGGAATGCTAAACTTAAGCCAGTTGGCTTGCATCCGCTTAATCTTTATCATCTTACGGCTCACTTCTATAAGATTGCCTTTCATCAGCTCACTTGCCTTGATATCCTTATGCATCAGATAAGTGTAGATGAGAGCTACCAGCATGAAGACATCAGTAACAACCGTGAACCACACCGACATATTCAATAAGAACATGAAACACCATGTGCAGTATGGTATGCCAAGTAATATGATTGAGCTGATTATCCATCTTTCCCGATTGATCTTTTTCATTTTCTGATTCATAATACTCCTCATCAGGCGATCATTGACAATGGTCTCTTTATCCAGTTTGCTTTTGAGTGCAGATAGTTGTTTTTTCATCTGCTCAAGCCCTATATCATTGATATTTTCCATTTTTCTATCATGTTTTTAATCGTTAGACATATTCTTTAGTTTCTCTTTTATTCTAAATAGACGTGACGCAACATTTGTTGTTGATATACCAACGATAGCACCGATCTCATCGTAACTCATATTTTCTAACCATAGCAGTACAATGGCTTTGTCGAACGGCTGCAGTTTCTTGATCCTATCATGCAACATTTTCACCTGTCGGGTGTCTTCATCCTTATCCTCAAAGAGATTTAGCTCCATCGTAATGGGTATTGTTGACACCTTTTTTTTCTTCCTCTCGGCGGAAATACAGGTATTAAGAGCCACTCTGTAAATCCACGTACGGATGTTACTTTGGGACTTAAATGAGTCGATGCCTTTCCAAAGATTTATCAACACCTCCTGGAAAAGGTCATTCACTTCATCTGAATCATTCGAGAACATATAACACACTGTATAAATCGTGCTCTTGTTCTCTTTCACTATTTGCGCAAATTCTTTTTGTAGCGTTTCCATCTTTCTATTAATAAAATCTGTATATAAGACGCAAAGTTAAATTAAAAATCACATCATCTTTATACAATTATATAAAGATAATAATAAATTCATTGATTGTGCTCTGTTATAAATAAATAGTTTCTTTAGCAGACTGGGATGTATAATAAGCGAAACATTCAGATTCTCCTATTATCATCTGGATGTTTCACTTATTATATTTTGAGGAAGATTACTTATTTCTATCGGCAATCAACCGTTCGGCCATAGCCTTACCAAGTGCTTCACAGCGGGTGTAATCATCTTCCTTCATACTCTGTTTCATTTCGACAGGCTCTCCTACAGGTTCAAAATGCAGACGGGTGTTATTATACTCGCCTATCTTCTTCACAGCCTGGCCTGCCCATGCAAAACTTCCGAACCACCCCAGATAACGTTTTTTGATATCACGGCCTGCAATTTCATGGATGAGTACATCCATCTCTGCATAGAGTCCTGCATTATAAGTAGGAGCCCCAACGATAAGTCCACGGTAACGGAACACATCGGCGATAATATATGAGTGGTGGGTCTTCGATACATTATACATCACAATGTTCTTAATGCCGGCCTCACTTGCTGCACGTGCGATAGCTTCAGCCATAAGCTCGGTGTTGCCGTACATTGTGCCATAACAAATAACAAGACCTTCCTCGGTATCATATTTACTGAGACGATCATACATATCCATGACACGAGGTATTCCCACGGTCCATACGGGTCCGTGGGTAGGACAAATGGCATCAATCTGGAAACATTTGAGTTTCTGCAGAGCTTTCTGTACAGGGCCACCGTACTTACCTACTATATTAGAATAATAACGTTCCATCTCACGCCAGAACTCATCTGTACGTATCTGTGTATCTATCACTCCGCCATTAAGAGCACCGAAACTTCCGAAAGCATCACCTGTAAAGGCCACATGCTCCGTGGTATCGATAGTTACCATTGTCTCGGGCCAGTGTACCATCGGTATCATGGCAAACGTCAGTTTATGATAACCGATATTCAATTCACTACCTTCAGCTATCACGTAGTTCTCGCCAACTATACCATAAAAGCCGTTTACCATATCGAAGGTTCTCTTATTTCCAACAATGACTATGTCTGGATAATATTTTTTTATCAGCGCGAGAGAACCACTATGATCCGGTTCCATGTGATTGATTACCAGATAATCAATATTACGGTCGCCGATGATAGCATGGATATTGCGGAGATAAGTTTCGAAGAAGTCAACCTCAACGGTATCAATAAGAGTAACACTCTCATCATCAATCAGATAAGAGTTATATGAAACACCGTTCGGCAAGGGCCACAGACCTTCAAAGAGGTTTTTATTACGGTCGTTGACACCCACATAATGAATTTTTCCTTTAATATTCATAGCTATGATAGTTTTTATTTATTTAATTCCTGTTTCATTTTTTCCCCAAAATCCTTGTCTATAGAGTTATTAAGACTCTGACAAACATTGCAAGAAAACTGCTGAGCACTAAATATCAGATCATCCCATTGCTCTTCAGAGAGCCCTTCTTCTAGCATCTCCTTATTAATACCATACTTTATAAGTCCGTAAACAAAACCCGCATTAAAGTTATCACCTGCACCAATAGTACTCACCGTCGGCGTTTCATACACAGGATAACTCTTCTTCAGCTTACTGGAGCGCAGTTCCACACTCTCACTACCGTTAGTACATATAAACCGTTTACAATAAAATTCGATTTCACCACGATAAATCTTATCGGCTCCACTCATATTGAACATATTCTCAAAATCTTCAATACTACCGCGGACAATATCGGCATACTCGAGATTCTCAAGTATGTTTGATGTAAGTTTCATCACCTCATTTTTATGAGCGGAACGGAAATTTACATCGTAAAAGAGTATTGCACCATGATTGCATGCGTAATCGAGAAAAGCCACCACCTGAGGACGAATAACCGGGTTGACAGCATAATAGGAACCAAACATCACGACATCATCCTTTTGTACATCAGGATAGATGAAATCAAGCTGGTCGTGCGGGTGGTCTTTATAAAATACATACTCAGCGTCATTACGTTCGTTAAGAAAAGCCAACGATACCGGCGATTTGCTCTCGGGATAAACATTTATATTATCTGTATTCACATTATTATCCTTGAGAAAATTGATAATTTTCTTTCCTACCCTATCATTTCCTGTCTCACTGATAAACGAAGTATCAATACCCGAACGTCCTAAAGATATAATACCATTAAAGACAGAACCACCTGGAACTGCTGCCATCGGCTGGTCATTTTTGAATATTATATCGAGAACAGTCTCTCCAATACCTATTACTTTGCGCATTTTAATTTGTAATCATTTTATAACAGAATGCAAATATCACAATTTTTTGGCACAAAACAAAAGAAAACATGTAATTTTGTACCCGAAATGAAATATAATATATATACATTAAGCAACGGGCTACGCATCATCCACCTACCTTCGACATCAGATGTGGTCTATTGCGGTTATGAAATTAACGGCGGAACACGCCATGAGACAGCTAACGATGAGGGACTGGCCCACTTTTGTGAACATATCTCGTTTAAAGGCACCGAGCGACGCCACGCCTTCCATATCATCAATTCCCTAGAGAGCGTTGGCGGTGATCTGAACGCCTACACCGGCAAGGAGGATACGGTATATTACGCTTCCATCCTTAAGGAACATCTGCCACGTGCCATCGATATCCTTAGCGATATCGTATTTCACAGCACATTTCCACAACAGGAGATAGATAAGGAAGTGGCCGTCATCTGCGATGAGATAGAGAGTTACAATGACTCCCCTTCAGAACTGATTTACGACGATTTCGAAAATATGATATTCGAGGGCCATCCTCTGGGACATAACATTCTCGGGAAGTCAGACAGACTTAGAAAATATAGCACCGATGATGCACGTCGATTTACAAAACAATATTATCGTCCAGAGAATGCAGTGTTCTTCATCTATGGTGACATTAATTTTGAACGTGCAGTACGTTTGATTAAGAAATCTACAAACGACTTCGGAGACTGCCACCCACTTATCGATGTGAGACAGAATGCCATTATTCCGGAATATAAAGCACGCGAACTTGTGGTAGACAAAAATACACACCAAGCCCACGTGATGATTGGAGCAAGATCCTACAACATTCATGATGAAAGACGCATCACTCTTTATCTGCTCAACAATATTCTAGGAGGACCCGGCATGAACTCACGTCTTAACCTATCACTCCGCGAACGACACGGGCTGGTATACTCCGTGGAGAGTTCAATGACAAGCTATTCAGATACAGGAGTGTGGTGTATTTACTTCGGATGCGACGGACACGATGTGAACAAATGTATAAGACTGGTACGTCGGGAAATGGATCAATTTATCATCAAACCAATGTCTTCGTCACAACTTGACGCAGCAAAAAAACAAATAAAGGGACAAATTGGAGTTGCTTGCGACAACAAAGAAAATTTCGCGCTCGATTTTGGCAAGAGCTTTTTGCATTACGGATGGGAAAAGGATGTAACAGCACTTTATAAGAATATTGATAAAGTAACTGTCGAAAGCATTCAGCAGGTAGCTAAAGAGATTTTTACGCCTGACAACCTGACGACATTGATATACAAATAATTATCTTATACCACCTCCGTAAGCATTCGTCTCATGTATCTGCGGATCTCTTTACGAGCCACACCCAAACTATGCTCAACGGTCTTATAATTCTCAGACAAGGCTTCAGAAATCTCTGCAGTCTTCATTCCGTCACATACATTCATCATATATATGCGGCGATTCTTTTCTGACAACCGTGCAGCTCCACGTTCCATAATCTCCATAATCTCACGTGCGGAATAAATGGATTCTGCATCATAATCGTCAGAGACCTTAGAGTGGAAAATAAAATGTTCATAACGGTCGGCAATAGAAAAATGGCGTATACGGTCAGTAATGAGGTTGCGCGCTACCGTGTAAACAAGACACGGTAGCGTAACCTCAGAAATCATCTTATCGCTGGTAAGAAGTCGCAGAAACACATTTTGGACAATGTCTTCTGCATCATCATCATTGATAATGCTCTTGCGCACAAATGCCCTCAACTCTGCCAGATTATCACGATAATAATCAGCAACCAACTTACGTGATGAAATCCTTTCTATCATATAACTACTAACTATTATTACTTATTATTTGAGGTAGCGTAAAGGGCTATACAGGCACCGATGAAACCACCCGAGCGATGAGTACTGAGGTTGACAGCATCTACACCACGTGCCAATACCTGCCATTCGCCGCCACCAATCGCATACATAAAGTCATAATAACGCCCATCACCTACAATTTTAAGTTTCAGCGGTTGTACAGCCTCATTAGGATTCAGACGTACGGACGATATGACAGAACTACTGCCCTCTGCACGATTGAGAGTAATGGTGGTCTTCCCATCAAGCACTGTCTTTCCAAATACAAAGTTGTACTGCTCATTCTGTAACAGAGCCATTCCAGCTAATTCATTATCCGACTTAGGAGTAAAAGACACCTGAGTCTCGGCAATAAAGGTATTATGCTGTTGACGGCAGAAGATAGCCGAAGGAGATTCGCGGTCGGAGATATTTACAGGTAGTGAATTGAGGGTCAGTCCATCAGCCCCTAGCGAATAGAATGTATTCTTAGGATTGCGGAGGAATATCCATCTCATATTCAGTTTACTGTCATTGAATCGATCTGTGTATGTGAAATTACCTGTATTGGTATTATCTTCATGCTGAAGTCCCTTTTTAGTTACAACGGTAGGAACAACCTTGCCCGGCTCCAATATGACAGGGAATCCGTCTTTCCATGTAACAGGAAGTAAATAGGTATCACGCCCGGTGTTATAGAAGTCCTGCTCATAAGGACGGCATCCTAAGAACACAGCCCACCAGTCACCCTTAGGAGTCTGCACAATATCGGCATGACCAGTACTGGTAACAATATCAGGACGGTTAGGATCAAGTCCCTGACGCTGAGTAAGGATGGGATTTCCTTCATAAGACTCGAATGGGCCATAAGGACTCTTACTGCGTAGTACCACTTCAGAGTGCCAGTCGCAAGTTCCTCCCTCAGCGCACATCAGGAAATAAGTACCTTTATATTTAAACAAATGAGGACCTTCAATCCATATTGGGTGTCTCTCCAAATGAGTTCCGCCACGCAGAATCTCCTTTGCAGGACCAACAGTACTGTCACCATTGATATCAAAGTCATGAAGAACGATAGAACGCTCTCCTTCCCACTTATGTCCACCGACAGGTTCATCATTATTCACAATATAAGCCTTGCCGTTGTCTTCGAAACTGAACGAAGGATCGATACCCCTAACATCGGGAAGTAGAATAGGTTCACTCCAGCCCTTAGCGGGATCTTTTGTTTTAACAAAGAAATTGCCCATTCCGATGTTCGTGGTTATCATGTAGAACGTCTTGTTCTTTTTATTATATGATATTGCAGGTGCAAAAATGCCTTGCGACACTTTCTGCCCATTAAGCGGCAACTGTGACGGACGGTCTAGGACATGCCCAATCTGTTTCCAGTTGACGAGATCCTTACTGGTAGATATTGGCACACCAGGAAAGAAGCTGAACGATGAATTGACTAGATAATAGGTATCCCCCTTACGGCATATTGAAGGGTCAGGATAGAATCCTGCCATGACCGGATTGAGATATTGGCAACTGTTATCAATTTGCTTTTCGAAACGGGTATCATTGCCGCTATAAGTGAAGTAACTAAACCTCGCCGTTTGGGCTTTAGCTGAACTCAGACAAGCCATTGACACTGCTGTCAAAAGTAATAATGAAGTTGTTTTCATTCGATATGATTATTTGCAATTTTTACGATGCAAAGTTATAACAAATGGTTTATAAACACATAAACTTATGTAGCATTTACTTTTCAATTTGATACAAAATCTTTTTTTTTCGTTGCAAATGTATCTTTATTTGTTACGACAGGGGGTGAAAATGAGATATTAGCTAAGGACACACTCTGGAAATTATCCATAGCCAGTTCCCTATCAATCATAAACGGCAATCAATAATTGAATCACCATTAAAATGTTAATTATTTGATTTCGATGCAGTATTAGCAGAATAACTGCATTATATTATAAACAAAAAATATACAAGTTATATGGAAAAGAAAACTTTAATCAAACTTGCTGTGCTGTTTGTATTATCGCTGACAACTCTTACAGCATGTAACATTGACGACAACGACGGAAACAGTTCTTCATACATCGATAATGTGGCAGTTGTCAACGAGGCTGGTTCCACTTATTTTATAGGAAGCGGTGGAACAATACTCATTCCATATCCTTCAGTGACGAGTACGGGCAATATTAAATCTGCGTTCATACAGTTTACGATACTAAGCGACTTATCTTCGGGTTCCACAAAGAAATATAGTATTCAATTAATATATGGCCCTACAGGAATCGATGCAAAAGTCAACAGGGCAGCCAACGCATCCAAACTCGACTCTATCAAAAATGATTCAATAATTGATCTAAGTTTCGGAAGTTATATCAACGACCGATTTATGGTACTTTATGTTAATTATTTCATTAACATAAAATACCATTATCTCACATTGTGTTATACAGATGACAAAGACTTTATTAGCTCAGGAAGTGCAGACAAGCCTGACACTGTAAAGTTTGTACTGCATCATAATGCGAATAATGATACACCGGGAAGCAATACTTCGTCAGATTATTACGTTTATAATAGGAAAGCTAATTTATATTTGAATGCTAATTTATATTTTATGGGCTATGACATTAAAGGTATTCTCGCCGAAGCACAAGCCAAGAATGGTGGAAAGAAATTATATGTCGATGTAGAATACAAAGCCACTGATATGGGATATAATAAATATAAGATAAAACATATTGGTTTTAATTATCCTCTCAGTAACTAACAAATCCGAATATACAGTGACAGAAGAAAACGACAACAAATGGTTGGAATCGCTCCGCAACAAGATGGACGATTACGAATTGATGCCTCCCGACAATATATGGGAAAGTATCGATAAGCAGTTGCCATATGCCGACAGGAAAAAGCGATTTATTATAGGTCAGAGAACATGGATGGCAGCAGCAGCAACACTGCTCATATTGGTCAGTTCAGTACTTACGCTCCATTTCATGAACAAAAATGCCGATCAAATCGGCAGTATAGCCCGGATTAATAATACTCATCATATAAAATCAGATAATAATTCTGCGAACACTAAGTTAACAGCAGACACTCATGTTTCCGAAACCAAGTCAGTATCCATGCTTTCGCCTGTAACAGGTGAAAGCATGGATACTGACAAAGGGAGCGACAAAAGCAAACGCCACACTGCTGCACACGAATCACTGATGTCACAAGTAGTCTCGACAGCCTATAACCGTCAGGACTCAACGATAACAGTTACTGAGAAAATTATCAATACAAATGAAGTCGCAGTCAACACTAAGCAGAAAAATACAAGTGTAAGAAAGAATACGGATCTTCCTCCTGCCAAAGACGGCGAGAGACTCATGGCCATGTCCGATCTCAACAGGAAAAGGGATGAAAGCGCATGGTCGTTCGGTTTAGGAACAACGGTGTCAGCAAGCCAATTCTCGGATGGTGGTAACGCCTTTAACCGTTGCCAATCTTGTAATGACTTTTCTGATGTATATACAACCATAGGTAGCAATCTTGAGAATGAAAGCGACAAATTTCTGATAGGATATACAAAGATAGAACTTAAACATCATTTCCCTGTAAGAATAGGTTTTACCGTAGAAAAAAGAATCAACAGACGCTTCGGCATAGCTACGGGTCTAACAGGCACTTATCTTCTCTCAACAACTGAAGATCGCTATCTGAATAACGACAATGACCAACGTATCTATTATATAGGCATCCCCATCAAGATAAATTACCATTTCTTTGATGATCGCAAGTTCTCGCTATACTGGAGTAACGGCCTGGAAGCGGAAAAGTGTATCTACGCCAGACGAAGCGGTGAACATCTGCATCTTGACAGAATCCAGATGTCGGTTAATACATCTTTCGGCGCGGGATATACGATTGTCCCCAAATTATCCATTTATGCCGAACCGGGATTAAGCTATTATTGGGGAAACGGAACGGATATAGAAACCTACAGAACGAAAAATCCTCTTAGTCTCGATTTACATGTCGGACTGAAACTGAATTATTAACACCGATGACAGAACAGGAGATTACAGCAGGATGTAAGAAAGGTGACAACAAGGCGCGAAAAGAGCTTTACGAGCAGTATAAGGGCAAGATGTATGCTCTTATATTGCGTTATATGCCCGATCGGGATGTGGCCAGAGACGTGCTTCATGACGGTTTTATTGCCGTTTTTACCCGCTTTGACCGCTTTGAATGGAGGCAGGAAGGATCTTTAAGAGCATGGATAAGTCGGTTGTTTGTCAACGAGGTACTACAGCATCTTCGTGCAAAGGATATTCTACGTGACACTGTTGATATAGGAAAAACTCTGGAAACATTTTCTATGCCTGAAGATATAAATGTGGAAAGCATACCATCAAACATACTGCATCACTTCATCAGTGAACTGCCCACCGGATATCGGACAGTATTTAATCTCTTTGCCCTTGATGGACTGTCACATAAAGAAATAGGGATGATGCTCAATATATCAGAGCACACATCATCCTCACAGTTTTACAGAGCTAAACAAATAATAGCGCGCAAAATCTCTGAATACAGAAAAAGGGTAGGATAATTGTACACGACAGGCTCTTAACACTTAACGCATCAGCATTTGGAACAACTTACTATCACTTTGCTTCCATCAGAAAGTGTAGTTGCAAAGAGATATACACAGCCGCCATCCTTCAACTTGAGTTTTTTACGCAACTCAGCCACTGTCATAGGAAAGTTGCGCACTGTGATATTGGCCTGACTAAGACCAGAAAGATGTTCCTTCATATCACGTTTGTTCAATGAGAAAATGCTATCAATGGCAAATTTCCGACCTGGAAAATCATTGATAAGACTATCACTTACAAAGAGATGACTATTGTTTCCCACTGAATTAACATGATATTCATCGGATATAACCCCGAAACACCCGGCCTTCATGATCGATGAATTCGGTTCATACAGATACTTAAAGTCATCAGGATGTGCTATAGTAGGGATTCTGACATCATCTGACCGGAAGCAGAACACCGAATGATCATTAATGCAATAGACCTTTATTCCCTCACTGACTTTCTCAGACATCACAACCAACATCTCACGACATTCGTTACCCACCGATACAATATGTATCTCAGTCACGTTATGGAGGTCACGCGCCACCTGATGCCAGTCGAGCATCGGTGATAGTTTCAACAAGGTGTATTCCGACTTAGCCAATAATACATCTTCTATCAGAGTAATATCAGGAGTACAGTCTTTTATTCCTATCGTACGACCACCGTTGGCATCACGTCTTGCAGGGTCGATAAAGATCAAATCTGCCCTTTTCATCGATTCCAAATAATCTATTCCATCACCACAGATCACCTCGACCTGATTCATGCCCAGTAACGGGAAGTTGTTCTTTGCCGCATCACACAGCACCTCCTGCCTTTCCACATAGACAGCACGGCGGAATTCACGTCCAATGAAATAAAAATCGATACCGAAACCAGCAGTAAAGTCAACCATCAGACCACGGTCAGCAATAAGCCTCCTTACTATCTGAGCCTTGTATATCGCTGTAATCTCTGACGAACACTGTTCCATCGATAGATGGGGAGGATAGACCATTCCGTCAGTAGCAGCCCACGAAGGAATCTTCTGAAGGGCTTTCTGTCGACCTTCTATCTGCACTAGTGCTATTTTCATGTCCACTCCGGGATATTTATCGGCCTTCAGTGCCAAAGCCTGCACATCACCATCGGCATTGTCGCGGATAAAATCTATCGTGGGTTGGTCAATTATATTATTCATTTTATCACCTTGTAATGAGCTTTTGCCTCTTTACGACTCTTGAAATTGAAGTGCCACCACTCTGTACGCAAAGGTTTAAAACCCGCGTAGCGCATCACCTCGCGCAACAATTCTCGATTTTTCCGGGCCGAATGACTTATCTTATGTGACGTGACCAACTGCGCTTCACGGTCAATATGCGCAGCCGCACCCATATAATCTATCTTTGTGCCCATTGGTATGGTATCTCCATTTACCTCACAAATAGTTATGTCGACAGCCAGTCCGTAATTATGCAGCCCGCCCCCATGTGCAGGATTACTAACATAGATATCTTTACCGGTATTCTTAACCACATTCCACATCTTAGCCTGTACGGACATAGGCCGGCAGGCATCATAAATCCTAAGACTTAAGTCGGGTCTCAACCTCTGAAGTCGTTTCTGTGCCTTTGCCAATGCCTTTGCAGTCTGCGGATGCAAATAAGCTTCATGCAAATCACTGTATAACACACGTCCCGTGAAATTGTCGGCACGGCTGTACATAAGACTCACCTGAATGGATTTATCGATGGAATGAATATTCACCATGCCCTGACGTTCCATCTGTCGGGCCGTCTCACCATCGGTATAAGCTGACAATGAGGAGGAGCATAATAAATAGGACACTCTTAGAGCAATATTCCTATGTATTCCGCGACCTCTCTCCTGAGACTTTACTGACAAGAGAGAAATAGAAAACAATACAAAAATCAATAAACTTCTCCGCATCCAATTAAAATTAAAAATGCAAAAATACGAAAAAAAATCAATGAATTATGTATTAATTATCAAATTATACAGACCTTTTGATGATAAATTTGCAGATTATTTGTTATCAGAATGTCACAAAACTAACTTATGTACGTTTATTATACAGAAAGATGAATCTGAAAGACTTTACAGAGAAAATTGTTCCGTTGAGAGAAGAACTACTGAAACAGGCTCGACGTTTGAATAGAAATGACGACAGTGCCGAGGACTTGGTGCAAGAAGTCATGCTCAAGTTGTGGAACATGCACGACTCGTTGGAAAACCATCATAACGTGAAAGCTCTGGCACTGACTATCCTGAAAAATAAGTATACAGACCTGTGGAGACACCGCCAGCTCGAATTGGGAAAGGAAAGCAATTATGAAGCAGCGACCAATGACTATGCAGCCGAAACGAATGATGAGATGGCTATTATAAATACTATTATCAAACATCTGCCGCCTCTACAACAGCAAATCATGACGATGAAAGAGATAGAAGGTTACGAGGCTGAGGATATCATCAAGATAACCGGTTGTACAGCCGAGAGTCTACGACAAAATCTGTCGAGGGCCAGACGCAGAATACAGCAGGAATATATAAAAATGACAAAAGTAAGAATATATGAAACAGATAGAAATATTAATCAATAAGTATCTTGACGGACAGACCTCCAATGAAGAGGAATGCCGACTTCGCGAATACTTCAAAGACAAAGGTAATGAAATACCTGAGGAATGGAAGGTATTTCAGGCTCTGTTTGCTTTTGAGTCGATGAAATCGGAGACAACAGACTTACCAAAGATACCGTTAGACAATAATACAAAAGTAACATCTATCCGACGCAGAAACCATAGGATGAGTTGGATAATAACAGCCGCCGCATGTATCGTTATAACTCTTGTCTTCACTTTTGGACACCTTCCTGCATCCAAAAACTATGCTGTAATCGAAGGAAAGAAGTGTACCGACCCTGAAGTGGTGAAACAACAGGCTCTCGAAGCTCTCAATGATGTATCTGCTGATGATCAAGAAACTTTCTCCGCCCTATCGGAATAAAAACATAAAGATTATGAAAAAAAATATCGGAATAAAAATAGCAATGATAACCATGATGATATTTTCGGCATCAGTCATGAGAGCACAAGATGATTTGCAAGTAAGCAATATCTTCCAACTGTACGGACATGACAAAGGATGCAAGATGGTGGAACTGCATCACGGCACGTTCAAGGGCTTTCAACTGGATGTGTACAAAAGCCTTATTTACAAAGAAAACGGTAATAATGTGGAGAATTATCTCAGACAAGACAAAAAGAACGCGAAAAAGGTGCGTGAAATCGTGGAAGACGGTCAGGTTACCAGTGGATACTACTTGATGAAACCGATAAAATCGGGAATAAATAGATATATTCTATTTAAGAAAGGCGATAACCAAAGTGGAACGGTCGTCTATATTGAGGGTTCTCTGTCTCCTGAACAGTTAATGGATTTGTGTACAATAAAAAGAAAATAAAACAATAATATTAATTATGAAACTACAAATTTTACTCCTGACAGCTATATTTCCAGCTGTAATGATGGCCACAGAGCCTGTAGACACAATGGTTACAAAGAGCAACAAGAAAGTTATTGTGAATGACTCAGACGGTACTGTAACGGTCAAAGTGTTCAAAGATACCCAAACCGAGATAAAACCAATCTTCGAAGGGCATTATTCTGACGATCAGGAAGTGGAACAGTACTTCTCATCACCGTTCATACCTAGAAAGAAACGTTCGTTAAACAAGAGTTTCAACTCTCATTTTCCGACATTAATCATCGGTTTCAACGAACTTTCCAGCTCATCCTGCGGATCTCTCAATAATGATGATTTACATGTTAGAAGTTCTAAATCATGGGAATGGGGCATCGGACTCGCTTCGTGTGACTTCTCTCTGAATCCAGGTAATACTCTGGGAATTACAATCAACGCGCAAATCATCAATATACACAATCATTTTGAAGGAAACTGGATACTTACAACCGATGCTAACAATATGACATACTTGCGTAAAGAACAGAATAACGTAAACAAGAGCTATCTGAGTTACTGGGAGTTAAACATTCCTGTAATGATGGAATATCAATATAAAATAGGCCATAATAAATTATATCTGGCTTTAGGGCCAGGTATGGAAATACGTAAGAGCGAACATTCACGCTACTTCATCGATAATAATAAATACACTGAAACAAGTGATGTCAATCTCAATCCAATAGGACTTAATATCCAGGGATACTGTGGATATGGCGATATGATGATATACTTCCGTTCAGCAATAACTCCGCTACTTAACAGTAACAAAGCACCTAAATGCTTCCCTGTTTCGGTCGGACTTGGGTTCAGCTTATAGTAACAGACAGATTGCTTACTACATTTTTACAAGAGGGTGTATCATAATTCAATTTTATGATACTCCCTCAAGAATTAAACTTTCGGACAATTGATCCCTACAAGTTCGTATGGCCAAGACACCTATTTTCCAAAGAATATTTGTCACCCAAATCCATATAATCACCATGACAGCCTGCGACGACTATGCCTAGCAATATAAAATATATTATTTTTTTAACATCTTTATACTATTTTATTTATTATCCGATTTATCAAATCCCATGAAATCTGATTGAGGCAACCCTCACTCCATATTTTATCACGGGACAGACGCTCAATAAAAAGAACAAAATTTGAGTATTTAATAATTTTGTATAATAAAATCAATACAATTATTTTCTTATTTAATTTCTACAGAAATAAAAAGTTTTTTAATCTCAATCTCACCTTTTAGATATTAAATAGCTTATTTACAGAATATCTTCGGGTGAGATTAAGGTGAGATTAGGGTGAGATTGAAAGTGGAAAATCAGCATTTCTGCACTCATTGAGTCAGTATTATGACAGTGAAGGTCAAATGAGTATCTGTAATAATGTAATAATATATCAATACATTCGGATTTGCTATGATTCTATCCTATCTTTTAACTTAAAAGATAACGCCTTTCAACTTAAAAGTTTTATACTTTTAACTTAAAAGATAGAGTGAAAGAATAGCTTTCATTTTTCATTGGCTTATCTATCTGGAATGGATGGATAAGTCGAGGAACACGGACTAATAACGCTTGTTTCAATCTCACCCTAATCTCACCTTAATCTCACCAAGTAATACATTGAAGAACAGTCGATTAACCTCTAAAAGGTGAGATTGAGATTAAAAAACTTTTTATTTCTGTAGAAATTTTCAACGCAATATGAATCAGGGCAGACGCTCAATAAAAAAAACAAATTTGAATATTTAGTGTTTTTGTCTAATAAAATCAATACCAAGGATTTTATCTCTGAATTTTTCATCCCATCCACAGATTTTCCTTTTGCCTGCAATTCCTATTTTTAATTCACTTTGCTTGAGAAGGATAAGTGCAATTTTGCACATGGCAGAAAAATTGATGGCGGCGTTGTTCGTTTTTCTTGTGTAATCCTCTCTGAAAGCAACATCAAGTTGCCAGTGGAGGTTGTTTTCGACCTGCCAATGGGACCTTACAGATTGAAGAATAAGCTTAGGATCCTGTGGTAAGGACGTTATGTAACATCTGGTTTCTGTTGTGGGTTCGTGGTCACCTTCTGTTCTGATACATATTATTTTTGCGATCGTCTGCACCCCTTTCCATCCGGGGAAATAGATCCTTGGTGTCAAAGCCTCAGTACAGATCCATGAATAATCGTAATGCTCTATCCACAGACTTTATTACTTGAAGACCCTTTTTAATGTCAAATTAATATTCAAGGAATCACATGATTTATCGAAAGCCTCTTTGGTTAAAGGTCCATAAACCTTGACTGTCTTTTTATCAACAATCCAGTAATTATGTGGATGTGTAGACATATATTTATGTATTCTTTCATCTTCTTTTGAAAAGAAATGATCATGATCAACATAATTGGGATTCACTTCTTGGTATGCGATTATGTATGAATCATTAAGATCAAGCTTAACAATATTTCCAATTATCAATATCTCATCAATACCTCTACCATTTGTATGACCAAGACACTTATTTCCCAAAGAATATTTGTCACCCAAATCGATATAATCACCATGACAGCCTGCGACGACTACGCCTAGCAATATAAAATATACAATTTTTTTAAACATCTTTATAATATTAAATTTACTACTCCACCTCCCTTTGAAACATGATTAACTCCTTTAAAGTTTATCTGAAATGATTTACCTTCACCATGAATTTTAGCATCGATAAAGGTTCCCCAATTTCTAAACTTTTCACTTATCGATGTTGGGTTCATATTTTATTCAAAGTTATATACATCAATCTTATCACCAGATGAACAGATTTCCCATCCTTTATGGATTCGAATGTAGTTTCATATTCTACATGAACACAGTCTTTCGGCATAGAATTGGATGAACGCCATGGTAAAAGTAATAACGTCACTATTAGTAAAATATTAGACTTATTTATAAATATTATTATTTAATGAAATATTTCCATCTGATGATTTGCATCATGAGGATCTGTAACTTTTATACCAACGAGTGCCCTTGAAGCCTAGTGACCTTTATACACAACATCAACATGACCATAGATGCAGCCCACTCTCCATGTTTTATCAGGCTTTAAATATATGAGCCCACTTTAAAAAGTGGGCTCAAAAATTAAACTTTCGGACAATTGATCCCTACAAGTTCGTATTTTAAGGGCTCATGAGTATCCATGAATAATCGCTATGCTCCATCCACAGACTTTATTTCATGAAGATCCTTTTTAATGTCAAATTAATATTCAAGGAATCACATGATTTATCGAAAGCCTCTTTGTTTAAAGGCCCATAAACCTTGACTGTCTTCTTATCAACAATCCAGTAATTATGTGGATGAGTAGACATATATTTATGTATTCTTTCTTCCTCTTTTGAATAAAAATAATCATGTTTAACATAACCAGAATCCACTTCTTGGTATGCGATTATGTATGAATCATTAAGATCAAGCTTATCAATATCTCCAATTATCAATTCAACATCAATACCTCTATCATTCGTATGGCAAAGACATCTATTTACCAAAGAATAATTGTCACCCAAATCCATATAATCACCATGACAGCCCGCGGCGACTACGCCTAGCAATATAAAATACATTATTTTTTTAAACATCTATATAATATTAAATTTACTATTCCACCTCCCTTTGAAACATGATTAACTCCTTTAAAGTATATTATTCCCCCAATTCCACATTTTTCTCAAAATCAAACAACGTAAGTCTACGAAGTTTATAATAAGTAACCCAATAATTCTGCATCGCCTGAATATATTTGTTTTGTGCTTCCTGTCTGTCGAGCATAGCATCCATAAGCGGTTTTACACCGTCACGACCTAATCGGAACCTCTCCATCATCTCACCATATATCATTTCTGAGAGATAGATGGCCTCCTTCGCTGCCGACAATATTTTGATTTGCACATTAAAATCATTTATCATAGAACATACATCTTGCTCTACACTCGAAATCTTTTGTCCCTCCTCCGCATTTACCTCATCCACATTATTTTTTGCCTTGTTATAGGCACCTTTTCTGATACCCCAGTCTATCAATGGAATAGACACACCGAATGTAACCACGTCCTGTTGTAATAGATCTCTGTAAACATAAGAGAAACGGCTGGCATATTGATTGAAACCAACACTCATATTTACATTTGCCTCCAGATATCTTTGTTTACGCGCCTTATCCAGCGACTGTTTAGCTTCAAGAAGTTTTTGTTTCTGTTCTAAATATATAGGATTATTCTTACGACATAATTGCAGTGCCGTTTCCTGACTGATAGCCAGTGCAGGGACATTAAAATCAGGCACTACTATCTTGACAGACGTTTCACTTGGCAACCTCAGAAAAGACACCAAAGCCGATTTTGCCTTTGCAAGATTATTTCTTGCCGTGATATAATCATTACCTGCATCGATGGAACGGAGCTGCAATGTAAGCAAGTCAGCAGCCGAAAGCTTTCCCTGACGTGACATTTCGCTACCCCGCACAAGCAAAGTATCACATGCGGCAGCGTTCCTTCGTGCCATCTCCTCCTGTTCCTGTGCCAAAGCCACAGCAAAAAAGTTATTTACGGCATCAATGGATATTTCCGCCTGTTGATAAAGATAATCTGTTTGAGCCTTGCGATATCTCAGCGGCTCTATCTTCCTGTCCCATTTGAATGCATTATAGCCGAGTAGATCCTGTGAGTATCCTATTCTGAAAGGTACTGATGAAAATTGGTTATAGGTTGACAATCCTATATTTCTGAGGAAACTGAGTTCTGAATTGATATAGATACTTCCACCTGTCAGATCCACATTCTGCGATAGAGTCATACCACCATAAGAATAGAGGGACTGCTGCACCTTGTATTCATCACGGTCGGTCTCAGATATATACCGCTTCACAATATCTCGATCATACTGCATCGGTGTCATAGTCAGTGTTAGTGACGGCAGTCTTTTTGCTTTGTAGCTACGATAGTCCCAATAGTCAGAAAGAAATGCACTTCTTGCCTGTATCGCGCTCAACGAACTGTCATTCGCCAGTCTTATGACCGTCTGAAGATCCATCGTCTTTTGGGACCACACGTCCAGACAAGCGAATAAGATCAATAATCCAAATAATCTTTTCATGAGTTTGCGCCCTCCTTGAATATCTTTTCGAGTGGTTGTATAAACTTCTCTATCAGTCTCTTGTCACGAATAATCACCTGAGCCGAACCCACCATTTGTTTTGACGGAGGCAGCCTCTTGCCGTAATTTGTCTGTAATCCCTTTGGAAAACCGATATTGATGAAATAATTACTTTCCTTATCCGGAACCTCTGAAATCCCGGTCACCCTTCCTACTATAAAACCGAACTCCTCCTCTGGAAAATTATTAACCCTTACGTTCACCATTTGACCTATCCTCACCTTACCCGCACCTGTGGCCGGAAGTTTAGCAATACCTACAGACGGACTTTTGTGCTGCGGAATAACAATAACAATCAAGTCACCCGCAGAAACATTCTGATTACGACACCAAACACCAATCATATTCACCATTCCGGCTATTGGCGTTCTGATGATATAAGTCTGTTCATACCCCTTTATTGCGGCAGCAAGCTGGTCAGCTGCGGAACTTAAAGCAAGAATACACTGTTCATGAGTTTCCAGATATTGCTGCCTCAAGTCAAGTAATGATTCCTGATTTTGCAATTGCTGTATCTCCATTTGTTTTCGTGTACCCGCATCATTCATCATTGTTTGCCTGCTTTGCAAAAATGACTGTTGTGCCTTGTCATATTCCTCGCTCGTATTTATTTTCTTAGCGTAAAGCAGCGAGTCTCGTTGATAAATCCTTGATGAGATACCTGCCTGTTTACTATTCAATTCCATCTCGCGCCTTTGGTGATTGTCCATTTCATGCTGCTTATGTTCCTGCCTGGCCTTTAGCATGATTTTCCTAGGATAATAATTGGCTTTCCGGTATATAATATAATCATTAAGTGCCTTATTAAAAGTACTATAAGTAGACTGCAGGTCACCTAAATGCCATGTGCGTCTGTTTAATTCCTTTCTGAGTGCGACGACATTCAGTTGTCCGCTTTTCCATGCCGAGAACAATGCTTCAAGTGTTTCCACCTCATTATAACTGGCCGTATTATTGATGACAGCTATTACATCACCGGCCTTTACTGTTTGTCTGTTGGTAACAGCAACCATGTCAAGCCGTCCCGTAGAGCGCGCATATAGCTCCACCGGAGGCGATGATGTGGTGATGATCACCTGTGCCGTCAATGTATCAGGATATCTGAAGAAGTAGCTTCCAGCAACGAAACCTGCCAGTATAATAAATATAACTGTGATTCCCCATCGCAGAATCCATGGCGGGATCTGTCCCATTACCTCCTGTACCTCTTCACTCCGCAGTTCTATGCGTTCCTTGTCCATTATCTCTTCCATTTTTAGTTGCCTAATTCCAGTTGGTTCTTTACTAGTGTATAATAGGCACCACGCTTTTCTGTCAGTTCATGATGCGTACCCTGCTCAACCATCTTCCCTTGATCAAGCACGATGATATTGTCCGCATCTCTCACCGTACTCAGACGGTGTGCTACTATCAGCACTGTCTTGCCCTTATAAAACTCATGTAGATTGTCCATGATTATCTTCTCATTGTTGGAGTCTAGTGAGTTGGTAGCCTCATCAAGGAATATAAACTCCGGATTCTTATACACCGCTCTGGCAATAAGAATCCTCTGACGCTGTCCCTGGCTCACGCCACTACCCTCCATACCTATTTTTGTGTCATATCCCATAGGCAGCGAGTTGATAAAATCTTGGATGTTGGCTACCTTCACAGCATGACGCAACCTTTCAATATCCACCTCGTCAGTACTTATGGCAATATTTTTTGCTATTGAGTCCGAGAATACATAACTTTCCTGCATCACTGAGCCAGTCTTGCTACGCCACAAATGCGGGTTAATCATCCCTATTGGCGTTTCACCTATCTTGATCATTCCACGGTTGGGATTATAAAATCCCTGTAAAAGCTTCACCAGCGTCGTTTTTCCGCTTCCGCTGGCACCCACTATCGCCGTCACCTGATGCTCCGGGATTCTCAGTGACAACCCTTCAAGCGCATAGTCACGGTCTGCTCCGCTGTAGCTGAACGTCACATTCTCCACAGTGATGTCTTTCTTATCGGGCAGCATATTAAGTTTCGATGTTATATTATGCTCCTCATCCCTTCGTCTGTGCACCTCGTTAAGGCGTTCCAAACTTATCTTGGCATCCTGGAAAGCCTGTGCAAAACCAATAAATTCACCTATTGGTGCTGATACCTGTCCAATGATATAGGTTAGTGACATCATCATTCCCAACGTCATCTGCCCATCTACCACAGCTTTGGCTGCAAGAAATGAAATGACAATACTTGTGGTCTGTGTGAAAAACGCCGAACCTACCTGTTGAATCTGTCCTAGCGACAGACCCTTGATACTTATTTTAAATAACTTCACCTGAATCCGTTCCCACTCCCATCGTTTTTGCTTCTCGCAGTTATTGAGCTTTATCTCCTGCATACCTTGAATCAGCTGTATGATCTTGCTCTGTTCACCTGCCGCCTGATTAAAACGGCGTATGTCCAATTCGCGGCGATACTTCATAAATGCCAAAATCCACAGCACATAAAGCGTGTTGCCAAACAAGAATATCGACAGAATCATCCAATTGTAATACCCCAATATTGCAGCAAAGATGAAAAAATTGAATGCCGAGAACACGATGTTTATCGACGATCCCATCAAAAACGACTTAATACGTCCGTGGTCTCCGATACGCTGCATGATATCTCCGGTCATCTTGGTATCGAAATAATGCAATGGCAGATTAGTCAGCTTCATCAGAAAGTCAGAAATCAGTGATATGTCAATACGGGTATTGATATGCAGCATAATCCAGCTGCGAATAAAACTAACCCCCAGCTGTGCCACAAACAGACAGAGCTGTGTGATAAGAATCAGCGTGATGAATCCCAAATTACAATCGCGGATACCCACATCCACGAGTGACTGTGTGAGAAACGGGAAAATCATTTGCAGTCCACTACCCACTACCATCCCAATGATGAGCTGTACGAACTGGCTCTTGTAAGGCATCAGATATCGGGCAAAGAAAGCAAAGTCCCTCTTTGTTGATCTTCTCTCATCAATGGCATCATTGAATGTAGGCCCCGGCTCAAGCAGTAGTGCAGTGCCCCGACCTATCGAATCCTGTTTTGTTGAAAGCCAGCATTTCAAAAACTCCTCCTTTTTGTATGTCACCTTCATTGAGGCGGGGTCAGCAATGTAAATATCCGCATCCCCATTCTTGCGCATCTTTATCTTATAGCACACCACAAAATGATTCTGGTTCCAATGCAGTATACAAGGCAGTAATGCCTCCTTCGCCAACTGCTCAAAAGATATGCGCACACCGATGGTACGAAATCCTATAAACTCCGCTGCATCGCTTATTCCAAGCATCGAAACCCCTTCACGTGTGATAAAACATCGCTCACGAAGGGTTTGTAAGGTGTATGACTTTCCATAATATCTAGCAATCATACGCAGCGATGTAGGACCACAGTCTACAGAGTCTAATTGGAGATAATGGGGAAATGATATGGTTTTCAAAATAAGTCTTCTATATTATTACATCTAGTATCAACACAATAATTAACACCCCAGAAACCATTTATGCCCATATCATAAAGTTGTATATCATCTTTTTGAATACGCTCTTTTATTAATGAGTTTTGGACTTTCTTGTAATAGTAATCCCACGATATGTTGAATATTGGATATGGGTAACATTTATTAATTTGTTCCATCAGGAGATAGACACCGGTTAACCCATCAGAAAGATTTAGTTGCATATTTTTACATTCGTTGTTGATCAATTGATCTATTGATATCTGACGAATCTGTAACTCTGCAAATTCATTCCATAACGTTGAAATTCCCTTAATTGTCGAAACAATCTTGGAAACAAGAAACGCTCTTACTAATCGATTAAATTGCAATATTGGAGTTGATGAAGAAAGCTCATAGATCAATTCATTACAGATATGAACGATTCTGTCAGTATAATATCCTTGCTCAAATAATGAAGCAATAGAATATAAAAGAAAGAACTCCTTAGTAAACAATTGACTAGGTACTGACTCATGAAAGAAGTTGTTTTGCTTTTCTGCATACACATGTTCAAGTAAAGAAATGGCCTTCTTAACAAAGATCTCTTTCTTCGTTTTCCCTTTTATTCCATATTTTATATGTAATACTATGTATAAGAGACCTTCTGCTGCAATATCTACATCAATATTTTTTTTATGATCATTCATATCAAGACTTCTGTAAATAATGGCATCGATATCTTCCAGTACGTAATCTGGATTTCCATCCTTGTAGAACTTTAATATGAAATCTACAGCCAACCCAATCCCCAATAACCCCCTGGAGAATTCAACAGCTGTATTATTGTCTATTTTAGAAAGCAAGTCATTAATAATTTTATTATAAGTAGTATTATATGATTTATCCATACTGCTTAATCTTGCATAATACAATGCTAAGCCAGCCTTACCATATAATAAACCATTTTCAAAGTTGTTATATTGTTTTTCCAACATTGACAGAATTTTGGATTCATTTTGGACATTCATAATCAAAATATTTAGATATTGTCTTTTATTTCATATTGTGAGGAATATTTTGAATTCGATAACTGAAGCATACATAGATTATAATGTATACTCGAACGCATAGTACCATTAATATCTCTTGGATGACAAAGGTGGAACATTGGTCCTTTAGAACGATAAATTCTATATCCCATATTCCGCCATCTTATAATTCGGTCTAAATCTTCTGGCCCCCAGCCATAGAATTCTTCATTTTCCTTTCCTGCAAGGATATACTTCTCTTTATTAATAATAAAACCGCCTCCAACAAAATTCTTTTTATATAAAGCGTTCATGTATTTTTTATATCTCAGTAAGATATTTATATCAAGAGTCTTCAAATATTTTTCTCTAAATACTGAATCAGTATTGAGAAAATCTCCATTATAAGGAAAAGAAATTTCGTATTCTTTTTTTCTCAAAACTTCTATGGATTCCTCTATTTGTCTACTATTCACAATTACATCTGCATCCCATATCGCAACAAACGGAGTAGTAACTAACTCAAGAGCCATATTAATGAAGTGAGTTCTATAAAAAACGACATCTTCGTCTTTTATATATTTATAAGTAATACTACTATCATGAGAAAGCAGACGTTTGATTATATTGTTGTTGGATTTATTTGACTCAATAATAATAATGCTGCAATGAAGTTTCTTGATAAACTTTATGACAGCAAAAAGATTCTCTAAACGCACGATAGAATCTATGCGAATCGGTATAATAAATGTAATGTCATTAAAAAAAGTATTTCCTTTCATGTCTTATATTGTGTAAAATGTTACTTTTTATTCGCAATTTTTGTGGAAAAATATATCTGTTCATAAATACTCAATTAAGTTGTTAAATATTTTTATTGCTCTCTTTACATTTTCTTTTTAATGGGAATCTTGTGGAATTTCCATTGCAGATGGAGCATGAGGTAGGAGGGGACGGAGTTGTACCAGATTTCTGTGATACCTTGAGCGTTGAGTGTGCGACGGGTGGAGCTGAGCTGCTGAAGGATGTCATAACCTTCCAAACAGAGAGTACAACTTTTAGATTTTGTAAAACTCCAAGAGAGATTGGTATTCCAGATCAGATTGTTGTCATTCATGGTATGGTCATCATAACCTCGACGCTGAATGATGCGCAAGTCTGTGCTGAAACTGATGTCATGGGGCAAATTGAGACTGAGGGTAGGGCCATAGTTTAAGTCCCATGTGCTACGGGTAGTATAGTCTTTTCGCCGGGATGTGGCATACTGCCAAGAGGGATTTGCATGAAAGCTGAGTGTACCCAATTTACCGAAGCGCCAGGAGAGATCGAAAACATCGTTCACTTTGTGGTTGCGAACAACGGAGATCATCTCGTTCATCAGGTCAACCGAGTTATTAAAATCCCATGACATGTTGGTTCTTACAAACCAATCTCCTTTCTTCCCGAATTTATGCCAATAACTTAACTTGAGTTGTGTCATCCAATTACCGTCTACATTTTCCGGGCGGTAAGTGTAGACACCCGTTGTCGCATTATAGTTATACCCCATTGCCGTACTATTTTCCATACGGGTATATGTGCCACTAATACCCAGTTCCCAATTGTGAGGCCAGTTGTTGTAACTAAATCCTATATTAGATTGATGTAAACATGCTGCTTTTAGATCCGGATTACCCAATGAAATGGAGAGAGGATTACTATTGTCACCAAGCGGCAGGAGGTAACTCATTTCCGGCATGGTATGATCCTGTTTGTAGCCGGTCCAGATATTGATATATCGTGATTCACCGACAGTCAGTGCCAAAGAGTATTTTATGCTGGGATCGAAACTCTTGTACCTGCGCTCTGCTTTCTCTGTTGTGCGGCTGTCTGTATAACTGTGTATACGATAATTCACAGTTGGACAGATGCTTAATTGTCCATATTTCCTCTCAGACTTACCCAGTTCTAGTTTTAAAAGAAACTGGTGGTCGTTTGTCTCTTGAACGGTCTTCCGGCTATTGTCGATATCAAGGCATATTGTACGCCAGTTGTCAACCGATGGTAAATCTCCAAGAGCAATGTCGGATGCCTTGTCGAGTGTATGCAGGTTATAGATGCCGGTATTGCCTTTGTTTCGTTCCCCATCGTATTGATACGAAAGTTTTGCCGATAGCCAAGACGCTGTTGCCGCACTCATCATATTATCAAGATAGTATGAAAGTTGACCATAGATAGAGGCGCAGGTCTGAGATGTATCGAAATATCGGTTTCTGTAATCACGTTTACCCTCTGACTGATACTGCAAATCATCATGCTGATAAAGGTCGGAATACTGATTGCTGTAGGTAGGAGTGAAGAAGATATGTACATTATTTCCAAGTAAAGGCGAAAGGAAAGATATATCGGTATACACCTTTTCTTGGAAGTTGTGCAGTCTGGTCAGACTGCTTTGTTCCAGACGGTTTGTTAGAATGGATAAAAGTCTGCTGCTACCTGGGGCTACATAGATGGAGTCGAGTGAGGCACAGCGATAACTGTCGTTGGGGTTTTGAGAGAATTGTGCAGAAAGGGAATGTGAGTTGCGTGTGGAGTGGTCATAATCTGTATTGGCAGTTACCTCAAGGATGGCCTTTTTCCCCTTCCATGATAGTTGATTTGTCCAATGGAGATGAGTTTTCTTATCTTCCATTTCATCAGAAGCGCGTTTGTACGTATCATTTGTGTTGAGAAACGTGGTTGTAGATGTCTTCGTCTCTGTGTTTGTCATCTCACGAGTTGCCTTAAGGTCTAGCTGATAGTTTAGGTCGGTCTTCTTTGCCTTCATGCTGTAGGTGAGTGCGCCGAGTGCCAACTTCGTCACTCCGTCGGGCTGATTCCAATCTAAGTCATCATCCCAACGACCATCACCGTTTGCCACCTGCGCATCGTTGATATTGTTGAAGTTGCCGATGATACCAAGTCGTGAGCGGTCACCATAGTGCAGTCCGAAGATGCGTTCATGATACTTACTATCTTTTTTGCCTACATTTGTACCGAGCGCAGGTCCTCCTGATATTTCGACGTTCGCAATCCAACCGTGGGAGTACTCCTTCTTGAGTACGACATCAAGGGTGTTAGGCTGATCTTTCTTCCGATAATGTTTATTCAGAAACGCGTCATCGTCCTCTTTCTCGTAAACCTTTACTTCTTTGACGATATAGGCAGGGAGATTCTGTAAGGCAATCGTAGGATCGCCTTTGAAAAAGTCCTTACCGTTCACCAGCAGATTGTCGAGCTTCTTGTTGTTATAGTATATCACACCGCCGCCTTTGATTTCAAGTCCCGGCATCATGGATATGAGTTTGTCGAGCATCGATCCTTGTGCCAGTTGGAAGTAATCTGCATTGTAAACCACCGTATCCCCACGATGAATCATCATAATCTTGGTGGCGGTGACGGTAACCTCAGGGAGCAATTTGCTTCTGATTTGCTGTAACAGTATCTCCTTGGCTTCCCATTCCTTTGTTCGTCTGCCATATCGTCGGGCAGGAATATTTATCTCAACTTCTTGCTTATCATATCCGGGAATATTGATTGAAACGATATATGGGCCTGGATCGGGAACCTTCATCTTGTAAACAATCTTAGAAGGAATGGAAGACTCGATATACCCATACACGATAAGGGATAACTGACGTTGCTCTGCATAAAGATCTTCGGTCATCACTGTCTTACGGAAACTGCCATCCTTACTCGTCACCACTACTTTTGCACTGTCCACCCCAATATGGGTAAAAGCGTCAGTAACCTGCCCCATGATTTGTATGGAGTCTCTGTTCTCTGCAGAAACATCTATCATACCGGGTATAAAAGAGGGTAAGATTAATACCAAGATCAATGCTAATCGATGTTTTATCATATTAAATGAGTTCATTTAAAGATATAGTACTCAATACAAAACTTTATCTGTAATAAATTTCCTTAAGTCCATTATTCTAGAATATTCTATTTTTGAAAAGTTCCTGATTAATATTTTATTCTGTTATTTTTTGATATATCCCCTTTAAAAATGGCTTTTAAAGGGGATACGAAAATTTAACGACCTCCTGTGATTGAGCAGTAATATACACATGAAATACCTTCCGAAGGATAATCTTTGCAGGAGCCACTTTGTGCTCCTCCTGCTGCTGCACCAGATGATGTCGCTTTTATTATTACATCTGTTAAATTAGCTAATCTTGGCCCTGAACAAGAACATTTGTATATGGCCAAAACAGAACCAGAACCTCCATAAATCTGCTTCATCTCAGCTGCTGTCATTAATTCTGCAGCAGACGTTTCTAATAATTTAATTTTCTTCATTTTTAAAATAATTAAATAATGCCTACTCTATTTTAGCTTTTCGGCTTTCGCTATATGCAAGGATGCTTTGTCATCTTCTTTGTAATGAGTATAGATAATATTTTATAATATTATCTATCTAATAAAGATTTAATGGAAGGAATATATAGAATAGCTCCTGATAACACTTATTTTAAATAGAATGCGAATATGAGCTTCTCTATACAATATTTTTTAGCAAAAATATTTCAACTCGCTAGCATTATAGAGGTCTGGTAATTTGTATCCATTAACAAAAAAAGTTGGTGTGTCTATGATTTCCATTGTTTCGCAGAAGTGTAACATGGCTTTCGCATTAGTTATGTTTCTTTCCGTATTCTGTTCCTTAGTGCAATGATTGTATCTGTATTTCTCAATATTTTTGTCTCTTGTTTCATACCAGTCAGAAAATGCTGATTCCATATCTGCACCCTCGTAATAAAGGCTCAAGAAAGTGTCGATAGGTGTAAATTTATACTCCTTTTGACTTGGATCAAAGGGAAATATCATCTGTAGCTTGATATTATCATTGACTGTTAGCAATTTTTGTAGTATTGGCTGGGCTGCAGCGCAATGGTGGCAATATGGATTACATACCTTTATGATATGAAAATTTCCATTCTTTTTCCCGAGAGTGATTCCAAAATCATCTGTAGAGATTGCAATTTTTCTCTCTTTTTTCAAGAGAGCATTAAAAACAGTTGGGTCATATTTTATCCTACATAGTAATCGCTTATAATATTCCTTTGTCTTTAATTGTTGAGTAAATAACCATAAGAAATACAACAATATGGAAGACAGAAACAGACATCCAGCTATACATAATAATGAACTGAATGTTAACTCTCTCACTTGTGAGTATGTATTACTAAGGAGTGCCGTAACAAAGAGCAACAGGATAATTATCTGTGTAATAAGACATAATGGACACCATTGTTTTACAATAGCTTTTTGATAGAACACTGAATAAATTACATACGGCAATGCTAACACATGAATAATAGTCACACTACAATAAACATGAATATCAAAGTTAGAAATTAGTAATGCCATTAACATTCCTAAGAAATAAGCTGTGCCTATAACACTCCATGGGATGCCCAATAGTTGTGATCCTTTAGAAGACAAAACTGCCGAGCAATTTATCTTTGTACTTCGGTGGCATAAATTAGACAAAACAGGACTATACTCATTATACCCATGTACAAGCAATAAACATCCAGTCACACAACCCGCAAAAAGAAACAAAGCATATAAGTAGCCTTGCCAAAATAAATTATTTGTGGTGATGTGATGCAATACTGAGATGACAAGGAAAATGGGTAATACCAAGATTAGTAAATTTTCAATGATCTGTTGCCTTACCTCTATTGCATGTGATAATTTGTAATTTTCTTCACCAGCATTTTCTTTCACTTCTAACAGGAGAATATAACCTGTGTAGATCTTATTAAAGTCCTTAATGCTTATTGATTCTCTTTTATGTTTTTGGGGATTATACCATTCTATATTATTCTCTTCATATTTGAAAATATATGCAAATAGTTCTTGATCTGCTTTAACTTGAACAATAAAACTGCCATCAATCTCTATGAATTTTTCTACATCGTTGCATTTAATCGCTATAGAATCTATCCCAAAATCTAATAGTGTATCATGTATTGAAAATAGACTTGGATAGTTAGGATGCTCCTTGAGTTTATTTAATACACTTTTTTTTGTAATCTTCAGATGAAGATCTCTGACTGCAAGGTAAGTTAATTCCTCAATATTATCTTTTGGATGAATTAATAAATCTATATATTTCATTGTATGTTTTTAATCTATTTACGAAACATTGTCTTTGAAAGTTCTACCTCAGATATAGTATACAAAAGTTATAACTACATCTAATTATATTATTATGAACTTTTCCGTAAATATCCTGTAATAAATCCCATATAAAATATTGATAGACAATTATTGTAGCACTTACAATACGAATACAATGTTGATAGTATACCATCTTCTCCATGATATAGTTCAATATTAAATAACTTATTCTTTTGGGGTAGTAAACAAGTTGTTATATTTTTTAAAAATCTCATAACCATTATATTTAAAGTTTCATTTTTGCAAATATATGATACAAATTGTTTATGTGTATTGTTATTATGTAAAAAATTAATGAATTTAAATAATATTCCAATAAATTTACGAAAAAATAACATTATCAGTAACTACTCAGATTCCATTCTGCGGCATGCAGTGAATTCTGAGTAGTTACAAAAAAAACTAAATTCAAATGAATAATGCAACCGCTTAGAGCAAAGATGATATATCAAATAGCGAAAAATAGCTCTCTCAGAGCGAAAAGAGAAATAAATTTTTTCCCTTTCCTTTGCACTGTGAAGACGTAGTTTCTATCATTGCATCCTCAAGCTCCCCAGCAGTCAGTTGAATTTGAAAAAGAAACATCTAACCGAGGGACAAAGATACGAAATCTCTGCCTATTTACAAAGTGGAAAGCCTCAAAAAGAGATCGTCGAAATTCTTGGATTCAATAGAAATACCATATCGCGTGAGATAACGCTTTATGCAGATGGTCGAAATGGATCGTATAAACCAGACTTGGCTATGCGTAAATATAAGAAGAGAATGAATGGAAAGATGCTCACATTTCAGGAAGTTTACGGCTTCCCTGAAACTTCAGGTGGATATACTACTGAAGTCTGATTATAGCCCAGAACAAATAGTTGGGTTCCTCAGACGCAATGAGCTGGAATACATTTATCCCAATTAAAGACTTAATGCATACAATAACGGCTGATAAAGGAAAATAATTCAGTTTTCACGAAAAAAATTGCAGATATATTAAATATTTTTATTTACTTTGCAAAACGATTCCACCTCTGAGAAAGAGGTACGAATGAGAATACGAATGGACTTATCAGACAATACTTCCCTAAAGGTAGGGATTTTGGAGACATTACATCGGAACAGGTAATGCAGGTCCAAAACATGTTGAACTCAAGACTCAGGAAAAGGTTAGGATTTCTGTCTCTTAAAGAGAAATTTAAAGAAATAATACTTTATAATTTATTTGCATCAATGAAAAATGGTTTTTCAGTTATTATGCCTACTTATAATCAGGCATTCTTCATCAGACGGGCAATTCTCAGTCTGCAATATCAGACTTATACCCAATGGGAACTTATAATAATCGATGATGGTTCTACGGATAGTACTTATGATCATATCAAAGATCTGATAGATCATACTAAGATCAAATATATCCGCTATGAACAAAATATGGGTATGGGGTATGCCATCAACCGTGGACTCGATTTAGCGCAATATGACTATATTGCCTATTTGCCATCTGATGACTACTATTATGAAAATCATCTGGAAAATTTGAAAAAGGTGTTCGGAATGGACAATAATAATATTGTATTGGCATTTTCCGGTCTGAATTTTAATGATAACGATGCATTCGAACCACGATATTATACGGAAGAGAAAACTCTGGCTAAAGGATACTGCCTGCAATTAGTGCAAACAGCCCATAAAAAAACAAGTGACAGATGGATTGAACGTAATGAACTTGTGACAGAAGATTTATACATTATGTTCTGGGTTAAGTTAGCAGATAAAGGTTGCTTTGTTCCTACTTACGAGATTACGGCGAAATGGACCTGTCATCCCCATCAAAGGTATAAGTTGATAAGTGAGACTTATAGAGGGAACATTTATAAATATAAATCCTATTATAAAGTAACAGAGAGAATTAGAATAAGAATGAGCAAACAGAAGATTATAGACGAAACGGAACTCTATAAACCTCTTAAAACGGTAAAAGTAAACAATCCTACGCTCAAGATATTGATCATTGGAGCACTCTCATATAACCCGGAGAGAATATCTGCACTTGAGGAACATGGATGTAAACTATACGGTTATTGGAAGAATAATCCCGAATACGCTTTTGAATCTGTTGGCCCATTCCCATTTGGTAATATAGAAGATATAGAGCATGACGACCAGTGGATAAAAAAAATAAAAGATATTAATCCAGACATCATATATACGGTTTTCAGCAGTACCTCTCTAAAATTCGTATATGATACCATCATGGCACTGAAGCACGCTGAGGTGAATATTCCATTTCTATGGCACCTGAAAGAAGCTCCACAGGTATGCATGAGATACGGGTTCTGGAATGAACTTATGACATTATATACGATGTCTGCAGGTAACCTTTTTACAAACATGCTCACAAAAGAATGGTTTACTCAATTTATTAAAATGAATAAACCATATATGATACTTGATCAAGATATGCCTAAAATAGATTATTTCACTGATCATTTTTCTACAAAGCTTTCAAGTAAGGATGGTGAAATACATACAGTAGTACCAGGACGTATGGTTGGACTGACACAATCAGAAATAAAGCAGCTCGCTACTCATCATATTCATGTGCACTTGTATTCAGAAAGCTACTTTAAAGAAAAACAAGAAGATAACAATTCTACGATTTTGGCGGTACCGAAATATTTTCATGTGCATTCCCATTGTCCGAATAATAAATGGACGGAGGAGTTCTCTAAATATGATGCAGGATGGCTGCATTGTTTCAACAGCAAAAATAACGGTGATATGTTACAATTATCATGGGATGACTTAAACAAACCTTCACGGATGGGTGTTTTTGCTGCTGCAGGAATACCAATGATACAACGTAATAACCATGGCAATATAGTGGCTTCTCAGAATTTGATAAGGGACAAGGGCATTGGAATCTTGTACAACAATATTGATGAACTGGAAAATACGCTAAAAGACAATGAAAAAATGAAAATATTAAAGAAAAATGTGATGGAATACAGATCTGATTTTGCTTTCGATTCACATATAGATGAATTTGTTAATTTTATTAATCAGATAATAGCACGATAATATGGACAATAAACTACTGCTGGAAATAGCAAACGCAATAATGATAAATAGCCAACTGACTAATAATGACGGCATCTATGACGGACATACCGGACATTGTGTCTTTCTGTATGTTTTTGCCCGTAAATATGGGGATAAAAGTTATGAAACTTTTGCCGAATATCTGCTGAACGATATAACGGGGCATCTGCATCCTAATCAGTCTATTGATTTTCAAACAGGGTTATCGGGTATTGCTTATGGTGTATATTACCTGATAAGAAACGGATATGTGGAGGGTGATCCTGATTATATCCTTGGGGATATAGACGAGTATATAAAGAAAAATATAGACAATACGGACAATTCAAAATCAACAAAAGTAGAGGGATATGTTTCTCCATCTTATTATATACAATATCGTAAAGACGACAGGAAAGACCTTCATATTGAAGAAAATTGTGATTGTAATGATTTAAGTAAACTTGGTCTTTTCGGATGGCTTGCATTCATTTACGGAATAAAGATTCGCTTATCATTCTCTTACACGGAAGTAAAAAACTACGCAGAAGAGATGCTGAGAAATATGGATGCAACAACAGACCTTACAATGAGGCAATTAGTTGGCATTGGAATGGGACTACTGAACGATTATTATATATTTAAAGAAAAAACAACAAAACAATGAATGATATAAATGTATGGGTTACCTATCATGACGACAAACAGATAGAAGAATATTCGCTAAAAGAAATAGGGGAATATAAGTTATTCAAGGCTAATGATACAGATGTTGAAGGCATAAACATTAACTATCTTAATAAATTTTATTCTGAGATTTGCACTCTGTATTGGGTGTATAAGAACAAGCAAAAAAGTAGAATGGTGGGATTCTGTCATTATCGGCGAATCCTAATTGACTGGTTTGATCTGGATCATGGGGAGTGCATCACATTTCCTCCTGTATATATGCCTACAACTATATATAATTTTTACAAGGAAGCTCATAATATGTTCGACATGAGTGATGCTATAGATATTATCAATGAACAGTATGGTGAGGGAAACAAATATACAAAATACCTGCTTAATGAAAGGGTGTTTATAGGAACTTGTTGTTTTATCATGAATTATGGAGATTTCGAGAAATTATGCGAGTTTCTCTTCCCTATTTTAGAAGAGTTTGACAGACGGAATAATCTTAATATGGACTTTGATAATTATATGGCCAAAGCAAAACGGGACTTCAGATATGAAAATATAGACTATCAGTGTCGAGCCGTGGCTTTCTTGTCGGAAAGATTGATCAGTTGCTATATTTATACGAATATGAATGCCATATCAATAACAAGAACAGGAAAAAAAGCCGAATAATGATGTATGATTTAGTAATAGTGGGCAGTGGATTATATGGTGCAGTTAGTGCATATCTTGCCTACCAACGTGGTTTACGATGTATTGTATTGGAACGCCGGTCTGCCATTGGTGGAAACATTAGAGACGAACAGCAGGAGGGTATTCATGTACATAAGTATGGACCCCATATATTCCATACAAACAACGAGGAAGTCTGGGATTTTGCCAACAGATTTGCAGAGTTCAATCATTTCAGATATTGTCCATTGGCAAGAAATGGAAAACGACTATATCATCTACCTTTTAATATGAATACTTTTTATGAGGTATATGGGGTAAAGACTCCCCAGGAAGCAAAAAAGGAATTGCATAAAGAACACGAAAAGGAATATTATGAGTATCCAATAAATCTTGAACAACAGGCAGTTTCGTTAGTGGGGCGTAAGCTTTACGAACTGCTGATAAAAGGTTATACAGAAAAACAATGGGGAAAGAAAGCTACGGAATTGCCTACTTTTATTATCAACAGGTTGCCGCTAAGATTTAGATATGACAACAATTACTTCAACGATAGATATCAGGGAATACCGGTAGGAGGATATTCGTCCTGGATCAAGAAAATGCTTGACGGTATAGAGGTTAAGTTAAATACAGACTTCATGCAGGCAAAAGAATATTGGGAAAATCATTCAAAACAAATTATATACACCGGGGCTATAGATGAGTTTTATGATTATAAACTTGGTGCGCTGGAATATCGCAGTTTAAGGTTTGAGGAGAAACTCTATCATACGGATGATTATCAAGGATGTGCTGCTGTGAATGAAGTATCTGAAGACATTCCATACACAAGAAGTATTGAACATAAGCATTTTGAATTTGGATGCCAGCCTGTGACAATTGTCACACGAGAGTATCCAACAGAATGGCATCAGGGTGCTGATGCTTTCTATCCTGTAAACAATGAAAGAAACAACGGACGACATCATGAATATAGGGAAATGGCATCAATAATAAATCCGAAAATCAAGTTTGGTGGACGTTTAGGTGATTACCAATATTATAATATGGATGAAGTGATTAGAAGAGCTATAGACAGATGATCAAAAGGAAAATCCCCGCTTTCATCGATGAAAGCGGGGATTTATTTTAATCTGATTAATGATTCTTTCGGAATACTAGTCGTTGAGTTTAGCCTTGATGAACTCGCGGTTCAGACGAGCGATATTAGCAATGCTCTCGTTCTTCGGGCACTCAGCCTCGCAAGCGCGGGTGTTGGTACAGTTACCGAAGCCTAGCTCATCCATCTTTGCAATCATTGCCTTAGCGCGTTTAGCAGCCTCTGGACGGCCTTGTGGAAGCAGAGCAAGCTGAGATACCTTAGAGCTTAGGAAAAGCATTGCAGAGCCGTTTTTACAAGCTGCTACGCATGCTCCACAACCGATACATGTAGCGCAATCCATTGCTTCGTCAGCATTCTGCTTCGGAATAAGGATTGCATTTGCATCCTGAGGCTGACCGGTACGAACGCCTACATAACCACCGGCCTGGATGATCTTATCGAAAGCACCACGGTCTACCATACAGTCCTTGATAACAGGGAAACCTGCAGAACGCCATGGCTCAACGGTGATAACATCACCGTCGTCGAAACGACGCATGTAAAGCTGACATGTTGTTGCACCTGTAGCGGGTCCGTGAGGATGACCGTTGATATAAAGTGAACACATACCACAGATACCTTCACGGCAGTCGTGATCGAATACAAACGGCTCCTGGCCTTCTTCGATAAGCTGCTCATTCAGGATATCCAACATTTCAAGGAAAGAAGTATCACCTGGGATATCTTTCATCTCTCTCTCGTCAAAATGGCCTCTTTCTTTTGGACCATTCTGTTTCCAATATTTGAGTGTGAAACTTATATTTTTATCCATTGTAATCTAAAATTTTAATGAGTTAGCTCTTATAATTTCTGGTCTGAACCTTGATGTACTGATAGTTCAATTCTTCCTTCAACAGCTCTGGAGTAGCATCATCAGTGCCATTATATTTCCAGCAAGCCACGTACATGTAGTTCTCATCATCACGTTTTGCCTCTCCCTCTTCGGTCTGTGACTCTTCACGGAAGTGTCCGCCACAGCTTTCATTACGGTTGAGTGCATCGTAAGCGATAAGTTCACCCATGATCAGGAAGTCACGGAGATGGATAGCCTTGTCGAGTTCGATATTGAGTCCGTCTTTGCTTCCCGGGATGCGTACATGTGTATAGAATTCTTTGCGGAGTTGTTTGATTTTCTTCAATCCCTCTTCAAGTCCTTCCTTCGTACGGCCCATTCCTACAAAATCCCACATGACAAGACCAAGACGTTTGTGGATAGAATCAACACTTACATCACCCTTGATATTGTAGATTTTATCGATCTCAGCCTGTACAGCCTTCTCAGCCTCTTCGAACTCAGGAAGATCGATAGAGAAACGTGGAACCGTGATCTGATCGCTCAGATAGTTCTGGATTGTATAAGGTACTACGAAATATCCGTCAGCCAAACCCTGCATCAAAGCAGATGCGCCCAGACGGTTAGCTCCGTGGTCGCTGTAGTTGCATTCACCGAGAGCAAACAGACCTTTAAGAGACGTCTGTAGTTCGTAGTCAACCCAGATACCACCCATCGTATAGTGGATAGCAGGATAAATCATCATTGGGTTTTCGTAAGGGTTAACGTTTGTAATCTCCTCGTACATATCGAAGAGGTTGCCATAACGCTGCTCAACAGCATCTCTTCCAAGACGGCCGATAGCCTCGCTAAAATCGAGGAATACGGCAAGGCCTGTGTTATTCACACCGAAGCCATTATCACAACGCTCCTTAGCTGCGCGTGATGCAACGTCACGTGGAACGAGGTTACCGAATGCAGGATAACGGCGCTCCAAGTAGTAGTCGCGATCATCCTCAGGAATTTCCTTACCCTGAATCTCACCCTTCTGCAGTTTCTTAGCATCCTCGAGTTTCTTAGGAACCCATATACGACCGTCGTTACGGAGTGATTCAGACATCAGTGTAAGCTTAGACTGCTTATCACCATGAACAGGAATACATGTGGGGTGAATCTGAACGAAAGCAGGGTCTGCAAAGTAAGCACCCTTACGGTAGCAAGCCATAGCTGCTGTACAGTTACAACCCATAGCGTTTGTACTCAGGAAATAGGTATTACCGTAACCACCTGTTGCGATAATAACTGCATGAGCAGCAAAGCGCTCCAGCTTACCGGTTACAAGGTTCTTTGCGATGATACCACGAGCACGACCGTCGATGATGACAACATCTTCCATCTCATAACGGGTATACAAATTCACGGTACCTTCATTTACCTGACGACTCAATGCTGAGTAAGCACCGAGCAGAAGCTGCTGGCCTGTCTGACCTTTAGCGTAGAATGTACGTGAAACCTGCACACCGCCGAAAGAACGGTTAGCAAGCATGCCGCCATACTCACGGGCGAAAGGAACGCCCTGAGCGACACACTGGTCGATGATATCAGCAGACACCTCAGCCAGACGATAAACGTTAGCCTCGCGAGAACGGTAGTCACCACCCTTAATTGTATCATAGAAAAGACGGAATATAGAGTCACCGTCGTTCTGATAATTCTTTGCTGCATTGATACCTCCCTGTGCTGCGATAGAGTGTGCACGACGAGGAGAATCCTGTATACAGAAATTGAATACTTTGAAGCCCATCTCGCCTAAAGAAGCGGCAGCAGATGCACCGGCAAGACCTGTACCTACAACGATGACGTCGAGGCGGCGTTTATTAGCCGGGTTCACCAGTTTCTGATGAGTTTTATAATTAGTCCATTTCTCAGCCAACGGGCCTTCTGGAATTTTTGAATCTATATTGATTGCCATATTCTCTTAATATTTTAAATTGAATACTTTGATTTCGGATGGATTAAAAAGAACCTCCGACAATACCAAATGCGAATGCAAGAACTACAACGAGGAAGCCAAGAACAAGCACTGTTGCATAAATGTTTCCGATAAGCTTCCAGCGTTTGAACCAGATCTTACCGTCTAGACCAAGAGTCTGAAGTGCACTCCAGAAACCATGAGTGAGATGGAACCAGAGGGCAACAAACCATACTACATAAAGAGCAGCAAATATCGGATTCCCGAAAGTCTGCTCCATGTGTATGTAACCGTTTGTTGTGTCAGCTGCACCTGAACGAACAATGTCCTGAAACTGCATGTGATACCAGAAATTTGCAAAATGAAGGCAGAGGCCAAGGACAATGATAAGACCTAGAACGAGCATGTTCTGTGAAGCCCACTCCACTTTCTCAGGTTTTGAGGTTATTGAATACCCCTCTGTACCACGAGCTTTTCGATTGAGAATTGTCAACCAGAAAGCAAACACGAAATGAAGACACATCAACAAACCCAGACCGGCAGTAGCCACAAGAGCATACCAGTTGGCGCCGAGGAATTCACAAATCATGTTGTAGGCTTCTGCTGAAAAGAGTGCTACGATGTTCATGCACATGTGAAATGTCATGAACAAGATAAGCGAAATACCCGTAACGGACATTATAACTTTTCTACCAATTGATGAATTGATTAACCACATAAATGATTGAAATTAAATTATTTAACTGTTATTTTTAAAATTATTTTTCCTTACAGTATGACTCGCACAATTAAACATCATGAATGAGTAGTCTTGTTGATAATAAGACCGCATGCGCATTTTCAAGCGCAAAATTAATATAAAATAATGATTGAGCAAAGCATTTTTATAAAAAATCCATTAAATTTCTTTCTAATGCAAACCCGCTTTCATCACGTTATCCGGTAGTTCTTCTATTTATTTATGAGTTCTTTGGTAATAATTCCTTGATTATGGGTACTGATACCAGATTTAGGTAATAAACTTTGTTTTTATTTTGTAGTGTCTGCGGTTTAAACTATCTTTGCGACAAAATTCCGGAAATAAAATGAATTTTAATTATGATGTCATCGTTATTGGTGGCGGACATGCGGGTTGTGAAGCAGCAGCGGCGGCAGCTAACATGGGCGCAAGGACTTGCCTTATAACGATGGATATGAACAAAATCGGTCAGATGAGTTGCAATCCTGCCGTCGGAGGGATAGCAAAAGGTCAGATCGTACGTGAAATCGACGCCCTTGGCGGACAGATGGCAAAGGTAACTGACGTGACAGCAATACAATTTCGTATGCTCAACCGCAGTAAGGGACCTGCTGTATGGAGTCCGAGAGCGCAGTGCGACAGAGGTAAATTTATATGGGAGTGGCGCTATGTGCTAGAGAACACGGACAATCTTGATATCTGGCAAGACCAGGTGAAAGAGATTAAAGTGGACCACGGCCAAGTGACAGGAGTGATTACTGTATGGGGCGTAGACTTCCGTGCCAAGAGCGTCATCATTACCGCAGGAACTTTTCTGAACGGCCTTATGCACGTGGGTCGGCATCAGCTGGCCGGTGGCCGTACTGCAGAACCCGCCGTATATGATTTGACAGAAAGTATAACCAGACATGGTATTACTTCAGCAAGAATGAAAACCGGTACTCCTGTCAGGATTGACGGAAGATCGGTACATTTCGAAGACATGGAAGAACAAGTAGGAGAAGCTGATTTTCACCAGTTCGGCTTTATGAGTGAACACCGAACCCTTCAACAGCTCTCTTGCTGGACATGCTATACAAATCCTGAAGTACACGAAACACTAAAGAGCGGACTGTCGGATTCCCCACTCTTCAACGGACAGATAAAAAGTATCGGCCCGAGATACTGTCCTTCGATAGAAACGAAACTTGTAACGTTCCCCGACAAGGAACAACATCCCTTATTTTTAGAACCTGAAGGCGAGACAACACGAGAGATGTATCTCAACGGATTCTCCTCAAGTATGCCAATGGAGGTACAGCTTGATGCCCTACGTAAGATTCCTGCCCTGCGCGACGTGAAGATCTATCGTCCGGGCTATGCTATAGAGTATGATTTCTTCGATCCTACACAATTGAAGCATTCGTTGGAATCGAAGATTATTGAAGGTTTATTCTTTGCCGGACAGGTGAATGGCACCACTGGCTATGAGGAAGCAGGAGGTCAAGGTACCATCGCAGGAATTAACGCAGCAATCTATTGTCATGGAGGCGAACCATTTGTGATGAAACGGGATGATTCTTACATCGGAGTATTAATTGACGACCTTGTAACAAAAGGTGTGGACGAACCATATCGTATGTTTACTAGTCGTGCCGAATATAGAATATTGCTCAGGCAAGATGACGCTGATGCCAGACTTACAGAAAAGGCTTATAATTTAGGTTTTGCAAAACGTAACCGTTATGACTGGTGGATGGAAAAGAAAGATTATATCGATAAAATCATAGAATTTTGCAAGAGAACATCGGTGAAACCGAATCTTATTAATTCAGCCCTTGAATCTATCGGTACTACTCCACTTCGCGAAGGTTGCAAAATAATAGATTTAATCGCACGTCCTCAACTTAACCTCGATAATCTTTCAAATCTGATTCCAGAACTTAAAGAAATAATTAATGAGCCAATTGATCGAAAAGAGGAAATTAAAGAAGCTGCTGAAGTAAAAATGAAATATAAAGGCTACATCGAAAGAGAAAAGATGGTGGCGGATAAAATGCACAGACTTGAAGATATAAAAATCAAGGATCACTTTGATTACCAAAATATGATGCAGCTTTCAACAGAGGCAAGACAGAAACTTCAAAGTATAAAGCCAGAAACACTTGCTCAAGCAAGTAGAATTCCTGGGGTGTCACCAAGCGACATCAACGTTATGCTAATTCTATTAGGAAGGTAAAATAAGGAATGTTTCACGTGAAACAATTTATCAAAAATACAAATATAAGTTATTGATTATGAACAACAAAAAGTTAATTGAGAATTTGAGAATCATACCGGATTTCCCTCAGAAAGGTATTCTATTCAGGGACGTTACTACCCTATTTAAAGACCCAGAATGCCTACGAATAATGGAAGAGGAATTATACGAGTTGTATAAGGATAAAGGAATAACAAAAATAGTAGGAATAGAAAGTAGAGGATTTGTAATGGCATCGGCACTTGCTTTGAAACTTAAAGCGGGTGTAGTACTTTGCAGGAAACCGGGCAAGCTGCCCGGAGACACGATTCAGGAGAGCTATTCTAAAGAATACGGTACAGATACAATAGAAATACATAAAGACGCCATAAAAGAAGACGATATTATTCTTTTGCATGACGACCTACTAGCTACCGGCGGAACAATGAAAGCTGCTTATAATCTAGTAAAGAAATTCAATCCTAAAAAAATATATGTCAACTTCATCATGGAGATTACGGATGAAGGATTGCATGGAAGAGATCTTTTCGAAAAGGAAACAGAGATAACAGCTCTAATGAAACTGTAATAATGACGAGAGAAGAAAACGAAAAACGCCTGGAATATTTAAAACAGAAGGTCGCTAGCCTACCCGAATGTCCCGGTTGTTACCAATATCTGGATGAGAGTGGTACAATCATATATGTAGGGAAAGCTAAGAACCTGAAAAGGCGGGTTTCGTCTTACTTTCGTTCTGAAGTAGACAGATACAAAACGAAGGTTCTCGTAAGTAAAATACGAGACCTTATTTATATAACGGTAAATAGCGATGAGGATGCTTTCTTACTTGAAAACAATCTCATCAAACAGCACAAGCCAAAATACAATGTGCTGCTGAAAGATGGAAAGACCTACCCTTCTATTTGCGTTACTAACGAATATTTCCCCCGGATATTTAAAACAAGAAACATAGAGAAAAGAGGTGGAACCTATTACGGGCCATATAGCCATTTAGGACCGATGTACGCAGTTCTCGACCTGATCAAGAAGGTATACAAACCGAGGTCTTGTAATTTCCCTATTACCAAAGAAGGTATTCAAAGTGGTAAATATAAGGCATGCTTAGAGTATCATATGCACAACTGCAAGGCTCCTTGCGTGGCAAAACAAAGCTATGAGGAGTATATAAGCAATATAGCAGAAGCAAGGGAGATTTTGAAAGGAAATACCAGAGACATACGAAAATCTCTATATGAAAAGATGCAAGATTTAGCTTCAGAATTAAAGTTCGAGGAAGCTGAAGAGGTCAAAAGAAGGTATATCCTGATAGACAATTATTGCAGCAAAAGCGAAGTTGTAAGCCAGACTATTAATAATGTCGACATATTTTCTATCACAGACGACGAAAATATTGCATTTATCAACTATCTACATGTGGTAAATGGAGCTATTAATCAAGCTTACACCTTCGAATACAAGAAAAAATTGCATGAAAGTAAAGAAGAACTTCTTGCAATGGGTATCATAGAAATGAGAGAAAGATACAAAAGCTCATCAAAAGAGATCATTATACCTTTTGAAATAGACATGACTTTGAAGGACGTAATATTCCTAATACCCCAGAGAGGTGATAAAAAAACGCTGTTAGACCTATCCGTAATGAACGGGAAACAGTATAAATTTGACCGCTTGAAACAGGCAGAGAAGCTTAATCCTGAACAAAAAACAGTGAGACTGATGAAAGAGATACAAGACACACTAAAGCTTCCTAAGATGCCTTATCATATAGAATGTTTTGACAATTCAAACATAAGCGGAAGTGATGCTGTGGCAGGCTGCGTAGTCTTCAAAAAACTAAAGCCCAGTAAGAAAGATTACCGCACGTACAATATTAAAACTGTTGAAGGACCAGACGATTACGCATCAATGAAAGAGGTGGTCAGAAGAAGGTATACAAGGCTCATAGAAGAGAACCAACCCCTGCCCGATCTCATCATAACTGACGGCGGAAAAGGTCAAATGGAGGTAGTCAGAGAGATCGTGGAAGACGAGCTTAGACAAGCAATTCCGATAGCAGGTTTGGCCAAAAATGAACATCACCGAACCAATGAATTGCTATATGGAAACCCACCCCTCACGGTCGGTATGAAAACAGACAGTGAAATATTCAAACTGATGACAAGGATTCAGGATGAGGTACACCGATTTGCAATTACATTCCACAGAAATAAACGTAGCAAACACGCCTTGAAATCAGAGTTGGACGATATCAAAGGCATCGGTGAAAAGACTAAGACACAGCTATTAACGAAGCTGAAGAGTGTAAAACAGATTAAACTATCTGATTTACAGACTATTATAGAAATTATCGGAGCATCAAAAGCCAATTTGCTATACGATTATTTCCACAAAAAAGAATAATAACAGAATTATTTATTAATTTTGCAGAAACTATAGAGAAATGAGAATAGTTATTCAGAGAGTAAGCCATGCATCAGTAACCATCAACGGAGCGGTTAAGTCAAATATAGGTAAAGGGTTTCTAATATTAGTAGGTATAGAGGAAAAAGACGTTTCAGAAGACGTGGAATGGCTCTGTAAGAAGGTAATAGGACTAAGAGTGTTCGATGACTCACAAGGCGTTATGAACCGCTCTATCATCGAAGAAAATGGGGATATATTAGTGATAAGTCAGTTTACGCTGATGGCTTCATACAAAAAAGGCAACAGGCCCTCATATATCCGGGCCGCAAAACATGAGATCTCTATCCCACTCTATAACGAATTCTGCACAAAGTTGAGCCTTTCTCTAGGTAAAGAAGTTAAGACAGGAGAATTTGGAGCAGATATGAAAGTAGAACTTCTTAACGACGGCCCTGTCACGATATGTATGGACACAAAAAACAAGGAATAAATGACAATAGAAGAAGCTCAGAACGAGGTTGACATATGGGTGAAGACATACGGAGTGCGCTACTTCAGTGAACTCACGAATATGGCGTGCCTTACAGAAGAGGTAGGAGAACTGGCAAGAATTATGGCCAGAAAATACGGTGACCAGAGTTTTAAGGAAGGGGAAAAAAGTAATCTCGGAGACGAAATGGCAGACGTGCTTTGGGTATTAATCTGCCTTGCAAACCAAACCGGTATAAATCTAACCGAAGAATTCCGTAAAAACATGGAAAAGAAGACATTACGAGATAATAAACGACATATAAACAATCCAAAACTAAAGTAATATGGCAAATATGAAAGAAGAGGAGCATCACCATCACCACGATGACCAGCAAACTAGTAAGTATGAACAGGCATTGAGCAAATACAATTTTGATATAAAAGACGAAGATGTAAGAGAAGCTGTTAAGAAGATCATAGCCGAAAAAGTGCATGAAAACGACACACTGGAAGTGAAGAAATTCCTGATGGGAAGTATTGAATTAACGACACTCAAGACTACTGATTCCGAAGAAAGTGTACTTGCATTTACGGAAAAAGTAAACCAGTTCAGCAATGCCTACCCCGACCTGCCACATGTAGCAACTATCTGTGTCTACCCATGCTTTGCAGATATAGTAAATCAGAGCTTAGAAGTTGATGGAGTTGAAATAGCCTGTGTATCAGGAAGTTTCCCATCTTCACAGGCACTGATTGAAGTTAAAGTAGCCGAAACTGCCCTAGCTATAAAAGACGGGGCTACAGAAATAGATATAGTAATGCCTGTAGGAAAATTCTTCAGTGGCGACTACGAAGGTGTGAGCGATGATATTGCAGAACTAAAAGAGATCTGTGGCGAACATAAGATGAAAGTAATACTCGAAACCGGATGTCTTAAGACAGCAGCAAATATCAAGAAAGCATCAATACTGGCGATGTATGCAGGTGCAGATTATATCAAGACATCAACAGGAAAATTAGAGCCTGCCGCTACCCCGGAAGCTGCATACGTGATGTGCCAAGCCATCAAAGAATACTACGGTAAAACGGGCATCCAGATTGGTTTTAAACCTGCAGGAGGACTCAATACAGTAGTCGATGCACTCATCTATTACACGATCGTCAAAGAGATATTAGGAGAGAAATGGCTTACAAACCAATGGTTAAGACTCGGAACCAGCAGACTTGCTAACATGCTATTAAGCGAGGTAACAGGTGAAGAGACAAAATTCTTTTAACGAAAATAACAAATAAGACACTGATGTACAGTGTCTTATTTGTTTCTTTCGATGACATAGTCAATATATGACTTAAGTGAAAATCCTACAGATTCATCGGTACATTTTGAGATATATTGGAGTGCATTTTCACGATAGTCGTTCATTCGCTTTTCTGCATACTCAATACCACCATTACTTAGAGTAAAATCCACTAATTTGGAGATTTCATCGTTATTGATAGTTCTGGTTTTAACCTTATTGGCAAGTTCGTACATACTCTGATCTCCTGTAGAACGAAGAGCGTAAATAACAGGAAGCGTCAACTTACCTTCAGCCATATCATTACCCGTAGGTTTGCCGATTTCATCGCTCTTGTAATAATCGAAGATATCATCTCTAATCTGAAATATAATCCCAAGATTATCACCAAAAAGACGAGCATCCTCAACCTGCTCAGGAGTGGCCCCTGAAGACAAAGCACCAATCTGCGCACAAGCAGCAAAAAGAGCAGCTGTCTTCTGTCTAATCACCTGATAATACACGTCTTCCGAAATCTCTTGATTCGCAATATTAGAAAGTTGAAGAATTTCACCGTTAGCAAGAGTGCGACCCAGCTCAGACAGATACCTTACAATTGTATTATTGCCTGTAAGAGACACATTCATAAGTGCAGTTGACAGGAGATAATCACCAACCAACACCGATATCTTATTATTGAAAATAGCATTCACAGAAGCCTGACCGCGACGTTCACTACTCTCATCCACCACGTCATCATGCACAAGACTTGCAGTATGAAGCAGTTCAAGTCCGACAGCGGAACGAAGGGATACAGAATTAATAGGGCCATAATTCTTTGCTGTTAGAAGAACAAGCATTGGACGCATACGTTTACCGGCACGTTTTCTAATATGAGATAGAACCTCAGAAAGCATTCCATTGGAATGAAGCAAAGACGCATCAAAGATTTGTTTGAATTCATCCAATTCGTCGATTATTGGCTCTTTTATAAGTGATAAATAGTTCATCATTTGAAATTTGCCACAAAATTAGCGATTTTATCTAATTGATTGATAAAAAATTAGTAATTTTACACAGAAAAATATATAAACAATGGATAAACTGTTTCTTTTGGATGCGTATGCCCTTATTTACAGAGCATATTACGCATTTATCAAAAATCCGAGAATCAACTCGAAAGGTCTGAACACATCAGCAATCATGGGATTTGTCAACACACTCAACGAGGTATTGACAAAAGAAAAACCGAGTCACATCGGTGTCGCTTTCGACCCAAAAGGTCCAACATTCAGACATGAAGCTTATGCACAATACAAAGCACAAAGAGAAGAGACTCCGGAAGATATAAGAAAAGCTGTCCCGATAATTAAAGACATCTTAAAAGCATACAACATACCAGTTTTAGAAGTAAGCGGTTATGAAGCCGACGACGTCATCGGCACTTTAGCAACAAAAGCAGGTGAAAAAGGTATGACGACATATATGATGACACCAGACAAAGATTACGGTCAACTGGTAAGACAAAACGTTTTCATGTACCGTCCTCGATATGGAGAGAACGGATTTGACGTGATGGGCCCAAAAGAAGTGGAAGAAAAATACGGTCTCTCCACTACCCTACAAGTTATCGATTTGCTCGGCCTCATGGGTGACGCGTCGGATAATATTCCCGGATGCCCGGGTGTTGGTCCGAAAACAGCAATAAAACTTATAAACGAGTTTGGTAGCATAGAAGGTCTTCTGGAAAATACCGACAAACTCAAAGGATCACTAAAAGAGAAAATTGAAACAAACAGAGAGATGATCACTTTCTCGAAATTTCTCGCAACAATAAAAATCGATGTACCTATTGAACTCGATTTAGAGTCTCTGAAGAAAGTTGACCCAAATGAGAAAGAATTGAGAGAAATTCTTGATTCACTCGAATTTCATTCACTGACAGAAAGAATTCTTAATAAACCTGAAAAGAAAGAAAAAAAGGTTGAATTGCAGGGTGATTTATTTGCAGAATTTCAAGCCATTGGTGAGGAAGCTCCAAAAAATTCGAGTTTTGAGAGCTTAAAAACGTTAAAATATGAATATCATCTCATTGAAACAGAGGAAGATGCGAAAGATTTATTTGACTTTTTGAGGACATTTGAAATTCTCAGTCTAGACACAGAAACAACATCAACCAACTCTATCGATGCGGAATTGGTGGGATTAAGCTTTTCAGTGAATGAAAATCAGGCTTGGTATGTAGCGATACCACCTAATCGTGAACAAGCTCAAAAACTTGTTAATATATTCAAACCGCTCTATGAAGATGAGAAAATACTTAAAGTAGGCCAAAATATAAAATACGATTTAGAAGTATTACAAAATTATGAAGTTGCACTGGCAGGTAAGATGTTTGATACCATGATTGCCCACTATGTAATCCAACCTGAACTTCATCATGGTATGGACTACTTGGCAGAGATATACCTAAACTATAAAACAATTCATATAGACGAACTGATAGGACCGAAAGGAAAAAACCAAGGTAACATGCGCGACGTCCCACCTTCACAAGTCTACGAATACGCATGCGAAGATGCAGACGTTACACTAAAGTTAAAAAACAAACTTGAACCGGAACTCAAGAAGGTTGGTGCAGAAGAGTTATTCTTTAATATTGAAATGCCATTAATACCCGTTTTGGCAAATATAGAAATGAACGGTGTGAAATTAGATACGACAGCACTGAAAGAAACATCAAATATTTTCAGTGAGAGGATGAAAGAAATAGAGAAGAAGATCTACGCTCTCGCCGGTGAACAATTCAACATATCGTCCCCGAAGCAAGTTGGAGACATCCTATTTGGCAGAATGCAGATAACAGACAAGCCAAAGAAAACGAAGACAGGCCAATATATAACAAGTGAAGATGTTTTACAATCCCTCAGAGGAAAGAGTGAGATAGTAAAAGAAATACTGGATTACAGAGGGTTAAAGAAACTACTAGGAACGTATGTCGACGCTCTCCCACTCCTGATTAACAAAAGAACCGGTAAAATACACACATCATTCAATCAGACGATAACAGCAACAGGACGACTCTCATCAAGTAATCCCAATCTGCAGAATATCCCCATCAGAGATGATGATGGAAAAGAAATAAGGAAAGCCTTTATTCCTGAAGACGGTTGTCTGTTCTTTTCAGCAGACTACTCACAAATAGAACTAAGGGTAATGGCTCATCTCAGCGGCGACGACAACATGATAGAAGCCTTCCGTGAGGGTTACGACATCCATGCGGCAACTGCAGCAAAGATCTATAAGGAAAATATTGATGATGTAACGCGCGATCAGCGTACGAAAGCTAAACGCGCCAACTTTGGTATCATATACGGTATAACCGTGTTCGGACTGGCAGAACGTCTCGATATAGAACGTGCAGAAGCCAAACAACTGATAGACGGATATTTCGAAACATTCCCACAGGTGAAAGACTACATGGAAAAAGCCAAAGTTACTGCCCGTGAACACGGATATGCAGAAACGTTATTCCACAGACGCAGATATCTGCCAGACATAACTTCTCATAACGCCACAGTTAGGGGTTTTGCAGAACGCAACGCCATCAATGCCCCTATTCAGGGTACTGCTGCCGACATTATAAAAGTGGCAATGGTAAGGATTTTCAATAGATTTAAGAAAGAAAATATCCGTTCTAAAATGATACTTCAGGTACATGACGAACTCAACTTCTCAGTCTACCCTGACGAGAAGAATAAAGTGGAGAAAATAGTAATGGAGGAGATGCAGGGTGCATACAAGATGCAAGTACCTCTGATAGCAGATGCCGGATGGGGGAAGAATTGGCTGGAAGCGCATTAAATATACCATTGTAAAGATATATGAAAAATGGTTATCCGTTAAACTTTCTAATTTATTCCTTTTTCTCTTAATTATTACGTTTATAATAACTAACTTTGCAGTTGTATACAAAATAAATAGATTGACATGTCATTAAAATGTGGTATAGTGGGCCTTCCTAATGTAGGAAAATCTACTCTTTTCAACTGCGTGTCGAGTGCTAAGGCACAGGCAGCCAACTTCCCTTTCTGTACAATAGAACCTAATGTGGGTATAACCACTGTTCCTGATAAGCGACTGACTAAACTTGCTGAGATTGTTCACCCGGGACGTATCGTACCGGCCACTTGCGAGATTGTGGATATAGCAGGACTTGTAAAAGGTGCAAGCAAAGGTGAAGGACTTGGCAATAAATTCCTCGGAAATATACGTGAAACTGATGCTATTATTCATGTGTTGCGCTGTTTCGATGATGATAATATTACTCACGTTGACGGTACCATAGACCCTATTCGTGATAAGGAGATTATCGATACTGAGCTACAGCTTAAGGACCTCGAAACAATAGAGAGCCGTATGAATAAGGAGCAGAAGATAGCTGCTACCGGCAATAAAGACGCTAAGGTAAATGTCACTGTTCTTGAGGCTTATAAAGCGGCTCTGGACAAAGGACTTAATGCCCGTACGGTGGAATTTGAAAGCAAAGAGGAGCAACAGGCTGCTCACGACTTGTTCTTGCTTACTTCCAAACCAGTTCTCTACGTATGTAATGTAGATGAAACAGCTGCAAAAAATGGTAATGATTATAGCAAGAAGGTGGAAGAAGTGGCTAAGACTGAGGGTGCAGAAGTGCTCGTGATAGCTGCAAAGACCGAGGAGGATATCGCAGGTCTCGAAACATACGAAGACAAGAAGATGTTCCTTGATGAATTGGGTCTGGAGGATAGCGGCGTAAACCGACTTATCAAGAAAGCATACAGCCTGCTAAATCTCAAAACATTCATCACCGCGGGTGAGATGGAGGTTAAGGCGTGGACGTATCATAATGGATGGAAAGCACCACAATGTGCTGGCGTCATACATACAGATTTCGAAAAAGGCTTTATCCGTGCCGAAGTTATCAAGTACGAAGACTACCTGAAATATAGCAATGAAGCTGCCATACGTGATGCAGGAAAGCTCGAGATACAAGGCAAGGAGTATGAAGTACAGGATGGTGACATCATGCATTTCAGATTTAACGTATAACATAAACTGATAAATAAAATAATGGAGACATTACTCAATTATATTGTTTGGGATCCAAATCTCACAGTCTTTCACATCGGAAGTTTCGGTATCCGCTGGTACTCATTTTGTTGGTGTATAGGATTAGTTCTGGCCTACTTGATTGTGCAGCGCCTCTATAATCATCAGAAGATCAAAAAGGAACTCTTTGATCCTCTTTTTCTTTACAGTTTTGTAGGCATATTAGTCGGTGCCCGACTAGGTCATTGTCTGTTTTATCAGCCCGATTACTTTCTAGTCCACCCCATTGAGATGTTCCTTCCAATACGGGAAATCAACGGTTCGTACCACTACGTAGGTTACGAAGGTTTGGCAAGTCATGGTGGAACCCTAGGACTGATGCTTGCTTTATGGTTTTACGTGCGTAAAACAAAACTGAATATATGGCATGTGCTTGACGATATCGCCATAGCAACACCTATCACAGCATGTTTTATTCGCATCGGAAACCTTATGAACTCCGAGATTATAGGTAAAGTAACAGATGTGCCTTGGGCATTTATCTTCGAACGCGTAGACGCATATCCACGTCATCCGGGACAATTGTATGAGGCAATAGCCTACTTTATTTTCTTCATTATCGGCCTGTGGCTATATAAGAAATATCCGCAGAAAGTGGGTTCTGGATTTTACTTCGGCTTTTGTCTGTTTACCATCTTCACCTTCCGCTTCTTCATTGAATACACCAAAGAAGTGCAGGAGGCTTTTGAGTCATCACTTGCATTGGATATGGGACAGATTCTCAGTATCCCCTTCATCGCCATCGGCCTTGCCTGCATGATTGGAGGCAAATGGATGGAGAAATTAGGAACGGAGAAAATCAAAAAGTGAATTTATTTACCTGATACTATTTTCTTGATATCACTCAGTTTATTGAGAGCTTCGAGTGGCGTGAGGTTATTTACGTCGAGACCCAATATCTGGTCGCGAATCTGACAAAGCACAGGGTCGTCGAGCTGGAAGAAACTCAGCTGCACGCCCTCACGGCTTTCCGATATTTCCTTCGTCGGTTTACCGCTGATGCCCACTTGGCTGTTGTCTGTTTCAAGCTCCTTCAAGATCACATTCGCACGCTTGACGATACTCTTAGGCATGCCCGCAATTTCGGCCACATGGATACCGAAAGAGTGCTCACTCCCACCCTTCTCGAGATGGCGCAGGAAGATGATCTTACCGTCTATCTCCTTGACAGCCACATTAAAATTCTTGATGCGCTGAAAACTCTTTTCCATCTCATTAAGTTCATGATAATGAGTAGCAAAGAGTGTACGTGCGCAAGCTTTCGGATGTTCATGAATATATTCCACGATAGCCCAGGCTATACTGATACCATCATAAGTAGAAGTACCTCTACCAAGTTCGTCAAAGAGCACAAGACTTCTTGGAGATATGTTATTAAGAATGTTTGCCGCCTCGTTCATCTCAACCAGGAACGTGGATTCACCAAGCGAAATATTGTCGCTTGCCCCTACCCTGGTGAATATCTTATCCACAAGACCTACACGCGCACTCTCTGCCGGCACGAAGCAACCAATCTGCGCCATCAGTACAATTAAAGCCGTCTGACGTAACAGAGCCGATTTACCGGCCATATTCGGACCGGTTATAATCATGATCTGCTGACGCTCCGTGTCCAGATAAACATCATTAGGGACATACTTCTCCCCTATTGGCAACTGTTTTTCGATGACCGGGTGCCTTCCCTGTTTGATATCCAGAACATCTGTCGTATCAATCACAGGCCGTATGTAATTATTTGCTTCCGATATCTTTGCGAAAGACAAAAGACAATCAAGACGTGCAATGAGATTAGCATCGATCTGTATGGCGGGAATAAACTCGGCCATGTCAATGACAAGATCATTGAAGAGCTTTGTCTCCAGCGAAAGAATCTTGCCTTCAGCACCTAGGATTTTCTCTTCATATTCCTTAAGCTCCTGAGTGATATAGCGTTCTGCCTGCGCAAGGGTCTGTTTACGAACCCATTCGTCAGGTACATGTTCCTTATACATGTTCCTCACCTCAAGATAGTAACCGAACACATTATTATAGCCTATCTTAAGACTTGAGATACCTGTCTTCTCTATCTCTCTCTGTTGTATCTGCATCAGATAATCCTTACCACTATACGCGATATGACGCAGTTCATCAAGGTCAGAATTAACGCCATCAGCAATCACACTACCCTTATTGATCAACTGTGGAGGGTCGTTCTGAATCTCCTTGGCTATTCTGTCATGAAGTGACGTACAGAGATTGAGCTGCTCCCCTATCCTCTTCAGGGCCTCATTATCAGCATAAAGGCATGCCGTCTTAATTGGTTCGATGGCCTGTAAAGCCACTTTCAGCTGAACCACCTCACGTGGAGAAACCCTGCCTACAGCCACCTTTGAGATGATACGTTCCAAATCGCCTATACGATGGAACTGATCGTCGGCTATCTGTCTGAATTCGGGTTGTTGAAAGAAATAATCCACGATGTTAAGACGCACGTTGATAGGACTTTCATCCTTCAGCGGGAACATAACCCAACGGCGAAGCAAACGTGCTCCCATGGGCGAAATGGTCTGGTCGATAACATCCAGCAGCGAGCTGCCATCCTCGTTCATCGGATTAATCAGCTCAAGACTCCTGATGGTAAACTTATCCAGTCGTACATATCGCTCCTCCTCTATTCGGGAAAGCGACGTTATATGTCCTATCTGAGTATGCTGGGTTATATCGAGATATTGGAGTATGGCCCCTGCCGAGATGATACCGCTTTTAAGGTGTTCCACACCGAAACCTTTGAGGTTCTTAACGCCGAAATGCTTCAGGAGTTTACTACGTGACGACTGTTCCGTAAACACCCAGTCATCCAGTTCAAAAGTAAAAAATTTATTACCGAAACACTTCTCAAACTGCTCCTTTTTACCCTTTTCGTAAAGCACTTCCTTAGGAGAAAAGTTTCCGAGCAGCTTCTCCACATAGTCGTAAGTGCCCTCAGCAGTAAGAAATTCGCCTGTAGAGATATCAAGAAAAGCTACACCGCAGGCAGCCTTTCCGAAGTGGACAGAGGCGAGAAAATTATTCTCTTTATAATTAAGTACGTTATCGCTCATGGCCACACCGGGTGTGACAAGCTCTGTGATGCCTCTTTTTACTAGCGTTTTGGTCAGCTTAGGGTCTTCCAACTGATCGCATATTGCTACCCTCTTCCCTGCCCTAACGAGTTTTGGCAGATAAGTATCGAGAGCATGGTGAGGAAAACCGGCCATCTCGGTCGACGCTTTAGAGCCGCCGTTGCTACGTCTGGTTAGTGTGATACCGAGAATCCTTGACGCCGTTATAGCATCCTCACAATATGTCTCATAGAAGTCACCGCATCGAAATAGCAATAACGCGTCAGGATGTTTTGCCTTCAGCGAATAAAACTGTTTCATCATCGGGGTGAGTCCTTCTTCTTTTGCCATAATAACTGATTTTTAACTTGCAAACTTACACATTTTTTTTGAGATACGTGAAATTTAGATTTGAAATGAGACGTTTTTTATGATTAAACCTTCCTGTATACACTTGGACTTATTTATTTTTGATTCCACAAATACAGATAAAACACTGATTATCTAGTACTTTGGAGTGGAATCAAGTATGAATAAAAGCCCGACAATGTGTCATTTATTATTTGTCGTATATAAAGTCAAATCATAATAGGGTAGGATTGATAACTGAAATGCTATAAAATTAAGTACAAAAGGTATTGAATTTGTATGTTCCTCCTACAGGGGCACATGTCTTCCCCTACAGGGGGAGATCTGTGCCCCTGTAGGGGAAAATTGAAGGAGCATTATTTTCGGACTGCATTTGATATGTATTTTGCCTGTAAACATATGAAAGATGGACACTGATTCTAATTAGGTTTACCCAAGATTACCACCATTTTACTTATATTACATCGTCAGTATTTTTACAAAAAATTTAAGATTAAAGTCTACATTAATTTGACGTGTAAAATACATATAACATTGTAAAAAATAAGTAATATGAAAAAGTCTATTGAATTTATGACAGGATGTATTATGCTTATATTATCCTCATGTCAGCACGACATATCTGAGTACGCTACGACAACAGATGGTATAATGCCAAAAAGGCTTCAACCTATGGAAATGTAAATACAGCCATGATGAATTACCAGGACGGAAACGTCATTGCATTCGAAGATCATTATGACGATCATAATTGCACAGATGTTCAGTTCGCACTCAAACCTCAGTTTGGCGTTAATGAAACAGAAAACAAAATAGAAGAACTTGTAACCACGAATACAGATTATACAGCCAGTGATGTTTACGCTTTCGAAGATCTGTGGCCTGCTGTAGGTGACTATGATATGAATGATGTTCTCATCTATACGACACGGGGAAAAACAACGCAGATAGATGTCACAAAAGACAAAAATTACTACACAACAAGTGAAGAATTTTTATTCCAGACCGACCATAATCATTCTAAACGCACAGCTCTTAACAATGGATTGGCAGCATGGATTAACGGAACAGGACTATCTGTCACTGTCAGTTTAAAAACATCTGACGCCTCCGATTATAAGGTGCTTGACGCATCCAAATACACAGTAGAAGAGGAAAACGGTAAAACATATATTTACCTTGACAGTAATGTAAAAAATGATATGAGTTCAACCTACAAGGTGACCGTAAATTATGGATATACTGCTAAGATAAGTGCAAATATACAGACTGAATATGGTTGTTTCCTCTATCGTGATGATGCCGGCACAGGCCGTTGGGAAGTACATATCCCTTACGAAAATCCGACATCAAAATTATGTAAATACTATCGCGATTATCTCACAATCGGCAAACCTTATGCAGCAACATATTCTGATGCAAATGTTTATTATCCATTTGCTATCAAGCTAACAAGCGCGGCCAAAGATAAATTGGATAAACTCACGAATAGTGATAATGAGACAAAACGCGTTGATGCACTTTATACAAATTATGCAAACTGGGTTAAATCGAACGGTAGCAACTATACGGATTGGTACAACGAATAATAAAATTACAAAATATTATCATACAAAAAGTGTACTTTACAACGGGTGCACCTTTTATTTTTTATGATTATCCGGATAAATACCATAAAAAACAAATTCGTTCCCCATTTATTTTGTCCTTTCGCTCATTTCCACTAATTTTGCAGTCTATATACATTTGATAATAAATAAATTACATAACGTGATGGAATACAATTTCAGAGAAATCGAAAAGAAATGGCATGAACGCTGGGTGGAAAACAAGACTTACAAGGTGAGCGAAAATGGCAAACCTAAATTTTATGTGCTCAATATGTTTCCGTATCCGTCGGGAGCAGGACTACATGTAGGCCACCCTCTAGGATACATCGCATCAGATATATATGCACGATATAAACGCCTACAGGGATTCAACGTACTGAATCCTATGGGTTATGATGCTTACGGACTGCCTGCTGAACAGTATGCCATTCAAACTGGTCAACACCCGGCTATCACTACTGTAAAGAATATCAACCGCTACCGTGAACAGTTGGACAAGATAGGTTTCTGCTTCGATTGGGATCGCGAGGTACGCACATGCGATCCGAAATATTATCACTGGACTCAGTGGGCTTTCCAGCTGATGTTTGAATCTTATTATGATAATGAAGCAAAAACGGCTCAACCCATAAGCCGGCTCATCGAACACTTGAAGAACAACGGAACAAAAGCTCTTCATGCTGCCTGTAATGAGGATCTTCAAATCACAGCTGAAGAATGGAATAGGATGGGGGAGAAGGAACAACAGTTGACGCTGATGAACTACCGTATAGCCTATCTGGGCGAGACAATGGTAAACTGGTGTCCGAAACTCGGCACGGTTCTCGCCAATGATGAGGTTGTGGAAGGAGTATCAGTACGTGGAGGTTATCCTGTAATACAGAAGAAAATGCGTCAGTGGTGTCTGCGCGTAAGCGCTTATGCACAGCGTATGCTAGACGGACTGGATACCGTACAGTGGACAGACTCTCTGAAAGAGACTCAGCGTAACTGGATTGGCCGTTCTGAAGGTACGGAAGTGGTGTTCGATGTGAAAGACAACGACGTGAAGTTTACGATCTTCACCACACGTGCCGATACCATGTTCGGCGTGACATTTATGGTGCTTGCCCCTGAGAGCGATTATGTGGCTCATGTGACGACTCCGGAACAGAAACTGGCTGTGGAAGAATATATATCAGCAACCAAGAAACGTACCGAACGTGACCGTATCTCTGATAAGAAAGTTACAGGTGTAGACACCGGTGCTTTCGCCATCAATCCTTTCACCGGTGAGGCTATTCCTATCTACGTGAGTGATTACGTACTAGCCGGTTATGGTACAGGTGCCATCATGGCCGTTCCTGCACACGATAGCCGCGACTATGCTTTCGCACGTCATTTCAATCTGCCTGTCATTCCATTGATAGAAGGCTGTGACATAAGCGAAGAGAGTTATGACGCCAAAGAGGGTATCGTTTGTAACTCACCTCGTAAGGATGTAACGCCATACATCGATTTCTCCCTTAACGGACTCACGGTAAAAGAAGCGATTGCTAAAACAAAGAAATATGTCAAAGAACAGCAACTGGGACGTGTCAAAGTGAATTATCGTCTGCGTGATGCCATATTCAGCCGTCAGCGTTACTGGGGTGAACCATTCCCCGTTTATTACAAAGACGGCATGCCATACATGATTCCTGCAGACAAACTGCCCTTGGAACTCCCCGAGATTAAGAAATATGAACCCACGGAAACGGGCGAACCACCATTGGGACACGCAGAAAACTGGGCTTGGGACGAACAGAACAGTTGTATAGTGGCTAAAGATAAGATTGACCATAAGACTATCTTCCCGATAGAGCTGAACACCATGCCTGGCTTTGCCGGTTCATCAGCATATTATCTGCGATATATGGATCCGCATAACGACAGTACTCTTGTGGGCAAGACGGCTGACGAATACTGGCAAAACGTAGACCTTTATGTTGGCGGTACAGAGCATGCCACGGGTCACTTGATTTATTCACGCTTCTGGAATAAATTCCTTCACGATTACGGATATTCGTGTAAAGAAGAGCCGTTCCAGAAACTTGTCAACCAAGGTATGATTCAAGGCCGCAGTAATTTCGTATATCGTATCAATCAAAGCGAAGAAGAGGCAAAGAACAGCAAACCTACCTTTGTCAGTCTCGGTTTAAAAGATAAATACGAGGTAACACCTATCCATGTGGATGTAAATATAGTGCAAGGAGATGTACTCGACACAGAAGCATTTAAGACTTGGCGCCCTGAATACAAAGATGCGGAATTCATTCTCGAAGATGGAAAATACATTTGCGGATGGGCTATCGAAAAGATGTCGAAATCAATGTTCAACGTTGTCAATCCCGATATGATAGTAGATAAGTTCGGTGCAGACACACTTCGTCTCTACGAAATGTTCCTCGGTCCTGTGGAGCAGAGCAAACCTTGGGATACCAACGGCATCGACGGTTGTCACAGATTCCTCAAGAAGTTCTGGGGACTTTTTTACAATAACCATACAGATGAGTTTCTTCCAAAAGACGGAACACCTACTGATGCTGAGCAAAAGAGCATTCATAAGCTGATAAAGAAGGTGAGTAAAGACATAGAGAATTTCTCATATAACACAAGTATCAGCGCATTTATGATTTGCGTCAGTGAACTTTCTCAGCTTAAGTGCACAAAGAAGGAGGTTCTCAGCAAACTCGTAGTATTGATTGCTCCATTTGCTCCTCATATAGCAGAGGAACTTTGGGAAGCACTGGGTAATACCACAAGCGTATGTGATGCCGACTGGCCTGAATATGATGAAAAATATCTCGTTGAGAGCACAATGAAACTCACTGTTTCATTTAATGGAAAAGCACGTTTTACGATTGATTTCCCTGCTGATGCCGACAATCCTACTATTGAAAAAACCGTTCTTGTCGATGAGAAATCAGCCAAATATATGGAAGGCAAGACTTTAATGAAAGTTATTATCGTACCAAAGCGAATAGTAAATGTAGTTCTAAAGTAAATTTATGCTGAAGACTCTCGATTACAAACAAATATGGAATAAAATAAAAGACTATGTGTTTATCACGATAGGTCTTTTACTTTACACTTTCGGATGGACAGTGTTTCTCCTCCCTTACGAAATCGTGACAGGAGGGGTAACAGGTTTTTCGGCTATCATTTTTTATGCCACGAAGATACCTATAGAATATAGTTATTTCATTATCAACGCAATATTACTGGCTGTGGCACTCAGAATACTGGGTATGAAATTCATGATTAAGACAGTATATGCCATCTTAGTGTTATCTGTATTTCTTATGATTGCCCAGAAAATAATGATTGGCCCTGACGGAAAAGCCTATCAGGTATTAGGTCCCGGACAAGACTTTATGTCATTAATAATAGGTTGTTCTTTTACTGGACTGTCACTGGCAGTGGTATTCCTCAACAACGGAAGTACAGGTGGAACAGATATCATTGCTGCAGTAGTAAATAAATACCGGAACATATCATTGGGACGCGTTCTTATCTTTGTCGATATTATCATTATAGGTAGCAGTTTACCTATCTTAGGTGACTGGCGTAAGGTGGTATTCGGACTGATGACGATGGTCATCGAAAATTTCGTTCTCGATTATGTCATGAATGCCCGTCGAGAGTCTGTGCAATTTATGATATTCTCAAGTAAATATCAAGAGATAGCTAAAGCCATTGCTGAACAGACTGATCACGGAATTACAATTCTTGACGGTCATGGATGGTACACAGGCCGTGATGTAAAAGTGCTTTGTATATTAGCCCGCAAGCGTGAATCTGTGTATATATTCAGACTCATAAAAATGATTGATCCAAATGCTTTTGTTTCACAGAGTAGTGTCATCGGAGTATATGGTGAAGGATTCGACCAGATTAAAGTGAAAGTGCCTAATAAGGATGGAAAAATAAAAAAGTAAATCTATATGAAATTGGTTTTTGCTACAAATAATAAAAATAAACTGTCTGAGATTCGTTCAATACTTGGAAGTAGAGTTGAAGTGCTCTCACTAAATGATATAAATTGTGATGTTGACATTCCAGAGACAGCTGATACACTGGAAGGAAATGCTTTGATTAAAGCAAAATACGTGTACGACCATTATAAAATGTCATGCTTCGCAGATGATACCGGATTGGAAGTTGACGCCTTAGACGGTGAACCAGGAGTGTTTTCAGCCCGTTATGCGGGCGGTGAAGGTCACGACAGTGAGGCCAACATGACAAAACTTCTTTATAAATTAGGAGAAAATAACAATCGTAATGCACAATTTCGCACTGTTATTGCGTTAATAGAATGTGACGATAAAGGTGAAAATCCTATAGTTCATCAGTTTGAAGGCATCGTAAAAGGTACAATCACATGTAAACGTAAGGGTGGGGCAGGCTTCGGATATGATCCTATTTTCATGCCGGACGGATATTACAAGACATTTGCCGAACTTGGTGAAGATATTAAAAATAAAATAAGTCACCGTGCCAGAGCAGTATCAAAACTGGCGGAATACCTTAGATAGTTGCGTCATACTAAAAAATATGAAAAGAGGAATAACATTTTTGATAGCTGTTTTTGCCGTTCTAATAATGTCGGCAGCTGTTGGTGACTGGCATGCATTCATGGCATACCATAATATAAGCAATATTATCCCTACGGGAAAAATTGTATATGTATTAAGCAGTAACGACCTCTTCGCTTATAATACTTCCGACCAATCTATAACAACTTTTAATAAAGTAACAAGTCTCAGTGACTGTGAAATAACAAATATTGCATATAATAAAACAGTAAAGAACTTAATTGTCGTTTATTCTAATCAAAATATTGATTTGATTGATGACAAATTCAATGTAACCAACATATCTGACATATACAGTAAAATTACTACTGATGATAAAACTATCAATAACATTTGTATAAATGGTGTATACGCTTATTTATCTACAAATTTTGGTATCATAAAACTGAATATGAAAGATGCTGAAGTAACAAATACATATAATTTTGGAGCAAAAGTTAATAGCTGCGTAATCCTTGATAATAATATATATGCCGCTTCACCGGCAGGTATTTATTTAGGTAATGAAAATAATAATCTAATAGATAAAAGTAATTGGAAGATAGTTTCACCAAACTCTTTTAATGGCATTTACAATTATAACAATACCATTGTATGTTTTACTAATAATTATATATTTAAATACAATACTGATGCCAACAATTATAATATGCTGGATCAAGGAAACTTTACTTATTTAAGTATTTACAATGGTAAGATGATCATAGGTAATTCTTCATCAGCAACCGTATATTCAGATATCAATAATAAAAGCTCTATAACTACTGATGGAAATACCACATATATTGCTTACGATTCGAATAATGGATATTATTGGTATAATCAGAAAGATGGCGCATTAGCAGCATCTAAATCAGAAGAAACAACTCTTACAAAAACTTTATCAGACATCATACCAAATAGTCCTAAACATAACTATTTCTATAGTATGCTTTGGAAAAATGACATATTATATTGTACAGGTGGAGGTATAGCGCCAGCAGATGCATTTTGGCGTCCTTTCGGTATATATACTTATGATGGTAATAAATGGACAAATTATTCTGTTGATTCCATCAATAAAAAACTAAACTTAAATTATTATGATATTGACCATATAGCTGTGGATCCCAGTAATCAAAATCACATTTTTGCAACATCAGGAGGAGAGGGGTTATTCGAATTTCTTAACGGAGAATTTGTAGGACACTATGACAGTTCAAACAGCCCTATACATTCAGCTGTCATAAACTCAGATGGTAGTGAAAATCCATATTACTATCGAACAGATGCAGCTACTTTTGATTCGGATGGTAATCTATGGCTTCTATGTTCATACGCAAAAAACGCTTTATTAGAATATACAAAAGATAAAAAATGGAATATATTCAATAATAGTGAATTTATCAATAGCAGCGGTATATCATACGGTACAATGAGAGGTATAATTTTCGATAGCCGTAATCTAATGTGGTTTGTAAATGCCCACTGGATTGGTGGTGCCCTTTTCTGCTATGACAAAATTAATAATAAAGTTAAGAAATATGATACATTTGTCAATCAAGACGGAACAAACATAGAAATAACTTATGTAAGATGTGTTACTGAGGATATGGATGGTAATATATGGATTGGAACAAATGCGGGTCCATTGGAACTTACTTCGAGTGAAATAGAAAATGGAGGTACTACATTCACACAAGTCAAAATTCCCCGCAATGATGGAACTAATTATGCTGATTATCTTCTAAGCGGCATTGATATATCATGTATAACTATTGATGGAGGAAACAGAAAATGGTTTGGTACACTCTATAATGGTGCTTTTCTGATAAATGCAGATAATATGGAAACGATTCATCATTTTACATCCGAAAACAGTAATTTGCTTTCTGATAATATAGAATCATTGGAAATTAATGGTAACACAGGGGAAGTATATTTTGGAACAGATAAAGGTTTAGTATCATATATGAGTGATGCAAACAACGCATTATCATCTATGACAAAAAACAGTATATACGCATATCCAAATCCAGTTAAACCCGACTATACAGGCCTAATCACAGTAACAGGACTTACTTATAACGCTAATGTAAAAATAGTAACAACCAGCGGTATAAAAGTAGCAGAAAAAATAAGTAATGGAGGAATTATTACTTGGGATGGTTGCGATCTGAATGGTAAAAAAGTAGCATCAGGTATCTATAATGTTATCACAGCAACATCAGATGGCAGTAAAGGTGCTGTCTGTAAAATAGCTATTATAAAATGATCAGTAATTAATGAATATGTTAAAATGTAACAAAACATTATTTTATATTATACTTGGATTTTTTGCTTTACAAATCATCATATTATTCTCATTTGGTTATACACCATATCCTGACAGTGACGGTTATATATTATTAGCGCAACACAGTTTAAAATTAGGACAACCATACCCTTCCATTTCTGATTTGAAAGAACTAAAGTTTATATGGAATGTAGGAGCTATTAATGCAGTTGAATTATCTTTATATATATTTAATTCTATTATACCACTGCTAATAATATATACAATAATGAAAGTTGCTACAGCTTTCATTTTATATAAAATAGCAGAAACATTATTTAATAAGAAAGTTGCATTTATAAACTTGATTTTATATATTATATATCCAGCAAATTATGGAGAAAGTACATCGACTCTATCAGAGGTTCCTTTTTTATTTTTCATAACATTAGGAATATTATTAGCTCTTAAATACAAAAATAAGTATGAATTAGTTATATTAGGAGGATGTATGATGGCTATAGCAAATTGGTTCAGACCGTTAGCAATAGTTTTTTTGTTATCAATGAGTATATATTATGTGATAATAAAGTATAGAGACTACAATAAATCTCTATACTTGTGTATAGGTTACCTCTTGATGATTGGAATTATTGGTAGTATAAGTTATCAGAGAACAGGACATTTTATATATCAAGCACGTACAGGATGGCAAAATCTAATGCAGTATTCATGGGATCATAATGAAAATAAAAAAGTATATAGTCATAGAAATCCAATGTATATTGAAAACAGTAATAATATGGACTGCTTGAAAAGGGACTCTATTTGGAAAGAAAGATGCTTGAATTGGATTATCGACAATCCCAAAGAATATTTAAAGCAAATTCCTTCAAAAATATTTTATACTTATATTTCAGATAATGTGAACATGTGCGCACTAATGAAAGATAAAAATAAAAAATATATGTATGGAGAAATAAGTATGGTTTCACTTAAAACCAATTTTCCATATTATACGTCCATACAATTATTAACTTTCATCAATCTTTTATATTATTATACATTAATAATTGCTTTTATAGTGAGTTGCATTAATATGATAAAACATAAGGATAAAAAAGTGTTTATGCCTTTATTAATATTAACATTAGGTACAATGTCAATAGCATTAGTGGCTCATGGAGAAGCTAGATTCCATAATCCTTACATGCCTTTTATCATATTAGCGGTCGCTCACTACATATATATAAAATTTGAAAATAAAATTAACTCAGTTTCAACATTCTTTGAATAGGTATTATAGCCTTTTTAGCTATCTCTGGTTCAACATCCACTGAAGGCCATTCATATTTAAGGCAGTTGTACACTTTGTCGAGAGTATTCAATTTCATAAAATTACATTCATTACAACTGCATCCTATTGTATCCTCGGAAATCTCTGGTGGGGCAGGTATAAAAATTTTATGAGGACAATTCTTTTGCATCTGGTGTAGAATACCACTCTCTGTAGCCACGATAAACGTATTTTTAGGCGATTCAGAGGCATATTTAAGTATTGCAGCAGTACTACCCACAAAGTCAGAAATGGCGAGCACAGGACCCTTACATTCAGGGTGAGCCAATACCTCTGCTTCCCGATATTTATCTTTTAATTCCAATATACGTTCTATAGAGAATCTGGAGTGCACATGACAGCCTCCATTCCAAAGAAGCATATTACGTCCTGTCACTTGATTAATATAACTTCCAAGGTTATAATCTGGTCCAAATATGATCTTGGCATCTTTTGGAAATGTATCTATTATCTTCTTAGCATTGCTGGATGTTACAACAACGTCGGTAAGTGCTTTTACATCAGCAGTGGTATTAACATAACTCACAACCTGATAATCTGGATGTGATTGCTTATATTCTCTTAGATCTTTAGCATTGCAACTATCAGCAAGTGAACAACCGGCATTTAAGTCAGGTATTAATACTAGCTTGTCAGGACAAAGTATCTTATCTGTCTCGGCCATGAAATTTACTCCGCACATAACAATTATTTTAGCATCAGTCTTCGCAGCCCACTGAGCAAGAGCCAAACTGTCTCCAATAAAGTCAGCTACGTCCTGCACATCATTCGGACAATAGAAATGAGCTAATACTACAGCATTCTTTTCTTTAGCCATGCGCCGTATTTCACTTTTAATATCTATATCTTTATCTATGAGTTCATCTACAAACCCTTTTTTTTTCCATGATTCCTTTTTCATCATATTTATAATCTTATTTATTTTATTAATTAGAATAAAAGAGTATGAGAGATGATGTAATGTGGAATAGGTTAATAACTTTTTAGCTAAAAACTTGCATTTTTTAATTATCCTTTTATGCACTTACGTTATAAACATTGTTGTTAATATCTTGTAACTGATAATCAATGCTTAAACCTACTTATCCACAATTTCACCAAACACCATGCAAAGTTAATAAGTTTATAATTATTTCTATTAAAAAACTGTTGAAAAGTTTATAAAAAGTTATCAGTTATCATCGCATTAATGCTGACTTTCAGTTATCCACAATTATCATAAAAGTTATGCATAACTTTATTACACGTTTATCCACATAGATATCAACAAAAAAAGAGGTTATCCCCTATATGGAAATAACCTCTAATATTTATTGTAGCTTACCTAAAAATTATTTAGATAGGTATTTTTTATGATTTTTGATATATAATTGGCCGTTTACTTGTTTTGTAATTTTTCGACCTGACAAATCATATATATTATATACCTTATCATCATCTTTTAAATTATTAATACCTGTAGGTGTATTGATTGATATTGGATATATTTCTGGTGCATTATTATATATAACAATGATTCCTTCTACATCGCAACCGGTAAGGTCTGTGGTAGGCATGGTAATACCTAAACTATTGTAGGCCAATAGTGAATCTGTATTAAAAGCAAATTTACTTTTAGCCAAATCATAATTAACATTGCTAATTTTTACAAACTTGTTAGCATCAGCTGATGTAAGATTACTGATAGTATAATTTTCTGGAACAATAACGCTACCTGTTGTTTTTGTACCTATATTAATAGGATTTTTTATTTCATAACCACCATTATAAATTGCTAAAGTACCACACATTCCTGCTGGTAATACATCACCATTACTATATGTATCACTGAGTGTACCATATATTTGCATATATCCAGTTTCATCTTTCACATATAAACTGCTTCCCTTTTGGAAAATAGCATTGAGTAAATTGTTAAACTTAACAAATGTATTACTTTCAATTTTTGCTAAATCAGAAATACCGTTTATTTCTACAGGAAATGTGTAAGTTGCTAGTGCAATATTACTCTTATCAGTACCTTTAGTAGCAATAGCTTTCAGTGTTGTAGTAGATGAAATAGTGATAGGTGCAGAATATAATGTAGAAGAAGCTGTAGGATCTGTACCGTCTGTTGTATAATAGATAGAAGCACCGTCTGTTGCACAAGTTAATGATACACTTTGAGCTGATGGATAATTACCTGATCCTACAGAAAAAGTAGGATTTTGTACAGCAGCTTCAGCACCAGATGTTATTGTTATACTTGAAAATCTATTTTGAGCAGTAGATGCAACAGCAGCAAATGTAGCTATACTTCCTGACCAAGAAATTGTAAGATCTGTAGCGTTTGCTGTTGCTACACCATCACCTACAGTCATATCATTACAATTACCAGATATGCATTTTAATATTACACTAGTTATATTTTCACCATTTGAATTTGAAATAAGTAGTATTGCATTTTTATATATTCTAAATGGTGAATAAATTTTGAGGTCTGTAGTAGACTTGTTCTTGTAAATACTAATATTGAATCCGTTTGATATAGTTGTAAAACCTGCACCATAAGTTGCATCAGTATTTGCTGTCCATTTACAGGTATCAGCATTAACAGTAACCTCTGTTGCGCTGATCGTTAGAATACTAAATACTAACGTTAAAATAGAAAGTAGAATCTTTTTCATAAGCTTTTTTTAATAAATTATAAATATTAATTAGTTGATAATCAAGTCTTAATCATTTAGAGAATGCAATATTAGAAAAAATTACTGACATAAAAAAGCATTTTAATGTTTTTTTTATGCGTTGTATTGAAATTTTAATAACTAATAAAATTATAATTTCAATAATCTTGTAAATTCCCAAATAATAATACCCGCTGTAACGCTTACATTAAGTGAATGTTTAGTTCCAAATTGCGGAATTTCTATACATCCATCGCAGGCATCAACAACATCTTGTCGAACACCTTTCACTTCATTTCCAAAAATGACAGCATAACGGTGATTATTGTAAAGTCTGAGTTCTTGTAATTTCGTACTATGTTCCACCTGCTCCACTGAATAGATGAAACAACCATCATCTTTCAGCTTTCTTACAGCATCAAGTGTGTCTTTGAAATAAAGCCATTCTACGCTGTCTTCCGCTCCTAACGCTGTCTTATGAATCTCAGTGTTGGGGGGACATCCAGAAACACCGCACAGCATTATCCTTTCTAATCTGAAAGCATCGCTTGTGCGGAATATACTCCCCACATTATATAGACTGCGTATATTATCGAGCACCACAGTGACGGGGAGTTTATCTGAATTTTTAAATTCCTCCACCGTCAAGCGGTTCATCTCGATAGTTCTTATTTTTCTCATTATTTTATATTAATGAGTCAAAATCTTACATAAATCCTAGCCATCTCAACACATCATTGAGATTGGCTACTACCATAAGCAGTATAAGCAACCCCATACCTATGTATTCTGCTCTAATCATAAAGTTATCACTAGGCTTACGGTGTGTGATAATCTCATAGCAAAGGAATAACACATGCCCACCGTCAAGAGCCGGGATAGGCAGAATATTCATAAATGCCAGAATAATGCTTAGGAAAGCTGTCATTCGCCAGAACATCATCCAATCCCATACAGGCGGAAACAGACTTCCTATAGCTCCGAAACCTCCAAGAGATTTTGCTCCGTCTGCAGTAAATACATACTTCATATCGCCCACATATCCACCTAAAACATTAATACCATATCGACTACCGTTAGTGAAACTTTCTACAAAATTATAATTTATCTGAATAGGTTTATAATAATTAAGATAATTGCTTTGTACTACACCCATTTTAAGATTGGAAGACAACACCATATTGACTGTGTCGTTGGGCATACCTGTTTGTTTTGAATAAACTAATGATACGGTACGCAGTTTAATACTGTCTTTTTGTGTTTTGACTGTTGCCAGTACATCGCTTATTCTTCCTAGGACGTCTTCGTAGGCTTGCCATGAGTCGAGGGAAATACCATTCAATGAAACAAGTTTATATCCCTTTTTCATACCTGCTTTCGATGCAACAGTGTTTGGTAACACGCTGTCAATAGCAGCCGGAACACGTATACGTATGAAAGGAGGATCGTTTTTCATCATTGTCAGCAGACTCATCTTCTGTGGCATATTGATAGTTACATCTTTTCCACTACGAATAACAGTTACATATTTTGCTTCGGATAAATTGCGATACAAATCTACGTCAAATCTGTTGAACGCTTTTGTATCAGTTTTCACCAATATATCGCCATCATGGAATCCTATTTCCTTAGCCTGTTGATTAAATTTCATACCTATTGACATATTCTTAACAGGTACATAAGAATCTCCCCAGTAGAATAGCACCATAGAGTAGATAAACAGAGCAAGAAGGAAGTTGACAAGCACTCCACCTATCATAATGAGTAACCGTTGCCAAGCAGGTTTTGTACGAAATTCCCAGGGTTGGGCAGGTTGTTTCATCTGCTCTGTGTCCATTGACTCGTCAATCATCCCGGCAATTTTACAATAACCGCCGAGAGGTAACCAACCGATACCGTATGTTGTATCCGAATGTTTCGGTTTGAATTGAAAAAGATGAAACCACGGGTCGAAGAAAAGATAAAACTTCTCCACGCGTACGTGAAACACTTTTGCAAAGAAAAAGTGACCGCCTTCATGCAGCAGCACTAAGATAGATATTGCTAGCATAAACTGCAATAATCGTATTAAGAATACTTCCATTCTAAATTATGAATTATGAATTAAAATTTTTAAATTAACTCTGTTGCTATTTTTCTTGCTTCGGCATCCGTTGCCACATAAGTTTCGTATGAAGGTGTTGCTTCGAATGTCGTCTTATTCATTGTTTTTTCTATGATATCACTAAGCTGTATAAATCCGATACGGTCTTCGAGAAATGCACGATTAACAATTTCGTTGGCGGCGTTCACTATACATGGCATATTACCTCCGCGTCTCAATGCTTCGAAAGCTAAATCCAGACAGCGGAATTTATCCAAATCTGGCTTAAAGAATTCAAGAGGCTGTTTGAACAGATCGAGTCTGTTACACGACAGATGCAGACGTTTTGGATATGAAAATGCGTATTGTATTGGTAGACGCATATCCGGTACGCCTAGTTGTGCTTTTACAGCTCCGTCCCTAAGTTGTACAGCACTATGTACTATTGACTGTGGATGAACAAGAACTTCTATCTGTTCTGGTTTGACACCAAAGAGCCATTTTGCTTCAATGACTTCAAAGCCTTTATTCATCATTGTGGCACTGTCGATAGTGATTTTGGCACCCATATCCCATGTAGGATGTTTAAGTGCAGCATCTTTTTTAACAGTAGCAAGCTGTTCTTTCGACATTGTGCGAAATGGTCCTCCACTCGCTGTGAGTAGTATTTTCTCTATTTCATTATCATCTTCACCTACTAAACTTTGGAATATTGCCGAGTGTTCACTGTCAACGGGTAGGATAGGAGTGTGGTATGTGGCAGCTAATTCGTTAATTAGTTCACCTGCTACCACAAGTGTTTCTTTGTTTGCAAGACAAATAGTCTTACGTGCTTTGATGGCACTGATGGTCGGCCGCAAACCGGCGAATCCAACCATTGCAGTCAATACCATATCTATAGGTGCAGATTCCACCACCTGGCATAAGGCATCAGCACCTGCATATACCTTGATAGGTTGGTCGGCTAGTGCATCTTTTAATGTATTATAATATTTTTCGTTAGCTATTACTACAGCGGCAGGCTGATACTTGCGTGCTTGCTCTGCGAGTTCCCATACACGATTGTTTGCCGTCAGACAATACACTTCGTATAGGTCCTTATGCTCCTCAATCACTTGAAGTGCCTGAGTTCCTATTGAACCTGTGGAACCGAGTATCGCTATTTGTTTTTTCATATATAAAATTATGTTTATATATACTTATATGTCTAACAACCCTTCTGGAATTGCTATTTTTATTATTTTATTATCTTGGTCTACTGCTGTTATCAGTTCCTCTGATGCAGGGATGAGCACATCCCTTCCGTCTGTTGTTTTTACACTGAATAGTACATTGACTGTGGAATCGTCTACAGCAAATATGGTACCGATGATGCTATCATCGGCATCGTCTTTCATTGTATACCCTATTATATCATTCCATGTCACAACATCATCTTCCTGACCATCAGACAGTAATTTAGGAAAATATACTTCTGTGCCAGTAAATTCACGAGCTTTCTCTGAGTTATCAATATCGAAGAATTTTATGATTAATGTCTCTGTACCGCGAAAACGGTATTCTTCAATAAAGAATGGTATCATGATGCCATCAATAAGTAACACGAGATAATCGGCATCTGTTCGGTCAAAGACATCATCACTGAACGTCATTCCCATTTCACCGTTAATGCCGTGCGGTTTTCCTAATACCCCGATTTTGAAAACTTCTTCTTTACGAATCATTCTTCTCTTTGTATTTTAGCACCGAGTGAGTTAAGCCGGTTTTCTATGTTCTGATAGCCGCGGTCTATCTGTTCTATATTATTAATTTTACTCGTTCCGTTAGCACTTAATGCGGCGATTAAAAGAGCTATTCCTGCACGTATATCAGGACTCGACATAAGTCCTGCTCTGAGTTGAATTTTATGGTCGTGACCAACGACAACAGCACGGTGAGGATCGCAGAGGATAATCTGCGCACCCATGTCGATAAGTTTATCGACGAAAAAGAGTCGACTCTCGAACATCTTCTGATTAAATAGTACGCTGCCGCGGGCTTGAGTTGCAACAACTAGGAGTACCGATAGAAGATCAGGAGTAAGACCAGGCCAAGGTGCATCGCTGAGGGTCATAAATGAACCGTCAATAAACGAGTCGATCGTATAATGTTTCTGCTTCGGTATTATCAAGTCATCATTTTCCACATTAATCTTTATACCAAGACGACGGAAAGAGTCTGGAATTATACCAAGATTTTCACATGATACATTTTTTATTCTTATGCCATTACCAACCATTGCAGCCATGCCTATGAAGGATCCTACTTCTATCATATCAGGCAGTACAGTATGTCTTGTGCCATGCAGTTCTTTGACTCCGATAACAGTCAGTAGGTTGGATGCTATGCCGCTTATCCGTGCCCCCATACGATTGAGCATGTGACAAAGTTGCTGGATGTATGGCTCGCAAGCTGCATTATATATTGTTGTTGTTCCTTTTGCGAATATGGCAGCCATGATTATATTTGCAGTACCGGTAACAGAGGCTTCATCAAGTAACATATAGCATCCCTTGAGATGTTTGGCGTTAATGATAAAGGTATTATGCTCATCATCATGTATAAACTTAGCTCCTAACTTATTGAAACCAAGGAAATGAGTATCAAGCCGACGTCGACCAATTTTATCGCCACCGGGTTTAGCTACAACAGCTTCACCGAAACGAGACATTAATGGACCAATAAGCAGTACGCTTCCACGCAGCCCGGAGCATTTCTTAACAAACTCTTCACTATGCAGATAATCTAAAGTTACATCATCTGCCTTGAATGTATATTCGTTTGGAGCAGGATTAGTTATCTTTATGCCCATATTCTGCATCAGTTTCATAAGATTCTGAACATCAAGAATATCAGGGATATTATTTATATGGACCTCATCAGCCGTTAGTATTGTGGCACATATCACTTCGAGCGCTTCGTTTTTGGCGCCCTGCGGTGTTATGGAACCACTAAGCGGATGTCCACCTTCAATGATGAATGAAGCCATATTTTATTTCCTTTTACGTTTATTCTTTTGACTTCCATTATCATGGATCATCATTTTTTCCTTGATAGTCTCAAATTTGAAGTTATCAAGATCCAACTGAACTTTATTGTCAGTGAAACGGGCTATATCGGATGCAACCTTTTCATCGTCCATTGATCCATGATTCCATGCAGAAAGGTTACGTTTCATCTGGTTTGCAGTGAGACGGATCAGTTCATCTCGTTCATCACAGTCGGGCATCGTTTTAAGTTTGTCGAACAGTTCATCGATAAGATGTCCGTAATGTTTCTGATTGATATGTGACATAGGATATTTCATCTGACCAGGTTTCCTTTTCAGTTGTTCTTCCTTTGTTACTTCAAATGGATAATCGATATCTAGTTGGAAACGACTCATTATAGCAAGATGATCCCACAGCTTTTGCTCGTAGTCAGCACTTTCTCGCATCTGAGGAAACATTATTTCCATTACTCTTATGATGCTTTCGCCACATCTTTGGCGTTCTATTTTTGTAGGTAGAGCTACTGCGAAATCCACCATGTTTTGTATGCTACGTCCGTATTCCGGCATCGGTAGCGATTTGCGCTGAGTATTATAATCCATTCCTTTTATGTCCATTATTAAATTAATTTTTTCGGTTGGGTTGCAATAAAGTCTTTTAGATAGAATGGTACAAAGTAAGCCACATCTTCAAACTTATCCTGAGCAATATGTTTCTCTGCCAGAGGGAACATATTTTTTGCCATAGGCTCAATTTTCTTGATGAAGTGGGCATTAGGATGATTGATTTTCTCTTCACATTTGCAACAGCCGTTACCGAAAAAGTATACAGGCCCCTTATCTAGATATTCTTTGTATGTATCACCGTCAACGATATCTGCATGAATAGGGCGTATGCACTTCAATGAGCGGTCGTATATTCCTGCATATACTTCCATGCGACGGGCATCGAGCATAGGACAGAGAAGGGCGTCTTCTGGCAGCTCCTCTTCCAAAAGTATAGGAACACAAAGTAATTCTAGTGTGGGTATGGCAATGAGTTTGCATCCCAAACCATAACAAATACCTTTTGCCATTGATGCACCTATACGAAGTCCTGTGTAAGAACCTGGTCCGCAACTGACAGCTACGGCATCCAATGGAATGGCATGACTATTGATGAACGAAAGTGCTTCGTCCACAAATACACCAAGTTTTACAGCATGGTTGTGACCGCTGTGGTCCTCTTTTTCAAAGATGCAGATATCACCGTTACTTACGGCTACAGAGCATACATCTGTGCTCGTTTCTATATGCAATACGCACGACATAATAAAATATCAATATTAAATAAAATGCAAAAATACTATTTTATGCTCGAATTTTAGTACTTTTGCAGAAATTTAACTTGATAAGTTTATGATACAGTCAATGACAGGCTACGGAAAAACGGTCGTAACCTACAAAGAAAAAAAAATTAATGTAGAGATTAAATCATTAAACAGTAAGGCTCTTGACCTCTCTGCACGCATTGCTCCACTATACCGCGAGAAGGAGATGGAAATTCGTAGTATGATTTCGAAAACGCTGGAACGTGGAAAGGTCGATTTTAGTATCTGGGTTGATATGAATACCTTAACGGCGGCCACACCGATTAACCGTTCCTTGGTAGAAAACTATCACAATCAGATAAAAAACATATCAGCTACTGCGGGTATACCAGAACCTACAGATTATTTATCACTCATACTGCGTATGCCTGATGTGATGAGTAAGACTGATCAAGATGAACTCTGCGATGAGGAATGGCAGGTGGCGAGTGCTGCTATTGAAGATGCTATCAATAAACTTATGGAATTCCGTCGTCAAGAAGGTGCTGCACTTTATAATAAATTTTCAGAAAAAATTGATAATATAGCTTCTCTTCTTGAAAGTATAGAACCTTATGAGAAGTTTCGAGTTGAAAAGATACGCACTAAGATCATCGACGGTCTTAAGAGTATCCCAGAAGTGGATTATGATAAAAACCGTATGGAACAGGAACTTATTTATTATATAGAGAAACTCGATATAAGTGAAGAGAAGCAACGTCTGGCAAATCATCTTAAATATTTTCGTGAGACAATGGACAACGGTCACGGCCAGGGAAAGAAACTTGGATTCATCAGTCAGGAGATGGGCCGCGAGATAAATACCACTGGTAGCAAAAGTAATCAGGCGGAGATGCAAAACATCGTGGTAAAGATGAAAGACCAACTGGAACAGATAAAAGAGCAGGTTCTTAATGTCATGTGATGAAGTAACCTTATTGGTCATATAAAGCCTAGTGAATATAAGGTAATATTTAAGACCTATATTAATAATTTGTAGAATGGCAAAATTAATTATTTTCAGTGCACCCAGCGGCAGCGGTAAATCTACAATTATCAGCCGTCTGATGCAGCATGAAGAACTTAATATGAATTTTAGTATATCTGCAACAAGTCGACCACCACGTGGAACTGAGCAGAACGGTGTCGAATATTTTTTTATAAAGCCTGAAGAGTTTCGGCAGCGTGTTGAAAACAATGAATTTCTTGAATATGAGGAGGTTTATAAAGACCGCTTTTACGGAACATTGAAAGCCCAAGTGGATTCACAACTGGAAAAGGGAGAAAATGTTGTTTTGGATGTCGATGTGAAAGGAGGCTGTAATATAAAGAAAATTTATGGCGACAGAGCTCTCAGTCTTTTCATACAACCACCAAATATTGATGAACTCCGTCATCGACTTGAAGGTCGCGGAACCGATAGCCATGAGGTTATAAACGACCGTATTGCCCGTGCATCTTATGAACTTACTTTTGCACCGAAGTTCGACAGAGTGATAATTAATGATCATCTTGATACTGCTGTAGAGAATACTCTTTCAGCTGTCAGCGATTTTCTTAAATAAAAATGTCTGGGTGTCAGTTATTGAAACCTCAAAACATTCTTTATGATACGTACTTGTATTTATGGAGGTTCTTTTAACCCGATCCATAATGGACATATAGTCCTAGCACAGCATATTCTTGATGAGAATCTGGCTGACGAAGTATGGTTTGTTGTGTCACCCTTAAATCCGTTTAAGCATAATGCAGATTTGCTTTCTGATGAACTGCGGTTAAGTATGACAAGTGCAGCACTCGAAGGGAAAACAGGTATGTATGTGAGTGATTTCGAATTTAATATGCCGAGACCTTCATATATGGTTAACACACTGGATTCCTTACATTCAACTTATCCTGAACGTGAATTCTCATTGTTCATCGGTGCTGACAATTGGCTGTCATTCGACCGCTGGTATCATTACGAGGATATACTTCATCATTATACAATATACGTATATCCAAGGAATGATATACAAGTAGATGAGGCATCAATGCCTTGTAATGTCCATCTCCTTCATTCACCCCTTATATATATGAGCAGCACCGAAATACGGGAAAGGATGAAAGATGGAAAATCCATTGATGATATTGTCCCGCCCAAAGTAGCCGAGATCATACATCAGAATGGATTTTATAAATAAAAGATTTAGGAATAAGTACGGTTATAAATGAAAACTCTCCTACTGTAAAGGTAAGAGAGTTTGGTTCATATTATTCAACAACTTTGAATTCATCCTTGCCAACACCGCAAATTGGGCAAACCCAATCATCAGGAATATCTTCAAATGCTGTTCCTGGTGTTATTCCATTATCTGGATCACCTTCTGCCGGGTCATAAATATAATCACAGACTTCACAAATGTACTTTTCCATAAATCTATTTGTTTTAATTGTTAATATTAAAAATCTGTTGCAAATATAGTGGAATAGTCGGAATAAACAAAATAAAAAAGACTTTTTTTAAAAGTGTTTATATATGTTCATAAGTAAACTTGCTTCCGAAGTATAATATGAATGCACTCAGAAATCCTGCAATGGCATCAATAAGATAATGAGCCTGTATATATACAGTAGCTAAACATAGCAGGATATAGAATGGTAACATGCAGAGCCATAGTTTTTTATTGCTATTGAAAGCCAGAATCATCAGTATTGTACTAATTCCGACATGGCTGCTGGGGAATGCGGCAGTAGGTCGTTCTCCTGCATTCTTTGCATCTTCCACAAGATGATAGAATATGCCGTCGGTATAACCAGGACTTGCCAATACACCTTGATGATTATTGAAATAGTCACCTATATTCGGGAAAATACCGTGTGCTATCTGATCAAGTCCAACTGCCTTATAGTAGTATTGTGGTCCGGCAACAGGTATAAATATGAAGATGACGTAATAGATGAAAAATGAAGCAATAATAATAAATGCTACTTTCTCGAATTTCTCATAACGCCAGATGAAGTAATATAAGGTGACAACAGCTATCATCAGGAAATAACTGGCATATCCCATGTCCATCAATTCGCTAATAATATGACTAGGAAAATATTGATAGAATATGAGAGCCGGCTGGCATCCGAAATAGGTCTGTTCCATCTGGACAAATATATGGTCCAGATTAGGAAATAACCTGTTGTATTCATAAGTATCCGAATACCAGAATCCCAGGAAGCATAACTGTGCTGCTATTCGCGCAAACCTTGTAAAACGGCATGGTATCATTCTATATACTCCCCATAGGGCAAACATTGTAACAGCAATGCGTATACGTCCCCAAAGCATTGCTTCAGGATTATGTGCTTTTGTTGATATAAGAAAGAGCAATAGTAATGTAAATAGAAGATAGCATAGTATAACCCATTCTGCTGCGAACAAACCTTTATGCGGTTTTTTCTCTATGACAAACATCTTATTAACAATATTTTTCTTCATAACCATCCTTCTTTTTTATACCATTCGATAGTTAGTTTAACTCCCTGTTTTAAGTTGTATTCGGGTTTATAACCAAGTTCTTTCATCATAGGACTGATATCACATCGCCAGTTGCGCTGTTTCATAATATAATATTTATCATTGTTGAGGGCCGTCACCCTGCCACTTATCTTTCCAATATATTCACCGAATAAAGTTACTATGCGTAGTAACCATATAGGGGCTTTGATACGTAGTACCCATTTTATGTTAAGTTCCTTGCAGATAAGATCGCTGAATGTTCGTGACGAATATACATTGCCGTCGCTGACAAAATATTTCTTACCGCTTTTGCCTTTCTTTAAGGCTAGGAAAATGGCTTGGACTAAATCGAGTACATAAACGAATGTGAGTTCTTGAGATTTATATCCCACAGCGAAATCTGTATGCCCCTTTATACTTTTTACCATCATAAAATAATCTTTTTCACGCGGACCGTATACGCCTGTCGGGCGGAGAATGATATGAGGGAAGTTTTCGAACATATCAAGGAACTCCTCACTCTTTAGTTTACTCTCTCCATAAGCTGTGTCCGGCATTGGAGTATCGGCATCCATAATGTCTGTATATGGTTGTTGTTCCCGTACCGGGCCGAAAACACTCAGACTGCTAATATATACGAACATCTCCGGGGGCATATCGCAAGCTATAAGTGCTTTCATTAAATTCTTTGTTCCTTTGGTATTGGTTTCGAAAAAGTCTTTCCGGTGCAGGCATTTTGTTGCTCCTGCAGCATGAACTATATAGTCCCATTTTCCGTTGGTAGCAAAATGGCTGAGAAGTTGTTTATTAAGCTGATCAGGATTGTCGAAATCTAACTCTATAAAATGTATATGATCGTTATTCAGATAACGATGGCTGCTGGTAGACCTTATTCCTGCCCATACCTCCATACCTTCGGTAAGAGCATGCTCAACAATAAAACTGCCAATGAATCCGCTGGCACCGGTAACTAATATCTTCATTTCCTATTTGATTAAAGTAACTTTCTAAATACTTCGTTCTCGGGATTTATTGGTCATAAATATTTCATTTGTGATAAATTCGTTTGCAAAGTTACTATTTTTATGTAAATAATTGCATAAAAGTTACGAAAGACGAAATCTTTTTTGTTACTTTGCGGTTAGTATAAAGGCTATTAAGCCAAATAAAAAATAATTTAATCATGGGAAAATCAGGTAAAAAAGGCGGTAAACGCTTGACAAAAAACGACCTTACGAAGATGTTGCAGACGCTCTTCGAGGATAGTCCTAATGAAACCTTCAGTTTCAAACAGTTGTTTAAGACTTTGAATCTCGATACTCATCCTTTAAAGATGCTCGCAATTGACATCATTGAGGATCTGGCTATAGATGACTATCTGACAAAAGTGACTGACTCATCATATAAGTTAAATACTCAAGGACTGGTAGAGGAGGGCATTTTTAAACGTAAAAGCAACGGAAAAAATGTTTTCACTCCAGAAGGTGGAGGTCAGCCTGTGTTTGTGGCTGAACGCAATTCTATGTTTGCGATGACCGGTGACCGTGTGAAAGTAGCATTTATGGCTCGCCGTCTTAATCATATTAAGGAGGCGATGGTAACCGAAATAATAAGTCATGCCCGCGATACATTTGTTGGTAAATTGAATGTATCTAAGAATTATGCTTTTCTTTTAACAGAAAGTAGCATGTTTGTGCATGACATATTTATCCCGAAGAGCAAGCTCAAAGGAGGAAAGACCGATGACAAAGCTGTGGTAAAAATAACCGAATGGCCTAGTCGTGACGCAAAAAATCCAGTAGGAGAAGTCGTAGATATTCTAGGTGCTTCGGGTGAAAACAATACGGAGATGCATGCTATTCTTGCAGAGTTTGGTTTGCCTTACGCTTATCCTAAAACGGTGGAAGATGCTGCTGATAAGATCTCCGGTGAAATAACAAAAGAGGATTTTGCAGAACGTGAAGACCTTCGTGATGTTATTACATGCACCATCGACCCTAAAGATGCTAAGGATTTCGATGATGCTCTATCAATACGTAAACTCCAGAGTGGATTGTGGGAAGTCGGCGTGCATATCGCTGATGTTTCCCATTATGTTACAGAGGGTTCTGTCATTGATAAAGAGGCGGTAAAGAGGGCTACGAGTATTTATCTTGTCGACCGTACCATACCAATGCTTCCTGAACGTCTTTGCAATTTCATCTGCTCTCTACGTCCGGATGAGGAAAAACTGGCTTATAGTGTCATCTTTGAGATGAATGACAGCGCAGAGATCAAGAAATGGCATTTGGCTCATACCGTCATCAAGAGTAACCGGCGTTTCGCTTATGAGGAAGTTCAGCAGATTCTAGAGGATAATGGGGTGAAGGATAACACCGGCACACCTGCACCTCCAGCTCCATCAGAAGGATATGTGGGCGATTATGCTAATGAACTTATTGAGCTTGACCGTCTGGCAAAACTTCTCCGTGATGCGCGATTCAGAAATGGTGCTGTGAAGTTCGATCGTGAGGAACTTCATTTTGATATTGATGAGAAGGGTAAACCTACACGTGTCTATTTCAAAATGTCGAAAGATGCCAATAAACTTGTCGAAGAGTTTATGCTGCTTGCCAATCATACTGTGGCAGAAAGTATCGGCAAGGTAAAAGAGGGAAAGAAAGCCAAGACACTACCTTACCGTATCCACGATGCTCCGGATCCAACGAAGTTAGAGAATCTTAAGGATTTTATCGTTAAGTTCGGTTATAAACTGAAGACAGCCGGAACTAAAGGTGAGGTCTCACGCAGTCTGAATAAACTGATGGACGATTGCAACGGGCACCGTGAGCAGAATCTTATAGAGACAGTTGCACTACGTGCCATGATGAAAGCAAAATACAGCACACATAATATTGGTCACTACGGGTTGGCTTTCGATTATTATACCCATTTTACTTCGCCTATCCGCCGTTATCCTGACACAATGGTTCACCGTCTGCTCACTCGTTATGCTGATGGTGGCCGTAGTGTGAATCAGGAGAAATATGAGGAATTATGTGAGCATTCCAGCGAGATGGAACAACTTTCTGCCAACGCAGAGCGTGCCAGCATAAAATATAAGGAAGTAGAATTCATGCAGGATAAGCTCGGTGAGGAGTACGATGCTCATATCAGCGGTATTACCGAATATGGTATTTATTGTGAAATTAACGAGAATCATTGTGAGGGAATGATACCTATCCGTGATCTTGGTGATGATTATTATGAATTCGATGAACGCAATTACTGTCTTATGGGCAGGCGTAACCACAATTGTTATAATCTCGGAGACAATATAAAAATAAAGGTTGTGAGAGCTAATCTGGAGAAGAAACAACTCGACTTTGTACTAGCCGACAGTGAGAGGCCTGCACGTAACATGTCTGCTTCTGAACCTTCAATGAAGGATAAGTATAAATACGATAAACAGAAAAAACGTACTAGAAGGTAAATCTTATGGCTATATCTGTTGTAATAAACACATATAACGCGGAAAAATTCCTTCGCAGGGTTCTTGACTCTGCGAAGGATTTTGATGAAATAGTGGTTTGCGATATGGAGAGCACAGATTCTACTTTGGATATCGCACGTGAATATGGATGTAAGATTGTCATATTCCCTAAAGGTGAATGCCGTAGTGCTGAGCCCGCCCGTACTTTTGCCATTCAGAGTGCCAGCAGTGAGTGGGTATTGGTCATCGATGCAGATGAGTTGGTGACACCGGAATTGAGAAATTATTTATATCACGGTATTAAAAAGGAGAATTGCCCTAAAGGATTGTTTATTCCGCGTAAAAATTTATTTATGGGTAAATTTTCCCATGCCAACTTCCCCGATTTCCAGTTGCGTTTTTTCATCCGGGAAGGCACTGTATGGCCACCATACGTACATACGTTCCCAGTGGTTCAGGGTCGTGTTGAGAAACTTCCCCGCAACAAGAGTCTGGCGTTAGTACATCTTGCTGATGACAGCATGAAGACGATGATCAAGAAAACTGATTTATATTCAGACAATGAGGTTGAGAAGAAAATGGATAAAGGCTATGGTTATGGAGCTTTGGTGTATCGTCCTGTCTTCAGATTTTTTAAGTCATTCGTGCTTAAGGGTGGCTTCCGAGATGGTATCGAAGGATTTGTTTGTGCAGGATTTGAAGCTTTCTATCAGTTTGTTATAGTTAGTAAGATTATTGAATACAAGAAAAATAAATGATAAAAATATCTCTTATCATATCCACATATAATTGGCCTGAAGCATTGCGCCTTTGTCTCGAGAGTGTTAAGCGGCAAACATTGGTTCCAGATGAAATTATTATTCCTGACGACGGTTCCACTGCCGAAACTGCGAATGTTATAGATTCGTTAAGAACTGAAATTAAATGTCCGATAAAACATGTGTGGCATGAAGATAATGGCTTCAGGAAAACGGTCATACACAATAAAGCTATAAAAGAAGAATGTACGGGTGACTATCTGATATTTACAGATGGTGATATTATTTTCGACCGTCATTTTGTAAGCGACCATGCGAAGATGGCAGAGAAAGGCTATTTTGCATTAGGTAGCAGAGTGTTGCTCACTCCGGAACTTACGAATACTCTGATTGAAAATAACAGTATCAGTGTAAGTCCTTTTAGTAAAGGTGTGTTACATGCAATCAATGCTTTTTATATGCCATGGCTTGGCAGGTGGACCTGGAAGTATCGCATCAAAGATAAACTTTATGGTCGGGGAGCTAACATGGCTATGTTTGTTAGTGACTTTAACTTAATAAATGGTTTCAATGAAGATATGGTTGGTTGGGGAATGGAAGACACGGATATGATCAATCGTCTTAATAACAACGGTATAAAACGCAAGTTTGCTAAATTCAGAGCTATCGAATATCATCTTTATCATCCGGAACGCAAGCATAATCTTGATAACAATATTTTATTAAAGAAGCTTATCGAAGATAAGTGCAAGTTTGCACCGAACGGTTTAATAAAGAATTAAGGAATACCTCTTCTTAAAATTCTTCATGAATAATTGAAAAAAGAGAATTTAAAAAATTCGTTATCGGCAGAATATTACCGATAACGAATTCATATACGATACAAATCTATTACTATTTTTTCAGTATCTTCTTTTTATTTATAATAAAGATACTTTTTTGAATGTTGTCTAAATCCGTATACTTTTCACCAATTTTTACCCCGTTGATACTGTATATGCCTGTCTCAGCATTTTTCACTGTAGGTTTTGTAATGTCGTTCGTGGTAGAAACGACCGTACTCATACTGGTGGTTTTTGACCAGATATTTTTCACCTGATCAGATGAAAGAGCGGAAGAATAGACCGAGAAATTATCCAAGTACATGTTTTCCATGATGGCATCTCCTGAATAAGGGGATTTCCCGAAATAAGCATTCGTGAGAGAGGCTGCAAAGTCAGCAGGATAACGGTAAATACTCTCGCTACCCTTCTTGACTCCATCAACATAGATGATTCCATTTTCTGCATTCTGCACGAAGGTTACATTATGCCATTTACCTGTTGAAATACCCGTATTTGAATGTGAAGTAGAAGCACTGCTATTCTTGATTTCATAATACCAATTACCGTTGCCTGCTGTGTTAACCAAAGCTACATACTTTTCTGACCCGTTGCAGAAAGCATAAGGCCAACAGAAACTTCCGAGGTTATTGTTTTCTCCGAACATCAAATCAACACTTAACGAGTAATCACTGCCTAGGGATGAGAATGTGGCATTAGCAACATTCCCACCTAAATCCATGTATCCTCCTTCGCCTTTGTTCCCCGTGTATAACACGTTGTTATTGTCGCTCATATTTTGAATCTTCGCCTTTGAAACAAACTTGCCTTTGTAAGTCTTTGTTGAATCAGTCGGACCACCTTCTTCAAAGTCATATTTCAATATCGGCGATGGTAATGAAACCTGTTCTGGTTTCTGCATAGTGACATTTGAAACTTTTATATTTATAAAGTTTGCCGAATAAGCAGGGGCCTTCAACGTAAAGCTATTACCTGAAATAGAAATACCTGTCATATCATTCGGCACCACCTTCTTCGGATTTGATGGCGTGTTTTCATCGGTTGCCGATGTTCCACTCAGTATCTGTCCTCCTACTGAAAGTATATCAGCGTTGTGAAGATTTACATTGAGATTATGTTCTTTATCGTAGGGGTTCACTATACGTAAATAGACAACACTGTTGGTGGAGTCAATATTAGCCGATGTATAGATATTGCGTAAGGAAGAAGGTGCTATTTTGCATTCCTGAATCAATACATTGTCAATATATGCCCGAACATTCAGACTATCGACAATGATTTTTATCTTGTAGGCTTGTCCTTCTTTTACATTGAACTTTACAGTCCCGTTAACCGTTCTACTAGATCCGTTGGAACATTGTTCGATACCACATCCCGTATTTGCCCATCCGCCCACATTGAACCATGTATAGTTGGAGTCATCAATATAATTGAATGGTATCAAGAAACCTTCATCACCTTTATTTTTAATCGCGGTAACCGTGTAAGTATAATGTGGGGTTTTCAAGTTACTACTATAGACATTCAATGCATTCGTTTTGCTAGAATCGTTTTGTGTTATCACTCCTTTGGTTGTAGTCCAAGTATTTGTCGTCGGATTCCAAGAACTATTTGAGGTCGTAAAATCATCTTGAATAATTACATCACCCGTTAGATTGTCGGTCACTTTGACATCATCGAATGAGGCGGAGGTCATCCATGTACCAAAACCGACCGAACCTACTTTGCTTGACACATTATTAGTCTCTGTTACTTGCACATTGTATTGTCCTATGTTTTCAGGAAACAGCTTCTGAATGTAATACGAAGGTGTGCCATAAGATGCTGATGGAGAGAAATGAATCATATCAGGCTGCCACCATCCACCACCTTTGTCGCCGTAAAAAATCGGTGCATAGGAAGCCATCTTGACATAAGCGGAATTTTTCTCCATACCCTCCATGAATACAGCTTCCCCAAGCGCGGCTTTGATGTCTCCCTTGTCTGCACCCCAGTCGACTGTCACAGCATATTCACCGACGTATACTTTTTTATGACTGTATTTGTTGCTATTGTCATATCTGCCGTATTGGCTGATAAACCATTCTGGAGACATGTAGTAGTGTTCGTCTACATATTCCACTTCGTTGTCACTCCATACATTGCTGTCATAACCGTTACTTATAAGTTCCATATAAGGATACTTGGCGAGAATTGCCTTGCGGAAGGCTCTGTAGCGTTCCACATAATGGTCACTTGTTCCTTCAAGTCCCTGATATCCATCGTTATTGTAGTTCTCATTGCCTATCTCCATCAGTTTGAGATTAAACGGAGCCTCATGCCCCATCTGCTTACGTATTTTACCATAAGTGGTTGTAGTATCTCCGTTAGCGAATTCTATCAAGTCGAGGGCTTCCTGTATATAGTTGCCTATCTCCGTCTTATAGTCAGTTATCCACTGATGACCTATACCAATATTAACAACATAGAGAGGACTCGCCTTAATGTCTTCACAGAACTGGAAAAACTCATAAACGCCCATACCATTGTTCACGTCGTAGCCCCAGTTGTTGTCATACTGCGGCAATCTGTCTTCCTGAGGACCCAAAGTGTTTTTCCATAAATATCTATAATTCTTCTTTGTGGTGGAATTATAAATACCTTCTACATAACATCCGCCTGGAAAACGCATAAACTTTGGTTGCAGGTTCTCTAACATCTGAGCCAGATCAGGACGGCATCCGTTGTCACGGTTCTTGTAGGTTGGTGGCAGAAGGCTTACCATGTCAACATAAAAGGTTGTTGCAGTCCCTGCAGTAAGACAGAACAACCCTTCGGTGTCATTACCCGTTGCTACGATATCGGCAGTATATTTCTTCCATCCTGTGGTCAGGCTGTCGACAATGACGATCTGTCCCAGAGTTATTTTTGTATCAGCCGAGAAAAATTTCGCGGTAAGTCTCGTTCCGGCTTGAACTCCTTTTGCCCAAATAGAAAGTTTGTACTGCCTACCTTTTACGATATTGATTCCCCAGTAACCTTCATTATACAGTCCGGCACCCGATTTTAAGGTAGTTACTTTCATGGCATAGCCTTGTGCTTTGCTAAGCATATTTGAATGGGTTTCGTTGGCTTTTTCGAGCATCATGCTGGCAGAGCCAAAAGTATGCCAAGAACTGGATGGTTCAAATTCTCCCTCAAATGAGCGGTTACGAATTGTTTCGGCATAGAGACCTCCATCTCCTGCATGGTTTATCTCTTCAAAGAAGATACCATATTGCTTGTCACTGATTGTGTCTCCGTGAATTCCAGCGTTTACATCCACGTTTATTTGCGCATGAGTGATAACGCATGCATTAACTAGCAAAGCAGTGGATAATAAGATTTTTTTGTTTTTCATTGTATATAATTTATTAGAATAATGGGCGAACTTTGATGTCCGCCCATTTTAATGAAAAGTTGAAAAAAGAGAATTTAAAAAACTACAATTTTCTTATGTCCTACTATATAGAGACCTGCAGGCAGGTTCCTTGTAGCGTCTGCTTTTAATACACTGCTGCGAACTTTTACGCCCGAGATAGTGTATACATCTACATTGTTGTCTGTTTCTATGTCATTGATACCCGTAGTTGGAGGGCTATAGTCAGAATTGCTAGTTAGATACATGTCTTTGACATCGATCTTTCCTACCGATGATGCCCAGAAAGCGACGATATATACCTTTGAAGGATCAAAAGTCGTCCCGTCTGTTTTCTTCAACGTCTTTAGTGCAATGATTGCCCTGCTCGAGTTTAGTGTGGTCGATGTTCCTGTTGTCCAGATAGAGTTGGCGTTAAACATGAATAATTGTGCTCCGCAAGTAGGTGTCTTGTCAAATTTAACAATAAGGTATTTGTAACCGGACATGTCCACTCCGTTACTGTATTGCCATCCACACTGTCCGTTTACTGTCATCGTAAAGGTACGGGTGCTCTCGTCATAAGAGTTGTTATTGAACAGATTGGTAGAGATGTTCGATGCGGTAAATGGGAAGTAGGTCACAGATATTGCTACGTTAGCTGTGAATATATTGCCCATCGGGTCGGTATATGTGACTGTAACAGCTGCATCACCGATGGCTTGTGCTATAATCTTGCCACCGTTGATAGTTATATTATCACCGCTGATGGTATATTTTGCTGAGCCTGACACATCTTCTGTGTGTCCGTCCTTAAATGTGGCATTAAGTGTAATAGTCTTGCTTGTTCCCGGCATTATGTCCATCGACGTGCTTCCAATTGTTAAATTTGTGGCAGTAAGGGTCTCTGCGCTATAACCTGTGAATGTATTATCATAATAGGTGCTCTCTTCATAGGTAGGCTCGGTGCTGAACCAGTCCACATCCACGTATCCGTCGGACTCTTGTGTTGAGTAATTAAATATACCGAAACGGTTGCCAACGAACACATCAAGTGTATAAACCATTGACATCTCGTCGCCGAGTTGTGTATAAGTTTTGTTATCAGTGCTATAATAGAACTTAGCCTTGCTTGTTCCAATGTTTGCTATGGCGCGAAGATAGATGATGGAATCGGCATCAATGTCTGCAGTAACTGTCTTTGGCGATACTTTACTATTGCCAGTCACTGTGTCCTGCTGCCAGATGAGCTGATGCTTGCCATTAGTCTTTTTGATAGCGATATATCCATACACATTCTGGAATACCGACAGGCCGGCAATGTCGCCATCTTTCATGTTCTTGATATCCATTTTCACTGTACCGTAAGAGTCCTTGGTCGTCGTGCGGAAACCGAAAATGCGTTGTGTGAGCATATTGCGAGTCTGTTCCAGTCGTCCTGAAGCATTAGTGGTTGCGTACATGCGCAGGTATCCCGAACGTTCCAGCAGACTCCATTTCGAGTTGTCCGCATTATGATTCCACTGCCATTGCATACCTATTTTATAATTACAGAAACGATCGCTTGTCGGGAGATAGGTTTTTGCATATTGTATATTTCCCACGTTCGGTTTTGTGTATGTTCCTGCATTTGCACCGTTAGTGCCTATTACAGGCCAGTTGTCACTCCATTTCACAGGTAGCAGATATGGCATACGTCCATACGCACCGCAGTCACGCATCAACATGGTCCACCATTCGCCGCTTTGAGTCTGAATCATTGCTCCCTGGTGAATGTCGTCACTATCGAAAACTTTAAGTTGTTCGTATGGTCCGAACACGTTTTGTGAGCGGAAACACCACTGTGTTGCAGGCCAAGCGCAACATGTAGAGTAGATGTAGTAATAACCGTCTTTCTTGAAAAAATGGTTGCCTTCGATGTTACTGAAGTTACTTACCACCTGTGTCTCTTTTACGGTGTTGAAGTCATCATCAAGTTGGCATACGCTCAGATTACCGTTGCCGCATGCCACGTAAGTCTTACCGTCATCGTCCAGAAGCAGCCCCGGATCGTAATATCCGCGTGATATCTTTTTCAGTGTCCATGTACCTTCAGGGTCAGTGGCTGACAGCACATAACCTCCGGCATCATCACCCTTTCCGAATGTATTAAATAGGATATATAATGTCCCGTTGCGGTATAGCAGACTGTTTGCCCATGATCCTTTTGAGTAAATATTAGTATTGTTCTCGAGATTATATTCACTGTTTGAGGATAGTTTGGTGAGCGGATTGCAGCAGTATTCCCAATTAATCAGGTCCTTCGATTTAAGGAGAGTGCAACCGGGGAAGTTGTGCATGGATGTGGTTACCATGTAATAGGTGTCACCCACCAGCTTCACGTCAGGATCGGGGAAATCGCTTTGAATGACAGGGTTAGTGAACGTGCCATTTCCGTTATCGGACGAAGACAGATATGAGTAATCTGCCTTAGGCTGTTGCACGTTGGCATAATCCTGATACCAATGGTAGCAAGGCCATGGGCAGGCCTCCGGATCGTTGAGGAATGTGCATGTATCGCCTTCGGCAGGTGCTTTATTTGTATATTTTGCAAGATATTTTGCATCGGTAAAGAAAAGCCAGCTTACGTTACCACATTCATCTGTAATCTTCTTGAAGTTGGCACCGAAACCGGTACCACCAGCCACACCTGTGGTCGATTTACCCCATGACGCATTATATTTTTTTGGAGCCCAGTCCATCTCGGTCACCATTACAGGCGAGACGTCACTAACGGGACCAATCTGGTTTGTCCATCCTGCCTTAAAGTCATTATAATTAACACTTACATCACCTTCAGCACCACTGTTGTACCAGCCTGGATAGGCATGTACGGCATATCCAATATTGTATCCCTTGATAGGGCAAGTACCATAAGCAATATAGCTTGACTGATATCCCGTTCCGGGTACCCATAAGATATTGCTGCAAGATTGGCGCATGGTATCGACCACAGCTTGGAAATAATCATGTAAATCCTGAGCCGAACCCGCTGAACCGTCTGTCTTCACAATGTCGACTGGCTCGTTAGCCAGTTCGAACATGATGCCGGGATTATTTCTCAGATAAGAGTTAGCGGCAACATATCCCCATACCTTTTTCAGATATTTCTGATAATCATCACCCACGGTAATCTTTCCAGGGCATACTCCGGGCGGGCGCATCACCACATAGATACCTTTGGCTATTGCATACTTTGCCATAGGTATGAAGACAGAGTTCAAGTATATCTTGAATCTACTCATGTCGAAGGCAGAAATATCATTCTCACCAGTAGTGTTCTTTCCGGGAGTGTTGCTCCAATAGGGATCCATGTGCAGACGCATGAAGTTCATCTTCCATCCTTTCGACAGGATGCTGTCGATAAGAGCCTGATTGTATTTCAAACAACCGCTGACATTGTAATTTGTCCATTTCGAGCCTTCTTCATTGAACCACGGACTGTACGTTTGCGCAAACCCGTGCAGGTTTACGATGTTACCCTGAGCATCCTTCATATATTTGCCGTCCACATGCAATTGCGATACGGGTTGTCCCGTCCATGCGGCCGCGTACTGGAATGCGGTTAAAAAAAGTGCTGAAATAAGTAATTTCTTAAGAATTTTCATTTTGTTATTAGGTTAGTGATTTTCGATTACAAAGATATATATTAATTAAATGGATGTGTTTTCAATTTGTTGCATAGACGTTTCCGCATGTTTCAAATAAGAAAGATTACATCTAATTTATAAAAGAAATAGGGCATTCGATGATATCCGCATGCCCTATTTGTATTAAGTATAAGGATAATTACCTTTTGTTGTATTCGCTGTAGTCGGTCAGGCGCATATCGCCCTTTCTTGCAAGTGTGTCGTGAAAGGCGAATGCTGCCGGCAGATAGTGATGAGTCTGTCCGCCCTTGGCAATTTTGAGATAATCCCAAAGCAGTTGCTTATAATCCGGGTGAGCACAGTTCTCGATGATGCATTCGGCACGCTGCATCGGACTTTTTCCACGCAAGTCGGCAACACCCTGTTCTGTAATGATGACGTTGACATCATGTTCAGAGTGATCCTGATGGCTGACGAAAGGCACGATGGCGCTGATTACGCCGCCTTTGGCCACAGATGAACAGGTGAAGATACTGATATAAGCGTTGCGTTCAAAGTCGCCGCTTCCGCCGATGCCGTTCATCATTCGTGTACCGTTAATCTGTGTTGAGTTCGCATTACCGTAGATATCCACCTCAATAGCAGTATTGATGGCAATTACACCTAAGCGGCGGATAACTTCAGGAGAGTTGGAAATCTCGCTCTGACGCAGTACCAGATGATCTTTGAAGTAATCGATGTTATCGTAAATCTCTTTCAGACATTCGTTTGTCACTGTCAGCGAGCAAGCGCTGGCATAGTTTACACGGTCTTTCTTCATCAAACCTACGAGAGCATCCTGAAAAACTTCTGTGTATATATTAAATTTAGGTACGCTAGGATTATTACCCAGTGCGCCGAGGATAGCGTTGGCAGTACTGCCAACACCGCTTTGTAGCGGAAGGAATGTTGAAGGGATGATGCCGCGCTTCATGTCGTTGACCAAAAAGCGAGCCACGTTTTCACCGATAGTGTCGGTGATTGGGTCTGATGCGGAAAATGAACGGGCCTCGTCAGGAATGTTGCACTCCACTACGCATACAATCTTCTTTGGGTCAACCTGTACATAAGGTTTTCCGATATGGTCGTTCACATGGATAATAGGAATAGCCTCGCGGTAAGGAGGGTCGAGAGGTTCATACACGTCGTGCAGCTGCATGGCTGCCTTGCTGTGGAACGAGTTGAGTTCGATGATGACATGTTTTGCCAGACGTGCGATGGTAGGACTGATACCGCCGGCTGCTGTCAGATAAGCCTTACCGTCTTCAGTGATTTCACACACCTCGATGATTGCCCAGTCCACGTCGCCCATAAATCCATTGCGAAGTTCCTGAGCCATCTGACTCAAGTGAATGTCATTGTAAGGGATTTCTCCTGCGTTCACATGTTTGCGGAAGTCGGGGTTGGTCGTGTAGGGGGCGCGGTATTTGATAGCTTGTGCGTTAGCCATGTCGCCGTCGGTGCTCTGACCTGTCGATGCTCCTGTGAAGATACCTACTTGGAATGGGCGGCCTGCCTCATGTTCTGCCACTGCCTTTTTAGCCAATTCCTTTGTTACTGCTTTGGCAACACCTGCTGGCGTAAATCCGCTCAGCCCGATATTCTCGCCATTCTTAATCATTGCTGCTGCTTCTGCCGCAGTCATACGTGTAAATGCCATAATGCTATATTATGTTTTATTTATAGACTATCGGTGTGCAAAGTTACTGTAAATCGAAGACAATAGCAAAAATAAATGAATTTATTTTTCTTATTGTTCAGATGCATCGTAACTTCTTTTGCAAAAAGAAGTATTTTTCACTAAATAGGTGACAATAAGTCAAATAAAAAAGATTAAATCGGAAATAGAAGATTTATAAAGCAATTAATTTGTACCTTTGTATCTGTTTAAATAAAACAGAAGATTGCAGATGGTGATATCGCAGAAAGTTAAGAGTTTGATGATGCCCATAGCGATGGTGTTAGGTATATTGTTTGGAATAACGATTCCTAAAATCATTTTGGCATCGAGTGTTACGCTGCCTTATCTTGTGGCCGGCATGTTGCTGGTGTCTTATAGTAAGCTCCATTTCAAAAGCATACGGATAACGAAGATGCATGTCATTCTTTTTGTTGTTCAGATGGCAGGTTCGCTGATCATCTGGAAACTCATCACTTACTGGAATCCCCTGTACGCCGAGCAGGCCTTTATCTGTCTGTTCTGCCCTGTAGCCACATCATCACCGGTGGTGGTAGGCATGCTTGGAGGCAGTCTGTCGTGCATGGTCACGTATATTCTTTTCTTTTATATTGGCACCTCATTTCTCACACCTGTCATCTTACCAATTGTCTCGAGCAACGAGAATATTTCTTTTCTTTCGCTGTCATTCACCGTTGCCAGACAGGTAATGCCGTTGATACTTGTTCCTTTACTTATGACGATTGCGATGAAGCTGAGATTCCGTCGCGGTATACATTTCCTTAGAAATAATCAAAGTCTGGCATTTTATATATGGACCATCTGTCTTATCCTCGTCATAGGCAAGTCCACTACCTATGTGATGGCCGAACCTTCGCGGATGATACCCACAGAGATCATGCTTGCTATTATCTCGTTGCTCACCTGTCTCTTTCAGTTCGGTGTAGGGCGTTTGATTGGAATCCGTTATCATGAGGAGGTGGCTGCCACGCAGAGTCTTGGTCAGAAGAATGTGGCAATGGGGTTATGGCTTATCTTCTCTTATCTCAATCCGCTGGTTTCGGTAGGTATGGCCACGTATAGCATTTTCCAGAATAGCATCAATTCACTGCAAATATATTTACATGCCGCAAAAAACGGCAATAATTTAAAATAATTTCTTGTATGTTTTTATTTTAATCTCACCTCTTACATATTAAATATCTGATTGTAAGTATATAGAGCGGGTGAGATTAGGGTGTTATTAAGGTGAGATTAAAGGCGATTGCCTTTTTTTATTTCATTTCTGTTTTCGTGCGTTGATAAATCATTTTTAGTCTTCTATAATTGTGAAGATTTCTCCGATCTGTTTTTTATTGTATTCAACCATACTCTGCGTATTATGGCACTTCCGGGGTAGATAATTCGCCAGTAATAGCCAAAAGTACGACTGTCTTTCGGCGTAATACCATAGTTGCGGGTTTCGGTGGTCAAAATAGTATTGTCGTTACCGTTAGGAATAAAACGGAAATTAACCGCCACTTTCATGTAACCTGGCTCATTAAACTCCATAAACTGTTCGAGTGATGTTATTTCGGGTGGTTCAGGTTGATGGGAATTGTTGGTTATGATGACCGATTTAAGAATCATTACCGTAATCCATTCGTTAAGAGAAACCACAAAAAAGTTGAAATCGGGCGTTGAGATTGTATCAGATCCGGCAAGATTATTTGCTGCACGGCCACTCATATCCACATCATCGTCTGCGATGCCACGAATTTTCATGAGCAAACGTGCTGCCGGAATGTCTTTAACTCCAGTCGTTTGCAAAACCTGTTTTGCTTTTTCGGGCGATGCTTTTACCTCTACTTCGTGAATTTCGTTAAAAGCATAATCGGGCATCAAGTCGTCAATCTTTTGATTGGAAGTAGGCGAATAATGTTTTTTTACCGGACTTAGAAGTGAAATTGTTGAAATTAAAATGCCACTGAATAGCACAAAAACGGCAATTTCCCTGTTCAAAATAAACAAGAACTTGAGCGGATAAACCAGTGAAACAATTCCGACGAACGTAAGAATTACCCCAATCCAAAAGAAATACGACGGTGCATAAAATTTTGCATAATGCATCAAACGAATCATAATGATGAATGCAAAGACAATGCAAATAATACCAGAAATAAATGATAGAAAGTCCATAATTATTTAGATGAAGGAAGATGAATATTAGTAATATTATTTATATAATTGTTCTTTTTATATTATTTTGTTTTATTCGGCTTTTTATTTAATCTATAGATTACATGAAAAAGTCCATAGCTGGGAGTAACATTATTCCACGTTTCCACTCGGCCCTGGGCATTGATAGTGGTACGCACATTAGAGAGGTTATTGAGGATGTCGAATCCATCCAGCATGAGCGTAAGATTACCTTTCATAAAACGTTTGCTGAGGCGTGCATTCCATACTAATTCATTTGTGTTCATGGAATAATCTGCATATCCTCTGCGGCTATACATGGTGAGATCGGTTGACAACTGCATATTCCAAGGCAACTCAAGTTGTGAGGTAAGTCCATAGTTAAAGCTAAAGACATTGATTGTTGAGAAGTCACTTCTTCCTGAAGTTGAGTTCTGATACTGAAAATTACCATTTAAACCGAAGTTCATTTTTGGAGAAATACTATAATTTAGTTTTAGGGCTTCTTCACAATCAAAACTGCTGACAGTGGATCTCTTGGCACCTGTCACAGTATCTGTTCCTATGAGGTCAACACTATGATTGTAATCCAACGAGGTGGTAGACGACAGTGTTATCTTCTTTGCCTTGTCTATAGGCATGGTGTAACCCCCTTTTAAGTGTGCATCCCAATTCCCGTTTACCGTGGATGGAGTGATGGTTCTTACTCCGGTCTGTTTATTATAAATGTATCCAAGGGCAAGACTATTCTGATAGATATTACATTCAGCGTTTATATTGTACATTCTTTGTCCTGAAAGATTCTTGTAGAAGACCCCGTTAAAACTGTTAGTATGCTTATTCTTAAGATTTGAAGAACCTGTTATGGTATTTAATGGGTCGCTATTGTCTTTGAGACTGATAAAGTTTGTCAAAGTCGGCGCCGTTGAACTGTAATCATAATGCAGAAAAGCGATCCATTGTTTGGCAGAATTACTAATGTTTACGTTTATTGACGGTTCAAAGAAGGCCACATCATGATGGAAAACGGTATCCACCACACTCCGTTTATAATCAAGTTGGTTGCGTTCAAATCTCATAGGGAGCGTTATATCCAACTGGTAGGTGGTTTCCTTCCCGTTCGGAGAACTGTTATAATGATATTTGGCAGCTACTTCATGAGTGAGTCTGGTATCATTCATCGTTTTGCTGTTTTCATGATCCAGTGTTTGAAGCAATTCAGTTACTGATGGTAAATTCCCTAACGGATGTTGGGTGTTTTCTCCCCAGCCATTGAGTTTCTGAAGCAGATAAAGAGAGCGGTTGCTTTCGTTGTATTCTTTTGTATATCTGTAAGAAGGTTCCACGGATGAGTATTTATCAAGTTGGAAAATGGCACCTGCGATCATGCTGTAATCATATCCTCTATCTTTATTATAATCATACCGGTTACGATAATCGCTCACCATCTCTTTTTGAGATGGATAGTCAAGTAAATAATGGTCGTACAGATAACTCTTGGAATCTATATAATTGAACTTTCCGTTGAGATAGAAAGATTTGGTATTGTCATGTAGGGAGCTAAATAATACCCCAAAATCTGATCCGAATTTCAGATGATGATCGTTGTTCTGGGATTTATTTATAACTCTGTTAATCGTATAATTGCGAAGGAGATTACCGGCATTTGGATCCATAATGCTGTCAACCCAGGCTTTGCCGAGATGTGATATGACATCGTCAGAAAATGTTGCTGATGCGGATTGAAATTGATTATGGGATCTGTTATATGAGAAATACGGATTGGCAAACAACATTTTTATATCTATCGGGATTTCCCATTTAGGGAAAAAAGTTAATTTATGATTAGATGTCAAGCTGAATTGATCTGAGTTGGATATTCCGGATGAACGGGTAAAAGTATTGCCACCGGTCAAGAAGTTCACACTGTTGACCTGGTTCTCATTCTGATTTTCAGAATAAGTAACCCTCACGTCTCCGTTATGCTGATAGCGGTTGTCCCGCTGTTGTACATTGTAATCAAAACCGGCATTGTAAGTCTTGGTCAGTCCTGTGGATAGACGTTCAGGTGACCAATCGCCATTCTGCCCGGGCTTGCTGTCATCATTAACATTATTGGTATTCGCAAATAATGATATACGGGAATTGGGCGTGAATCGAAGAGCAAAAAGCCGTGCGATATATCTGTCATCGGTTCCACTGCCAGCCTCAGAGTTTGCTATCCATCCAATCGAATATTCACGTTTGAGACGAACATCCATGACGTACTCTTTTTGGGCATTACCGGGCAAGTGGGCTAACCTGTGTATTTCATCATCCCTCTCATAGATCTTTATATTCTTAACCATGTAAGAAGGTAAATTATCCAGCATGAGTTTTCGGTCATTGTTAAAGAAATCTTTGCCGTTGATTAATAAAGAATTGACATACCTTCCGTTTACAAAGATTTGTCCACCATCTTTTAACTGTACCCCCGGCATTTGACGAATCAGGGCATCAAGCATAGATCCTTCGGCTAAGTTGAAGGCATCAGCATTATATACAAGGGTATCGCCATTGATATAGAATTTGACCTTTGTTGCTGTTACCACCACCTCTTTAAGATTTACTTCGTTTTTTCTTCTTAACTTCTTAATAACAAATGGTTCTTTAATTTGAATGACTGTTTCGTGTTTGTACAGACGCTTGATTGTTAAAGGATTGTATGTCTTCTCATACCCTTCACGACTGCAACAGACAAGATATGAACCCGGTTTATGAATGTTGAACTGTACAAAAGAAACCGGTCTGCCATTTAAATTATTTTGTTGTGATTTTACCGTAGTCACAAGAGAACTGTCCGGTAGAAGGAGAATATCTACTTTTACTCCAAATAATTGTTCGTGAGTGAAGTTATCTACTACGCTTCCATTTATTGTAACAGACGTATTCTTTTGGGAATAACCTAAAAGAAAGCAAAACAGTAAACTAATAAATATCAGTGGTTTCATAACAGTGATTGTTAATCATAATAAAATGTGGTTGTTTTGTATTTTTTAATATTTTCAAGATCAAACATTCCCTAAAGCCGCATAATCGCCTAGTAATTCGGGAGCCTCTGCTTGTAGCATTACCCTACTGGCAGGACAATCGAAGCCATCGTTGATGATGCGGTTGATGATATCGGCTTTCCCGGCTCCCGTTATCATAAAAACCGTTTGCTTAGCGTGCATCATGGGCTTTCCTGTCATTGCCACACGTTGCACACCCGTTATGGGATTTACCGAAGGCATATATGGTTGGGAGGCGGAGAGCAGATGCTCCTGACCCGGAAATATAGACGAGGTATGACCATCGTTGCCAATACCTAGAATGATGATATCAAATAGCGGAACGTGTGACGTTACCAATTCAGAATATCTCAAGGCTTCTGCTTCTGGAGCTGCCTCACCCATAATGCGGAATACATTCTCTCCCTCTTTCAATTCCGGTACACGGTCGGAAAGAAGGAGCTTGAAACGACCATAATTGCTCGCATCATCTATGGGAGGAACACAACGCTCATCTACCCAGAAGAACCGGAATCTTTGCCATGGTGTGATGCCGGCATACTCATCTGCCCACAACTTGAAAAGCACATCGGGTGTGGAGCCGCCACTAAGTGCCACATTATATTTTTCGTCACTACTCTTCGCCAAGGCTTGCCCATTCATCCGTATAATCAGTGAGCGTGCTGCCTCCAACGGAGAACTGAAGACATGACGTGGAAGTTCTGAAAGATTAGAGTTCACAGTATTCATCAGTGTGTGTCAGATTCTTACAAGGGTTTGTCCAACTTCCGCCTACGCTTTCTATCAAGGCATTGCTCTCCAACGGCCCCCATGTTCCGATAGGATAACCATAGAGAGGCGCATCCGAATTGTTTTTCCAATAATCAAGGATAGCATCAAAATACCGCCATGACGATTCTACGGCATCGCCTCGTGTAAAGAGTGTCGGATCGTCGAGCAGGCAGTCCTCTATTAAACGGGCATAGGGGTCACCTGTCTTCACAACACTCAGTCGGTCATAAACAAAATCCATTTCAACTTGCTTGGTCTGAAATCCTGTCCCCGGCAATTTCATGTCGAAGCGTAACACGATGCCTTCGTTAGGCTGAATACGCAACACGAGTTTATTGGCGTGCGGATGTGCACCATGCATATTATCGATAAGCGGATGAGGCACTTTCTTAAAATGAACAACAATCTCTGTCACCTTGGTCGGCATTTGCTTGCCCACCCTGAAGAAGAAAGGTACGCCGCTCCATCGCCAGTTATCTATCTCTGCCTTCATCGCAAAGAATGTCTCCACCCGTGAGTCGGGTGCCACATGTGCCTCCTGCCGGTAGCCAGCCTGTTTGCCAACAGCCATATATTGTCCGCGAATCACATTTTCACGGATATAGTTTTCTGTCAGTGGTACCAGCGAATCATACACTTTCACGATTTCGTTGCGGAAACTGTCGGCATCAAATTTGACAGGAGGTTCCATCGCACACAAGGCAAGAAGCTGCACCAAATGGTTTTGCACCATGTCGCGCATCGTGCCTGCTGTCTCATAATATCCTCCACGGTTTTCGATGCCCAGATTTTCTACCGAGGTTATCTCTACATAATCAATATAGTTCCGGTTCCACACCGGCTCGAAAATTGAGTTTGCAAAACGGAACGCCAGAATATTCTGTGCTGTTTCCTTTCCCAGGAAATGGTCAATGCGGTACACTTGTTGTTCCTCAAAAGTATCTTTGTAGATCTCGTTCAATCGTTTGGCACTTGTCAGGTCATACCCAAAAGGTTTTTCAACAATGATACGTGTGTTCTCGCCATTCAGTCCGAAGGTCTTTAGATGTTGCGGAATTACGCCATAAAGCAATGGGGGAGTGGCCAGATAATAAACGATGTTCTCACTTTTGCTTGCTTTCAGGTGTTCTGCAAGTACAGAGAATCCTTCTTCCTTAGCGGGATCCATGCTTTCATAGCCGACATGGGAAATAAAACGGTTGATCAACTCGTTGTCCCAGACTTCGGGTTTGATATACTTTGGCAATTGTCCTAGCAGATAGTTACGATATTCTGAATCACTGTAAGGAGTACGTCCAATGCCTACGATCTCAAACTCCTCTGATAAACGTTTTTCAGAGAAAAGATCCAGGAGTGCCGGAAAGAGTTTACGTTTCGTAAGATCGCCCGACGCACCAAAAATGATGAATGAAAATGACTTTGGCATAATTACTCAGATTTGATATGTGATTATACATTATAACTACCCGAATGCGTGTTTCCGCCCTTGCCGGTCCAGTCTTCATGGAAGAACTCTCCGCGTGGCATATCGATGCGTTCAAAGGTATGCGCGCCAAAGAAATCACGCTGTGCCTGTATCATGTTTGCAGGGAGGCTAGCTGTGGTGAGCGACAGGTAGTAGTTAAGAGCAGAACTGAGTGCCGGCACAGGAAGTTCTGCTTGAAGTGCTGTGATTACCAGTTCTTTCCATCCTTTAAGAGCTTGTTTCGTATCAGCTGCAAACTTTGGTGCAAAGAGCAGATGCATAGGTTTCTCTGAAGCTTGGTAAGCATCTGATATATCATTCAGGAAGGCCGAACGGATGATACAGCCTGCACGCCACATCCGGGCAATGGAAGCAAGGTCCAGATTCCATGAAAACATGTCAGAAGCCTTTTGCAGCACGGCAAATCCCTGAGCATAAGATACTAACTTGGAAGCATAGAGAGCCTGTTCTATATCATCAACAAGTGATAAGTCATCCACAGCATCCACCTTACGGTTTTTAGCCAAACGTCTGGCAGCTTCCACACGCAGGTTCTTGTCAGAAGAGAGGCTGCGCTCAAACACAGCCGACGCAATCAGTCCTAGTGGCATACCCAGTTCCATGGCATTGATAACCGACCACTTACCCGTCCCTTTCTGCCCGGCAGTATCCAGAATTTTATCAATCAGATAGCCGCCGTCCTTATCTTGATGACGTAGCACCTGGGCAGATATTTCCATCAGATAACTGTGTAGCCTTCCTTCGTTCCAATGTTCAAAAACAGAGGCGATCGCTTCATTGTCCATCTTCTTGAGATGTTTCATCAGGAAATAAGCCTCGCTGATGAGTTGCATATCACCGTATTCTATGCCGTTATGGATCATCTTTACAAAATGTCCCGAGCCTCCGGGACCAACCCAGTCGCAGCAAGGCGTGCCATCCTCGGCCACAGCAGCAATCCGCTGCAATATAGGCTTCACATCTGTCCATGCCGACTGTGATCCACCGGGCATGATAGAGGCACCATGAAGTGCACCAAACTCTCCACCGCTCACGCCTGTTCCGATAAATCGGAATCCACGTTTTTCGGTTTCGGCCACACGCCGATTGCTGTCCTCATAATTGGAGTTGCCACCATCAATGATAATATCTCCGGGTGAAAGCAACGGGAAAAGCTGGTCCATAAGCTGATCTACAGCATTTCCGGCACGCACCATCATCATGATTTTGCGGGGAGTCTTGATACTTTCTACCAAATTACTAATCTCTGTGCAACCTATGATATTCTTGCCTTTGCCACGTCCGTTCACAAACCGTTCCACTACACCTTCTTCAACACCGGGTACTGTACGGTTATACACAGCAACAGTAAAGCCTTTACTTTCCATATTCAACACCAGGTTCTCTCCCATTACGGCAAGTCCTATTAAACCAATATCTGCTTTTTTGTCCATAATCAATATTTTTTAGTTTACTGTAATAATGATTCGGGTTGTTGTCAATATCTTTAACAACGCTTGCAAATATACATTTTATGTTTAATACTACAAACTTAAATTTGCTATTTATTATGCTTCATTTCATTTTTATTTATATCTTTGTTCTCAAATAAATGAAAAAAATGAAGACAAAACGAAGTTTAATACTATATCTATTTTTCTTTTTTGTGTCATTCCTGAATGGTCAGTCACAGACAGCGTTCCAGCACTTAAAAGAGAATGTTGGGAATATCCTTGCATTTAATAAATATCTTCCTCAGGAGAAAGTATATCTGCATTTCGACAATACGGGCTATTTCAAAGGCGAGACGATATGGTTTAAAGCTTATGTAGTGCGTACAGACAAGTCATGTCTGTCGGACTTGAGCCATGTCTTGTATGTAGAGCTGGTAACTCCGGGCGGTGATGTGATAGATACCAAGAAGTTCTGCATCAAAGACGGCGAAGCGGATGGATACCTAAAGCTGGATGACAAGGTTCTTGAAAGCGGCTTCTATGAAGTACGGGCATATACTAGATATATGACAAACTGGGATAATGAGTGCATCTTTTCACGTGTCTTTCCGATATTCAAGAAGCCTAACAAGGAAGGCGACTACAGTAAACGTGTGATAGCGGAACATAGTTATGTGCAACGTCTGCCCGATTATCGTGAATCAGCCGATACCCTGAAGGTGAAAGTCAAGAAGATCAATGCCCGTTTCTATCCCGAAGGTGGAAATCTGGTGCAGGGTCTTACAAGTACGGTAGCTTTCGACATTTGCGATGAAGACGGTGCACATCTTGCAGCCGATGTCTATGTCATAAAAGGTACCGATACAATAACACGCTCAAAGACAGAGTATCAGGGACGAGGCCTGTTGCGTTATACTCCGGACGGGGAAGCTTGCAGGATTCTGGTAACCGACAGTAGCGGTCATCATCGTGAGTTTTCACTTCCTGAGTCTTTGCAGAGTGGTTACGTGATGACTGTGAACACTCAAAATCCGAAATCCGTACTTATGCATGTCAATTCAAGTCCGGATCTTTACGGAAAAGGTGTCTGCTGGGTGGTTACACACAACGGAATAACAGAGTCTGCCGATACGGCAACGATGGGTGCAGACGGCACCATCCGGCAGTTTATGAGAGATCAACTGGAACCCGGTGTAAACCAGATTACACTGATGGATGATGAGGGGCATGTAGTTGCCGACCGTCTGTTCTTTAATTATCCTCATGACCAGTCGGACACAATCAACATAGCATCTTCCACCGCATTGTCTCCATGTAAGAAAGTGTCGCTTGACATGAAGTCTCTCTCCCATACATCGTTCTCTCTGTCTATACGCGATGTAGAAACAGAGACCAATGGTTACAATCAGGATATACGTACCTGGCTTCTTCTCACGAGTGACCTGAAAGGTTTTATAGAGAATCCGGAGTATTATTTAGGGGAGGATGATGCCTTGCACCGTCATGCGGCCGATCTTCTGATGCTGGTTCAGGGTTGGCGCAGATATGACATGACGATGATGACGGGCGGTAAAAAGTTTGTCAAGCGTGAGCCGTTGGAGGATGCCCTTTATATAGACGGCCGTCTTCATCAGGTAAAAAAGAAGAACCCGGTGTCACAAGTGTCGTTGTCAGCAACGTTGTACAACGCCCAGGGTTATACGATGACAGGGAATGGCGTAACGGATGCCAACGGCTATTATGCGATGAAACTTCCCGACTGTGAAGATGAATGGACGATGCTTATGTATACAAAGAAGAATAACGAACTGACAAAATACAATATCGGAATAGACCGCCATTTCTCTCCGCAACGTCGTCACATCAATTATGCGGAGACACAGATTACTCCTATAGACAAGTCGAATCTGTTTTTTAGATCTGGAGATGAAGCCTCCGACAGTAGTGTGTTTGTTCCGATGGACAAACGAAATCATGTCTTAAAGGAGGTTAAGGTCAAAGGTCACCATATCTTTGAGAATGCCCGTGCGGGATGGGAGAATGAGCGTAATGGTGCATACCGTTCAAGTATGTATTATAATTGTGCGGATGCTGCGGATGAGATTGCCGATAAAGGTGAGGACATGCCGGAGATACACGATTGGCTCAGTAAACGCAATCCTTTCTTTGAGGGACCCTATTTAGGCACAGATCCTCGGACTCGTATTGATGGGTATGAAGAAGCGGTTATTAATGATACAGATATGGTGGGGAACAATTCACAATTTAAGACTCGCATCGATCACGGAATTAGTTATAAGAACCGTCCTATAATATGGATATTAAACAATGTATTTTATGAGATAACCGGTTATAACGGTAAGTTCGTCATTGATGATGTCAAGAATGCAGTTAACTTTAGTAATGAAGAGCTTCCCGTTTTTTTAGACGAATTGAAGTCGGTGTATATATCTGAAGATGCTAATGTATGGTGGCGTTATATTATGAAAGATGATCTGACAGGTCGTAGACCGGTGACAGTGTTTGTTTATACATATCATAAGTTTGCCAAGAATGTAAAAGGTCTGCGTCGAACACATTTTGAAGGATTTGCAAAGAGTGAAACCTTTAGGATGAATGATTACAGCCTGATGCCTCCGGAAGCCGATTATCGCCGCACCTTATACTGGAACCCGAATGTAACAACAGATAAGGACGGCAGGGCGAAAATAGATTTTTATAATAACTCCTCGTGTAAACAGATATTTATCTCTGCCGAGGGAATAACGAAGGATGGTGTACCTATTATTTATAAAGATAAATAGAATAATGAAGAAGATACGAAATGTAACATTATATCAGAGCTTATTGTTTGTTGGATTTCTGAATGCCCAATCGCAGATAGTGTTTCAGCCCTTAAAGAGCAATGTTGGAAATATCTTAGGGGTATTGGCTGCCTATTGCTGGTTTTTCCAAAAGCCGTGTATCAATCAGCAAAGGACTATTGGCATACAGTTTACTTTATTTTAAATTCGTCGAACTGACGTTGTATTAAGAGTACATGTATATTCAATATGTCTCAAAGGCTTTATTATACGTCTAATTTTACAAAAAAAGTATTTTTCAGATGTAAAGTGTATAAAACTTTGATAACTTTGTACTCGCAATAAATCGCAATAAAAGAATTTGATTAAATAATTTTTGGATGAGACTCTATCCATGTAATGTATAACAAAATCATAAACCTGAATCTTAAAATACAAATGAAAAAGAGCCTATTAATTACAGCGATGAGTCTCTTAATGACATCTGGCTGTTTTGCAAATGTTTTCCAATTCACGGATGAAGAGGAGAAAGTCTGTTCAGAAAATTGGGATGCTCTAGTTTTCCGAGGCAAAGCCGTTGGATTAGATGCTCTTGAAGAGTTAAAGCAAAAGTATTATGTTCTTGCAGAACATGTTGATTATTTAACAGCTCTCTTTGTTGAGCGTGAAATGAGAAAAGCGACGTATGACTATATGAATTATAAGCCACGGGATAGAATGATACGCAAAGAGGAAATTGATAATTCTTATCAAGATTCTATCAATGTTCGCTTAATCCCTTATAATGCTTCTATAGCAGGTGAACCTATTTCTTTGGCTTTTCGATTGACGAAAGCGATTGGCATAAGCAAAGATGTGAGTGTTAAAATACATAATCTTGGATTAGAAATTGCCAGAAAGGTTCATGAAAATCCTCGCTATTATTATGATGTAAAGGTAATGGATAGCCTACGCACATTCCTCAAAAGAGACCAGCTTGTTAGAATACTACGTGTTAAAAATGGTGACATGGCTTATGCTAAGGCTAAAATGGCTTGGAAAAATGTGGTGGATAATCGCTTAACGGAGAATCAAGACAGTGCAGAATGTATTGAAATGGCTATAACTTATTATATTCAAGAAGGCGTAGTCAACGATATGTTCGTAGGACATGATATCGCATTAAGAAAAAATCTTTCTAATCTTTGGATGCATCAGCCGTTGATTGTCAGAATGGCCGGAGCTTTACAGAGAAAAGCGGAATTGGAGAAACAGAAAAAAGAAGAAAAAGAAATTGATAACAATTTAGCTTGGTAATAATATGAGAATAAAGTTTTTTACTGTGTCACTAGCTATGGCGATGTTAGCCACAGTGACACCTTCTCACGCTCAAGTTGCTGAAGATGAAATTCAAGAGGCTGTTGAAGTAATTAAAGGATTATCCATCGACAAGACTCCTGAATGGGCAATAGGCATATTAAAGCAAGTAACAGATACTGCTAAGTTACCACAGGTAAATAATACACTTGCGATGGCATATCTTAACGGAATCGGAGTTGATAAAGATTCGATAGCTGCCATTAAGTATTTTGAGGACGCTGCACATAGAGGTTATACCAACGCATATAATAATCTGGGAATGATTATGAAGAATGCTGCTTATGGTAAACAGGACTTTAAAAAGGCAGTGTATTATTTTGAGGAAGGTGTTAAAGCAGGATCATTGATGTGCAATTATGATGCGGGTTATATGTACTACAAAGGACTAGGATGTAAGCAGGATTACGCTCGCGCAATTGAATTCTTCAAAAGAGGTATCGCATCCAATAACCCGTCTTGTCTCTATATGTTAGGACTTTGTTATCGTAATGGATATGGCGTAGAGGCAAATGAGGCAAATGCTAGTGACTGCCTCAAGAAGGCATCAATGGCAAACTATCGATTTGCTATCGAGGAAACACTTCGCGAGAATGCAGAGGTCTTACCATCAATGAGCATCAGTGAGGATGCAATTCCTGAGTCTATGCCAGCAGCCGAGACCTTCCTGGATAAGTCAAATGATCTTACAGGCCAGTATAAGGGTCTATTGGTGACTTATGATTGGAGCGGTCAGCAGGTAGTCAAGGAGCAGAAGCTGAATATCAGTTTCAATAAAGCCCAAGGCTGCTATTATGGTAAGTGGATCCAAGATGCCGATACCTTGGTGTTTAGCGCAGAGATTGCAGATGATGGTACCTTGAAATTCAATAATACCCAAATGTTGATGAACGACCGTTATACAGAGGGTGAAAAGGTGGATTATATGTTTGAGGATGCCTCTTTGGTATTGCTCAATCATTCTCTTTCAGGTAGTCTTCGTCTTTATTCTACGACACAGAAAGAGCCGCAGCGCCCTATGTACCTCTCATTAAATAAGAGTACAAGTAAGATTGAATATGCAGATAAGAATAATTGTGATATTTCTGCATATCCAGTAGCAGGAACCAATCAACTTGAAGTTCGTTTCGTTCTTCCTGGGGATGTGAAAGATGCTTCCATTTATCTTACCATGCAGAATGGTATGCCAGCAAAGAGCTTTAAACTTGGACCGTTACAAGCAGGTGATCAACGATTCACTATTCCAACTAATCTTAATAATGGTGTATATGCCGTTACTTTGAAAGCGGATAATAGACATGGCCAAACTTTAATGATGTTAAAACGATAAAAAGATTATTATAAATAAAAAGAATATGAGACATTTATTATTATTAACTTTTGGTTTTTTTATAAGTATAAACCTTAGTGCTGTTAATTTGTTTTCTATACAAAATAACAAGTTAGTTCCAACTCAGACTTATAAATTATGGGAAGGGGGGGATAAAAATCATTTTGCAAAGAATTATAAATTGATTGATATCAAAACCGTTAAAGCTGGAAATGGTTACACCTACAATATTAAATCCTATCAGAATAAAGAAGATAGTTGGGATCTGTTTGGTGATTCTATTTTTTCGAAGATAGAAATTGCCTGTCATACACCCAAAGATACTGCTTTTAATGGTGCAAAACGAGCCACGAATTTTGTTTTTTTTAATGATAATGAGTGGTTACGATTCAATTATTGGTCATTTGCTCCATACTCTGACAATCCTCGATTTGAGAGCGGCAGAGAAGTCTTCAAGGTTTATAACCTCAGTAGTGACTGTGTAGCTATAGTTTTTCGAGGTTTCAGAGATTCTGTCTCTCCTCCAGAATTAACGATCTTTATTTTATATAAAGATAGCGCAGTATTAGTATACAACGGTGATCATGAAATTAACTCTATCTCAACAGGAGAAGTTTCTACAACGATGAATTTAGAAAAGCTTACCTTTGATGATGAAAATAAAGCAATATCTGTTAAATCCACTATGATTTTTGGTTCGGGAAATATTACGCTAAAGTAGAGATTTTATAAAGAAGGCTGATCATATTGTGGTCAGCCTTCTTTCGGTTTTAATTCTGCGCAGGGCAGACCGGGGCAGACGCTCAATAAAAAGAACAAAATTTGAGTATTTGATAATTTTGTATAATAAAATCAATACAATTATTTTCTTATTTAATTTCTACAGAAATAAAAAATTTTTTAATCTCAATCTCACCTTTTAGATATTAAATAGCTTATTTACAGAATATCTTCGGGTGAGATTAAGGTGAGATTAGGGTGAGATTGAAAGTGAAAAATCAGCATTTCTGCACTCATTGAGTCAGTTTTATGACAGTGAAGGTCAAATGAGTATCTGTAATAATGTAATAATATATCAATACATTCGGATTTGCTATGATTCTATCCTATCTTTTAACTTAAAAGATAATGCCTTTCAACTTAAAAGTATTATACTTTTAACTTAAAAGATAGAGTGAAAGAATAGCTTTCATTTTTCATTGGCTTATCTATCTGGAATGGATGGATAAGTCGAGGAACACGGACTAATAACGCTTGTTTCAATCTCACCCTAATCTCACCTTAATCTCACCAAGTAATACATTGAAGAACAGTCGATTAACCTCTAAAAGGTGAGATTGAGATTAAAAAACGTTTTATTCTGTAGAAATTTTCAACGCAATATGAATAAAATGACAAAGGCAGAGATATATAAATGAAGTGTCGGATGATACCAAATAAAATCTAAAAAATAATAGGAACTAAATATCTTATCATCTTTCTTTCTCGTCGTGTCCTGCTCCTGTTCCTTTATATTTCCTTATAATATGATGAACAAGAAATGGATAACGGTTCCTTTTTTTGCAATTTTTTTTAAAGAAAAAGATACAACTGCTATTTTTCTATAAAATATCTTCATTCAAAAATATAATTGTCAAGAAAAAAGTATATTTGCAGTCGATCTTTAATATTAAAAAGACAAGAATCTAATTATCATTTTAATTATGAGAAAATTTTTGTATATAGTAATTGTCATATTAATCAGTATTGATACGACGGCCTATGACTTTAAAAAAGGACGAATCTATTATAAAATTCTATCGAAGAAGGACTCTACCGTAAGTGTTGATGCTGGAAAGGATCCCTATATGTATGCCCTGATAGTACCATCTACGGTAACTTACAAAAATAAGCTTTGGAAAGTTGTATCTATAGAAAAGAATGCATTCCAGCGCAGTCCCCGTTTGAGATATTTACAGGTACCATTTACAGATACACTGGGTATGGCTAAAGTTGAATTTCCCAAGTCATCATATTTGAAATTGTATGTTGCCATTCCTCATGGAACAAATAATTTATATTTTAAATCCTCTGTTTTAAAAGGTGTAGGATTGTGGGGTGAGACTTTCTCGGATGTAAATGATGAGATATTAAACGGTCTAAAGGACAGAATGGATAATGTTGTAGGAAACCAGTTACCCGCACCAAAGATAAAATTGGGGTCGGTTAATATATCCTGTAAGATCAATAATTACAAGCAAAACGACAGCACAAAGGTCTATTTTTCAGTGCTGGTATATGATTTGCTTTCGTCGGAATCACACGAATATAAGTCGGAACTTAATTCAGAAAACAGATTTCAACTGAATGTGCCTCTTTCTCTTGACAAGCAATTGATAGAATGGAAAATTACAGAAGGTTCAAAAATGTTGTCTTACTCCTATGCAATCGCAAATCAGGATACCACTATGACATTGTTTTTTGATTATGATAATCACCATATTGTTAACACCAGGATTAGCGGTGACATTCCACTGACATCAGATGAAGTATATTTTTTAAAAAATTACGATGATAGAACCAATTTCTTGGCGGACTTAGTACAAGTGATATACAATCAAAACCAGAATGAATTGATAGAAAATCAGCAGGATCTATTAAAAACTAAAATAGATATGGTGACATATCCATATCAGATGACTTCAAGGATGCAAGACTATATCAGTAAATATTTCTTTCTAAAGAATTCTCCGGGATATTTGTTCAACTATAGTGATATGATCGCTAAAAATAAAACGAAATTCTATAATCCTAAAAATCCACTAGCACCGGACACTATAAAAATAGTGAAAGAGGATAAGTCGTATTATTCCTTCTTAAGGAATTATTCCCTGAATGACCCTGTTTTCTTATATTGCTATTCTGGAGGAGATGGTTTTGATTTCTTAAAAAGTATATTGTCAACTAAGGCATTAGGAATACCTCAGATAGGTGATACGCCTGTTGAAGAATGGTTGAAAAATATTAAGGGATCAATGGGTGGGGTTATTGGATTTAGTGATGGACTGTTTTATGATTTGCTTGTAGCTGCGGCTTATTCAGAACAGATGAATGACAGTCTCAAAGAATTAAATGTGATTCAAAAGAACAATATCCTTGCATATTTTCAGGATAAAGAAAGGGATTTGGCCACGTTGCTTTTTAATGTGAGTGATCATGTTGTTAACAAATTGCCTTATGCCAAGAGGCTCGTTCCTTATACCATTGATTCAATACATGGTGTAAGTCCGGAACATATCATTGAATCAATTGCAGCGAAACATCATGGCAGGGTTACTTTGATAGATCTTTGGGCCACATGGTGTAGTCCATGTATGAATGCACATACAGAAATGCGTGCAGTGAAAGATAGTCTGAGAAAAGCCGGTGTTGACTTCGTTTACATTTCCGACACCAGTTCTCCCCGCAAGGAATGGGAAGAGGATATAAAATATATTGGAGATGAGCATTACTATCTTGATCATAAAGATGTGATCCTCATCCTAGACAAATATAATTTGACGGGTTTCCCTTCATACTTTATTTTTGACAAAGAAGGTAATATGTGCAACTGTTTCTGTGGATTCAAAGGTATTAAAGATATGCTTGAGAGACTTAATCATGCTACTAGTAATTATAAGAAATAAGATATTTATTAAACCTTAAATAATAAAACATGAAAAAGACTATCGTCCCCGTAACCTTATTTGTAATAATATGCTTCGTTACTTCATGTGGCAATACTACAAAAGTGATTGATATCCCATATTGGGAAAGTTCCACAACAAATACCTTTTCGATAAGTCGTATAGAATTAACGGATACAGCTTCGGTTATACATTTTACGATAAATAATGATATCCATAAACCATGGATGGTATCATCAGGCATACATTTATTAAAAGATGGGAAAAAATATCAAGTGCATGGAGGAAAATGTTATGACTTATCATTTTATGGCAAATGCCTACCGAAAGAGTTTCATACAGACAGTATCATTAATAAGAATAGTCAAACAGCAAACTCGGATTCTCTTATTTTATATTTCGATCCTTTACCACGCAATACTAATAAATTTGATGTCGTGGAAGATAACAAATGGAAAGTAGAAGGAATCCGCACAATTGGTGAGCCTTATCAATCAAAACTTGGAAAGGGGTATAATTATAATGAGGATAAAAATAAAACATTACCAGCCTTTAAACAGATAATGGGAAATGCTGTCTTAAAAGGACATATATATGGTAATAACACTAGATTTGGATTTAGATATATTAATCCTTTGACAAATGCAATAACCAGAATGCTTTGCAAGGCTGATTCCATATCTGGAGAATATACCATTTCTATTAATACTCCTACAGCCATATATGGATGTCTAGGATTTAACTTAAAAGATTACCCGATCATGCTGACACCCGGAGATACCTTGACTTTGGATATAGATGCTGTCGCAATTAATGCTGAAAGGAATAGTGGATATAACCCTGCCCAATATAAGGATAAGATGTTACCTGCCAACCACCGGTTTTCAGGAAATTTGGCTTCTGTCAACGAGTACTTATATCTTCATCGTGCCGGTAAGAAAGCTGAAACTTCTGCTAAAGAGACTGTGATTCATCATACAACACGTAATGAGATGTTATGGAAACAATACCGTGAAGAACTCGACAGAATTAATGCGGAAAAGACATACAACCCACAGATAAAAGAATATCTGAGATTAAAGTCACAGGCTGATTATTTATATGACAGGGTCGATGGAGATGTTTCACTAACAGATGGCCATGCGATAGAACTTCCAATTCTGAATGATCCGAACGGTCTGTATGTAATTACAGACACGACCTTTCTTCCATATCTCGAAGCGAACAAAATGAATGACTGCCGGCTATATAAATGGATGAATGACCTCAAACATGCACAGGAACTCGTGCACTTGGCATTGACAGCCAGAACCGTTATCAATGACAGCCTGTTAAGTTCATTAAATCACATTTATGTTCCTGAGATTAAACGGATGAACGACTTTGTGAAACTAACTAATAACATTAACTCAGCAGTGAAGATCTGTTCTGTTGATGTTAATATTACCGATAGTGTGATGAAAAATATCATTAACAGATATAGAGATAGTGTCGTTTTTATTGATTGCTGGGCAACCTGGTGTGGAGTATGCAAATCAAATATAAAGGACTTAAAACCATTAAAAGAAGAATATGCAGGGAAGAATGTAAAGTTTCTATATTTGACTGATGAAACTTCAGACCATAATTTATGGTTCAATTATATTAAGGATTTACCCGGAGACCACTATATGTTAACAAAGAATCAATGGAAGATGTTACCAGACGGTCCTCATTATGGATATCCGGAATATTATATTTATGATGGTGTTGGCAAGAAAGTTCTTCATTTGGGAGGCAGTTGTAAGGATTTGCCAAAAGTTATAAGTGATAATATTAACAAATGTTTGGGCAATTTAATTCGTTAAATCACAACATCTATAAAACTTTTTGTATGTACTCTCATCATATAGATTTCATAGCCCTTCTTATCACTTCATCCATATTATAATAGCGGTAATCACCTAATTGTCCACAGAACCTGATGCTCGGGTTTATTACTGCTGCCATTTTCCGATATTCATTATGCCACCAGTTGTTTCTTTCATTGTTGACCGGATAGAAAGCATCAGCACCTTGATGCCATTCTGCAGGATATTCGCGTGTGACAATCGTTACAGGCTGGCATCCAGATTCAAAATGTTTATGCTCAATGCTTCTTGTGTATGGAATATCCGGAGATATTTCGTTCATGGTAGCACATCCTTGATAATCATCCGTATGATACAGTTTCTCCTCAAATCTTAAACTGCGATATTCCAGTGCACCGAGCTTATAATCATAAAATTCATCTATTGCCCCGGTATATATGATTTGTTTTGACTGATTTTCCCAATATTCTTTTGCCTGGATGAAATCCGTGTTTAACCTTACCTCTATGCCGTCAAGCATTTTTTTGATCCAGGACGAATAACCCCCAATAGGTATTCCCTGATATCTATCGTTGAAGTAATTATTATCGTATCTAAACCTTAGCGGTAATTGATTTATGATAAAAGCGGGTAATTCCGTAGCCTTCTTTCCCCATCGCTTCTCTGTATAGTCTTTTATGAGCAATTCGTAAAGCTTACGCCCCACTAGTGAAACTGCCTTTTGTTCCAGATTCATTGGATGCTCATAGTATTCCTTTTCGTGTTCTTTCTGAATTTGAATTTTTGCTTCATGAAGGGTTTTTACCCCATACACCTCATAAAAGGTCTTCATATTGAAAGGTAGATGGTATAGTCGTTCTCCGCTTCTTGCCAGCGGGCAGTATCTGAAATGATTGAACTCTGCAAATCTGTTGGCGAAGTCCCACACCTCCTTGTTGTTTGTATGAAATATATGGGGCCCATACTTATGTACATGAATACCCTCTTGTTGTTCGTCTCTAACGTTTCCTCCAATGGCAGCTCGACGTTCCAATACAATACACCGTAATCCACGTTCGCGGGCAAGATATGCAGAAACTGCACCATACAATCCACTGCCCACTATTACCAAATCATAAATCATTATTCCGCTAGTTTTCCTGTTTTTATTATTGATATGGCATTCATATTCGTATAAATATAGCAGCTGATCAGCCTTTCCGACAAGAAAGCCACTGCGCGGCACTGGTAGTCCACATCATCATATCTGGAATCCCGTTTAGCCTTCGCCATATAATTATCGAAGTCCATATTGAGATTATTCCGTCTGTCAAACTCTTTTAAAATGGGGAAGAGAAACTCACAAAGTTTCTCGAAATCCCCATAATTCATCATAAAACAACAGTTCTCTATAAATATTCTTTCATTAAGTAAATATTTTGTATATTTGTTTCCCTTACCGTACATCTCATTGATAATATCGATAGCGTCAATCATGTCGAACATATTATGAGCTTCCTTGTAAAAACTATATATAATAGTTGAAGACATGTGTATGGGTGGGAGTGTGATGCACATTCCATTATCCAAATTAAACCAGTCAGTCATAATTTGTCGATAATCGCAAAATCCTATCATTCTGCTTTTTTTCTTGTTCTTATAAACCCAATACAGTGTACATATCTCAGAATAAAATTTGTTAAGATAGTTAATATTTTCACCTTCAATCTTTGTATCGTTAGCCTTGAACAATCTATATTCCCCTGTCTCTTTTAGGGAATAGTCTTCTATCTGTTTCTCGTCATGATAGGTAATCCATACATTTATATCATTCATCATCTTGTTATTGATGTAACAAATCCTAAAGTGTTATTTGCTTTCAAATATCATATTTTCAGTATGATTATCATCTGCAAAATTACTTAAAAGGCATCAATAACGGATAAAATCTATATAGACATTTAATAATTTTATTTATCTCAAAATCAATGGATTATGATTGAAATAGATTATCAATACGGACATACAAGACATTGTTCCCACATTCCTGTATCTTATGCTTTATTCTGTTTTTCTCTCTGGATACGCTTGTGGCAAGTGTATTGTACATCAAGGCAATAGTTTTTGGTCTTACTCCAAGCACACTTAATGCTGTTATCTCTTTATCGTAATTTGATAAATTATCTATTTTTTCCAACTCTTCCAGAAGAGAATGGTCTATTACATCAATCAGACGATAAATACTCTGCCACTCGTTCTCTGTCAGCACCCTATTTTTCTTCAACCCTAGAATTGTCTTCAGGATATCCAAATCTGCATCATATTCACTTGATATCAATTTAGCCAGATCGACTCTTTTTTCCTTTATTTGATTTTTCAGAAGAATATTATTATTTTGGGCTTTTTCTAATTGTAATCGTAACTCTGCTAGTCTGGAAGCATCATATTCATTAATGTATTTTTTATCTTCAATCTCTGAGATTCTTAACTTTAAGTAATTGATAGTGTCATTGTTTTCTGTTTCTTTTGCCTCATGTTCCTTTATTTTGTTATCTCTGTCAGCAAGTTCTTCTGTCATTCGTTCTTTATCTTTTTTGATTTTTATATGTTTACGGATAATCCAGTACAGGGACAGTCCGATAAGAATCGTTATGAAAACAACGAATGATAAAACCAGTTTCAGATTAAGGTTATCTATCTTAGCCAGACTCAACTCCTTATCTTTTTGTGCCTCGTCATACTCTTTCTGCAATCTTACAAATTCATATCTCTTATCATTTTCATATAGATTCTTATAGATGTTGGCATACTCAGAACCAAACTTCACTGTGTTTTCGAAATCCTTATTATGAACAGCTATATTGTACATGCCTTCAGCATAAACGATAGAGTCCTGTAATTCTTTACCTTTTTTACATATATTGAAATGTTTCTCTGCCAATTTCAGTTTTCCTGTTTCTAAGAATATACATCCATATAATCCATGTGAGATGTAAATGCTCGCAGAGTCTGTCGTGTATTTCATTGAAGAATCATTATATTGGATGGCTTTCGTATAGTTTTTTAGAAGACTATGTGCCAAAGCTATGTCACTATAAACATCACAAATACAACTTTTACTTCTAGCGCATTTTTGCATTAGACTGAGAGCTTTTATTCCGTTGTTTAATATCGATTTGTATTTCTTTTTAGACAGATAATAAGTGTTTAAGTTTATGGTCAGACTTACTATTCCCAATGTGTCTTTATCTTCTACTGCATAATTGTATGCAATTTTGTTGAAATGGAAAGCTTCTTCATTCATGTGTTCACTATTATACAGAGTACCGATATATGAAAATATTAAGACTGCATAATGTCTCTCTTTTGTTTGTTTTATAGCTTCAGATGCTTTTAAATATAAATGGAGAGCCTCTAGTTTACGATTAGTCTCTTGACATACGATACCTTTATAGTAATAAGCTTTAGCCAATCGTACTTTATCATGGCTATTTTTTAAATAATCAATAGAGAAGCTTAACAAAGAATCACGCGTTATATCACGGCCGGTCTTCCATTTTGCCTGAGTGTTCAGTAAAAGGAAAAAAGCCTTATCTCCGTCTTCTAGTTTGTCTGCATCTGTTATTTTTGACAATATAGCATAAGCACTGTCCGGATTTTCATCCATAATACTGTCTGCGACCAATAGATCGGTTCGCATTTTATTCCCTTGACAAGCCATGTTTATTATACAAATAAGTATGACAATTATTAAAGTATAGTTCTTTGTCTTAAACATATTTCCTATGTTAGCTTTGTAGTTTAGACCACAAAGTTAACAAATTCCATATATTTTCGCTACAATAATAACACAAAAATTGGCTAGATACTATAAAAAATGCATCTAGCCAACCAAACTTTCTATTACTACACTATTTATCTTATTAAGAAATCGCCTTGATATGTTACGCTGCCACATTTAAATATAACGGAATAATTTCCACTATTGTAATTATCCATTGATATATTGTATTGCATCCCCGTGACCATATCTGTTGTTTCAGAGTAAACTATTGTACCATCACTAGAAACTATTGATACTGTTACATCCTCAATATCCTGAGATGACTGGAATAAAATTAAGTTTTCATTGATAGATGCTGTCAGCGATTGCTGTTGTGTCTGTGGCGTTCTGCCCGGGGCTCTTAATATACTCGTTCTTTTATTCAGAACAATGGCGTCAGCCTTACAAAGTGTTGACACTCCTAATAATAAAAAACATGCTAACAGCAAGTGGCAAATAATTCTTTTCATATTTTTATTCTTTTTAGATTTTAGAATGCAAAGATAAGCTTTTTGTTATAAGGTTGTATAAAAATCATATAGACAAATCAATCTATAATTTCTATCTACGGGAAAAGTATATTAATATAATAATAATATAGATATTGTTATATAATTATCTGATTTAAAGAAACTTATAGAATTTTAGATAAACAAAATATCTTTCTCTATTATATCAAAAATCATGTTCCTTGTATATGGAATACAACTTACTAAAATCTTAAGAAAATGACCATTTCATCGAAGAAAATAGACACCATGTCTATATTCGAGAACAAAAAAACACGGAACTGCAAATATTTATCTAAAATCTCTAATATACAAAGAATATAACTGTGAAAAATACACTCTACATTTGAAAGATGTAACAAAATAAGTCGTTTCTAATTTTAAATAATTATCTTTGCATCGTAAAATGTATATTATGGAAAAGAAAATAATTTCGTCTGTGGTGGTAGCACTTTTAGCTATCACTAGTTATGGGCAAAAGATAAGTGGAACATGGAATGGAAAATTAAATGCCGGTCAGCAGAAACTCAGTCTGGTGTTCAAGTTCATTCAGGACGGTAGTGGCAAGGGTGTGTGTACCATGGACTGTCTGGAGCAAGGGGTCAAGGATTTTCCAGCTGTGGTCAACTATATTAGTACCGACTCTGTGAATATCAGTGTAACGAAGATTGGTGCTTCGTATGCAGGAGGACTTAAGAACGGAGAAATAATCGGTAAATTTTCTCAGTCGGGGATGACGTTCGATCTGAATATGACTTCCGGTGAAGTGATTTTCATACGTACTCAGAATCCACAACCGCCATCGGAACAGATTCATCGTATGTGCGAGTTAAACGGTCTTTCCAGAAATATAGCTGATGCTCAGATAACGCAATTTACTAAAACAACTAACCCTTGGTTGAAATACTTTCTGAGTTTTGATCCCGCATCAGATATAAAAGGGACGAAATGTCCCACAATGGCTATTAATGGAACAAAGGATATGCAAGTAATTTCTACATCTAATCTTGCCTCAATCAAACAGTTGCTTCCTGCAAACAGTAAAAACATGGTTAAGGAATATGATGGTCTTAACCATCTTTTTCAGCACTGCACCACGGGTAATTCTTCAGAGTATGTTAATATCTCGGAAACAATATCTCCGGAAGTATTAAAGGATATCGCAGACTGGATAAAACAGATAAACTTAAAGTAAAAAGGATAAAAACCATATAATAATTATTATGAGATGACGATGCTTCAGGTAATTCTCAATATATGGCTGAATCAAAAGCTTAGGAACATTAAATGGCGTAGTGTCGGTATTACATTATATATTTATGCTGTGATACTCCTTATTGTGTGGCTTGCTTATCGACATTCAGGCCAGAATCTAACTCATATTCTTGGGAAAAGTGATTTTTCAGAACTGATAGTTCCAATAGAAATATGTTTATTGCTCCCCGATTTCCTTATCAAATTATTGTGGAAGAATGACGCTACTGTGATGGATGATTACTTGAAGACACGCCCTATACCGGAAAGAGACTGGGATGATTTTTTGATATTAAGCAATTTTATAAGCTTCTGGAATCTATATCTGTTGGTATTTATGATTCCTATATGTTTCACATTCATGTTTTTCGACAAATTCATTCTTGCCATACTTCTCTTCTATAGTGGTTCGCTTGTGAATGGTATATCTGTAACATGCCTTCGTAAAGCACATGGGTGGAAATATACGTTACCAATTATAATTTCCTGGGTGATATGGCTCTGTTGATTACTTTGATGGAATATGGACCAGACCTGTGCAGATAAGAACATTGCTCCGTAATAAATATTATTTTTTCTCCATATTAAGTTTCATTCCCGCTTTGCTGATGATCCCGGCTTTTTGGTTGTCTGATTTGTCCCCGTGGTTACTTCCTTCTACACTGATATTTGTTATTGGGGTAATCCATCCATTGTTTATGCCAACGTGCCTGATGTCAAGTAGGCTAGATATGTTTGAATCACCGTTTTTCAATTATCAAGGCAGTAATACTGTTATCAACATATATGGGGTGGCGATATTTATTCCCGTCACATTTTTTTATATGTTTTGTATATTATATCTGCCTTTGAATACAGCGTTAATTATATTTTGCGTGTTAGGAATAATAGGTATTGCATGCCATCGTCTGATTATAGCGAAAGTAGCTCTAAAGTGGGAATCTAAGCGATATGATAAAATGGAAAGATACAGAAAATAGTAATATGGAAATTAGAATACATGATTTGAAAAAAATATACGGTGGCAATACCGTATTGGATATACCCGACCTGACTATCAACTCAGGCGAACTGGTGGGTATTGTAGGGAACAACGGAGCTGGAAAGACGACGATGCTTCGACTTATTCTCGATCTCATTCGTGCCGACAAAGGTTATGTGATAAACAACAAGCAAAAAGTTAATAAAGATTTCGAATGGAAGGAATATACAGGTTCGTTCATCGATGGCAGGTTTCTGATAGATTTCTATACACCTGAGGAATATTTTTCCTTTATCGGAGATGTGTATAAGATTACGCCTGAGATATTAAAGTTACGATTGGAGCAATATGTACCGTTGATGCACGACGAGATATTGGGCACGAAAAAATATATCAAGAATTTCTCTGAAGGTAATCGACAGAAGATAGGCATCATCGGGGCGATGCTCATCAATCCGACGGTATTAATACTTGACGAACCATTCAACTATCTCGATCCTTCGTCGCAGATTACCGTTGCCGAAATGATTAAACGGTTGAATCATGATTTCGGCACAACGGTGATGATCTCAAGTCACAACTTGAATTATATCGCAGACGTCACCACCAGAATCTTATTGCTGGAGAAGGGCCGTATCATCAAAGATATGCAAAACGTCGAAGAGAGTGCGCTGAATGAACTGAATGCGTATTTCGCTAATCAGGGGAAATGAAAGAAGATAAGCTGCACCTCGGAATAAAAAATAAATAAATTTATTTTGTTCTCCGCTCGGTTTGCATTACCTTTGCAGACGAAAAAATGATTATTATGGAACAGAAACTGGTTATTTACAATACTTTATCGCGTCAGAAGGAACTTTTTGTTCCTATCAACGCTCCTCATGTGGGTATGTATGTGTGTGGTCCTACTGTTTATGGTGACGCTCATCTGGGTCATGCACGCCCTGCAATAACATTTGATCTTGTTTTCAGATATCTCCAGCATATCGGTTATAAAGTGCGTTATGTACGAAATATTACTGATGTGGGCCATCTGGAACATGATGCCGATGAGGGTGAGGATAAGATTGCAAAGAAGGCTCGTCTGGAACAGCTCGAACCGATGGAGGTGGCTCAATATTATACCAATCGTTTTCATCAGGCTATGGATGCGCTTAATGTACTTCCCCCTAGTATCGAACCGCATGCATCAGGTCATATCATCGAGCAGGAGGAACTTGTGAAGGAGATCATCAAAAACGGTTTCGCTTATGAGAGCAAGGGTAGCGTCTATTTCGACGTGGAGAAATATAACGAGGCTCACCGTTATGGCATCCTTTCGGGGCGTAATCTTGATGATGTAATCAATAATAGTCGCGAACTCGACGGTATCGGAGAAAAACATAATCAGGTGGACTTCGCTTTGTGGAAGTGTGCTCAACCCGAACATATCATGCGGTGGCCGAGTCCTTGGAGCGAGGGATTCCCGGGATGGCACTGCGAGTGTACTGCCATGGGAAGAAAATATCTTGGAAGCCACTTTGATATCCACGGTGGAGGCATGGATCTGATATTCCCACACCATGAATGCGAGATTGCTCAGTCTGTGGCTAGTCAGGGTGACCAGATGGTCAAGTACTGGATGCACAATAATATGATTACTATCAATGGACAGAAGATGGGTAAGAGCCTTGGCAACTTTATCACTCTCGACCAGTTCTTTACCGGTACTCACGAGAGTCTTACGCAGGCTTACAGTCCGATGACCATACGTTTCTTCATCCTTCAGGCTCATTACCGCGGCCCTGTCGACTTCTCGAACGAAGCTTTGCAAAGCAGTCAGAAGGGGCTTGAACGTTTGATGGACGGTATCAATAATATTGATCGCATCACTCCTTCGAAGAGTAGTGATGAGGCTGTCACAAAATCTGTCAGTGAACTTCGTCAGAAGTGTTATGATGCCATGAACGACGATTTCAATACGCCTATTGTCATCAGTTATTTGTTTGATGCCTGCCGTATCATCAATAGTTGTATCGATAAGAAAACTACGATTAACGAGGCTGATCTTAAGGAACTCACCGATACAATGGATCTCTTCACCTTCGACTTGCTTGGACTCAAAGCTGCAAAAGGAGCCAACAACGAGGCACGTGAGGAAGCTTTCGGTAAGGTGGTTGACATGCTACTGGAACAGAGAGCCAAGGCGAAAGCCGATAAGGACTGGGCCACAAGTGATAAGATTCGCGATCTGCTGTCTGCCGAAGGTTTTGAGGTAAAGGATACCAAGGACGGCTGCACGTGGAAACTGAATAAGTAAAAGATTGAAGCTGAATGTAGTAAGAGGCTGTGCAATGCCTGTGCTTACTTCTCTGTGAAGACCGCCGTAGGTATGAATACAGCCACTGTCTTTATCTTAAAATAATCTACAGACATATACATCAGTCCGTGATACGGATTGGAGGTGCCCCAAGAGTTCTTCATCACGAAGAACTCTTTTCCGTATTGGTCATGAGCGATGCCGATGATGTGCATCGTATGATTGCCGGAGGTTTCAAGCTGCTCGAATTCTTTCTGACGTTCCGACTGATTTATGGGTTTATTTCCGGTTAAGATGGCAATACCCTTTCTGAATGAGAATCCGGGTTCACTGCTGTCGCCTTCCCATACTGCGGTATGACCGCTACGTAGAGCTTTCTCTACCAGTGTTGTCAGTCTTTCGATCGGTATATTCATAAATTCGTCATGTTCCCAGTTGTCAGGAATTTCCAGTTCAAAAGAAGTGTTGAACGGATGATGGGTGAAACTTGTCAACGCCATGTATTCATCTTTGTGGCAAACGCTGTGGGCAAACTCCAGCGGAGTGTATTGTGCTCCAAGCATATAGACATTACGTGGCATAGGTCCGTAAGTGTCGTCCAATATCCCGTCAATTTTATTTTGCCAGTTTTTTAGCCTCACCTTATTATTGATGGCGGTATTACCAGCTACAGCCAGTCGGCGGCTGACCACTCTGTCACTGATATCAAAATCATTTTTATAAGAGTCGTAAGGCATCACCCCATAGCGCATAATGGAGTGAATTAGTGTCATTCCGGTACCGCGGGTGATGAAACGGTACTGTCCGTCGGCAAGATAATACTTTATTGCCTCCTCGTTCATACGCATTCGCTCCACATAAGCCGTCGACAGATTCACTGAATCGTCCACGGTCAGATGTTCACTCTCTATCATCGAGAGCATGGCATAAGCCCAGCAGGCGTTGCTGTTTCCCTGGTCTTTCACCGGGGTAGTCTTGTGGATCACCTCCGTCTTAAAATGATATATCTCTTCGTTGCCATGTTCCCCTTTTCCGTTGCATGACCAGAGTGAAACAATCGTAAGCGATAATATACAGATCTTGATACCTTTCATTCTATGAATGTCTTATTTTCGGGCTGTAAAGTTATATATTTTTATATAACATAACGTGAGTTCGATGAATTTATTCTAAGATAAATTCATCGAACTCACGTTAAATATTAATCTTTATGTTACTTATCTTGTAGAAGAAAGAAACCTTCCTGATATTTTTTCACCATCTACCATTTCTACAGAATATAAATATAAACCTTTCTTTTCTATCTTAGGCAAGATATATTCCTTTAAAGATCCGGATAAAGTGTAATAAGCAATAGCTTTTCCTGATACATTATATACTGTAACTTTCTTCGCAGAACAAGTAGGGCAATTCAATATTAATGATTCTATGGTAGAATAAACCTTTAATTTATTTGTTTGAACAGAGTTTATCCCTTCTGTAGATTGATAATTAAAGATAACAGTTACTTTTGATTTCTCAGTAGAACCTATTATATTTGCAGTATAAGTTGCTATAGATTTTCCGAAACTTCCATATTGTGGCAAATATATAAGTTCAAAGCCACTTATGAATTTCCCCGCAGCAATTGATGAAATTGTGAGTGTCCTGTCATTTGTCCCTATGGTGCAGGATCCCACGCAGAATTCGAAACTTCCACTTGTCGTATAGGATACGACATGTTGTGAACATGAAATGTTCGACGTCTCATTACTCTCATTTTTTAATTTTAAGTTGCTATCCATTGACACAGACACATCACCACCGTCGTTCATGGTGGTCGCATCATTTATCGTAATTGTGTCACCATCATTCAACTTCTTGTCACCTTGATAAAATGAAACTTGAGCCTGAACAGCTCCCACCATCAATATGGTAAATAAAGTAATTGATATTCTTTTCATATATTTCTTTAGTTTGATTTATTCAATAAATTACATTCTGCACATTGATAAACTTCATACGTTGATGTATTATACACAAATGCTACTATCTTACAATTTGCAGCATTGTATTTACTTGTATCAAAAACAAAATCGTTTTGTTTTTTAAGATTCTCACCTTTAGAGAGTTTAATATCTTCTCCCCATGTACCGTTTATAGATGCTCGAAAAACATGGTTATGTACATACGAAGCGTTTGTGACAGTACTTCCGTCAGACATAGCAACTTTCTGCCATGCTGTAATTCCGCTTTCAATAAGCCATAGCTGCAATCGTAAAGGTTCACCCGATACAGAGATTCCTTCCATATTTGTGTTAATGACAACTTTGCTCGAATTCTCGTCATCTACACAGCTTACTTTCAGCCCTACTTTAGCCTCTACCTGATACCTGCTTGCAATATATGTACCCCATTTATTGTATTCGGTTGAAACTCTGTTGTCATTAATCATGGAACGGTCAATCATACCTGCCGGATACCCATTTTCGTCACCATTACTATAAAAAGTGTTAAGATATTCATTACCTTCAGCTGTACGGAATGTCTTATATGAAAGACCTCCAGCATGAATACTTACTACAATTAGATTTCCATTTGATGCATTCTGCAATTCCGTTGCGATTATTGAAGCTGTTGGGCAATTGGGACAGTTTTGTCCGGTGAAATCTTCTAACAATACACATTTCTGGGCATCCATATTACCAGAATCCTTATATCTGCTATTTTCATCAATGTTGTCACATGCGGTAACAAACATCAGGGAAATCAGTGCTAATATTATTTTTTTCATCATCAAAAACTGTAATTATATGATAGTTGTAATCCTTTACTGGCAGGAACCATTCTACATACTCCACCGGAGCAATTATACCCAGCTCGTGTCCGTCCATAACCGATTTGCAGACGGTGAGCATTATGAGTCCAAGTAAGTGAACCTAAATAATAATGTATTTTAGTTGAACCGCAATTATACATATCACTAATAGTTACCATCAAAGAAGGCTGTAACGAAAGCTCCAGTAAGCCAAACATCCAGTCTCCTTGATTGCTACGTTCAATAGGTTCAGTGGTTTCCGGACCGTCATAATTATTTGTCATCATATATTGTACTTCAGTACGGAGCGTGTATTTTGAATTAAATTCATATTTCCCTTCCAATATAAATATATTCGCTTTAATGTTTGGCTCATCGTGACTGACTACGATTGGATTATAATATTGAAACAGATACATTCCGGTAAGTTTAAATGCGTGTGAAAGTTTTTTTTCAATATTGATATTCATATCCTGGTAGTATATCTCATCACCCATTTTGAAAAATGAGGATTTATATCCATCAGAACCCATCAGTGTTTGGTTCCCGTTTAAATAATTATATTCATATTTTTTATCGAGAGAGCGAATGTGTGAATAATTTAATTTAACGTTAGTTCCATACTTTCCACCTAATATTGTATTGCTTTTGAATTTATAAGATATTTCTGTTTGAAAAGCCCATTCTCCCGTGTTCTGTGTTGAATATGGGTAGATAGTTGCCAGTGAGTATGTTTGTTGGTTTGTAAAAGCCGGTAGAAAATTCAAGGTTGACGATATTCCTTGCATGTCCCTCCTGCTTCTGAATGACATGTTATCACTTCTTTTAATTTGCATTAAGATGCTCTTACCTCTCGTAGAATATGAACCAGAAAGAAACAACACATTTCCATTCTTGTAAATCCACTTATTGTCGTTTGACGGATCATTATTCTTGTATGCGTATTCAGCTGTTAAGTTATAATTGCCGTGATTAATCTGTGCTCTTATATCATACGCACCTACATTTTCAGGCAGATTGATCTTCTTTGTAGGATCAACATCTACGGTTATATCTTGGTCTTTTTCATGTTTGTTTACGCATGAACCTCCTAACGTGATATCCCAATTATGATCATTGAGAGCTTTTATCCAGTTACTTACTTCTAGTTCCAAATCAACTCCTGAGACAAACGCTTTGTTTTCCTTCCAATATCTGCGCTGGCGTCCTCCTAGTACTTTAAGTCGAATTCCGTTGATTGGTTCAAGTACTAATCTTGCACCTAACAGAGAATTGTCGATACCCAAATTCCGTTCTTCATAAGTACGAAGAATCAGTCCGCTACCGAATTGCTCATAAAATGTTCCTATTGTAAGTTTTGCTTTTTTCAATTTTCCTGTAATATATCCCCATGGTACACCATTTCCTTTGAAATCGGTTTCAAATCCAGGTAGCGGATGTTCTAAATATTCATAACGAATACCAGCATCAATATATTTGCTGTACAAATTCAAGTCAATATATGAATTTGTCTCCACATTACCATTCTTCTTATCGGCTTTTATCGCATTATCAGTTTGTGGCAAGAGTACATCAGACTGTATGCTACCAGACAATCTGATATTATCAGGCTCTTGCGCATTTGTTTTATAAGGCAAAAAGCACAAGATTATAAGCAAGAAACAGTATTTGTTGAAATTCATAAGCAGTTTTTTATTTTTTTGTTATTTCCTTTAGCGTTTTGTAGATTTCTGCTTCCGATCCATCCGTATAGCCACTGTGGCTTTTAATAATCTTTCCGTCACCATCGCAGATGATAAGATGTGGTATCAGGTTAATTCCCAATGCCCTTTTAAAATCACCATTAGGATCAAGCAATATCTCAAAATCCCATCCTAGAGCGTCAACCATTGGTTTCACTTTTGCAATATTCTGAGCTTGGTCTATGGAAACGGCATATAGCTTCACACCTGTTTCTTTTTGCCAATCAGCATAAACATCATTAATCGCTTTTAATTCACGTTGGCATGGTTTACACCATGTCGCCCAAAAGTCAATAATAAAAGGCATGCCGTTATTGTTTAGTTTAGAAGTGTCAATCGTTTTGCCTTCTAAATTCTTAATCGTAACAGATGGTAACTGTGCATTAGCATTGCAAGCAATCATCATCATCATCAGCGCTAATAATATATATTTTCTCATATTAATAAATGGTTTTGAATTTAACTTAAAAAGGAAATCATGAAATGCTATTTCAAATAGCATTTCATAATCTTCTCTTCTTTATAAGAAAATCAAAGAACAATCTTTATTGTCTTATCGGCAGCTTTAACAAAATATATTCCTCTCTTAGAAGGAACCGGCAGTGTCATCTGAGTACCTGACATACTAGCAGAACAAACAAGTTCACCGTTAATCGTATACAAAGATATATTGGTTTTAATCACATTAGGGCTTGCAACGGTTACGGTGTTATCAGAATTACGCTTGACTGTTACATCTATCCCGTCTTTATTTGTTAATGTATTTATTCCCGTAGAATTTTCCACAAGCGGTGTACTTGCTGCATTTACTGTCTCACCTGTTGTTGCATTAAGCAAAAGGGAGACTATCCGTACGTTATTTATATTCTTAGTTGCCGGCAACGTAAAAGAATAAGAATAATCGTATGAAGTTCCTGCTACGATTGTGGTAGGAAAACTTAAATCACCTTGCCAATTGCTATATATTCCGAGAGCAACGTCATTATAATTCTGATTGGTAATCGATGCAGGTAAGTTCTCAAAACCACCCATCTCCCCATAAGCATTATCTGCATAATAATTTGCTTGTGCATTTTTTGTTGTTAAACTGTCTTCAACGACAACGAATGCCGTTGCATAATTTGCATCTTTATAGCCAAAAGCAAATTTTGCCGTTACTGTTGCTGAAACTAACCCTGTAGAGCTATTATAATTTAGTGATTTGTATTTATAATCGAAAAGACAAGGTTCACTTTGCTCTTCATTATACATATCTTCCAATCCATAATATGGATCACTAGAATATTTCCGGTCAACAATGCATGTAGGAAAGCTTGAGATATATTTATTCAGGTATTCTATATAAGAATAAGCAGCTGTTCGATCTATTTCAAGCCCGTCTTTATTATTCACCTGATCTTTACTATAGTGGATGGCTATTGGTATAAATGTATCAGGATATTTCTTTCTCAAGTTTTCCATACCGACAATGCCCCTTACGCACCAGCCGCACCATGCACCAGTACCTTCTTCTACAACAACTTTATGTGGATAAGAATTATCCGTGGAAGTCAAGTATGTAGAACCTGAATTGTCATCACTGTATTCATCATCTGTTCCATTCACTTTTTTTACCTCTAAATTAATCAAGGCCGAATCCTGATGAGGTATGTTTGCAGCTTGAATGTTTAGTTCAAAATTTCCAAGATCATAAGGTTTAACAGAATCACACTTTACTGTTTGTGATCCATTAACTCCATTAATACTATACCCAATTTCGTAAGATTCAACAGGTTTTGCTCCAAGATTCCAGAATGCTCCTTTTACTGTAAAAGGTGAATTGGATTTTACCAATTTGGTCGTTAACGCATAAAGAGCAACTTCATTTTGTGGTAAATTATCACCTTGAACAATTCCCTGTATTGCCCAGCAGCCGTGAGACTGTGTGTAGTATTTGCCATTCATTTCAAGATAGCGAGCATTACCTAAGAATGTTGTGTTGTCTGTTATTCCTAATATATATGTTTCATCCGTGCTTGCGGATGCTGCTGTTGTTGCTTCATACCCAATAACAAGGCTGGAAGTGGAAATTTTATATGGTGTAGTCAATATTATGCTATGCCAACCGGCTGAAAGATTGCCAACATTTTGTGTAAACAGGTCACTTCCGTTTATCGCAGTTCGGATATGTATCTTGACATTTGTTGCAGCATAAGCCAGGCCAATGTTGACCTTTGTCAATGAGCATCCTGAATATGGATCCATATAAAACATGGATAGTGGCAACATTGTTGCTTGACTTCCTGTACCGATTGCTTTTACAATATCATCACCGTATTTTAATGCGATGGAATCCACCTTTTCAGAAGTAACTTTACGCATCTTTGAGGTTGAAGTTTTCCCTGTATTTGGAATCTTGTTGATAAAGATTTTCTTTAAAAGACTTGAATTCTCTGTTTTTATAGGAACCTCTTTTGTCACATTGATAAGTTTCTGAGAGAAAGATGTTGTTCCCAAAAAAAATAACGGAAGTAACAAAAAGACTTTTCTCATAAGATTTTTTTTATCATTAAATATTTTCATAAATAATTATTAATGGCTCTTTTTTTTATTTTATCTAATAAGGTAAAAGCCATATTAAACCTTACTATATAATCATTCCTCGGAATCATAATCCTTAATATCTATACCATCGTTTAACTAATATGTTATGCAAAGGTAATAAAGCGTAAGTTCCTTCACAACATAAATGGTATATTTGTTCCATATTTATTACGTAAGCTTACTATTTGTTTGTATTTAAACGTATTAATGTTTCATTATGTAATGTATTTATATTAAATGATTTCATTTTGATGATTCAGTTAAAACATTTTTTAATAACTACATTAACAATTTTGCTTAAAATTCTTATACTTTTCAGTTAGTCGCGCGAATTCGAATATCTTGTGACCAGTTTTCCTGATTATAAAAAACCGTTTGCGAAACTTGAATCATCAAAAATATATCAGTTAAGAAATTGTACAGATCGCTATTATAATAAATCAGATATTTCTAATTTTAGATAAAGCAATCAGTCTATGTACAACTTCTAACTAACATATTTCAGATAATCTTTAAAGAAATGTCAAGACATCCATATTTCTTGAGTAGCACTAATAAATTATCTTATGGAAACTTTTCTTGCTATTGTCTGAACATCACTAATGATCTTCACAATTAAAAAGCTTTTATGTAAATTATTCAATGGGATGGACAAATTATTCTCTGTGTTAACGGTATAGCTTGCAATTAGCTGTCCTGAGACAGTGAGGAGTTCTATCCTGCGCAATTTATATTTATTAGCATTATAAATATTAAGCACACCATTCTTAACATTTGCTGAAAGATCAGTGTTCGATATGTCATTAATGGAGGTTGGTATTGCTGATGTAATATATATGCTATCCATTTGTACATTTGTTGCTACTCCATCCGTAGAGTTGACATAAATTGCTAATCTTACCATCTCCTTATAGCCTTTCAATGATACAGAATATGTTTTACCAGAATTAGTCTCAGGGAAATCAGATTTAGTGAAAGTCTTTAAGATATTATCTTTACTGAATGTTTTTCCGTTATCTGTTGAGATAACAACATGATAAGTTTCATCAGTAGAAGAACCCTCGTCTAATGTTGTAAGACCGTAATTAAATATATATTCTGTTGAACCGCTACCTAAATTAAGAGAAGGAGTTATAAGCCATTCATCTGCCGAATCACCTCTTGGTGATAAGAATACTCCATGTGCCCAAGAACTTGACGTGAATCCCCACTGAGGTGCCATATCTTCACCTGTCTCGAAAGTTGTTGAATCAGAGACAGCACCTGTCTTAAATAACCATCCGATAGGAAGAGCACTTTCATCAAATTTCTCCATGAAAGGGACACCATAACCTGTATGAAATGTCAAGGTCTTAGACCATTCACTACACGACGTTTCTGAACATCTTGAACGAACCTGCACATCCATATCTGACTGAGTGGGTAGATTCCTGAGAGTATAAACCATTTTATTGGTAGTTATCGGTTCACACCATGTGCTCTCTGATGATTTCTTATAACGGATTTCCCATGTATCTTCTTCACCTTGGCTTTTCCATATAATTTGTGCGTGATCCCCTATAATTGTACTATCAGGAGCTTCAAGGTAGATCGGATAATCACATTCATTCTTATGCTCTACCTTTATATTCTCCACATTGAGTGTAGCAGCAGCATAACAGTGCCAATATAAGTGAATCTTCACTTTCTTGCCTGAAAACATGTTGAATGGAGCATATAATGTTACATAAGTATCCTTAGTAGCGAATTTTGGTGCATTACCGGCACCTATACTCTTTATATTATAATATGTTTTTCCGTCATTCGAAACCTGAATGTAAAGAGAATCATCATCTTCCCATGAATTATATGGAGAAGTAGTCCGGTTAACATATTGTGTCATATTTATGTCCATAAGAACACGGTTCGATCCTTCTGACAAATATATCCAAGGTGATTCTATCGAATTGATAAGTCCGCTAGAGGAATTCTTTCTGGAAATAGCACAGCTTAAATGGAGATCTCTTTCCAGTCTAAACAACCCTCCCGTTACATTCCATCCGGTAGGAGCTGAGTAGCTTAGCATTTTGCTGAAATCAGGAACGTAAGGAACCTTACCTGATGTCAACAAACTGGCTGGCGCATAAGTTGTGGAGTAGTTCCCTTCATTATCATAACTCCAGGCCTGAATATAATATAAGGTATTATCTTTTAAGTTATTGACAGTTATATTATCATTTTCAGCACCATTATAAATTATATGTCCACCACCTGGAATACTATCGCCAATGTTGTAAGTTCCTGCAGGTTGCCCGAATACACCTGTCCCGTCATAATAGCCACCATCATCTGACCATGTGGGTTCTGTCGTCTCTGCAATAAGGACTTTATTTCCTTCTGGGTTTCCTTTTACATTTATTTTTATCGAAGCTGTATCAACATCAATAACATTTAATGAGTTTGGTGAAACTGGCATCGTAGCTAAACCCGATGTAAGAGGGTTTTTCGTATTATACTTAGGACCAAACATACATAAAGAGTTTACGCCAAATACATGAATATAATATTTTGTCCCGCCAGTAAGGTTTTCTGCAGTTTTAAATGTTGCAGTCGTATCGTATGAAACAACCTGTGCATCTCCAATCGAATCTTTAACACTATAAAATTGATCATTAACAGGTAGATCTTTTAATGATTCCGATTTACTTATAAGTGTAAGGTAATGATCCGCGTCTGTATATTTGTCAAAAATGCCATTGATCTGTGTGCTGGAACTGAATATCTTCAGATTCGTGGGCTGTCCGGTCGGAGAACCACAATCAGCCGGTGGCGTAAACGTATAAGTCTGCCCATCTTGTGGATAACAAGTATTTATCCATTTGATTGAGTTATCACCATTCGTAGATGTAGAAATATCTGTATAAGAATCAGTTGATGATGTTATAATCTGTCGATCATTGTTTAATGACCCTTTTATGCCTATTTTTAATAGCATGTAACTGTTTGATTCTTGACCCGTCTGCCAATGTTTGAATACGATATCAATTTTGCCAGTTGTTTCATGCAAACGGAACTGTAGCTGAGCTGTATCAACCGGATCTTCAGCCAACCGGTCTGTTAGTCCAAGATCTTTATATTGTACAACTAAGGTACGGTTGGGTTCTTCTCCTATAACCTTATAGCTTAATTCCGTTGTCGGTATTCCATAGATCTCACCAATAGAAGTTGCACCAACAACGTTCACATTCGTTGAACTGCCCAATGCTTGAAAGGGTACACTCGGATTTACAGTTATATCGCCATTACCTAAAACCAAGTATCCATTAGCTGCTACAGAAAACTGATTCATCATTTTATTATTAAACTTGAAATCAAACCCGATAGGGAATCCTGCTGATGTTACTTTTTTCTTATTGGCATAGTTACTACCGTCAAACACTACACCATTTAGCGTATTTCCCTGAATAGCAGAACCAATTATAGTTCCTCCTGTAATTTCTTCGTATGATCCGCAAGAAGCTTCAACATCATAAACCATCATTGGCTGAGCATGTCCTGAAATAAATACGAATATGCTTATAACGAATAAATAGATAATCTTTTTCATGCTTAAAAGTGTTTGTGTTAATTATTTAATGTAGAAACGTATTTCTTCATTCGTAGATTTTGTATGTAAAACAGCAATAAATGTTCCATTCTCCATACTAGAAGCATTCCATCTCAAGCTCTGATTGCCTTCACTCATATCTTCACTTGATATAGATGCAACCTTCTGACCGGCAATAGAATATATTGTTATATTTGCTGGTTCATCTTTTAATGTCTTATAATTGAAAACGACATTATGTCCGGAAATATTTGCATTAAATTTATTGTCTTCCTTGTTGTTTCTTATACTGGTAGGAATGCCGAAGGTTCCGTCTGCATTCAACCATTGCATGAATATTCCGGCCTCTTTCGTGTCATCTCGTATCTCTTTCCATGAAATCAACCAATGATTGTTATCTTGCAAACTATATGTTTTCAAGTTAGATTTTTCTGTATCTGTTGTGGTAAATGGAATAGAGCAGGATAATGAGTCGCCGTCTTTATCGAATTTTTGAAAATATGATTGTACATGTCCATATCCAGTACTATTCATATAAAACACAGCAATATTATCGTTATCTGCTTTTTGTATCGATTCGTATCCATAACTTGAAACATCCTGTATTGGAATCACAGCTTTTCCATCTTTCCCCCATAGTAATTCACCCTCTGAAGAAAGTTTTTGCATATATATTCCCTCATTGGTCTGTAATGTTTGATTCTTTTGGCTCCAGATAGCATATATATTACCGGTTTTATTATCCAAGAGAACAGACGGACTCATGCATGAATAATCACTTGCATTGCTTAATTTAGTTCCTTCAATACCTGTTGAAAATCCATAACTTCCATCTGATTTTATATAAGATACATAATTTGAATAGCTACCGGTATATTCCCGATCATCAAACCAACTTACAAGAACTCCCTCGTCAGGACCGGCGGTTGCCTTGACATTGGTCTGTAGAGGCATATCAGGGAACCCCCCTCTATATATTTTTGTATCCGAGGTCCATGCTGAAGAGCCATCAGCATTGATTTTGCGTGCCATCAGATTTTCGTTTGTGCCTACTGTGTACACAAGAACAGTTTGATTATTCCCGGTATAAACAAGACGCGGATATTCATAAGTTTTTTCTTTGTCAATCAGTTGTATTGGTTTTTCCCAAAGAAATTTTCCGTCTTTTGATAATCGGTAAATAGCAATCTGGCTGAGATTTCCATTATCACATTCATAAGCGAATTCATAACTTCCATCATCAAGTGCAGCAGTACACATCACAGCTTCAAATTCATGGGAGCCCCCTTGATCAAGGTTGACACCTTTACCGTCCCACAAGATTTCACCTGTAGGTGAAACTTTGTAAATTGTGTAACTTAGATATTCCGCATCACTTGGAGAATTGCGACAGTCACAAACGGATATAATGGCATTACCATCATTATCGATCATCAGATGCTGATTGACCATCGTCCAGCTTGTGTTTCTCTCTTGTGAAATAATCTTTCCCATATCAGGAAGAATTTTGTTCCCATTCTTATCAAGAATCTGTATTCTGTAAACAAAAGAACCAATGTCCTTGGTGGGAGTAAGGAAGCATATATAAGTTATACCATCCTTGTTTGTCTTTACTTCATAGTCATAACTTTCTTGACCAGATACCGTAATCCGATTGTTCTGCCCGGCATCGTTACTCCATTGTGCAAAAGCTGTTATAAAGCTCAAGACAATAACTAATGTAATTAATAATCTCTTCATTTTTTTGTGTTTTGTGTTGACTTGTTATCTTAATGCTATCTTTGCAATACAACTCGATTCTTCCTTAATAATCTTGATTATATAGATATTGTTTTTAAGTGATGCGAGAGAAATTTCTGTTCCTCTTGAATCAATCAAACATCTACCATCACTGGAACAAACGATAAATCTTGCACTTTTTGTTTGGTCTGTCAGGCGTACTGTTTTGTTGAATGAATTATATGTATATATGTTATCTGTAGAATTTTGTTTGATAGAAGATGGATTTAAGCACGTGGTAAAGAAGGTTCGGCAGCCAAAGCCATTAATCTCATAGATTTGGTCAATCAGGGAATTGGTGTCAGAATGCAATAAAACAAAACCCTTAGGTTGCAATATTCCATCCCCCCAATCGTCTGTTACTTCCATGCAGTATGTCTTATTCATATCCAATGTTATCGTATCCTTTTGTTCTGTCACCACACCGGCAGAAAAAGGTCCGAATTCTTTGATGATATTTCCATCTACATCCTTAATGTAGAAATGATTATCGTCAGCATACAGATCTGTTTGCTGATCAATGTATATAGTTGATGTAGTGACGATTGGTGATGAGTATTCACCGGTTAACTCATTTGAACTTATACTCTGTCCATTGATATTGTTTAAAATGATACTATATGAGGTCTTATTGGGTATAGTCTCTTGTTCAAAAGGAATTTTTATTTCTTTCTCACCGAACGAAGGAATGCTGTAATCACAAACGACACTTTGCGTCTTATCGTTAAGCGTTATATCAAACTTTGCTGAGGTAATTGCTTTATCAGACAGATTCTTTACGTAGACCTCAAAGAAATGATAACCATAACGCGCACCTATATTCATCTTAGGTTCTGATAGCGTTGCACCTAATACCTTATCATAATTATTATATAAAGGTTTATTACCTGTCACATTCAGCACATCTGTTTTTCCATTTGTTACAAAAGCAATCACTTTAATATCTTCCGGTTTTACTATTACCTTGTTTACGTCATCCGGCAATTGATAAACATAATCTTTCTCAAAATAATTTCCTTTTTCCGGTTTTGTCAAGGTATCTCCCCAAACAGGCGTGATATATCCTCTTAGCGCATGCTGATGCACATACTCATCACCCATATTTCCACCATTCTGTGGCCCTAATATGTTATCTTGTGTCCATACAATATTAAGTTCCTGATCAGCATCTTGATTTTCGGCTGTATAGTATCCTTCTACATGTATTTTAAGAGAACGCGTAGCTCCATCGTATTCACTTCTTATAAGCAGGTTGACAGGTGCGTCTTCCGAATGAATAGCCTTTACATCTTTAGTCCAATATCCGCGATCAATGATAATAGAGCCGTCTTCACTAAAGGAATGACGGTTTATTGTGCCACAAGGATAACTGTCAATGCCGAATTGATTATTAAGAATTGTCCCCTCTGTTGTTCTAAAATCCGGTTCATCACTTCCCGGAGTTGCGTAATGTCCTGCATGAACAGATATTATATACCCATTGCTCGGTTGAGCCTCGGCCAATGTATTGGCTATTTTATGTCCTTTAGGACAATACCCGCAATGTATACCTGTAAATTCCTCTAGTAAGAATTTCTTTTTTTCCAGAGCCGTTTGAACTTCATAACAATACAAAATACCTGGAAATACAACTAGTAAGACGAATAGTAATAGTTTTCTCATAAATCAACATGTTTTTAAAACCTTAGTTTGTGTTATCGGCGCAAAGTTACTATCGTTGTAGATACATGGTTAATAAATGTTCAAGTAAAACTACGCCAAAAAATTTAATGTTGATATTTTACTACGGCATCATAATTTAAGTATTTCATTATTAATATGATAAATAATCAGTGATAATACTTGCTTTTATGAAATTTTTTCATAATTTTGCACATAATTTTATTGTTTTTATCAAATGAGAAGACGTTTGTTTATTAATTTTATGCTGTTGATGGTATGTTTTCATACTGTTAATGCCGAATCAGACACACAAATAGAAATAATAAGGCAGATAAAGCATGCCCTGAACGAACATCTTGAAAAGAATTCCAATAAGTTTTCTGAAATAAATAAAACCAATTCATTTCTACAGAAAAACAACATTAATGAATCTTCATTTGTTAGTTATGTTAATAGTGTGGGTAATTACTACCATGAACAAGGAAAACTTACTGACGCAATAGAACTTTACTTAAAAGTAATTTCTTACTATGAACAAAAAGGAATGAATTTGTCTGACGATGAAACGAAATCACTCATACAATTTTATATTCCGCTTGGTGCAGCTAATGAGGAGTTGGATTTATGGACACAGGCAATGGGCTTTTATTTTAAAGCACTCGCGTTAGCAAACGGTCATCAATATGATAAATATCGTGCAAGGATTTATACAAATATAGGAAATGTATATTTTGAGAGCAAAGAAATAAACATTGCTTTCAAATATTATATGAAATCGCTTGCTATAAACAAAACTATTAATAACAATAATATAGAACTGGCTTATAATTACAACAATATAGCTGCTATTTATTCCAGCCGTAATCAGCTTAATAAAACTTTGGATTATGCACTTCGAGCTGTACAGCAGCTTGATGCTAATAAAAATGCCTATTTTTATTATTCGTTGCAAACAAATATAGGTGAAGTTTATTTGCAAAAAAAAGATTATGCTATGTCCATGACATATTTAAATAATGCAATGATACACCAACAAAAATTTGGATACAATTCCGATTTGGTGCTAACGTATCTCGAAATTTCCAATCTATTCCGAAAAATGGGGAAGAGTGATTCGTCTTTTGCATACTTAAGACGTGCGTCATTACTTTCGTCCAGATTGAAAAATTCTAATCAGGAAAAGGAAATACAGAAGTTAATGGCTGATTATTATTCATCAAAGTCAAATTACGTGAAGGCTTATCAGGCTCTTTCTAAATATATACTATTGAATGATTCAATAAATGAATATAACGATAACCGTAAGATGAGTGATATGAATAAGGTATATGGCGTTTATAAGAAAAGTCACGACAATGAATTGCTTGTAAAGGATATAACGCTAAAGAAGGAAAAAGCCGAAAAAAAATGGATAGTAACGGTTGTTTTTGCTTTTTCTCTTAGTTTGATCACAATAATAATGATTTATCGTTTGCGTAATCTTAAACAAGAACGCCAAACGCAATTACTTTTGGGAAGTAATAAAGAAAAATCTCTGGAGAAGGAGAACATGTACCATGCTAAAATGATGGATGAATTGAATAATGTTTTAGATCAGAGAAATAGAGAACTTACGGCATATTCTTTACATGTAATGAAAAACAATCAAATGATGGATGAGATAGACGAAGAAATCAAACATCTAATGATTGTATTAAGTGCAAGGGATAAAAAAGAATACAAGAACGTAATACAAAACATTCAGACAAAGTTACAGATTCATAATTCCATGAATAGTTACAATGAGTTTAAGTACTATTTTGAACAGGTTCATCCATCCTTTTATAAGAATCTTGAAGAAAGATGTCCAGACCTCACCATTAAAGAAAAAAGGCTATGTGCTTTTTTAAGACTTGGCTTATCTACAAAAGACATCGCCTCAATTACATTCACGGAGGTTAGAAGTGTTGAATCAGCAAGAAACAGACTCCGAAAGAAATTGGATATAGCAACTGAAGAAAATTTAATAGAATTCTTATCACAGAATTTTAAGGTGTGAAAGGACTGAAATCATCTGCGAATTCAGCCTAATTTATTCTCGTCTAACCTTTCAGGATCGTACAACTTGTTGATTATTAATATTGCGATATAGTGCTGCTTTAGTCTCTGTATCATGTATCATTTGCGTATATTGAGAATATCATCAGATTTCTACACCATAATCACAGGTAACAACAACCCTTCAGCCGGAGACTTTGAATATCAATAAATTATGAGTGGCTGAAGGGTTGTGATGAATCTCCAACTTATCTAAATTAAGTTCTATTTCTTACCCCTATGATCCTGTCGCTAATCAAAATATATTTGTAATTATTTTGTAATTTCGCTCATTTGCAGTAACTTCGCAGCATGAAACAGGAAATCAACGATTTTGAAATAATGGCGCCTGTCGGCTCACGCGAGAGTTTCGCTGCTGCCATACAGGCTGGTGCCGACAGCATATACTTCGGGATAGAAAAACTGAATATGCGTGCACATTCGGCAACGACATTCACCATTGATGATTTGAAGGAGATTGCTGCTACATGTAACGAACACCGCATCAAGAGTTATCTCACGGTCAATACAATCATCTATGGTGAGGATATTCCCCTGATGCATGAGATTATTGATGCCGCATATAAAGCTGGCATATCGGCTGTCATCGCCAGTGATGTAGCTGTCATGAATTACTGTCAGAAGGTGGGGCAGGAGGTACATTTGTCCACTCAGTTGAATATAACGAATATAGAGGCTCTGAAGTTTTATGCGCAGTTTGCAGATGTCGTTGTGCTGGCCCGAGAACTGAATATGGAACAGGTAGCTGAGATTTATCATCAGATATGTGAACAGAATGTTTGCGGACCGAGCGGAAATCTTATACGTATAGAGATGTTCTGTCACGGAGCACTTTGCATGGCGGTGAGCGGCAAGTGTTATATGAGTCTGGATAATGCCGGTCATAGTGCCAACCGCGGTGAGTGTCTGCAGATATGCCGCCGTTCATACATCGTGACGGATGCAGAGACAGGCGATCAGTTACAGATAGATAATAAATATATCATGAGTCCGAAGGATCTTAAGACCGTTCGGTTCATTGATAAGATCATGAAAGCAGGCGTAAGAGTATTTAAAATAGAGGGTCGTGCGCGTAGTGCGGAATATGTTTACACGGTGGTCAGATGTTATAAGGAAGCCATTGCATCGGTACTCGATGGTACATTATCTGAAGAGAAGAAGGACGGATGGGACGAACGGCTGGCAACGGTGTTCAACCGAGGCTTCTGGGATGGATATTACCAAGGTCAGCATCTTGGTGAATGGAATAAGAACTATGGCAGCTGTGCAACAGAGAAGAAAGTATATGTGGGCAAAGGTGTAAAGTATTTCTCGAAACTCGGAGTTGCGGAGTTTGCTATCGAGGCATCTGAAATCAGCGTCGGCGACAAACTACTTGTCACGGGGCCTACAACGGGAGTGGTGTATCTGGATGCCACGGAGATACGATATGATCTAAATTCAGTGGAGACTGCCCATAAGGGTGAACGCATCTCTCTGCCTGTGCCTGACAAGGTGCGTCCGAGTGATAAATTATTCAAACTGGTTAAACAAGAAATGAAATGACTATAAACGAAGAACAAGACGAAATAATCGAGGAGTTCAGTGACTTTTCCGATTGGATGGATAAGTATCAGTTACTTATCGACCTTGGCAACGGTCAGGAAACGTTGGATGATAAGTATAAAAACGAATCGAACCTCATTGACGGCTGCCAGAGTCGCGTGTGGCTGCAAGCTGATTACAATGACGGTAAGATAAACTTTACTGCAGAGAGCGATGCTCTGATCGTGAAGGGTATTATCGCATTGCTGATAAGAGTGCTCTCGGGTCATACCTCTGACGAGATATTGGATACCGACCTCTATTTTATTGATAAAATAGGCCTGAAGGAGCATCTCAGCCCTACCCGCAGCAACGGTCTGCTGGCAATGGTTAAGCAGATGCGTATGTATGCCTTGGCATTTAAGACAAAAGAACAATCATCATAAATACTATGAGAACGAGATTATTGACATTTATGACCTTATGCCTCTTGTCCGTTTCGGCAGTTAAGGCGCAGTGGACTTATGATTTACAGATTGGTATAACAAAAAACCAGATTACTACTGATGGTGCCATTCTAAGTAATGGAGATCACGTGCCAGCCAAAACTAACTGGGGATATGGTTACCGACTTGGGTTCATCGGTCGCTATGTCACAAAATTCAATATGACCGTCGGTTCCGGAATAGCAATAGGAGAGGAGCGTAATGAGAAGGTATTCGGATTGGCATCAACAGGGTATTATTATAATATGGAGTTGCAGCATATCGAATATTTCCATGTGCCGCTCATGCTGGGATATAATATAAACCTAGGTGATTTGGTCATACGTCCTGAGGTGGGCGTGTTTGGCAATTACAACTTTGGAGGTAGGGAGATTATGTACGGTTTCAATAATAAAAATGACATTATAGATAAGGACATCAAGGTGAACCCGTTTAAGAATGCAGGCGAGGGATATTACCGTTCGTTCGAACGATTCGATTATGGATGGGCTGCCGGTTTGACACTTCAATACGATGGTATCGGTCTGAATCTCTATTATGAGAAGGGTAAGCATAAGATGGGTGGCGATTATCTGAATGTGAAAACTTCCCTTTGGAGCGGTTCGCTTGTCGTTTCCATGTAATTCCACCTGTCAGAAATTCCATTTCAACTGTATGTCGGCGTCTGTCTGTGAAGAGTGGTTTATCTGCTGCAGACCACTGCTGATGTGGTCACGGTCAAAATAATCAGTCACTCCGACTTTGGCTATAAGCGTCATATTCTGATTTACTTTTCCTTTCACCGATACTGCGAGTCGCGTACCTTCACCGTAGAATGAAGGGAAGGAGAAGCGGTAAAGCAGTCCATGTTCATAAATACAGACCCGCGAGTCGTAACTGTCAGTGTGGAAATAACCGTAAGTGATGTCGGCACTGAATTTGTTGGAGCGGGAATAGCCAATGTTTTCGTTGATCATATATCCATATTCGTTATGGCTCGCGGTGGATACTTCTGTGCCGTCAATCTGTGTCTGTGACTCGAAATGCTTGTTTATTTTCTTGTTAAACCGAAGTCGTATGCGTTGCTGAATGTTATCGTCCATTGCTGTTTTTAGGCTGTTGTCCTTTTGCTTTATTTTCAGTCTGTATCGTATTTCCATGCCCCATTTCTTACTTTTGTAAGACATTGAAATCAGATTGTCGCAGCCATGCGATGATTCGGATATCTGATACCGCGGCCAAGCGAAGTAGAACCAGTCGGTATATGCCATTATGTTCCATTCATAAGCCGGTCGCCAATTGGCCCCTACATATATTCCGCTCTCATTCTGAATACTGCCGCCTTCACTGAAACTGTTTGAATACAGAGAAGAGTATTTGTACGAATAGAATCGTTGCAATGTCATAAGGTCGAGGTTCTTATTGACATGTATGCTGATATTGTTGAGAGTGGCGATACCTCCGCTGTTGCCTGTGGCTATCTCTCCGTTGAAGATGAAGTAACGACATAAATATCCATAGTCGATACTGCCATTAAAGAACTGTTTCCCGGCAGGATAATACATGCGATAATATGCTGATGTATTGGGTTTCAGTATCCGGTTGAGTATCGTGTATATCGCGGTCATACCGATATGAGCATCCTTATGTCTGATATTGATGTTTCCTCCGAAGTCAGTACTGCTGCAGTTGCCTTTCTTATCTATCTCATTCTGAGTGCGATGGTAGCCGGAGGTGAGTATAGTGGCTAAGGTATTGTCTTTATTCAGCGTACCGTCAAATCTTCGGTAAGACATGTATCCACTCATCGTGATATCCTTTACTACTTCAACCGTTGCCGCCACACCATTGAAGTAATTACTTTCCGATTGTGACGAGTGGGCCGTTATGCCTCTGTTTATCCTGCCAAGCGACGACAAGGTCGCCACTTTGCCAAGGCTGAAATTACTGTTTATCACAAGGCCGAGACCGAAGGAGAGTCTGTAACATCCCAAGGCCAGCGTCTTGATATTGTGCATATTGTTGATAACTAAGTAATAAGAATAATGGTCATACCCCAACTTGTTCTTATCGGCAAAGAAGGGTTCTCCTGCACCTTGCGATCCTACCAGACCGAACTTCAGATAATTACCGTAGCGGTAGCTATAGCGGACAGAATGACGGTATTTATATCCCAGGTAACCGTTGTTATCTCCTTTGCGATCGTAAAAAGGAACCGAAGCTGAGGCAAGAAGTTCCTGTTTCCCATATTTTAAGATGTTATCTATTGAGGGATATTTCTGTTTGTTCACAGTACCTACATATATAAAGTGCATCAGTTTGTGCCGAGTCTCATAGTCGAGCGATTCTATCATAAGCAGTTCGCCGGCTGTCTTCATCTCTCCGTAGGAGTGTATATATGCCTGAATTTCTTCTATCTGTTTGTCTGTAAGGAATGGTAGTTGTCCTAACTCCTCGCGTGTGGCGGTATTGATATTTAACGGATGCTCATGCAGTTCGGTGAGTGTCTCGTATGTGTCCGACCATGTAGCTTCTCCATTTTCATCCACTGCATAATCATCGATGAAGTCATCCCATGATAATGAGTCTTGTGCATACAGGGAACTATTAAATAGGGTTAGCAATAGGGCGAATAATGTCGTATATATGCATTTCATAGTTGCGAAGGTAATAATTATATAACAAATAAATGCTAAAAAATAAGTAAAAAACGTCTATTGTGGAATAATCTTACTAATTTTGCCCTTCAAATGAGAGTAAGAGGTTTTATCATATTGTTTTTTCTGATATTCATATCGTTTGCTGCTGAGGCACAGAATCAGACTCCGGTGGTCAATCCTGAAGATAAGCCCGTAGATATGAACAGCCCTACGTTTGTACCAATGCTTAAGGTAGGAAAGTGTCTTCAGAATAAAGATACAATTCCTTATGTAGAGCTCAGTCCCGTATTCGTTTATCCCCGCTTGGTATTCCGCAATGCCGAGGAGCAGATGCGCTATAACCGTTTGGTGTATAATATAAAGAAGGTGCTACCTATTGCCAAAGAGGTGGATGCCATCATTATCGAGACGTATGAATATTTGGAGACTTTGCCTAATAAGAAGGCTAAGGATGAGCACATGAAACTGGTCGAGAAGGATATTAAGAAAGAATATACGCCGCGTATGAAAAAACTGACATATTCTCAGGGTAAACTGCTTATTAAACTGGTGGACCGTGAGTGCAACTCTTCTTCATACGACTTGGTCAAGGCATTCTTAGGATCGATCCGTGCAGGATTCTATCAGGCTTTCGCCTGGGTGTATGGTGCAAGTCTTAAGAAGGAATATGACCCAGATGGCACCGACCGACTCACTGAGAGGGTGGTGCTGATGGTTGAGGCCGGACAATTGTAGGCCTGCTATCTCTCCGAATAAATAACTTGTATCAATGTCTGACCTACTGCAAGCATGGTGTTGCGGTCGATATGTGCCATGTCATCGCTGACAGTATGCCATGTCGGTCCGAAACTGCTTGCTTCGCAGTCCTTATAATAAGGTATGATATCTATTGTTGGTATATGTGCTATCTCATTGATAGGCCCGTGGTCATCTGTAATCATGCCACCGTCGGCATCAGGGAAATAACCACCGTAACCTACAATCTTGGATGCTGCCCATACTTTGTCTACAATTCCTGAGGCATATTGTTTAGAAACTCCTTCGCGGAAGAACTGTGCTCCTTGGCCGCCCACCATATCGAGAAGAATACCGAAACGTGCTTCATAACCTTGTTTGTGAGGATATCTCGACCAATACTGAGCACCTAATGCCCATGTGCTTGGGTCATCCTTACTCTTGCTCCACTGAGGTGTTCCCCAGTCTTCGGCATCAAGACAAATGAAATCGATGCCGATATTCAGTTTCTTGTAGATGTTTATCTGTCGGGCAATCTCCATCATAACGGCCACTCCGCTGGCACCGTCGTTTGCTGCCATCACCGGTTCGTGCCATTTCGTACTGTCAGGGTCGTTATCCGCCCATGGACGGCTGTCCCAATGGGCACAGATAAGTATGCGGGTAGTGAGTTCAGGACGATAAGAAGCAATGATGTTTGTACTCTTTAACGATGTGCCGTCGTAGCCTTTCAATGTGGCATTCTGACGTAGCACTGTGCAGCCGGAACTTTCAAATTTGGCTTGAATGTAATCTACGCATCTGCTGTGGGCTTCGGAGTTCATCGTTCGTGGCCCGAAATCGCACTGCTGCTTGCAGAATAGGTAGGCACTGTCTGCATTGAATGCAGGACCAATCTGCTTGGTTAATGCTGTTGTATCGACATCACTGCTATTGTCAGCATAACAACTCGGCCATGCAGTATAGCCTACGGCGGCTATCGTAACAAATGCGATGACAACAGATAAAGATATCAGGTGTTTTTTAGAATGTTTCATCTTTTGCTATTTTGTACTTGTGACATAATACGAAGGAAGTTACCACCCCAGATCTTCTGAATGTCAGTTTCGTTATATCTTTTTTTCAGCAGTTGACGGGTGAAATTGATAAGTTCCGATGAGTTGGCTAAACCGGGTACACCACCGTCACCATCGAAGTCTGTTCCTATTCCTACATAATCTATTCCCATGATGTTGATAGCATGGTTGAGGTGAGCCATGAAATCTTCGATGGTTGCTTGACCATCTTTACGGAGAAAACCGTGATAAAGAGTCATCTGGGCAACACCTCCATGCTGTTTGAGTGCGATAAGCTGTTCATCGGTAAGATCACGTGGTACGTCGCATAAAGCCCGGCATGAACTATGGCTGCAAATGATAGGAGTGCTGCTTATCTCGAGAGCGTCGTAGAAACTCTTGTCAGAAGCATGACTTAGATCAACCATTATTCCCAGGTTATTCATCTCACGTATCACGTTAGCACCAAATTGGCTCACACCGTCGTAGGTGTTGCAACCCCGGGCACTGTCGCAGATGTCATTGTCGCCATTGTGGCATAGTGTGATATATACAACACCGCGTGTGGAGAAATGTTTCAGATTTGATATATTACCGTTGAGGGCAAGACCATTTTCGATACCGAACATGATGGATTTACGGTTATGGCGTTTGTCCTCATAAAGATCGAAAGGAGTGCGGGCAATACTTATGTATTTGTTGTTGTGTGACACGATTTTCTCTATCTTGTCGAAAATAAGGTTGGCGTAGTCAGAAGGAGTAATTTGTTCCATCTGAACCTTCGACGAGAAGGTCTCGCCAAGCTTTGGTTGTGGCAGGTAAGCCACCATGATCGTGGCGTCCTGATGACCCTCATTCATCTTTTCGAGATCCACAAGAATGCGTGGATCACGTTGGTCGAAATGTATTCCTTGAGGGAAGAACATAGGCGTGTCGCAATGTGTGTCCAAAGAGAGAATACGCTTATGCAGTTCCTTTGCCTGAGAGAAATTTCCTGCTTCGGCTATCAACCAGTCAAAAAGAGGTTTGCCTTCGGTGAGACATTCCGGATGCCATTGCACACCAATGATAGATTTAAATTCGCAACTCTCGATAGCTTCAATAGTTCCGTCGGGTGCTGTTGCACTTATTTTAAATCGCTCTCCGGGTTCACTGACAGCTTGATGATGGAATGAGTTGACCAGCAGTTTCTCTTTATTATAGATACTAGAGAGTGTCGTATTTTTATTGATATTCACCGAATGACTGGGGATACTCCGGTCAAGCTCCTGACTATGCTTGATAGTCGGGTTGCTGATATCCTGATAAATTTTCCCTCCCAGTGCACTGGCAATCATCTGAATGCCACGGCAGATACCGAGGATAGGAATCTGGCGGTTGTATGCCAGATTGATGAGAAGCAGTTCGGGCAGATCGCGTTCTGAATTAATGCCATGCAACTTTGGTGATGGCTCTTCACCCACCAACAAAGGATTCATGTCACCTCCTCCGCTTAGCAGCAGACCGTCGATATTTTGCAATGTATTTACCATCGTGTCACGGCTGGTCGATGGAGGTATTATCAGAGGGATTCCTCCCGAAGCAATAATTGACTCATAATAACCACGGGCAAGCTCGCAACCTTTGTCGCCGAAATTGCCTGTAATGCCGATAACCGGTTGTTTGTTTGATTCGGGGAATACCGAATATATATCGTTTAGTTTCGATTGCCAATCAAACTGATTCATCATTGATATTTACGTTTTGGATTTTTTGGAAACCAACCTTTATTCACTCTTTTTTTCTGTTCGAAGATCTCACCGATAGACCACAGACAGGTAGCACCGAGTACACCTAACAATGCTGACCAGAATATGTCGGCTATGAAAAGAGCCACTACCACACATGCGATACCGGTCAGAAGAAATAACGGCCAAAGTCGTGTGCCGGTATAATATTCTGCTTTGATGACTACGGGATGGAACACACCTATTATAATGAAGGTGGATACGGCGAGGATGATTCCGGAGAAATTAAAATGCATGGTTATATTTCTGCGTCGTGGATGACAGGGATCTCGCGTTTAATACTCTGTTCTAGTGATATAAGTGTTTCTGTTGCTACTACGCCCTCAATGCCCTGCATCTTATTGTTGAGCAAGTCCATCAGCTGTTCATTGTCTCGGGCATAAAGCTTGACAAGCATTGTATATGACCCAGTGGTGAAATGACATTCTACAATCTCCGGTATTTCAAGGAGACGCTCCACGACATCTTTATACATATTGCCTCTTTCAAGCGTGATACCCACGTAGGTACAAGTAGTGTATCCTAAGCTCTTTGGATTGACATCAAAACCGCTTCCGGTAATTACCCCCTGTTCCACCAGATGTTGAACGCGTTGATGGATGGCAGCACGTGACACATTGCATTCGGCTGCTACATCTTTAAAAGGTATACGTGCATTTTTAGATAAAATACCCAGAATCTTTTTGTCAAGATTATCAATTTTTTCCATTCCTATATGTTATTTTTGTTAATATGCTTATATTTTATATGTTGCAAAAGGTAAGCAAAAGTACATATAAATATCGAAATGTAGTTCATATTGTTGCAAAAAAAAGCGGAAATGGTTCCTTTTTGTGAATTACGGAGTCATTTTCGCTTTTTTTAATAAAATTCTGTCATTGATGACAGATCTCTGCAGATTTATTTCTTTTTGCCTTTAGCAGCTTTGCCTATTTTAGCAGAAGTATTGCTTTTAGCTTCTTTAGCACTTACGGTGCTCTTTGCATCTTTAACAGGTGCAGGATTGTCGATACCAACAAGTTCTACCGTGAAGATAAGAGCAGAGAAAGGTTTGATCTTTCCTGCTTCACGCTCTCCGTATGCAAGATCCTGAGGTATGAAAAGCTGCCATTTGCTGCCTACAGGCATCATGGTAAGAGCTTCTGTCCACCCCTTGATAACCTGATCGCAACGGAATGAATAGCTTCCGTCCTTCTGTTTTGCAGAAGAATCAAAAACTGTACCGTCGATGAGTTTGCCTTCATATTTCACTTTTACCTTGTCTGTCTTCTGAGGAGTAACTCCATTGCCCTTTACAAGAACCTTATATTGGAGTCCGTCAGGGAGAACGTTTATACTGTCTTTTTTTGCGTTGGCAGCGAGGAATGATACACTTGCATCACGGTTGAGACCGTACAGTTTCTCATTCTTTGCTTTCTTGTCTGCTTCCATTCTTACTGTAAAAAATGCTTGAGCAATAGAGTCCTTCATAACGCTATGGTTAGACATAACTGCATCGCAGAAACCCTTCTGGAAGAGTGCCTCAACCATAGAATCGGGTGAATTTTTCAGTTCTTCGCTAATACCCGGCAGCATTTTTTCACCTACCTGTGAGGCAATTTGATAACCTGCCAGACGAGCCTTCATCTTTGAGTCACCTTTTGCCTTAATAGCTTCAGAATAACCGGCAATGAAATCAGCGATGTTGGTTGTATCTACGCCAAACTGCTGTTTTAGATAAGGCATAAGACCGTTTGTGACTGACATACCGGCAGCGTAGCTGATTGAGTCGGAGGAAGTCTTTAACTCAACTGGTGCAGGAACGGCTGCTTTTACTTCCTGCTTTTTCTTGTCTTTTGCTTTTGTTGTGTTGAATGAAGCACTCGCTATGATTACAAGTGCAAACAAAATAATCTTCTTCATGATTAATAATTAAATTATTTATCGATAGAAAGTAACTGTACCTTAAAGATAAGTGTTGAGAATGGTTTGATCTGACCAGCCTCACGTGAACCGTAACCTAGCTCCTGTGGAATATAAACTTCCCATGTAGAACCTACAGGCATGTGGGTAAGAGCGATTGTCCATCCCTTAATCACCTGATTAGCACGGAATGCAGCAGGCTGCTTGCGTTTGTAAGAACTGTCGAACACCTTACCATCAATGGTGCGGCCTTCATACTGTACTTTAATCATTGAAGTGTCTGATGGAATTTCACCCTTGCCTTCAACTATAACCTTATACTGAACACCGTTGGCGAGTGTCTTAACACCAGCCTGCTTAGCATTGTTAGCAAGCCATTTCTCACCTGCAGCCTTGATAGGACCATATTGAGACATCATGTTCTTTGTCTTAATTGCTTCCATTTTAGATTGAGCAATTGCTGTTGCCTGCTGAACTGTCATGAGAGATTTCTTTTTAGTAGTACCACTAACGAAACCTGCGAGGAAGTTTTTCAGAGAGATAGTCTTGGTTGAGTCTTCACCGAAGATTTCATGATTAATACCTTTAACCATCTGATTGGAGATCTGCTGACCGATTTGGATACCTGCATAGTATGCAGCCTTCTTCTTGTCGTCGCCGGCATTTGCACCTTCGTTAAGACCTTTGATGAACTCGTCCATGTAAGTAGTGTCCACGCCCATGCGCTCTACTAAATACTCTTTCAGACCTTGAGTCTGAGCCATACCGATAGCGTAACTCAGAGAGTCAACATCATTCTTAAGATTTGCCTTAGGAGTAGAATTGCCGCATGATGCTAATGTTGCGGCAGCAATAGCTATTACAGCTAAAATACTGATTTTTTTCATTTTGTTTTTATTGTTATTATTATAATACTTCAATTAATTCCACATCGAATACGAGTGTTGAATAAGGAGGAATTGAATTGCCTGTACCACTTTCACCATATCCCAACAGATAAGGGATAAAGAAACGGTATTTTGCACCTTCGTTCATCAGCTGCAGACCTTCTGTCCATCCCGCGATAACTTGATTGAGAGGGAATACAGCAGGTTCTCCACGTTGCAGGCTACTGTCGAACAGGGTACCATCGATAAGCATTCCTTCATAGTGGCATTTTACCTGGTCAGTAGCTTTCGGCTTCTTACCTGTGCCATCTTGTAACACTTTGTATTGCAATCCGCTCGGAAGTGTTATAACTCCTTCTTGGTTAGCATTCTCTGCAAGGTATTTTTCACCGTCTATTTTTGCAGTTTTTCCTGCTTCAGCTTTTTTTGCATTTAGCTCTTGTTCCTGTTTTGCGAAAAAATCTTGCACAATTGTTTGCGCTTCCTGGTTAGATACTTTCAATTCATTGCCTGCAATCACATCTTTGATGGCTGCTGCGAAATCATCAATATTCAACTCGCTTGCACCCATTTGTGCCAATTGTCGGCCTATGCCCAATCCTAAAGCGTAACTTACTTTTTCCATACTTTATTTCATACTTAAATTTAAAAACGTGCAAAGTTAACATTTTTATTTGGTAGAACTGCTCTATTTGTCGAAAAATTAGTAATTTTGTAGATTCTTAATATCTTTGAACATGACGAAAATAGTAGTATTAACAGGTGCTGGCATGTCGGCTGAAAGTGGATTAAGTACTTTCAGAGACGCAGGGGGACTTTGGGAAAACTATCCTGTGCAACAGGTAGCCTCTCATGAAGGATGGGAAAAAGATCCTGTTCTGGTAAATAATTTTTATAATATGCTTCGCAAAAAACTTGTTGACGCTCAGCCAAATGATGGTCATAAACTCGTGGCTAAGCTTGAGGAAAAATACGAAGTGACGGTTGTTACCCAAAATGTAGACAATCTGCACGAGCGTGCCGGCAGTAGTCATGTAATACATTTGCACGGTGAACTGATGAAGGTATGTTCAAGTCGTGACCCGTATAATCCTCATTTTATTAAAGAGCTAACTCCTGGTGATTGCGAGGTTAAAGCTGATGAGAAGGCTGATGATAATTCTTTACTACGTCCGTTTATAGTTTTCTTCGGCGAGTCTGTGCCAATGATGGAACCGGCAGCGGAGGCGGCTCGACAAGCAGACATTTTTATCATTATAGGAACTTCTCTGAATGTGTATCCGGCCGCAGGTCTGATAAATTATGTACCGGCGGATGCATCTATATATGTTATAGATCCTAAACCCGTACGTACGAGTGGTTACCGTCAGGTGAAACAAATCTTAAAAGGGGGAAGTGAGGGAATGAAAGAATTTATGAATCATGAATTATTAAATAATACGATTCTTTTCAACCAATTGCAAAACGGAGAGAGCCGATAAAATTAAAAAAATCAAAATCGACATAAATTCTCTTTTTTCTTATATGATTGATAGCTTACTTATCAAGAAAATGACTACCTTTACAAACATAAACTATTAATTGTTATATAAATGGGACAGGTAGTACAAATCCGTTGTAAGAATAATAATCAAATTAAGAAATTTAGCATTGGAAGTCAACTTTTAGATATATTCCGTGAATTTAATATTGAGATGCCTTATGGGCCTATTAGCGCAAAAGTAAATAATAAAGTAGAGGGACTCCACTACAGGGTATACCATAATAAAGATGTGGAATTCCTTGATTTGCATTCACCTTCGGGACTCCGAACTTACACCCGTTCTCTATTTTTCGTATTGTCGAAGGCTGTGGATGATTTGTTTCCTGACAATCAGGTTATCATTGATATTCCTGTATCAAACGGTTATTATTGCAATCTGTTAATAGGTGGTCCTCTGACTTCTATTAACGTGGATAGAATTCGCAAGAGAATGCAGGAAATTATTGATGCTGATATGCCGTTTAAACGTATGGAGTGTACCACTGTGGAAGCAATAAAACTATTCGAGAAACACGGAATGTCATCGAAAGTAAAACTGCTCAAGAGTATAGAAACTCTTTATACAGATTATTATCAACTGGGAGATAGTATCGATTACTATTACGGTTCGCTTCTTACTAGCACGGGTCAGATAAAACTCTTTGGCGTGGAAAAATATTTCGACGGCATATTGCTGCGCATACCTTCGGGTGAAGATCCATCCAGACTTGGTGAACTTATCCCTCAGGAAAAAATGTTTGAGATATTCAAGGAGCATCACAAATGGCAGAATATTATGGGTATCAGCACTGTGGGAGATGTCAACGAATCTGTTCAGAATGGTCTTACCATCACATTGATCAATGTGTCGGAAGCTTTACAGGAAAAAAAGATTTCTCAAATTGCCGATGATATTGCTAAAAGGAAAGAGGTGAAATGTGTATTGATCGCCGGTCCTTCATCAAGTGGTAAAACGACATTCAGCAAGCGTCTGTCCATTCAGCTTATGGCTTGTGGTAAGAAGCCTATTTCTGTATCGCTGGATGACTATTTTCTTGACCGCGACCTCACTCCGAAGGATGAAGAAGGTGATTATGACTTTGAGAGTATCTATGCTCTTGATTTACCTCTGTTCAATTCGCAGCTTAACTCCTTGCTTAACGGTAAAGAGGTGGAACTGCCAAAATATAATTTCCAAAACGGAAAAAGCGAGAAAAGCGGTAGAAAATTACAGTTGACCGAGGATAATATTCTTATTCTTGAAGGCATACATGGCCTTAACCCCAGACTGACAAACGAGATTCCCGAGCAGCGTAAGTTTCGTGTCTATGCATCGGCATTGACCACGGTCTTACTAGATACACATAATTATATACCGACGACTGACAATCGTTTGCTTCGGCGAATCATTCGTGACTATAAATACCGCGGAGTGTCAGCTCAGGAGACCATACGCCGTTGGCCAAGCGTACGTGCGGGCGAAAATAAATGGATATTTCCGTATCAGGAGAATGCCGATGTCATGTTCAATACCGCGATGATATTTGAGTTGGCGGTCATCAAGGCGCAGGCAGAACCGCTTTTGGAACTTGTTCCGGAGAATTGTGATGAATATTCTGAGGCATATCGTTTGCGTAAGTTCTTAAAATATTTTAAGCCGATACCTTTCAGGCAGCTTCCCCCGACATCACTGTTGAGGGAATTCCTTGGTGGAAGCTCTTTTAAGTATTAGAATTATAAAAAGCCAGTGGTGGTATTTATCGTCATTGGCTTTTATTATATTCCTATATCAGAAATAATTATCTGACCTGCTTCTAAAGATGAAATAATTATAAAAATCAATCTCCCATGGGCATTTAATAATATACTTTAACATTCTATACACCAATTAGAAATCTAATTTTAGTACTTTTGCAAGAAAATTTCTAGTATCGTATTCACTATGCGCCAAGGGTTAGTTCAAACTCAATTTCAGCAGCAGACATTGTCTCAGACTCTTTCACCTCAACAATTGTTGCAGGTGAGATTGCTAGAGCTTCCTCTTAATGAACTAGAACAGAGAATAAATGCTGAGATGGACGATAATCCTGCTCTCGAATTGGGCGAAACAGGTGAAGATATCGGTGCAGAAGATCAGTTTTCAGATGGAAATGATGATGTTACAGATTCGGAAGAAGACTTTGACATCCAACAGGAAAGGGATGAAAGAATTTCGGCTCTCGATGAGGCTCTTACAAACATGACCTGTGATGATGAAATGCCAGTTTTTGAGAGCTATAAAAAATCTGACGACGATACTGGATATGAAACGATGGTTTATGGTGACTCTGTGTCGTTCTACGATAAGTTGAAGGAACAGATGGCAGAACATGAACTTACTGATCAACAGAAGGAAGTGATGGAATACCTCATAGGTTCACTTGACAATGACGGTTTACTTCGAAAAAGTCTGCCGATAATAAGTGATGAACTCGCTGTGTATCATAATATAGATTCTCCCATAGAGGAGATTGATGTGGTGCTGAAGATATTACAGGACTTCGATCCTGCAGGTATTGGTGGACGTTCGCTTCAGGAGTGTCTTTTATTACAGATTGACCGCCGCGATGATTCACGTATAAAATCTCTGATGAAGAATGTTATCGAAAACCAGTTTGATGATTTCAAACTCAAACATTGGGATAAGATTCAACTGCGACTGGAGCTCAGCGATATTCAGGTAGAGATGCTGAATAAAGAACTTTGTAAATTAAATCCTAAGCCCGGATCGTCGTTAGGAGAAGCTCTCGGGCAGAATCTACAGCAGATTACACCTGATTTCATTATCGAGACACTGGATGATGGAATCGTTACTTTCAGTCTTAACAATGGGAGTGTGCCAGAACTGCATATATCTCAGTCGTTTGCCGACTCGATAAACGAATATCAGAATAACAAGGATAATATGAGTAGGCAGAGCAAAGAAGCTCTGCTATATACTAAACAGAAAATAGATTCTGCACAAGGGTTTATTGAGGCAGTAAAACAACGTCGCCAGACTCTGTATGTTACGATGAAAGCTATAATAGGTCTACAACATAAGTTTTTCGAAGAAGGGGATGAGGCTTTGCTTCGACCGATGATTCTTAAAGATGTGGCAGATAAGGCCGGTGTGGACATTAGTACTGTTTCGCGTGTGAGCAATAGTAAATATGCTCAGACCAGATGGGGTATGTTTCCGCTTAAGTTCTTCTTTAGTGACAGTTATACCACTGAAAGCGGTGAGGAATTGTCAACTCGTAAGATAAAGCTTACTCTTCAGGACATCATCGATAGTGAGGATAAGCAACATCCGCTCAGCGATGATGCCCTGAAAGCAGAGATGGACAAACACGGACTGCCGATAGCACGGCGTACCGTCGCAAAATATAGAGAACAACTAGGAATTCCTATAGCAAGACTAAGAAAATGAAAGAGAAAGATATAATTATGACTGCTCGTGTACTGAGCATGATATTCACCCCATTTTATCTACCTATTGTGGGATTGATAGCTTTATTCGTATTTAGCTATCTTAGTTTGCTTCCATGGTCATACAAATTGCTTGTCTTGTCATTGGTCTATTTCTTCACAGTGTTAATGCCTACTTTTCTTATTCATCTATACCGTAAATATCAGGGATGGTCGCTTATAGAACTTGGTGTCAAGGAGAAACGTATGGTACCTTACATACTGTCAATCGCTTGTTACTGTTGCTGTTTTTATCTAATGGACATGATGCATATTCCCCGTTTCATGGGATCCATATTGATGGCGGCATTGATCATACAGGTGATATGTGCTCTGGTAAATATATGGTGGAAGATTTCCACGCATACCGCCGCCATAGGAGGTGTGGGCGGGGCATTGATAGCATTCTCAATATTATTTATATTCAATCCCATCTGGTGGCTTTGTCTTGTTATTCTATTAGCCGGAATGGTGGGAACGAGCAGGATTATATTGCGTCAGCATAGTCTTGAACAGGTCATTGCGGGTTTTTTCGTTGGGCTCATCGTCTCTTTCTCTTGCATTTTATTCGTATAAATCAATTAATAAAAAATAATATGAAACCATTAGTTAGTATCATCATGGGCAGTACAAGCGATCTGCCTGTAATGGAGAAGGCATGTAAGTTCTTGGATGAGATGCAGGTGCCTTTCGAAGTGAATGCACTCTCAGCCCACCGTACTCCCGATGCTGTAGAGCAGTTTGCTAAAGGTGCTAAGGAGCGTGGTATTAAGGTTATCATTGCAGGAGCTGGCATGGCTGCTGCTCTTCCCGGAGTCATTGCTGCCAGCACCACATTGCCCGTCATCGGTGTTCCTATCAAGGGTAATGTGCTTGACGGAATCGACGCGATGTTCAGCATCATTCAGATGCCTCCCGGCATTCCGGTGGCAACCGTCGGAGTCAATGGGGCTCTGAATGCAGCAATTCTCGCTGTTGAGATTATGGCTCTTGCCGATGAGGAACTCGCAAATAAATTCGCTGATTATAAATCCGGTTTAAGCCAGAAGATAGAGAAGGCAAATAAAGAATTAGCTGAAGTTAAATTTAAATTTAAAACGAATTAGGCATTTAAGGGCTTATAGTCATAAATGTCTTTAATGCCTTCAAAACAAGAAATAAAAATCATGGATCTCTTCAATTATTCCCGTCGTGAATCTTCAGTAGTTCATATTGGTGCTACACCGTTGGGTGGCAATAACCCTATACGTATACAGTCGATGACTACTACATCGACAATGGATACCGACGGCTGTGTCGCTCAGGCTGAACGTATTATCAATGCCGGCGGCGAATATGTGCGTCTCACTACTCAGGGTGTTCGTGAAGCTGAGAATCTGCGTAATATCAATATGAAGTTGCGTGGTGACGGTTATGATACTCCGCTTGTGGCTGATGTTCATTTTAATCCCCACGTAGCCGAGGTGGCTGCCTTGTATGCCGAGAAAGTGCGTGTCAATCCCGGCAACTATGTTGATGCAGCCCGTACATTTCGTCATCTGGAGTATACGGATGATGATTATGCTCAGGAGATCAAGAAAATTGAAGAGCAATTTATCCCTTTTCTTAATACTTGTAAAGAGAACCATACAGCCATACGCATCGGTGTCAACCACGGTTCGTTGTCCGATCGTATCATGAGTCGTTATGGTGATACGCCAGTGGGTATCGTAGAGAGTTGTATGGAGTTTCTGCGAATTTGCAAGCACGAGCATTTCGATGATGTTGTCATTTCCATCAAGGCCAGTAATACCGTGGTTATGGTACAATCGGTGCGTCTCCTTGTTTCCGAAATGGACCAAGAGGGGATGTCTTATCCTCTTCATCTTGGTGTTACCGAGGCTGGAGAAGGTGAGGACGGACGAATCAAGAGTGCTGTTGGCATTGGCGCATTGCTTGCTGACGGTATCGGTGATACTATCCGTGTATCTCTGAGTGAGGAGCCTGAATATGAGATTCCTGTTGCTCGTCATTTGGTAGATTATATTGGTCGTCGTGCCGGTCACATGTTGGTACCAGGGTTGGCATACGAGGGTTTCGATTACCTTCATCCCGAGCGTCGTAAGACTCGTGCCGTGATGAGTATAGGTGGAGAAAACCTGCCTGTAGTTATTGCCGACCGTATGGATGGCGGTGTAAAGTTATCCTCAGAGTTTACGCCTGATTATATCTATTGCGGCAGAGCATTGCCCGAGAAACGTGAGGAATGTGCTTACATCATTGATGCCGATATGTATAATGGAGAGGAAAACACCTATCCTGCATTCCCCTACAATCAGTTGCCGCTTATCTCGGTTGTCAAGGCATCACTAAAGTTTCTCTTTCTGCCATTCGGTGCACCCAGTGACGAATATCTTGCATGTTTGAAACAGCATCCTGAGATTGTAGTTATCAGCCAAAGCAACCATCAGAACCGCCTCGGCGAGCAGCGTGCACTCATTCATGAATTTATGTGCAACGGAATTCTTAATCCAGTCGTCATATTCCAGCATTATCAGCATTCTCAAGAAGAGAAGAGTGACTTCCAGCTTGAGGCTGCTACCGATATGGGACCATTGATGTTCGATGGCCTTTGTGATGGTCTCTATCTCTTTAATAATGGTTCTCTTAGTCATGATGATATCGATGCAACAGCTTTCGACATACTTCAGGCTGCACGTCTTCGTACGGTCAAGACCGAATATATCAGTTGCCCTGGTTGTGGACGTACACTTTATGACCTTCAGGATACTATCCGAAAAATAAAGGAGGCGACAAACGAGTTTAAAGGATTAAAGATTGGTATTATGGGCTGTATTGTTAACGGACCGGGTGAGATGGCAGATGCTGATTACGGTTATGTGGGGGCAGCCCGTGGTAAGGTTAGTCTTTATCGCAGGAAGGAATGTATTGAGAAAAACATACCGGAAGAAGAAGCTGTAGACAAACTTTTACAGTTGATTAGATTCGATTTAAAATAAAAAAATATCTCCTATTTAACCTAATAAATAGAGAGACAGATAAAAGGGGATGCTAACTTCACAGTTTTCATCCCCTTTGACAACTTATTTAAACTAAGGTTAACCTAGAAAGAGCTATCGTAAAATAGGTTTTCCATTGTATGTTATCTGACGTAGAAGTTTTTTACAGTGTGCTGCAATACCTGTAGGTAATGGAGCATAATTTGTCTTTGATGTGAAAGCTTGTCCTCCGTTAGCTGTCATCATCCAGTCGAGCAGTTTCAGTGTTGCTGTGGCTTGTTCCGAAGAACGACCTGCGTAGTTCTGTTCCTTATAAATCAGGATCCAGGTGAAACCTGCTATAGGATAGGCGTTAGCTGATGGAGAGTTGTTGAGCATCACACGGGTATCACTGGGAATATTACTATTACAAGCTGCACTTGTCGATGCTATAGATGCTTTTATGTATTTGCCGGAACGGTTTTGTATCATTGCCGAAGCGATGTGCTGTGCGAAAGCATATTCAGATCCAACATAACCGATAGCACCTACTGTCTGATTGATTGTGCCTGCCACACCAGGGTTGCCCTTTGCTGCAATTCCTGTAGGCCAGTTGATGGTTTTACCTACACCGTATTTAGATTTCCAGAATGGGCTTACCTTTGTAAGATAATCGGTAAACATGTTTGTCGTGCCGCTACCGTCAGAACGATATACCACTGTTATTTTCTGATTAGGAAATTTCACGCCTGGATTCAGTTTCTTCAGAGTAGGATCATTCCAGTTGCTTATTTTTCCTGCGAAGATGTCTACCAAAGCACTTGTATTCAGTTTAATTGATTTTATTCCCGGTAGATTGAATGCTACAACTACAGCACCACTACATGTAGGGATATGAACCACCTGTGCCGGCATCTGTTTCATCTCTTCATCACTTAGAAATGCGTCTGAAGCACCGAAGTCGACAATCTGGTCTTTCAGACTGCGGATACCACCACCGGAACCGATGCCGCCATAAGAAACCTTCACGCTAGTTAAAGATCCGTATTTTACGAATGCTGCGTTATAGAAAGGTTCTGGGAATGTAGCTCCTGCACCCGATATGGACTGTGCACTTACTGTTGTTGTGCAGAGTGCCATCAATGAGATGACAGCAGCTGCTACTAATTTAATTCTTTTCATCATTTTATCTATATTAAATATCATTTTTATTAGAAATTATAACTACAGTTTACCATTAGGTTGGTCGTGGTTTTTGTTCCATCTGCACTAGGGTGTATAACCTGTACGTTAGGTGCTACCATAATACCTTTAACAGGGTTGAATTCCACACCGGCAACGTATGTCTGTCCGTCTTTGGTACCGTTCCAATCCTTCTTCGAAGTCAGGTTGTCCATACGTGCAAATACCGCACTCTTATCACAGATGGCGTAACTACCCCAGAATGATAGACCTGTCAAGTCATGATTCTTGGTCATCTTATTGTTTTTCTGGTAGTTGAACTCGCCTGCAAGTGTTAACTTCTTTCCTTTATAAGCAATAATAGCAGCTAATGTATTCTGAGTCTCGTTCTTTTTCATGTAATCGGTATACAGTCTTACATATAGATTCTTTACAGGCTGATAAGTAAGTCCTAAAGCCAATTTCACGACACTGTCTGATTGCACCTTCTGATAACCTTCACCATTGAGAACCTGAGCGTCGATACTTAACGTTTTGTCAAGCTGCAAGGTTAATCCAACACCGAGGTCGGCACTTGAACCGTATCCATTCTGATCCATAAACGATTTCATCAGATAACGCTTACCCCATGTCTTTTCAGAGAAACTGAATGTTGACGTTCCAATCATACCTAAATCAACTTTTACCATTCCATTTGAATATTCAGCAAAAGCATTCTTTACGTAAGCCGAATAAGCCGAAGGATAAGTTCCTGTATTTGATGTTGTGATGTCGAAAACAACTTTTGCAGAAAAATCCTTGCTGAAGTCGTAGGCATATCCTAAGTAAGCTCTTGAGATTTCGAAAGCTGCGTTTTGCTTACTGTCGTACATACTGTACTTGAAATCTGTAAAGATGGTGGCAATCGGTTTGCCCCCAGCTTTAAACTCATTGCTTGTGTCGTTTGTACCTGCGATGGCTGTTCCGACCATCGTCATACTTAATAATGTGATAAATACCTTTTTCATCTTTGTTCTTTAATTAATTTAAAAATGGTTTATTTAAAAACTCGCTGCAAAGGTATGGGTATGAGATTACAGAATAGTTGCTTTGAGGTTACGTTACAGTGATATAGGAGTTACAAAATAATTACGAAACTATTGTAATAGTTTTGTAATATTTATATCAAACTAACGTAATCTCAAAGCAACCGTTCTGTAATAAAGATTATCGACCTTTGCGGTGTGAATTAAAATAATCAGACATTAATAGTAATATAAAAGATTATGAAGATGAAAAAGAAAGTATTATCGGTAGCATTATTAGCTGTCTCTCTGCTCTCTCTGAGCAGCTGCGGTAACAAACAGAAGACAGCAGAACTTTCCGGTGCGGGAGCAACATTCCCTTTACCTTATTATAACGAATCATTCAAAGCTTATCAGCGTGAAACTGGTGTGAAAGTTTCTTATGGAGGTATCGGTTCTGGTGGCGGAGTGCGTAACCTGACTGACCAGATTGTCGATTTTGCAGGTAGCGACGCTTTCCTTAAAGACGATGAGATGAAAAAATTGCCCGAGGTGGTTCATATCCCTACATGTATGGGTGCCGTGGTATTGGCCTATAAAATTAAAGGGATTAAAGATTTAAAACTTTCAGGTTCGCTGGTTACTGATATCTTTTCCGGTAAGGTCACTATGTGGAATGATGCAAGGTTGAAAGCTGTCAATCCAGGTGTGAATCTACCTAATATGAAGATTGTACCGGTGTACCGTTCCGACGGTAGCGGCACTACAAATGTATTTACCGATTATCTGTCGAAGGTGAGCCCTGAATGGAAAGCTAAATATGGCAGTGGAAAATCTGTCAATTTCCCTGTAGGTCAGGCGGCTAAAGGTAATCCCGGTGTGGCCGGAACTATTGGGCAGACTGAAGGTTCTATAGGTTATATAGGTTCGGAATATGCTTTTGCACAGAATATCACTTATGCTACACTTCAGAACAAGCAGGGCGAGTTTGTCAAACCCGATACCAAGAGTATTTCTGCCGCTGCTGCCGGCGATATGCCTGCCGACACACGAATCATGATAACCAATTCGGATGCTAAAGGTGCTTATCCTATAGCATGTCTGACATGGATCATCGTATATAAGGAGCAGAGTTACGCTGGCCGAAACATACAACAGGCCGAAGCAACTGTAAACCTTCTTAATTATATGCTTGGAAAGGAAGCTCAGGCACGTACAATATCTCTTCACTATGCACCTCTTCCACAGTCGGCTATAGAGATGAGTTATAAGAATCTGAAGACTATCACTTATGATGGCAAGACATTAAGGAAATAATTGATCATGACTTTTAAACAAGATAAATTCAAAATCGTATTGTGGATTACCGCTCTGGTAATCCCTTTCATCTGCGGAGGTATTATCTTGTCGTTGATGATGGACGCTAATCTGGCCTTCACAAAGTTTGGCTTCTTCAAGTTCATCTTCTCCGATCAGTGGAATTATACTCCGGGGCATGAGAGTTACGGTGCGCTGCCTTTCATTACAGGCACTCTGCTCACTACTTTTCTTGCTCTGCTCTTTTGTCTACCGTTTTCTTTGCCGGTGGCTCTGTTTAATGGTGAGTATTATAAAGGTACGAAGATGGCTGCTATTCTCGGTACTGTCACCGACCTACTAGCAGGTATCCCTTCTATAATTTACGGACTATGGGGTTTTTATGTACTACGTCCGTTAGTTGTTATGTTAGGGTTATCCGAACAAGGCTCAGGTATACTCACAGCCGCTTTGGTATTGGCGGTCATGATTATCCCTTATGCAGCATCACTCAGTGCCGAGTTTATCAAGATGATACCGTCAGATCTAAAGGAGGGTGCATATAGTCTCGGTGCTACACGTGCAGAAGTCATCCGTCGTGTAATCTTTCCAGTAGCAGGATCGGGAATTTTTTCGGCATACATTCTTGCGATAGGACGCGCGTTAGGTGAGACAATGACAGTAACGATGCTGATAGGAAATACCAATCAGATGCCGCAGTCGATTGTCGCCACTGGTAATACCATGGCGAGCATCATAGCAAATCAGTTTGGTGAGGCCGACGGGCTCAAGCTCTCATCGCTAATTGCCATCGGACTTCTGTTATTCTTTATCACTGCTTTGATTAATCTTGCAGGTAAGATGCTTATCAAGAGAGCCTCGGTTCAATAAATAGAATTGGAAAATGGAAAGTAATTCAATAAAATTCAGGATATTTAAAAGTCGTTCGATACACACTACGGTATGCATCTTCGCAGCCCTCACATGTGTCCCTCTGTTCGCCATCTTGGGAAAAGTGGTTTATGAAGGATGGAGTCAGATGGGTGCAACGTTTTCAGTAATTTCCAACGGTATACTCGGCACGCTGTTGATGCTGATTATCTCAGTGGTCGTGGCGGTGCCAATTGGCATACTTTGTGGAGTGTATCTTTCTGAAAATAGGGAGAGTCGTGTTGCGCAGATTATCAGTTATATGACTGACCTGTTGCAGGGAACACCCTCCATCATCATAGGTATTATCGTTTATATATGGGTGGTTGTCCCCACCAGAGGTTATTCGGGATTGGCAGGTAGTGTGGCATTGTTTATTATGATGCTTCCGCTCATCATCCGTTCCACTGAAGAAACACTTAAGATGTTGCCCATCAGTCTGAAGGAGGCCGGACTAGCTCTTGGAGGCAGCTATCCGCGAGTGATTCTCAGGGTGCTTCTGCCGTCTGCTTTCGGTGGTGTGTTCACCGGTGTGCTCCTAGCCGTGTCACGTGTGATAGGCGAGACAGCTCCGCTGATGTTTACAGCCCTTGGCTGTTCCATCATACAGTGGGATGTGCGTCGCCCGATGTCGGCTGTTCCGCTCCTTATCTGGGAGTTCTTTAACGACCCGAATATGCAGAACCTCGTGTGGAGTGCATCGTTATTTCTGCTCATCTTCGTTTTATTCCTTAACTTAACAGCAAAATATTTCGCAAAAAAATGGAAAATATAAATAATCCGATATTAGAGATTAAAGATTTATGTGTGTCGTACACCAAAGATGTGATGGCAGTAAAGCATGTCAACGGCAACATTAAAAAAAATGAGATAACTGCCATCATGGGACCGTCTGGCTGCGGAAAAAGTACACTTTTAAGAGCTGTCAATCGTATGCATGAGCTTTATAAAGGTATTATGGTTAGCGGTGAAATATTGCTTAGCCAGCATGATATCCTCACAATGGACCCCATACAAGTGCGCCGTAATATTGGAATGGTATTCCAGCGTCCAAACCCTTTCCCTACGATGAGCATTTCCGAAAATGTGATGGCTGGATATACCCTTAACGGTATTCGTGTATCTAAGTCGCGTAAGAATGAGATTATCGAGAAAAATCTCCGCAGTGTTAGTCTTTGGGATGAGGTGAAAGACTCACTGAATAAGCGTGGTACATTCCTTTCAGGCGGTCAGCAGCAGAGACTCTGTATTGCACGAGCATTAGCTCTCAAACCGGAACTGCTACTTATGGACGAACCGACATCGGCTCTTGACCCAATTGCCACTAATCATATAGAGGAACTGATGAAAGATCTGAAGAAGGAGGTTACTATTATGATTGTCACACATAACATGAGTCAGGCTAAGCGTATCTCAGCTTATTCAATGTTTATGTATCTAGGTGAATTGGTAGAGTATGATGATACGAAAAAGATGTTCGATCATGCTTCAGACCAACGTACACGTGAGTATCTTGTAGGTAAATTTGGATAAGACAGCAATGAAAAAACGTAGTCGCAGCTATAAGCTCTTTTATACAATCATCATCCTGTTCCTTTTGTTTGCAGGATGTTTTGTGCTCTATCAGCACAGTCGTGAACAGTCGTTTCGTGTTGACTTGTTACAATCACAACTGCAGGATTTTAATCAGGAGGTGTATTATATCCTTCAAGACGATAGCATCACTGTACCGAATAAGCAGCAGAACGCTATGCTTAGTCGGTTGGTGAGTCGTCAGAATAAGAGCGGACTGCGACTTACACTCATCAATACAGAAGGGAAAGTCATATATGATTCATTCAATGGTGATTTGCGAATATACGAGAATCATCTCAATCGTGTCGAAGTTCGTCAAGCCTTGGGGCTGGGTACGGGTTTCGATGTCCGTCGTATGTCTAAGACTTTCAAAACGCCGTATTTTTATTCTGCTACATATAGTCCCCCATTGCCGATAGTGGTACGTAGTGCCTTACCATACAATACGGAACTGACACATTCATTGCGTACAGACCGTCAGTATATTTGGTTTGCTGTCCTCATCACTGTCGTCTTGATCTTTATTTTTGTGTTCGTCATCCACAGGTTGCGCTCTTCAATATCTCAGAAGGAGAATCTTCTCACCCACTTACGCATATCGCGTGAGGGACTGGCTGTTTTTGATGCGAATCGACAACTGATTATGTCTAACATCCTCTTCAATCAATATGGTAATATCGTCTCAGATAATCTTCTTTCCAAAGATGAAGAGATACTCAGTGTGAAGGAATTCTCATTGCTGCTCACATTCCTTGAACAATATACCAACCGTTCATTTATAGGTAGCGAACCGAGTACTTCGATAACTATCGAGAAGGAGGGTCGTGTCCTGTTGATAACTTGTGTGATATTCTTCGATCACAGTTTTGAGGTATCTATCAATGATATTACTCAGATGGAAGAACAGACAAGACTCAAGCATCAGCTCACTCAGAATATAGCACATGAACTGAAGACTCCCGTGAGTAGCATTCGCGGATATATAGAGACAATCATAGAGCGGGGCGACAGTCTTGACAAAGAGAAACGTCAACATTTTATGGAAAGATGTTATGCGCAGAGCGACCGTCTGAGTCATCTCCTGCAGGACATATCCACACTGAATATGATGGACAATAGGCAAAGTGCGGCTAATCCTGAGTCTGTGAATATTTCTGTGCTGGTCAGTGATATCTTGAAGGATGTGGCGCTTGCTCTCGATAGCCATAACATGAACGTAAAAGACTTCTTGCCAGAGAATCTTATCGTGTCCGGTGACCGTTCTCTGATATATTCTATCTTCCGTAATCTCACCGACAATGCCATAGCCTATGCCGGTGAAGGAAAAGAGATATCTATCAGAATGTTCCGCACAGATGATGACTTCTATTATTTTAGTTTTGCTGATAATGGCATTGGCGTTGGCGACCAACATCTGTCCCGTATTTTCGAACGATTCTATCGTGTGGATAAGGGAAGAAGCCGTAAACTTGGTGGCACAGGTCTTGGTCTTGCTATAGTCAAGAATGCAATCATCATGCACGGAGGCACGATCTCTGCAAAACGTAATGTCGGTGGTGGACTTGAGTTCATCTTTACGTTGAGAAAAGAAGCATAGACAAGAGAAGGCATACATACTATACGCAAAGGAATGATCATAAACATTTAGAATGAAATATATAAAGAATAATAAAATTCCCAGCGTCGAGCGAGACATATCGTGGATGTTTTTCAATCACCGTATCCTGCAGGAAGCGCAACGTGACAATGTTCCACTACTTGAACGACTGTTTTTTCTAGGTATCTATTCAAATAATCTGGATGAATTTTTCCGTGTCCGAATTGCCACGTTGGGACATATCCCTGAATCAAACAGCAAAGCCATTCATGATGAAGCTGTCCGCTCTACGCACACACTGAAGCAAATCAACAAGCTCAATGGCGAATATTCCAAGGAATACGTGAAAGCTGTGGCAGATGTAAAGAAAGAATTGACAAAAAAAGGCATATTGATTGTGGATGACACGCATGTCAACGACCAGCAGAAGCAGGCCATTTCAAAACTGTATATCAGTATGTTGAGCGGTAACATACAACCGGTATGGTTACAGAATGTCAATCAGATGGAGAGCGAAGCCGATGATTCTATCTATCTGGCGGTGATGATGTTACAGCCAAGAAAAGGCAATAACACCGTCAAACATAATTATGCTGTCATCAAGATACCGTCGATAGACTTCGGACGTTTTTTCCGCCTGCCAGATGATAACGGCAACTGCTGCCTGATGTATATAGACGATGTCATTAGATTCTGCTTGCCATGGATTTTTGCTGGTACACCTTACAGTGACTTCAAGTCCTTTGCCTTCAAGTTCACCAAGGATGCCGAGATGGAACTGGACAACGATCTCGACGTGAGCAAGATGCAGAAGGTACAAAAAGGTGTGCGCAGCAGAAAAAGCGGTGAACCTCTGCGTATCGGTTATGACGAAGCCATGCCGAAGGAACTGCTGAAAAAGATTATCAAAAAACTGAAAGTGGGGAAGATGGATAGCATCATGTCTGGTGACAGATACCCAAACCACAAAGACCTGATGTCATTTCCCGACTGCGGTCGCAATGACTTGAAATATCCAAGATGGGAACCTGTGCTGCAACCCGACTTTAGCGGCAGTCAAAGCGTGCTGCAGCTCATCCGCGAAAAAGACAGGTTTTTGCATGTTCCCTATTATTCCTTCGATGCCTATCTGCGTTTTCTGCGTGAAGCGGCACTCCAGCCCACAGTCACGGGCATCAAGATAACACTCTACCGGCTGGCAAAACATTCAAAGGTGGTGGATACGCTGATAGCTGCTGCCATAAACAAGAAGAAAGTGGTCGTTGTTATTGAACTTCTGGCGCGTTTTGACGAGGCAAACAACATCTATTGGAGCAAAAAGATGAAGGATGCCGGTATCGAAGTTATTTTCGGTGTAGAAGGCCTGAAGATACATTCCAAGATTACCCTTGTAGAAATGTCTGGCGGCAACATCGCGTGCATTGGCACAGGTAACTTTCATGAGGGAAATGCACAAGTATACACCGACTGTCTGCTGTTTACCGCCTACAAACCCATCGTCAAGGATATCGAGAATGTTTTCTCGTTCATCCGAACCCCGTTCAAACCTACTAAATTCAATGAACTGCTCGTCTCTCCAAACTTCATGCGCAAACAATTCATTGAGATGATTGACACGGAGATAAAGAACTGCCACATGGGCAGACAGGCATATATCAAAATAAAAATTAACAGCATTACCGACCCGGAAATGGTCAGAAAACTGTATATAGCCGCAGCTGCAGGGGTAAAGATAGATATGGTGTTAAGAGGTAACTGCTCCATTAAAATAGATGATAAAATCGCTGATAACATGCATATCCATGGTATCATCGACAGATATCTGGAACATTCGCGTGTTCTTATCTTCTGCAACAACGGAGATGAACGTTATTATATGGGCTCTGCCGACTGGATGTCACGCAACCTCAACAACCGCATCGAGGTGATGACGCCTGTTTATAATCCCGAAATACAAAAACAACTCCTGCGTATTATCGACTACGGACTGCGTGACACCATGCAAGGACGCATCGTCGACGGCAACGGAGATAACAGATTCTATCTTCCTGAGAATGAAATTGAAAATACTTTCCGTTCACAAGAAGAACTATATCGATATTATCAAGAAGAAAATAATAATTTAAATAAGAAAAATAATGGATAAATTAGTCATTGCAGCAGTGGATATCGGTTCTAATGCCGCCCGGTTGCTCATCAAAAGTACAGAAATAAAACAGGAATCGGAGACACCTGTGTCGTTTTATAAAGAACTCTTTCTCCGAATACCATTACGACTGGGTAGTGATGTCTTTAAAATAGGCAAGATAAGTGATGAGAAACTCCTCATCATGGTTCACATGATGAAATCCTTCAAACAGCTGATGCGCACTTATGGCGTGAGCAAATACCGAGTGTGCGCCACATCAGCCATGCGCGAAGCCAAAAACATGAAGAAAGTCGTGAAAACCGTTGAACAAGAGACGGGAATGAAAATAGAGGTTATCAGCGGTGAAGAAGAGGCGAACATCGTATACGAAAAACGTATTGAGGGCTTTGAAAAAAATTTCGACACCTATGCCTACGTAGATGTGGGTGGCGGAAGCACAGAAGTAATCATCGTCAGCCAAGGACAGATTATTTACGAAAAATCTTTCAGCGTGGGCACGCTGCGATTGCTGAACGAGGAAAGTCAGGAAACAAACGTGTTTGCCATGGACGAGATGAAAACCATCATCTCAGGTATCACGGAGAAATACGACTCCATCAATATCATCGGATCGGGTGGAAACATCAACAAACTGTATAAATTGGCAACTAACAAAGACAAGAAAAATTCCTCTTTTACGATTAAATCACTCACCGATACATACAATTTATTAAAGCTACTGACCGTGGAAGAGCGTATCAAGGCATATTCACTGCGTCGTGAGCGTGCTGATGTTATCGTTCCTGCCGCAGAGATATTCATGATACTGGCTGATGCTATGAAATCCAAGCGCATCTACGTGCCGATGCTGGGATTGGCAGACGGGATTATCGATGACCTTTATTCAAAATTGCGTACAAAATAATAATAGTTTCTGTCTGAGTGCACAATTGTTTATTGTCCCCGTGCAAATAAGTGAAGGTTTCTTTGCTTATTTGCACTTTTATTTTTACTTTTTTCTTGATAACACTAAATATCAAATCTTATTTAGCAAAAATCGAAGTTGTTTTCCACATGCAAACATTACCTTTGTAACCATTACTTGTCCGTCATCATCAATGACGGGTGTGGTATTTGTCGATGAACATTAATAACTATCAATCATGAAAAAAACTCTTCTGTTCTTGTTTTCGGTACTTTGTGCCGCAGTTTCCTTTGCTCAGACAAGCGACCTCCGTAGCGTGGAGAATCTCGATTTCGGATGGAGATTCCATTTAGGAGATATCACCGGTGCAGAGGCCGCAGACTTTGATGACAGCAGTTGGCGTACTGTTGATGTGCCTCATGATTTCCAAATAGAGCAGCCGTGGGTAGAACCTGTGGCTGGTGAAAATGTCAATGGCAAGGATGAGGCTAGTAATGTGGTGAGCCGTCTGAGTGCCCGTGCCTTCAAGGATATGAATATAGGATGGTATCGTAAGGTGATTACTCCTGATGCCAGTATAAAAGGTAAACGTGTGATACTCGATTTCGAGGGTATCATGCTTGTAGGCGATGTCTATCTTAATGGTCAGCGTATTGGCGGCACCGATTATGGCTACGTAGGTTTCGATATCGATATCACAAAACTTCTGAAATATGGTGAGAAGAATGTGATTGCAGTGAAAGCAGATACACGTGAACCGCAGAACTCACGATGGTACACGGGTGGCGGACTCTTCCGCGATGTTCATCTCATCATCACGGATCCTCAACAGTATTTCACACGTAACAGTCTGTATATCACTACTCCGAAAGTGAGTGATAATGAGGCTACCGTTAAGATTCAGGCAGAGATGGCTTGTGACATAAAAACTAAAGATTTTAAGGTAAACACCAAGATATATGATAATGCAGGGAAAATTGTTTATGATAAAGATAACAGTCTCGCTTTCAACCGTAAACAGATGATCCGCGAATACCCCGTTGATTCATTGACCATCAGTAATCCGTCACTTTGGAGTTGCGAGTCTCCTTATTTATATAAGGCCGAACTTACACTGTATCGTCCCGATGGGACTATTGCTGACCGTGTAAGCGAGAATTTCGGTATCCGTTCTATTGAGTTTTCACCTGAGTTCGGTCTTAAACTCAATGGGAAAAAGGTTCTGCTCAAAGGTATCGCCAATCATCATACCCTCGGCGCGTTAGGTGCTGCTGCTTATCCACGGGCCATCGAAAAACGTCTACAATTGCTCAAATCGTTTGGTTTTAATCATGTGCGTACGTCGCATAATCCTTATAGCAAGGATTTCCTGGCGTTGTGTGATCAATATGGGTTCCTTGTCGTTGACGAACTTTATGATAAATGGCTCACTCAGTATACCGGTGGTCGTGAGGAGTGGGTCAACTTATGGCAGTATGATGTGCCAGAGTTTGTGAAGCGCGACCGAAACCATCCTTCGGTAGTGATGTGGAGTCTCGGCAATGAACTCCAGACGTATTGGAATCTCCCTTACGGCGACTGGGGTGTCACTCCGTACAAACTCCAGCGGGAACTGCTGCATCGTTACGATACGACACGTCCTGTTACTGTGGCCATGCATCCGCGCGGGCGTAACCAGTTGACCGATTCTCTTCCTGCTCCGTTGGCTATGATTACAGATGTGGCAGCATATAATTACAGATATATGTATTTTCCCGGTGACGGTCGCCGTTTTCCTAATATGGTCTTCTATCAGAGCGAAGCTAATACGGCGATGATGGGACCGAATTTCTTTGAGATGAATCTTGATAAGGTTATCGGTCTCGCTTACTGGGGGATGATTGACTATCTCGGAGAATCTCAGGGCTGGCCTGCTAAGGGTTGGATGAATGGAGCCTTCGACATATCCCTGCAACCAAAGCCTATTGCTTACTTATTAAAGAGCATGTTCAAACCTAACGAACCTACCGTGCATATTGGAATTATCGATAAAGATGGAGGAAAGAAAAACTGGAACGGAATCAATGTAGGTACAAGTCAAATGTCTCAAAACTGGAACAGAACAGCCGGTACAACGCTTTCGCTTTACACATATACGAATGCTGACGAAGTGGAACTGTTTGTCAACGGTAAGAGTCTGGGTATTAAGAAGAACGAAGTGAATGATCCCAAAGTACGTGATAAGATCAAATGGGATGGTATCAGTTATGAACCGGGATATATTGAGGCTGTGGCAAGAACTGACGGTAAGATCGTAGCGCGTCATAAGATAGAGACCACGGGTAAGGCTGTTGCTTTAAAGGTTATTCCGGATGTAGAGACATGGAAAGCCGATGGCCTGGATCTTCAGCATATAAACGTCTTTGCTGTCGACAGCAAAGGCCGTCAGGTACCCGATGCCGACAATGAGCTTACATTCTCTGTCGACGGAGAAGCCCGTATCGTTGGTGTCATTAACGGTGATATCACATCCAATGAGATGACCGTTGGCAACACCCGCCAGCTCTTCAACGGTACAGCCACCGTAATACTTCGTGCCGGTCAGCATCCGAGTAAGATTACTCTCACCACATCTGCCGAAGGATTTAAGACCGTTAAGACAAAGATGGCTATCAAATAATAGCCGTACTGTTTTGATCTTTTCGCTTATTTAAAGCTCTTCGATCTCTGTAATTTCGCAGGGAATCCATGCCCAGAATGTGGAACCATTTTCTGATACTGATTCCACACCGATCTTTCCGCCGTAGGCATCGATTATACCTTTACAGATAGGGAGTCCGAGGCCGGTGCCTTGTATGAAGTCATTCAACTTCTCGAAACGTCTGAAGATACGATCCTTGTCTTCTTCGGGGATGCCGGGGCCTGTATCTTCAACAAATATTTTAAGCCCATTGTCCTCACATCTGTATCCCACTCTGATGTGACCCGTATCTGTGTTCTTAATGGCATTTGCCGTAAGATTGATGATAATCTGGTTGAGTCGGTTGCTGTCACATATCACGATACATTTTTTGTAAGGGTTACTGCTTATAAACTCCACTTCGGGATTGGTACATTGTTGTTGCAACGATAATGTAATCCTATTGAAATTATCTGACATGTCGAACTGCGTATTCTTGAAGTCAATAACTCCAGCTTCTATTTTTGACTGTTCGAGAATACCATCTATCAGTCGCAGAAGAGTATCATTATTCTTGATGATAATGTCGACAATTTCTTTTTTGTCATATTCGCTATCTGTGTCGCAAAGCAGTTGGGAAAAACCTACGATTGCATTCAATGGTGTTCGTATCTCATGACTCATATTGGCGAGAAAAGCTGATTTTAGTTTGTCGGCAGTCTGAGCTTTTTGTTTCTCTTCTTCCAGTTTAATTTGAATCTGTATAAGTCCCGTGACGTCGCGTTCCAGTCCGAAGTATGATACGATATTGTTCTTTTTGTCTCGTAGAGGAAGTATATCGAATATATAATAATGCGTTTTATTATCATGTAATGAATTGACGATTTTTAATTGGATACTGCTGGCATCCAGACATTTATTGTCCATTTTCTCGATAAGTTCCTTGGCATGGGCTTGTTGCGGTTTGTCCACTTGTTTAATACAATCATTCACATTCATAGTCTCCAATGTGGAGTTCAGAGCCGACTTGAATATAAAAAGGTGTGAATTGATGTCGTATTCCCACATCCTGATACCACTTGCCAAGAGTGTGTAGTTCAGTTTCTCCGAGAATACTCTTAGGTCTTCGTTAAGTTTGATTATCTGAGTGTTGTCATGAAGTGAGCCAACATAACGGGTTACTTTTCCTTCATCGTCGGTCTCGAAAGGTGTGGCTGAAGCTGAACAGAAATGCCACTCATTGTCAGTTTCATACCACATCCTCAGGTCAATGGAATGATTTTCCTTCTTTCCTTCTGCCATTACGTGGATACATGCTATCGCCTTGTCTTTATCGTCAGGATGAATTTTTTTTTCTAGTTCAAAGATGTTTTCAGTCACAACTCCCTTAACTTTGTACATCTTGTCGTTGCGGCTTTTGAAAACCATTTCTTCAGAACTGAATTCCCATAATGTGAGATTTGACGAAGCAATGGCACATTGCATCTTGCTGATACTTTCCTGTAGTTGCACTTTCATCTTGTGTCTTTCGGTGATATCGCGTTGTGTCCCGATGATGGTAGTAATCTTTCCATTATCATCCTTGAGAGTGGAAAATTCTTTTTCTATATATCTCCATTCTCTGTAGTTATCCACATGAGTACGAAGAGATATCCGTTTGTGGCAATCTTCATCACGCACAAGTTTGTCAAAGGAGTCGATAAACACCTGTCGGTCGGCAGGATGGATTGTGTTCAACACTTCTTTCATGCTTCGTCCTTCAGCGGGTATACTGTCCCATTGCACATTGTAGAACATTCCTTTTCCCACGTCGTATCTGAAAACTTTGATGTCTCCAGCATGAATAGCTAGTGCCAGGCGTCTGTTCTGATCGCTCAATTCCTTTTTTGCCTTTGTGACATTTGTCCTGAGTATTCTTAGAAATACGAGGAATATTAGCGTCAGCAGAAGTATTACTGAAATACAGATTAGTGTTATTTTAGTTATCCTGTTTTCGTCATAACGGCTAAACCATTTTTCGTATAATTTTTGATATGTCCCGTCGCGTCTGATCTCCATCAAAGCATCATCGATATTTGATATTGTCGAATTTTCACTTCCTTTGTATTTAAACATCCCCAGTATGATGTCTGCCTTACCTTCTTTGTACATCCTCTGGACTTCAGCCGGTTTTAGAAGGGTAATCTTATAAGGTATTCCTTTTCTGTCCAGCAAGGCCCTCATCACGTCAACGTCGAAGCCTGCAGGCTGTCCTTTTTTGTCGGTAAATTCGTAGGGAGGAAAATTATTGTTGCCAAATATGCGAATGGTGTCGGTACTTATTGAGTTTGCATTCACATTTAGGATTCCGGTACTGAATGTTGACAGCACCATGAGTATCATTAAAACAACATATCTTGTGTCAAAATGTAGGTTGGACTTATTGTGTTTTGTTTTTGATACCATTTCACCGTATTGTATTTATTACAGCAAAAATAGCGATAATAATCTGGGAACAATACATTTTTACTTAGTTTAACAATGCTGGTTGTCGTAATATTTGGTATCGTCTGTTTTTATCTCAATGGATTATTTGATCATAATTTTTTCCTTGCCCACGATATACAGTCCTTTCTCAAGCTGGTAGTCGTGTTCACCCCTGTTGATAGATGCTTTGACGATGACGCGCCCGGCGATATCATAGATGGCTATGGGCGTATGATCGTTGTAGGCTTCTACTTTCAACTCACCGGATGTTGTGCTGATGTGGTATCTTAAGCTCCCGTCGGTCGGCACGTTGATGATACCGGTAAGAGTGTTGATATTCACGCCAGTTGTTTTTTTGCTTCCCCATATATATTCTTCCAGTCCGGGGCAGTCGATAAACGGGTTACGGTTACCTTGTATCTTATAAACGGCCTCTATGCGGTTACGTTCCTTGTTGCTCACCGGGTCGTTCTCACTCCATTTAAGCAATAAACTGACAGCCCAGTTTGACAAGTCTCCGTTGGATAGCATATCGCTGCTCCATGTGCTAATCTTTGAGTCATAGCATGTCACCATATAGAAATATGAACGTGCAAGGTCGCCCTTGTATTCGTCAGCCGGTTCAAATACAGTTCCTGTGTAGCCGGCGTTGGAGGCTTTACCTAGTTTGCTGAATTTGTTATTAGATGTATATGTCACGGTTCCCACTTCGCCGAAAGGGTAGTTGCTGCGTCTGTTGTTAACATATCCGTCTGCGGGATACATGTGATAAAGGTCTGTGTACATAGGGTACTCCTTATTAAACCAACTGTTTGGAAAAGAGTGTTCACGGTTATATCCGTCACCTTCAGAATTATAACCACTACCGCCTATCTGGTCGGTACCAAAAGTATAGTTGGTACTGTTCGAGTAGATATCACACACCTTACCGTTGCTTTTTGCGTCAGTGCTTTTGAAATCTTCCCATAGGTTGGCGTACGAACGTTCGGTGTGTTTTGATATAATACTTTCGAGAGCCGATCTCAGTGTCTGTCCGCATTTTCCGTCTGCGTTACTATAATATCCGTCAGGAGCCTGTGCGTAAACTGACTGTAAGGCGAGGGCCACAGATATGATTAAAAGTAATCTTTGTTTCATTTTTATATACCCCTTGCCTTGTAAATTTTTTCCTTTGCAGTATTAATCTCCTGGAATTTCTTCTGAGCGGCATTGCGAACATCCTCACCGAGTGTAGCCACACGGTCGGGATGATGTTTCAGAGCCATTCGTCGATAGGCTTTCCGTACCTCATCGTCGGTAGCATTGGGTGAAACTTCCAGCACCTTATAAGCATCTTCAATGCTGTCACCCTTAAGATTGAGCATAGAATCTATTTCCGCATTGGATAGTCCCAGATAGAGAGCTACTTCTTTCAGGGCAGCCACCTCTTCAGTGCTTACCACCCCGTCGGACTGGGCTATCATGACGAGGAAGTTGAGCAACTGCAACCGTTCGCTCTGTCCCATGTTCATGGCTATCTGGGCGCAGCACTGTCTGATCGTGTTCTTAAAGGCATACGGATTTGTACTGTTCATTCGGTCCTGCTCCTGAAAGAGTCTTGTCAGAATGTCCTCACCCTCTTTCACGGAAGCCTCGCCAAAGTTCGTTCGTAGAAAATTCCTTACCAGATCCATTTCACTGTGCATGATTTTGCCGTCGGCCTTGATAATATACGATGCCAGAACGAGCAGGGAGAACAGGAAACTATTGCGTTGACCGTTAAGCGATTGCTGTTGTGAAGAGTTTATACTGTTTGTCCCGTCCGTTTGTTTTTCGGTGAGCACATCGAATATCGAGCCTAGTACTAATCCGGCCAGAGCACCCAGAGGCCCTCCTGCCATAAATCCAATGAAACCGCCTAACCACTTTCCTGCTGCCATAATTGCGAATATAAAAAATTAATTTATTGTATCCTTTTTCTTCGGTGCAAATTTACACGATTTTTTCCGAAAAATCCGTTCGTAAAGAAAAAAAGTGGGATTATTTAAGTTATATATGTCCAAAAGGAACCCTATTATGTATTGGTTGCTAGATAAAAAAAATCGGATCAAATCTTTAAAAAAATGAGTGTAAAGTTAAATATTAAGAGATTAAAGATACGCACTCACAAATTTTTATTAATTTTGTGGCAAATATTCAAATAATTTTATGATGCTAAATAAGAAAAAACAATTTTTAGACGAGAAAGGAAGTTGTAAGATATTGTTACCAAAAAAACTGGGAATGTTTTTTAGTACAGAGAATGCTTATTCTTACAATCTGCTTCAAGCGGACTTAGCAACTCTTCTTGTTGTCAGAAAGAAATATTCAAATTAATTTTAAAGTTTTGATTACAGATGATCATTATTTATAATGTTGACATTCTGCTATCGAGATAGTATTTTTGCTTTAGAGTCTAGGGTCGTCAAAAGGGGCGTATTTGGGCGTATGCAAAACAATGATAAGGAAAAACAAAAAATAAATTTATTAAAGAAAACGAGATTATGAATTTTAACTGGTTTCATGAAAGAGTATCTATTTCTATCAGATTAGTCATTGGAGGGCTTATTATTCTATTCGCGCAGCCGTTGTATGCTAATAATCAGGCGGATGAAGATTCTATTCTGCCAATGCTCCATGAAGAGGTAGACTCTCATTATAATCAATTTCGTTCTGGCAATCTTCCTGTAAATTTTGTTGGAGTGAATGTTTGTGATGTGCAAACTATCAATATTGAGAGTTCGTTGGGGGCTACTATGCATAAGGATCATGATAGTTTCCGTCAGTATTCTGTCAATGTGAAAATTGGCACACCTCAATCAAAATATTATAAGCCATTGGTTGGTAGATTTCTTTTAGACAACTCATTTGCTTCAGATGAACTTTTTTATGGAGATATTGACCAACTTCGTGTGGCCGTTTCTGACAAACTTCAAGCGGTGTATGCCGGCATGTCAAAAGCACCAAAAGTATTTTCGAATGACAAGGATGGTATCTCAAATTTAGAAGACGTTCGTTTTTATTCTACTCCGACACCAGGTCGATATGATGAAAATGCTTTATCTCAGAGTGATGTTGATATGGACGAGTGGGAAAATATACTAAATGAGGTATGTGCGGTTTTTCGTTCTTCTGATTATCAGATCAATGCTACGATAAAACTGAAATGTAAGATGGAACGCCGCTATTTTGTTAGTTCTGATGGGGGTGAAATTGTTAAAAACAATCCTTCTTATGTTTTGTCGATAGCATCACAGATTGTGACATCTTGGGGTGAGAAATTACCTTTGGAAAAAGATTTTTTTGCCAAGAGTCTAGAAGATCTTCCATCAAAGACTGAGTTGAAAGAAACTGCAGAGAATCTCTTGTCCCGTCTTCAGAAAATGTACTCCGCACCACGCGTGGATTCTTATGAAGGACCTGTACTATTTGGCTCAATTGCTTCGGGGGTGATCATACATGAGATCATTGGACACAAACTTGAAGCTTCAGAATCTGGTGACATAGCTACGATGTCTCAAAAAATGAATAAACAGATTTTTCCATATTTTGTTCAAATTTATGACGATCCAACTGTTACAGAATATGCAGGAGTACCATTGGTTGGTCATTATCAATACGACGATGAGGGTGTGCCTTCACAGAAGGTTGAATGTGTTAAAGATGGTATTCTTAGATCTTTGCTTACTAGTCGGAGAGCTTTCTTTGAAGGAAGCCTAAGCAATGGACATGGACGAGGAAATATTTTAAATGAAGCTGTAGCTCGCCAGGCAAATTTATTTGTCAAATCATCCACTCCTGTGACTGATAAAAGACTTCGCGAAATGCTCTTGAATGAAATTAGAGAACAAAATAAGGAGTTTGGATATTATATTCCAAGCATTTCAAGTGGTGGAGAAGTTAAGGCTCATCCGCTTCAGCTCTTGGCCACTCCAGATTCAAAGGCTGAATTTATGATTACGGTTGAATATGCATTCAAAGTTTATGCTGACGGACGTCCGGACGAACTTGTCAGTGGAGATATGCTTATATCCTCACCAGAGGCTATTTGGAATGCAATAACTGCCATGGGGATAGAGTGCGAAGTAAATAATGGTACCTGTATGGCAAAATCCGGAATTATTCCCGTTTCATTGATTGCTCCGAAGATGTTAGTGAAAAATATGAAATGGCATATATCTAGTGACTCTCAAGCAAAATCGAAAATATTACCGACTATGCCGACTATTCCCAATTTACAGTTTGAAAGCGAGCCTAAAACCATTATAAAAGCGCTTGAAGATGAAATGTTGGTTGTGAAGACTAATGTGAAGAGTGAGGAAGCCCCTCTTCGTTTTGCAGATTTCATTGTTGATAGCGAAACTCACGAAAGTTTTAATTATTCCAATGGGTTGTGTTTAGATTCAGTAGCAAAAAAAAGTTCAATCGGTAATATTAGGTTGTATTCCGGTGAAAAGCAGAATGTGTCTGAGGTTCAGGGCACTCCGTTCAACTTTGGCTTCTCTTTACCAATTAAATGTGATTATTATGTCTTGCGACATATTATGAGAGACAAAGTATTAACTGCTTATGAGAAAATGTTAAGTTCTCACTCCAAGAAGAATGAAAAATCTGTGGATTCACCGAGATTGAAGGAGTTCCCTCCGATAGATTGTATTTCTGGAAGAAAATTACATATTTTGAATAAAGAAGAACTTCGGGATATATCATGCGAGTTGTCAATAGAAATGGAAAAATACGATGAATTCAAGAATCCGTCAGTTTGGGTGGACCAAGTCATGTACGATGATTATAGAGTAACCTCTGAAGGTCAGAAAATCTTCAAGCGACAGGCTTATTTGAGTATTTATGGCCATGTAGATATGAAAACTGTAGATGGAATATATGAACATAGGGTAATCAAAGTTGAACTCCTTGATGCTGATGCTTCTTTGGCAAAAAGAGAATTCTGCAAGAAATTGAAAGAAACTATAGAATCTTATAAAGATATCGCGCAGACACTAACAGTTGATGCTCCAATTACTTATGATGGTCTTGTCTTGTTGGAAGGAGAACCTGTGAAAGGATTACTCTTTAGAAATCTAAACCAATGTTTGGTTGATTCACGAAATGGTTTGAAGACTAACATTGGCGATTCCGTTTTGGACAAGCGGCTTTGTGTCAGTCAATTGTCTGGCGTTCCTTCCTATAATGGCCGAAAATTATGGGGATTTGAAGAGTTTGACATGGATGGCCAAAAGCCTAAGGCAATGATACTTGTTGACCATGGCATTCTTAAGAACAAATTAAGTGGAAGACTGACTTATGGCGACAATTCTCATTCTACAGGTAATGAACGAATCAGCAGAGGTGTGACGACTGTTTTCCTGGGAGTCATTCGGGTTACATCGTCAGAGGTAGATAAACAGAAATCAATCAGATCAAGATTTGTCGAGATGGCCAAAAAGGCTGGTCAGAAGTATGCATATATACTTAGAAAATATGATGACGAAAGTGAAGAGACTCTTATCAGAGTAAATACAACAACTCTGGAAGAGCAAATACTCAAATGTGACTATCAATACCTTTCAAAAAATGCAAATTTGATTGCAGTTTCAAAAGAGGAATACTTGACTCAAGAAAGGAATTTCACCCCATGTTCTTTCATCTATCCTACAGCTCTATTACTCGATAACATTCAGCTTCGTATGACGAGGAAATGATGGAATGAACGTATGCAGAATCGTTCCTTGTTTGTCATATAAGAATAATTGGCCTTATATGTGCTCTTCTGTAAGGCTTAGTAATATTATTTCTATGTTGAGTGGTAGTTCGGAATTACCGAACTACCACATCCTTGTTCAGCTATATCAATACACACTCTAAAATAGAGTGCTAAATTTAAAGACTTTGGATCAAATTGCTTCAAATTCTATCTTGTCAATCCAGTAATTATCCACGCTATATTTTCCTGATACGTTTCTGAATTCCAATACTGCATTCACAGTCTTCCGGATTATTTCTTCCGGATTGCGAATATCGTTTCTTCTTCCAAAAATCAAAAAATCTTCACGATTAATATTCATTGATTTCCCATTGGCTTTTAAATAATGGGACGGATCAAAATGATTGTCGGGATTAAAACATGAGAATGTCATGTCATAAGCGGGGGCGATATGCCATGATTCATTATTTTAAGATTGTTTTCCATGTTTCACTCTTTTAGGTTTATGTTGTTCCAATTTGGCCATGGCATAAGGTGATACAGGGATTTCCGGCATGATATCTGCAATACCATCGGTGAAATCTATGGCCTTTAGCAGAGAGATGAAATTACCCATCGTGATATTGAATGAGTAACCCAATTCAAATCTTCTGATGGTTAGTACACTCACTCCTGATTTCTCCGAAACTTCTTTTTGGGTAAGTCTCGATGCAATGCGGTACTCTTTGAATCGTTTTCCTAAAGCCGCAACTACTTCACTGGCTGATTTCGTACTTATTTTATTAATTTCATCCATTCCGCAAATGGTACATAAATTATCTGTTATAACAAAATAATTGTGATAAAGAATAATATATGTACTGTTTTATTTATCTGATGCATTTTTCATGTACATAAAACCTGAAATTCGTGTACATGATATATAGTACGTGTACATAAAACTGCTATTTTATGTACACATCAATAGTAATCTATTTGTCTAAGAAATACAGAAAATCTTTTGAAGTGAGAAAATAAATGTATAACTTTGCTTATTCATAGAATTAAAAAAACAAAATGAAAACAAATCTTTTCTTCAAATGGGTATTTGCGTTGTGTTTTATTTGTATGGTAAACGTTCTCTCTGCGCAAAACATAAAAGATAAAGTAGTAAACAGACGACTTCCCGTGCTCAAAACAAACGGAAATGAACTTCATATCATTGCAGACGGGCGACAGCAATCGGGAGCCTGGCTTATCGACCTTTCCGCTCATCCGGACATCTTTAAAACATCTGCAAAAAAAGTGACATTCCGAAGTAACATTGATTCCATCACGTTCGATATTCATAAAATGGATATTTACGACTTTGTCGTAGTCACTAACAACGGTGACTCTGCTTTAACTCGAATCCAATGGGAATCAACAAATCCATTAGAAGAACCATCGCAGGAGATATTGAAACGCTCGATGAATGGGCAACTATCCAAAGCACAAGCGCAATTTGATATTGACGCATTATTTTATACTCTCGGCGAGGTTCATCCAAATTTGTTTTCTGTTTGCAAACAGGATGAGTTATTTCCTGCAATAGACCAAGTGAAGAAGCATCTTCCCGATTCTGTGAGTAGTGTTAGATTGTTTCAGATGGTAGCACCATTGGTGACAAAAATAGGTGATGGTCACACCATGCTTCGATTCCCGTATAATGACTTGTTTACTTCAACTTATCGGCGATTACCTTTGTTTGTCAAGGCGATGCCTGATTATACGCTCCGTGTCAGAACTTGTATCGATAACGCAATACCTCAAGATGCAGAAGTAATTTCCATCAATCAGTTGAGTAGTAAGAAAATGATAGAGACGATGATGGATTACGCGAGTGGAGAGCGTGATTTTTTTCGTATAGAACGTATCAACAATGATTTTCCTGCTTTGTTTGAGATGCTTTACGCTACTGACCGTTATGAGGTGACATATCGTTTGAAAGGTAGTAAGAATACGCTTAAGACTACCTTATTGCCCGCAACATGGGGAGAACTTAAGAACCGGGTACCAAAAGAAGAACAGGAAATGTCTTCGTCAGATTATTCGTTTAAAATTTTGGAAAAGGAAAATACCGCAATCATGGATTTCAGAAATTTCAATGACCCAAATCGAATGAAAGTGTTTGCCGATTCTATGTTTACATCCTTGCGCGAGAAAGGTATAAAAAATCTTATTATTGATTTGCGAAACAATGGTGGAGGAGATTCCCAAGTTGGAGATGTCCTCTTTCGTTATATTTCTCGTCAGCCTTTCAAGCAAATGGGCAAATCCTTAGTACGAGTCACACCGACAACACAACGGTTAATGAACAATAATCAGCTCGCTTCAGGATGGTACTTTTATGATTCCGAAAAAGAGAAAAATCTCATCGCTCCATTTTCTGTAGCAGAAGGTCATTATGAAGGCAAGGTATATCTCCTGATCAGTCATCATACATTCTCTTCTGCTGGTTCATTTGCGTGGGCCTTTAAACAATTCGGCATGGGAACAGTGATTGGAGAAGAATCTGGTGGAATGAATGTATGTTTCGGGGACATTCTCAGTTATAAACTGCCAGTGTCAGGTTTATTATGCACCATCTCATTCAAGCGATTCTGGCAATACGGAGCTGATGAGAAAGATATACATGGCACGTTGCCGGATTATGCCGTACCACAGGATCAAGCGATGGATACAGCCCTCAAACTGATTATTAAGCATGGTAAAGTTTCTTCAACTCTGCATTTTTAGCTTTTAGACTTCCTATTCTATTATAATGTAGCACTTGACAATCCCAATGTTGTATTTAAGAAATTCAATATTCCTTTTTCTTTATTCGTGGTTCAGCCTATCGTTGACAATATTCGCGAACTTTTCAGGTTCCGCTGGATATAAAGATACATGATAGCCATCTTTTGTATGGATAACAACAAATGAATAAAAGATACCGTTTTTTATTTTTACGCTACTAATTTTACTCAAACTTATCATATCACTAAATGTGGTTTTTTCTTCTTTATAGATTAAACAATTGTCAGCTATTTTTATTTTCATCCGTATCACAAGTAAATAATACAATATGAACATGGCTATTCCTGAAGAAATGACAAACGATTTCATGTCATTTAGTTTAAAACAAAAATATACTAATACTAGCACAAAAAAATAGCCCAACAATAGTATAATCGTCTGAACGATGATGTATTTTGTACTTATCTTAAAATCCATAATTTAAATATTACCTTAATTCCGCAACTTTATAATTAGATATTTTTGTAATATTCTGGGAAACAATAAGTTCCCCAGAATTTGCACATGTCAGAAAATTCACTTACCTTAGTGTCGCAAAAAACCAAATAAACGAACTCTGCCATGAACACAAAGGTAGCAATATAATCTGAATCCATCACACCTTTTGGTGGAATTTTTTACGTAATGGATGAATTTGATAAGATTCTGTGTCGAAAAATAGACAGCGAACTGGGAATGCGCTGCAAATATTACGGCTATCAGATAGTGAGATATTCCGCTCATTATTCACAATATATCTATGTGGTGGCAATAGCATAGAGGACATCAACGCTTACCTGAAAGAGGATTTGTCAAAGAGACCGTTCACCCGTATTCCGAGTTCTGACACCATCCTCAAGGGAATAAGAGCGAATATTGAATACATATCGGACAGGGGCAACAGCTATTCTTTCAACCCTGCTTTAAAGCTGAATGACTTGATGGTCAAACTCCTGCTTGCAATCGGTCAGCTGGAAAAGGATACCGAATACACTGTAGACTTCGATCACCAGTTCATCGAAACGGAAAAGTTTGATTCCAGACGCACATACAAGCATTTCAAAGGTTATGGACCTGGGGCCTCGACAATCAACGGTTTGCCGGTTCACATCGAAAACAGGGATGGCAATGCCAATATGAGGTTTCCCCATTACATGGGTGGGGGATTTTATACTTATTATCATTGATTTGTCTTTGTATTTTGTACGATTTTTTGTAAACAAGTTAGAATCGCATTCAAAATAAGATAATAACATATAAAATAAAAAATTATCTAAACGGTCGCGGAATTAAGGTTCTATATAAAATTGACTAGCAATCTTTCAATGATAGTCTCCACTTTTTTGGTGTGGGTGTGCCAGCCATAAGCAAACATCTAAATCCTACTTTTGAAGAAGGAGAGTTGACTAAAGAAGTGGTTATTTCCATTTTGGAAATAACCACTCAGCATGGTGTTCGTTCTTTTCGAGTTTATTTCTTAACTTTTATCTTATCTGCAAGCATCAGGAAGTAGTCGTTTGACCATATTTCCAATTCTCTGTGGTCAAGAATAAAAGTTCCAACGTCTGCTTTAACGAGGTCGATGTTTGCCGTGGATAGCTTTTCTTTTAAGAGTATAATGAACTGCTCGTAACTCATGTCTGCACCGTTGAATTCACGGATACGCTCGTGAAGGTGAGAGAAATCGAGTTCTACGCCATTGCGTATATACCAGTCGAAATCATACCAGTCTCGACCTTTGATGCGGTTCTTCCAGTTGCGGAAAACAAGAGCGTGCATCTTGCCGGCAAATAGGTCGGGCAGAGTGAAGCATCGCACCATGAAGGCAAATGGCTGAAGAAGAAGTTTTTGCTCCGTCTCGAATTTAAGTGGTGGCATGGTATCTACCTCAATCTTTATCTTCAGGCTTTTTTCAGTCTGAAATGAGAGGTCGTAAACCTCAGTAGTATCTTTGAGGAATGCCGACTCTACCTTTCCAAAGTTTCTCTTGTCCTTCTTAGTGATAGTTATATCGCGGCCAAGAGCCTTGAACTCGGTGATGATGGCTGGGAAATAGTCCTCTATACTGAAACTCTCGTCCTTATTGAGAAGAGAGAAGTCCATGTCTTCGGAATATCGGTTGAGTCCATGGATAATTCTCAGGCAAGTGCCTCCATAGAAGGCTGCTTTATCAAAGAATCCACCGCGATAAAGGCCAGACAGGGCTATCTGCTGGGTTACTTCATAAAGAGCGTTGCGATGGTGTTCGTCAAAATTACTATGGTGCTCAGTGAGCATCCTTTCGAAAATATCGTTCATTTTAATAAATTGACTAGATTGTTGATCATGACATGTTTTTTGCTAACGCCGGCACATGTGTTGAAAACAGATGCATCCATCTTTGCAAACTCATCCATATCCAGGCGAATGTCTTCTTCGAGATATTGAATGATTTCCTGCTTGTATCGCAGATTGAGATAGGAGGTAGTGACTATCAGGTCGCATAGGGCTTTCTCGGGCGATGCAATCAGATAAGTGATACCGTTCTCGGGTATGATGCGGATGCCGATGGGGTAATAATCCTCACTGGCGTGGATGTATTCGAACCGGCCGATGGAATTCAGAAACGTGCTGGAGCGTTTAATTGTCATTGACTGGATGGCGTATACACGCTCCGGAATCAGTCCCCAGTATCTCAGAGCCGTGTGGCACGAGACGTAGGATGGCCCATATAGATGGTTGGCAACAAGGGAAGTAGAAATTTCCTTGCGGCTCTTATCCGGTGCTACGACATACATTCCCTTCTTGAGTCGGATAATTTTCCCTTGATTCTCAAGATAGGTTAGCTTCTTATCAGGAGCCTTTGTTCCTTGCATCATCGACTTCAGAACGTCTGCTCCGAAGGGTACATTTCCAAGTTGTTCCAGTTCGCGATCTATGTCCATAACCTTTTTATATATAGAATTATGGCGCGAAGATAGCGAAATATTACATAGAAAAAGAAAAAAAATATCTTTTTCTATGCAATCTTTTGCTATTTCTTTCGAGATCTCTGAATTTGTAGCGAAAAACGTCCAAAAATACATGTTGTAGTGCAACCGACAAATAGTATTGTGTTCGATTTATTGAGTATTTATCCGAATTTTAACATTTCAATAATTTTCACAGAAATATTTTTATTTTTTCTTTCAATCTCACCTTTTTATACCTAATACACTGAAAACATGATTATTGGGAGGTGAGATTAGGGTGAGATTAGGGTGAGATTGAAAATAAGACGAAGAGATTCCTGTGATATTCGGTTATTTCTGTTTGTTTTTATGCTCAAAAATTTGTACTTTTGCATAAGCAAAAGAAAGACAATATCATGAAGATAACAGTTGGAAAAAAGAAAGGCAGCCAAACGACTTTGCGCTGCATAGAATTGATGGAGTTAGTGGAGATGATCCGTATAGCCAAATATGCCGATGAGGTGGCATGTCTGCGCCGGGATTATATCATATTGAGCAAGAGCAGGATGATGAAACGTAACGGAGAGCAGATTTCACGTCCGCTTGATGTGGAGGCCATACCGTCGGTATGCTTCTCTGCCGAATACCGTAATCATGAGGGGATGGTGGAGATGATGGCTGCAAACCCGCTGTTTCTTGTCGAGGTGAACAACCTTGCCGGTTATCAGGAGGCTGAATACCTGCGCGACCTTGCCGCACAGCTCCCTCATACAATGGTAGCTTTCATGGGAGCTTCGGGCCGTTCGGTCAAGATTGTATGCAGTGCCAGAAGCCAGAAACCTTCGATAGAGATGACTGCCGACGAGATACATATTTTATTGAAGTCGGCTTACACCACAGCCTCGAAATACTATGCGACTCAATTTGATACAAATATAGATCTTCGCATTCCCTCACTTGAGGGAGGCTGTAAGATAAGTGCCGACCCACATATTTACTTTAATCCGAATGCCGAGGAGTTCTTTGTCACCGAACAGCAACCTAAAGTTCCTATTCACCAAAGACGTCAGTTGACAAAGGATGACCAGCGTCTGCTTCCGGGCTACGACCTGTTGCAGACACAGCGGTTTCAATTCGAGGACTATCTCTGTCAGGTCATTGAAGCCAACCTCGATAAGCCTCAGGAGCAGGGCCTTGATGATGCTCTTCATTTGCTTGCCCGCTATTGTCATGATGACGGACTGCCCAAGGAAATGTGTATCTACCGCACTCTTAGGCATCCTGACCTGGGTCGCGATGCAAAGTTCGTCCGCATGGTGTTTAACAATGCTTATGAGAAAGATATCATTGCCCGCAAGCCTTTCCGTCACCTCACCCCCGAGATATTGCTTACGCTTAAGACGCAGGCGTTTATGGAAGAACGTTACGAGATGCGCCGCAATGTGCTTGCGGGAGTAGTGGAATACCGGCCGCGCGATGGGCGTGAACAGCCTTTCTGCAACCTTACCCAGTATGTCATCAACTCGATGACCCAGGATGCGTTGCTGGAGGGACTGAAATCGTGGGATAAGGATGTGCGCCGGTATATCGATTCTGACAAGATAGAGGACTATGACCCTATCAACGACTATCTGGACCGTCTGCCGGAGTGGGATGGGGTAGACCGTATTGAGGCTCTTGCTGCACGCATTCCTACTGATAATACCGACTGGGCAAAGAACTTCCATGTGTGGATGTTGTCGACGGTGGCCCACTGGATGGGGAAGGACCTGTTGCACGGCAACGCTTACACGCCGCTACTCATTGGTTCGCAGGGCTGCGGAAAGTCGTCGTTCTGCCGCCGTCTCCTTCCTCCGAAACTCGACAGTTATTATTATGATCGTATCGACTTCAAGAATGAGCAGTCGGCCGATCTGGCTCTTACTCGTTTTGCACTGATCAACATCGATGAGTTCGATCAACTCAGTGCCCGTCGGCAGGCTATCCTGAAATATCTCCTTCAGAAATCCGAGGTAAAGACACGCCGTCCTTATGGTATGGCTATCGAAGAGCTCCGCCGTTATGCTTCGTTCATCGGTACAACGAATAACACGTCGCCTCTTAGTGACCCTACTGGCAGTCGTCGTTTTATCTGTATTCTGGTGCAAGGGGCTATCGACTTCCGTTCTCCCATTGATCATGACCAGCTTTATGCGCAGGCTGTGAGTGAGATCAACGGAGGTGCAAGCTATTGGTTTGATGATGCCGAGACCGCAGTGATCATGAAACAGAACGAAGCATTCCAACTTGAGGATGGTCTGAAGACAATGGTTACCTCCTTCTTTATTGTCACCAATGATGAGAAGAACGGTAAGTGGCTGCCGTTGTCGGATATCATGTCGACTCTCCGTAGCCGTTACCATAATCTGAGGGATGATGTCGGCATGATGCAACAGCTTGGCCGTCAAATGACATCTATCGGTTTCACTCAACGACGTAGCACGCACGGTGTTACATTGTATCTGGTAAAGATGAATGGATCATCTATTTAAATGTAAAAAGATATCAATACGATTTCAATCGCTATACTCTTGCTCTATCTTTTAAGTTAAAAGATGATGTCTTTCAACTTAAAAGTAAGATACTTTTAACTTAAAAGATAGAGCGGGAAAATAGCTTTCATAATTCAATGGCTTATCTCTCCGAAATGAATGCCTAATCAAATGAAAACGGGCTTATATCTATTTTAATCTCACCTCAATCTCACCCTAATCTCACCCAGTTAAATATCTAATTAATAGAACTTTAAATGTAAAAAGGTGAGATTGAACCAAAAAATTAATTTATTTCTGTAGAAATAGTTTCTTTGAAGTCTTGTATTTTATCTGATAGGGACTAAACTTAAAATAAATTCATATTTATTTGTGCCGAATTGATATTATTAGTATCTTTGCACATCAATACAATTAAAAACATTCATAAATGGCAATATATTATAGGCTCACAAAGAGCAATATGAAGGGGAAGAGTGAAGGTCGTTATTATGCCAAGGCTGTGACGATGGGTGAACTGCACACATTAGACTTGGCACAAATCATCAGTGCCAGTAATTCGGTCACCGTCAGCGATGTGCAGGGAGTTCTCGCAGCCCTTATGCAGGTGATGGAACAGTATCTGGGTGACGGTCAGAATATAATCCTTGACGGTTTCGGCCGTTTCAAACTGTCGCTAGAGAGTGAGTCAGTCAGCAATCCCGATGATTTTAAGGTGGCTGAGCACGTGAAGGCGATACACTGCAACTTCATCCCTGAAGGCAAACTGCCCAAAGTCGGTTCTAAGCAGGTGAAGACCTTCTGCTCGGGAGTGAAAGTCGTGGCTGCACCTATTAATGATGTGAGGGAAGAATAAATTACTTACCTTTGGGAGCTGCCACTGTAATTAGTTTATCAAATAAATCTGTTTTTTGAATATAAGGAGATTCATCAAACACTCGTTCTTTGTATGTAATAAGTCCCAGCTGACGTAAACATCTATCGAACACTCTTATCCAATATACATGATGATCATCCTCTCCAGGAAATAATGCTTTAAAATATTTAGTAGAGTAGAAGGTAGCGTCTCTCTTTTTATCACCATATTTATGAAGTAAAACTATCGAATAACTTATACCGACAACACCTAAATGCTCTTTCATCAGATCAAAATACGCAAAGTTAAATAAGTTTGTCATTACATAGAGCATTGACTTCATTAAAGCATGGTCGTCTTCAAGCATCTTTGTTCGTCCCTTAACAATTGTCATTTCCCCATGTGTCTCTTTTACTATTTTCATCTGCTTCATGATAAGGTGTGTGAGTCGAGTTGCAATAGTATCAGCCTCTTTATATATTTTGGTAAGTCCGATTTCCACCAAATTATCTAATGCTCCAAGCGGATACACTTCTTTCACAAGTTTTAAGGGTAACGCACCCTTTGTGGTCAATTTGATTTTACCATCTCGTTGCAATACAGATATCACATATTTTATTTGGCGAAAGAGAGGGCATTCATTGTAGACATCAGAAGAGCATTCTTTAAATCGAACTATATTACCAGTAGAAAAAGTAGAATAAAGAATATCACTCATCTGAACAGGTGAATATCCTTCAAAATCATCACGTCCAGCGTTGTTACTTTGAGTCATAAACTGCTGCATCTTGCTGTTTATTTCATCGATAGAGTTGAAGTTGTCTCCATATTGACTCACAAACTCTCTTATTATTTCATCTGTTAATTTTCCCATAATTATAAATTTAAAATAAATTCTAGTTGTCGTATCATTGATGGAAGAAGATGATGATAGGAGTCTTCATAGCATAGGCCTTGCAAAATTCATAAATTTCATGTTCGTCATTAAGACGAAATACATCTTCTATTTCCGTATTCGTTATCATAAATAAAAAGGGTTTTAATTATGAGTGCAAAGATATTTATTTTTTTGTATTATGCCAATATTTCCATATAAGAATTTTTAATGTTTTATTATTGGTTGCACATCGGTACATCCTCGAGGGCAAACTTCCTAAAGTCGGTTCCAAGCAGGTGAAGACCTTCTGCTCGTGAGTGAAGGTGGTGGCTGCACTTATTAATAATGTGAGGGAACAAGATCTTTATGATCAAAATTCCTATCATTTGATAATGCCTGTTTCATTATCTTTCAGATTGATTTTTTTATCAACACCTTGGTATTTACGGCCTTTGCTCAGTCGCCATGTGATATTCAAACTGACGAGGTTGCAGTTGCTACTGCTGTAAAGGGTGGTAATCTTGTGCAGATTATGATTGAGCACTTCAGACTCGTACATTTTATAATTCCCGGAGAATGGTTGCGACCATGTGAGGGAGAACTGCCAATTCTTGTATTGATAAGACCCTTGCAGGGAGATGCACGAACCATTGTAGCCTTTCCCCTCTCCTTCAAGGAAACGTGAGCCGTTGTCAGCGTGACCTGCGAGTGTAAAGTGGCCGAGGTAGGCATTGATACTTCCTGTGCAGAAATATGAGGTATAGCAATGTGTGTAGTCATCTCCGAAATTAAAACAACGGAATAACCCTCCGTCAGTGGCAATGCTTAGTTTCTCGGGAATGAGCCAATAATTGGCGTATGCCATTATATGAAGTACGTCAATCTCTTTCTGATTACGTTGGGTATAGATGAACTGATTGTCAGCAGTTCGTTCATACGCAGCCATATTGGGATGATTGCACGATTTGTAGTAACACTGAATAAATGATTGCCAACGTCCTTTGTTATAAGACATCTTAAGGGTATGCTCAATATCTCTATTTGGCTTGAGGTCAGGGCTTCCCACTGTCGACTCCATGCTATTTGTTCGAATGGTGACGTCACTAATCATGGCAATCCTAGAGGCGGCATCGTACATCTGGGAAGAATAACTAAGTTGGAGTTCGTTGGTCATGTTGTATGCCAATGAAACCTTTGCTCTGAATAACGAATAATTGTACTCATGCTCTTGCTGGTGATAATTGAGATAGCTTACTCCCATCCCGACGGCATAGCGTAACTTACTTAGGTTCCCTTTTATTTCTGAGAAGACATAAAGATTATTGTTTCGCATCGTATCGTGCGACTGAGTATCACCTGTATATTCATTGCGCGTGTACTTATATTTATAGTTGACACCTGCAGAAAAGGTGAAAGGCTTGAGTCTGTCTTCATAGATTGCCTCAGTGATTGCTGAGTAGGTTCTTCCATTCACATGATATTGATAGGGTGCTCTCTCATCGTAATAATTAAATGCATCGGTATTGATGTAAGTGCCCACTGCATTGAGTGTGATGGATTGTTTTGGTGTCAACTGACGGAAGTAGTAAAGGTCTAGAACGGGAGTGCTGCTAAGACTGTGTTGTTTATCTGTTGCGATATACCGATTGGTACCATCAAGAATATTCTTGTAGTTATAATCTCCGGGAGTATTCATAAAATCACCACTCAGAGTTGCCTGAAACACATAGTTTGTGGAATCAGCCAGATTATAGGTCAACTTCACATTGTTGCCGAAGTATCTGCTCCGAGATGCGAAATCATTTCTCTGTATGGTATATACCGAACCGTCATTTAGATGGTAGTCAGCCGATTCCTTCATGCGATTGCCTTTGTCATCATTGTAGCCAAAGTCATAACTCAACGAAATCTCACTCTTGCCGGTGTTCCACTTTCCGAATATCATGTCATCGCCATTCTTTGCCGTAAGCGACTGGGTGAGATCTGTGCCTACGATATAACCGCTGTTTACCCTACATGTTATGATATTGATGACGTATGCAATGCCTTCTCCATAGCGCACACCGGGATTGTTAATGAAATCAATTTTGCTGATACTCTTGGGGTCGAGTGAGAGCATTTCTGCTTTCTGAACCTCAATACCGTTGATGCGCAATTGCACACTACCACGATTGTCAATGGCAGAGATACTGTGGGCAATCTCGTCTACACGGATATTGGGTAGGGATAGCTTCTGCAAGATACTGTATCCGGATGATGAGTGAGCCTTCTGTTCCTCTGATGGAAAAATAAACTGGCCATCTACCTTGTCGACAACTCTTGCTGCTTTCACTTCTACTTCTTGAAGACTGACCTCCTTCTCCACATCCTGAGCAAAGGATGAGAGTGTAGTACCTAAGAGAACTGATAAAATGATTATTCGTTTCATTGATGCCTGATTTTGAATTGAAGCGCAAAGGTAGAAACTATATCAAGGATGGAGGAAAAAACAAACTGACATTTCCCTGACATTTCCCTGATATTTGTTTTGCACAACCTTAACACACTGTCAATCAGTCTATATGAGCATTCATCGGAAGGGAACCTTATTCAATAATAAAAATATAACAGAAATATCGTTGGTGTTTCAAAAAAGTTGTATAACTTTGTCTCATAACAAATAAATTCTTCTTTTTATTCATTTTAGAAATTATACATCAGGAGATTTGCCAGGATTTGTTTATTGTATGTTTTTGGGAGTTATCTCCCAGTAGTAATGGTTGTGATAATTAAAGCAACGGAGTATATGTTTCACTCCAGCTTTTTTTGATATGATAAGAATATACATATTGTGAAATGGAGTTATTAGGATAACTTTATCAATACCTAAAAAACACGTAGTTCGTCAAGCATCGCCGGTCTGTTGCGGTAGTTCATCCTGAATTGTGATACCAATCTGTCCGCGGATGCTTTACCCACGGCACAACATCCTTTTAGGATATTCAGGCGATTGGCTAGATTTTTATAATAATTACGTCCCATCTGATGCTCTGCAAATGATACAAGAGCCTTTTCTATTTTGTTTATAAGAATGATTTGCTGGTCTTCTGTGAGACATGCTGCGTATTTCTCCAATGCACTGAGTAAGCTGGTATTAGCTTTGTTGAGGGTATTGAACAACTCGGTGTAACGTTTTTCTTCAAAATATATTTGTGACAAGTTACTACATGCGTCTTTTCCGAAGTCCTTATGCGTTATTAACTTCATAAGAAATGTTGTCCATTTTGTAGGATGGATAAGTTTTTTAAGTTTATAATAATATGAAATACTGTTCCCTTCTCTAATAAAGAGTTTACGACATTGTTCTATGATATTTGTGGTGTCGTGCTTGAATTCATATATTTCTAATTTCTTTTTCTCCCAATCAAATCACTGAAATCGCACAAACCATAATCGTTATATGCCTCTAATTCACTGATTTCTTTTAGGTTCTCAGAAATATCTAATTTATCTTGGCATGTGATACTTTCATCTGCCATAGCTTCTTTTAAAAGTCTCACGGCATCATCCGTACAGAAATCATCACCATCAAGACTCTGGTCGTTATATGCTTCGTCTAATACATACTTTTCGCCCACATTGCGTAGTATTCCCAGATTGCATTTTTCTTAATTCTTTGGTTCTATTACCTATTTATGCTCTCTCTCTTGATTTCTGTTTAACCCGAAAAACAAATGCATAGAAAAGAATGAATAGTGAGGAAAGATACCCTTTGAACACTTTATATATCTGTATTCTCTGGTTACGGCACACTCTCAACAGGGTGGTGTCCACGATAATTATGCCCGTACACTTTCTTTCGCTTTCGCGGCTTATTATCATCAGAAATCATATATTTTTTCATCTGATCATTAAATAATTTGCAAAAATCATCTACAAGACAATAAATTTCTGTAACTTTGTCATCGGTAAACATAGCGGTACTCTTTTGTTATATTTGTCAATACAAAACACACAAAAGGACATCTCTATTTACTTAATTTTCAGATGCTTATATTTCTCGAACTCATGTTATTTATGCAACCATGGCAGATTTAGATAAAGAATTATTAGAAGCAATAAAGAGGAAGGATCGTAAGGCATTTATGGTTTTCTACGAAAGGTATGCTCGCTTGCTTCAAATGTGGGCGTTGAAACGTACAGGGAATAAAGACCTGACCGAGGATATTGCTCAAAATTTCTGGATTGTTATCTGGACAAACCCTTCAGTTATTAAAATAAATGAAGATGGGGTGGCTAAAGATTATTTGCTACGTTATTTTTCGTATCGTATGCTAGACTATATCAAATCAGCCGGAGCCCAACTGTTGGGGAACGAATCAAAACTGGAAGAAATGACAGCATCCCTTAGCTATACTCATGTGTTCGAAGAACTTGAAACAACGGAATTACATCATTTAATCAATGAAGTGATTGGCAGCCTTCCCGATCTGACGCGTGAGATTTTTGATTTGTTGTGGGAAAAGAACTTCTCGGTGAAAGAGGCCGCTCAGCAATTAAATGTGAGTGAGAAAGTGGTACGTAGTAATTATAACAAAACGATAAATACACTCCGAAATCATTTAACTATATTACAACAAGCCGGAGAAAATACAAAACTTCAACGCGAAGTGATTCTTTTATTGTTACTGTTGTTGGGATTGAATAAATGACAGAAATAGTTAAATGAGGAAATCCTAAAAACGATCCAGTTTTTAGGGTTTCTTCATTTAAACAGATATAAACGATTCGGCGAAAAGCTTTTTGTATGAACATTTATAAAACCCTGACAAGATAGACTCAAAGTCATCTCGTCAGGGTTTCGCCTTAAATCTTTTCCAACTGTCTTAAGTTTGGAAAACTGGGTATGTTAATTTATTTAATCATCTTCACCAACCCACGTTTGCCGGTGTTGTCAGTATAGCTCACCAGATAAACACCTTTTGACAGATTAACTACGGACAGGTTAGCGGTGGTGCTACCGGTGGCAACTGCATATTGTAGCACCGTTTTGCCTGACAAGTTGCAGACGCGGAGAACAGCTCCTTCACCGGCTTGAGCAAAGGTCAATATGGCTTCGCTGCCTTGCACGGGATTGCCGGCGATTGAGAGCGAGGCGTTCGTGTTCTGTAATTTTTCAATGCCGGTAGTACCAAACTCTTGTATATTCGTAAAGTCCTTCCAACCATCGGCAGCCTGATAATCGGCTTTGGTACCTGCGGGTACATACAGGATACAGTTGGTTTTATCGATACCATCGAAAACTCCTGACATTTTTGACAAATCAACCGGCTTAGGATTGTGCACCTTGATGGATGTCAATCCCGTACAGTTGTGGAAAGCATCAGCTGCTATTGCTGTAAGGCTTGTGGGCAATTCAAGCGATTTCATAGCACTGGCTCCATAAAGAACACCTTCTCCAAGAGTAGTTACTTTTTCGGGAATAACCAACGATGTCAGTTGTGCACCGGACAAACTATAATCCAATATGGATGTGATCAAACTATTAGTCGGAAAGGTAAGCGAAGTCAGAGGGGCACTCTCAAATGCTGATACATCTATTGTAGTGACATTAGACGGAATAGTAAAAGAAGTGATTTGTGTATTTGCAAATGTCTCAAGCATATCTCCATCAATGATTTGCATACCGGCAGGGATATTATTGATGGCAGTTAAATTGAAACAACTATAAAATGTGCGATATCCTCCCAACCATTGCAGTCCGGAAGGTAAAGTTATTGTTGTTATCTTAGTTCCATAAAATGCTAAATTGCCAATACTGGTAACCGATACAGGAATAGTGATAGAGCTTAGTGCACTGTTTTGAAAAGTCGATGCCGGAATTTCGGACAAATTACTCGGTAACGTAACTTGAGTAAGGCTTGATGAATTCTGAAAAACTCCAATCCCCAACGTAGTAACATTGTCGGGCAATGTAAAAGTGTTGAATCCGGTATTCGAGAATGCAGCATCGCCAATGGAGCTTATACCATCAGGAATATTGACAGATATTAATTGTCTGCAATTTTTAAACGCTTCAGCGCCAATAGAAGCGATGCTTGCATTTGTAGGCAATACAACAGTGGTAAGCGCACCTACCTGATATAAGGCACGGTATGGAATTTGGTCAACAGGATAAACAGTAACTTTGTTGTCAGGGTCGGAACCTCCCTGACCAGAATAGGCAGCAATTTTTGTTACACCGCTTAAATCCAAGGTTACTAAGGTCGAACTCAAACTTTGAATAGTTTTAAAATCGCTTGCATCCACAGTACCTGTCACTACCAGGTTGGTAACGTTCGTCTGGCTTGACAGGGCAGCAGATAGCCCGCCGGCAGTGATATTTACTGTTGTATTTAACTCTTGAATATTCGTAAAGTCCTTCCAACTGGAGGCAGCCTGATAAGCTGCTGTGGTACCTGCGGGCACATACAGGATACACTTGCTTTTATCGATGCCGGTGAAAACATCCGGGAACGACGACAAATCAACCGGAACAGCATTGTGTACCTTGATGGACGTCAATGCCGTACATCCGTTGAAAGCGCTACTTTGTATTTCTGTAAGGCTTGCGGGCAATTCAAGAGTTTTTAGAGTGGTAGTTTCTGAAAGAGCACCTATACAAATAGTAGTTACATTTTCGGGGATAACCAACGATGTCAGTTTGGTATTGGATAAACAGAACCCCCCAAGAGATGATACATGGTTATTGGACGGAAAGATAAGCGAGGCAAGTTTTGAGGTTTTAAAGGTGGAATTGCCTATTGTCGTTACATTAGAAGGGATTGCAAAAGAGGTGATAGCCGTATTCTGAAAGGTTCCATCGCCCAATGTTCCGCCAATAATTTGTGTGTTGGCAGGAAGGATAAGGGACTTTATTGCCGTTCCATAAAAAGTCATACTTCCACTTAACCAAAGCAAGCCCGAAGGCAGGGTGATTTGCGTTAGGGTACTGACGTTCTTAAAAGCAAAATTCCCGATTGAAGTAACCAACTCCGGTATGATGACCGAACTTAGCTTTGTGCCCTCAAACGTACTTTTAGGTATGCTCGTCAATTGATTGGACAAACTAACTTGTGCAAGGGGAGATGATTTGAATACGCCGATTCCTAGGGTTGTAACACTATTGGGCAAGGTGATAGACGTTAAGCCGGTAGATAAAAATGCATTATCGCCAATGCTACTTACCCCATTGGGAATGTTGATGGACGTCAACTTGCTGCAAGAAGCAAATGCCTGAGCGCCGATGGAGTCGATAACTCCACCGGTAG
>Ga0302286_10000005_pt1 | contig 267418 bp, 247 predicted proteins | sample III_Fen_E2_3_FD_198765 | JGI IMG/M metagenome (GOLD analysis project Ga0302286, IMG submission 198765) | Peat permafrost microbial communities from Stordalen Mire near Abisko, Sweden - III_Fen_E2_3 | ecosystem: Environmental > Terrestrial > Soil > Wetlands > Permafrost | place: Sweden...
CTGTTTTTCGCGGGAGAATCCCGGATTCAAAAGTAAATCAGAAAAACCCATGATTGAATTCATCGGGGTACGGATCTCATGACTCATATTCTCAAGAAATATGGTTTTGAGCCTGTCTGATTCTTCGGCTTTGTCTTTTGCGACGATGAGTTCTTTATTTATTTCCTGAATTTGATTTAAGCTTTCAATTAGTTCCTCATTCAGAATTGAATATTTTTTAGCCCGTTTTTCCTTCTCTTTCATTTGAAAGACCAGCTCTTTATCTGCGATTTTCAAGTCTGCCGTACTTTTTTTGTTTTCCTGGCTTTGAATGGCAAGTTTTTCATTTGCAATGATTAATTCACTTGATTTGTCTGTGTGGTTCATATTGATGCGTATAAAATTTTCACCCAAAGAAAAGCAACATGTTAAAATTAAAGCTATTTATAGATATTCGTGTTACAGAAAAGATATTATAATTTACATAGTTTACACATTTACAGACGTTAAGGTGCAATAAGGCTTGGCGGGATAATGTGAAAATATTACACAAAAAGTGCCTGTCCATTTGGCTTAGTAATAGAATTCATCATTGAAATTTTTATTCCGTAGGTAAGATAAGGCCTTTGAACAATGACCAACATTACTTAGACTGTAGTAATACGGTTCTATATTTTTGGTTGCCTTTCCCTTTTCGTTTGAATCAAGCTTTAACCAGATTTTGGCGGCGGCAAACTTGTCTGTTTCCCGCATATTGGTTGTTTCATGGTATGTGCTCCAAAATGTTTTGAATGATTCGGTAAAGACATCTTCACTGTCTTTCGGTTTCTCGCCCACAAAGTAATCATAGGCAACAAAGCGAATCCGTGTTGTGTGAACCACATTTTCCATTTCCAGAAGGTTCATATCCTTAAGCTTCAGTAAAAAGCGCCGTGTCCTGGAAATATTCCAACGAAAAATCTCACTCCAGGAAGTCAGGGACCGGAACGATTCTCCGCGCCGGCAGATCACTTCTTTTCCACCGATCTTTATGGGAAGATCGGCATAGTTCACATTGGCCAGGATCATCATGATGGCATCAAAATCAGACAGTTCGTCTTTCCGATCTTCAAACCATTTTTTAAAAAATTTGTAAGGGAAGCGAAAATAATGACTGTCGTAAATGCCGTGTGACTCCGTTATGGACAAGTTCTGTATATCTTTTAGCATAGTAAAATGTTTGAAAGGGTTTATGAAATATGTTAGTTGTTTATTTATAGATACTTATGAGGCAATTTTTCAAAAAATGAAAAGGGAACTGAAAACAATATATTGTTTGTATTAAAGCGTTTTTCTTAAAAGAGTTTAAGAAAGAAATCTAATATACAGACAATATATTGTTTTCACCTGACCTTTCATGACTTCCATTTTCTGTGTTTTAATTTGTTGATTTACTGAATAATAGTTTTGTTTAAACCCTTTCGGAAACCCTTTCATCCTTTATTTGGGTTTGAAAGCCTTGGAATACCGGCAAAAACGGATTTGAAATGTTGACTTAAGGGCATGGAATTATCAGCTGATGATTTTTTTTTATCAGGGAGGAATGGTAGAATCATCAGTGATGAATTCTAAATTGTCAGCTGACAATTTCCGGGTTTAAGACTTAAAACCGGATGCGTTTGGCGGACGGGCTATCTGGCAGTGATAGAGGGCGGATTTATTGTAGTCCGCAGGTTTTTGACAAGTTGCATTTTCTTTTCCTGAAAGAGGAAAGGATATCAGAAGAAAATCAGGATAGTATAAGAGACTCATTTGCTTTTGTTTTAATTTCTGCAAAGATAAGCATAAAATTAAACATTAATGCAATATTTAATACATATAATTATTGTAAAAGTAATATAATACTGATTTTTCTTGTATATTTGTCTTTTCTGCTCCTTATAAAATTAAAGCTTACACTTAATGTTAGTCAAAAAATATATATCTTTGCCGTGGAAATAACATTTTCTAACAACAAATATCAAAAATTGGCCAATGATTACAAGAAGTGTCAGAAGGTGCTTGGACAAACAAGGGCTAAATTGTTTATAAAGCGCTTGTTGGATTTAATGAATGCTGAAACTTTAGAGGATGTCAGAAATTTGCCTGGGCGGTATCATGAGCTAAAAGAAAACAGGAAAGGTCAATGGGCATGTGATTTAGATCAACCCTATCGATTGGTTTTTGAACCTCACGAGAAACCGATACCTGTGGATGCAAAAGGAAAATATAACTGGTTTGAAATTAAAGGTATCGAGATTCTGGAAATTGTAGATTATCACTGAAATAAATAGAAAGAAATGACTAAGATAAACCAATTTATTCCTCAGATAGCTTTTCATCCCGGGGAGACTCTTGCAGAAAAGCTGAATGAATTGGGCATGGGGCCTAAAGAATTTTCAATACGGACTGACAAGCCTGAAAAGACAATTATCGCTGTCTTGAATGGTAAAAGTGCCCTTACACCGGAAATGGCCGTACAGTTTGAACATGTTCTAAAAATACCGGCACACTTTTGGTTGAACCTGCAGCGGAATTATGATGAATTCATTGCCCGGGAAAAACAAAAACAGGAGTGGGATGATACAATCTCTTGGACGAAGCATTTTCCCATTTCGGAAATGATCCGGCTAGACTGGATACCTTCCTGTTCCAGTTGGGAAGAGAAGACATCGGCATTGCTCGATTTTTTTGGTATCAGTAATCACAAAGCCTGGGAGAACTATTATTTGAACCAGCAGTTAAAAGTAACTTTTCGGATTTCGTTGGTCTCCACGAAAGAGCCTTATGCCATTTCTGCATGGTTGAGAAAGGGTGAATTGCAAGCTCTGGAACACGAAACAACCGCATATTCGGAAAATAGATTCAAAGAAATATTACCCCGCTTTAAATCACTGATGGCAGAGCAGCCTGATGATTCCTTTTCCAAGTTGCAGGTGCTTTGTGAAATGGCGGGCGTGAAACTGGTGTATACACCTTGCTTGCAGAAAGCGGATGTCGGTGGCTCTACGCGTTGGTTGAAAGATACGCCACTGATTCAAATGTCTGGTCGGCTCAAACGAAACGATCTTTTTTGGTTTTCATTCTTTCATTTAGCAGGCCATATCCTTTTACACAACAAAAAGGACATATTCCTTGAGAACCTCAATTATGCCGGCATGGAAAAAGACAAAGAAAAGGAAGCCGATGACTTTGCAATGAAATGGATCTTGGCCAAAAAAGGAGAGGAAAAAAAGTGTCAATTCATTACGGCTGTTTGATTGTCTGTTGAGGTCTCACACATGAAGCAACGCTTTAAATATGTTCCATAAGTGTATTTAAATCTTCCTCTTTGTCTTCGGCAAAAATATTCTTGTGGAAATCACAAAGTTTGTTTTGCAGGTAATCAAAGGTGACTTTCTGCCGGGGAGACAGTATGCCGGACAGGAGACAGGTACACTTTTGCAATTCGGGAAAAAGCTTTATTAATTCAGCACGTCCTTTATCTGTGATGAAGACACGCATGCTGCGTCTGTCCTTTTCATCAGGTCGCTGACCTATCAATCCGTTTTGTTTGAGCCTTTTCATCACTTCGCTGCCGGAGGTCTTTTCCATTGCATTCAGATTGTTAAGTTCGGTTTTGGTTAAGCTTTCCACATTTAATAATGAAACAAGATAGGTGTATTCGTCCTCTGTTTGCAACGAGGTCTCTTTTAATGCCTTTTTGATATAAAATTTTGAATACCGGTGCAGTAGGCTGGTGTTTTTTGCAATATGGATATCCACGGAATCAATCTCTCCTGTATTTCGGCTGGAACGACTGTTTCCGGTATCCTGGTTATTTAAAAAAGTGATGAAATTGTCCATCGTCAATTCCGTATCATCGGAAAGGGTTGCTTCGAAAGCCTCTATCTGATCAAGCAACGCCATCTGTAATTGTTTCGATTTCATATCTCAGATCTTTTAAACTTGTCCGTAAATGTACTAATATTTTTAAATAAGTGAAAAAATAGTTGCATATTGGAACGGAAATGTATTATATTAGTGCTTTATAGGACGAAAGCATATGGACAGGACAATTGTTGCACAACTTTCAAATGCAGGGAAGGAATACAGGACGGGAGACACGACAATAGTTGCATTGCAACCAACGACCGTCGACTTCAAAAAAGGCGAGGTGACGCTGATTGTAGGGCCTTCCGGATCGGGAAAGACAACCTTGCTCTCCTTGCTGGGCTGCGTTATATACCCTACTTCAGGCGATGTCTGGTTGGGCGATACCTGTGTCAGCAAATTGTCCGAAAATCAACTGGCCGAACTCAGGCTGAACCATATTGGATTTGTTTTTCAGGGATTTAATTTGATTGCGCCGCTTTCCTCGCTGGAGAATGTAATGCAGCCACTTATATTAAAAGGTGTTTCCCGCAGGGCAGCCAAAGAGAAATCGATGGACATTCTGCGAACCTTCGGAATGGATGATCGGGCCGGTAGTCTCCCCAAAGCCCTCAGCGGGGGACAACAGCAGCGGGTTGCCGTTGCCAGGGCGTTAATTACCGATCCCGGGTTGATACTTTGCGACGAGCCGACTGCTTCACTTGACCATCAGAGTGCCATACAGGTTATGAAGATATTGCAATCCCTGTCCAGGGAAGACAGAGCAGTCATTGTCGTGACACACGATGTGCGCCTGAAACGTTATGCCGACCGCATTATCTACGTAATAGAAGGAAAAATAAGCAATAACCCGATAGAAACCGAATTTTAAACATCCGTTTATGAAAAGAATCATCCTCTTGTCCTTTGTCGCAATGAGCGTGCTGGGTTGCAGTAAAAAGAAAACGGAAGCGACACCGGTTAGAACGTCTTCCGTTACACAAATCGTAGGCATCGGAAAGGTCGTTCCCGATGGTGGCATTAGTGAGCTGGCTTCGCCTGTCTCCGGGATTGTGCGTGAAATATCGGTACAATCCGGAAGCAAGGTGAAAAAAGGGGCGGTTTTACTCCTTCTGGATCATACGAACCAGTCGCTCGCAATCAATGAGATCGACAGCAGACTGGTTTCACAGAAGAAGTCCATCGAATCGGCAAAGGCTCTCGTGGAACAGGAACAGCTTGCTTCAGCCGAAAAGGAGCGGCAACTGGAAGATGCACGGACTTTGCTCAAGGACGGTGCCACTACGGGTGATAATGTTCAAAAACTGCAAAACGACTACGACCAGGGAATACAAAAAGTAAAAAAGCTGAAGAGTGATTTGCTGGTGGCGGAAGCACAACTCAGGGAACTCTCTGCGGAGAAAGCAACGAAGACGGAAGATCTCCGGCTTACAACCCTGAAGGCACCGATGGATGGTACCATACTGGATATCCTGCCGAAAAAGGGTGAAGCGGTCAGCCAGTATCAAACGTACGTTCGCATGGCTCCGGCAACGCCGCTGATTATTGAGGCTGAAATTGATGAAATGTATGCCGGAAGTCTTGCCGTAGGCCAGCATTGTGTGATCAAGCTGACCGGGGATGTCAACCCGGTGGCTGAAGGGACAATCGTACGTATTTCACCTGATCTGAAAAAGAAGTCTCTCTTCTCCGACAATAAGGATGATCTGGAAGACCGCAGGGTTAGAAAAATTGAGGTATCCATTCAACATACAAAAGCCAATCTGCTCATTGATACAAAAGTAGAATGTAAGGTGCAAACCGGTCAATAATCCATAAACCATCGTTATGATCATTACGGCCTATCGTTTTATTCGCTACGAGAAATCAAAAAGCTTCGGTATTCTGCTGAGTATTGTCATCAGTATCTACCTTGTTGGTCTGGAGCTGGGCATCTTCCTGTTTCTTGCCAACATTATCGGTGGGTTGGTAAACAATTCCAATCCGGAATACGCACAGGTCTTTGTGGTCAACAAACAGACGGATAATGCGAATCAGTTGACGCCCTTCGACGTGAGATGGGTGAATCAGTTGCAGAGCCTCCGTGGAGTGGACGATGCGCACGGTATTATCTATGCTCCCGTATCGGTGAAGTTTCCGGACGGGAAAACCGCTTCCGCATTGATGGTCGGCAGTGACTATCCGGAAATGGTCGCCGGTCCTTCACCCAAACTGATTGCTGAGGGAAGTATCACGGATTTACTGCGTGAGGGCACTGTCTCGACCGACTTTTACGATAATAAGACTTTTGGACGTGTACTTAAGTGTGGTTCTACTTTTGAGATTAACGGAAAGTATGCAACGGTAGGGGTCATAACCAGGAATGCAAAGGGATTTACGAACCCGCTGTTTTATACCACGGCTTCCAAGGCCCGCTATTATTCGGGCATGTCGGAATACTTGATTAATGCGGTGATTGTGACGGTAAAGGATCCGGACAAGATTGACGCGGTCATTTCACAGATCAATGAAACGGCTCCGCAGTTTCATGCCTGGAAAGCGAAAGACCTGGCTCTTACGACGGTGGTTAATGTGATGACGGCAAACAACATGGGAATGAGTATTGGCACGATGGTCATTTTTGCCATTATCAGCGGCTTTTTCATCATCGGCCTCACCTTATATTCATCTACCAACGACCGCATTAAAGACTACGGAACGCTGAAAGCCATCGGGGCATCGGGCAGATATATCACCTGGCTGGTGCTTACACAGGCTATCATCTATGCAGTCACCGGCTTTCTTGTTTCCTGGCTGATGCTTGTTGTCACTCAGATTGGAATGGCAAAGGGAGGGCTGCTTATTCATTTTTCGCCGCTATTCCTGTTTGCGCTGTTTGCGATTACGTTTTTCATTGCTGTCGGAAGTGCTTTTTTCTCTGTCAATAAATTGAGGAAAGTGGAACCTTCTTCCGTTTTCAGATAACGCTTTATTCACAAAATCCCATGAACGAAAAAATAAAATTCTGTCTGTCTTTTGTGGCTTTCCTGCTTGGATCGTTTATTGTTTCTGCACAAACGGACGATGTGTCTGCCTATAATCTGAATGCCTTGTCTTTGGATCAGGCCATCCGGTATTCCATGACGCATTCCCCGGAACACAACACCAAAAAGCTAAAGCAGCAGGAGGCCAGTATGAAGCTGTCCGAAACCTATACCGAAAAGATTCCGACCGTTTATGTTTCAGGGGATGTCCGGAATAATCTGATTATTCCTTCGACGCCTGTTCCGGCATCGATGCTTGACCCGACAGCTTCGGCCAATGAGTTGCTTTACCTGAAATTTGCCACAAGGTGGAGTTCCTCAGCCGGAATCAATCTCTCCTACGATCTTTTCAATCCGGCTACGGCTGGGAATGTGTCTGAACAAAAGCAGGAAGTTAAAATCAGCGGGTATGATATGCAATTGTCTGAAAGTGAATTGCGGGCGACTGTTTCCCAGGCTTATGCCGAATGTGTTGTTGCGACGGCTCAAATGGAATCGATGGCTCAGGACACGGTCTATTACCATGATGCGTTCTCTTATTCGGAAACGTTGTATGGGCGTGGAAAAATAGAACCGGCTGATAAAAACAAGGCGAAAGCGGCTTTCAACGAATCTGTTTCCCGTTTTCTTCAGGCGCAGAACATTCTTCATGCTGCCAAATCGAAACTTTTGTATGTAATGGGAGAGGACGTAACGGATGAGAATTTACAACGACTGCACTTTTCGGAAGATATTCCCGCGCTCTATGCAAAGATCGCTGTTCCTTTGCTGCATGATGCCGGTTCTGCGTTTCCTGAAAATACGCTTGGTGAGATGCGCCAGTCTGAAGTGGTTTCACTGGCGGCAAACCGGATCAAATATGCTTCCTGGAAGTATGCTCCTACGCTTTCCTTATCTGGTTTTTACGGTGTCAACTATTTCGGCAGGGAATTGCAGCTCGCAAACAGCAGTCAATGGTTCGGAAACAGTTTCATCGCCATGTCGTTGAAGTTTCCTTTAACGCAGTCACTAAGCACGTCCAAAGAGTTGTCGCAGCTCAGGCTACAGAAGCAAACGGAACTTGAAAACTTACGGGATGTCCGGAATAAACGTGCGATGGATTGGTCGAATGAGACGGCGCAATTGTTGGTGCGTGAGAAGGAATATGCGCTGAAGGAGAACAATCTGTCCATGACGCGGGAGAATTTCCTGGCTGCCCGTTCGCAGTTTGACAGGGGTCACCTCCTTCAAACCGACTTGATGTCGGAAGAATCAAAAGTCCGTACCGCTGTTCAGGATTATTTGCAGGCAGCGTATAACTTATTTTTGAGCTGCATTGCGATTGATAAAATAGAGGATAAATAGGGAGGCAAAGGTTGGTTGGCGGAACTGTTGTGTGGTTTGCTCGGTAGAGGAATACACAAAACTTTGAACAGTAAAGGTAGGTTGGTGGAGCCATCGGGTGATTTACAGCACTCTGTATTTTGTCTTCATCCCTGCTCGCTGTGTCGAAATTAAGGTGTTATAATTTTTGGGAAATAATTTCAATAAATTGACCACTGTATTTACATTAAGGCTATCTTTACACATAATAATATAATATATATCAGTCTGTATAGTTACGATATATTTTTTTGGTAAAAGTGATTAAGCCTTATTTTTTAAAATTTATGGAAGAAGTTAAAAACAAGTTCAATCCTCGTGAGTATATGGAAATGGCTGTAAAAGTTATGAAGGACTCTATTCAGGAGCCAAGAAAAGACAAAGTCAGTCCTAACGTTGGAGCTGTGTTAGTTAAATCAGACGGTTCTATCGAAACAGCATGTCGTGGAGAATTACGTGAGGGAGATCATGCCGAGTTTACCTTATTGGAAAGAAAAAACAGGAGTGAAAAACTTGATGAAGCTGTTCTTTTTTCAACTTTAGAGCCGTGTGCACCAGGAGCCAGAAAACCTCCAAAACTAAGTTGCTCAGAGAGAATTGTTAATGCACGGATTAAAAAAGTATGGATTGGTATTGAAGATCCTGATCCTGCTGTTGATCGTAAAGGAATTAAATATTTGCAAGATCATGGTGTTGAAGTAGAAATTTTTGATTCTGATTTTCAATCAATAATCCGTGATGCAAATAAACAGTTCATTTACGAAGCAGAAGAAAGAGCAAAAAATACTCAAGAAGTAACTCAAGAATTTTTTCTTACTGATAAAGAAAAAATTGAATTGAAGTCAAATATAGATGATTTGTCAGAAAAAGATATCAAAAACTTTATCCAAAAAGCAAATCTTGGTGTTGAACCAAACTCCAAAGAATTTTATAAAACGTTTATACAGCTTGGATTATTAAGAAAAAAAGATAATGAAATTTTTCCTACTGGTTTGGGCCTTTTATTATTTGGTATAAGACCACAACTGGTTTTTCCAAATGCTTTGATTAGGGCTACTTTCAAAACTGCTGGGCGGCATGATGACATTGATACAATTGAAGGACCATTAATCAATCAGGCTGATGAAATTAAACAATGGTTTGAAAAGAAAATGGATAAGCAAATCATAAGATCAAGCCCTGAACGTAAATTTATTTATGATTATCCTATAGATGTTTTTCTTGAAGCAATTATTAATGCCATTGTTCACCGTGATTATGATATTGATGGGGCACCAATTTATTTTGAAATCAATGATGATGCAATAATTATTAAGAGTCCTGGATTGCCTGTATCGCCATTAAAATTAGAACAAATGCAGCGTTTTAATGCACCTTCATTGAGTCGAAATCCTCAAATTATGTATGTTTTTGATCAATTGGGTTTGGTTGAGCAACGGGGATTGGGGTTCCAGACAATAAAAGAATTACCTAAAAAATACGGATTACCATTGCCTATTGTGGGTTTTGAAGAACCATATTTGATTTTTACATTTCCAAGAAATCGTGATTCCGAAAGGAAAATTTCCGCCAATCAAAAGATTGAGAAACTTACAGATGAAGAGTTAGTTGGTTATGACTATGCTCGACTAAGAGGAGAATTCTCGCGTAAGGAATACGAACTTCACTTCAAATTTGACACAAAAAAAGCTGAACGTCACTTAAAAAGAATGGTTGAACTAGGATTGATACTTAGAAAGGGTTCCGGACCTGGTACTTATTATGAGGTTGTAACAACATAATTGATGTCCCAATGTCGCGATAGAAAAATGGTATTAGCACAATCTGTTCTATCGCGACAAAATTGATGTCGTGATGTCGCGATAATAGAAATAAATAGGACTTAGCAGTAAAGGTAGGTCGCCGGAGCTATCGGGTGATTTACAGCACTCTGCATTTTGTCTTCATCCCTGCAGTCGCTGTGTCGAAAAAGCTATAAATGGGATCGCGTTACGGCTGAATTTTCGAAGGCCGCTCACATACGTTCGCTACGCATCCCTAAAGGGATGCTAAGACGAAAATTCTTAACGCCTGCACTCCACCCATTTATTTAACGCTTTTTCTCCAAGTGCTCCTTCCGGGATAAAAACAAAATACGGCGTTTGGCGGGGAATCGGAAAAGGAGAAGGGGTGGAAGGGGGTTGAGGAGTTAATGGTCTCCTGCTATTATATAACTTTTTCTAAATCAATTCTTGTTCAATCCAATCGTGTTCAATATATTTGTGTGTTCATTGTCAATGAACGCTTGTTCCTGTTGAACATAATCTATTTTACCATGTATCCCAGCAATAATTTTCTTTAAACGCATTTCCGATGTATATGATGAGGAATTTCAGGAAGCTTTGGAAGAATCTAATTATGGCTAAAATAAGCTTTTTCCAAGGACAAACATATTTATTTGAATTTTTTCAGAATAATGATCCATTATAAACAGGGTCATGATTTTTCGGGCTTGGATAGTGGAATCTTATCAGCATAATCGAAATAAATCGGGTAATGTTTTGTAATTCGTATTTTCAACACTAATTTTAGGGTTAAATCACGAACTATTCAATGAGAATAAACGTGTTGCAAATTTTATTTTTAAGCTGTAATGAGAATAGAAGTATCTGTAAAAATATATGGGAAATTTATTCTTAAAGAATCTATAGCTGTAAAATTACACCCGTATGACTTTAAGATTTTCCTTGAGGGAGGCTTTTATTATATTAGCATAAGTAAAAAAGTCATAGATTACAAACCTTATATAACCAAGTATCAAGATTGTAACGGTATTAAGCAATTAACTCTAACTGCTTCAGAAATATATGAAGATATGATAGAATGGCTTCAGTATATTGAATCTATGGGGGCTTTTAATTTTGGTGTTGAAAATATTGATTGGGATGAACCTAAAATCACTTGGATACCTGAGTGCGAAGAAGAGAAAGGGATCATGCCTCTGTTGTCTCATCAGAGAAAGAAGGACAATCAAAATAAGTCCAAGCAGCTTAAAGAGTCTAATCTTCAAAATGTTGTTATATATAGAAGGGTTCTAAAAGATATATACATTCCTTTTACCTATTTTAGACAAGGACGAGAGTTTTTCGATAAACAAAGTTATTACTTTGCTTTCATAAACTTCTTTATGATGTTGGAATATTGTTTTGCAAACGGAAAATTCAAAAAAGATGCTGTACTGAAAGAACTGTATTCATCTGGTCTATTGCGAAAATCAGTTAATTCTATATTAAAGATGATATCAGAAGAAAAAGCTAAAAGGCACTTTGATTGGATAATGAATGAATGTAAAAAATATAACAAGAATTATGATGTTGAAGGTATTATTTATTTGTTAGTTGAGTATCGGGGGATATTATCGCATGCTGGAGGAAGGTCAAAGCAGTATTTGTTTAAAGACGAAAAGTTGTTTTCTATTGCTTTTCTTGCTAATATGGTGTGTTTTATGACTTGTGGTAATTTGCAGATATATATGTTTCTGAGTGAACGGCAAAAAGAAGATTATATCAAATACGAAGAATATAGAATCTGATATAATCAAAGATTCGCTTTGTAATATCAGGAGATAAGGCTACCCTTAGAAAATATATTATCTTTTTGCTACGGGCGTAAACGGCTCGTATTGACGTTTTGAATAGCAGCTACTTCAATCCTTTACGCTTACACCAACTGCATATTCTTCCGAACGCTATCGGTAATTATAAACAGATTTGACACTTAAAAATAAAGACTATGACAAAAAGAAAAACTTATCATGTAACAAAGACAGATGATGGTTGGCAAGGTAAACTCGAAGGCGGACAAAGAGCTTCTATAACGGGAGAGACCAAAGTCGAAGTCGTTCAGAAAACTATTGATTTAGCTAAGAATCAAGAAAATGCATCAGTTAAAATTCACAAAACTGATGGTAAAATTCAGGAAGAAAGGACATATCCTAAAAAATCGGACCCATATCCACCTGAAGGCTAATTTGCTTGTGTATGCGAGTTGATTTATTGTATGAAGTTGTTATGAGCATAGAGTTTTGGATTAGCTTCATGATTATTAATCTGATCAATGAACTTAAAAATCAAAAGACTATGAATATATTAAAAACCATAATTGTAGGAGTGGGTGCTGTTATGTGGAGCCTTAAAACAAATATGACTTATAGAATAGATTATAGTTTATTGACTTATCAAGATAATAGCAAGGGGGTTCGAATTCCCCTCTCCACTCCCTTTTGTAGCTGATATAAGGCTAAAAATTTCGATTTTATAGAAAAACATTCCGAATATTGCAAGGATATTAAGAATGTTCCATACTTTTAAGAAATGAAAATTGACGATTTACCAACTTATCAGGATATTATTCAGCATCTAAAGGGGAAAAAAGATCGAAAAGTAAATCTTTTACTTGGTAATGGTTTTAGTAGAGCATATGATAATAGCATTTTTTCCTATAATGCACTTGGGGCTTTCATTGAAACAACAGATGATCCGTTATTGCAGAAAATTTTCTCTGCAACTAAAACAAAAAACTTTGAACAAATTATGCAGCAGCTTGATAACTTCTGTGTGTTCGCAAAAGTATTCAGCGCTGATAAGACAATAATTGAAAGTGTAAATGAAGGTAGTTTTAGACTTAAAAAAAGTCTGATAAAAGCCGTAAAAGAACTCCATCCAGAACATATTTTTAAAATACCAGATGAAAATATCGATAAATGTTCGGATTTCTTACATTACTATTTAGCAAGTGATGGAAATATTATTTCTACAAATTTTGACTTGTTACTTTATTGGGTATTGGTAAAAAAACTAAAAGATGAGTGCAATGATGGTTTTGGAAGAGATGTAGAATATCCTGATGAATATCATCCTGACAACCAACCTGATGTTTCAGAACTAAGATGGGAAAAAAAGGAAAAGCAAAATATTTTTTATTTACACGGAGCATTACATCTTTTTGATGAAGGGGTTGAAATTGTAAAAGAAGAATATGAAAGCAATTTATGTCTTCTTGAAAAAATTGAAAAAAGAATGGAAAGCAAGAACTATCCAATTTTTGTAACTGCTGGAAATGCTGAAGAAAAAATGCACAACATTGTTCATAATAAGTATTTATCCAATTGTTATGATAGGCTTTCAACAATTTCTGGTTCATTAATAACTTTTGGCTTTAATTTTGGCGATTACGATAGTCACATTATTAGTGGGATTAAAGCAGCAAGTGCCGTAAGTCGTTACAAAAATGATGAGGAACCACTCTTAAGTTTGTATATAGGAGTTTATTCGGATTCAGATCTCGAACATATTAAATCAATTAAGCACAAATTTAAATGTAAGAAGGTTGAGATTTATAACGCAAAGTCAGCAAACATATGGTGATTCAACGAGTAAACTGTCATCTGTTTGGGATTGGTCTACTTTTATTTAGTTTGTTTTACAGTTTCGGACTTTTCAGGTACTTGGTATTTCCTGATTTTTATACCACCCCCATAAACTCCCCGATTACTTTAAACTCTTCATTTTCATCCAGCACAATTGCTTCGTAGTCTCTATTTATGGGTCTAAGGATGATTTTTTCGTGTACCCATTCTCCTGTCTCTTTGTCGTAGGCTTTTTCGCTGGTGTATTTCTTGATGGAGTAGCACCCTTCGTTTTCTGTATCAAAATATTCGGAGTGCTGGACCAAGACAATTTTGTTGTTGCGGGAACCGACAACATTGGCTCTGAAAACGCAAAGGCTGCAGTCTGGGATGAGTGGTTCCATCGATTTTCCGACTGCCTGGATGATGAACATGCTTCGGTTAAGAGTTCCGAATCCTTCGGCTTTAATCCAGCCTGCATCTTCTACGACTTGCCAGTCTCCAAAGGCACCACAAGCGGCTTTTAATGAATAAAGGGGTAGATAGTCAACGTACTTAACATCTTCATTCACGTCAAATTCTATTCTCAGATCCTTTTTCTCGTCGGGCTCTGAATACTTTTCCATTTTTGCTTTATCCGAAGCAATGACTTTATTGCTGAAATAGTTCTCCAATTCTTTATCGCAGAAGTAAATAAAACAACCTTTCATCCCTCTGGTCATTAAGGTTCGGTAAGTGTTTTTAATGATATGGTCGGCGATTCGCAGACCTTCTTCCGGATTGTCTTTAATACGTTTCTTGATGCCTTTGATGGATTGGTCGTTGCCGGAACGATTATTCACATCGGTAATGATCTTGCCATTTTCACATTTCATATCAGGCCCGACAATGACTCCGACATAGTCCAGTTCCAGACCTTGGCAAGTGTGGATGCAGCCGGCTTCGTTGACGGAATCTTCTGCGATGATCCAGGTACTGCCATCTTGTGTAAGGTTCCACTTCATTCGGAATTTGAATTCAGGAATATCAATATCATAAGGGGCCTTTCCTTTTTTTGTATTCCAATCCCAGCAGTAGCCGGCAACGATTCTGGATTTATTGTTTATTTTGTTCTTTTCGATGATGGCTTGGCGCATATCGTTTGGGTCGGAAAAGATGCGGAAGTCGAAATCTTCCTGAGAAAGCAGCATGTTGGCTGTTTCACGGATTTGAAGAGATTGGTCAAGCCAGGCCAAATATCCGTCTGAGCCGTTGCAGCGGAATTGTGATTCCAGTGTAAGATGTTTTACAACGGCACCTTCTTTTCTTGCCCACTTTTCGATTTGTGAGCTTTCTCCAATATCGTTGATGTGAATCCGTTGGTTATTGTCGATAAAGAAAATGGAACATTTAGAGGCCTGCATAATCTCAAGAACCTGATTTTCGCCAAGATTATGAAATAAGCCACTCTTTGAATTCAAGCGATGCGCTTCATCAACAATTAGTACATCAAAAACGTTCGGGTCACAATCGTAAAAACTACCAGTGCCTCCAAACATATTGTCGATATTGTTGCGTTTAATGGTTCCAGTTAGTTTGGCTTTATAAACTTCTCTGGGAGCTGCGTTTTTTGAAATATACTTGGTGACAAGTTTGTCTTTGGTTAGTTGAACCAACAGATTGACAGCAACTACGCTTTTTCCTGTACCAGGACCACCTTCTACAATCAAGACCTGCTTCTTTTCTGGTTTTGCTTTCCTTGCCATAGATATAGCCGTTTCATAAACCAGTTTTTGGTCATCGATCATGATGAACTCCTGATTACCGGATATCATGGATGCCAGAGAGTCGGCCAGTTGTTTGGATGGCCTTAGCCTGCCATTCTCGATCTGGTATAAGATGTCCCGGTCATCTCCATATTTTACAAAGCACTTGATAAAATCTCTTAGTTTGATGGCATCTGGTTTCAGAAAAACCGGGGCACGTTTGATGTGTTCGCCGTAAAAAAGGTTTGTGATAATGCCATCTGGAGTGTAATTGTGAAGATAGGTGCAGGGGGTTAATTTGATCTTTTTGTCTTGAACTGTTTGATTAAAACTCTCAATCAAGGCTGCATATGACCAGGCTTGGTAGGAGGGGTGTGCAGTTTCCACTTCTGAACCGTGAAGCCATGTTTTTACTATGGCATCTTTGTTTGTCAATGTGGCATTTGACCACTGCTTGAGTTCAATAATGATCACCTGTTCCTCTTTCTTTTCATTCAGTCCCGTGATGATGAAATCGATGCGCTTGGAAGTAAGTGGTACCTGAAATTCGATGGAGATTCCTGCCGTGTCTGAGATTCCCTGATCTGACAGGACATTGCCCATGTACATCATGGAGTTTGTCCAGGATGCAACTTCGCTGGCAGACGTATCCCGGCCAAGGTGCATACGGAATGCGTCGTGTATTTTAGTGTCTATTTCATTGGAAAGGACATCTTGTAAGAATCCGTTCTTGTTTGACTGATAAACAATCATAATTCGGTGTACTTCTTGGCTGTGCCTTTCGCTTTTTCGACGGGGTATTTCTTTGCGTTGATCTTTATCTTTTCCTGCACGATGTCGAAAATGTCGAGGTTGTGTTTTTCTGCAAGCATAAAGGCGTATGACAAGACATCGGCAAGTTCTTCTTTCAATTTCTCAGGATCTACTTTTTCGCTTTCGGAATCTTTTTTCCAAAGGAATAGTTCGTTTAATTCTGCTGCTTCAAGGAATAAGGCAAGGGCGAGATTTCTGGAGTCGTGGAATTGTTCCCAATCGCGTTCATCGTTGAAGGTGAGGAGTTGGTTGATGGTTTCAGTGTATTTTGTCATGAGAATTATCTTGTTCGTTATGTTTGTTCGTTCAGGATCTCAAATTTACATTATTTCGATTAATTATCAATTTGTTCGACCAATATATTTTCAGTCAGGACAAGGTGTGGGTTGTTGAGATATTGGCTCACGCCGATGACAAGCCTTTTAAAGTGTTTATTGCCGACAGGGTGATTGCTACTCAAATGGATTTGTTACACTTGTTAAACAATGGCGGTGTAAACAAGGATAATGGCGGTGTAAATAAGGATGGGACAATCAACATTGGCGGTGTAAATTCACTTGAAAGCGAACTGTTGGGTGTCATTCAATCCATGCCGGGTTTAAATGCACCGACTGTAGCAGCAACTATAAACAAAAGCCTGCGTACCGTTCAGTGTTGTCTTAAAAAACTAATAAATTGGTACAATGAATATTCCGTAGATTAATTTGTGGAGTTCCTTTCTGATGTCTAATGATACTTGGTCTATAACTTTTATTCCTGCCTTTTTGGTTTTAATGGGAAATAAATTTCACTTATAAGTAAAATGATATATCTTTGGATTATCTGAATTTATTAGGCGGTTTAGAGTTTGATGATAATGAAAATGGATAAAATGAAAACATACGGTAGCGACATTATTAACGATCTTTTAGATTCTATCACTCCTTTAGAACAGGCCAAAATAGATGCCAAAATGGTTATTGCTGCAAAGATTGCAGATGCGATGAAGGAAAAAGGATGGAAGAATAAGGATCTTTTAGATGCTCTGAAAAAAGAGAACCCTTCTGTAGTAACAAAATGGCTTTCAGGAACTCAAAATTTCACAGTGGATACTTTAGTAGAACTTGAACAGGTCTTGAATACTAAATTGCTTGATTTGGACGATAAATAGATTGATATCCTCTCAATTTAGAGGCACCTCACTGCATAATGCGATTTTGCCTGTTATTGATCCAAATTCGTTTTCAATAAATAACGCTTGTTTGAAACCTTGACATTATAACATGTGAAGTCAGATTTTAAATCTAAAATCATTCATATCTTCCCAATCAGATACATTGGTAATTGAGTAATGATCATGAATATAGCTTGCGAAGGTTTGCCCATTGGACAATTTGTCTTGATTTTCATTAATGATAATTACAGGGATTAAATCTAAACCTAATACAATGGCTGAACAGCATCTTTTGTGTCCATCATAGATAAAGTAATTACCATCTTGCTGTATAACTATAATTGGTTCTGATTCAGTATAACCATTTGCGGCTATTGATTCTCTGATACTCTTTGTGTAAAATTCAGAATGCTCACGAATACCTTGTAGCGGATATATATTTTTAGGAGATAGCCAAACCCGATTAAAATCTTTGTGTGATTTCCATAATTCAAACTTTTTCAATACAAAATCGGACAGGTTTTCAGAAGTCATGTATGAGCCATCAACAACGATATTGTAGTTCTGTAAATCATCGATGTTTACTTTATATTGTTCTTTAAATCTTTTGACTTCGCTTGACTTCCGTAGTTTTATATTTTGAATGGTGTGTTCAATATCATCATTTTGCTCATTTATTCTAATACTGTCATTGAAAATTCTGTGAGCTGCAATATTGATATTTACAAGTAAATGAATTTTAAACGCATTGGGAACAAAGTGCCATGCCATTCTTGAATCAAGAATGAGGTTCGCTTCAGACATACCATATTTTACAACTTGATTGTCGCATTCAATATCAAGTTCAGGATGAGTTTCCATGTATTTGTTAAACTCCAAAGTGGACATACCATATTTCTCAGCTAATTCCCGTTGGATAGTGCCGACTGACAATACTTTAAAATCAGCTTTTTCACAAAGCTGCTTGCTCAAGGAGGATTTGCCACTTCCTAATTCTCCAGATATTGTTATTTTGTAGGTTTGCATGAAGTATATTAAGTAATTATGGTAGAATGAGTCCACAAAGATAATTTTTTATTGCAAACAATATTCACAGCTCTTGTTTTTTAATAGTGTGGGCATATCAATAGAATGGAATGAGATATGTGTTCACTTTATTGAACAAGTCAATCTGAATTTTAGCCAACCAATAATCGGGGCTTTTAATCAATTCTTCTCTTTTCATACGTTTACTTTTGATTGTATTGGATAAAATCTTTTTCCACTACTTCTAATATCTTAATTCAAATCAGTCAATGCACTTTCCAGCTGTGTCCGATATGAAAGTAGCATTTTTTCTATTTTGGATGCGTCTTCGTCGGTGCAATATTGATTGATGGAGATGGTTAATTCATTTTCGTAAGTGCTGAATGCTATTTGAATGTAAGGAGCAAACTTTATCGAGCCATTTATAAAGGCGCTTTTTATGCTGGCATTTGTAAACGTTAAGTCTTTCTTTTCTATAATACCGGTATTTGTTATTCCTATCAACGGATTGGGAAAACTTTTCATTCTCTTTTCAAAAGTAGCGTAAGAGAGTAAACGCAGGAAAGAATTTAGGAAATAGAAGGATTTTAGCCCTGGATAGTTTTTCTTTATTATTTCTACTTTATCCCGTACTTTCCGTGTCGTTTCTGACAGATCTTTTCCTACATCCAGCCCAATATTACACCAGAAAGAAGAAGCGAGGTTGCATAGACCTATATGCTGTTTGTCTTTGATATAACGACGCAAATCTACCGGGCAGGAAATGATTATCGGAACGAAATGTGAAATTGCTATATGTTGGTCGATTTCCCTGAATAGTGCTGCAATAAATAAATCATTCAGGGTGCAGTGAAGCTTTTTTGTATATGCAATAAGCTGTTCAAATTGTTTTGGTGGAATGGTTGAACTAAATATATGTGGATGTGTTTGTTGATTATTATTGCTGAATGGGAAACGAATGAGAGGAGACGGTTTTTCAAAGAAAGAAGATTTGGTGATAATTTTCCAGTAGTCTTTTGGTGTGAGATCTGAATAGACTTGACGATCAGATCTTTTCTGGAGAAAAGTGTAATCTTTCGTGTCTTTTTCGCCGGATACGGCCAGGTTGTATTGGGAACATAAGAGATACAGGAACTGTTTAAATCCACCTCCGTCACATAGCATGTGGTTAAGAATGATGCAAAGAGTGTCGTTTGTATTATTGTTTCGAAGGAGTTTTACAGATAATTGTGGTCCTGCAGTTTCGACTATTCTCTGAGTAATGGTTGATTCTATCAGTTCGTCCTCTTTTTGCCCGGAAAGATTGACTTCGAAGATTGAAACCAGGTCATCGATTGTACAATTGACTATCTCTTCCCATCGGGCCTGTTTTTTGTCGTAAACAAACCGGCATCTTATTATTGGGAAAAGAATACTTATTTTCCATACAGCCTTGCGCAGTGCTTTAATATCAAGAAGGTTGTCAAATCGAATGACGCCATGCAGGCAATGGTCATTAAATGTTTCGAAGTTTTTTTGAACTTTATCCCAAACTTCGGCTTTATAGTAATTCATTCATGTGCATATTTTCGTTGCATTTTATTTCAGCCCGAATTTCTTTTTGACCAATTGACGTATAAGGGTAATGGTATCGTCGATGCCCAGAAAGGATGAGTTGATGCATAGGTGGTATGATTCGGCGGCTCCCCAGACTTTGTTGCTGTAGTAGTTGTAGTATCCGGAGCGTTTTTTATCCGTTTTCTCGATCAGGTCTTCGGCTTTGTTTTCCGGAATATTTTCTTTTTCGGCAATGCGTTTAATGCGGTCTTCCATATTGGCACTAATAAATACGTTCAGGCAATACGGATTGTCTTTGAGAACATAATCGGCACAGCGTCCGACAAAAACACACGATTTCTCTTCAGCTAGTTCGCGGATTACATCACTTTGAATTTTGAACAGTGTTTCATTATTCAAATAGTTGTTTGTATACATCCCATCTGAAAATGTGCCGTGTAAACCAAAAAAGGTTCCGACGAGACTGTGGCTGTTTTTTTCATCAAACTTTTCGAAGAATTCCTTGCCAAGGCCGCTTTCTTGTGAGGCGATCTGTATCAATTCCTTATCGTAAAACGATATACCCAACTGTGAGGCCAGTATTTCACCTATTTCCCGGCCTCCGCTTCCAAGTTGTCGCCCAATATTAATTATGTATTTCTGATCCATGATAATGAGTTTTAAATGGAAGACTTCCTGTATTGTGTGATCAACATATAGACAGCAATAATACTCGACAGCAAATCGGCCACTGGCAAACTGTACCAGATGCCATTCACTCCAAAGTATTGTGGAAGAATCAGCAAACCGGGCAATAGAAAGATCAACTGTCTGGATAATGACATGAAGATGGCTTTCTTAGGTAACCCAATACTCTGAAAGAAATTTGAGGTAACCATTTGGAAGCCAATAATAGGGTAGAACAAAAATACAATTCGTAAACCGGGTATGGCCAGTTTGATCAATGTCTGATCGGTTGTGAAAATGGATGCGACGACATGCGGCAAGAATTCACAAATCAGAAAGCCTGTAGTCCCAACACAGGTTGCTAAAAAGACTGTGTACTTCAATACTTTGTTTACCCGGTCGATTTGTTCGGCACCGTAGTTGTAACCGGCAATTGGCTGCATTCCCTGGTTCAGTCCCATAATGATCATCACAAAAAGAAAAGCGAACCGGTTTATGATTCCGTAAGCACCAACATGAAAGTCGCCGCCATATTTGATAAGACCTTGATTGATTAAAATGACTATGACACAGGATACGGCATTCATCAGGAATGGTGCCATGCCGATGGATAATGAATCGACTACAATTTTGCGTTTTAACTTAAATATACCTTTTTGAAGATGAATGAACCTTTTTTTGTTACTGAATATTTTGATTTGTACAATCAGCATAGACGCCTGCGCTATAACAGTAGCAAGTGCTGCGCCTTGTATTCCCCATTTAAATCCATAAATGAAGAGTGGTGCGAGAATGATATTGATAATGACGGAACAGATTGTCAGGTACATTGACTTTTTCGGATTGCCTGTTGCCCGTAACATGGCATTCTGCCCGAAATATAAGTGTGTTATGACATTCCCAAGAGAGATAACAATCATGTATTGGCGTGCGTACGGAATCGTTTGGCTACTGGCCCCAAAGAAACATAATATCGGGTCGAGAAAAGCAAGGACAATGACAGTATAGGTTAATCCGAAAAGGGCATTTAGTACAAATGAGTTTCCCAAAATCTGATTTGCATTGGAATAATCTTTTTGTCCCAGGCGCAGAGACATTAAGGTTGCAGCACCTACGCCTACCAATGTCCCGAATGCTGCCGATAGGTTCATTAATGGAAATGTAATTGCCAATCCTGATATAGCCAATGGCCCGACGCCTTGACCGATGAAAATGCTGTCAATGATGTTGTAAAGTGACGAGGCAGCCATAGCTATTACTGATGGTATGGCATATTGTAAAAGCAAATGCCACACATTATCGGTCCCTAAAGCCAATGTGGATCCTTTTTGTTCCATAAATTCAATTTAATAAGTCGATTGACTAAATATACAAAATTAGCATCATTTTACAATTATATCATGTTATTCAGCCAAACTTTTCGAAAGTTAAGTAAAAGAAGCAGTCTTTGTTGTCAATTATAAAGAAATAAAACCTTCTATGCCATTTTGTTTTCGGGATTTATTGTTTAATTTCGCATATAGTATAAATAGATATGGTATGAAGATTTATGCAATGATTGGTTCTTTTGTTGTGTGTCTTGCGCTTCTGTTTTATTCTTTAGGATTTTGTAAGCAACAACGTAAGGGAATAGTTAATTCGCAGGTTTTAACGTTCTTTACTTTAGGGGTTATCGGGGATGTTTTAGCCACCACCTTGATGATCATGGGTTCTACCAAAGGTCTGTTTACTTTTCATGGTTTATTAGGGTATTCCGCACTTTTGGGTATGTGCATCGATGCTTTTTTGATGTGGAGGCATAAGCTGAAGATGGGAGTAAACGTTAAGGTCGGGAAAGTTTTAAATATCTATTCTCGGATTGCTTTTTTCTGGTGGATAGTGGCTTTTATCACTGGTTTGTTACTTGTTGCCTTCAGGCACTCCTAAAAACTTAATTTATACCTGTTATGAAAACAATTCTCACTTTTCTGAATCAAATTCAGAAGAATAATAACAAACAATGGTTCGATGCGCACAAATCGGAATATCTGGCTGCAAGTGATACTTTCAATGCTTTTGTTGAAAAGTTGATTGCAGGAATCGGTGATTTTGACCCGTCTATAATGAATATTACGGTCAAGGATTGTACTTATCGCTTCTATCGTGATATTCGGTTTTCACCAAATAAGACGCCCTATAAAACACATTTCGGAGCATATATTTGTCCTCACGGGAAAAAATCCGGGTATGCCGGATATTACTTCCATATTGAACCAGGCGAAGGCCAATATATAGGTGGAAGTCAACTTGATAGTGGACTTTATTGTCCGCAACCGAATATATTGAAAAGTATTCGTGAAGAGATTTTTCTGAATGGAGAAACATTTGAAGCGGCTGTCCATGAAGCCAAAGGTTTTGTTTTGGAAGACAGCCAGGCTCTTAAGAAAGTACCGAGGGGTTATCCGGCGGATTTTAAATATGCTGAGTATCTTAAATTGAAAAATCCTTGCCTGTACAAACCATTTGACGAAACCATGCTATTGAGTGATAACTTCTTGGAGTGGGTTCTTTCGGCTTTTCGTGAAACTGTTGCATTCAATGCCTGGTTAAACAAGGCGGTTGAATATGCCCTTGTTTGAGAAAATGCAATATGTAAGATTTTTAACAATACAATACTTTATTTTCTCCGGTTACCATGCAAAACATGTATTGGAAAATACTATTTTTGTTTTAGAAATTTATTTAATCTAATATGAATGGAATTATGAAAAAGGCAATAACACTGTTCTTATGTCTGACTTTCTGCTTGTTGACTTACTCCCAAAATAAAAAGATCAAGGTGGCTGTCGGAGTCCAGATTGATACTGTTTTCACGGTAGTTGGGGCTTACTCAATGCAGGCATTTGACGTAAATATGACGAAATACTTGTTAAACGATATCCGTTCGAAAGTGGATACGAGCGTTTTTGAATTGAATGAGGAGGTGTTGCCTGATATGTTAAAAAATAAAGCGGAAGAGGTCGGACAGCTAAGTAAACATCAACTTGTGTCATGGTGTTCGTCGTTAAAGAAAAAGAAAGGCTATGACTTGGTGCTATTATTATATAAACCTGAGACTGAGGTGGAGAGTTATAGCTTTTTAAATGGATTTTCCTATGGTATGACTGTAAGTGATAACAAGGTCTTTTCGTTGAATAGTGCTGTTATTTTGGATACGCGTGATGCATCTGAACTAAGCAATACAGGTATTTCTTCAAATTCTGAATTTATGACTCGTCTGTTGAAAAAAGATCGGTTCCAGAAACCTTTAAGAGATTATACCGTGAACGATCTTTCAACCGCCCGTGTGATGATAGAAAATTTGGACAGGGATTTTGCAATAAAGGTTTTACAAGGTTTGCAAGTGGCAAAGACAAAATTAGGAAGCAAGAAATAGTAGGGGAATGATGTTAAGTAGGAAACTTAAATATTATATGATTCTGGTTGGTTTTTTTTCGATGGAATTTGCTTCAGCCGCTTCATTTGCGACCGATACATTTACGACTCGGAATAATAAAAAGGTAAGTATTACTTTTATTAAGCACGGGAGTCTGATGTTATCTTATGGAACTCAATCCATACAGGTTGATCCTGTATCCCAATTTGCTGATTATGCTGCTTTTCCCAAAGCTGATGTTATTTTAATTACGCATGAGCATGCTGATCATCTGGATGCTAAAGCTATTGATGCACTGACTAGTAAAAGTACGGTGCTTATTGCCAATGAGGCCAGCAGGAAGAAAATAGGGAGGGGAGTGGCCATGAAAAACGGGGACAAGAGAACTGTCCTGAAAAATATAACTATTGAAGCAGTCCCTGCTTATAATACAACTTCCGGAAGAGAGATTTATCATCCCCGACATCGTGACAATGGTTATGTGATTACAATTGACGGATTGCGAATCTACATTGCCGGTGACACGGAGGATATTCCTGAAATGAAAGCTTTAAAGAATATTTATGTTGCTTTTCTTCCTGTAAATCAGCCTTACACGATGACTGTCTCCCAGACAGCCAAAGCTGCAAGAATGTTTAACCCTAAAATTTTATATCCGTATCATTTTGGTAATACGGACATTGAAAAGTTGAAAGATGAACTGAAAGGCAGTTCTATTGAAGTTCGATTTAGGGAAATGCAGTAATTAGTGTTATTTGCTTAGATAATCATGGAAAAATTAGGTGGATAAATTTTTTAGCAAAAAAACACCTATTGTGTAAATATTATGTATAAATTTAAGGCGTTAAAGCTTTTTTTATAATGTTCTGTTACTTTCCATGAAAAATAGATTGCATATTGATTCTGAAAATTCTGTATCAACTCTTTCTTTACTTAGAAATATGGGTGCTGAAACCTTTATTTATTTCTATCAACCTTTGAAAGTCCATAAGGATCTGGATACTTTTACACTTGCTTCCTATTGTCCTAAGAATTCTTGCTGGACAGATGAATCGAAAAGAACAAAGGTTTGTACGGCAAAAAGGATCTTTAAGGAAGGGCGTGAACAGGAAGCTCTTGAACTTGTATTAGGAATGAATGTCTCGTCAGATATTCGCGATATGGCCAGTCGTTTTTTGGAAGAGTTATCTAAACCGGAACTTGGATAAGCAATAATGGAAGAGATTATTATAAATGATCACAATAAGGTTGAGTATCCTCCGATGCACAGTGCAGAGCATATTCTTAACCAGACGATGGTCAGGCTGTTTGGTTGTGAACGTTCCAGAACAAACCACATTGAAAAGAAAAAAAGCAAATGTGATTATTTTCTTAAAGAAGCTCCGACGGTTGAACAGATAGCGGAGATTGAAAGGCGAGTAAATGATGTCATAAGCCGGAATCTACCTGTTACAAATGCATTTGTTACTCGTGCAGAAGTTCCTGAAAATTTGGATTTGAGCAAATTGCCGGAGGATGCCAGTGAGACATTAAGATTGGTGTACGTGGGCGATTATGATGTTTGCCCTTGTATTGGCCTGCATGTCTCGAATACATCGGAAATAGGTACCTTTAAAATAATCAGTACGGATTATGCGGAAGGAAAGTTCAGAATCAGATTTAAATTGGAAAATCAGTCATAGTCTGATTTTGTTTTTAAAGGGCCGTCTGAATCTGTTTAAAACCGATAAGCCTGTCATATCTTTCACCGATGGGCCGGTAGTATACGAAAATCTGGTATTCGTTTTCTGTTTCCCAATAGGAGCCTTCGAGGCGTAGGGATGAAGCCTGGTCTCCTTTTGTCGGACGGAACAGATATTGATAATTATAAGCACCTTGTTTAAGCAGCAGTGTCTTTTCGTAAGCCTTTCGCTCAAAACTGTAAATCATTTTGCTGTTGGCATCCAGTTGATTGTTTGCCAAATCTCCATTCAAGTATATTCCGCCATCAATATAGGGACTTTCCATCGGAAAAGAGAAATGGACCAACATGTAATCCGAATCGATTGTATCATTCTCAACCTCTGAACTGTGAATATAAAAACGTCCGTTCTGGTCCTTGTCGTAAGTATATCCTTTCAGGCGTGTTTCTGATGCCATCAATTCTGCATTGTAAAATGGCTTGAAGTAGTAAAGTCTGTCAACGCCAATGCTTGTATGCTTTGTTGACGTGATTTCAAATCGCCTGTATTCATTCCCGCCTTCGAATATCAAAGCTTTGTTATGTTCATACCGGAGGATATCCGAACCTATCTGTATGGGTGTTATGTCTCTTGATTCATTATCACTTCTGTGGTTCTGTTGAACTATTACATGCAAGTCGCTAAGTGGCTGCGAGATGGTTAGCCCTACGGGCTTTAGGTCGAAACTCAATTGTTGGTGCGTTTGTTCGTAATCAATATCGGTGGTGGCTGTCACGTTTGCATTGATTGTCATTTTATCTTCAAGCACCATGAAGCAGGCGGTAAGTAAAACTTCATCCGTTTTATCTCTGTCAAAGACTTCAACGGCATAATTTCCGGAAAGCTTAAGTTTGACTGTTTCGTTTGGGATTGAAAATTTATAATGGGTATAAAGGGTAAATGTGCTTACCGATTCTTCATAGTCCTCAATATTATTTTCCGGAAATCCATCCATATACTCCAGTTCGTTCATGTCTGAACGTGTCCAGTCTGAGTTGCAATGGATGATTCGGTAGCCGTATCGTTGATAATTGTGTGAAAGCTCGTCAAATGAGATTTCTATATGATTGTTCGATCCCAGATTTATAATTGGGAGTGATGACCAGTCGCCGTTCGGATAGATTGTAAGACTGTGTATTGCTTCGGAGTTGGTGCCATTTTTGTAAACTTGAGCTTGTAAGGCAAGACTCATTGAAAGAAATAGACATGCCGAAGTAAAAATGAACCTTCTCATCCGTGTTTTTTATTTTCTGTGCAAACTTACACTTTTTTCTCCCTGATTTTATGTATTTTCGTGATCAGATATGAAATAATTATTTAAGTAGGCGGTATGAGAAAAGTCTGTATGGTCACAGCCCTTTTGCTCTTTTGGACTGGTGCTTTTGCGCAGAATAAAGATAAAGGCAAGTTGATTGAAGTGCCCAAAAATGGTTTTTATGATGATGTTGTACTAAAGGACGTGCAGCAGGTTAAGGACTCTCTTGCGCCGAAAGCACCTAAGATGAAGTTTATTATGGATCAGTCTGGTATGAAATTGCCGAACAAGATTGATCTTTATAAGAGCCAATGGGCTAATTCTTCTATCTCACAGGGGAATGCGGGAACATGCTGGGACTTTAGCACGGTTTCTTTTTATGAGACTGAGATCTATCGTCAGACTGGCAAGAAAGTGAAACTTTCTGAGATGTATAATGTTTATTGGGAGTATGTGGACAAGGCGCGGCGTTTTGTTCAGGAACGTGGTAACTCTCTTTTTGATGAAGGGTCTGAAGGCGATGCTTTGGTACGGATTGCAAATGCGCATGGAATGATGCCTGAATCGGCCTACAAGGGACTGATTGATGGTCACAAATATTATACGCATGCTGATATGTTCAATGAAATGCATTCTTATCTTGAAACGGTTAAGGCAAGCAATGCTTGGAATGAAGCAGTTGTAATCGCTACTATTTGTGATATTATGAAACATTATATGGGCGAGCCTCCTGTTAGTTTTAAAGTTGATGGTAAGGAGTATACGGCCATGTCTTATATGGACAAGTATTTGAAGTTCAATCCGAATGATTATGTGGAAATCCTTTCTTTGAAGCAGAAGCCATTTTGGGAAAAGGTTGAATATGAGGTTCCTGACAACTGGTGGCACAGTAAAGAATATTACAATGTCCCGTTGGATGATTTTATACGTATTGTTAAGAAGGCTATTCGTGACGGGTATACGATGGCAATTGGCGGTGATGTTTCTGAATCTGGTTTTTCCCGTGAGACCCAATGTGCTATTATACCGGATTTTGATATTCCTTCTTCTTACATTAATGATGATGCCCGTCAGTTTCGCTTTTCCAATCAGACAACAACGGATGATCATGGCATGCATCTGATTGGCTATGTGGAAAACTACAATGGGGATGGTAAAGACTGGTTCCTTATTAAGGATTCAAGTTCTGGTTCGCGAAACAATGATAAGACGGCTCCTGAATTTGGTTATTACTTTTTCAGTGAGGACTACTTTAAACTTAAAATGATTGGTTTCACTATTCACAAGGATGCGGTAAAAGAGGTTCTTGGTAAGTTTAAATAGGTTTGTAGGGCTGTCGGATGTTTGTATATTTATTGGCTATTTTTTGTGATATTTATGCAATTTAGATAAACGAGTTGGTTTTCTTTAAAAAAGATCAACTGGTTTGTTCAAAAACCAGTTGATCTTTTGTCTAAAACATCAACTGGTTTGCTTTAAAACCATAAGATCTTTTTTATCAAACCATAAGAGGTTTCCTGTCGAACACCAAGGTGTTTTTTTTAGATCATTCCTGTTTTAGTGAAAAGGCCGTTTTACCTTCTTAAATCCGCTTTTTGCCATTTTTACTTTTTATGCATAAGGTTGCATTTGTAGGTCAGAAGAAAGTGGAAAACCTCGGTCTTGTATCCGAGCTGGTTTATATTAAATATTGCAGTGAGGCTGTTATGATCCGGTATAAGGATAATGTGCAGATTCAGGGTGAATACAATAATCTCCGTATCAACCTTGATCAGGTCTTGTTGCAATTGAAAGCGGATGTACAATCGGCTAATTGTTCATACTTTTTAATGAGTGAATAATCATTCGTAATATTTTATTTATAAAATATAAGTATATATTTGTATGAGTTATCATTCGCTAATATATAATGTTTTGCTTTATGACTGATATATCATACAATAATTGGGATTCAATGAGTAATAAAGCTTTGTCGGAGCATATCGGAGCTTTTATAAAGCATCATCGTATGGATCAAAACAAGACGCAAGAGGTATTGGCAAATGCTGCAGGCATAAGCCGTTCTACGTTGAGTTTATTGGAACGTGGAGAAACGGTGACATTGGCTACATTAATACAAGTGCTCAGGGTACTTGATCAATTGCATGTAATGGAAGCATTTTCGGTACAACAAATCATAAGTCCGTTGGCATTAGCCAAAATGGAAAGAGAAAAAAGAAAAAGAGCCAGCGGTAATAAAAAAGAGTCAGACTGAAAATATCTATCAATCATGGATGTAGCAGAAGTAAAAATATGGGGAGAGCTGGTAGGTGCAGTTGCCTGGGATGAGAGAACAGGGTTGGCAAGTTTTGAATATGATCCTAATTTCAAAAAACTTAATTGGGATTTAGCTCCTTTAAAAATGCCTGTCTCTTCATCCAAAAAGGTAATCACATTTCCGGAACTCAGAAGAGATAAAAACGCTGAATTTGACACATTTAAAGGATTGCCGGGTTTGTTGGCCGATATGCTTCCTGATAAATATGGAAATCAACTTATCAATAGGTGGCTGGCTCAACAGGGTCGGGCCCAGGACAGTATGAATCCGGTTGAAATGCTTTGCTTTATTGGTGCCCGAGGTATGGGTGCACTAGAGATTGAGCCGGCAACTATTAAAGAAAATAAAAGAACATTCTCTATTGAAATAGACAGCTTGGTAGGCATCGCGCAAGAAATGTTAGCCAAAAGAGAATCATTTGCTGCCAACCTTCAAAAAGAGGAAGAAAAAGCAGTGATAGAGATTTTAAAGATTGGCACATCTGCTGGTGGAGCAAGACCAAAAGCCATAATTGCATATAACAAAAAGACAGGTGAGGTTAAATCCGGACAAACAAAGGCGCCCAATGGTTTTGAGCATTGGTTGATAAAATTAGATGGCGTAAGCGATGTGCAGCTTGGTGCAAGTAGAGGATATGGTCGTGTGGAAATGGCTTATTATAGAATGGCTACAGCTTGTGGCATTGAGATGATGCCATCAATATTATTGGAAGAAAATGGCAGGGCACATTTTATGACTAAACGATTTGATAGGGAAGGAGGTGAAATAAAACACCATATTCAAACATTTTGTGCATTAAAGCATTTCGATTTTAATTTGGTAAATAGTTTCAGTTACGAGCAATTATTTCAGACTATGCGGGAGCTAAAACTGAGCTACCAAGATACGGAACAAATGTTTAGAAGAATGGTTTTCAATGTCCTTGCCCAAAATTGTGATGACCACACGAAGAACTTTTCATTTAGATTAAAGAAGGATGGCAAATGGGAATTATCGCCAGCCTACGACATCTGTTATGCATATAGCCCCGATAACAGATGGATAAGCCAACACGCATTAAGTATGAATAACAAAAGGAAAGACATTACTAAAGAAGATCTTTTGAATGTTGAAAAAACGATAAAGCCAAAAAAGGCTGAAAGCATAATAGAAGAAATATACGATACGGTCAGTCAGTGGAATAACTTTGCTGATAAAGAAAATGTTTCAAAAGAACTCCGCGACAGAATTGCTGATAACTTAATTATTTCTCAGAAATAAATAATCTTATGAATTAAAATATATTGTCAATATGGAAAATAGTTTAGAAAAAAAATTGTTTAATAAAGCCAGGGCTGAAAAGATTATTCGTAATTTGGAGAAACGTTATATGAGAGGTTTTTACTTTGAGAATATGACTGAAGCTGTTCAGGCAATATGTAAAATGATTAATGAAGGCGAACTTGTAGGTTTGGGTGGCTCTGAAACGATTATAGAAACAGGATTGATAAACGAATTAAGAAAATTAAAAATAAGGTTGCTTGACCGATATAAAGATGGAGTTAAAAAAGCAGAAGTTGATAAGATGAGGACAGAGGGTCTTTTGTCCGATGTTTTTATTGCAAGCACAAATGCAATTACGTTGGATGGTAAGCTTGTCAATGAGGATGGTACCGGTAATCGTGTTGCCTGTATGATATACGGGCCAAAAAAAGTTATAATAATCGCGGGAATGAATAAAGTTGTACCAACTGTTGAAGATGCAATTAGACGAATTAAAAGCAAAGCTGCTCCTTTGGATTCCATGAGGGTTGGCATTGAGACTCCCTGTCATTACACAGGTGTATGTAATGAATCCCATTGCTTTCCTCCAAAAAGGATTTGTAGTCAATTGGTTATTATAGAGTCGAGTATGATAAAGGATAGAATTAATGTTTTTCTGATAGGAGAAGATGTTGGTTATTGACTAATCAATAAGAACTACCACCAAATCCATCACATTCGTCATGGTAGAGCCGGTAATCACCTGTCCCCCGTATTGGTCAAAGAAATGAAAAGAATCCTGTCTTTTTAAATATGCTTGCGGATCAATAGATTTTTTCAGCGCATTTTCCACCGTATCACAATCCACAACAGCTCCTGCCACATCGGTAGGGCCATCATTTCCATCGGTGCCTGCACAAAGAACCGTCAAGCCTTCTTTTTCACTTATTTTTGTGGCACAATACAATGCAAAATGTTGATTGCGCCCACCCAAACCTTTTTCAGTTACATGAATAGTCGGTTCACCTCCGGCAAGCAAGCAAACCGGTTTTTTGATCTTCGCATCGTTTTTAATCCGATAAGCCGATGCCAAAACAAAATCAGCCACATCTGTCAGGTCACCGGAAAGCTCAGCAGTCAAAATGAAGGGAGAATACCCATATTCGAGCGATTTTACCGCAGCAACCTCCAAAGCAAGCTGATTGCTCCCTATAATCAGATTCCGTACTTGGGCGAAAACAGGGTCATCAACTTTTGGCGTTTCAGGGACGAGATTCAAAAGACCTGCCTGAAGATGCGCAAGCATTGAAGTAGGAATCTTTTCCAAAAGATGGTATTTATCCAACACCTGCAAAGCCTCTTTAAAAGTTGATCCGTCGGCACAGGTTGGCCCGGAAGCAATGACATCGACAGCATCACCAACCACATCCGACAAAATAAGACTCACAACCGTCGCCGGATAAATTGCTTTCGCCAGTTGCCCGCCTTTCACCCTTGAAAGATGTTTTCGTACAGTATTGATTTCCCGGATATCGGCTCCGCTTTTCACCAGCAACTGATTCATAAGGATAAGTTCCTCCAGCGTAGATCCTGCCGGATAATCAGCCAAAAGAGCGGATGCACCACCGGAGAAAAGACAAATAACCAAGTCTTTTTCAGCAGCCTGACCTGCAATTTTCAGTATTTCGTTGGTTGCATTTACTCCATTCCTGTCGGGAAAAGGGTGGCCGGCTTCCGTCACGTTGATTCTATGCAACCCGCAATCAGAACCATATTTTACGATAACATGGCCTTTGGTTATCTTTCCATCCAGAATAATCTCCATTTCTTTGGCCATCAAGGCACTGGCTTTTCCTGCTCCAAGAATATAGATGTGGTTGAATCCGGCAAGCGGCAACTGACATTCATCTGCAAAATAAAGGATATCATCCGACAGTTTGACTTGGGAGTGAATCAGTTTATTCGGCAAAACGCTTTCAACACCGGCAAGAAAAATATTTTCAGCCTCTTTTCTTTTCTCCATAAAATGATCATTCAAAACACAAGAACAAATTAAGGCAAAAAAGGCGGTCCTTGCAATATAGCAAGACCGCCTTCAGAAAACACGGAATCTGTTTTAAACTTTATAAACCAAAGCATTTATATTCGTTCCCGCTCCAATAGAAGCAAAAACCAGTTTATCACCGGATTCTATTTCTTTTCCTTCTATTTTGCCTCTAATGATAAGGTCCAGTAAACTGGGAAATCAAAAAAATTACATAAAAATAATTTACAAATCATTGATATCTTGATATATTTGCAGAAAGGAAAATAAGCACCGGGCAATTTAAAACTATTTGATGTACTTGATGGTAAACAAGAATTAAATTGTTCAAATGCACATGAGTTGTTAAAGATAATCCAATCAATACCTTATGGAAAGAAGTGATATTCCCAAACATATTGCATTTGTTATGGACGGTAATGGCCGGTGGGCAAAGGAAAGAGGACTTCCCAGAAGCAAAGGTCATATTGCAGGCATCGGCCATATAAGCCAAGTGATAGATTTCTGTTTTAAAAAAGGAATTCAATATATTACAGTTTATGTCTGGTCCACAGAAAACTGGAATAGACCTGATGAGGAAGTGACAAATCTGATGGATGCCATTGCAAGATTCGGACCTGATCTGGCTAAGAGTTTACACAAGGAAAGTTGTCGGATCTTGCATTGCGGTAGTCGTGAAAATCTGAGTACACCTGTTCTGGAGGTTATTGATTTTGCCACACAGTTAACAAAAGATGATGGTCCCAATATTTTAAATCTTGCCTTTAATTATGGCGGGCGAAAAGAAATCGTCGATGCGGCAAAGAAGATTTTTTCCCAGAATCTTCCGCTGGAGGAGATCACTGAATCTACTATAGCCGCAAACCTATATTCACATGAACTACCTGGCATAGATCTCCTGGTACGTACTGGGGGAGAAAAGCGGCTGAGTAACTTTATGCTTTGGGAAAGTGCATACAGCATAATATACGTGACTAATACATATTGGCCGGCATTACAAGATGAGGGAATAGACGAAGCCCTTGCTTATTATGCAGATAGCCGGTTAAGATTAAATGTTAATTGATTGAATTTTATAAATATAAAAACGATGGATATACAAGATTGCATAAAGTTTACAAACGGAAACCCGATCTGTTCGTTGGCGACAGTTGAAAATGACCAACCAAGAGTTCGTGTGCTTGGATTTTGGTTTGCAGATGAAACTGGTTTTTATTTTCAGACAAGTACGATTAAAGAAATTCCGAATCAACTTAAAATGAATCCCAAGACGGAAGTTTGTTTTTACAAACATGAAGGGATGATCGGGACAATGTTGCGAATTTCGGGGAAAGTCGAGTTTTTGACTGACTCCAAATTAATGGAAAAGGTCCTTATAGAAAGGCCATTTCTAAAAAGTTTTGAAGTGACGACAGGTGAAAGCCCGAAACTGGTTCTATTTAGGATTAACCATGGACAAGCTTATTTCTGGACAATGGAGAATAATTTAAAACCTAAAGAAATTATTGAGTTTTAAATGAATAACCGTGCTGCCTGTTGCATGCCATAGTAAAGGATGAACGAGCTTTTACGCTTTATAGATGGTTTTCAAGAGATGGATACTGAGACTGTGGAAGCCATAAGACGATACTTTGTTAAAGAGACGTTTAAGAAAGATCAGTTTCTTGTTGAAGAAGGCAAGATATGTTCAAAGGTGTATTTTGTACAATCGGGATTGATTCGACGGTTTTATATGGATAATGGTCTGGAAACGACCGAATGGATTTACTGTACAAATCAGTGGACAACTTCTTTGAGCAGCTTCTTTGAACAAAGACCATCTTTTGAATTTCTTCAAGCATGTGAAAAAACGGTAGTATATTCTCTGTCTTATTCTGATGAACAAAAACTATTGGAATATCCTTTGTTCTTGAGATTCCATGTAAAACAACTTCGGCTTTATCTTTCTAAACTCAATGAATTTCATCACCTCTATAAATTGATGAATGCACATGATAAATACAACTATCTGCTCACATACTTTCCCGAAATAATACAAAAGGCTAAACTGAAGCATATTGCTTCGCTCATGGATATCAGTCAAGAAACATTAAGCCGCATCAGAGCGTCAATTACTTGACATTAGGTCAATAAATGAGCATAACATTTGTCCGATATTTGCATCTTTAAATATAAACGGAAGATGTATGATATCTAAAAATGCAGAAATAGGGGAAAATGCCCGAATTGGAAAGAATGTACAAATTGGAAATTTTGTAACTATTGAGAATGATGTTATTATTGGTGATGACTGTTGGATAGGAAACAATGTGAATATTCTTGACGGTTCCAGAATTGGAAATAATTGTCAGATATATCCGGGAGCTGTTTTGGCAGGTGACCCGCAAGACTTAAAATTTAAAGGAGAATATACAACATTAGAGATAGGAGATAACAATATCATTCGTGAATCGGTCACTATCAGTAAGGGAACTATTTCTAAACAGAAGACAATCATTGGAAATGACAATATGCTGATGGCAAATGTCCATATCGGCCATGATTGTTTAATTGGAAACCATTGTGTCATTGGTTTTAGTGTTGGTATGGCCGGAGAAGTGATTGTCGGCGATTGGGCCAACATCAGCGGATTAACTGGCGCCCATCAGTTTTCAATGATTGGTGATCATTGTATGATTAGTGGACTCAGCAAAGTCGGAAAGGATGTTCCGCCGTATGTGATTGCGGCGCGTGAGCCTTTGAGTTATGAGGGAATTAATGTTGTTGGACTAAGAAGAAGAGGCTTTGATGATGATAAAATTAATGAAATAAAGGAGATATATCGAATACCCTTTCTTGAGAAAAGGAATACGTCTCTTGCTCTTGAACTTATTGAGCGTGAATTTGAACAGACAAGCGAACGTGATACGATTCTCCACTTTATAGAGAAATCAACAAGAGGAATTATTAAAGGACATAATGAATATTAATGTCTGTTAAGCAATATAGTGCATTTTTTTCATAATTCAGTGTCCCATTTTGATAGTTTAACAGGATGTAGGTATAGATAATTTTCAGGAAACGTATGGAGTAGTTGTTTTAATGAATTTCCATATCTTTCCAATTCTTTGTGTTCCTCTGTTGTCCAAAGCGCTTTACCCTGTAATTCCAAATCCTTTTCGGTTCTTATATCCTTCGCTGATAATACTAAAGAAGTTGGCAAAGCGACCTCTACAAATAATTTTGTAGCTGCAAATACACCGCAATAATGACAAAATTGTTTAATCGTATCAGAGCTGATAATGAAAATGTCAGAATAACTTCCGATAAGGGGGAAGGATATAGGATATGTTTTTTTCATCAATCTGCTTGTAATATATCGAAGAGTGAAGATGCCATGTTTGAGAGCCTTCCGACTGGCAAAAGGTCGAACCCAATCTTTAAATGAAGTTGGTATTTTCCATATTTGACTAAAATGAAGCGGTTCTATTGTAAAACCAAATTGTTTAAATTTCTGCATGGCTTCTTCATAATCAGGAAGTTGATTCTGAACTTCAACTCCAGGAGTTTCAATTCTCCAATTATAAGCGTCAGGAACTCTTCCCCACCATTCGATCTGATCGTGCAACGTATAAAACTCAGGGATAAAACAGGTGTTTGGGCTTAACTTAAGGTATTCGGCGTAGTTGCGTTCATTTATTATTGGATTTAATATTAAATCATCGGCCACAAAAAAATAGTGTGTATAATCCTCTTTAAAGTAAGTTTTGAATCCTTGGGCGACATATCCCTGAAAATAATAGGAGCATTCGTAAACAGGAATTACGTTTTGTTTTTCACCATTGTAAAAGGGTACCAAGTGATAAATGTTACTAAATCTGTCTCTGTAAATTCGCTCTAAAACATCAATGTTTTTATTGTATTGATGGTTATAAATAATAATCAATGCTACTTTTCCCATTGAGCCGTTATTTTAGATCCTTTATAACTATAATGCTTGCCAAATGTCTTTGTCCCATAATATGAGTCCCAAAAAACCTGAAACTTATGAAGGTACAAAGTAAGAAATTAGATTTTAGCAATCAAAATATTTAGTGTAACGTATTTTTGGATCAGAAAAGAAAACCTGGAATTGTGAAAATAATTCAAAAAAATAGATAAATTTGGCGTTATCAACGTAGCATTTAAATCTTTAACCAACTAATTGATATTTAGTAATGAATCTATACGTTTGTCAGACGTGCTTAACTTGATATATGAGAGAAAACTCAATCACTTTTGTTCCTCTTGGCGGATTGTGCAACCGGATGCGTGCAATGGCCTCTGGCGTGTATGTTGCAAGAAAGTTAGGATGTCCGGTTTCTGTCTATTGGAACAAGAATAGAGAATGTTTCGCAGGTTTTTCGGATTTATTTCAGCCTGTTCTTGTGGATGGCGTGTCAGTAAAATCGTATTCCCTGTCGGATTTTTATCTGGCTCTTGACCGAAAACGAAATTTATATATCCCAGGTGTAATAAGGAATTTTATATTTGACAAACAGATAGTTGATTGTAAATGTATGGATGATCGTGAAATTGAAAAACTTCAGGGCCGCATTTACATGATTTCAGGAGGCTTTGTTGCCAGGTGTTATTCATTGACAGAGTTGTTTGTGCCAACTATAGAAATTCAGGAACAGATAAATGGATTGAGATCACAATATTCAGAGAATGTTTTTGGTATTCATATCCGGCGGACAGATAACAAGCAGTCTATTCAGAAAAATGAGATTGACGATTATCTGAGGTTTATGGATCAAAAAATCGGAACATGCCCTGATGTGAAATTCTATCTGGCTACAGATTCTATGGATGTGAAACGATTGATGATTAATCGGTATGGGAATAGAATTGTTTTTCATAAAGCAATTCTTGAAAGAACCTCTGTGCAGGGGATGAAAGATGCCGTTGTTGATCTCTGGTGTCTCAGTCTGACAAAGGAAATTATCGGCAGCTATTATTCTTCTTATTCGGATATTGCAGCTGAATTGGGAAACATTGAACTTAAGATTTTGGAATAATAATAATGTATTCTTGGATCAGAAAAGAAAACTTGGTATTGTGAAAATAATTCAAGAAAATAGATAAATTTGGTGTTGCCAATGTGACATTTAAATATTTAACCAACTAACTGATATTCAATAATGATTATTTGCGTTTGCCTGAACTTAAAAATGGCCATAAGATGAATAAGTATCTAAGTGATAAATTGAGAATTATATCATTTATTTCAATTATAATGGTTGTATTTATTCATACGAATAATACAATTGTGAAATTCAACTCGGGGAGTATGTATTTATGTAGTAAATACAATATTTTTGTTCAGACTTTTTTCAGTCAAGAAATTACAAAGATTGCAGTACCAATATTTTTCTGTATTTCAGGCTATTTGTTTTTCCTAAAATTGAATGGGACAATAGATGAATTTATTCTGAAATATCGTAAGAGAGTAAAATCTTTATTGTTACCGTATTTAATCTGGTCTATTTGGGGACTTCTTTTCTACATTATACTACAACTATTTCCTCAAGGCAAAAACTTTTTCACTAATGAATTGATAGCTAATTATTCATTAACAAAAATTATAGAGACAATATTTCTTTATCCGATTACATATCAGTTCTGGTTTGTACGAGATCTGATGGTATTAGTAATATTTTCACCCATATTTTATTGGTTAATAAAGTATTTCCGAGCCATACCAATTTTGCTGTTGTTTATTATTTGGCTTGGCTTTTTTAATTTTAGTTTTGTGATTATAAGAAATGAATCAATTCTCTTTTTCTGCTTAGGAGCATATTTCGCTATGAATAATAGTGATTTTATTTTAAAAAAGCTAAACAAAAAAGGGTATTGGATATTTGCTTTTCTTTGGTTTATAATCCTTTCTATAAATACAACATTGATATGTGCAAAATCTGACCAAACAGTTCTATTTTTGTTGCTTGATAAGATTGGTACATTAATTGGTATAATAGCGATTTGGAGTACCTATGACATAGTAATGAGAAATAAGACAAATCCTAACAAAACAATTTATAATCTTTCTTTATTTACATTTTTTATATACGCCTTTCACGAACCTTTATTAAAAATCATAAAGAAAGGAATATTCTATATCTCAGGTGCATCTAGTACAATGTCTATGATTAATTTTTTCATGGCTCCCATAATAGCGATAATTATAAGTGTTATAGTAGGTAATTTTATCAAGAAAAATGCACCTGGATTCTATAGCTTAATTACAGGAGGAAGATAAGAAACGACTGAAAAATATCACAAGCATTTTTTTGTCCCTGACAAATAAAAAATCATCAGCTGATGTTTAGGTAATCATCAGCTGATAGTTCGGCAATCATCAGCTGATGATTTTTCGGTTCAAAATAGGACTATTTTTCGGTTCAAAACTGGGACTAAATTTGGGTGACAATCCAGTTTTCGAATGCCTCGACGGTATAGAACAAATAGTCCGGTTTCATTTGCTTTAGCTTGTCGGGAAGAGCAGTGGAAGCCCAAGCTGCAGAGGCGATTGGGACGCCGGCTTCCCGGCAATGGCGTATGTCGCTTGTCTCGTCACCGAGGTAGAGGCACTCGGAAGGATCAATATTCAATTGCTTTAGAATTCTGCGGATGCCATTGACTTTGTCAGAACCATTGGGCGAACCGGTTTCAATAATTTCGAAGTAATCATACAGGCCGAATTTGTGTAGGGAAATGTTTGTGGCCTGGCGGCTTTTTCCGGTAACCATACAAATGTGCAGATCTTTTTCAGACAGCGTCTTAAAAAGATCTTTGATCCCTGGAAAAGGGGCCGGACAAATCTCGTCGTGCAATTTTTCATATTGTTCGAGGTAGACCGTGAAGGCTTTTTCCGGTTGTTCCGGAAGCATCTTTTTTAAAACACCTTGTTCGGAAGGGCCAAAAAAGGAGACAATTCTGTCAAATGACAAATCTTTATTCGTGAGTTCTTTGATGCAGTTTTTAATGGCTTTGGCAATAAGGGGCAGGGTGTCGGCGATGGTGCCGTCCTGATCAAAAATAAGCACTTTATACTTCATAAGAACAATCTATTGAAAATGACTTCTGCAAAGTTAGTCCTTTTCACTTAATCCATCCTTCTTTTTTCAAACCGTTTTTCTCGCAATAATCGGCGATGATTGAAAGCAACTCACGGCCAAATTGTTTAACCTTTTTATCTCCGAAACCTTTGATTGATTTTAGCTGGCGTGTGTCTTTCGGGAGTTTATCCGTCAGTTCAATAAGGGTCTTTTGCGGAAGTATCAGATAAACCGGAAAGTTCAGGTCGTCTGCTTTTTGGTTACGCCATTGCTTGAGGAGAAGGTACAACTCAGGATGGAGGATTTCTTCGGATACTCTCTCGGTTGATGATTTTGGAACGATTCGTTCTGTCTTTTCACCGGCTTTTTCAATGCTTGCCTTTCCCCGCACCTGCAAGTAGGAAGAAACGTGGAAACCGGATTTTACGGCCTCAAGGCAGGCTACTTTTTGATTCACTTCATTCTCCAGTTTATTCAGTGTTTCTTTGATGCTCTTTTTAACGGCCTTGTTGTCCGTCTCAAGAATGAATTGTTCAAAGAAATTTTTAAAGATGAGTTGCGTCTTTTCGCTGTAATAATTGCAAGCCTGGGAAAGTCTTTCCTGCAGTTGTTTGTTTGTCTCTACATCCGGATTATTGATCAGGAACTGGTTAAGATGGCCGGTGAATTTTCCGGATACTTCTATGACCGCGGCTTTAAAAGCATCGGATGCCGCTTTACATACTCTGATCGATTGGTCTGGCAGGATATGCTCATTGTCTTTGACAAGCTTGTTGCAATAGCTGAGTCTTCTTTGGATGGGCGTGAAATCATTTATTTCTGTCAGCAGCGATTGCTCAAAGGCCATGCGTGATTCCTGCAGCAGTTGCTCGTTTGGCTGGTTGTTCTCGACCTGCTGCATGAAACCAAGTATCTGGTTGTCACTTTTAAGTATATGGGGATCGATTTTTGAGCTTAGAATGATTCCTTCAAGTGTTCTGCACCGGCTAAGTGCTACATAGACCTGTCCATGGGCGAAAGCGGCACTGGCATCAATGATGGCTTTCTCAAAGGTAAGTCCCTGACTTTTATGAATGGTAATGGCCCAGGCTGGTTTTAAGGGCATTTGTTTAAATGTTCCGATTAGATTTTCTGTAATCTCTTCGGTCTTTTCATTTATGGTGTATGTATAATTGTGCCATTCCACTGGTTCCGTGGCAATTTCTTTTTCTCCCGGGCAGGAGACATATACAATGTCATCTTCAATGGATTGGACGGTCCCGATTTTGCCATTGTAATACCTTTTCTCATGAGAGGTATCGTTCTTGATAAACATGACTTGCGCCCCTGTCTTTAATATTAGTTCTTGTTCGGTCGGGTAAGAATATTCCGGAAAGGTACCGGACACCTCTGCTGAAAAAGTGTGAGAAGTTTGGTCTATTCGGTTCATTTGGAGAAAATTGATACGGTTGGCTTGCTGGTTGTGTGTAGTAAGCGTAATGTATCCATCTTCTTTTTTTGGTTCAAAACCGTCGATATACCGGTTGTTAAGTATATGAATGGCTTCCTGGTCGAGCCGGTTGTCACGGATTTTATTAAGGAGGTCAATAAAGAGGGCATCGTTCTGGCGGTATATGTGCTGCAGTTCAATGCTAATGAACCGGGTTTCGTTTAAGGCCAGACTGCTGAAAAAGAAAGGGGTGTCGTAATATGCTTTCAGTATCTCCCAATCTTCATCTTTTACAACGGGTGTAAGTTGCTGCAGGTCTCCTATCATTAAAAGCTGGACACCGCCGAAAGGCCGGTTATGGTTTTTATAACGTCTCAGCACCCGGTCAACCGCATCAAGCAGATCGGCACGAACCATGCTTATTTCGTCGATTATAAGCAAATCCAGACTTCGTAAGATGTTGACCTTTTCTTTGCTGAATCTATTGATATCCCTTGTCTGTTCGGGAAGGTTTCCATTTTGGGCTTTAGGTATTATTTGCGGACCGAAAGGCAACTGAAAGAACGAATGAATCGTGACTCCTCCGGCATTGATTGCGGCGACACCTGTCGGCGCGGTAACAATCATTCTTTTTGGTGATTCTTCTCTTAGTTTTCTCAGGAAGGTGGTCTTTCCGGTTCCGGCCTTACCTGTAAGAAATATATTCAGGTCGGTATAGTGCACAAAATTATGTGCCAATTCCAATTGTGAATTATCGTGATCCGACATGATTGCTTTTGTTGTTTTTAGCCATAAAGATAAGTAAAAGGAAGATACAATAAGTATTTATTTATTATATTTATATGTATTAAACGGTCTGAAACTGCCTGAACAAAGAACTTTTACCCAATTACTTGCCAATTAAAATGTCAATAAACAAGGTGGAAATTATAGTAGGTAAAATTAGTGAATAATTTTGGGTTTGGCCTATCTTAAGACAATATTCATTTTATATTTGAATTATCCGGATATATTTTTTATCTTTGTACCACGGTGAACGTAAAAATACATTCTAAGTAATTCTCCTGTCGTACAGTTCGATATCTGTCTGTTTCCTTCAGATAAGTTGCTTCCCGGTTGTATATTTCTATGGACCTTATACTGTTCGTGTTGAACAGTTTTATATAAATTATAAATCTTAAAATGAATGGCGAAATCGCAAGAGACATTTAACAAGAAAGAAAAAGAAAAAAAACGTTTGAAGAAACGGACTGACAAACAGCAAAAACAGGAAGATCGTAAGTCAAATCAGCAAGGTGGCGGACTTGAGAGTATGATTGCCTATGTCGATGCATACGGACATATTACGGATACGCCTCCTGATCCTTCTATGAAGCTGAAAATTGATGTCGGGGAAATAGAAATATCCATTCCTAAAAAAGAGGATGTAATAGTTGACCCAATTAAGAAGGGCAAAGTCGATTTTTACAACAGTTCCAAGGGCTTTGGTTTCATTAAGGAACTGGAGACTCAGGAAAAATATTTTGTACATGTTCATAGTTTACTGGATGATATTGAAGAAGGCGATATGGTCACTTTTGAGCTTGAGAAAGGTTTAAAAGGGATGAATGCAGTCCGTGTAGCAAAAGTTAAATAGTAATAAACAAAGGCACCATTTACGACTTCATCAGTAAACGCCATATTCAAATCATTTATGCAATTTCAATCTTTAGGTATTATTGAGCCTATTTTAATAGCGCTTAAGGAGGAAGGGTACGTAACCCCGACACCTGTTCAGGCGCAATCAATTCCAATTATTTTACAAGGTGCAGACCTGCTCGGTTGTGCACAGACAGGCACAGGGAAAACAGCGGCTTTTGCTGTCCCTATCCTGCAATTATTATGTGAAAACAAGACAAACGAAAAGAAAAGAAAAATCAGAAGTCTGATTGTCACTCCTACACGGGAGCTGGCCATTCAAATCGGGGAAAGTTTCACGGCATACGGCAGACATACAAGTCTTAAACATACGGTTATTTTCGGTGGAGTGAATCAAACTTCGCAAACTGCGGCTTTACGGGGAGGAACAGATATTGTAATTGCCACGCCGGGTCGGTTGCTGGACCTTATGAACCAGGGTTTCCTGACTTTACATGACGTGGAATATTTTGTTCTGGACGAAGCTGACCGCATGCTGGATATGGGTTTCATCCATGATATCCGGAAGATACTTGCCGTACTTCCCAAACAGAAGCAATCGCTTTTCTTTTCTGCCACAATGCCTCCTGATATTGTTAAGTTGGCCGGCACTATTCTGCACAACCCATCAAGGGTTTCTGTAACACCAGAATCTCCAACGGTTGAAATCATTAATCAGTCTGTTTATTTTGTGGATAAAGAAAACAAAAATGCTTTATTGGTAGAACTCCTTGAAAATAAAGAGATAAAAACAGTTTTGGTTTTTACCCGTACGAAACACGGAGCCGACAAAGTGGTTAAAGTTTTAATGAGTCACCATATCACTGCGGAAGCTATTCATGGTAACAAATCGCAAAATGCCAGACAACGTGCCTTGAGTAATTTCAAAGATCAGACGACACGGGTTTTGGTGGCGACAGATATTGCAGCACGAGGTATTGATGTTGAAAACATGGAATATGTGGTAAATTATGAATTGCCGAATATTCCTGAAACCTATGTTCATCGTATTGGCCGTACAGGTAGAGCTGGGGCAAAAGGTACTGCCTACTCTTTTTGTGATGCGGAAGAAAAAGCTTATCTACGTGATATTGAGAAGCTCATTGGAAAGAAAGTGCCTGTTGTTGAAAATCATTCTTTTCCCTTGATGAACAATAATCCCGTGAAAGAACCGAAACAGCAGGGAAGATCAGGCCGTCCGATGGTGAAAGCAGCCATAAAAGATAGTCATTTGAAACCATCGAGATTTCAGTCGAGAGACCAAAGTACATCAAGAACCAATGTTTCAGGTAAATCAAATCAGTCAAGGAATTCTGAATCCCATAAGGATAGCACCCAGGAGAACAAATGGTTTGCTAAGCCAATTATTTCAAGATGATTATTTAATTAATACTATATTAATAAAAAAGCGTAGCGATTTATTTCGTTGCGCTTTTTTATTTCTTTATATTTGTCTGGTTTTCTCATTTCAAATTTTATAAATAGATAGATTAAAGATGAAATTTCTTGGAATAATTCCAGCCCGGTATGCATCAACACGGTTTCCTGGTAAACCTTTGGCTGATATAGGTGGCAAATTGATGATTCAACATGTTTACGATCAAGTCATTTCTTATTTGGATGATCTTTGGGTTGCAACAGACGATGAGCGGATTCTAAATGCGGTGGAAGGTTTCGGAGGAAAGGCCGTTATGACATCGGACAAGCACCGCAGTGGTACGGACCGTTGTCTGGAAGCTTCCAACAAGATAGGTGGTGATTACGAGGTTATAGTCAACATACAGGGGGATGAACCTTTCATACAGGGTAAACAAATCGAGGCCTTAAAGTCTTGTTTCGATCAGCCTGAAACGAAGTTGGCCACTTTGGTAAAGCCTTTTACCATGAAAGATGGCATAGAAGCGTTATTAAACACGAATTCTCCGAAGGTTGTACTGAATTTACATGGAGAAGCCATGTATTTCAGCCGTTCAGTGGTACCATTCCTAAGAGGTGTTCCTCAGGATCAATGGCTTGAAAAGGGTCATTATTACAAACATGTTGGAATTTATGCATACCGCAGGGAAACATTGGCTGAGATTGCCGCTTTGCCTCAGTCTCCCATGGAACTGGCCGAATCGCTTGAACAATTGCGTTGGCTTGAAAACGGTTTTCACATACAAACAGCCATTACGGATGTTGAAAACCTGGCTGTTGATACACCTGAAGATCTTGATAAGGTAAGAGCTTATTTTAAATCAAAGTCCTGAGAAATTGCTTAAAGATTTTAGCCATGAAATACATAAAAGAACGTATTATTCAGCTCCCAAAGATTTTTGATGACAGGGGAAATCTTTCATTTATAGAATCCGAACGTCATATTCCTTTTAAAATTGAGCGTGCATACTGGATATACGATGTGCCGGGAGGTGAAGAAAGGGGAGGACATGCTTTTAAGCATGGACATGAATTTTTGATAGCTTTGTCAGGCAGTTTCGACGTTCATATGGATAATGGCTTTCAGGGAAAAGTTTACTCCCTGAACAGATCCTATATGGGTTTATATATACCGAGGTTGCATTGGCGTTCCATTAAGAATTTTTCAACTAACTCACTCTGCCTTGTTTTGGCATCCACAGATTATGATGAAGAGGACTATATCTATGATTACACCACTTTCCTAAATTCTCTGAAATGAAGCATTTGCCGGGCATAGATGATTGCCGTTTGATTGAATTGCCAAAAAACAAAGATCGGGCGGGAAATTTAACGCCTATCCATCAGGGAATAAATATACCTTTTGAAATAAAGCGGGTTTTCTATATTTATGATGTTCCCGGGGGTGAAGACCGTGGTGCCCATGCACATAAGGAATGTCATCAGCTCATTGTTGCAGCGTCAGGTGCTTTTGAAGTTGAACTGAATGATGGTGCAAATACACGAAAGTTCATTCTTAACAGACCTTATTATGGTTTATATGTGCCACCTGGCATTTGGTCTCAGGAACAAGGTTTCTCATCGGGATCGGTTTGTCTTGTATTTGCTTCGCATTTTTATAATGAAAAGGATTATATAAGAGATTTTAAGGATTATAAAAAATTTATCGATGATTGTCGTTGAATCTACTTCCGAAGAATTTGATGCTTTGTTTTGTAAAGACAATATCTGTTACAATACCGGCGTTTTTAATGCGTTTAATAAGAATAAATGTGACCGGTTATATTATTTAATATTCAAAGATACAAAGGTTCGCCTTGGAATGATTGCAGGGGCAAAAGGTAAGTCTTTGTTTTGTCCTTTTTCCGCTCCTTTTGGCGGCTTTTCTTTCGTGGATGAAAAGATAGCGATTAGATACATTGAAGAGGCAGTGGATGTTTTGAATATCTTTTGTCGGACAAATGATATTGAAAACCTTAGCATTACGCTTCCGCCGACTTTTTATAATGAATCTTTGGTGACAAAAAGCCAGCATGTCTTGTGCCAAAAAGGTTTTAGTTTGGAGTGTATAGATCTGAATTATGTTTTTTATTTGAAAAAAATAGTGGACAATTATAAGACCGATGTGATTTCAAGAAATGGGCGGAAGAATCTGACCATTGCCTTATCCAGGAAGATGCAGTTTGAAGTCGGAGAGGGTGAACAAGGTCTTAAGGAAGCTTACAAGATTATCGAATATAATCGAAAGGTAAAGGGCTTTCACCTGCTTATGTCTGAAAAAGATATACTCAATACTTCGAAGATCGTCAAGATGGATTCTTTTTTTGTAAGATTTGAGGGTCAGGCTATTGCTTCGGCAATTGTATATCATGTCACGGACAAAATATTGCAGGTTATTTATTGGGGCGATTTACCTGAGTTCAGTTCAAATAAAACGATGAACTTCTTATCATACAAAGTGTTTGAACATTATTTTCTAAAAGGATACGGACTGATTGATGTTGGAACAGCCATGCTTGATAATAAACCCAATTATGGTTTATGTGATTTTAAGGAATCCATTGGTTGTGATATTCAACCAAAATGCACTTTTATACAACATTATTGCAAATGAAATATTTGGATCTGAAAAGAATAAATGATTCTTTTGAACCTGAACTTACGCAAGCCATACAAAACGTCTTGTTGTCTGGCTGGTATCTTTTAGGTGAAGAAGTCAGGTGTTTTGAATCAGATTTTGCGGCCTATTGCGGTGTTTCAAATTGTATAGGGGTAGCCAATGGGCTGGATGCATTGACATTGATATTCAATGCCTATATTGAACTTGGAGAAATGCAGGAAGGAGATGAAGTGATTGTACCTGCCAACACCTATATAGCAACTATTTTGTCTATAACAAGAAATAAGTTGAAACCTGTTTTGGTTGAACCGGATCCACATACTTACAACCTGGATCCCAATCGCATTGAGGCGGCTGTAACACCCTTGACAAAGGCAATTTTACCTGTTCATTTGTATGGGCAATGTGCAGATATGCAGAAAATTAGGGTGATTGCATTGAAGTATAAATTGAAAGTTGTCGAGGATGCAGCCCAGGCACATGGAGCTGTCGGCAATGGCAAGCGAACGGGGAATATAGGGGATGCCGCCGGTTTTAGTTTTTATCCTGGAAAAAATATTGGATGTCTCGGAGATGGTGGTTGTGTAACAACCAATGATAAACGTTTGGCCGACTGTATAAGGGCGTTGGCAAACTATGGTTCAGAAAAGAAATATGTGAACCGTTTTAAAGGTATCAATTCAAGGTTGGATGAAATTCAGGCTGCTGTCCTAAGGGTTAAACTGAAACGTTTGGATCAGGATAATCAACGCCGCAGAGATCTGGCTCGTTATTATATGGCACATATTGAAAACCCCCGAATTGTTTTGCCGGATGTAACCGACTGGGATGCGCACGTTTTTCATATCTTTCCTGTTATGAGTGATAAAAGAGATGCACTTCAGGCTTTTCTTAAAGCGAATGATATACAAACGCTGATTCATTATCCAATACCGCCTCATAAGCAAAATGCTTTTGCTTCCTATAATAATTTGAGTTTTCCTGTTACGGAAAGTATACATGCCCGGGAGTTGAGTTTGCCTGTTTCACCTCTGATGACTTTGAAGGAAGCAGATCAGGTTTGTGATTGTATAAACCATTTTAAGCAATGACTATGAACTTGTGGATTAGGATAGAAGCTTATTTACGCAAAAAGAACTTCAGAAGATTGTCTGGAAACTATCGTCAAATGGAGGGGAAACCGATTTTGAATCAGGCATTGTTGATCAACGGGAAGGGAAAAGTCTCCATGGGGGAAAGGGTTCAGTTAGGCTATGAACTTTCACCGCAATTTTGGACAAGTTATGCTTATTTTGATTTAAGGGGTGACGATGCGCGGATTATTTTAGGTGACGGTGTTATTTTAAATAATAATGTGTCCTTAACTGCTGATGGTGCCACCATTCAGATAGGCAAGAATACGGTTGCAGGGATAAACCTGAATATTCAGACAAGTGACGGACACGCTTTAGACCCTGAAATACGAACAAACGGTGTTTTTCCAAGACTTTCCGTTGTTATAGGTGATAATGTCTTTATTGGAGACAATGTAATAATACTTAAAGGTGTGAATATAGGCGATAATTCTGTTATCGGCGCTGGCTCTGTGGTTACAGGTGATATACCTGACAATGTGCTTGCTGCTGGTAATCCTTGCCGTACAATTCGTCTTTTGAATTAATTGTTTGATGGAACAGGAAGACGCTACTTCATATAAACAAATTGCAAAATCTACAGGTATATTCGGTGGATCACAGTTCCTGATTATTTTGACCGGTATTGTTCGCACCAAGGTGCTTGCAGTATTGTTGGGAACAGCAGGAGTAGGATTGGTCGGGCTTTATCAGTCTATTATCGATTTAGTCCGTTCTGTGACTGGTTTAGGTTTGAGTTTTAGTTCTGTAAAAGATATTGCAGAAGCTAAAAGGACAGAAGACAACCACGAAATTGCCCGGACTGTTACGACGTTGCATCGTTGGGTATGGTGGACAGGCGTGTCGGGAATGTTCCTGATGATTGTTTTTGCCGCTCCGTTGAGTGAATATACTTTTGGTGACAAGTCTAAAGTTTGGCCGATCTGTTTACTTTCATTTTGTGTTTTGATGGGAGCTCTTTCTTCTGGTCAGATAGCTTTACTGCAAGGTTTGCGGCAGATCTCAAAAATGGCCAGGGCTTCTGTGTATGGTGCAGTGGGTGGGCTGATTGTAGCTGTTGTGATGTATTCGATTTTGGGGATTGACGGTATCGTTCCTGCTTTGATCGCTATTTCAATTTTAAGCCTGCTCTTTTCCTGGTGGTTTGCGAGGACTGTGAAGACTGAAAAGATTGCGTTGACAATAAAAGAGACCCTTCTTCGGGGTCGAGGCATGGTTAAACTTGGTCTATATACGGTGTTTTCCGGATTGGTATCAACGCTCACCCTATTTTTAATGAAAAGCTTTATTGTTCATACAGATGGTGTGAATACGGTCGGCCTTTTCCAATCAGTCTGGTCGGTTTCATCTGTCTATTTAGGTGCCATCCTGACTTCCATGGGGGTTGATTATTTTCCGCGTTTATGTGGACTTAAAGATGAAAACAGGCAAATTGTGCGGTTGTCAAATGAACAGACCCGTTTTGTCCTTTTTGTTTCAACACCTATCATTGTTGGCATGTTGTTGGTGGCTGTTCCGGTTTTAAGAGTGCTTTACTCCTCAAATTTCATTTTGGCTGCAAACTTGCTCCGCTGGCAGATTTTCGGTACCTTTTTTAAAGTTTTAATATGGCCTGTCGGTTTTATCTTATTGTCAAAAGGTAAAGGCTTACGCTTTTTTATTGTTGAGTTTACCTGGTCTTTTGTATACTATATTGCCACACGTTTCTGCTGGCCCTATTTTGGACTGAATTCTGCCGGAGTGTCCTTTGTTATTGCCTATCTGGTATATCTGCCGTTGGTCTATTTTATGGTAAAGCCACTTTGTGATTTCAAATATGAGACACATAATCTTCTTTTGATTCTTCTTTTCTTTTTGTTTGCCGTGGCCGCGTTTCTTGCTTCTGTTTATTTAAATGGATGGTTTTCTTACATTTGTGGTGGTGTCATATTTGCTTTATGTGCGTTATTGTCTGGATTTGAATTGAATAAAGTTTTACCTGCGCATCTGTGGATTTCAAAATTGAAGAACTTATTTAATAAACGTTCTGAATGAAAACGGTTGAAAATGTAAAGCCACTTGTTTCGGTTTTGATTGCAGCTTACAATCAGGAAGATTATATTGCCCAAACGCTGGACAGTGTATTGATGCAGGAATGTCCTTTTGATTACGAAATTCTGATTGGGGAAGATTGTTCTGACGATCGAACCCGGGATATTTGTTTGGAATATGCCAGGAATCATCCAGATAAAATCCGCCTTATTCTTAATAAGCAAAATAAAGGATTGATTAATAATTATTTTGACATCCTGGAGCAGGCCAGAGGTGAATATCTGGCTGATTGCGGTGGAGACGATTATTGGCTGACGACCGATAAGCTGAACCGTCAGGTCGCTTTGCTGATGCAGCATCCTGAAGTGAGTCTGGTATATGGCAACTGGCAGATGTTGCACCAAAAAAGTGGTTTGTTGGAAACAAATAGAATCGAAAGGAGCGAAGACTGGTTTGATCCTGAATGTTTTGGCAGTGAAGCGGTCAAGGATTACTTGAACAAACAAAAGGTTCCGATGGTGGTTTTATCTACTGCTTGCTTCAGAGCCGACTGGTTAAATGAAGCCATACAAAGTAAACGAAACCTTTTCCGTAGTGGAAATGTCGTCTGTGAAGATCTTCCTATTACGCTTTGTTTGCTTCTTAAAGGACCTTTCTATTTGATGAAAGAGGAATTGATGATATACAGGGTCCTTGAAAAATCGGTTAGCCATTCGGAAACAATTGATGATAATTTGAAAGGCTTTTCGTTCAAGGTTTTTATGCAGACATTAGAACTTACTCTTGGCCTTGGGCTTTCCTTGAATAAAATAAAGCCTTATGTGCACAGTGCTCTTCCAAACTTCATTTTTTTTGCTTTTATTACAAATGATAAAGAATGGATGAATTTGGTTGTAAGAACCGTAAAAGGCTATGGCATTAAACTGAATTTAAAGCAACTGATTATGTATATCTGTACCCAAAATAAAGTAACATCTTGGTTGGTTCTCCATATTTACCGCCTCATAAAAGGTAAAAGAAAAAACACATGGACAGCATAGCCATACTTTATATTGCCATTGGAAAATATGATATATTCTGGAATGATTTTTATAATTCCTGTGAATTGAACTTTTTAAGAGACGTTCCTAAAACTTATTATATTTTTACAGATTCCAGGAATATTGATTCAAAACAGGGTGTGCATATTATTCCTGTTAAAGATTATGGTTGGCCACGTAATACATTGGATCGTTTTTCTTTTTTTGATAAAGTTTCAAATGAACTCACGAATTTTGATTTTTGTTTCTTTTTTAATGCAAATACAAAATTCATCAAGAAGGTTGAGGCTGATGAAATTATTCCGAATGAAGAGCATGACTATTTGGTGAATCTGTCATGGAGTGCCGATGAAGGCAAAAAACCATCGGATTTACCCTATGAGAGAAATCAGAATTCGACGGCTTACATGAAATTGAATGAGGGATCAAAATATTACTGTGGTGGAATTATTGGAGCCAGAACGAAGGAGTTTCTTGAAATGAAAGATGTTTTAATAAAGAATATCTCAGAAGATGACAAACATCATATTATTGCCATCCATCACGATGAATCTCATTTAAACAAGTATCTTGCAGATAAGAAACCTCTTTGTCTTTCAACTTATTATGGTCGACCAGAGGAATGGGTTGTCCCTGAAGATCCTGCAATTATATTTCGTAAAAAAGAAAATGTGATCAGCTTTATTTATTTTTTTAAATTTAAAAGGAAGCCTGTCGTTTATCTCCTAAGAAACCTATATTCCAAAATTAAAAAATGTTTGCGTTATAGATGTTGGTAGTCAGAATTTCATCCGGATTTGGGAATCAGTTATTCCAGTATGCTTTTGCGCTATATTTGAAAGCGCATTACAAGGACATGGTTTACCTTGACAAGAGTTCTTATAAATACCGTACGACTACCAGAGTCTATTCCCTTGATATTCTTAGCGATTTGCCGACCATTTCAGACAAAAGAATTTATTACAATTACAGACCAATATTCCTTCCAATCTTTAAAGCGTTATTTGATATCAATCCGCTTGTTCAAAGGGTTGACGAATCTAATTTGCACTTTCCTCTAAATAATAAGTTTCTGTATTTTGATGGTTTTTGGCAAACAGATTATTTCATAAATCAAATTCCGGACTATAAGTTCTATTTTAAACCAAAAGAAACTATGCCGGATTTTATTGGCAAGTATCTTGAAGATATACTTCATTCTTATTCGATTTCAATTCATGTAAGAAGAGGTGATTATTTTTCTGATGAACAACGCCATAAATTTGGTATTTGTAATGCTGATTATTATGAAAGAGCCATAGGTATGCTCACGGAAAATGCCGGCGAGTATAAATTGTTTGTGTTCTCAGATGATCTTGATTGGGTAAAAATAAACATCAAGCTTCCTGAAAACTGTGTTTTTATTAATAATGAAAATATTAATCCCTGGTGGTATATTTATCTAATGTCAAATTGTCGGGACAATATTATTTCGAATAGTTCATTTAGCTGGTGGGGGGCTTATTTGAATGAAAATAGATCCAAAAAGGTTATAGCACCAGATAAATGGATGATTGGAAGTGAAAAAAACATAGCTCTCGACGATTGGATAAAAATATAATTGTTGTTTAAAGAGTCTTTTCCGCCAGACGCCAGAATCCTCTTCCTCCATGACCGGTATAAAAATAATGAATCTTTAGAATTAACCGGCTAAAATGTTTTTTGTTCTCTGGAAGCTTATTTAGTGCTTCTGATAAATATTTTTTAGATAGTTCCTTATTGTTTTCCTGTCTGATTTGTGAAGCCATTGAGCAGATCTTGAAACATAACGCACGTTGTATTTTGTCTCTTTTATTTCCGTATGGTATCCCACTAATTGTATCCTGTATCTTACTTAATGAGGCAAAAAGGATTTTATGATCTAAACTATAGGAATTTCCGCTGATTGAGTCTTTGTGTACAGATACTTCATACAAAGGTTTTCCTTTGATCCAATAGACATTTTTTCCATTCAACAATAGCCTGAACCCATATTCCAGATCCTGCCATCTTTGAAGAGTCTCATCCCAGAGGCCGTTTTTTATAGCCAGATCTTGTCTGATACAGACATTGTTTGTTAAAATAACAGGATCAAAGAGTTGATCTGCCGGTTTTGACGAAAATCGGTGTGGACGATTTGCAAAATGATTATTCGGAAAACGAAGTTTAAAAGGGAAAATCAGGATTTCAGGAAAACCGAATATGGAAAGATTATGGACAATGGTAGCCAGACTTTCCGGGTACAACCTATCGTCAGAATCAAAGAAAAACAGATAGTCTCCTGAAGAAGCTTTGAATCCCGCATTTCTGGCTGCATTGGCTCCTTTTTGGCGTTCTTGAAGTAATATGACCTGAAAACCTTCATGGCTGTTTGTGGCCTGAAAGGTCTCGCAAACAAGTAGTGATCCGTCTGTCGATCCATTGTCCACGAGGATAAGTTCGATAGGGCTGTAGGTTTGACAGGCAATGCTTTTTAGCGTTTGTTCGAGTCGCTTTTCGCGATTGTAAAACGGAATAATGACCGAGATTAAAGGATTCTTCTCTATTATTTTCATGTGCTGATCCTATACCAGATATTTTAAAATTCCTAAATAAATACTTTTTACGCCATTCATACATAAGAACTTCAATAAAAATTTTGGGAAGTAATTATACGATAAAAGTAATAGTTCAAATATCTGATGCCTTTTTCTTGCACTTTTTATACAAGGATTAAGAATGCGCCTTTGTTTTGCCAAAATGTCATCAATAGAAATTTGTGGATATCCTTTTATGATACGTACTAAATTTCCGAAACTTCCTTCTAAAATCACTTTACGCTGAAAACGAGACAAATCTGGGTCGATATTGTTTATATAGCTGTTTATGATAATTAGCCAGCTGGAAATCCTTTTTGAAGGATTAGAAGTCATGACAGAACCTTCATTAATATAATGCTGGTAAATCGGTATTTTACAGAAAGCAATGGCTTTTATACATTTTGCGACAAAATAGGTCCAAAGCTCATCTTCACAGATAATTCCTTCTTGAAAATACAAGTTATTTGTTATTGTAAAATTACGATTAATTAGTTTATTCCAGGGTGTCACAGGAATAAGTACTCTTTTTAAAACATTCGTTTTTAACCACACATGATCTTTTGTGAATTCAGGTAGGGATTTTTTTAAAAGATACATCCTATTTAAATGACGTCTATCGATTACATTGGAACTTCCCTGGACAATATCAACATCTGGATACCTGAGAGCCAGATCCACCAATAATTCGATACAATTGTTGGAAATTTCATCATCGCTATCCAAAAAGAATAAATAATCACCAGTAGATGCTTCAATTCCTGTGTTTCTTGCACCTGATGAGCCTTTGTTTTGTTTGTGATGTATAATTTCAAAAGTGATTAGACCGGCATACATTGCTATTTTTTGTGCAATTATTTCAACGCTATTATCGGATGAGCAATCATCTACAAAGATACACTCAATGTCTTCGTATGTCTGGTTTATCATAGAATCCACACATCGTTCAATATATTTTGAAACATTGTAAACCGGTACGATTACAGATACTTTCATGGTTGATTCTTTGGCTGAACAATCGTTTTCTGCTGTTCCAAATAAAAATTGCACAGGTAACTGAGCCTGTAAAAGTCATATATAAATAGAGAAGGGTGCCTGCCGCAAAGGTTATGTTCCATCATGTTCTTTGCAAATCTGTATTTTAGAGCTAACAGTCTGCACAAACCCAGTGATTGAATTTTTTTGAAAATCCTGAATATTTTAATCTGTTTGACTATTTCATCGGATTGGAAAACAGGGTTAGTAACGCATTTCTCAACGGCTTTCCGGCTTTTGGCCAGAAATGTTTGATTTGAATCCAAACCGTTAATAAGCGTATTGTCTATATGTAAGATCTTTATTTTATTTTGTTTTAAAGTATAACCATAAACGGAATCTTCATGCCCATAGTCTATAAATCGCTCATCAAACGGAACTTTCATCATGATTTTTTTTTCAATCATCAGGTTGAAGGAGATTAAAGATATATATGGATTCTTATTGCGTATCCGTGCCGGACGAAATTCGCGCTTTCTTCCATAAACCCAACGTAGATAGTGATCAGGAGATGGTTTTTCTGAACTATAATTAATGCCACCGACTATGACCGGAGCTAATCCCATTGCTTTTAAATAACGCTCAATGAATTTTTCATTGTTTACTTCAGCATCACAGTCAATCAACAACAAATGAGGATACTTTGCCATTCTTGCAAGACAATTTCTTGTTGCAGAGGGACCCATATTTTGACCTGATTCTACAAAAAAGCAATTTGGAATTTTGGAAATACGCTGATTTATATCTTTGCAAAGCTCTGATTTATCATCCATTACAATGATTTCAAAAACAATTCCGGATTTAATGCATTGCCCTGCCAAATCGCTGACAAGCTTTGTGCAATTGTAATTATGTTCTGGTATCAGAATGGATAACATTGATGTCCTGCTTAATAAACACAAATGTACAATTTAATTTTTACAAGACTTCTCAGTGTGTTTCACATTACCATTATTTTCGAGTATTTTTGTATAACAAAAAGAGCCTATATGAAGATTGTTGAAAATTGCGATCTTAAAAATAAACATACTTTTCACATTGATGTCAAATCACGTTACTGGATTGATTTCGAGAATGTTGAAGAAGCTTGTAGCATATTGAACGACAAACAATATAAATCACTGCCTGTTCTTTGCATCGGAGGAGGAAGCAATCTGCTTTTTAGAAATGATTTTCCCGGTATTTTATTACACTCAACTCTTAAAACGATTGAAGTTGTTCAGGAAGATGAACAGTCTGTATCAGTTCGGGTAGGTTCGGGTATGGTTTGGGATGACTTTGTTGATTATGTTGTTGAAAAAGGCTGGGGTGGTGTGGAAAATTTGTCCGGCATTCCAGGTGAAGTGGGAGCAAGTCCTGTCCAAAATATCGGAGCTTATGGTTCTGAGGCAAAAGACACGATTGAAAAAGTGGAAGCTCTTGATCGGGAAACGTTGCAGATGGTTTGTTTCTCCAACGAGGATTGTCAATTTGGATATAGAGACAGTATTTTTAAGCAAGAACTAAAGAATTGCTTTATAATTTGTTATGTAACATACAAATTATCAAAACAATTTAATGCAAATATTAAATACGACAATCTAACTGCCAGGCTTCAGGAAAAGGGTGAAATCAATCTTAGGAATATTCGCCAGGCGGTTTTGGATATTCGTGGGGAGAAGCTTCCGGATCCTGCGGTTACGGGTAATGCCGGAAGTTTTTTTATGAATCCTGAGATTCCTGCGGAATTATATAAGTCTCTTCGGAAAATCTGGCCTCAAATGAAGGGATGGCCACAGGAGAACGGAAAAGTGAAAGTATCTGCTGCGTGGTGTATAGATCAGGCCGGCTGGAAGGGAAAATGTTTAGGAAATGCTGCTGTACATAATCACCAGGCTTTGGTTATTGTTAACCCGGGAGCGGCTTCTGCCAAGGATATTATTGCATTATCTGATAAAATTATTCTGGATGTAAAGACTAAGTTTGGTATTGAATTGCATCCGGAAGTTTTGTTTATTTAAGTTTTATAAATATGAAGCTTACTTTTCTCGGAACCGGAACCTCTACAGGCAATCCTCAATTATTATGCAGTTGTGCTACTTGTGTTTCCAAAGATCCAAAAGATCGTCGTTTGAGATCTTCTGTTTACATTCAGGATAAAGGGACTTCTCTTTTGGTAGATTGCGGGCCTGATTTCAGACAACAAGCCTTAAGGGAAAATATTCGCCAGATTGACGCTGTTATTTTAACGCATGAACATTATGACCATATCGGCGGGATGGATGACCTGAGGCCTTTTTGCACTTATCAGGAGTTGCCGGTTTATGCCTATGACCATGTATTGGATAAATTGAAGACCATCCTGCCATACAGCTTTGCGGAAAATCCTTATCCCGGAGTACCAATATTTAAAATTAATCCTGTCGGAAAGACCCCGTTTAAAATCAAAGAAATGGAAATAATTCCGATAGAAGTTATACATTACAGGCTGTCTGTTTTGGGATTTCGTACGGGTGATATGGCCTATTTGACTGATTTTAATCATATTGAAAAACAAGAAATTGACAAACTATACAATCTTAAAGTATTGATTGTCGATGCCTTGCGTCCTGAAAAGCATATTTCTCATAATACGCTTCAGCAGGCTTTGGATTTAATTGCTACGGTTAAGCCCGAACAATCTTATCTTATCCACATGAGTCACGATATGGGACTTCATGCAGAAGTGAATCCGGTTTTACCAACAGGTGTACAATTATCTTATGATGGTTTGAAGCTTGATATTTAAGGCTCAGTATGTATGGTTTTTAAATAAATATATTTATAAAAAGTAATTGCCATTACCCATATTCTTTTTTTTAGTATTTTTGTTCAACTATAACTAAATGTAATTTTATACTATGAAGTTCATTGCATCCAGTTCGGCTTTATTGAGCCATTTGCAGGCGATTAGCCGGGTAATCAATTCTAAAAACACTTTACCGATTTTAGATTGTTTTCTATTAAAGATTGAAGGTTTAAAACTTACAGCAACAGCTTCAGATACGGAAACGACTTTGGTTACAAGTCTTGATCTGATTGAAGCTGACGTTGACGGATTATTTGCTATTCCGTCAAAGAAGATGTTGGATTCATTGCGGGAATTGTCCGAACAGCCTTTAACGGTTATAATTGACGAGAACAGTCTGGAAGTTACGATTCTTTATCAAAATGGAAGATATAAGTTTGTAGCTCAGAATGGTGATGAATTTCCTAAAATGAAAGAACTGAAAAGCGATAAAACGGATCTTGAGATTCCTGCCGATGTGCTTTTGAACGGTATTAATTCAACAATTTTTGCTTCTGCTGATGATGAATTTCGTCCGGTAATGAACGGTATTGTTCTTGATATTACACCTGAAGGCGTTACCTTTGTGGCTTCTGATGCCCACAAATTAGTGCGTCTAAAGAATACGAGCGTGCACGGTGAAAAAACGTCGATGTTGATTATTCCAAAGAAACCTGCCAATTTGTTGCGAACTATTTTGCCTAAAGAAACCAGCACCGTGTTTCTTTCATTTGATGACAGCAATGTCGTGTTTCTGCTTTCAGACTACACGATCTTTTGCCGTTTGGTAGAAGGACGTTTTCCCAATTACAACTCTGTAATCCCTCAAAATAATCCTTATAAGGTTTTGGTGGATCGTATTTCTTTTTTAAACACGTTGAAACGGGTGGCTATTTTTGCCAATCAATCCAGTAGTTTGGTTAAACTGGAAATTGCCGACAATAAAATGGATTTGACTACACAGGATATTGATTTTTCGACATCAGCCGAAGAAACCATTGTTTGCCAATATGAAGGTGAACGTATAAATATTGGTTTTAAGGCACAGTTTATTATAGATATCGTTTCAAATTTAAATACACCTGAAATTATACTTGAATTGGCAGATCCTTCCAGAGCAGGGTTGTTTCTTCCTTTGCAAAATGAAAAAAATGAAGATTTGCTGATGTTGTTAATGCCCATGTTGCTAAACGATTAATGTCTTTTTTTGATCATATTACATCCCGCAGTTTTAAAATGTGGGATGTATCATCTATATACTTTGATTATTTATTATGCAATTAAATTTAAAGAATCCTATCATATTTTTCGATCTGGAAGCTACAGGCATTAATGTCAATAGTGATAGAATTGTCGAAATATCATATCTGAAAGTTTTGCCAAATGGAAATGAAGAAAACAAAACTTTCAGAGTAAATCCGGGAATTCCTATACCAAAAGAGGCCTCTGCTATTCATCATATTTTAGATGAAGATGTTGCACACTGCCCGACATTTAAAGAAATCGGGAAGCAGGTCGCCAATGATATGGAAGGATGTGATATTGCAGGGTTTAATTCAAACCGTTTTGATGTACCGATGTTGGTTGAAGAATTTTTACGCAATGATATTGATGTTGACCTGACAAAACGAAAATTTATTGATGTTCAGGTGATTTTTCACAAAATGGAACAGCGCACTTTGGGTGCCGCCTATAAGTTTTATTGTGGAAAAGAATTGGATGGAGCACATGGTGCCCAGGCAGATGCGCTTGCAACTTATGAAGTTCTGAAATCTCAACTTGATTTTTATTCAGAATTGCAGAATGATGTTCCGTATTTGTCAGAGTTTTCTTCATTCAACCGGAATGTCGATTTTGCCGGTAAAATGGTTTACAATGACCAGAATATTGAAGTCTTTAATTTTGGGAAATATAAGGAGAAGTCTGTTGAAGAAGTTCTTAAACGTGATTCCGGCTATTATGGTTGGATGATGCAGGGTGATTTCTCTCTAAATACAAAAAATGTTTTGACACGTATTCGCTTACGTACTTTAAACAACAAATAAGGTATGTGGAAAGGTAAACGCATTCTGATTGGGATATCCGGTGGTATCGCAGCCTATAAGGCACCGGAGTTAATTCGTCTTTTTGTGAAGGCTGGAGCTGAAGTAAAGGTTATTGCAACAAAAAATGCACTTCAATTTGTGACAAGACTGACTCTTGATACCGTATCTAAAAACAGGGTTTATGTTGATCCGTATGAAGAAGTCAATGAATATTCTACTGAACATATTGCGTTGAATGACTGGGCTGAAATACTTCTTGTAGCACCTGCCACAGCCAATATTATTGGAAAATTCGCCTCAGGGATAGCAGACGATGCCTTGTCCACCGCATATTTGGCATTTGACAAACCTGTCTTTGTTGCTCCGGCGATGAACCGGAAAATGTATGGACATCCTTCTGTTCAGAAAAATATTGCGTATCTTCAAACAAATGGCGTACATTTTATCGGACCGGCTGTTGGTGAGCTCGCTTGCGGAGAAACAGGCATTGGGCGAATGGAAGAACCTGCTGCAATTTTCACGGCTCTATCCGATTTTATTTCGGAACAACAGCCTTGGCTGAATAAAAGGATATTGGTTACGGCTGGTCCTACATACGAACGGATTGATCCAGTACGTTTCATCGGAAATTATTCATCCGGTAAGATGGGTTTTGCTTTGGCTGAAGCCTGTGCCGAAAGAGGAGCCAATGTTATTTTAATCTCAGGCCCTGTTGCTTTAACAACACAAAATCCGAATATCGAAAGAATAAATGTGGAATCATCTGCTCAGATGTTTGATGCAGTTATGGCTCATTTTAGTACTGTTAACGCAGCCATACTTTGTGCAGCTGTAGCTGATTTCGCCCCTCAACAGACATTTGAAACCAAAATGAAAAGGGGAGAAGAGGACTTGAATTTGCAATTAAAGCCTACGCAGGATATTGCAGCCGCTTTGGGCGCTTCAAAAAAAGAAGGACAGGTTTTGGTAGGCTTTGCATTGGAAACGGATCATGAAGAGCAAAATGCAAGGTTGAAACTGGAACGTAAGAATCTGGATTTCATTGTGTTGAACTCCTTGAAGGATGAAGGTGCCGGATTTCAGCATGATACAAATAAGATCACGATACTTGACAAGGATGGCTATTCCTGGTCTTCTTCTTTAAAGTCTAAAAAAGAGGTAGCCGAAGATATTTTGAATGTTCTGTCAAACTATTTTGATAAACAATAGAATAATATTATATTAATAATATAACTTTGCTTTATTTCCTGAAGGTTTATGAAGATTAAGTATCTGGCCATTTTTGCTATGCTTTCGATAATGCCGGCCATTGTTGGTGTGTCGGTACTTCGTGCCCAGGAATTTAACTGTAAAGTGCAAATCAACTCTGAAAAAATATCAGGTACGGATAAAGCTGTCTATGATAATTTGAAAAATGCAGTTCAAGAGTTCATGAATTCCCGGAAATGGTCAAATCTTCAATTATCCGACAATGAAAAAATAGATTGTTCTTTGGTTTTCATTATGAAAACGCGTAGTGGCAATACACATACCTGCGATTTCCAGATTCAAAGCTCCCGGCCTGTCTACGGGTCTACTTATATGACTTCTCTTTTAAATACACGTCTGGATCTCACGTTCGATTTTCAGGAGAATCAGACGCTGGCGTTCAACGAGGCTTCTATTGATAACAATCTTACGGCAACTCTCGCTTTTTGGGCTTATGTTATTTTAGGTCTGGATTTTGATAGCTTTTCAAAATTGGGCGGAACTCCGTTCTTTCAAAAAGCTCAGGATATTTCTTCAATTGCACAGGGATCGTTGGGTGATAGCTGGAAGGCTCAGGTAGACAATAATAACTGGGGATGGATAAGTGCCCTGACGGATGAGAATAAACCCGCAATGAGAATATTGTCTTATAATTATCATCGTCTTGGTTTGGATGTAATGTATGAAAAGCCAGATGATGGACGTTCTCAGATTACGACCGCCCTTTTTGAACTAAAAACATACAAACAGGTTAAACCTCGTTCTCCTTTATTGACAAATTTTATTAGTTCGAAATTAGATGAACTGATAAATATTTATTCAAAAGCCAATGCGCAGGAAAAGCAATCGGCTTTTGATTTGCTTACGGATGTTTATCCAGCTTCTGCCAATCGTTTGCAGGATATTAAATCGAAACAATAGATCATATATGCTTCAAAGACTTTATATTGAAAATTATGTATTGATTGATCATCTTGATCTGGAATTCAAATCAGGTTTCTCTGTTATAACAGGAGAAACGGGAGCAGGAAAATCCATATTGTTGGGAGCTTTATCTCTGATTTTAGGCCAACGTGCTGACTCACACGTTATAAAAATCGGATCGGATAAATGTATTGTTGAAGCTGAATTTGATATCCATTCATATAATTTGCAGGCATTCTTTGATGAGAACGATTTGGAATTTGTCCCTGATTGTTGCCTGATTAGACGTGAGTTATACAGTAGTGGTAAAAGCAGGGCTTTTATAAATGACTCTCCTGTTTCTCTCTCATTGCTTAAAGAATTAAGTATAAAACTTATAGATATTCATTCACAACATCAGAATCTTTTGTTGGGAAATGATGTTTTTCAATTGGGCGTTTTGGATGCTGTAGCTAAAGATGAAATAACTCTGAATAAATACAAGGCATCATTCCAACATTATAATGAACTTCAGTCCTCTCTCCGTAAAATGGAGGAAAAAGCCAGAAAAGCCAAAGAAGAAGAGGATTATCTGCGTTTTCAGTTTGAACAACTGTATTTAGCCGGGTTGAAGGAGGGAGAGCAGGAAGAATTGGAATCTGAGTGGGAAATGTTGAATCACGCTGAAGAAATCAAATCGGGTCTTGCCAAAATATTTAATTTACTGGATGCGGATGAACAGGGAATTAATGTTTCTCTTAAAATGGCCTTAACCCAGGCTGATAGTCTTCAAAAAGTATATTCAAAATTACAGGAACCTATCGATCGAATTCACTCATGTTATGTAGATATGAAGGATTTGGCAGAAGAGCTTGAGGTTTTGCAGAATGATGTCGAGATTAATCCCGAACGCATGGAACAAATCAGTGACAGGATGAATCAACTTTATGGTCTGCAACAGAAACACAGGGTGAAGGATACACATGAATTGATCATCCTTAAGGATGAACTTCAGCGTAAATTATTAGTCATTGATTCATTTGAGGATCAGATTGCTGAGACTCAGAAGGAACTATCTGAGGCTGAAAAAAAAGCACAAAATCTGGCTGATGAACTTTCGGCTTTCAGATCCGGTGTTCGTCAACAAATTGAAGAAAGAATGGTTAGCCGATTGGTTAATTTGGGGATTCCAAAAGCTGTTTTTCAAATTAAGCAAGACCGTAAATCGATGGAGGCTGAGGGTCAGGATCAGATTACATTTTTATTTTCTGCAAATAAAAATGTTGGACCTCAACCAATTAATCAAATTGCGTCCGGAGGTGAGATATCTCGTATCATGTTGATTATAAAATCAATAATTGCTGATTATACGAGTTTGCCGACTTTGTTGTTTGATGAGATTGATACAGGTGTTTCTGGTGAGATTGCTTATAAGATGGGGGAAATAATGAAGCATATTGCGATGAGAAGACAAGTGATCTGTATCACCCATTTGCCTCAGATTGCGGCTAAAGGCAAATATCATTATAAAGTTTATAAAAAGGAACAAAACGATCATAATATCACGGAAGTAAAATTATTGGGAGAGGATGAACGTTTGCTTGAAATTGCCCAAATGCTGAGTGGCGCAAATGTTAGTGAGGCTGCTATTCATAACGCCCGTACCTTGTTACTTGAAAATCAAATATAGTATAATATGTACAATAATAAATATAACAATTACAGGGATTCGTCCGCGTCACAGAAACCATCGGGTAACAATGAAATCATTTTTGGTGTACATTCCGTACTTGAAGCTGTTTTGGCTGGGAAAGACATTGATAAGATTCTTGTTAAAAAAGATCTTGAGCCAGAATTGACCAAAGAACTTTTCGAAGCACTTCGAGGCCGACATGTACCTGTACAACATGTGCCTGTTGAAAAACTCAATCGTCTTACGTCAAAGAATCACCAAGGGGTTGTGGCTTATATTTCTGCCGTAACTTATCAACATTTGGAAGACATCATACCAATGCTCTACGAAGAAGGAAAAATGCCTTTTATTATTTTGTTGGATGGTGTTACGGATGTCAGAAACTTTGGAGCCATAGCCAGAACCTGTGAATGTTCCGGTGCCCATGCTATTGTTATTCCTGAGACGAATAGTGTAAGCGTGAATTCGGATGCCATCACAACCTCTGCCGGAGCATTGCATACTTTGCCTGTTTGCAGGGAACAGACTATACGGGAAGCCATAATTTTTTTGAAAAATTCGGGAGTCAAGGTCATTGCAGTAACTACAGAAGCCGCCAAAAACTATACAAAAGTCGATTATTCCGGTCCTGTCGCTATTGTAATTGGATCAGAAAAAACAGGTATAGCAAATGAAAATTTACGGATTTGCGACGAGTTGGTACAAATTCCAATCCTGGGTAAGATTGGTTCTCTTAATGTCTCTGTTACAGGAGGCATCGTAATGTATGAAGTTGTAAGAAACAGAGAATAAATTAAGTCATGGTTGAAACATTGACTGATATTTTTCGAAATACCATAATGATAACCTGTTTTGTTGTGGTTATCATGCTTTTCATAGAGATTTTAAATCTGCTCACTCAGGGTAGCTGGAGCAGGTGGCTGGGTAAGTATAAATCATTGCAGATCGTTATCGCAACGCTTCTTGGTACAGTCCCAGGCTGTTTTGGGGGATTTGCCGTTGTTGGAATGTGGACACATGGTGTCATTGGTTTTGGGGCTTTGGTGGCTGCAATGATCAGTTGTGTTGGGGATGAGGCTTTTGTAATGTTGGTTCAAATGCCACAAAAAGCTTTTCTCCTTTTTGGAATATTAATCCTTATTGGAATATCAGTTGGTTTTCTGATAGATAAATTAGGTATTCGTGTTGAACATCCGGAAAGAATGGAGAAACATCTGGTTGTACATGAGCATGACCATATCAGCGAGCATGATTTAATCAGAGACTGGAAAACAAATTTTAAACATTTGTCATTTACGAGGGCGCTACTGATTGCCGGAGTTGTGCTTTTCATTATAGGCATGATAAACGGTTTTTTTGCTCATGGAGATGCAAATCCGACAATAGCTCCAATTGCAACGCATAAAGGTTTTTCACTCCCTTTGAATGAAGCATGGTTCAATAGCATTTTTCTTGTTTTGGCTTTAATTGTTCTGATTACATTTGTGTTTGTGGACGATCATTTTCTGAAAGAACATCTATGGAAACATATTATAAGGCAACATGTTCCAAAGTTGTTTCTATGGACATTCGGGGCGCTTTTGTTGATCCAGTTCCTCACGAATTCCATTGAAATGGTTACTTGGGTGGAAAAAAACCAAATGTGGGTGTTGTTGTTTGCAGTCTTGATTGGGATTATTCCAGAATCTGGTCCTCATTTGATTTTTATTTCACTTTTTTTAAGTGGGGCAATACCCTTTAGTGTACTTCTGGCCAATTCCATAACACAAGACGGACATTCTACGCTTCCTTTGCTTGCTGAGTCGAAAAAGGGTTTTCTGGCCGTAAAGTCCATTAATGTTTTAATTGGCTTACTTTTTGGAGTTGCAGGAATTCTGCTGGGATTTTAAAGATTGATAATGTCTTAAAAAATAACTTTTTATTCTTAATACATTTGTGTATGTCTAAAGTGATTTCTTCAAAAAACGCACCTGAAGCTATTGGCCCTTATAGCCAGGCTATCGAAGTTTCGAATTTTATATTTGTTTCCGGACAAATACCTGTTGATCCAAAAACAGGTAAAATTGTTTCAACTGATATTGCAGGACAAACAGCCCAATCTTTTGTCAACGTGAAGGCTATCCTGTCTGAAGCGGGTTGTAGCATTGACAATGTCGTAAAAACAACTGTTTTTCTGGCAGACATGAGTCTTTTCGAAGGAATGAACGAGGTATATAAAAACCAGTTTTCAGGGATTTATCCAGCTCGTTCTGCCGTTGCGGTTAAGGCTTTACCTAAAGGTGCCCTGATTGAAATAGAAGTGATTGCAGTAAGATAATTTATCCTATCCTAATAAATCGTTCTTCAGGTTCTGAGTCAGTTTCTTCAGATGCTGGCTTTTCGGTTTCTGCCGGTATTTCAACATTGACAACCGGCTTGACTTTCTTGATCGCTCTTTTTCCCAAAAGTACAACATTTTCAACATGTTGTGTATGAGGAAATAGATCAAAGGGTTGAACCTTTAAAATGCGGTAATCAGAATCGAGCAATTCAAGATCTCTGGCTTGTGTGGCTGGATTACAGCTTACATATACAATCCTTTTGGGTGAAGCGAACAGAATTGTTTCAACTACACTTGGGTGCATGCCTGCCCGGGGTGGATCTGTTATCAGAACGTCCGGATGTCCATACTGTTCGATGAATTCTTTATTGAGCACATCTTTCATATCTCCGGCAAAGAACAATGTATTGTCCAACTTATTTAACCGGGCATTTTCTTTGGCATCTTCGATGGCTTCCGGAACATATTCAATGCCAATCACTTTATTGCAAAAAGAGGCAAGAAACAGAGCGATGGTGCCTGTTCCGGTATATAGGTCAAAAACGAGCTCATTGTCTTTGAGCTCGGCGAAAGAAAGTACGGTTTTATATAATTCATAGGCTTGCTCGGAATTGGTCTGGTAGAAGGATTTCGGACCAATTTTAAAACTCAGTTTGCCCATTTTCTCAAAAATGTGATCAGGGCCTTTAAACACATGTATGTCCTGATCTCCAATTGAGTCGTTTGCCTTTTCGTTAATAATATATATTAAAGAAGTGATTTCCGGGAAATTAGATGACATGTATTGAAGAAGCGTTTCGCTTTTTTCTTTTTCTTCTTCGGCAAAGACAACAATCACCATGATTTCACCTGTTGATGCAGTCCTGATTACCAGATTCCGCATCAATCCTTCATGTTTTCGCAAGTCAAAGAAACTATAGTCATGTTCAAGACAGAAGGTTCTGACAGAAAGCCGAATGCGATTCGAGATATCATCTTGTAACCAACACTTTTCAATATCAAGTACTTTGTCAAACATTCCAGGTATATGAAAACCCAAAGCGTTCATTGTGTCAAACGTTGCACCCGATGCAACTTCATCATAAGTCATCCATCGTTTATCAGAAAAAGTGAATTCCAATTTGTTACGATAGAATTTTGTTTTTTGTGATCCTCGAATAGGATAGAAGCCTTCTTCGTCGCAGGTCGTTGTTTTTGTTTCGAGCATCTCAGGAAGTTCAACTTTTCCAATCCGGGTCAATGCATCAAAAACCTGTTTTTGTTTGAACTTAAGCTGTAAATCATAGGGTAATTGCTGCCATTTGCACCCTCCGCATATTCCAAAATGCTTACAAAACGGGACTTCACGTTCACTAGAAAGCGTAATAAAGTTTATAGCACGACCTTCGGCAAACTTTTTTTTCTTTTGGGTTAGTTGAATGTCTACAACATCTCCCGGGACAACAAATGGTACGAAAATTACCAGGTCATCAACCCGTGCAATGGCTTTTCCTTCTGAAGCAATGTCACTAATTGTTACAGCTCGCAGGATGGGAAGTGTTTTTTTGTTCCTTGTCAAAATGATAGAGTTACTTAGATGTCAAGCTACAAAAGTACTAAAATGTTGACAACTTCCATTTAATCGAATGATCATAAGTGATATTTTTGCTATATGGACTTGTCATTTTAAAACAAATTTATCTATTTTTGTAATCAGATATGAATCGGAAATATTTACCTATAACCTAATACAAGAAATAGCATGAAAACAAAAAGAGTGTATACTTTTGGCAACGGTAAAGCTGAAGGAAAAGCCACAATGAGGAATTTGTTAGGAGGAAAAGGTGCTAACCTTGCTGAAATGAATTTAATTGGTGTCCCCGTTCCTCCTGGTTTCACGATTACTACAGAGGTTTGTTCTGAATATTTTACGCTTGGCAAGGAAAATGTCATAAATCTTCTTAAAGAAGACGTTGAATCAGCAATAAAGGGCGTTGAAACCCTTATGAAGTCAAAATTCGGAGATATTGTGAATCCATTATTGGTTTCTGTCCGTTCCGGTGCCCGTGCGTCTATGCCTGGTATGATGGATACAATTCTGAACCTTGGGCTGAATGATGCGGTTGTTGAAGGATTGACCCTAAAGACAGGCAATGCCCGTTTTGTGTGGGACTCTTACCGCCGTTTTGTTCAGATGTATGGAGATGTCGTTTTAGGCATGAAGCCGGTTAACAAAACAGATATTGACCCTTTTGAAGAAATTATAGAAACTGTAAAAAAAGAAAAAAATATAAAACTCGATACTGAGCTGGCGGTAGAAGACTTGAAAAAACTGGTATTTCTTTTTAAGTCTGCTGTAAAAAAACAAACCGGAAAAGATTTTCCTGATAATGCTTATGATCAGTTGTGGGGTGCCATTTGTTCGGTTTTTGACAGTTGGATGAATGATCGGGCTATTTTATATCGCAAAATGGAAGGAATTCCTGCTGAGTGGGGTACAGCCGTTAGTGTTCAGGCTATGGTATTTGGAAATATGGGTGATACTTCTGCTACCGGTGTTTGTTTTTCCCGTGATGCCGCAACTGGAGAAGATCTATTTGTCGGTGAATATCTTATTAATGCTCAGGGAGAAGATGTAGTTGCCGGAATCCGAACCCCACAGCAAATTACCAGGGAAGGTTCTCAGCGTTGGGCAAAATTAGCCGGAATAAGCGAAGACGTTCGTTTTGCAAAATATCCATCTATGGAAGAATCCATGCCAACCATATATACTGAATTGAACAAGATTCAGCAGAAACTGGAAGACCATTACAAAGATATGCAAGATATGGAGTTTACCGTACAAGAAGGCAAACTTTGGTTCTTGCAGACTCGTAATGGCAAACGGACTGGTGCTGCTATGGTTAAGATTGCCATGGATTTGTTGCGTCAGGGTGTTATTGATGAAAAGACGGCCGTGTTGCGTGTTGAACCTAATAAGCTGGATGAATTGTTACATCCTGTTTTTGATAAAAATGCGATTAAAAAAGCCAAGGTCATAACAAAAGGTCTCGCAGCTTCTCCGGGAGCGGCTTCAGGTAGAATTGTATTTAATGCAGATGATGCAGCTGAATGGGCAAAACGTGGAGAAAAAGTGATTATGGTTCGTATTGAGACATCTCCGGAGGATCTTGCAGGAATGGCTGCTGCGCAAGGTATACTTACGGCGCGGGGTGGCATGACTTCTCATGCTGCAGTTGTTGCCCGTGGAATGGGTAAATGTTGCGTATCAGGAGCAGGAAAGTTGAGAATTGATTATGCTTCGAAGACAATCGAAATAAATAGTCTTGTTTTGAAAGAAGGCGACGCCATTTCTTTAAATGGCTCAACCGGAGAAGTTTATTTGGGTTCAGTAGCAACCCAGGAAGCTGAAGTTGATACTGATTTTGCCAAATTGATGTCATTGGCTGACAAATATACCCGCATGACTGTCCGGACAAATGCCGATACACCTCATGATGCTGAAGTGGCCCGTAAATTTGGTGCGACAGGTATTGGGCTTTGCCGAACGGAACACATGTTCTTTGAAGGTGAAAAGATAAAAGCCATGCGTGAAATGATCCTTGCTGATGATGAGGAAGGCCGTCGTAAAGCCCTGGCCAAAATATTGCCATATCAAAAAGCAGATTTCAAGGGTATCTTTACTGCCATGCATGATCTGCCTGTAATTATTCGTTTACTTGATCCACCTTTACATGAATTCGTTCCACACGAAGAAAAAGAACAGGCTGAATTAGCCAAAATCGTTGGTATTTCTTTGAAAACCATTCAACAACGTGTGAATGCTTTACATGAGTCAAATCCGATGCTGGGCCACCGTGGATGTCGTTTGGGCAATACTTATCCTGAAATCACGGAAATGCAAACCCGTGCCATAATTGGTGCGGCTTTGGAATTGCAGGCAGAGGGAATTGTCGCTAAACCTGAGATTATGGTTCCATTGACAGGTAATCTAAATGAATTTAAGGAACAAGAAGCGGTTATTCGCCAAACTGCAGAAACATTGTTTAAAGAGACTGGCCGGCATATTAATTATCAGGTCGGAACGATGATTGAGGTGCCACGTGCGGCTTTAACGGCTGATGAAATAGCTTCAGCTGCTGAATTCTTCTCCTTTGGGACGAATGATCTCACCCAGATGACCTTTGGTTATAGCCGTGATGATATTGCCTCTTTCTTGCCGGTTTATCTTGAAAAGAAAATTCTGAAAGTAGATCCATTCCAGGTGCTTGATCAGATAGGGGTTGGTCAATTAATCCAGATGGCTACTGAAAAAGGTCGCTCTGTACGTTCAGACCTGAAATGCGGTATTTGCGGTGAACATGGCGGTGAGCCATCTTCTGTTGAATTCTGCCATCGTGTTGGCCTGAACTATGTAAGTTGTTCGCCATTTCGTGTGCCTATTGCCCGTCTTGCTGCTGCTCAGGCTGCTTTACGTTAAAGAGGTAAAGACAAGGAGATTTTTATGGCTTTTTTGTGCAACGCATAGTGCATTATTCAAACGGTGCAAGTTTGCTATGGAGGCTGGTAGTTGTCGAACTTTGTCCCGTTAGGTCGATAGTGCTTTTTGTCTGTTTGTATATTTATGAGCTATTTTTGTGATATTTATGCAATCTAAAAAAGCGAGTTGGTTTTCAAAAAAAAACACCAAGGTGAGTTACTCCAAACACCAAGGTGTTTTGGTCATAACACCAAGGTGTTTGATTCAAAACCATAAGGTGTTTTCTCTCAAAACATAAGGTGTTTTGCCTCGAACACCAAGGTGTTTTTTTTAGGTCATTCCTGCTTTTGTGAAAAGCCTGTTTCACCTTCTCTAATCCGTTTTTTGCCATTTTTGCTTTTTATGCATAAGGTTGCATTAGTGGGCCTGACTTTTGGAGGCTTAGCGTTTTGCTGGTATACCTATATATATAGGTGTATGATTTTTGGTGGAAGCAAACTTGTGGTGGTTCTGCTGTTTGAATTTTTTCAGTCAGCGTTTACTTGCAGCGCTTCCGTTGTCCAGCGGCATGGCATTCCGGCTCAGTTCGCCCGTCCTTGTGAATGCTTGATTCCTGCGCTATTTGTTTGTCTCTTCCAGAGCCTTCACAAAATAGCATTGCAGTCATCAGCGCATTCGCTGCGTCCGTTCTCAAGGTCGCCGTCAACCATACCGCTGGACTCCGTCCGCTTTTCGGGTGGGTCGATATTGCACCAAAAGCAGAGACAATTGCTATGGAGAGCCCATAAACGAAGCAATTTTCATAATTCGGGGTCATTAATTTGTTAAGCTAATGAAGTCACTCTGATGCTCCAGTTATTGATCAGCGATATTTATTTTTATTTTTCTTTAATTTTTGTACATATTTTATTTGAAAAATGTTTTTTATTGCTATTTTTACCGAACCTTTATGAAAACACACACATGAAAAATATAAATGCATTGATAATCATTATATTTATACCATGTTTTTACATCTTCTCTTCTGACTTGGAAAAGAACCTGCAATTTGCCGGAGAAAATCGTTTGGAACTGGAAAAAGTCCTTAAATATTAAATAAATCATCCGATGACACACACACCTTTAAATTTAAGATTTTCCTTTGTGGCAAAAATGATTGCCTTGCTGTTTTTGTTTTTTACTTGTTCCTACTGTTATGGCGCAGCAAACAATGAAAAAGCCAAACAGAAGAAATACAGTCCTATCGAAGTATCCTACCGGCAACTAATGTTAGATAGGACAACGCCCGACAGTTTGCTATCCAAAGAAAGGGTTAAAGCAAAAATAAAATTATTTGGATTTATTAGCAAATACACGGAAGTCAAGAATAATCAGGTTATTCTAAATGCCACACCCAATGATTTTGTTAAAGCAGGTTTCCCAGGTGAATATTATCATTATTGGATAAAAGATTTAGAAGATGCAAATCGTGAACTTCCGACTTTGATCAAGACTTATCATTTAAATATTGACAGTATCTTCCAGGCAGAGAAGGCAAAAACTTTGGAATTATATCCAAATAGTATGCCAAAATAGACAAGTCTTTTTTTAAGGCATATTAGATTACCGGTCATTACTATAGGTATCGGATCTATGAAAAACACGACACATCTTTTGATACTCTTCTTATTCTGTAGCGTTAGTTTCAGGACTATTGCCCAGCAGGATACCTGTACCCAGAAGTTGATGTCTTTTGCAAGGAACATCAACACCTTCAACCGCCTCCATCCGCAGGAAAAGGCATACCTCCACTTCGACAATATAGGCTATTATGTCGGCGAGACCATCTGGTTTAAAGCATACGTTGTTACCGCCGAGCAGAACAAACCAACAGAACTAAGCCGGATACTGTACGTGGAACTCGTGTCGCCGGAAGGCTTTGTGATGGAGACCCGGAAGCTAAAAATTGAGAACGGGCAATGTGATGGAGAATTTCTTTTGAAAGACAGCCTTTATGCCGGATATTATGAAGTAAGGGCCTATACTGCGAATATGCTGAACTTTGGACAAGACAAAACCACCTCTAAGCTTACGCCAGAGGTGTGGGGAGAGACAAAAGAAGAAACCCGTATTTATGGAAATGATGATGTCTTTTCACGCGTGCTTCCCGTCTATGATAAGCCATCGAAGGAAGGAGACTATAATGAGAAGACTATGCGTGAGCGTCCCCGGATTAACATACAATTTAAGAAAAAGAAAACACCGGAAACAATCTACGTCTCTTTTTACCCGGAAGGAGGCAACCTGATCAACGGTCTTACGTCGAAAGTAGCGTTCAAGAGCGTTAATGAAAAAGGAGAAGATGTTGTCGTGAACGGAAGCATACTTGATTCAAGGGGTGATGAAGTAGCAACCTATAATACCATCCATGATGGAACCGGAGCCTTTTACTTGTGTCCGCAGGGGAAGAAGTATACGGCAAAAGTTCGGTATAAAAACAAGACATATACTTTTGATTTATCGAAAAGCCTTCCATCAGGATATGTCATGACCTTGGACAATCTGCCTGAAGATCATTTGCTTGTTCAGATAGAGAAGAGCCCGGACATGACATCTCAAATCCTCGGCCTTTCTATCTCCTGTCGCGGCAGGGTGTATTTTTTTGATACATTACAAGTAACCGGAGAACCTTATATATTGAAACTTCCAAAAAGTCTTTTTCCATCCGGTGTCAACCAGCTAACACTGTTTAACGCACAGGGGGATATTCTGTCCGATCGTCTTTTTTTTGTAGATCACGAGGAATATAAACAAATCTCCTTTAAAGCAACCAAAAACAAAGAATTCTACCAACCCTTCGAAAAGGTTGACATTGATTTTCAGTTGAAAGACACCACGGGAAATCCCATAGAAAGTGATTTCTCCCTGGCTGTCAGGGATGAATCGACTGAAGACATCACATACAATACGGAAAACATCCTAACCAATCTGTTATTGTCGTCCGACCTAAAGGGCTTTATTAAAGATCCGGCCTACTATTTTGAATCAGCGGACAGGCAACGCAAACTGGATCTTGACCTGCTGTTGATGACGCAGGGTTGGCGCCGATATTCGTGGAGGCAGGAAGCAGGGCAGGATTCTTATAAGGAAAGGAACAAAGTGGAAAAAGGACTTGCTGTCAATGGTATGGTGACGTATCGGATAAAAACGTTTAAAGAGGAGGAGGCCAAAGTAAAAGCTCAAGATACGGAAATAACGGCAACTATCAAGGTTGACAGCCTTACAATGAATGGTTCCTGCAAGATAGACAAGAATGGGAAATTTAGTTTTCTTGTCGATGATTTTAACGGGAAGGCGGACTTAACGCTTTTGGCATTCAATAAAAATGACAAACCAAGGGATTATTATATCCAATTAACCCGGATTCTTCTATTTGCTTCACGAATGTATTCTTATTATGAGACGGCGGTGCCCTATGAGCAGTCAGCGACATCGATCAAGTCTGATACGCTGCCAGGCCTCAAAGGGCAGACCTTGTCAGAGGTCACGGTGACGGTGAAGAAGCGTAAACGAAATAAGATTGATTTTTCCCGTCCTAATCTTTGCCTGGATTTTCAGGATATGATAGATCTGGAAATTGATATAGAAGATTATGATACTGGTTATGATTATTATTTATATTGTTCTAAGCAACTTATATATCCTTATATAGCCTTCATGCAGGTAGTTGGATATATGGGATCAACTATACCTTGTTTTGATTATATTCCCGAGTACCAGATTAAGCATGCTAAAGTAGAGATTTCTTCTATAGCAGAAGATTCATATTCGTATTTTCATGAAACCAATACGCTTCCCCCTGAAAGAATAGAAACAATAACAATCTATAAAGATATGGCGACAAGAGAACGCTATAAAAACAGTATGACCGGATCCGTTCCGGAAACAGTCATCTCTTACAATTCATACAAAAACGGATATAGCCGCCCTAAAAACAATACCCATGAGCGTTATACTACCTTGCAGGGATACTCTTATGTGAAGGACTTTTACAGTCCGGTGTATGATCATGCAAGTTTGCCGAAGCAGAAGGACTTCCGCCGGACACTTTACTGGAACCCGGACGTAAAGACGGACAGCACCGGAAAAGCCAGTGTGCACTTCTACAACAATAGTACCTGCAAGTCGATGAAAATCAGTGCGGAGACGTTGACAAAAGGAGGAATTCCAGTGGTGTGTAAAGAATAAAGAAATCTATGAGAAACACGACACGCCTTTTGATACTTATCTTATTCTGTAGCATTAGTTTCAGGACTATCGCCCAGCAGGATACCTGTACCCAAAAGCTGATGTCTTTTGTCAAAAACATCAACACCTTTAACCGCCTCCATCCGCAGGAAAAAGTATACCTCCACTTCGACAATATAGGCTACTATGTCGGTGAGACTATCTGGTTTAAAGCATACGTTGTTGCAGCAGAACAGAACAAACCAACAGAACTAAGCCGGGTACTGTATGTGGAACTCGTGTCGCCGGAAGGCTATGTGGTGGAGACCCGGAAGCTAAAAATTGAGAATGGACAATGCCATGGAGACTTTCTTTTGAAAGACAGCCTTTATGCCGGATATTATGAGGTTAGAGCTTATACTGCGAATATGCTAAACTTTGGACAAGACAAAACTACATCTAAGCTTACGCCAGAGCAGTGGGGAGGGATAAAAGAAGAAGCCCGTATTTATGGAAACGATGATGTCTTTTCACGCGTGCTTCCCGTCTATGATAAGCCATCGAAGGAAGGAGAATATAACGAGAAGACCATGCGAGAGCGTCCCCGGATAAACCCACAATTTAAGAAAAAGAAAATACCGGAAACAGTCGAAGTTTCCTTTTACCCGGAAGGAGGCAACCTGATTAACGGCGTTACGTCGAAAGTAGCGTTCAAAGCTGTCAACGAAAAGGGAGAAGACCTTGTAGTAGACGGAAGCATACGAGATTCAAAGGGTGATGAATTAACAACCTTTAATACCACCCATGATGGAACCGGAGCCTTTTACTTGTGTCCACAGGGAAATATGTATACGGCAAAAGTTCGGTATAAAAACAAGACATATACCTTTGATTTACCGGAAAGCCTTCCGTCAGGATATGCCATGACCCTGGATAATCTATCTGAAGATCATCTGCTTGTCCAGATTGAAAAGAGCCTGGACATGACATCTCAAATCCTTGGTTTTTCTGTCTCTTGTCGCGGCAAGGTATACTTTTTCGATACACTCCAGGTGACTGGAGAGCCTTACATATTGAAACTTTCCAAAAGCCGGCTTCCATCGGGTGTCAACCAGCTAACGCTTTTTAACGCACAAGGGGATGTTTTGTCCGACCGTCTTTTTTTTGTAGATCATGAGGAATATAAACAACTCTCTTTCAAGGCAACCAAAAACAAAGAATTCTATCAACCCTTCGAAAAGGTTGATATTGATTTTCAACTAAAAGACACTATCGGAAATCCCATCGAAAGTGATTTCTCTTTGGCTGTCAGGGATGAGTCGACTGAAGACATCACATACAATACGGAAAACATCCTAACCAATCTGTTATTGTCGTCCGACCTAAAGGGCTTTATCAAAGATCCGGCCTACTATTTTGAATCAGCGGACAGGCAACGCAAACTGGACCTTGACCTGCTCTTGATGACGCAGGGCTGGCGTCGATATTCGTGGAGACAGGAAGCAGGGCTGGATCCATACAAGGAAAGAAACAAAATGGAAAAAGGACTGGTTGTCAACGGCTCAGTGATGTACCGGAAAATAGAGCTTTTAAAAAAGGAGGACACCAAAGTAAAAGCGGAAGATACGGAAATAGCTGCAACTATCAAGGTTGACAGCCTTACAATGAATGGTTCCTGCAAGACAGACAAGAATGGAGATTTTAGTTTTTTTGTCGATGATTTTCACGGAAAGGCGGACTTAACGCTTTTGGCATTGAATAAAAATGACAAACCAAGGGATTACATTATCCAATTAAACCGGATTTATCCACTTGATCCACTTGCTTCACGAATGTATTCTTATTACGAGACGGCGATACCCTATGAGCAGTCAGCGGCATCGATCAAGTCTGATACACTGCCAGGCCTCAAAGGCCAGTCTTTGTCAGAGGTTACGGTGACGGCGAAGAAACGTAAACGAAATAAGATTGATTTTTCTCGTCCAAACCTTTGTGTGAACTTTCAGGATATGATAGATATGGAAATTGATATGTTTGATGATTATTTTAATAGTTATTGTAGCGAGTTTGCGCCCATCTCGGGGATAGTCGGACCTATGGGGGTAACTGTGCCCTGTTATGATTTAATCGCAGAGTACGCTAAAAGTGAAATGGGTGATATTTTTACTGAAACCAATATCCTTCCTTCTGAAAGAATAGAAACATTAACAGTCTATAAAGACATGGCGACAAGAGAACGCTTTAAAAGCAGTATGACCGGATCCGTTCCGGAAACAGTCATCTCTTTCAATTCTTACAAAAACGGATATAGCCGCCCTGAAAACAATTCCCATGAGCGTTATACCACCATGCAGGGATACTCTTATGTGAAGGAATTTTACAGTCCGGTGTATGATCATGCAAGTTTACCGAAGGAAAAGGACTTCCGTCGGACGCTCTACTGGAATCCGGACGTGAAGACGGATAGTGAAGGAAAAGCCAGTGTGCACTTTTACAACAACAGTACTTGCAAGGTGATGAAAATCAGTGCGGAGACACTGACTGATGATGGAAATATTGGTGTTCTAAATGAAGGTGAATGAATAATATGATTGAATTTAAAACAGTAAGGCTTTTGGCCATACTACTTTGCTTCAGCTCCTTTATATACGGGCAAAATAAGTTAAAAGGTCTTGTTTTGGATGAGAAGAGTAAAGCACCCGTAAGTTTTGCCACTGTTTATATCAATGGTACTACAAAAGGCACAGTCACTGATGAGAACGGCAATTTTACAATTGCCAATGTGTCAACACCTTGTCTGTTGGTCGTGAGTTGTGTCGGCTATGAACCACAAACGGAAACGATTGATAAAGTCAAGGCAGAACCTTTAACGCTATTGCTGTATGCGAAAGTCAGCCAATTATCTGAAGTTGTAGTCATGGGCAAAAGCCATCTGGATAAATACCTTACGGAGTTCAAAAATAGATTTTTAGGAACAGATCGCTGGGGAAAGAAAGCGATACTAAGGAATGACAGTGACCTGATATTTAGTCAATATACAGACACCACAAAAAAGGGGAGTCCTGATAAACAAGATACTCAGTTAAACGACAATAAATCTGTCGGTTCGTATTCTGTAAAAGCAAAAGTACCTCTGATAGTTGACTTACCTTTATTGGGCTATACGGTATATATTCATTTAGTTAGCTTTACATATCTGAGAACGAATTATAGGTGGGACTGCGTCTATAAGGGGTACTATTATTATATACCTTATGAAAAAAGCAACAAACATAATTTGCGTAAGTATGAAAAGAACAGAGAAGAAGTCTACAATAACTCAAGCATGCATTTTCTCCGTTCAATGTATAATAACGACCTTAAGCAGAATGGATATTTAACCATCAGGTCAGCGCTTAACGATTCAACAAAAAGGTTTGAATTACGCTACAATGATATAACTTCATTTATCGGGCGAAAAGATTCAGATCAGATTCAAATACAAGGACTCAAAAACAAAATGATCTCGATCTATTATTTTAGTAGTTCTAATGGGACACCACTCAATCTAAATGAAATTGGGAAGAAATACTCTTCCGGATTGTCAGATTTAGAACTTTGGTCTAAATATGTCAGATGGGCATCCAAACGAGAACAATCTTCAATGAAATTTCTGGATAATAATTGCGCAATACGATCTAACGGTACATTGCCGGATAACAATATTGTTTTCAGCGGAGAAATCTCAACTACTGTTGGGGCAAGGCTCCCGGATGATTATCAACCGAAAGGGCAAGATGAGGATCAGGATATACAAACATTTTCCGGACGAATAAAGTAAGAACAATACAACTGCATCTATGAGAAACACGACACGCCTTTTGATACTTTTTTTATTCTGTAGCATTAGCTCCCTAACCCTTGCCCAGCAGGATACCTGTACCCAGAAGTTGATGTCTTTTGTAAGGAACATTAATATCTTTAACCACCTCCATCCGCAGGAAAAGGCATACCTCCACTTCGACAATATAGGCTACTATGTCGGCGAGACTATCTGGTTTAAAGCATATATCGTTGCCGCAGAGCAGAACAAACCAACAGAACTAAGCCGGATACTGTATGTGGAACTCGTGTCGCCGGAAGGCTATGTGGTGGAAGACCAAGAAGCTAAAAATCGAGAATGGGCAATGTCATGGTGACTTTCTCTTGAAAGACAGCCTTTATGCCGGATATTATGAGGTTAGAGCTTATACGGCGAATATGCTGAACTTTGGACAAGACAAAACCACCTCTAAGCTTACGCCAGAGCAGTGGGCAGGGGACCCAGAAGATGCCCGTATTTACGGAAATGATGATGTTTTTTCACGCGTGCTCCCCGTCTATGATAAGCCATCGGAGGAAGGAGACTATAATGAGAAGACTATGCGTGAGCGTCCCCGGATTAACATACAATTTAAGAAAAAGAAAACACCGGAAACAATCTACGTCTCTTTTTACCCGGAAGGAGGCAACCTGATCAACGGCCTTACTTCGAAAGTAGCGTTCAAGGCTGTCAGTGAAAAAGGAGAAGACATTGTGGTGAGTGGAAGCGTACGTGATTCAAAGGGTGATGAAGTAACAACTTTTAATACCATCCATGATGGAACCGGAGCCTTTTGCTTGTGTCCGCAGGGAAAGAAGTATATGGCAAGAGTTCGGTATAAAGAAAAGACGTATACTTTTAATCTACCGAAAAGTCTTCCTTCAGGATATGTCATGACCTTGGACAATCTACCTGAAGATCATCTGCTTGTCCAGATTGAGAAGAGTGATGATATGACACATCCAATCCTCGGCCTTTCTATCTCCTGTCGTGGTAGGGTGTATTTTTTTGATACATTACAAGTAACCGGAGAACCTTATATATTGAAACTTCCCAAAAGTCTTCTTCCATCCGGTGTCAACCAGCTAACACTGTTTAACGCACAGGGGGATATTCTGTCCGATCGTCTTTTTTTTATAGATCACCAGGAATATAAACAAATCTCCTTTAAAGCAACCAAAAACAAAGAATTCTATCAACCCTTCGAAAAGGTTGACATTGATTTTCAGTTGAAAGACACCACGGGAAATCCCATAGAAAGTGATTTCTCCCTGGCTGTCAGGGATGAATCGACTGAAGATATTACGTATAATACGGAAAATATCCAGACCAATCTGTTATTGTCGTCCGACCTAAAGGGCTTTATCAAAGATCCGACCTACTATTTTGAATCAGCGGACAGGCAGCGCAAACTGGATCTTGACCTGCTGTTGATGACACAGGGTTGGCGTCGATATTCGTGGAGACAGGAAGCAGGACTGGACCCATATAAGGAAAGGAACAAAGTGGAAAAAGGACTTGCTGTCAATGGTATGGTGACGTATCGGATAAAAACGTTTAAAGAGGAGGAGGCCAAAGTGAAAGCAAAAGATACGGAAATAACGGCAACTATCAAGGTTGACAGCCTTACAATGATTGGTTCATGCAAGATAGACAAGAATGGGAAATTTAGTTTTCTTGTTGATGATTTTCACGGAAAGGCGGACTTAACGCTTTTGGCATTCAATAAAAATGACAAACCAAGGGATTACTATATTCAATTAAACCGGATTTTTCCATTTGCTTCACGAATGTATTCTTATTATGAGACGGCGGTACCCTATGAGTTGTCAATGGCATCGATCAAGTCTGATACACTGCCAGGTCTCAAAAGCCAGTCCTTGTCAGAGGTTACAGTGACGGCGAAGAAAAGTAAGCGAAGAAAGATTGATTTTTCCCATCCAAATCTTTGTCTGAACTACCAGGATGTGGCAGATCTGGAAATTGATCTGCATGATTATGATCCTGATTATAACTATGCTTTATATTGTTCAAAGTATTTTGTTGGACCTGAGGATATAGTTATCGGGTCGATTGTCGGATATATGGGGTTAACTGTATTACTTAATGACCAAGAGCCTAATTATTTTAAGCGTACACCACCCGCTTTTGGCCCACCAAGATCTGAGGACTATGCTCTTCCCCCTGAAAGAGCAGAAACAATAGCAATCTATAAAGATTCGGAAACGAGAGAACGCTTTAGAAACAGCAGAACCGGATCCGTTCCGGAAACAGTCATTTCTTACAATTCTTACAAAAACGGATATAGCCGCCCTAAAAACAATTCCCATGAGCGCTATACCACCATGCAGGGATACTCTTATGTGAAGGAATTTTACAGTCCGGCGTATGACAATGCAAGTTTGCCGAAGCAGAAGGACTTCCGCCGGACACTCTACTGGAACCCCGACGTAAAGACGGATAGCACCGGAAAAGCCAGTGTGCACTTCTACAACAACAGTACTTGCAAGTCAATGAAAATAAGTGCGGGGACGTTGACAAAAGGAGGAGTCCCTGTGGTGTGTAAAGAATAAAGAATGAAGAGAAATGCTTAATCACATCAATTCTTGGGGTAATCTCTTAGGTTTCATTGATGATAATCGTTTAATTCAACCCTTGATTCATATAAATAAGGTATATGATTTGGAAGTATGCAAACTTTAGATTAGGTTGTTTGGGCTTATGCTGTTTGGATTTTTTTGTTTGCGTTTTCTTTGGCAACGCTTCCGTTGTCCAGCGGCATGGCATTCCGGCTTTGTTCGCCCGTCCTTGTGAATGCTTGATTCACAAAATAGCTTTGCAGCCATCAGGCGCGTTCACTGCGTCCGTTCTCAAGGTCGCCGTCAACCATGCTGCTGTCCTCCGTCCGCTCCCTGGAATGGTCTATATTTGTCACAACTATTTAGCCGACATATATGCGAACCTACTAATGAAACCTTACGCATAAAAAGGCCTTAGATCAATTCCCGAATTTTTTTTTAAAAATGGAAGGATATTTGTATATAAAAATGAATTTAATGTTTTTTGAAAAGAAAAATTAATATATTTGGCACTTGTAACAAGTTAAATGTCAATCAATAAATTCAGGCAATAGCAAAAACTGTAGCCAATCCCTTTAAATAGCCATGAATCCCGATAAGAAAACGTTTGACGTTGACAAACACAATTTACCTGCTGTCATCAATCAGCTTTACTATCATCGAATCGATGTTAGAATTGCTGCTTCGGGTGATACCGTATGGGATGCATGGCCAGGAGCCATTTTACGCAACAATCTGTTATCCGCAGCCGATCAGGTAATAATTGCTGGAAATATATCGCTACGGGAACAAATCGACAAGTGTCCTTTAAACAAAGACCATCCGATGTTTAAAGATCTAATTCAAGGATTTCCGAAAGGTTATCTGATTGCATTGCCTGATGTATCCCTCGGGGAGAAACACTTAAAAAAAGGAGCACTCTTTTGTTTTTCTTTGTATTTAGTCGGTCACATGTCAACGTATTTTTCGGAATTTATACAAGCTATCCGTATAATGTGTCTACGGGGCATGGGGCATCCTCAAGTTCCATTTTACATGGTTGATATTTGCGAAAAGGCATTGGACGGTCGTCAGCATTTGCTGAGCATCGGCTCCGATAACCTGGCCGATGCCTTGACTTTTCCCGTCACTTTTCTCGACTTTCAACCCGAAAAGGCAAGTCGGGAGAAAACGTGCATTGAAATTGTCTACCTCACGCCTGTCATCCTATTTAAACAGACCGATAAAAAAGACATATCTATTAGTTATCAAGCAAAAAGCAATGGCTTTCCGAGTTTTTACCAATTGGTTCGGTCAACAGCAAACCGTATGACAAAATTGGCGTTAATCTACACCTGTCCAGAAAAAACAGAGGTGGATGATTGTTCTGAAAAAGCCTTGAACAGTTGGATTGATTACGCCACCAATCCCAGCTTGATCGCTATTGATATGCAAAAATTAAAGCTAAAAAACACCCTTAAGAAAGAAGGTAAAAACAAAATGCCCTTGAGCGGATATGTGGGCAAACAAACGTATGAAGGATACTTCAACCGCTATTTGCCCATGCTAAAATTCATGGAAGCACTTGGTGTGGGAAACGAAACGGTATATGGGATGGGAAGATATCGGGTAAGATTGGGACAAATGGATAAAATAAAATGAAAGAGCACATTTTTCTGTTAGGTGGCCAAGATCTTGAAATGCTTGAAATAAAAAGCCTTTTAAACAATATGTCGGATTGTCTTGTTTTCGACAATAAATTGAGCTGGGAAAATGCAGAATTATTGACCTATTTCAATGTAATACAAAAATATGGAAATATAGACGAAGTGGATATCTACGGAATTGAACTGAGGGAAAATGATATTTCCTCCACCCCAGACAATTATCATCGGATTGATCATCATAATGACCTCAGTGCAAAGCCGTCATCACTGGAACAAATAGCCGAAGTATTACATATTTCGCTTTCAAGGGAGCAGCAATTAATTGCTGCAAACGATAAAGGTTACATACCCGCAATGCAAAAAAAAGGAGCAACACCTGAAGAAATCAGGCAAATTCGTTTGCGTGATAGACAAGCACAAGGTGTAACTGAGTTAGACGAACTGAATGCCCAATTATCAATTTCTAAAAAAAACATCGAAGGAGGTATTGTTGTTGTAAAAACTTCAACCAATCGATTTTCAACTATTTGCGACCGCTTGTTCCCTTATCAGAAATTACTCGTTTATTCCAACAAGGAACTGGTCTACTATGGCATAGGTAAGGATAACCTGACGAAGCATTTCAGTGATGATATTAGAGGAAGAAAAATGTATCATGGTGGAGGGAACGAGGGTTTTTTGGGTACTGTACAAGGTGTCTATACCGAAAAACAACTTATAAGCCTTAAAAACGAGATTATTCAACTTATCAATCAACAGCATATAGCATTATGAAAAGTTATCACATCTTTTATTTCCCGTTTAAATGGGAAAATACAGCAAGGAAAGATCTCTTATTTTCTGAACAGACTGATCTATCGGCTATTCCGATTAATCCACTTACCAACTGGTTACGCAACCCCGGTACCATAAATGAGGAAGAAGAAGCACAACTTTATAACGAAAAGAATTTCTACTATGAATTTGTGCATCCGGTTTTGTACGACAACAACCAAAAGAACACCATCGTACACCACTACGAACGAAAAGAACCACAACTTCAAGATGTTTCGTATTGTATCGATGTTAAGGGAAAAACCTATATTTTGGAGGTAGATGCCATAAACCTTAATCTATATGCAACTGGAGTTGGTATGTTGACTTTCTATTTAAGAAACGAACTTGAGGATCAACAAAAGCCACTTGATATTCTAACAATCAACCAGTACGGCAGACGTATATTTCCTCCCTTTTTTGGGGATATTGAAGGGAAATATGAGACGGCTGATTTTCTTCAAATACAGGGGCTATATGGTGCCCCAATGCTTTACAAGGAAGATTTCTCGTCCTATAAAGTACAAAAAAAAACCTGGAAACCAGCTTGTTTTATCCTAAATCTAATAGCCGATTTATCAGAACATTTGAAAGTATTACCGGTTATCGACGAACGTATGTTTGTGAATTGTTGGTATGCGAATGACAATTTGACCGATTGCTTCAGCAGAGAAGGAAAAAGTATAGAACAATTCTTTCTGGATAAAAATGAAACAAACGACTTCTGGTATAAATATGTGTATGTGGATGTAAGTAGCCCTTCATGTAAAAGTGAAGCAATGCGGCTGAATCTTTTATCCAAACAGACCTATTCAAGATGGGAAAAAGACGGTATGTTATATGGTGCTTCACGCTATTCGTTTGTTTTCTTATCCACTACCGATGGATTTCAAACAGGAGTTATTGCTATTTATATGCGTACAGTTTATTCCCGTATGGTAGAACACATTCTTGTTCAGCGAGCTTCGCGATTGCGGTTTTCGGACGAAGTTGCCCGAGTAAGTACTTTTACCAAAGATAATAAATTAAATAAGGTTCTTATTGATCAAATCAGTTCTGTTTACAAAGAATATATCCGTTTTATCAATCAAGTCCATTTTCTTGAAGTAACTGCCCAAGATCAGGGAATTGAGCTATATGAGCTATTATACAGAACATTAAGTGTGGAAAAGCATGTTAAAGAGCTGGAAACGGAAATAGCGGAGCTGAATCAATATGTTAATTTGCTTGACGACAAAAGTCGTAATAGGAACGCCGAGATACTAAATTACATTGCTGCCATCTTTTTACCGGCTTCGATCGTCTTTGGCCTATTTAGTGCAAATGCAGGATCGTGGAATTTTGGCCTTGTTCAGATTGGATTAATTGGGTTGTCTTTTTCAGCTATAATGCTGTTGCTTGTATTATTATTTAAAAATAAATAGAGATGGAACAAACAGGATTGTTTTTCAAGGAGAAAGGAGCATGGAAACCTTGGGTTTACGTTGCTTTCGTTGGAGTATTTGTACTATTTGTTGTTGTCGAAGTTATTGATAGTTCAAAAACTTCTAAATCAAAATAATATGTACAAGTTGGAAATAACACTTAAACAACATACCCCATTAATTCACTTTCAACACGATCAGGTCGGAGCTACATTACGGGCATCGGAAGTCAAGCCAAAGTTGGACAAGTTCCTTTTGACCAAATTAGGTGGAGGAGATTATCGCAAAGGTATAGTTCTTGCTCAATCCAATGGGTGGTTAAATGGCGTGAAGCCATCTGATAGATTAGAGAATGATAGCTATGCATTAAATTATAAAATGAAATTTATTGTAACAGAAATCCCACAAATAATAGACATTAGAAAGTTTAATTCAAATGGGATAGAAATTCCATATCCCTTGTTTTTTGGTAATTTAAAAAAAGATCCACACAACCCAAATGAGTACCGGAAATTCAGTTTTTTAAATGAACCTTTTAAAGCTGTTTTCTTAAGTTATATAGAAGAGCTTCATAAAGTAATTCTTGAATATATCGCTGACTTCTTTATGTGTAATAATTTTGGAACTCGTCAATCTAAAGGATTTGGATCTTTTTATCTTGATACTACTGAAGAAAGCAAACCCTATTATCATAAACCAAAGAGTGATTTGTGTTTTATAATTGAAACTGACAACTTTTTGGATGTGTTTGATCGTATAGATTTGTTTTATAGAAGCTTGCGTGGTGGACTTAACCTAAAAAGAATTGATAGAAAAAGATTGGATGAATGTGGTAATCCAACAATGATAGATGTTTTTTACTTTAAATCACTTCTCTTTATGTATGGCCGCCACAAAGGAATTCAGTGGGAAAAAAAGAAAATAAAAGAAGAATTCTTTCTGAAAAGCTATATTTACGATAAAAAAGGTAAAGACTATCTTTCAATAGGCCTCTCCGAACAACAAAAAATCAGAAATGGTTTAAAGGATAAAGATCACTATCCACTTTTCTATAAAAGTGAAAATGTTTTTTTGTTAAAAGACTTATTAGGATTGTCTTCTAATGAAAGTTGGAAAAGCTATGATGATGTTATCACAAAAACTGAAGCCGCTCTCGTTGATGAAAAATACGTTAAGATTAAACAGGAATCGAAGTTGAATATTGCCCGGATAAAGTCCCCACTTCTATTCAAGATATTTAAAACTAGAGAAAGATACCATATTTTTATTATAATAGATAAAGAAATGGAAAAGGTAATCACTGAACAAGTATTGGGGAAAACATTTATTCTTGGCAGCACCGAAACTGGTGCTGAATTTCCTCTTTCATTCCCAAAGTCGTTCTCGTTATCAGACTTCTTCGCCTATATTTTAAAAGGGGATAGTTTTAATATTGAGGACCATGTAGAAATAAAATTCCAGGGACGTAATGAGTTTAATATTTTAAAGAATATTTATGGACAACTAAAGGCCAATTATAAATGAATACATACACAGCCATTACTATCGGCCCCATCATAAAAACACTATCTCTGGCTCGGAAACCACGGGAGTTATGGTCGGCAAGTTATTTATTTTCTTATTTGATGAAATGTATCATTGATACAATACCTGAAAACTATGATATTGTTTCTCCTGCAAAGCTGAGCGAAAAAATAGTACCAGTCGGGCTATATCCTGATAGGGTTTTTGTTAAAAATCTGGTTTTGACAGAAGCCCAGGATATTATTGAGAAAGCCAAAATACAGTTTGCCTCTGAACTGAAACTTAATAATGCTTTAAAGGATTATTTCAACATTATGAGTGTTTCAATAGAGGCTTCAACAGACGGTGAGGCGGTATCAACCTTAAACCAAAAACTTGATGTCTTGGAATTATGCCGCATCCCAGCCAAAGATCAATCAATTCAAGAAATTCTGGATCTGATAAAACGAAAGAATCGTTCACCCCTATTTCAAGTCGCTTTTGGGAAGGACTACTTCCCGATTGAAATGTTATCTAATATAGCTTCTGTTGAGCTCTCGATTTTAAAACCGGATGAATGGGATAATGCAAAAGATCAATCAAACGAAGATGATATTTTTTATCAGTTGCTGAAAGAAAAATGCAAAGATGATTTTAAAACATACCACAAATACATTTGTGTAGTTCAAGCCGATGGAGACAATATGGGGAGCATCATATCCCGCATTCCGAAAGGTGAGTTGTCAAATTTGTCCAAAGACCTGTTGAACTTTGGCAAACAGACTTGCAAATTGATAAAAATTTTTGGAGGACTTCCCATATACGCCGGAGGAGACGACTTGCTTTTTATTGCACCTGTGGTAGGTAAACAAAGTCAATCCATAATTAGGCTACTTGATGACATAGACAAGAACTTTGAAACAATTCGGGACAAAGTCCAGCAATTTAACTTGCAAAAGGATGGAGAGAGTCTCTTCACTTCCATGTCTTATGGCGTTTCCATCAGCTATTATAAATTCCCATTGTATGAAGCTTTAGAGTCGGCTCGTAATTTGTTGTTTGAAAAGGCTAAAAAGGTGAATGGGAAGAATGCGTTAGCGTGGAATTTGCAAAAACACAGCGGTTCATCGTTTGGTGGCCAATTTTCCAAATCAGATCTCGTGTTCAATCAGTTTAATGAAGTAATTCGAACAACCGCCAAGGACAACTTAGTGACAGCCGTAGCACACAAAATTCGCGCAAACAAATCATTGCTGGCACTATGGAAAGACAAAGAGACCGATCATATTGTTTTGCGTCTGAACGCATTCTATGATCAAACCATGGAATTCAATTCAAAATCCAAGGCAGAACAAGGATACCTGACTGCTACCAAGAATTTGCTGCTGGAGTTGTACCAAATCAAAGACATAGACAGAATAACAAAGGACATGTACGGCATGTTACGAACAGCAAAATTTATTAAGGGAGAGGAGGATAGTTATGAGTAACGTATTAATTACATTAGCACCGGCCGGACGTTTCTTTTTTGGAGGAGACAATACATTTGAAGTCGTAAAAAATGGAAAAGTAGTGAATAGTGAATCTTCCAGTTACATTGTCCGCTCGAATTATTTTCCGCAGCAAACAACCTTGTTGGGCATGTTGCGATTTTTAATTCTTTCACATTCAAATGCATTTGATAAGAATACACAAAAGATTGTAAATAAAGACACTGCACGCGATTTGATTGGGGAAAATAGTTTCTCTGTAGGTGGTAAGAATGAATTCAAAACCATCAATTGCATTGGAACATGCTTTGTACAGCGGAAAAAGCAAACAAATGCCAAGCAGCAATCGAAAACCAATGAGTGGGAGACACTATATTTTGCACCCAAAGATTACGACTATCAAGTTGATTTTGGGTGTGCATCGGTAGGTTCATTTAATGGAAGGACACTTGCGGTTCCAGATGTCTATACGGAAATTGGAGAAAATAGAGTACCTTATGATCCCAAAAAGGCCTCCGAATCGTTTTTTCTCACACAAGGTGGAGAGAAAGTCCCTTACTCAGATGTATTTACGGAGGATAGCCGAATAGGTATAAAAAAAGATTACAAAGGTAGAACCCAAGATTCCGCTTTCTACAAACAAATTGCTTTCCGTTTCAGTAAAAAGGATATGAATGATCAATATCGATTTGCCTTTATTGCCGATCTAAACGAAGATCCCAAAAAATACGATGGAAGCGTAGTTTTGCTGGGTGGTGATAATTCCAAATTTGTTTTGAGTACTGAGCCAACTATTGAATTGAATCCCAAAGTTTTTTGGAAAGAATCTGTGTATTACAAAGTTGTTTTAACTTCAAATTCGTTTGTGAATGAGCTTGTTGATTTCGATTTTGCTATGGCAGAAACGCTACCTTTTCGATTTCTAAAAACTTCAGTCGAGACCAAAGACTATAACATCTTCTCACAGGAAGCATCACGAAGCGGAAAGTTTGAATTGTATCAATCCGGTTCTGTGTTTTATTTTAAAAATAAATCGACATTGGATGTATTTGTAAAGGAATTAGATAATCACAAAGAGTTTGTTCAAATCGGTTATAATCGCTACCAAGTATCTAACAATTAAAAATAAAGAAATATGTCACAACAATCCGCATGGCTAATTACTGCTAAAACGAATTTACACGTAGGTAATGAAAATACATCCAACTATGGTTTGATTGACAAAGCTGTTCAGCGTGATGTCCTTACGGGGCTTCCCTGCATCAACTCCAGCTCTCTGAAAGGCGCAATCAACGAGTACTGCACACAGGTTGCTTCTATGAATGTAGATGATAGATTGAAAATATTCGGTGTAGATAAAGGCAATGACAAATCCGAAACCCAAAAAGGAGCCTGTACTTTTTTTGATGCAGAGATCCTATTATTGCCTGTGCAAAATGATACGACACTCTTTCATTGGGTTACCACAGATTCCATTATTAAGCGATTCAAAGAGCGTTTGGACACCTTTGGCCTCACAATTCAAGGAGTTAAAGATGAGGTGAGCCTTTATGAAAAAATCAAAGAACTGTATCATTCCAAAGAAATAAAAAATATAAGTGATGCAGAACTATCCGAATTTTGTTCCGATACGGAGTTGCCGATTATCGCCCGAAATCGTTTGGAGGATGGTCAAAGTGTTAATCTTTGGTACGAGCAGGTGCTACCGCCTGAAACTGTGTTCTATACTTTAATACTTTCTGATGATTATATATTATCGAAAGCTTTGAATGACGAAATAATACAAATTGGAGCCAATGCTACGATTGGTTATGGTTATTGCCGTTTAATTAAAATAATGTAATACCATGAAATCAAGAAATGAAAAACTGATGCAACTTGCACAGAAAGCATTAGATGGCGATGGTGCAATCTGGATAAAAGAGGGACAATCTATTTTGGATGCCTACAACGGACAAATTGCAGCATTAAGTGTTACAGTCGCATTGTCAGGTTTGCGTCCTGCATTGGCTATCTATTATCAAGACAAACCAAATGCTGGTACCAAAAGAAAAGCTTACCGAAGAACAGTCTTGAACTTAATTGCAAGGATGATTACGCAAGATGATGAATACCACAATAACCCTGATGGATCTGAAGCATTACTCCGCCATGCATTAGATGAAAGCACTGATTTGAAATTCCTAAAGAAGGAAGTAATTGAATGTGCAATTGCCCTAAAACAAGTCGTAAGAACCTACAATCTCGTATCCAAATGAAGAACCTGAGCTACTTATATTACAAGAGATATTTTGATGAAATTCCATTTAGTTATTTGCTTGAAAGCGAGTCGGGAATCCCAGAAAGCGCGATAAAGACGATTAGAAAACGTAATAAAGAGCTATTAAATGAGCCACTATTTGTAATACCCAGAAATGGATTGGAGAATAGCTGTATAAACGCAAAAGTTGCATATCCTGGACTAATAACCGGCATCGGTTTAACGCACGAGGTTGGAATTGAAGGTGAGTTTAAGCTTGGCATGCACTTTGATTATACCTATGGCATGCCCGTTATTTATGGATCGTCCATCAAAGGGTTATTGCGAAGTGCTTTTCCAGATGAAAAAGATAGTGAGGAAGTTTCTGAGTGTAAAAAACGACAAATACATGAATATCTTGGCAAAAATTTTGAAAGAATTGATGTGAATAAACTTCGTGATATTCTGTTTGAAGGCAAGTCAGATAACATGATACCGATTTCTCACCGTGATATTTTTTTCGATGCGGCTATAATACAATCAGAAGAAAATAACAATAGGATATTGGAGTCCGATTCCATTACACCTCATGGTAATAATCCATTGAAAAACCCAAACCCAATAACATTCCTCAAAATAGCGGCAGGAGCGACGTTGGAATTCCGTTTTAAATTTGTCGAAAGTAAAATTGATAACGTTACTTTAACTGTAAATATAAAGAATCATCTTTTTCGACAGATACTTGAAGACTTCGGTGCCGGTGCTAAAACCAATGTTGGATATGGGCAGTTCTCAGAAGTAAAATGCTCTTAAAATTAGCTTGTTCTTTGACATATTTAGAAAACTATTTGCGAAAATGATGAAAACGCTATTTTGCCTATAATGAACACATTGTGCTTTATGTCGAAATAGATGAGCTTTGACTTTTATCGAAAATGATAGTTTAACCACTGTTGCTATTATTCATTTTCGAAAAACAGGTATAGAGATGCATTTTAATTGTCAGTATTTCAATATGTTGAAAGTTACCAGAAAGTTGTTTTTTCGAAAATGCAGCTTTTGTCATTATAGAGAAACTTATTTCGAAAAAATAGAGTGTTATAATATTCAGCTACATAAGTAATTATATACTTTTATTGTTTCATTTTAGGAGATTTATTCTTTTATTTTTTATATATTTGCGAAAGCGATGGAACTTATTTGTAATAAGCTGACGTAAAGGTGATTACTTATGGATTATAAGGTGTTTGTTATTGTATCTGATTCATCTTCAAAGAGTTCCTATGAGTAGCTGGGAAACTGGCATTGAGACACAGGCAATTTGTTATCAAGTATTTCTTGAAAGCTCTGTTCCTATGAGTAGCTGGGAAACTGGCATTGAGACACTGTCATTGGTAATCTGCGGTTTGTTCCCAAGAGTATGTTCCTATGAGTAGCTGGGAAACTGGCATTGAGACTCAATTCTACCCCTGGAAGACTTCCAATGATAATTTGTTCCTATGAGTAGCTGGGAAACTGGCATTGAGACTTGCGGAACAACAGGAAAGTCGGGTAAATTCTCGGTGTTCCTATGAGTAGCTGGGAAACTGGCATTGAGACTCATTTTCGTAAAATTTAACGAGAGTTTAACATAGTTCCTATGAGTAGCTGGGAAACTGGCATTGAGACTTACCACCAGCTAAATGATAGCCACCTAAATAAGTTCCTATGAGTAGCTGGGAAACTGGCATTGAGACATTAATAGTCATTTTTCCCGTAGTGTCATTAGTGGCACTGTTCCTATGAGTAGCTGGGAAACTGGCATTGAGACGTTATTTTACCACCTTCTAAGTTGACAATAAATAAGTTCCTATGAGTAGCTGGGAAACTGGCATTGAGACATGTAATCTCTCATTATAAATTATTTTTTGTTAAAAGGTTCCTATGAGTAGCTGGGAAACTGGCATTGAGACAAACTGGGTAAGCGCGGTAAAATCACTTGTGGTAAGTTCCTATGAGTAGCTGGGAAACTGGCATTGAGACAATTTAGGATTAATAATGAACGAGCCACTGTAATCAATGTTCCTATGAGTAGCTGGGAAACTGGCATTGAGACTTCACCGGCTACTTCCAATATTTCCGCGATTTCAAAGTTCCTATGAGTAGCTGGGAAACTGGCATTGAGACTAATTGTCGTAAATTTTTTCGCCTCGCGAATTAAGTTCCTATGAGTAGCTGGGAAACTGGCATTGAGACATAGCACTCAATGGCTATTGCTTTTTGATTACGACGTTCCTATGAGTAGCTGGGAAACTGGCATTGAGACAACAAAAAAAATTACCAAATAGTCACCGGAAGCAGAGTGTTCCTATGAGTAGCTGGGAAACTGGCATTGAGACTTTACATGCTCATCCGTTTTTTTGTTCCAAAAATTGTTCCTATGAGTAGCTGGGAAACTGGCATTGAGACTAAATGTTCCTTCATTGAAGGATTTTCGTTGAGAAGTTCCTATGAGTAGCTGGGAAACTGGCATTGAGACGAAGATGTTTCAATTTTAAGAAAATAGGGTTTGTTGTGTTCCTATGAGTAGCTGGGAAACTGGCATTGAGATGTTTATTTCATTTCAGAGATTAAATATTTTTCAATTTGTTCCTATGAGTGGCCGGGAAACTGGCATTGAGCCATTTTATAAATTATTAATTCATGGAAGATCCATTGTTTGATTCCATTTGCAACAAGGATACATTATATTCGGCGTGGCTTCGGGTAAAGGAGAAAAACACAGCCGGTGGTATCGATAATAAAACCGTACAAGATTATGCGGTCACAGTAGACAGAAACCTGGATGAACTTGTAAATCAGTTGCTGTCGGGGGCTTATATGCAATTGCCTTATCGAGAGGTCTTTATCCCCAAAAAGCAAAACGAGAAAAGACGGTTGGGTTTGCTCACTGTCAATGATAAAATTGTTCAAACGGCTGTGAATATGGTGGTTACGCCGCTAATAGAACGAACTTTTCTAAATGTAAGCTACGCATACCGGAACAACAAGGGGGCAGTCAAGGCAATCAATCGTGTGCAACATTTAATCAACAATCAGAAATATATTTGGTTGGCCTCGTGTGATATCGATAATTTCTTTGACACGATTCCACACGAGGCATTGTTTGGAAAACTGGCCTCATTTTTAAAAAGCCCAGGAACGGTAGAATTAATCCGAATGTTTGTCACTATGGGGAGGGTAAATAAGCAATATCAGTGGAAAGACAGCAAAAAAGGTGTACCCCAAGGCGGCGTTATATCGCCATTACTGGCAAATTTCTACTTGTCTCCGCTCGACAAAGCAATGGTTGATAAAGGTTATGGTTTTGTTCGATATTCCGATGATTTTATTTTATTGGGTCAGACTGAAGAAGAAGCTAAAAAGGCATTAGAGGATGCGACCAAAATCATCACACGTCAATTGCAGCTGGCATTGAATGAAGATGGCAAGGTTGTCTCTGTGAATGAAGGCTTTGAATTCCTTGGCATATATTTCAAAAATGGGCTGTTGGACCTATCGGAGAAAAAATATAAACGGTTGGTTACAAAAATAGTGGAGGCTGTTGGCAAAAATCCGGAGATCGATGTATCCAAGTTGCGGGAAACAATGCAAGGCATTGATAACTTCTACGCCAAACTGGTACCTCAGGATAAGTTGAAAATGCTTGATGATGAGCTTCTGACTATAATTCGATCAAAATTGGATCTTGAAAAAAAGAACAGAAAAAATGGCGAGGCTATACTGAAAACCATTCAAGACATTCCTTTGCTTGCAGAATCGCATATTATAAACAAGTCATCCTATATTAGAGAGCAATTAGCTGTTAATCAAAATGATAGATTTAGGAAGGAACGCAAACATAAAATAATCCGAAGTCGTGAAGCCGTTCTTTCGCGAAAACATGAATATCAGAAACTGGAATCTTCTGGCTTTAATATTGTTGTAACGCAGCCAGGTTTGATACTTGGGAAGAAAGATAAATCGGTTACGGTTAAATACCATGGGCAGTTGGTTAAGGAGGTTCCGCTAATCAATTTGAAAAATATCACCATTTTATCAGAAGGAGTCAGTCTGTCTTCCAACCTAATAAGATGTTCTTCAGAGCAACAAGTACCAATCGATTTTATAGGAAAAGATGGACTTCCTTATGCACAGATAATATATCCGACGTTTTTCAGCGCAGAAACAGGCCGGGCACAGCTTGAAGCGTATAACAACGGCAAAGCGTTTATGTTAGTCAAACTGTTTGTCTATGGAAAGATTAACAATCAAACGAATCTGATGAAATATTACGGAAAATACTATTTGAGTCGCAATGAAGAATTCAAATTGCATTTTTCTTTGTTCATCGATACGATGAAACGCTATATGGATGAAGCCATAAATCTAACTGGTGACGACTTGGATATATTCAGACAGAAAATGTTCGCTGTAGAAGGGCAAGCCTCTGCCCGTTACTGGGAAATGGTTGGAATACTTATTAGGCCAAAAGTACCTTTTGATGGTCGCAGAAACCAAGGTGCTACTGACCTGGTTAATTCAATGCTGAATTATGGATATGGCATACTCTATGCGCGGGTTTCAGAAGCATTAATCCGTGCCCGTTTGAATCCCTGTCTAAGCTATTTGCACAAACCTGAAGGGAAAAGGCCTTCATTGGTTTATGATTTGATTGAAGAATTCAGGCAACAGACTGTTGACAGGGTTGTGATTGCCCTGATTATGAAAAATAAGCAACTTAAAATGGAAAATAATTTACTTGATGAAATGACGCGTAGGATACTTGCACAAAAGATTATTGACCGTCTGAATAACCATGAGGTTTTCAAAAATAAGGAGCTTCATTTTTATGAAATAACTCAACAGCAGGCCATCTCGCTTTCTAAATATTTGGACGGAAGCTCAGACAAATACAAACCATATATATCCAAGTGGTAAAACAAATATATTATTGGAAAGCTAATTAATCAAAAATAGTTTAATTTGACTTTGAAGTTTACCCTTTATTTGAGTTGTGTATGAAGCAGTTTTTAGTGGTAGCTTATGATATTGTTGATGACAGAAGACGACAAAGTGTCGCAAAACTTCTTCAGCAGCATGGCCAAAGATGTAATGAGAGCGTTTTTGAATGTGTCTTAACCGATGCTAAAATTGAAAAACTCAAACTTCGACTTTCCCAGTTGGCAAATGTCAAAGAAGATGTAATTTTATACTATTACCTCTGCTTACCATGTGTCATGAAGCGGGAAAGCTTCGGAAAACGTCCGGAAATACAATCCGAAATTGTTATGATTTAAATTAAGAAAGGAGGCAGCGAGGCATTTCGGCTCTTGTTACCCGTTTAATGGGTGCCCTTACTCTTGGCTAATGGCTGGCAACTGATAGCCCCACATGACGAACTTGCACCGTTAAGTGTTGTGCCATGCATGGTGCGCTAAAAAATGGCCCTCTGATTTTTTCAGGGGGCCTTTTTAATACTTAGCTAGTCTTTGACAAGACGGACGGACAGCCCGTTTGTTTTATAAAGAATATACCCGTTTTTGAGCGCCGGATCATTCCAATCAATATACATGATTGCCGCTAGTTCAGCATTTTTTTCATCACTACACCACCATGCAGCGGATAGATGTAAATCCGTAAATCTCCAAGTGTGATCGCTGGCAGTGAGGCCTAAATCCCCCCAGGTAAAGCGGAAAATCCAGTAGAGTTTGTTGAGTTATAATGCCATTGTTGCCAATGGCTATAACCGGCCTCTTTGAGACTGGCATCGCCCGATGCTATTGCTAGTTTAATCCACTCCGCTTCGGTGGGAACATGCCAACCTTTTGGTGCCAGTTTTTCTATGGCATACCAGTTATAAAGTAATCCATATACCTTGGCGGTATCAGGACTATCATCATAGCAACAGTAAGCGCCTTTAAAGGTGTTTTCCATCTCTTTTCCCGTTATATAAGGGATAGGAGTTCCATCGTTGTAATGAGTAACCTTCAGATTGGTTGTTGTCCAAATCTGATCACCAATTTTTACACTTTTATAGACGTTGCCATCTATATCGGTAACTGATGGACCCATGGTTTTGAAGGTCGAATCCGTCGATACGGTTCCGGCTGCATTTACCGCTGTGAGGCGATAATAATAAGTCGTGAGGCAGGTTAAACCGGTTATCGTTATCGTTCCCGTAGTGTCATTAGTGACAGTATAGGAGATTGAATGACCATAATCGGGAATTGCTCCATATTCAAAGGTGACTTTTGTTGGTAAAAGATTTGCTTTTACCTTAAAAGTAAATACTACCCAGGTGTCAGAAATATCTGCAATACTGTCCCAGACTTGCGGTTTTGCTCCGAGAGTATATATTCTCAGAACATTTCCATAGCCAACTTTGCCAGCTGAATTCTTTGCGTAGGCCCGAACATAATAGATTTGATCGGGCAAGAGTTTCAATTTAGCATTGAAGCTCTTTTCATCGCCACCGGTTGTGGCGATTGTATCATCGCTAATTGAAGGAGCGTCATCCCTGTCACTATAACAGAATCCGTATGACTCTATTATCGCGCCATTGTCGGTTATACTGCCATAGACCATGGCTTCCGTAGCAGTCACATTGTTTACAGCCACGGTCGTGACTGCCGGCAAATTTATTATTTCAGATGGCGCCGGATCATTCGTATCGTTCTTATTACAGGAAGAGATAACCAGCATCATCACTACAATAACCGAAAAAAAACCTTTTGTTTTCACTCCTTCACAATTTAAATCGTTAGGGTTCTTTGATCTTTATTTTTATTATGTTCCTGACCTGCATGGACGTGACAAAACAAGTCAGTTATATTGTGATCTCTTTTATGTAAAGCGCAAGCAATTAATAAGTTCTATATGAGCAGCTAAAGTACCCATTATTTTTAATAACACGTTATTTCTTGTTAAATATTTAATTGATCCAAATAAATCTCATCAGGTATAAATATTTGACGGCTAAATAGTTGTGACAAATCTAAAGTGTTCAGGGGAGCGGACGGCGGGAAGCGGCATGGTTGACGGCGACCTTGAGAACGGACGCAGTGAATGCGCCTGATGACTGCAAGGCTATTTTGTGAAGGCTCTCAGCGTTCACAAGAACGGGCGAACCGAGCCTAGGTGCCTTTAGCCCCTCTTAATCAGTTTATTTTGAGTAGCTCTTGCTTTATAGAGGTGTACTAAAAGTGTACTTAACAACAAGGTAGCCAATAATAATAATAATGTCTTAACAGGCTTTTATTTCACAACAACACAATACATATTCTTTTCAATATAGCAGACAAAGAGCAAACAAAAATTTACCGATTTTAGCATAACGCCACCTTTTGCCCATTATTATCAATTTCAAGTCTGGCACTTACTCCCATTGCTTTAAATACCCTAATCACGGTTGATATAGTCAGGTTTTTGCCATTCTCTATTCTTGAAATCTGGGCTTTCTGAACTCCTATCAATTTGCCCAAATCTTCCTGTGTTAATTCCTTTTCTAATCGGGTACGTCTTATTGCATCACCAATCAGGAACATTTCTAAATTACGTTCATAGTTATCCCGTTGAGGTGTACCTATTTTGCCGACCAAAATATCCTTAGCCTCATCTTGTGTGTGGAAATTCTTTTTATCCATGACTTATTTATTTTTGTTCAAAGTATTCTTTCATTATTTCTTTTGCCCTGTCCATCTCTTTAGAGGGTGTTTTATCAGTTTTCTTTATAAAACCATGTGTAGCGACTATTAATGTATCTACGTCTTTTGTTTTATCCCAGAACGCCAACAAACGGTACTGTTTACCGTTGTACAGTGTTCTGAACTCCCATATATCAGAACCTGTTAGCTTCTTAAATAACTTTGGGTCTAATGTGTACCTTGCTTTATCTATGTTGTAGACTATTTTTTCTCTGGTTTTGGGTTCAATCCTCTGTAAAAACTCCAAAGCGTCAGTATATATAGAGCACATTAAATTTTTCCTTTACATCCATGTTGTATTGAATGAACACTGCAAAGATAGTAAATGTTTCTATAAATAGAAACCACAATAAACTCTTTATTATTGTCCAATCAGTTGAGGCTCGCCCGTGTGTGCTGCCTCTGATATTCATTTCATTTATTGTGCTTTTGAGGCTCAGGAAGAGACAAACAAATAGCGCAGGAATCAAGCGTTTCACAAGGACGGGCGAACAGGAGCCGGAATGCCATGCCGCTGGACAACGAAAGCGCTGCCAAAGAAAAACAAATAGAATATGCTCAAACAACATAATCTAAAGTTTGAATACCCCCCAATCATATACCTATATAAATAAGGTATACCAGCAAAAAGCAAAGAAAAAGTTGCTGATTTGACGTATTTTACTTAATATCGCATCAGAATCACTTATCAAACAAGATTTAGATGAAAAATAAGGATTTTATACAGAAAATAAATCAGCAGGTTCATTTGGATGAAGCTCAGACAACTGAACTTGTCAAACTTACTGCTTCAGCTATTGCGGATATTTTGGCTGAAGCCAATACGCTTGCAATTAAGGGTTTTGGAACATTTGAAGTGAAAAAACAGGAAGAACGCATTTCTGTAAACCCTGCCACTGGCAACCGATGGATGATACCACCTAAGTTGGTACCTGTATTTAAACCCAGCTCATTATTCAAAGACAAACTTAAAACGCGTGGTGATCATGGGCAATAAGTTGTTGCTTCAGGATCTTATTGATCGACTTTCTGAATCCGGGAAGCTGAAGAAAAAAGATGCTGAACAGTTTTTAAGGGCTTTTTTTAAGGTTATCGAAGAATCTCTTTTTCAAGGAGAGGTCGTTAAAATTCAAGGTCTTGGAACCTTTAAATTGTTGAAGGTTGACGCTCGTAAAAGTGTTAGCGTATCAACGGGGGAAGAATTTCAAATCGATGAGCATTATAAAATATCTTTTATTCCCGAATCTTCGCTTAAGGAACTTATAAATAAGCCATTTTCACATCTTGAGCCAGTCGATCTCGGTCAAGTGGCAGAGAACACAAGCTTGTTGACAGAAATGGGACAAACGGACAAAGCGGATTTTTCTGAAGAAAGATCAAACGTAAAGTCTAAAGAGTTTGAACCTGAAAAGAAATCGAAAAAGGCGGAACCAAATATCGTAAAAGGGGAAGAAATAGACATAGACATAGACAGGAGAAATATAGAAAACAAAACGGTTCAATCTGTTCATGATTTGGAAGAATCGCCTGAAGAAATTGTAGGGAGTTCTCATCATCGAACAATAATAATCTGGGCTGTTTTTGCTTTGATTGTTGTTTCTTTGGCTATCTGGGCATATTTGTCGAACAGTGCAGCCAAAAAGGATGATATACGTAAGGAGGAGGCAATAGAGGCATACGAAAATGGTCAGAAAGAAAACGCTATTCAACAAATGGACACTCTTACCGGATTCGTTGAAGATTCCTTAATTAATGATTCTATCACAAAGGCTAAGAAGAATGGGGAAGAACAGGAAAAAGCAAAAGTAACTGTCCCAAAAGCATCCAAACACAAAACTAAAACCTCTGGAACCGGTGTTCAGGTTTCAAATCCGGCAGATATAGCTACAGAAACGATGAAGCAGGGGGGCAGGCTTACATTGATGGCCTTAAAGTATTATGGAAATAAAGTTTTTTGGGTTTATATTTATGAAGCAAATAAAGATAAAATTACAGATCCAAACAATATTCCGGTTGGAACAAAAATTCGTATTCCTAAACCGGATTCTACCAAAATAAATGCCAGAGATTCTGAGTGTATTGTAAAGGCAAAGTCCCTTCAAACACGGATATTGTCCAAATAACTATTACGGGCTTAATTAATTCTGTTTTTTGGATTGGCTTTTTTTATAGAAACTGCATTAAATAAGGAAATTTTCAACTTTATTAGGATAGGCTTAATTTTTTTTAACGGGTCAATCTGTTAATATTAGTCCTATCGTGGTTACTTTTGCATGTTTTGAAAAAAGATCGTTTAACTTAAATTATATAGACACATGAATCAAACCGTAGATATTCGGGAATTAAATGAGCTGATTGAAAGAAAAAGTTCGTTTGTGGATATGATAAACCTTGGCATGGAAAAGGTTATCGTCGGGCAAAAGCATTTGGTAGAGTCTTTGATGATCGGCTTGCTTTCAGATGGCCATATTTTGCTTGAAGGCGTTCCCGGGCTTGCAAAAACATTGGCAATTAGAAGTCTTGCTTCTCTGATTGATGCCAGGTATAGTCGTATTCAGTTTACCCCCGATTTGTTACCTGCCGATGTGATAGGAACCATGATTTACAGTCAAAAGAGTGAAGAGTTCATGGTGAAAAAAGGTCCTATATTTGCGAATCTTATTCTTGCTGATGAAATCAACCGTGCACCGGCCAAAGTTCAGAGTGCTTTACTTGAAGCCATGCAGGAACGTCAGGTAACCATTAGTAACAAGACTTATGATCTGGACGCTCCATTTCTGGTAATGGCAACACAGAATCCTATTGAACAGGAAGGAACTTATCCTCTTCCGGAAGCCCAGATCGACCGTTTTATGCTTAAAGTGGTGATAGGATATCCTCAAAAAGAAGAAGAGATTTTGATTATTCGTCAGAATATAGGTGAAAAACTTTTACCGGCGATACCTGTTCTTAAGCCTGAAGATATTCTTGAAGCACGCAAAGTTGTACGTCAGGTTTATATGGATGAAAAAATTGAACGTTACATTGTAGACATTGTTTTTGCAACCCGTTATCCTGAAGAATATGGTTTGAAAGACCTGAAGGGGATGATCTCGTTTGGTGGTTCACCACGTGCTTCAATTAACCTGGCCCTTGCTGCACGCTCTTATGCATTTATCAAACGCAGAGGCTATGTTATTCCTGAAGATGTTCGTGCAATATCTCATGATGTACTGCGTCACCGTATCGGGTTGAGCTATGAGGCAGAGGCGAATAATCTGACCAGTGAAGAAATTATCAGTGAAATTTTGAATGTGGTAGAAGTACCCTAATCAGGAAATATGGAAACAAGCGAAATATTAAAACGCGTACGGAAGATAGAAATCAAGACCCGGGGACTATCCCAAAATATATTTGCCGGAGAGTACCATACGGCATTTAAAGGTAGAGGTATGGCTTTTTCTGAGGTTCGGGAATATCAATTCGGAGACGATATTAGAAGTATCGACTGGAACGTAACTGCTCGCTTTAATCGCCCATACGTCAAAATTTTTGAAGAAGAACGTGAATTGACCGTCATGTTGGTGATAGATGTTTCGGGAAGTCTTCTGTTTGGTACGGATACCCGGACAAAACAGGAAATGATTACTGAAATTGCAGCGACACTGGCGTATTCAGCTATTCAGAATAACGATAAGATTGGCGTTATTTTCTATTCCGATAAGTTGGAAAAGTTCATTCCTCCTAAAAAAGGAAAGAAACATATTCTTTATATTATTCGTGAGCTAATTGATTTTCAGCCTACAAATACAAAGACAGATATATCCGGAGCTATTCGTTATTTGACCAACGTTATAAAAAAACGTTGCACAACTTTCATGATTTCTGATTTTATAGATTCAAAGAGTTTTCAGACTGATTTGACCATAGCCAACCGAAGGCATGACGTAATTGCCATTCAGGTATATGATAATAGAGAGACAGAGTTGCCGTCCATAGGGCTTATGCGTGTGAAAGATGCAGAGACAGGTGCTGAACGCCAGATTGACACTTCATCAAAGGCTGTGCGTAAAGTATACAACCAATGGTGGATCAATCAGCAAAATAGTTTAAATGAATCTTTTAAGAAAAGCAACATCGATTCTGTTTCTATTTCAACGAATCAGGATTATGTTAAAGCATTGATGGGTCTCTTTAACCTTAGAAGTTAAATCGGATGAAACTTCAATATGTAATAATTGAATATGTTTAAGTATAAAAGAAGTCTGGTTTCCATTGTCATTCTTATCTGTACAATGCCTGTTTTCGCCCAATCGGTGACAGTGAAAATGACTATCGATTCCACAGTGATGCCCATTGGGCAGCAATCTAAAATGCATCTGGAAATATCCGGTCCTGCTTCGTTGAATTATAGTTTTCCGACCTTTCCTGGAGATACCTTGATAAAGGGTATTGAAATCATTGCAAGAGGATCTTTGGATACGCTCGAAATTAATAAGAATCAGATACGTTTGAGAACAGATTATCTCATTACTTCCTTTGATTCGGGTTTGTATTATATACCTCCTGTAAAAATTCTTGCCGGAACAGATGCGGTTGGGAGTAATGATTTGGCATTGAAGGTTGTAACTTATAGTGTAGACACAACCAAAATCCGATTTTTCGATATAAAGGGTATTCAGAAACCACCTTTTGTTTTAAGTGACTATATTCTTTATATTCTTTTGTTCTTTTTGATTTATATTCTTGTTCTTCTGATAATTTGGTATGTTTTAAGGAAGAAATACGGGATATTGAAAGGAGAGAATAAAAAGGATGTTCCTCTATTGCCGCCTCATGTTGTGGCCATTATGGAACTGGATAAACTTAAGTCTGAAAAAATCTGGAAGGACGGCAAAAATAAACTGTTTTATACAGAACTGACTGATATTCTGAGGAAATATATTCAGCGTAGATTTCAGGTAAATGCGATGGAAATGACATCTGAAGAAATTCTAACTCTTTTTAAACGTGACAGGAATACACAGTCTGTTTTTCAGAATTTAAAACAAATACTTCAGTTGGCCGATATGGTTAAATTTGCCAAGATCCAGCCTCTTGAGAATGAAAATGAAATGAGTATTATGAATTCTTATTTATTTGTGAATCAGACAAAAATTGATGAACCAAAACCAATTGAAGAACAAAAAGAGGAGCTGGTGAAATCAGAACAAGAGGAAAATGATGTTAAAGGCTCAGATAATAATGATTCTTCTGAAATTGATGAAATGAAAAAATATCAACCAAAATGATACTTGCAAACCCGTCTTATCTTTATTTATTGCTATTGATTGTTCCGGCTGTTGTCTGGTACATTCTAAAGCGAAAAAAACGCTATGCGACGCTTCAGGTATCAAGTAGTTATCCATTTGAAGGTCTAAAACATTCCTGGAAAGATCATCTTGAACATCTCCCTTTTTTCTTAAAAATGGTTGCGTTTGTGCTCATTGTTGTTGTTCTTGCACGTCCTCAGTCTTCTAACAGTTGGCAAAACGTTTCGACTGAAGGCATTAATATTGTAATTGCTGTGGATATTTCAAGTAGCATGTTGGCTGAAGATCTGAAACCAAATAGGTTGGAAGCTGCGAAAAATGTTGCTTCAGCGTTTATTTCAGGAAGACCAAATGATAATATTGGTTTGGTCATATTTTCTGCTGAAAGCTTTACACAGTGTCCATTGACGACTGACCATGCTGTTCTTTTGAATCTTTTTGGAAGTATAAAAAGCGGGATGATAGATGATGGTACCGCAATCGGTTTGGGACTGGCAAATGCTGTAAACCGTATCAAAGATTCACAGGCTAAATCCAAGGTGATTATTTTGTTGACCGATGGAAGCAACAACAGAGGCGATATTGATCCAATAACAGCTGCACAAATTGCGAAAACATTTGGCATCAGAGTTTATACGATAGGTATAGGGACAAACGGAATGGCTCCGTATCCTTTCCAGACAGCGAATGGTGTTCAATATGAGAATATTCAGGTAGATATGGATGAAGCACCTTTGAGACAGATTGCCAGTATAACCGGTGGTGAATATTACCGTGCGACGAACACAAATAAGCTGAAAGGAATCTATAAAGAAATTGATAAACTGGAAAAAACGAAGATGAGAGTTCATGAGTATAGTAAAAAGAACGAAGAATATCGTGACTTTGCCTTGGCAGCGTTACTATTGTTACTCATGGAAGTTCTCCTTAAAAATACCGTCTTGCGTCGTCTTCCATAAAAAATTAAGTATATGTTTCGTTTTTCGAACCCGGAATATTTCTATTTGTTTATAATTGTACCGCTTTTGTTCCTTCTTTTTATTGTTGAGAACATAAAAAGAAAAAAGCGCTTGAAGGTCTATGGTAATCAAAAACTGGTAGAGCAACTGACACCTGATGTTTCCTACCGGCGACCATGGCTAAAGTTTATCTTGCAGATAATAGCTATTATTGTATGCATCTTCATGATTGCAGGTCCGCAGTTTGGATCCAAGGCACAAAAAGTAAAACGCCAGAGTGTTGAACTGATGATTGCGTTGGATGTTTCAAATTCAATGATGGCTCAGGATATTGTTCCCTGTCGTCTTGATAAAGCAAAGCAAATATTGTCCAAATTGATTGACAAACTACAAAATGACAAAATTGGTTTGGTCGTTTTTGCGGGAGATGCATTCACACAGTTGCCGATTACCAGTGATTATGTCTCTGCTAAAATGTTTATGAGCAGTATTAATCCATCACTTGTCCCTGTTCAAGGTACAGCGATCGGTTCAGCCATTGATTTGTGTGCCCGTTCTTTTCCCCCAAAAGGTAAAGCGGAAAGAGCTATTATCTTGATTACCGACGGCGAAAATTTCGAAGATGATGCTGTTAAGAGTGCAAAAAATGCATTGGATGAAGGCATCAAAACCAATGTGATTGGAATGGGTCTTGATAAAGGGGCGCCGATACCTACCGGTAAAAATAATGATTTCATGAAGGACAAGGATGGGAATGTCGTCATTACTAAAATGAACGAGAAAGTTTGTCAGGAGATAGCTGCGGCAGGTAAAGGTGTCTATGTGCGTTCTGATAACACAAATGGAGCTTTGCGCGTCATTTCCGCCCAGTTGGATAAAATGACAAAAGCAAATGTCGAATCTACTGTATATAGCGAATACGATGAACAATTTCAGGGTTTTGCCTGGATAATTCTGATTTTGATTTTGGTTGATGTATTCATTCTTGAACGCAAGAACAAATACTTACGCAAAATAAAATTGTTTAAATTATGAGGAATCTTAAATACATTATATCCCTATTATTTATCTTTATTTTTACGGGCACTATATCTGCTCAAAAACTAGAGCGAAAAAATGTACGTCAAGGGAATAGATTATACTTAAATGGAAAGTATACAGAGGCAGAGATCGCCTACCGAAAAGCACTGCACGTAAATGCCAAATCAAAAGAAGGAGCTTACAATCTTGGTAATGCGCTATATAAGCAAAAAAAAGGTAAAGAGGCACTGGAACAATATCAACTATCTCTGGGTCAGGAAAAAGATCCAATGAAAAAGGCAGCAACCTTTCACAACACAGGAAATACATTTATGCAATCTGCGGAATATGATAAAGCGGTGGATTCTTATAAATCTTCCTTAAGGTTGAATCCAAATGACAATGAAACCCGCTATAATCTTGCGATGGCTCAGGCTCTTCTGAAAAATCAGAAAAACCAGCAGAAACAGAATAAAAATAAAAAGCAACAAAATAAAAAGGATCAGCAGCAACAACAGCAACAACAACAGAGTAATCAGAATAAAAATCAGAACAAGCAGAAACAAGAACAAAAACAACAGCAGGAGCAGGTATCAAAGGAAAAAGCTCAACAATTGCTGGATGCTCTGAGTCAGGATGAAAAGGATACACAAGACAAGGTAAAGAAGTTGCAAATGCAGAAAAACCGTCAAAAGAAAACAGACAAAAACTGGTGAAAAGGTGTAACTTTGCTGTCTTTTATACAATAAGAAGTTTAGATAACGGATATAGATATAAAGTATTTTTAAATTATATGAAGAATAAACTGATACTGGTATTCCTATGGATGTCGATTTGTTTTAGCAGCAATCTTTTTGCTGCTGATGCAGTTTCTTTTACTGCCGATGCTCCAAGAACCGTAGTAATTGGGCAAAATTTCAATCTCGTCTATTCGGCTAATGTTGAAACAAGAGATCTTCGTATTGCTGAATTTAACGAATTTGATATTTTGTCTGGGCCTTTTACCTCTACGATGAGTTCATCGACCTATGTAAACGGACAATATTCTTCCTCGACAACCTATAGATTTACCTATGTATTAAATGCAAAAAAAATCGGGACTTTCACGATTCCTTCAGCTACGGCAATCGTAAAAGGAAGCAGGCGCACAAGTAACAGTTTAACAATAAAAGTCTTTCCGCAAGATAAACAAAACAGAAGCAACAATAATGCTTCCTCTCAGGCTTCAAGAGGCGTCGGTTCATCTTCGTCTTCATCTCAAAACATATCTTCGGACCAAATGTTCATACGTGTTGTTCCAAGCAAGAGCAGAGTACATGAACAAGAGGGACTGACTGTTACTTATAAGGTATATACAAGAGTTGACATTGTAGGTTTCGAAAATCCGAAATTCCCTGAGTTTAAAGGTTTCATGGCGCAGGAAGTGGATGTTCCGCAAAACCAGCAATGGAATCTTGAAAATTACAATGGAAACAATTATCGTGTGGCAACATTAAAACAGACGATTCTTTATCCACAAAAAAGCGGCACCCTTATTATAAATAAAGGGACTTTTGATGTGACCATGCGTGTCAGAAATCAAAACAATAACAGAACCAAAAGTATCTTTGATGATTTTTTTGAAACTTATTCTGACGTTAAGAAAACGGTCGCTTCAAATAGCATTAAGATAGAAGTTGATCCGCTTCCAGCCGGTAAGCCGAAAAATTTCTGCGGTGTGGCTGGTAGTCTTGGTATGACCTCTTCGATAACTGGAACGAACGTAAAAGCCAATGACGCCGTAACTATCCGGTTGAAAATATCAGGTAGCGGAAACCTCAAAATGATTCCTACACCAAACTTTACTTTTCCGCCTGACTTTGAAGTCTACGATCCAAAAGTCAATAATGCATTCAAAAACACCTCGCATGGCGTAACCGGAACCAAGACCATTGAATATCTTTTCATTCCCAGATATGCCGGTACATTTAAAATACCAGCTGTATCAATAAGCTATTATGATCTAAGTTCAAGAAGTTACAAGACACTAACATCTGACAGTTATACGTTGAATGTAGCCAAGGGATCTGACAGTGGAGGGACAGTCTCTGGAAATTTCAGCGATCAGGAACAAGTCCGAATGCTGAATTCAGATATTCGTTACTTAAAGACGGACATCAAGCCGCATAAGAACCTCATGCTTATTTATGGCCAATACTGGTTTTGGCTTTGCTTTATCCTTCCGTTTTTATTTTTCACCATATTTCTTATTGTTAACCGTAAGCAAGTGAAGGCCAATGCGGATATTTCCAGAGTAAGGAACAGAAAGGCCAATAAGGTAGCCGTTAAACGTTTGAAACAAGCGGGCATATTCCTGAAGGCAGGTAAAAAAGAAGCATTCTATGATGAAGTTTTAAAAGCCCTTTGGGGTTATACGAGCGATAAGTTAAGTATTCCTCTTTCACGCCTGTCAAAAGAAACGATTGAGAGTCAGCTTGATGATTTCCAGGTAAATCAAGATATTAAAAAAGAATACATGGATATTCTGGAAACATGTGAGTATGCGAGGTTCGCTCCGGGCGATGAAGGTCATGCAATGGATGAACTTTATCAAAAAACAATGGATGTGATGAATAAGATGGAAAATACGATCAAAAAATAAAGTTATGTACAGAACATTAAGTATATTATTAATATCATTGATCAGTATTTGTACTGCTGCACAGAAAAGCACGGTTCCTGTAAAGCTTGCTACTGATCAGTCAATTGGTTCGGCTCCCAGCTCAACTGAGGCTGATAGACCAGTTGACACCAAATTATCCGTAGACCAATTGGAAAAGGAAGCAGCTGCCATGTATGCCCATCACAGTTATAGTTCGGTTGCCAGGATATATGAATATATGATTTCAAGATATGGATACTCAGATAAACTTTATTACAATTTGGGAAACGCATATTATAAATCAAAAAACTATGCACCTGCTATCTTGAATTATGAGCGAGCATTAAGGTTAAATCCGGGAGACCAGGATGCCCGGTTTAATCTGGAGATGTGTCGGACACGTATTGTGGATAAGATAAATCCTGTAGGAGTTATTATCTTCACCCGTTGGTACCAATCTCTTGGAAACACTTTTGATTCCAACACCTGGGGGATTTTCAGCATTGTTTTGTTCTTACTCTTTATTGCCAGTCTATTTGGATTTTTTTTCGCAAAAGTTACCTGGTTAAAGAAAAGTAGTTTCTTTGTCGGAATTTTGTCCATTTGTGTGAGTATATTGTCCCTGGTCTATTCCGGACAACAAAGAAACAGCATCGTATATCCGGATAAAGCCATCGTTTTTTCTTCTACAATCAATGTAAAGAGTTCACCTGATCAAAGTGGAACGGACTTATTCATCCTTCATGAAGGGAGTAAGGTTACCGTTTTAAGTTCTCTCGGAACATGGAGCGAAATTGAGTTGGAAGACGGTAGCGTCGGATGGCTGGAAACAAAAAATATTCAAATTATATAAACAAGGTAAGTTAAAACATGGGCCTGTTCAATAAAATCATAGATTGGGACAAAGGAGTCTTGCTTACGCTTAATAGTTTCCATCTTCCATGGCTTGACAGGTTTATGTGGCTGTTTTCACAGACAATAATGTGGTTGCCGGTACTACTCCTTTTAATTTATGTTTTGTTTCATAACAAAAGGGAGCAGGCTCTATTTTTGATCGTATTATTTGTACTGCTTATCTTATTTACGGATCAAATATCATCGGGTGTCATTAAACATTTAGTGGCAAGATTTCGTCCGACGCATGACCCTGAGATTGGTAACCTTGTGAATATTGTCAATAACTACAAGGGGGGAGATTATGGCTTTGTTTCGAGCCATGCCGCAAATGTTTTTGCTTTTGCCGGTCTTAGCCTGCTTCTCTTTAAAAATTGGTACTATACAGTTGCTATTTTGCTTTGGGCGTCTATTGTTTCTTTTTCAAGAATATACCTGGGAGTCCATTTCCCGCTTGATGTGATTTGCGGTGCACTCTTTGGCTTTCTTTCCTCAGTTGCTTTCTACTATCTTTATACGACTATTTTTGAAAGGCACGCTTCTCATTATGATTATGACCGCAGATCATCACAAATGACCAGTAGCAACTACAGGAAGAATGACCTGTACTTATTAATCTTGTCTTTATTTATGGTTGTTTGCACGATGCTGTTCGCTTCTTTCAATCTTGCTTGGTGAAAAGGTCTAAAAATCTATTTATATTTTATAAAAAAGATTGTAAATATTTCATCATTGTCATTTTATTTTCTATTTTTAGAGCAGTTTAAAACTTAACAAAAGTATTAATCTAAATGTATAGGCCATGATCAAAACAATCACATTTAATGAGCTCCGTAAAATTAAGGACAGTTTACCTTCCGGCAGTTCACAGCAAATAGCCAATAATTTGGGTATGTCGGTTGAAACTGTTCGGAATTATTTTGGTGGGTATAATTACAGAGATGGAAAGAGTGTCGGCTTTCATATTGAACCGGGGCCTGATGGAGGCCTGGTCACGTTGGATGACACTATTATTTTAGATTTGGCTATGAAAATTCTTGACGAACGGAAAGCCTGATTTTGAAAAGAAATATAAAAAGAAGCCGCCCCTTTTCAGAGGCGGCTTCTTTTATATTAGGTCGTTTGTAAATTGTATTCAAAATACGATAAAGCCATGTAATATTTCTTTAAAGTAAAATTATTTAACATTAATAACAGATTGCTGTACTTAATGTTTTAGAATTTGGTATATATACCTCGTAATTTTGGAGTGTAATTAAAAGCAATTATACTTTGTAAAATGAAATCCAATATTATGAAAAAAACTAAAGACATGGACAAGCAAAAAAATGAACTATTTATAGTTTATTCATTGAACAAAAGTGCGGAAGACAGAAACAATATCTATAAAGGCAAGCCAACCTATTTTTCCACAAGAGAAAAGGCGGAAGAATTGATAAGTAGATTTAGTGACTATTATAGTTTCCTGTATGAAGACTTGAAGACAAGTGATCATGTGTATTGCATATTGATGGAAGAATTCGGGTTAGATTCACCACATCGTTACCAACTTTCAACAAGAGTTTATTCACCGGAAGGTTTACTTATAAGTGAGTCTATTGTGCCGGATGACGGTCCTTTTTATGGTCGGCCTGAAAATTCTATTCAGCATAAAATAGGAGAGGTGGTCGAATTGCCTTTTGGCGACCATCTGGCTTATGGTATTGTTGTTCGTCAGCCACTTTGTTTAAAGGAAGATTTTAAAATTGAAGGTTTAATGGCCTCGGATGATAGTTATGAAATCCTTCAGCACCGATGTCATGAAATAGATTATGTCTTTGCGCCAATGGTTTTTAAGCCGACCAAAGACGTACCTGATATTATCCGGAAAGATCTGGAGTATGCTTTTGAAAAAGCATGGATGGATAAAGTTCAGATTTAGTAATAAAAGAGACTATAAATGTCTCTTCTATAATGGTTTTGATTTTCGTGTTTCTTGTATTAAATTAATTTATCCGGTCCATCAAATCCCTTATTGCAAAGCAATGAGTGGTTTGATGGACTTTGGTTTATGTTAGTCTTGCTCATCCGAAAGATTCTTGTAACTATTGACTTGAATACTGTATTTAGCAACCAATATTCCCATTATTCTGCGGGTTATGCCTAATTGTTCAGCAGATTTTGTAACGTTTCCCTTCATCAAAATGAGTGTATCAATAATCATTTGCTTCTCAACCCGTTCGATTACATTGTTCAGTCGGCCTTTGTTTACCGTACCTGACGAAACGCCTGTTTGCAATGTTGGGGGAAGATTGTAGGAATGTATAACATTATCCGTCGTGAGTATCATAGAACGCTCAATAACGTTTTCAAGTTCACGGATATTTCCAGGCCATGAATACATCATCAACATGTCCAGCGCACCACCGGTTATACGCTTTACATTGGTGCCGCTGCGCTTGTTTAGTTTCTCAATGAAATGATCTATCAGTATAGGTATGTCGGTGCAGTGTTCACGTAAAGCAGGAACATAAATCGGGAATACATTGATTCGGTAATAAAAATCTTCTCGAAAAAGTTTTTGCTTTATCATTTCTTCGAGATTACGGTTTGTAGCCGTTATGATTCGCACATCAATATCAATTGTATGACTGCCTCCGATCCTTTCTATCTGCCGTTGTTGTATCGCTCTTAATAATTTAATTTGTATGGAGAGGGGTAAGTCTCCAATTTCATCCAGGAAAATTGTTCCTTTGTTTGCCATTTCAAAACGACCTATATGTGAGGATGTTGCTCCAGTGAAAGATCCCTTTTCATGGCCAAACAATTCGCTTTCTATCAGATTCTCGGGTAAGGCAGAACAATTAACTTTAATAAATGGCTTGGACATTCTATCACTGGCATTATGTATTGCCTCAGCAATTAACTCTTTTCCAACACCACTTTCACCCCGGATAATTACGGTACTGTTTGTCGGTGATACCTTCTCAATTATCCGGTATAGATCATGCATCAGTGAAGAATTTCCGATAATATTGTCCGGTCTAAAGGCTTTTTCTCCTTTTAGAAGCACATTCTCTTTACGTAATGCTTCCATTTCTTCTATTTGCTGACGCCTCATAGATACATTTTTAGCGATCAGCATTCCGATAATACTCAGGAACTTTACTTCCGGAGAGAAATCAACCGTATCAACATGGCATTTGTGTATACTGAGTGTTCCCGTTATCTCATTCTCGATAACGATAGGCACACAAAGAAAAGCCATCTTTTGATCACTTTTTTTCCTAACCTTTGTTTTATTAAGAAATTTTGGATTTTTTGTTATATCCTTTATCACGATTGGACTCTCTGATTGCACAACCTCTCCGATAACGCCTTCACCAATCTCGTATACCCCTCTGCTTTTTTCTTCTTCTGTCAGTCCGAAGGCAGCACTAATGATTATCTTATCGTAATTTCGATCGATAATTGTGATCATGCTGTATTGAGCATTCAGAAATTTACACAAATCCCCCAGCAATAGTTCCAGATCTTTGTTAAGATCCTGACTATGCCCAATTCTATTGCTAATATTGACCAAGAACGTTAAGTCGGTCTCAGCGTAGCAATCCCGCTTAATTCTATCACAAAACATAGCCCAACCTCCTTTTATCTTAATACAACCTTATCCCCTTGAACTAAAAATCAAGAAACACTCAAAAATACTAAAAATAAAAACAATATACACGTAAAAAACAAAAAATATATCATAATGATCTTTATTTATAGATTGAAGTATCATTATGATTATTGAAAAGGAGAAAGGAAAGGAGCTTTCTTCTATAACTTATCAGGGGTATTCTTTGTTCGTTTCTATTTTAAGATAAAATACTTACCGGATGGACAAAGGCATGACAATACGCATCTTTCCATTCAACCTTAAATACACCTAAGCCAATATTATGAAGTTCTTTGTCAAACCATTTGGGAACATGCAGGCAGATAACCTCCAACTCTGAGAATGACTTGTTTTCAAGAAACGGGAGCAAGATCTCTTTGGAGTTCATGGAGGCATTCTTTTCCTGCACATTCACCAGATTTATCTGATAGCATCCATTCGAGAAGTCGCCAACTAAAACCGGATCAAGGCATTCCTTTTTCTGCTTGTTAAGTTCAATTTGGTTAATGGCTTCAATTATTTCAGTACGGAGTGTTTCTCTTATATTATCGAGAAAAGGGACAGGGTAACCTTCTATAGCAAAAAGTCGTATATGGAGTTCCTCCTCAAAGATGGCATTGAAAATACCCATTCTGCGTTTTGCAACAAAAGCCTTGCAGCCGAATAGATCAGGAGCTATCTTATAAATGCTTTTCCTTATGTCCGCAAGATCCATCTCCTTGTCTATGCAAAAAGGGACTTTGTGTATACATTGCCAGTCCGAATGATTGCTCTCATAAATAAGAACCATTCCCGACGAATCGAAAGATAATGTATCTCCGTTCGTATCAACAAAAACAGCGATTTTCATACCTATTTCTATTTTACAGTTAACTGAATGGGCTAAACGCCGTGTTTCTTTCCTTTAATGGAATCAATCTGAATGCGAATGACAGCCGTAGCCTGAAGGTTACCCTTCGGAAATTCAAATTTCTTATCAGTAAACAGTGCTACAATCTGATTGAGGGCATGTATCTTTTCTTCTTCAGATTCAACGAATTCGGCCTTTCCGAATCCAATGACAGTGCGGTGTTTTGCTTCATAATCACAGGCAACGTCACTTTCAACAACGCCCTGATCAATGGAAACTTCAAAACAAACGTTGGGATTCTTTTTTAGAATCTCGATTTTTGTTCCGGCCTTTGCGGAATGAAAATAAATGGATGAACCATCGTAGACAAAAAAGACCGGAACGAGAAAAGGCATGTTATTGTCCGAAAGAGCAAGGTGCATTACTTTTGCCAGGCCCAGAATCTCATCAATCTCCTTCCGGTCGGTTATCTCCCGTTCTTTGCGCCGCATTGTCCCATGCGGATGGGAGGGCATCGTATTTTCCATAATTACTTCACTTTTTTAAATCTGTCTTTTACTTATTGCGCATATTGCTCGACCTGTCTTAATGCAGACCGTATGAATTGCATTTTTTCCTGACTGAACAGCTTTTTCACTTCACTACACATTCGTAATGCCCTTTTGGCATCTGCTTCAACTGGATCCCCATGAAAATAGGTATCTAAAAAACAAATCCCGAAAATCTGATCCAATGATTTGACCTCCTTGCTCAGCTCTTTAGGTACCTCAAGTAGTTTCTCCGCTGTCATCATCAGGGTAATAAAATTGTGGTTCCTCGGTTCCTCACCATATAGTTCACAGAGGGCCACCAAATATCTTTCAAGAGCAACAGACGCGACATTGAATACAACGCTGAAGGCCTCACCTTCATTCTCGAACTGCAAGGCACGCCGGTGGTATGCCTGAGCATCCTTAAAATCTTCTTCGTAAAGAGATTCTACACCATAATCATATTCTGTATCAATCATATTACTCTTTTTAAGATTTACCATACATTTAACACCCACTCCTTGTTGTGCTTGTATTCCATGTCTGTGAACAATGCATTTGCAATCTCTTCAGCAAGCCAAATAGCCCCATCGTAACCAACAACAGGATGACGGTACTTCCCTGCACGGTCATAAACCGGAAATCCGACCCTTACCATCGGAATATTATTGTCAATAGCAATAAAGCGTCCTTTGGAGTGCCCCATAATAAGATCAAGCTCAAGTCCTTCATTCTTGATACGGTTTTCCAGATCCCAAAGATCGGCGTTGGTTATTATTTCCATTTTAAAATCCACACCATCCTGTAATGCCTTAATGCGAGAATCGTGGGCATAGCCGATATGATCATCGCCAAGAAGAAGGAGTACCGGTTCCATTTCCATATCAAGACAGAACTCTGCCAGGCCGATTACCAAATCCGGACTTCCGTAGATCGCTACTTTCTTTCCGGCAAGAAACATGTGTGTTACGTCGGTTATCGCATCAAGCGCAATACCTCTTTTTATCACAAGAGATTCAGGAATGGGTTTTCCAGTCATCTTTTTTACATTTTGCAAGAACGTATCCGTGTTTCGAATGCCGATAGGGGTAGGTCCGATTACGGACGGAACACCAAATTCCTGTTCAAGATATTCCGCAGCCTGTCCACCTTCGTATCTATTCAATGCTATCGTTCCGATGGCATTTGCCGTACTTCTTAAATCTTCAATTGTCGTTTCTCCGTGTGATACGTGGTTACCGTCAGGCATCAGTGGAGAGTCAAAAGTTTCGATTTCGAAAAGTACCGTTGCATCCACCTTCATTTCAGATAAAAGAGATTTTAGTTCTGTCACATCTCCCGGATTAACCCAACCGGTGAATAAATTGATTTTTCCATTTGTGGTTTCCTCTTTCCTGGCAAAATAAGAAACAAAATCCTTTACAGCCAAATCATATCCGGTAATCATACTTCCTACAAAACTTGGCGTATGAATAGGAACAAGATAAACCTCACGACCGGCATATTTTTCTTTCAGCAAACCATCGTTTAGTTTCATTACGACGCCATCGATATCATCACCGATAATTTCTGTAGAGCAAGTTGTGATAATGGGGATTACCTTTACATCCGGATAACGCATCAAAAGCACATCCACACCGTCTTCAACACGTTGTAAAGCTCCGAAAACCGCTGCATCTTCGTGTAGTGAGGTAGATGCCAATTCAAAGCTTTCTTTAAAATGCTGGGAGAAAATAAGGCGGACAAACATAACACAACCTTGTCCCCCGTGCACAAGTCCAATACAATCTTTTATGCCAATACTGGCAAATTGGGCACCTGCCGGTTGACAAGTAAATATCGGATTAATGGTCCCAATTCTATCTTTAGTCTTTAATTCACAGCTCATAATTCATTTTTTTTATTGTTTCACACTTTTTCCAGAAACCGACAGTATTTATTTCCTTGACGCAATTTGTCCATCCATCAATACTGTTCTTTGATGAGTTCTACATTCAAAGACCCTTTGATCATTGTATAATCCATTTTTTCTTTAAGCATTTGCATGATTTCGGCAATATCTTCTTTGCTTGTTTCTTCCAGCCAGGGGTAATACCTCTTGAATGCTTCCGCCAAGGTCATCGCCTCGCTCCAGTAATACCTGTCGGCAGTGCTATCATTTTCCCGTGCATTTTCACCACAGAGCACTTTTTTAGTCTTGGATAGGATGCGTTCGTTCTGTATTTCCCTATCCCAACCCCGTGAATTGTATTGCCATAGACAATGCTTTGTAATATAATGTTCCAACAGGGCCATCTTTTCTTCAGCAGTTTTTTTATCCATATCTTTAAAAATTGATTATTCATTCACTTCAACAACGGTATTCTTCATTAATTTCTCGTAAGGGACTTGTTTTAGTTCTCCAGTCACAGGGTCAGGAAATAAATATTCATTCTTTTTCAGTTTTTCTCTGAGTGCAGGAATCGGATCATATTTGCTTGTGCATTTTCTCAATTCCGTCGAGTTTCTGATCTCATCGCCAAGCTTAACGTCTGAAAAAGCCTGTGGCGTTTCAAAACCTTTGTCGGTAGGAATTTCATCTTTACTGATATCGAGTAACGATAATTTATGAATCGGAGAATAAACGGCATTGTATATATCTCTTGCAAACCGTACCCAACCTTCATAACCTTTGTACGGACCATTGTGGTAACCATGGGCATTGAGATAGGGAACACGTATTTTTTTTGCAACTTCTCCCGGACGTTTGCCAGTAAAGATTACATCCGGTTTGAGCCTGTACATGGCTTCAACAGATTCCAGTTCATTTGGATCATCAATGGCCAGGACTCCGGGTTCGCAACGGGAAATACCTTTTTCCATATCTCCCTGATGTCCGAATTTTGTATACACAGATACAACTTCCACACCCATTTCTTTATGAATAGAGTGAGCCCAATGCCATAATTTCGAACCTCCAGGCCATAAGCAAACTTTCACTCCTTTGAGTCTTTCGGCATACCAGTCCAATTCGGGTTTCCAACGTGCCGTTTCTTCAGCAATCACTTCACGGGCCTTATCTTCAATGCCAAAGAAATAACCGATTTTCAATAAGGAATCACTGGTTGCTTCAAAGCCGAATCCATCAATATCCATCCGTGGAATTCCGTACCTTACCCGCAATTCATCACAAAGATATTCAGAAGACCGGGCACACTCCAGCACATTCAGCTGGGCACGATGCATTGCTCTCAGGTCATCGAAATGGCAATTTCCTGTAAAGGTGGATAAGATCTGAATACCCATGCGGTAGAAATAATCTTTCATTATCTCCTGATCACCTTGAATATTATACTCTCCAACATAATTAATCACATATTTGCTGTAAATCTCCGGTTCGACCGTGCCTACCATTTGACCCAACCAGGCAAGGTTTATCTTGTGGTGTCCGCCCGACTGGCTTGGTCCGGCAAAGCCGGGAGAGTTACAAGTGAATATTTTTACATCCGGCATTTCCTCCATCACCTCCGTGGCGGTAGCTTCTATATCGTCACCAATAAGAGCTGAAGCACAGGTCTGGTAAATAGACATTCTCTTCATTTTAGGAAAAGCCTTGAATGCCTCGATAATGTTTTTTTTCAGCATAGACCCCGCTCCGAATACAATATGACTTTCTTTCATATTTGAAGCGAATGTGTATTTCAACTGAAAATTATCTTCATCACTTATATAACGTTTGGTTTGCCAGGTATCATAGGTACAGCCGACAGGCCCATGACTAAGATGGATCACATCTTTCATCGGCGTACCGATAACATGCTTTGCTCCGCAATAAGCACATCCTCTTTCCGAAATGGATCCTGGAATTGTATTTAAATATCCCAGTGGAAGCGCATCGGTTAGTTCTTCACCCTTGTTCTTGTCTACCGCATGGTGCAGTCGCTCGGGGATACATACACTACAATCAAATTGATGATATGGCATAATTTTATAGTTTTATTATTTAACACTCTTACTTACAAAGCGACATCACCCACCTCATTTGTCCTTACTCTTAAAGCATGGTCGGTTGGGCAGACAAAAATCTTTCCGTCACCTATGTAACCTGTTTTGTTCGATTTGACAATTGCATCTACAATTGTCTCGACTTCTTCGTCCTTTGCAACAATAACCAACATCCGTTTAGGAATAAATTTCATCCCATGCGTACTGGCTTTCGCCAAAATATCCGGATGAACATCAATGCCACTTAGTATGGTGTTTATTCCGCGTTGATGCCCTCTTCCCAAGACCGGGATCGCCGTAACGGAAGGGATATTCAGCCCATCAAGCATTTTCTTGGTTTCATTCATTTTGCTTGGACGAATGAATGCTATTATCTCTTTCATTTCTTTAAGTCTTTATAGTTCCTTCGACCCGGTACGTACTGTGCGAACTTGCTCAACAGGAGAAACGAATATTTTTCCATCCCCTTCATTTCCGGTATATGCCTTATATCGGATGACCTTCAGTACTTCATCCACCGATTCGTCTTCCACAACAATAAGAATCAGCGTTTTTGGAATCTCATCATAATGCACATTTCCAACGGTTATACCTTTTTGTCTGCCCCGACCAAAAACAGACATCTTGGTCATGGATGAAAAACCGGCTTCCTCAAGGGCATCAGAAACTATATTCGCACATTCAGGGCGCACAATTGCTCTTATCATTTTCATATTCAAGAATATTTAAGTGTTTTGTTTCAAATTAGTCGGAAATTCCGTATTTAACAACCATTGCTTCCAGCTCAGGCATTGTCATAGGTTTGGGTATTACAAAGTTTTCGTTGGCAATGATTTTACGTGCCAATTCACTATACTCATTTGCCTGGTTGCAAGTTTCATCATACTCAATTACCGTTTTCTTGTTAAATTCTGCTTTTTGAACAATGTTGTCGCGGGGAACAAAATGAATCATCTTTGTACCAATTGCTGCGGCGAATTCCTCAATGAATTCTTTTTCCCTGTCTACTTTGCGGCTGTTGCAGATAAGTCCTCCCAGGCGAACTCCGCTCTGTTTGGCATATTTCACAAGACCTTTGCAGATATTGTTTGCTGCATATACAGCCATCATTTCTCCTGAACATACAATGTATACCTCCTGAGCCTTACCGTCACGGATTGGCATTGCAAATCCTCCGCATACCACATCGCCCAATACATCATAAAATACATAATTCAATTCCGGTGTGTATGCACCTTTATGTTCCATCAAGTCAATGGCCGTAATCACACCACGTCCGGCACAACCGACACCTGGTTCAGGACCTCCTGATTCACAACAGCGAATGCCTCCGAATCCCGTACTAATCACTTTATCCGCCGTAACGAACTCAGCGCCATCATCACGTAACGTATCCATAATTGTCTTTTGATTCATTCCTCCCAAAATCATACGGGTTGAATCAGCTTTAGGATCGCAACCATGTATAAACACTTTTTGATCGTGAAAATGAGCCATTGCCGCAGCAGTGTTCTGTTGTGTGGTAGATTTTCCAATACCACCCTTTCCATAGAAAGCAATCTTTTTCATAATGATAATTATTAGTTGTTTGTAATCTTGAACTATAATATCTAAGGCAAGATGGATGCCAGAACCAAATTCCAACGAAGACAGAACGCCGGTCGTTAATTATAAATATTTATTAATAAGTGCTTTGTGATGCATATTTTTCCTGAAACTTTTTTTCAGGAGAGATAGGAGAGTGGTTTTTCCTTTGTGATATTTGAACGATCCGGAACTATTATTTATTGAAATGCACCAAATTGAACGATCCATATACTCTTTTGAGATAACGCCTCGTAAGATTCTGAATTCATATACATACAGATTATCTATGTCGCAATGTTGTACACCGAAGCACCTGATTACTGTACAGGCTAAGTACCAGATGCTGTACAGCGTCAGGATGATTTATCTTGACCAATTGATTAGTTCACCTTGGTGATTGCCTTAATTGGAGTTGGTGATTGCTTTAATTGGAGTTGGTCATTTTGTGGATCGGGGTTGGTGATGGCATTTCCCTCATAGATACCTATTAATAGGTACTTTTGATAGAAATATAAAGTGACTGTGGTAAAACACAATTTTCTTTATAATATTTCCAATAATACATTTATATATGTATCTTTGCGGACATATTAAAGCGGATAGGACATGAAATACATAGAAGCGCTACACGAACTAATGATATTTCATAAAAAGGATGTTGTTGCATTGATCAAGGATGAAAATGCAGCAAAAGAAATATTACGCCGGTACAAAAAACAAGGCTTGATTTCCCAGGTCCGGCGTGATCTGTATGTTGCTACAGATTTGGCAAGTAAAATCAGTCTTGCATCCAAATTTGAAATCGCCAGTCATGTTACGCCATCTTCTTATCTTTCTTATCATGCTGCATTGGAATACCATGGTATAGCCCATCAGGTTTTTTATGATTTGTATATTTCGTCTAATGAATCATTTAATAATTTTGAATATGATGGAATAGATTATACATTTTGTCAATCAAAATCAGAGATAGGAGTCGTAAACCCTTTAACGGATTCACTAATTAAGGTAACGGATTTGGAACGTACGATGTTGGATTGCATAAACCGTATCGACTTGAGTGGGGGGTTGGAAGAATTGGTTGAGTGCTTTGCTCTCATTACCTATATTGATGAAATCAAGTTGTTGGATTATCTTCATCATTTGAACAAACAGATCCTTTACCAGAAAACAGGATTCATTCTTGGCTATTTTCAAAAGGAGATGAAACTAAGCGATTCTTTCTTTGCGGTATGCAAATCAAACATCGGGAAAAGCACACGTTATTTGACAGATACGCATGAATCAGATACTTACTTTAAGGAATGGAGATTGTGCGCGCCTCAGAATATTCTTTCATTTTTAGAACAAGGAGAAAACCCCAATGTATAATTACAGCAAAAGCTTTTTGGAGAAGGCTGCGGTAGAAACTGGCTTTGTCCGTGATAATCTGGAAAAAGTCTTCAGGTTGTGTGATATTTTACAATTAACCAGATATATTGTTCGATGATGAGGACATTATAATGCGAATTAAAGAACATCCAATGGCTATTTGGAAAACACAGACTATCCAGAAAAAGATTGTTTGAAAAACTCAATAGCTCGTCAGAGAGGCACAAAAAAAGCACCTACATTTCTGTAAGTGCTTGATTCATGACGTCGGGGTGACAGGATTCGAACCTACGACCCCCTGCTCCCAAAGCAGGTGCGCTAACCGGACTGCGCTACACCCCGTTTCTTAAAGACGGGTGCAAATGTAGGCCTTTTTTTTGATATTCCAAAAATAAGGACTTGTCAATTGTAAAAAAATGCAGATATTTGCACTTAAATAAAAGAAAAGCTATGTACAGAACGCATACCTGCGGGGAACTTCGCATTAATGATGTAAACAAGAAAGTGACGCTTGCCGGTTGGGCACAACGCATCCGAAAAATGGGTGGTATGACCTTTGTGGATGTCCGCGATCGTTATGGTATCACTCAACTTGTTTTCAATCAAAATATTAATGCTGAGTTATGCGAAAGAGCCAATAAGCTGGGGCGTGAATGGGTCATTCAGGCAACGGGAACAGTAATGGCAAGGTCAAATAAGAATGATAAAATTCCGACTGGCGATGTTGAATTGATCGTTTCTGAGTTGAATGTTTTAAATTCTTCTGAAACGCCGCCGTTCACAATCGAGGATGAAACGGATGGGGGAGACGATATCCGAATGAAATACCGTTATCTGGATTTACGCAGAAGTGTGGTAAGACGGAATCTTGAAATACGTCACAAAGTGACAATGGCCGTTCGGGAGTATCTGGACAAGCACCAGTTCATGGAGATTGAAACGCCGATACTCATCGGTTCGACTCCTGAAGGTGCGCGTGATTTTGTTGTTCCTTCCCGAATGAACCCAAATGAATTTTATGCTTTGCCTCAGTCTCCGCAATTGTTCAAGCAATTGTTGATGGTCTCTGGTTTTGATCGTTACTTTCAGATAGCCAAGTGTTTCCGAGACGAAGACTTGCGTGCTGACCGTCAGCCTGAATTTACGCAGATTGATTGTGAGATGTCATTTGTGGAACAGGAAGACATTCTCGACTTGTTCGAGGGTTTGGTCAAATATCTTTTTAAGGAAATAAGAGGAGTGGAGTTAAATTATGATTTCATCCGGATGACCTGGGCAGATGCCATGAATCGTTATGGCAGTGACAAACCGGACATTCGCTTTGGAATGGATTTCGTCGAACTCAAAGACTTGACAGTCGGAGGAGACTTTGCTGTATTTGACAGTGCCGAATATGTCGGTGGCATTTGTGCGAAAGGCTGTGCTTCTTATACCCGTAAGCAACTTGACGGACTGACTGATTTTGTGAAACGCCCTCAGATTGGGGCCAAGGGTTTGGTTTATCTTAGGTATGAAGCGGATGGGAATTTCAAGTCTTCCGTAGATAAATTCTATGGTCAGGATAAATTGAAGACCTGGGCTGAGGCATGCAAAGCTGAACCGGGCGATTTGATTCTTATATTGAGCGGAGATAGATTGAAGACGCAGAAAGCCCTTGGGGAGCTTCGTCTTGAAATGGGAAACCGATTGGAATTACGTGACAAAAATATATTTAAACCGCTTTGGATTGTCGATTTTCCTATGTTTGAATGGAGCGATGAAGAGCAACGATATACGGCTATGCACCATCCGTTTACTTCTCCTAAACTGGAGGATGCTCCTTTTCTGGAAAGTAATCCGGGATCGGTCAGGGCAGATGCTTATGACATGGTTGTGAATGGTGTGGAATTGGGTGGCGGTTCTATCCGTATCCATGACAGTAATTTGCAGGCAAGAATATTCACAGCATTGGGCTTTACGAAGGAAAGGGCTGAGAGTCAGTTCGGATACTTAATGAATGCCTTTAAGTTCGGGGCTCCTCCTCATGGGGGTTTGGCTTTTGGTCTGGATCGCTTTGTATCAATGCTTGCTGGCCTTGATTCCATTCGCGATTGCATTGCCTTTCCTAAAAACAATTCGGGTCGCGACGTGATGTGTGATGCTCCTGCACGGCTTGATCCGGCTCAATTGGAAGAACTTTGTATTGAATTGAAGCAGCCCAGGAAATAGAATATGGTAACCGTCAATGATATAAGTATCCTTATGGAGGATTTTGCCCCATTGTCTTATCAGGAAGATTATGATAATGCCGGCCTTATCGTTGGAAAAAGTGATCTCGTACTTAAGGGCATACTCATTTGCCTGGATGTTACGGAGCAGGTCATTGATGAAGCTATTTCACTGGGTTATAATATGATTCTTTCTCATCATCCTTTGATTTTCAAAGGTGTGAAATCCATTACGGGAAAATCTTATGTGGATGATTGTTTGGTGAAAGCAATTAAAAATGATATTGCCATTTATGCCGGACATACGAATGTGGATTCTGTCTATAATGGTGTGAACGGGAAAATAGCGGAATTGCTGGGTTTGCTGAATTGCAGGATCCTGGTTCCTGAGCCTTTAAAAAACGGAAGTGAACAGGAGCATGGACTTGGCATGGTCGGCGATCTGCCTGTCGCAGAGCGTGAAGATGATTTCCTGAAAAGAGTCAAGACTACGTTCCGATGTCAATGTATAAGGCATTCTGTACCGACTGGAAGACTTGTAAAAAGAGTGGCTGTTTGTGGGGGATCAGGGAGTGCGTTTCTGGAAGATGCAAAAAAGGCTGGTGCAGACGTTTTTCTGACAGGAGAGGCCCGTCATCATGAATTCTTTACCCAAGGCCAACATATTATGTTAATTGATGCTGGGCATTATGAAACGGAACAGTTTACAAAAGAGGTTTTTTTCGAATTAATTTCAAAAAAATTTTCTACCTTTGCCGTTCGGATTTCGACGTGTGAGAAAAACCCGGTTTATTATCTATAAGACTATTAAACAAGAAATTATTGATATGAGTGCTGAAAAGACAAAAGCAGAAGCTAAAGAAGTCACGGTAAAAGATAAGCTCAAAGCTTTATACAATCTACAAGTGGTTGTTTCTGAAATTGATAAAATCAAAATTCTTCGTGGTGAGTTGCCGTTGGAAGTTCAGGATTTGGAAGACGATATAGCCGGTTTGGAAACACGTATTGAGCATTTCCGTGCAGAAGTTAAAGAATGTGATGATATTATGGTCGCTCGAAAATCAGACATCGATAATTCCAAAGCTCTGACTATTAAATATAAAGAGCAGCAGGATAATGTCCGTAACAACAGAGAATTTGATTTTTTAAGTAAAGAACTTGAATTTCAAGGACTTCAAATTGAATTTGCTGAAAAGAAAATACATGAAGCCGAAGCTGTCGGAAAGACGAAATCAGAGGAATTGATAGTTGCAGAAGATCAGCTTTCCGAGCGTCGTAAAGACTTGGAACAGAAACAAGCTGAGTTGGAAGGTATTGTAAATGAAACCCGTACAGAAGAAGAAGCGCTTCGTGAAAAGGCTAAGAATATTGAACTTTCGATTGAACCGCGTTTGCTGACTGCTTTCAAGCGTATTCGCAAGAGTGCCCGCAACGGATTGGCTGTTGTTTCAGTTGAACGTGATGCTTGCGGAGGTTGTTTCAATAAGATTCCACCTCAACGTCAAATGGATATACGGATCGGTAAAAAAGTTATCGTTTGCGAGTATTGTGGTCGGATTATGATTGACTCGGAGTTAACAAAAGAAGAAGGCGAAGCATAAGTTTTATTCATGATAATTTTTAAAGCCATCTCTGGAAAGGGATGGCTTTTTTGTTGGTTTATCCGTATTTGTATTTTACAAGTCTATATAATTGGGAATTTCTTTTAAATACAGCACTTTCTGATTATCATAATCAATCCGGCAACAATAGTGATTCAGTCCGTTACTGACAATTAGGTATTTAACCTTCAGTACCCAGTTATATGTTGCTATTTGGTTAAAAACAGTCTGGCTGACGGTAATGTTTGGCGCTTTATATTCAATAATCAGTAGCGGTTTAAGTGTATTGTCAAAAAGAACTGTGTCACAACGTTTCTTTTGACCATTCACGTTAATGACACATTCATTTGTCATCAGGCCACCGGGAAACCCTTTGTATTTTATCAGATAATTGGTGAAATGTTGACGTACCCATTCTTCAGGAGTTAAGGATACAAATTTTCGACGCATTGGATCAAAGATTTGCTTTTTCCCTGCATGCTCACGGATTTTATATTCGAAGTCCGGTAAGTTTAAAGCAAACATTTCGTATTTTTGTTTTATTGAATGCCAAAGATACGAATAAGAAGAGATCCTTAAAAATGAGGTTAGATGAAAACGAAGAAAGAAATTGTTGAAAATTGGCTTCCAAGGTACACGAAAAGACCGCTTGAAGATTTCGGCAGACACATATTGCTTACAAATTTTAATAAATATGTACAGTTGTTTGCCAATAAGTTTCAGGTCCCGGTTTTTGGTGCTGATGGGAACATGCCAAATGCTTCTGCAAATGGTATTACCATTATAAATTTCGGTATGGGAAGTGCCAATGCCGCAACCATTATGGATTTACTTTCTGCTATTGAACCGAAGGCCGTTTTGTTTTTGGGGAAATGTGGCGGAATAAAAAAGGATTTGACATTGGGCGACTATGTCTTACCAATAGCTGCAATTCGTGGAGAAGGTACTTCGAATGATTATTTTCCGCCGGAAGTGCCTGCATTGCCGGCTTTTAGTCTGCAGCGCGCCGTATCTACTACTATTCGTGATTTTCAGAAAGATTATTACACGGGTACGGTTTATACAACGAATCGCCGGGTTTGGGAATATGATGAAAGCTTTAAAGAGTATTTGCAGAGAATCCGTGCAATGGCTGTTGATATGGAAACAGCGACTTTGTTTTCGGTCGGTTTTGCAAATAGTTGTCCAACAGGAGCTTTATTATTGGTATCAGATCAGCCAATGATTTCTAATGGTGTTAAAACGGAAAAGAGCGATCAAAAGGTTAATGACTTATTTGTCGATACTCAATTAAATATTGGTATTACTGCTTTGGATATTCTTATAAGGAACGGTCGTTCTGTAAAACACTTACATTTTTAATTATGCCTAAAACAGCAAATACATACCAATCTATCGTTACAGACATAAAACATGGAGAGTTCAAATCTATCTATTTTTTTATGGGCGAGGAACCCTATTACATTGATCGATTGACTGATCTTTTGCTGGAGAACCTTCTTACAGAAACAGATAAAGAATTTGATTTAAGTATCGTTTATGGAAAGGATGCATCTATGCGCGAAGTTATTAGCCTTTCCAGGCAATACCCAATGCTGGCCAAACAACGGGTCGTATTATTGAAGGAAGCTCAGGATGTTAAGGATTTGGATGAACTGTCCATTTATCTTCAAAAGCCGATGCCCTCCACCGTACTTATTATCAATTATAAAAACGGAAGTCTTGACCGTAGAAAAAAAATCACAAATGAGATTGAAAAGTCTGCAGTTGTTTTTGAATCTAAAAAGTTATATGATAACCAATTGCCAGGATGGATACAGATTTATGCGAGATCAAAAGGTTATAGTATTGATGATATTACCGCGGAATTACTTGCCGGTTTCCTTGGAAGTGATTTAGGTCTTATTGCAGGAGAACTGGATAAGTTAATGATTTATATGCCGAAAAACGAAAAGCAGATTACCGCGGCATTGGTAGAACGCAATATTGGGATTAGTAAGGAGTATAACGATTTTGAACTTCAAAATGCAATTATTAATAAGGAGGTATTAAAGGCCAATAAAATAGCCTTCTTTTTTTCGAAAAATACTAAAAATTACCCGTTGGTAAAGACAATTGCTGTATTATCCATGTTTTTCAGTAATCTGATGCTGTACCATTATTTGGTGGATAAATCTCCTGCCAGAGTGGCCGTTGAGTTAGGTGTCGCTCCTTCAAGAACGGGTGATTATGCTATTGCTTCTAAAAATTACAATGCTTTAAAAACAATGAATATTATTTCCTTACTTCGGGAATATGATGCCAAGTCGAAAGGTTTTGAATCTAGAGCTACGGATTCAGATTTATTAAAAGAATTACTTTATAGGATATTACACTGATTAAAAAACATCGGAAGTCCGATTTCTTCTCTTTTTATCTAATTCTCTACAATTAGATATTTCGACCATAACTTCAGATTAAATTCAAATATGCGATTCTCAACGATCGCATTTTTTGTTGGCAAACAAATAGGTTCAAGTGTTGACAACTGTTGAAAAAGTGTTCATTACTAAAATGATCAATTTACACAAGTAAACAACTATTTTGTAAATCATAGGTTTCTATTTGTTTTTAATCAGAGTGCTTTACAAATTTAATCTTGTAAAGTTTAAAAGATCTATCTCGGCTTTCTTGTGAGTTGACAAATGGAACTTTGCAAATGTTAATCATGGTATTGGTAGTAAATCGATTGATATAATATGTATTAAATAACATAAAACCAGATATATAATTTGTTTTATTAAATGGTTTGTCGAGACAAATCGATTGTTTTTCTTCAAATGAATAGCCAAAGGGGTTAATTACATTGTAATTTTATACATAATGTTCACGTAATCAGCGGTATATAAAATGTTATTAAAGTTTGTGCTTCAATTAATTACATAAGTTTTTGTTTGGGGTTTTCAAAATCATTATGACTGATAAATATTTGTTAATTGGATAGTTTACATTTGTCACATTATAGGGCTCGCACATATGTTTACAGTTGTTTGTTCTTGTCAAATTCATTTATTACATTTGTAATGTTCCTTTTATAGATAATTATTGACATTAAAATCCATGAAAGATCGGATACAAAGAATTCTTGATGACAAAAAATTGACTCCATCGCGTTTTGCAGATGAAGTTGGATTGAATCGTCCAGCAGTTTCACATATTCTAAACGGTAGAAACAATCCTGGGCTTGAAGCATTGCAACGTATCCTTGCCAGGTTCCCGGATATAAATGCGGCGTGGTTGATTTCCGGTACAGGCTCTATGTACAATTCAAAACAAAGTGATGCACAAATACCTTTTGTATTCGATGAGAGTTCGGAATTTCCAGACCAAGCTCAGGAAAAATCTGAATATCTCAGGGAAAATGCCCTAAAACCCTCTGAAAATGCCTCTAAGAATGTTGATAATCAGTCTTTTAAAGTTAAAATACAGACTTCCATCCATGTAAAGAAGATAGCCGTATTTTACTCCGATAATACGTATGAAGAATTTATTCCTGCAGAAAAGGATTGAACATCCTATTTTATTCCCTTTTTTGAATATTACAATGTGAAAGCTTTTATTCCTGTTTGCATGGTGCTAAAGGAAGTTATATCTTTGTATCATCTATTGATAATGGAAGAGTATGCAAGAAGTGACTAGTTTTATATTGGATTTGGAGTTGGTTGAAAATCGATCTATTCATGCACAATATGTGTTGATGAAATTTCATGACAACAAGCCACTTCCACTTATGAAACCGGGTCAGTTTGCTCAGGTTCGGATTGACGGTTCACCAACTACTTATTTAAGAAGACCGATATCCATCAATTTTATCGATACGCTTAATAATGAAATATGGTTGTTGGTTCAGAAAATCGGAGACGGAACCAAAACATTGGCAAAGACACCTGTTGGAACTAAAGTTAATATGATTCTTCCACTTGGAAATAGTTTTAGTATGCCAAAGCCTAATGAGTTTGTACTATTAATTGGTGGTGGAGTTGGTGTGGCGCCTTTATTATTGTTGGGAAAACAACTTCATGATCAACAGATCCCTGTAAAGTTTCTTTTGGGAGCCAGATCTTCTTCTGATTTACTTGAATTGGATGAATTTTCAAAATATGGGATGGTATATACAACAACAGAAGATGGCAGTGCTGGAGAAAAAGGATATGTTACCCAGCACAGTGTGTTGAATTCTTGTGTTTTTGACCGGATTTACACTTGTGGACCTAAACCTATGATGCAGGCAGTCGCAAATTACGCAAAACTGCGTGGTATTGCGTGTGAAGTTTCTCTTGAAAACCTTATGGCATGCGGGATAGGAGCATGTTTGTGCTGCGTGGAAGATACTCGCGAAGGACATGTATGTGCATGCACAGATGGCCCCGTATTTAATACAAATGTACTCAAATGGTAGATCTAAAAGTAAATTTGAACGGGTTAGAGTTTAAAAATCCGGTATTAACCGCTTCTGGAACGTTTGGTTACGGAGAAGAGTTTACAGATTTTTTCGACCTATCACGAATAGGCGGCATTATTGTAAAAGGAACAACCCTTCGATCAAGAGAAGGGAATCCGTATCCACGAATGGCAGAAACTGCCAGTGGTATGTTAAATGCTGTGGGACTGCAAAATAAGGGAGTAAAATACTTTGCTGAAAGCATATATCCGCGCATTAAATGTTTTGATACAAATGTATTAGTCAACATTTCCGGATCTACAGTCGAGGAATATGCAGAAACGGCTGAGGTTATACAATTACTTGACAAAATTCCTGGAATTGAGCTCAATATCTCCTGTCCGAATGTGAAACAAGGTGGAATGTCTTTTGGAATAACGGCTTCCGGTGCAGAAAAAGTTGTCTCTGCTGTCAGAAAAGTTTATAAGAAGCACCTGATGGTAAAGCTTTCTCCCAATGTTACAAATATTGCAGAAATTGCTAAAGCTGTTGAATTCGCAGGTGCTGATTCAATATCACTTATCAATACGATTTTGGGTATGGCGATTGATGCTGAACGACGCAGGCCTTTGCTATCAACGGTGACTGGAGGGCTTTCAGGAGCTTGTATAAAGCCTGTAGCATTACGTATGGTATGGCAAACCGCCAAAGCTGTAAAGATACCTGTAGTAGGTCTCGGGGGAATCTCATCAGCAACAGATGCTATTGAGTTTTTGTTAGCCGGTGCTTCAGCGATACAAGTGGGAACGGCAAATTTTATCGATCCGGCAATAGCACCAAAAATTGTTGACGGAATTGTAGCTTATTGTGAAAGACAGGGTTTTAAATCTGTTGTAGAGCTTACAGATGCTTTGATTATTGATGAACGACAAACTGATTGCAGAAATTAAACAGTATCCTCGTTATTCTTTGTCTCCTCCTTCCAATAAGTCCGGACGTAAACGTTTTGTCCTTTCCAAAGCTTGCTGATGTTCCCATTCCTCGATCTTGCGTTGATGACCTGAAAGTAGGATTTCCGGAACATCCCAGCCTTTATATATCGCAGGTCTGGTATATACAGGTGGAGCCAGTAAATTATCCTGAAAAGAATCGGAAAGAGCAGACTGTTCATCAGATATAGCTCCCGGCAGGATTCGAATGACAGCGTCAGAAATTATGGCTGCAGCCAGTTCTCCACCGGTCAACACATAATCACCTATTGATATCTCTTTGGTAATGAAGTGATCACGAATACGTTGATCAATACCTTTATAATGGCCGCAAAGAATAATTATATTATTCAGCAGGGACATGTTGTTAGCCATTTTTTGATTAAAGGTTTCACCATCCGGTGAAGTATAGATTATCTCATCATATTCTCGTTCACTTTTCAATTTGGTTATAATCCGGTCGATAGGTTCAATTTGAAGGACCATTCCTGCAGAAAAGCCAAAAGCATAGTCATCAACCCGCCGATGTTTCTTGTCTGAAGAGTAATCACGCAAGTTATGAACATAAATCTGAGCAATATTCTTATCTTGAGCGCGCTTTAAAATAGAGCAGTTTAGTGGGCCTTCCAGTAATTCAGGCAATGCTGTTAGGATGTCTATGCGCATTTAATTTAATTTATTGGAATAATCTTGTGTTGAAAGGCTCATGCAAAATCTTTAATTTGCACAAAAGTACTGAAAAAACAGTTGTTGCAACAAGGTCTCTTACGTAAAAAAAGGATGTCAGACCTTTTAGGGTGACATCCTTCGATCAAAAGCCGTCGGCAGATAGCTATTTTGATCTTTATTATTTATAGACAATGTTGTCTATACAGGCATAAGAAGGTGTATTCATTCCATTATCGCCTGTATCTGTTGATTTCATTTTGAAAGACATGCTTTTTATTTTGCCCAGTGTTGTCAGGGACACATTTGTCCAATTTTGACAGATATAAGATTTGCCGTCTCTAAAGTCTGCCAAATAATAGTTTACACTATCGGTTTTTAAGCCATTCTCATCAAAGCCGGTGATCGTAATATAGAAATAATCTCCTGTTTTAAATTTCGTTGTTGCGCCATAACCGTCTTTGCCATCTTTCAAAGCCCAATAGGCATAGGTTGAGTTATTGATCATCAAGCTTTGTATATCAACGGCTTTACTAAAACTACAAGTAGAGGAGTCGAATGGGCAAAGCAGCGCAAAATTGCTTGATCCACTTGCACCAGAGGACGCATAAACACTATATTGGTTTCTGTATCCGATACTATCCATATTGGTGTGTGAAGAGCATGCTATGCCACTCCATGAGCCGTAGGTTGCATTGTACACATTGTTGCAAGTCAAAATACCTGATTTAAAGCTGCCTGCATATTCTGTTACCGTTTGTCCCCATAATACATAACTGCTTGGTGATCCGGTTAGATCATTGCCATTCCAGAAGCCAGTTGTTCCCAGGTTGACATCTTCAAAAGTAATGACTGTTTCTGTATCATCATCAGATTTACAACCTGTAAATCCCAAACAACAAAGAGCTATAAACAATGCTCCAGCAAATAAACGATTCTTTTTCATATCCATTTATAGTTTAGTAAAATTTAAAATGTATACGTTCAAAATCGGGAATGCGCATAAACACATGATAATGAATCCACTAAAGTAAAAGGAAACAAGTCTCATTCATTTCTGCTTTACATCCCGAAAGCAATAAAAACCAAGATTCTGGCAGGTTTTCTGACTCAGCTCGCTTTGAAAGGCCTTCCCATTCTGAATGAACAGTGGCATGGAGTTTCCAAGTTTTTTAGAGCTATACAGCAGCGGGTACTGTTCCGGATTTTGACCGGATTCCCTTTTATGCGAACGAATGATTTTCGTCCCATCACCAAAACGCTACAAAAGTAAGGATTTTTTCAGATATACAAAATGGTTATGGAGCAAAAAAGCGTTCAAATAGTTTTTAGCCATTTGAACGCTTTTGATACAAAATGTATAGATTTTGAAACTTTTATCGCTTTTCAGCGATATTCATTCCTTTTTGCAGGGCAGCCTCATTCATCGGAATCAAATTATGATGTCTTTCCGGAAGTGATTTCCTCAAGCCTTTCAATACTCCGTCCAAATCAACGATAGGCTTAACTTTCAGAAAGGCACCCAAGACAATCATATTAAAAGATTTGGAATTGCCCATTTCTGCAGCTGCATCTACGGCTTTAACTGTAAATATTTGTATATCAGTACGGGTGGGTTTATGTGTAATACCATGCGGATCGTAAATAAGTATACCTCCAGGTTTAACCGTCTTTTCAAACTTATCCATCGATTGTTGATTCAGAATAATGGCTGTGTCAAATTGGTTCAAAACAGGAGAACTGATTCGGTCGTCACTGATGATAACTGTTACATTGGCTGTTCCACCACGTTGTTCAGGTCCGTAAGCGGGCATCCATGATACTTCTTTGCCATGGATCAAGCCTGCATAAGCAAGTATTTTCCCCATTGACAATACGCCTTGTCCACCAAAACCTGCTATAATAATTTCTTCCTTCATATTCTTGATTATTTATCTTTCATATCGCCAAGCGGGTAAAATGGAAACATGTTTTCTTCCATCCATTTATTAGCTTGTACAGGTGTCATCTTCCAACCTGAACTACAAGTGGAAACAACCTCAACAATGCTAGTACCCTTGCCCTGCATTGAATTTTCGAACGCTTTTCGTATTGCTTTTTTTGTCTTTTTTACAGCAGGTGCTGTATGTACACTCTGGCGTGTAACGTAACAGGTACCTTCCAACTGTGCAAGTAAAGGCGTAATGTTCAATGGATAACCATTCAATTCAACATCACGTCCATAAGGGCAGGTTGATGTTTTCATTCCAACCAAAGTGGTTGGTGCCATTTGTCCTCCTGTCATTCCGTAAATGCCATTGTTGACATATATAATGACAATGTTTTCACCGCGGTTGCATGCATGAATGGTCTCAGCAGTACCAATTGCAGCAAGGTCACCATCTCCCTGATAGGTGAAGACCATGTGGTCCGGATAGAGCCGCTTGATAGCTGTAGCCAGGGCCGGAGCACGTCCATGAGCTGATTCGGCAAAATCGACGTTAATATAATTATAGATGAAAACAGCACAACCTACCGGAGCTATACCCACGGTTTTTTCCTGCATGTTCATTTCTTCAATCACTTCTGCAATTATACGGTGAACTGTTCCGTGACTACAGCCCGGACAATAGTGCATGGTATTGTCGAGCAGAACACTCGATTTCTCATACACAAGATTTTCGGGATTTATTATTGGATTAGACATATCTTACAGTATTTCTTGTTTTTACATTTGCTTTTTCAAAGCCTCTACAATCTCTTCCGGAATAGGGACAACGCCTCCCATACGACCATAATGAAATACAGGAACTTTTCCATTGACCGACAATCTTACATCTTCAACCATTTGGCCGGCATTTAATTCGACAGTCAGTATGGATTTAACCTTTTCAGCATATTTGGCAATGACCTTGGTTGGAAAAGGCCATAAAGTTATGGGACGCAACAGACCGACCTTGATGCCTTCTTCACGCATAATCTCAACTGATTTTTGGCTAATGCGTGCAGATGAACCAAAAGCAATGATCAGATAATCTGCGTCTTCACACTCATATTCTTCATAACGGACTTCTGTCGCTTCTACAATGCGAAAACGTTCCTGACGTTCTATGTTTTTCTTTTCCATCTTGGCAGGATCCAATTCAAGAGAAGAGATGATGTTTTGTTTGCGGTTAGCAGTTTTTCCTGTTGCAGCCCACGGGCATTGCGCAATCACTTCTTCGTTTGTACGTCTTGGCTTGAAAGGAGGCAATATCACTTTTTCCATCATTTGACCAATAACGCCATCAGATAAAATCATGGCCGGTATCTGGTATTTAAATGAAAGCGTAAATCCAAGATCAACAAAATCAGCCATTTCCTGAACAGAAGCCGGAGCCAAAGTAATAAGCTTATAATCACCATGTCCACCACCTTTTACCGTCTGAAAATAGTCGGATTGGCTGGGTTGTATAGTCCCAAGTCCTGGACCTCCGCGCATTACATTTACGATTAAGCAAGGAAGATCTGCTCCGCAGGCAAATGAAATACCTTCCTGCATAAGACTGACACCAGGACTGGACGAAGATGTCATCACTTTTTTTCCGGAAGCTGCGCCTCCAAAAACCATATTAATGGATGCAACTTCACTTTCAACCTGCATAACAACCATTCCGGTGGTTTCCCAAGGTTTCTGAGCCATGAGGGTTTCCATAATTTCTGATTGTGGTGTGATCGGGTAACCGAAATAGCCATCACAGCCACAACGGATAGCCGCATGTGCAACGGCTTCGTTTCCTTTTAACAATGATATTTCTTCCATGCCTTATTTTTTTATCTTATAAACCCGAATACAACCGTCCGGACAAATATAACCACAACTTGCACATCCAATGCATGCATCGGGATTGAGCATATACGAATAGGGGTAACCTTTTGTGTTTACGGCCTTTGACATTGCCAAAACGCCGCAAGGACAAGCACTGACACAGACTTCGCAACCTTTGCAGCGCTCAATATCCACCTCTATTGCTCCTTTAACTTTAGTCATTTTTATTTTATTTAGTTACAATATATGATTAGCATTCATTTTCAAACCGGAATAAATCAGGATAAAGTTTCATTCCAGTAAAAGCAATCTTTGAAATAATTTTTTAAATCAACTTCATCTTTGAATAGTCCGAAAACGGCAGAACCACTCCCTGACATTGATGCATATACAGCACCTTCTTTATATAGGCTTTCCTTTATTAATCCGATCTGTGGATATCTTTCAAAGATCGGAACCTCAAAATCATTGACAATCCGGTCTTTCCAAGTCTCAACGGGTTCTGAAAGTAATTCTTTCAATGACTTTTCAGGATGAGCCGCAGGGTGTACGGATGAATAGGCTTCTGCTGTTGATACAGAAATGTCCGGTTTAACCAATACCAAATGATACCCTTTTAAACAAACCTTTGCTTCACTAAAGACTGTTCCGATTCCCGATGCAAAGATCGGTTTATTTTTTATAAAAAATGCACAATCTGAACCTAAATGTGCAGAAAATTCTTCTAATTCTGTATCGGATAAACCAAGATTGTTTATTTCATTGATGATTTTCAATGAAAAGGCGGCATCTGAAGAACCACCGCCTAAACCGGCACCAACAGGAATTGCTTTGTGTAAATAAAAAGCAGAAGGTTGTAAGGCAAATCTGGATTGAAGCAACCGAAAAGCTTTGGTAACCAAATTATTGTTGGTATTAATTGGCCCCTCATCTGCCATTAACCCGCTAATAGACAAAGAATAATCTGCGTCTTTAGGATTGGGTACGGATTCCAGGGCATCACTTAAACCTATCGGATATAATACAGTTTCAATGTTGTGATAACCATCGGAACGCTTTTCAATTATCCGCAACCCAAGATTAATTTTAGCATTCGGAAAACAAATCATCTCCTATTATACAATCTATTAAAAGTTCGGCGAAGTTACAAAAAAAGGTTTTAAAGGACAAGTTATCAACATTTGATTGTTGATAGCTTTTATGACATGATTTGATTTTCTTGTTTACCTTTGATGTAGAAAAATTGAAAATGGAAGAACGTAAAAATTATCGTAATACACGGAGTAAGCAATCACTGGCCAATATAGCTGAAATAGGTCGTCGTCCGCCTGAAGCCCGTGAATTGGAGGAAGCTGTTTTAGGTGCTCTTATGCTGGAGAAGGATGCGTATTCTATTGTCAGCGATATTCTTACGCCCCAAAGCTTTTATGAGCATTCCCATGAACTGATTTTTTTGGCTATCCAGAATCTGGCTATTCTGCAAAAGCCGGTAGATATGTTGACTGTTCAGGAACAACTTAAAAAACAAGGAGACCTGGATGAAGCCGGCGGGCCCTATTATCTCGCCCAATTAACAAGCAAAGTAGCTTCAACTGCGCACCTGGAATATCATGCCCGTATTGTTGCCCAAAAACATTTAGCCAGGGAATTGATTCGCTTCACTTCTGAAATCCAGTCAAAATCTTTTGATGAAACGATTGATGTGGATGATCTTATGCAGGAAGCTGAAGCCCATCTTTTTGAAATTTCACAGCGGAATATGAAAAAGGATGTGATTCAGATCAATCCAATCATAAATGAAGCCATTGAATTGCTGAATGTTGCTGCTAAGCGAAAAGACGGATTAAGTGGTTTGGCATCAGGTTTCCATAGTTTGGATAAAATAACTTCCGGCTGGCAGAAATCCGACTTGATAATCATTGCGGCTCGTCCGGCGATGGGTAAAACAGCTTTTGTGCTGTCGATGGCCAAGAATATTGCGGTTGATTTTAAACATCCGGTCGCTGTCTTTTCTTTGGAAATGTCCAATGTTCAGTTGGTTAACCGTTTGATTGTCAATGTTTGCGAAATAGAAGGTGAGAAAATCAGAAATGGCCAGCTCGCTGAGCATGAGTGGGTCCAGTTGGATCAGAAAATCAAGGATCTTTATGACGCTCCAATCTATATTGACGATACCCCGAGTTTGTCTATCTTTGAATTTAGGACCAAGGCCCGCAGACTGGTGCGTGAGGAGCATGTCGAGATAATCATTATCGACTATTTGCAATTGATGAACGCAAGTGGATCCAGTTTCGGTAGCCGTGAACAGGAAGTGAGCACAATATCCAGGTCTTTAAAAGGATTGGCCAAAGAATTAAATATTCCTATCGTAGCACTTTCCCAATTGAATCGTGGGGTTGAGAACCGTGTCTCACAAGCAGGAGCGGGAGCAGATCAGAAGCGGCCGCAGTTGGCAGATTTGCGTGAATCGGGAGCCATTGAACAAGATGCGGATATGGTCTGTTTTATTCATCGTCCCGAATATTATAAAATCACCCAGGATGCCCAGGGTAACAGCTTGGTCGGGCTGGCCGAAATAATTGTCGCCAAGCACAGAAATGGTTCGACTGGTGACGTTCGGCTAAGATTTAAAAGCCAGTTTGCAAAATTCTCCAATTTGGATGATGATCTTGACCCGGGTCCTGGAATTCCGATTCTTAGCTCCAGGATAAACAAAGAAAGTCAGTTCGCAAATGCTCCTTTGGATCAAGGCCCTTCCGGCGGATATCCTTTTTCGAATGGGATTGACAACAATACGGTTCCTTTCTGATTTTGATCTCTTTTCAGATGGAAAAAGTCATCTCTGACAAGGGAAAAATCATCAGCTGATACTTGCCGAACAATCAGCTGATGATTCCCAAAGTATCAGCTGATGATTTTTATTTATCAGGGAGGAATTTATTGAAAGAAGAAAAGCACTTACAAATAAATATGTAAGTGCTTTATTTTCAGTGTGACCGCGGGGGGATTCAAACCCTCAACCTTCTGATCCGTAGTCAGATGCTCTATTCAGTTAAGCTACGCAGCCATTTTTGTTTTGCGAGTGCAAATATAGAGCCTTTAGTCGAATTAAACAATCTTCTTTTTAGTTTTTTTTGGATTTTATTCGATGAATCTTCGACTAAACAACAAAAATCCCAGATTAGCCCCAATGTTCCAATTACCCCTTGGATAGCTGTAATTATTCAAGTATAAGCTTAATGAAGCAAATGGCAGACTGTAAACCAATGCTGTTTCTCCAATGTACTGAATGTTTGAAAAGGAATGGCTTACCAGGGCTTCCTGATTTGGACCCCGGTATAAGGCTGACCATGGAAAGAAACCGTAAAGTTCAGTTCGCAGAAATAAGTTTGATTTAATGTTCCATATTGGCAACAAACCCACCGCTGCGTATTGATTTGAACGGTAGGCTTCATTGAAAGTCGCCATGCTATGCGGGGTAGGAGTGAATGCGGGAGCCTGGACAACGCTGGCCGTATAGTTGTCCAAAGAGCGTTTGTTGTTAAATACAAATTCTCCTTTTAATCCCCATATAAAATGTTTGTTAATGGTTTTGTATTTTTCAAAACCTCCGGAGACCTGAAAAAACATGAGTGATTTGTCCGTTTTTGAATTGCCTATAGAATCAGGGTAACGATAGCTTTCTGTTCCTTTAATAAATTGCCCGATAAAATATCTTCTTAAACCGGTTGTTGCGTATTGTTTGATATTCAGATTGTTACTTTCAAATCTGACAGATGCAGACCACAAAGAGTAGAGACTTCGGTCAAAGCTTTCGGAGTCGAAAGATTCGAGTTTGGTTTGCATATAGTAGTCCGTCAAGAAACCTCCGGAAAGACCGAGTTCCATTTTCCCATTTTCCAGGAACGGTAAACCATAACGAATTTTTAAAAATGATTCATTCTGTTTAATAAATGCCGGACGATCAGTAGAATAAAAAAGATTTTCTCCCTGAAAGAAGTTATAATGCATGGTTGAAACGTCCAAAGACAAATATTGTGGTTTATTTCCGGTAAAATAGAATTTTGAAGAAAGGTCTATTGCATTCAGAATTTTACCCATATAGGCATCAGCAGAGTAATACTGCGAAAAACGATTTAAAACTTGATAACCGGCACCCAAATAGAGTTGATTCGCGTTTGTCGAAGATATATTTGCACCTATGGACAATAAGATACTGTTTTCCATCGTAACATCTAAAATCAAACGGAAAGACTGATCTGAGTCATTATATATTGCGTGGGGTATTATTTCAGTTATTTTTTTGTCAGCCGAAAGTTTGAAATATCCGATCTTAAAATCTTCCAAAGAAAAATATTTACTTCCATCCTGATTTAATACATTTAGAATATAAGCTTTCTGAACATCACCGACTCCGTTAATCACAATTTCCTTAAATCGAAGATCGGGTGTCTTACTATAAAACAAATGACGTTTCAGATTGACAGTAAAGGGGGCGACACGTCTTGAGATCAATTTTTTTATTGAATCAATTTTTGCCACTGTCCCGTAATACCCGATTTTATAGACTGAATCTGCCTGATTGAAAGCCAATAAAGAGGTCCCTTCCAACTTAAACTGCAACTGGACTCCTTTATCATTTGGAAGGTTATAATTGCTCGGCTGCATAATCATGTTATGTATTTGTGCAATCATGTCATAATCTTTTGGACGTCCCGGCTTATCAACTACAACACTTCCAATTATAATATCGGGATTGAAATCTTTAAGCATAACATCAACAGGAAAATTATTATAGATACCGCCATCGTACAGTAAATCTCCATTAACTCGGATTGCTTTAAAAACAAAAGGGAATGTCATTGAGGCTCTTATGGCATCTCCAAGGTCTCCATCTCTGAATATGTATGGTCTACGGTTGTAGACATCAGCAGCAACACTGCGATATGGTATGAAAAGATTATTGAAATTCCTTTTGCATTGTGCCGTTACCTGTGTACAGAGTTGCAAAAATGCAAAATTCATCTGGATAGGATTTATTAAGCTATTTGGAAGCATTTTCACACTTGTAAAGGTTGAATCTTTCAAGGGGATGGATGTGGTCAAAAAATCAGGTCTTGGGTCAGGTTTTAGAAAGAAATCTATGTATTTATTATCTACTCTGCCGTTCATCCAGTTATCAAAATCCTTTGATTTTACAAGAGTCAGCATTTCTGCGGGAGAATAGCCCATTGCATATAAGCCCCCAATGACGGCCCCGATAGAGGTTCCGGTAATATAATCAATTGGTATCCCATTATCTTCAAGAGCCTGAATGACTCCAATGTGTGCTATACCTTTCGCACCTCCACCGCTAAGGACAAGTCCGACTTTTTGAGAATAGATGTTCGGTGCAAGCAAATACAAGAAAATAAGGAAGTAAAATGAATGTTTCATATCCCTTTGAATTTCAAGAAAGATACCCGGAATGAAAATACTTTACTTAAAAGCTTCTACATTCCGGGTCATCTTATATATTTTAACAACCAAAAGCTGGCTGTTTAGTTCAAAAATACTTTAAAATATTTTTATACCACAACAGGGACAGGTTATTTTATCAAATCAAGGCTTCTTTTAACAAATTCAGTCAGAGACTCACCTTTCAAAAGCCCATTGGACAGCAGAGCCAAATCGATAAGTTGTTTTGCGTTATCATTAAGATTTTCTGCAGAATCAGAATTAAGAAATGCCTTTACCAGTTTATGATCGGTATTTACAACTAAATTATAATTTGTTGGCATATCTCCATAGAAGTTGTATCCTGGGTTCATTGCGGCCATTTCCTGCATACGGCGCATAAATTCATTAAGAGTAATGACAATTGGCAGGCCATTTTCACCTAAACTTTCAAATTCAACTTTAAATTCTGTTTTCTCGATGGCCGGCAATTGTGCGGTGAATATTTTTTTTAAGCTCTCCTGTTGTTCTTCTGAAAGGGTTGTTGCTTCTTTTTCTTTCTTTGGAATCAAATTTTCTGCAACATCACTGTCAACGCGAACGAAGCGGCTCTTTTCGAATAATTGTTCTAATTTACCTACGAAATGCACATCAAGTTGTCCATCCATCAGCAGTACATCGTATCCTTTGGCTTTGGCTGCATTGATATACATGTTTTGGGCATCCTTGTCGGAAGTGTAGAGATAGACCAGTTGACCATCTTTGTCTGTTTGTTCATCTTTGATCAAAGTTTTGTACTCCTCTAAAGTATAACACTGACCATCAATATTTTTAAGCAAACAGAACTTTTGAGCTTTATCCCAGAACTTATCTTCACTTAGAATGCCATATTCAATGAATATCTTTAAATCATTCCATTTTTCTTCAAATTGCTTACGGTCATTCTTGAATATTTCCATCAATCTGTCACCAACTTTCTTGGTAATGTGTCCGGATATCTTTTTTACATTGGAATCACTTTGCAGGTATGAACGGGAAACATTCAGCGGAATATCCGGTGAATCGATGACACCATGAAGCAAGGTGAGGAAATCAGGAACGATACCTTCTACTGAATCAGTTACGTAAACCTGATTACAATATAACTGGATTTTGTTTTTCTGAATCTCGACGCTGTTTTTTATTTTGGGGAAATAAAGGATACCCGTTAGTTTGAATGGGTAGTCCACATTCAGATGAATGTGAAATAAAGGATCCGGAGCCATTGGATATAAATCCTTATAAAACTTCAGATAATCTTCTTCTGTCAATTCTGTTGGTTTACGTGTCCAGGCCGGATTGGTATCATTTATTTGATTATCTTCTTCTGTATCAACATATTCTTTTTCTTTCCACTCTTTTTTCTTCCCGAAAATAATCGGTACAGGCAAGAACTTACAATATTTATTGAGTAATTCAGAGATTTTGCTTTCCTGCAAAAAATCTTTGTTTTCATCATCAATATGCAAGACTATATCCGTACCACGGTCAGCTTTTTCAATTTTCTCCAGTGTATACTCAGGTGATCCGTCACAACTCCATTTTACTGCTTCAGCACCTTCTATGTATGATTTAGTAATGATATCCACTCTTTCAGAAACCATAAAGCTTGAATAGAAGCCCAAACCAAAATGTCCGATGATGGCATTTGCGTCATCTTTATATTTCTCAAGAAATTCTTCTGCTCCGGAAAAAGCAATCTGATTGATGTATTTGTCAATTTCTTCGGCGGTCATGCCTATGCCTTTGTCAGAAATAGTTAGTGTCTTTTCTTTTGGATTGATAGATACACGGACAGCCACATCGCCCAAATCACCTTTAAAATCACCAGTAGAGGCAAAGGTTTTTAATTTTTGGGTTGCGTCTACTGCATTTGAAACGACTTCACGCAGAAAAATTTCATGATCACTGTATAAAAACTTTTTAATGACGGGGAAGATGTTGTCTGTTGATACCCCAATGTTTCCTTTTTGCATAATATCTTACTTTTAGTGATAGTTTTTATTGTTTGAAAACTTTGATGAATATTCGGCAAAAAAAATGCCAGAGAAAAAGCTCTGACATTTTTGTCTTACTATTTATCAGATATGACAATTTTGACAATATTAAGAGGGCTGATCATTAACCAAACGGACTATTTTTCTTGTTTCAGCATCAAAAGCAATTGTAATTCGATCTCCTTGCTTCAGTGTTCCGCTCAAAATCAATTCTGCCAATTCATCTTCGAGATATTTCTGAATTGCCCTTTTGAGTGGACGCGCACCATATTGAACGTCATATCCTTCTGTTGATATAAACTGTTTGGCTTCGTCTGCAATCGTTAAAAGATACCCTAAATTCTCTACCCGTTTTTTGAAACCAACTAATTCAAGATCAATAATCTGCAGAATAGATTCTTTTGACAACTGATCAAATTGAATGATATCATCAATACGGTTTAAAAATTCAGGTGCAAAAGTTTTGGATAAAGCCTTTTGAATGACATTTTTAGAGTATTCGCTATTCAATTCATTTTGAATTTGTCCGAAACCGATACCTTTCCCGAATTCTTTCATTTGCCGGGTTCCGACATTAGATGTCATAATTAAGACGGTATTCTTAAAATCAATGGTCCGTCCTAAACTATCTGTCAGTCTACCTTCATCCATAACCTGCAACAAGAGATTGAATACATCGGGATGCGCTTTTTCTATTTCATCCAATAAGATGACAGAGTAGGGTTTGCGACGAACTCGCTCAGTCAATTGGCCTCCTTCTTCGTATCCGACATATCCAGGAGGTGCTCCAACCAAACGGGACACGGTGAATTTTTCCATATATTCACTCATGTCGATGCGTAACAGTGCGTTTTTGCTGTCAAACATGGTTTCTGAAAGTAGTTTGGCCAAAAGTGTTTTACCTACACCTGTTGGTCCTACAAACAGAAAGGCTCCAATTGGTCTGTTCGGATCTTTCAAGCCAACACGATTACGTTGAATAGCCTTGACTACGGAGTCAACAGCTTTATCCTGACCTATGATTCTTTTCTTTATTTCATATCTCATTTTGAGTAGTTTATCACTCTCTTCCTGAGCTATTCGTTGAAGTGGAACACCTGTCATAATTGCAACAACTTCAGCAATTTTTTCAGCATCGACAGGTTGACGAGTAAGATCTGCCTTTGTTTCCCAGTCGACCTTCATGGTGACTAACTGTTCACTTTGCACTTTGCCTTGATCGCGGAAACTGGCGGCCAATTCAAAGTTTTGGGATTGTACAGCTTCAATTTTTTTCCTGTTACTCTCATCTATTTGTTTTTCAAGAGACTCGATCTCTTCAGGAACAACAATATTGGAAAGATGTACACTTGAGCCAGCTTCATCCAAAGCATCAATTGCCTTGTCTGGAAAATTTCGATCGGAAATATAGCGTTGTGTCAGACGAACACAGGCTTCAAGAGCTTCATCTGTATATATAACATGGTGATGTTCCTCATAACGATCTTTGATATTGTGTAAGATTTGCAGGGTTTCTTCAGGTGTAGTCTGCTCAACGATTATTTTCTGGAAACGACGTTCCAATGCACCGTCTTTTTCAATACTTTTACGATATTCGTCAAGCGTAGTTGCACCAATACATTGAATTTCCCCTCTAGACAGGGCAGGCTTGAGCATATTAGCCGCATCCATGGAACCACTGGCATTTCCTGCACCAACAATGGTATGTATTTCATCTATAAACAAAATGATGTTCGGATTTTTTTGCAACTCGTTTAAGATGGCTTTCATTCTTTCTTCAAATTGACCGCGATATTTTGTACCGGCAACCATTGAAGCCAAATCAAGTGATATTACACGTTTGTCAAATAATGCCCGGGACACCTTTCGTTGCACTATGCGTATAGCTAATCCCTCAACAATTGCAGACTTTCCAACGCCTGGTTCGCCGATTAAGACGGGATTGTTTTTCTTTCGTCTACTCAGAATCTGAGAAAGACGCATTATTTCATTTTCTCTTCCGACAACTGGATCCAAACGACCTTCCAAAGCTGCCTTTGTCATATCGATTCCAAAGTTGTCCAATGCTGGTGTTTCATCACCACTGGATTTCATTTGTTTTGCAGAAGATTGTTTGGATGACTTATTTTTCCTTAAATCATCTTCGTCATCTTCATCATTGAATTCCGTGAAACCAGGGCCGGCATAGGGCTGGTTTGTCCCAACTATTGAATCTTGAAGTTTAGCCCATTCCAAACCTTCTTCACCAAGAACGATTGAAGCCAGATTATTGTTTTCTTTCAAAATTGCAAGTAGAAGGTACTCTGTGTCAATTTCTTCACTTGAAAATCCACGGGATTCCAATGAACGTGCTTCAAGTAAAACCATTTTTAATACTCGCTCCGCTGATTTATTGAGTGGAATATCCGTATTATTAATAGGTGTGTCCAAATGTTTGATGCGTGATTCAATAGAAAGCTTTACACGTTGAATATCTATATTTAGTTTTGATAAATACATTAAAGCTTTACTATCTCGTTGGCGCAGAATACCCAAAAGCAAATGTTCAGGAGCTACTGAATCATTTCCCAATCTTTGAGCTTCTTCTTTGCTAAAGCCAATAACATCCCGCATTCCTTGCGAAAATTTTACTGAATCCATAATCTTAATATAAAATAACCTAATAATCTATTTTGAGAACGTCTGATAACCGATTCAAATTTAGGAATTTTCGGCCATATTTCAATAGTAAGACTGCAAATAGTTTGCCAGAAGACAAAATGTCAGTTAATGGTCTTTGAATAGGCCAAAAACTGTAAATTAATTTGAGAAAGCACTTGTAAAATCAGTTAAAAGTTGTACATTAGCGTGCTTTTTAGGCAAGTTAACCTCATTAATTAAAGTTATATTTAAATGATTGACCAAGACCGTATTATACGAATAAATATAGAAGAAGAGATGAAATCTTCTTATATAGATTATTCGATGTCAGTAATCGTTTCGCGGGCATTGCCAGATGTGCGAGATGGATTAAAGCCTGTTCACCGCCGTGTTTTATTCGGGATGAATGAATTAGGTAATACTTCAGATAAACCATATAAGAAATCTGCCAGAATAGTTGGTGATGTACTTGGTAAATATCACCCACATGGTGACTCTTCTGTTTATTTTGCCATGGTTCGTTTGGCTCAGGATTGGTCAATTCGTTATCCAATGGTTGACGGGCAGGGGAACTTTGGATCAGTTGATGGAGATTCTCCTGCTGCAATGCGTTATACAGAGTGCCGTTTAAGAAAAATTGCTGAAGATATGTTGATTGATATCGATAAAGATACAGTCGATATGCAATTGAACTTTGATGATACTCTTAAAGAACCGACTGTTTTACCTACCCGCATTCCTAATTTGTTGATTAATGGTGCATCCGGTATTGCTGTAGGTATGGCAACCAATATGGCTCCTCATAATTTAACTGAAGTTGTAAATGGATTAGTTGCTTATATTGATAATAATGATATTGACATTCCGGAATTAATGAAATACATCATTGCTCCGGACTTCCCGACTGGTGGGTTCATATATGGCTATTCAGGAGTGAGAGAAGCCTTTGAAACAGGAAAGGGGCGTATTGTTATTCGTGCCAAAGCAAATATTGAGAACGATGGTTCTCACGAAAAGATTATTATCACCGAGATACCTTATATGGTTAACAAGGCTGAACTGATTACCAGCATTGCTAATTTGGTGAAAGAACAAAAAATTGATGGAATTTCTCATATTAATGATGAGTCTGATCGAGATGGAATGCGTATTGTTGTTGAAGTGAAAAAGGATGCAAATTCCAATGTTTTGCTTAACAAGTTGTTTAAAATGACAACTTTGCAATCATCTTTTAGTGTGAACAATATAGCATTGGTTCATGGAAGGCCTAAATTGTTGAATCTGAAAGATATGATCCGACTATTTGTGGAACACCGTCATGATGTTGTGACCCGAAGGACCCAATATGAACTGAACGAAGCAGAAAAACGTGCCCACATTCTTGAGGGATTGATCATTGCTTGTGATAATATTGATCGTGTGATTGCAATTATTCGATCTTCACAGTCACCTGATGAAGCCAAAGAAGGTTTGATGACTGAGTTCCATTTAACTGATATTCAATCTCGTGCAATTGTTGAAATGCGTTTGCGCCAACTGACCGGACTGGAAATGGAGAAATTGCACAATGAATATGAAGCATTGGAGCAAAAGATTGCTTGGTATAAAGAGGTGCTAAACAGTCGGGAATTGAGAATGAATATTATCAAGGAAGAACTTGAAGAAATTAAAGTCAAATATGGTGATGGACGTCGTACAGAGGTCATTTATGCCTCCGAAGATTTTAATCCCGAAGATTTTTATGCTGATGAAGAGATGATTCTTACGATTTCACATCTCGGTTATATTAAGCGCACTCCTTTAAGTGATTTTCGTTCACAAAACAGAGGAGGGGTGGGGTCTAAAGGCAGTGAAACCAGAGACGAAGATTTTGTGGAATTCATATATCCGGCTTCCATGCATAATACAATGATGTTTTTCACACAAAAGGGGAAATGTTATTGGCTTAAAGTTTACGAAATACCTGAGGGTTCTAAAAATTCCAAAGGTCGTGCCATTCAAAACCTATTGAATATTGACGCTAACGATAAAGTTAATGCTTTCATACGTGTAAAGGCATTGCAGCAGGACAAAGAGTTTATTAACTCTCATTATTTGATATTCTGCACAAAACAAGGTATTGTCAAGAAGACCTTGCTCGAAGCATATTCTCGTCCTCGTTTAAATGGTGTCAATGCTATAACTATTCGTGAAGATGATCAGGTTATATCAGTTCGCATGACAAACGGAAACACGCAAATTATTCTTGCTAATCGTAATGGTCGCGCCATTCGTTTTCATGAGAGTAAGGTCAGAGAAATGGGCCGTACTGCTACAGGGGTCCGTGGAATCAAGCTTGATGATGATGGACAGGATGAAGTGGTTGGTATGATCTGTATTAAAAAACCAGAAGAAGAATCAATAATGGTTATTTCAGAACTTGGTTATGGAAAAAGATCAAATATTGATGACTATAGGATTACTAACCGTGGTGGAAAAGGCGTTAAAACACTAAACATTACCGATAAAACTGGTAAATTGGTTGCAATTAAAAGCGTTATTGATGATAATGACCTGATGATTATCAATAAGTCAGGTATTACTTTGCGAGTAAACGTTTCAGATTTCCGAATTATGGGCCGAGCTACTCAAGGTGTACGTCTAATAAATCTTGAAAAACGCCACGATGAAATTGCTTCTGTTTGCAAAGTTTTATCTGAATTGGAAGAAGTGATTGAGACACAATCAAATGAAACTCTCAACATAGATGAGAAGATTCAGAATGATGATATTTAATAATTAACTAATATACTCTATTTAAAAAGTAGTAAAATGAAAAAAACCATTCTCTTGCTCGCTGTGATCCTTATGATAGGAGGAAATGCAGGGGCTCAAAAGAAAAATGTGTCTAAAGCCAACACAAAACTTCTTTCAGATACGCCAGATTTAAATGCAGCTAAGGACGCGATCCTTTTAGCTTTGCAAGACTCTACCACTAATACACTAGCAAACACATGGTTTGTTGCCGGTAATGTTTTTAAAGCCATTTTTGATGATCAGTTAAAACAACAACTAACAAAAAAAGGCGATAAAACTGTAATGGCCGAGGCTTTGGATAAATGTTTTATCTACTATTCTGTAGCAGATTCTCTTGATCAGTTGCCTGATAAAAAAGGAAATATTAAACCTAAATTCCGCCAAAAGATCGTTGATAAAGTTAAAGGCTTCCAAAGAGGCTTTACGGATGCAGGCTCTTTCTATTATGACAAAAAAGATTATAAGAATGCACTTAAAATGTTTAACCGTTATCTGGAATATAAGTCACTTCCTTACTTAAGCGGCCAAGGTTATGAAAAAGATACACTTATTCCATTAATTACATATTATTGTGGTTTATCCGCTACTCAGAGCGGAATGCCTGAAGTTGCCGTCAAATATTATGAAGCCATAAAAGATTCAATGACATCAAAGGATTCAAGGTGGATATATTCTCGTTTAAGCGAGGATTATGCAATACTTAAGGATACCGCCAACATGGTTCGTATATATCAGTTGGGAGCTCAGAAGTTTCCAACTGAACCGTTCTATATGAGAAGTTTGATTAATTATTATATTAATGAAAAACACATGGCAGAAGCCTTAAAATGGGTTGATGAAGATATTAAACAAGATACCATCAGCTCAGTTTTATGGAATATAAGAGGACGTATTGTTGAGAATGATGGTAAAATTGATGAAGCAAAAGCCTGTTATCAGAAAGCTATAGATTTAGATCCAAAGTTTGCAGATGCGTATGGAAATATAGGACGTATATATTATAATTATGCTGTTGGAGAATTAAACCGGATTAATTCCATTCGCAATGATAAATTATACAAAATAGAAAAAGCTAAAGTGAAAGTCCTTTTTGAAAAACCAAGACCATATTTTGAAAAAGCATATTCAATTAGCCCTGATGACCGTGATTTCGTAATAGCCTTAAGAGGTATATATTATAATCTTGGAATGGATGCAAAATATACGCAAATGGATCAACATTTAAAAGAATTGACTGGAAAGGAATAATCTAAACGTATATCCGACTTTGATTTTATTAAAAATGCATCTCTTTGAAAGGAGATGCATTTTTTGTTTCTATTGGTACATATTCAACATAATATTAATTATGATACGATTAGTCAAGGTGAATCCAGCATTAGTCAGACTGAACTAAATTAACCTCTTAAAACAAGCAAAGGTGTATCGCTGTGAAGACCATTTTCTTTGCAAGACTTGCATTAAACAACCGTGCGAATATATTGCGTTTTTGATTTGTAAAGACTAGCAGAAATCATAGGTTGAATCAGATTTACATTATGTAAATATACTTCAATACCCTCTGATTCTAAAATCTCTTTTAGAATCACAGCACGGTCATAAGTATGAATCTCTATCGTTTACTAACTCATCTTCCATGGTATTACTTTTATGTACTTGTTAATTAAAACGAATACATCAGTAACGCATATAGTCTAAAATTGTTCGAACGTTCGAGATTAATAATTTTTCCTGTGGTACTACGATTTCCCCAGGCTGCTTTTGTGTATTCCAATTCCACTCCCATTCGCCAACTTTTCATATTATAGCTATAGGTAGGTGTTATTCTGAAAATATTTCCAACAATTCTTTCATTTGACAGGTTTGGATTGTAAACTCCAAAACCGTAAAACTGACTTCCTAAAGGAGTAGATTTAGAGGGCCCTAAATTAGATGTATAGCCTAACAACAATCCTACCTGATGGATTTTCCCATAATTCAGATGTATGAAAGAAGAAAGACTGTTGTATGGGATGTATTCATTATCAGGTGAAATAGCATAACCACCGATAATATTATGTTCTGTTAAATTTTGGCCGAACAATATCTTGGCTTTAATAGTAAGTGAACCCGTTGTATATGAACCATAACCCATTATGGTTGGTGTGCCTAAAGTCTTGTGATTTACGTGCTGAACATTCAATGCATCCGTCGTATATCTTTGTGGCATTATGCTTTTGTAGTCCCCACCCAGGCCGACTAACATATTATTTTTCTTATACTCGATTCCTACATATAAATCTGGAATAATGGCATTTCTTTGATAGGAATAACTGGCACCATCGGGTCCCTGGGAAACATACATCATTTGGTAAATGGCAGCAGCTGTCAATTTAATCTTATTCATCTGATAATCGAAACGAACCTGTGGACTGCGGTTGAAAGGCTGGAATGGTGAACCGGTGTTGAGAGACAATACATTCGGTTGGGTCGCAGCCTGAGCAAACAAAGGGTGCCACGTTTGGCCAATCAAAAGTTCTGATTTATCCCAAATAATCTTTGTATATGCCTGACGTATACGCAATAACATATACGTAGGAGATCCACCAAAGTCCGTTTCAATTTTGGAAGTGGTAGAATTGGCATTAAAGATACCGGCGGGGCCTGAAATATCAAGTCCTATTCTGGAAGTAATACTCATCATTGAAGCGGAAGAAACATCATTCAAGTCTTCTCCGTTTGCATTTAGATTCTTATACATCGGATATAAAGAGAAAAGATCCTGAACGTTTGTAGCCATTTTACGGGAATCTGAGAAAAAATCAGTCCGGGCAAATCCATACAATTTTAATGTGCTTGATTCTTGAGCAAAAATAGAGAAACTGCAAAATGTCAGCAGAATTACTAATATATGTTTGTTCGAGTTCATAGGATTGGATTTTAGGATCTTAAAAAGATAACTTGAATTTTTAAATATTATTATCTGAAAACTCAGACAAATGACCAAATAAATCGTATGGTTCCGCGGAGGTGATCTTAATGTTGTAAAACTGACCTATATTCAATTCCTTTTCTTTTGAAATAAAGACTTCAGGATCCACTTCCGGAGAATCAAATTCAGTACGGCCAACGTAATATGCCTGTTCTTCACGATCTACTATGACACGCATGACCTGCCCAATTTTGGCAGTATTGATTTCCTCGGAAATACCCTGCTGAATAAGCATCAATTTATCGAGGCGGGACTGCTTGATATCCTCGGGTATATCATCTTTATAGTGTTTGGCAGCGTAGGTGCCTTCTTCTTCTGAGTAAATGAAGGCTCCCATTCGTTCAAAACGAGCTTGTTTCACAAATTCACAAAGTTCATTAAAATCGGCTTCAGTTTCACCAGGATGACCAACCATAAAGGTTGTTCGCAGATGAATGCCCGGAACTTCCAGACGAATAAGATTCAATAAATCAATGGTTTGTTTCCGGTTTATATGCCGCCGCATCAGGGTGAGCATATTGTCACTGATATGTTGCAGTGCCATATCCATATAAGCACAGACATTGGGCCGTTCACGCATGACTCGTAACAAATCGACCGGAAAATCATGCGGATAAGTATAATGAAGACGGATCCATTCAACTCCAGGAACCAATGAAATCTGCTCAACCAGTTCAGGCAACTTGAGTGACTTGTATAAATCCTTGCCATAAAAAGAAAGATCCTGAGCAATCAGTTGAAATTCCTTAACTCCCTGATTGACCAACAAACGAACTTCTTCCAGAATTTCTTCCATTGGTCTGGATTTGTGTTTGCCAGTAATGATTGGAATGGCACAATAGGAACAGGTACGGCTACAACCTTCAGATATTTTGAGATAAGCATAATGTGAAGGAGTTGTAAGATGACGTTCCAGCCTTAGCTTGTCATTGTAGGATTCACCTAAATCCGTCAAAACTTTTTGCCAGTCAAACTTGCCATAAAATTGGTCGACTTCAGGTATCTCTTCCGTTAGTTCCTTAAGATAACGTTCAGATAAACATCCCATTACCAAAAGTTTGCTGACATCTCCATTTTTACGCAAATTGGCATATTCCAGAATCGTTTCAATGGATTCTTCTTTGGCATCGCCAATAAATCCGCAAGTATTCACAATGACTATATCACCTTTATGAGATTCCGTATTATGTTGGACATTGTAACCGATGGCTTCAAATTGATGTAAAAGTTGTTCGGAATCCACCAAATTTTTGGAGCACCCCATTGTCACAATGGTAACTGTTTTATTATTCTGCATGCATCCCTTATAAATTTGTTCCAAACAGTGAATTCACAAAGTCCCGGCGGTTAAAGATCTGAAGCTGATCAATGCCTTCACCCAGGCCAATATATTTGACCGGAATTTGGAACTGGTCTGAGATTCCAACGACAACCCCGCCCTTGGCAGTTCCATCCAGTTTGGTGATTGCCAAAGTATTGACTTCTGTTGCCAAAGTAAACTGTTTTGCCTGCTCAAAGGCATTTTGGCCAGTTGACCCATCCAAAACCAAAACCACTTCATGTGGCGCATCCGGAACGACCTTTTTCATAACGTCCTTGATTTTGGTAAGTTCATTCATTAATCCGATTTTATTATGAAGTCGACCGGCGGTATCAATTAAAACAACATCCGCATTGTTGGCAACGGCAGATTTTAGCGTGTCAAAAGCGACTGAAGCAGGGTCAGCACCCATAGTCTGTTTAATAACAGTGACCCCTACCCTTTCTCCCCATATTGATAGTTGCTCAATTGCAGCCGCCCTGAACGTATCAGCTGCACCTAAATATACTGTTTTCCCTGCCTGCTTGAATTTATAGGCGAGTTTTCCAATCGTCGTCGTTTTTCCAACACCATTTACTCCAACAACCATGATGACATAAGGCTTTTTATCTGTCTGGAAATCAAAGTTCTTCGTTTCCTCACTGTCATTTTTAATAAGAAGGTTCGAAACTTCATCTCGAAGGACTACACTTAATTCATTGGCATCAATATATTTATCCTTCGCAATCCGTTTTTCTATGCGTTCAATGATTCGAAGAGTCGTTTCAATACCCACATCCGATGAAATCAAGATCTCCTCCAATTCATCCAGAATGGAATCATCAACTTTGGATTTACCGGAAATTGCACGATTGATCTTTGAAAAGAAACTTTCCTTTGTTTTGGACAAACCCTGGTCTAAAACTTTTTTTTCTTCTTTTTTATCCTTTGAAAAAAAACCAAATACCCCCATCGTTTGAACTGTTAATTATCCTATACAAAAGCTTTACAAAAATACGGATAATTGATGAAGATTACAAATTTTATACCATTTCTGATAGACAAACGGAAGATGCAAACAATTGATATTTATAAGTATATCTAAATGTTTTAAAAACAAGAGAGTGGATGGTTAAACTGTCTTCTTTGACTTCCTATTTAGATGTGCATCTCAGCAGTATTTAGATGTACGTCTGAGCACCATTTAGATGCACATCTGAGCATTGCTCAGACGTACGTCTAAATGGTAAGTCTCCCTCTGTAATTTTAAAACTTCATAAGGTGATTCTAGGACAAAACACTCTTGTGTGTTTGACATTAAGTTTCCCTTTGTGAAAACCCGCGCCTGCCCTTCTTCGGCTAAATCCTTCACGAATATTTTTGAAACGGAATAAAAACAAAAAAACCGCCTCTCCAAAAGGGAAGCGGTTCTTCATATAATTTCAAAAATAGATTATTTCTTAAAAAAATCGTTAATCTTTTCGTTCAGTACAATTTCTTCTTTAAACATATAAGCTCCGCTTTTCGGAGATTTAACCATCTTGATTACTTTGGCGTAAGCGCGACCTTCGCCTTTATTTTGCATACTTGCAACTGCTTTTTTTGCCATGGTCTAAATTATTTAATTTCTTTATGAATAGTCATTTTTTTCAAAATCGGGTTGTACTTCTTTAGTTCAAGACGACCAGGCGTATTTTTACGATTTTTGGTTGTGATGTAACGAGAAGTTCCCGGCAGTCCACTTTCTTTGTGCTCTGTGCATTCCAGAATTACCTGAATTCTGTTTCCTTTAGCTTTCTTTGCCATTTCTTTGATCTCCTACAATTAATTTAATACTCGGATATCGTCAACTTTCAAATATCCCTTTTCGCTTGCGTCTTTAATTGCAATGTCCAAACCTTTTTTGTTGATGGTACGCAAAGCAGCTGCTGAAATATTCAGCGAGATCCAACAATCCTGTTCTACCCAATAGAACTTCTTTTTGAACAAATTGACATTGAATTTGCGTTTTGTACGTCTTTTAGAGTGCGAAACGTTATTCCCAATCATTGCTCTTTTTCCTGTAATTTGACAAACTTTAGACATCTCTATCTTCTTTAGTTTAGTTTTAGCACTGATGTTTTAAAAACGACTGCAAAGGAAGTCAATTTTTTATACCAATGCAAATATTAAAGCGTTTTGTTTTTAGAAGAAACTGATATTCAGTACTAAATGTATTCATTAGGATCTTTTATAATGGTTATTATATGCATCATTATATAAAATAATATCTTATAAAGATCATTATTGCCATCTTTATATTATATTTGCAGAAAAAACATAGATGCAAGATTGGTATGGTTTAACAGACTTTGAGATTCTTTCTGAAATGGGCCGGCGCTTAAAGACTGTACGTATCACGAAAAACCTGACACAACAAGACGTGGCGGTGATTTCCGGACTCAACCGAAGTACAGTTCGGGATATGGAAAACGGAAAACCACTAAATGCCTTAAGTTTGATTCAGGTTTTTCGTTGCCTGAGATTGCTTCCAAAATTGGATGATTTTTTGCCTGAAATCGAAAACAGTCCGGTTATTGCGACTCAACAAATGCAAAGAAAGCGTGTCAAACCTTCCAGCAAAAACAAACAGGATCTACGAATAAATAAACAATGAACCAATTTGTAAAGGCCTATTTATGGGACGAACCCATGGGAATCATTTCCCGTGATACGAAAACGCAAGAGGTTCGGTTTGAGTTCCTGCCTTCCTTTATTCAAAGCGGACTCGAGCCCTCTCCGATTATTTTTCCGATGGAAAGGCTTCGGCAAAAATCGGAAGTTTTCTTATATGAGGCTACCGGCAATGGTTTAAAGAATATTCCACCGATCTTTAGAGACAGCCTTCCCGGAGAATACGCAAAGAGGCTTTTGGGTTTTGCTTTGCGGGATTCGTCTAAAACGCCGGAATCACTTTCCGCCCTGTCTTACCTTTCCTTGCTCGGGAACAGGGGAATGGGCGCACTCGGTTTTGAGCCTTCCGGTTATCCCGAACTAAATCAAGCAGAAGCATTTGATATAGAGCAAATTGTCAGATATGCACACCTGCTTTACAATAATGAGACATCCTTAAGTGAAAGACGTATTCGCGTGTTGCTTCGAAGTGGCTTATTCACAGGTGGTTCATGGCCAAAAGCAGTGGTGGCCATCAATGATTTTACAGGAGAAGTCCTTTCTGGTCAAAGTGTTGTGCCGGAAGGTTACGATGGGTGGATCTTGAAATTGAATGGTGTCGGTGAGACCGATCCGGATGCTTTACATGAAGAATATGTTTATTGCCGGAAAGCATCCGAATGCGGCATAACAATGGCTTCGTACCGTTTTATAAAGGACAGGCACCATACCCATCTTTTATGTAAGCGGTTCGACCGAATGGGAAAAGACAAGGTTCATATCCAGTCTTTTGCAGTTTTGCGGGATCAGCAGGAAGATTCCTATGAAGCCGCCTTCAGGTGTATGCGTCAGTTACATTTGCCCTATCCGGACATTGAACAATTATATAAACGTCTTGTCTTTAATGTCTTGATTGGAAATTGCAAAGACTCACCGGATAAAGTACTTTTCACTTATACGTATGACAGGATTTGGCGTTTAGCTCCGGCTTTCGGTCTTAAACCCACCACAAATTTGACAAAACATGCCATGTCCGTAAACGGAAAAGGATGTAATATCGGGACTGAAGATTTGCTTCAGTTAGGTAAAATGCTTAATATCAAGCAGGCGAAGGCAATATTGAAAACATGCAAAGAGGTTCTAAATAATCATAATTAAGGAGGAGCAATATGTCCAATCAATTTAATATACTTTTAGGTTCCAATCAGGATGCATACAAAAATATGGAAACTGCGAAAGACCTTTTAACCGAAGCTTTTCCTGAAATCCGTTTTTCAAATTGTTTGGAAAGTGAAGCAATTGTCCGTGAACAGGATAAAATACAGGGATGTGCCCCGGAAAAATATTTGAATGCGGTCGCAATTGGCCGGACAGTCATGGAGCTGGACGAAATCCAGGTTTTCCTTAAACAAGCGGAAACAGCTTTGGGCAGAATCAGAGGTTCGCAGGCGAAAGCTCTCGTTGCCATTGATCTTGACCTGGTTGAATGGAATAAAAAAGTGCTGCGTCCAAAGGATGCAGCACAATCATATTATATAAATTGTCTTCTGGAAATGCAGAAACAAAGCATTTTATAACAACTTATTTAAAGAGAACCTTTCGTACTCGGCAGATCATATTTATAAATATCACGGCGGATAGCCATTTTTATAGACCGTGCCAAGGCCTTGAATATCCCTTCAATTTTATGATGTTCATTGTCCCCTTCAGCCTTTATGTTCAGGTTCATTTTGGCTGCGTCACTCAGCGATTTAAAGAAATGTAGAAAAAGTTCAGTCGGAACATCTCCTACCCTTTCGCGTTTAAACTCAGCATCCCAAATCAGCCACGGGCGTCCGCCGAAATCAAGAGCGACACTGCAGAGGCAATCATCCATAGGCAGGCAATAACCATAACGTTCAATGCCTCTTTTATCACCAAGTGACTTAAGCAAGGCTTCTCCAAGAGCAATGGCTGTATCTTCCACCGTATGGTGTTCATCAACATTTAAATCCCCTTTTGTATGGATTGTCAAATCAATACCGGCATGTTTGCCGATCTGTTCAAGCATGTGGTCGAAAAAGCCAAGACCGGTATTAATATCGGTTTTCCCGTTTCCATCGAGATTTATTTTTACATAAATATCTGTTTCATGCGTTTTACGCTCAACAATGGCTATTCTCTCACCGGCAAAAAGGAAAGCAGCTATATCGTCCCAATGATTGGTAATCAAAGCGCAACTTTTCTCTAAATCAGCCGGTTTAATATTCTCCGTAAGTTCTTCTGTATCTGAACATAATAAAATAGCCCTGCATCCCAGATTTTTAGCCAGTTGAACATCTGTTAGACGGTCTCCTATCACAAAAGAGCCGGTCAAATCATACGCATCACCCAGGTATTCCTGAAGCATTCCTATCTTTGGCTTTCTGGTTGGAGCATTGTCTTCCGGCAAAGAAGAATCTATATGGATAGCGTCAAAGACGATGCCTTCATTTTCCAAAGCTGTCAGGATTTTGTGCTGCACCTTCCAAAAGTTTTCTTCAGGAAAAGAAGCCGAACCCATACCGTCCTGGTTGCTTACCATGACAAATTTAAAATCAAGTTTTTTACGAATAAAATACAAATTACGGAAAACCTGTGGAACAAACTCCAGTTTTTCAAGACTATCCACCTGATAATCTACAGGAGGCTCAACAACCAGTGTTCCGTCCCTGTCAATAAAAAGTACCCGTTTTTTTGAATTCATCGTTGTCTTTGTACTTGATAATTAGTTCATTTTGTTCAACGCATCGATTAATGCGGTGTTTTCTCTTGCTGTGCCTACCGTAATGCGCAGACATCCAAGGCAGAGAGAAATATTATTTCTGTTGCGTACGATCATTCCTTTTTCTACCAGATAGTTATAAGTGGTGTTCGCATCATCAACCTGCACCAGTACAAAATTTGCTTCCGTAGGATAAATTTTCCTGACCATCGGCAAGGTCTTTAGTTGCTTTATTAGTTTTGTTCGTTGAACCAATATCATATCTACCCATTCATCTTTCCGTTTTACATTCTTGATTTCTTCACCGACAAAGAATTGAGTCAACAGATTGATGTTGTACGGATATTTCACTTTATTAAAGAGTGCAATTATCTCAGGTGAAGCGAAAGCCATACCAAGGCGTACGGCTGCCAGGCCCCATGCCTTGGAAAATGTTTGAAACACAATCAGATTTGGTCTTGCATCCAATTGAAGCAAGAAACTTTTTCTCGATGAGAAATCAATATAAGCTTCATCAATCACTACAATACCGTCAAAATGATCAAGAATGTATTCCATCTCTTTTACATCCAGATCGTTGCCAGTCGGATTGTTCGGAGAGCACAAAAAAACAACTTTGGTATGATTGTCAACTTTTGCCAAAACACGTTTGGCATCAAGCGTATAATCATTATTAAGCAGGACTTTCCGATATTCAACATTGTTGATGTCCGCACAAACCTGATACATCCCATAAGTCGGATCGATAGCAACAGCGTTGTCGGTTCCGGGTTCACAGAAAATGCGGAAAATCAGATCAATGGCTTCATCACTGCCGTTGCCGAAAAATATTTTCTCAGTGCCGACGCCCTTTATTTGAGAGACTTTATCTTTCAAGTCTTGCTGCAATGGGTCGGGATAACGGTTGTAAGGCGCATTCAAGGGATTCTCATTAGCATCCAGATAGACAGAGGCTTCTCCTTTAAACTCACTTCTGGCGCATGAATAGGGCTTTAGGTTGTAAATATTTGCTCTAACCAGTTCTTTTAAATTCATTTGAAAAAGTTTTAGGTTAACTTCTTTATCGAATCAGGTTTAATCACTATTTCTTAAGTCTCAGGTTCACGGCATTTTTGTGAGCATGAAGAGACTCTGCTTCTGCCATAATCTCAATTGCGGGTCCAATCTTTTTAAGTCCTTCCATTGTGATTTCCTGAAAAGTTACTTTTTTCCTGAAACTATCCAGGTTAACCCCACTGTAAGCTTTTGCATAACCATTCGTGGGCAAGGTATGATTGGTTCCTGAAGCATAGTCTCCGGCACTCTCAGGTGTCAAATAACCTAAAAAGACAGAACCGGCATTGATAATTTGTTCAGCTACTTTTTTATAGTTTTTAGTAGAAATAATCAGATGCTCAGGCGCATAATCATTGGTAGCATCAATGGCCTGGTTCATGTCTTTTAAAACAATAATTTTACTGTTATTCAGAGATTTGGCAATGATTTTATTTCTGGGCAATGTGTCTAATTGCCGTTCTACTTCCTCCATTACCTGCTGAGCAAGTATTTTACTGGTCGTAATTAGTATGACTTGACTGTCAACGCCATGTTCGGCCTGAGACAGTAAATCTGATGCGACGAATACAGGATTTGCCGTTTCATCGGCAAGAACTTCAACTTCAGAAGGCCCGGCAGGCATATCAATAGCCACATCCCGCAAACTGACTATTTGTTTTGCAGCTGTCACATATTGGTTACCCGGACCGAAAATCTTGTAAACATTGGGGACGCTTTCAGTACCATAAGCCATTGCTCCGATGGCTTGTACCCCTCCTATTTTAAATATCCGGTTGACACCGGCGGTTTTTGCGGCATACAAGACGGCAGGATGTATTTTTCCTTCTTTATTCGGGGGCGAGCAAAGTATAATTTCCTTGCATCCGGCGATCTGGGCAGGCAGGGCCAACATTAGGACCGTTGAAAACAAAGGAGCCGTTCCACCTGGAATATATAAACCAACCTTTTCGATGGGTATGGCTTTCTGCCAGCATGTGACTCCACGGACGGTTTCAACTTTAGGTAATTCGACATTCTGGGCTGAATGAAAAGTATAAATATTTTGCTTTGCCAATTGTATGGCTTGCTTTAAATCATCTGTTACAAGAGATTCCGCTTCAGCAATTTCTTTTTCTGATACCAGGAGATTATCAAGCTGAACCTTGTCAAATTTCAGTTCAAAATCTTTGACCGATTCATCACCACCACTTTTAACTGATTGCAAAATATCACTGACAACTTTGTTCAATTGAGTTGTATCAATGGCTGGACGTGTCAAAAGTATTGGCAGTTCATTCTCAGATGGAAATTCAATAATGTTCATATACATTCATATCAAATAATCATTTTTTCAATTGGCAGGACCAGAATTCCTTCTGCTCCCAAAGATTTGAGCTTTCCAATAATTTCCCAAAAACGTTTTTCATCAATGACGGTATGCAAAGAACTCCAGCCTTCTTTTGCCAAAGGCATTACCGTTGGGCTTCTCATTCCCGGAATTTCATTGACGATATCCTTTATGCGTTCATTGGGAACATTCATCAGAACATATTTTTTATTTTCCGCATACTGGACAGCCTGAATCCGAAACATCAATTCATCCAGAATGGTTTGTTTTTCTTCCGTTAATGCCGTGTGCCCGATAAGCAAAGCTTCTGACTGCATCACAACTTCAACTTCCTTCAGTTGGTTGCTAACCAACGTGTTTCCTGAACTTACAATATCAAAAATGCAGTCTGCAAGTCCTATACCCGGAGCAATTTCTACAGATCCCGTAATTGTATGAATTTCAGAATGAACCCCTTTCAGCTTAAGGAAATCCCCTAAGATAACAGGATATGAAGTTGCGATTTTCTTTCCGTTCAACCATTCTACACTTTCATAGTCAATTGATTTTGGTATAGCAATAGAAAGGCGGCACTTACTGAAGCCAAGCCGTTTTACTATATTTGCATCTTCCTTTTTCTCGCAAAATTCATTCTCACCGACAACGCCGACATCTGCAACACCGGATGCAACTGATTGAGGTATATCGTCATCTCTTAGAAACAATATTTCTACAGGAAAGTTTTTAGACGGCACCAGAAGTGTCCTTTTGTCTGAAACGAGCTTAATGCCTGCTTCCTGAAGCAACAACATTGTATCTTCATTCAGACGGCCTTTGGATTGTACAGCAATTCTTAGCATATCGATTCGATTGAATTTTAAAAAAATGAATAAAAAAAGGCTCACCTTTCAACAGTAAGCCTTTAGAATTATATTTTATTTTACGACAAATCCAGCCCAGCCAACCGCTCTTTAACGTTTAGTATGATGGTGACCAACAAGATGTAGCGCGTATACTTCCATAAGTGTTTTCAAATAACGCAACAAAAATAGATAAAAAAAAAGCTTTTTACAAGTTTAGCTGTTAATTTATCAATGATCAGTCAGATTTATTATTCACGCATCTCATTTTATTATTATTCGCCGGTAAAACCAAACATTTGTTATAAATTTGTTGTTTAATAGATGTATCGAAGCGGATAATCACAAAAATCCTTCTACCTTTGAGCCCAATTTTTAGGTATTATTATGGCAAAACCAAAGAAACCAATATTAAATACATTGCAGGCCATTCTTAAGGATAGTGTTTCGCAATATGGTGACAAAATCGCTTACACGAACAGAACAACCTGTACCTTAACCTATAAAGACCTGGGACAGGAAACATCAGCCTTTGGTTTCTTCCTTGCAAAACATGGTATCCGGCAATTTGACAAAGTAGGTCTTATTGGCGAGAATATGCCTCAATGGGGCGTTTCTTATTTTGGTATTGCTTCCATCGGAGCAGTGATTGTACCTATATTGGTTGATTTTTCATTGACAGAAATAACCACCGTTTTATGTCATGCCGAAGTCAAAGCTTTAATACTTTCTGAAAAAGTATACAAAAAAATCGGCTCCGATCTTGCGTTTGACGGTTTGATAATTATCATGAATGATTTTCATTGTCCTGTATCTACGGAAAGCATTAAGGAATTTAAGCAAAACCATATAGACGAATTCAATTCTTTCATCCCCTATGTGGTTAAAGAAAATGATTTAGCGTGCATCATCTATACCTCGGGAACAACCGGTCGTTCAAAAGGTGTTATGTTAACCAATGAGAATATCGTTTGGGATGCTTTCCAGTGTACGACCATTTATCCGGTTACTTTTGAAGATATTTATTTGTCCGTTTTACCACTTGCACATACGTACGAATGTACGCTTGGTCTTGTGTTGGGGACTATGCAGGGTGCTACGACCCATTATATTGACAAGGCACCGACAGCAAACGTATTAATGCCTTTAATGAGAAAAATACGGCCAACAATGATGTTGACTGTACCTTTGATTATTGAAAAGTTGTTCAAGATCGGTGTTAGACCAAAACTGACAAAAACAACCTTCATGCGCTTTCTCTACGGTATTCGTCCTTTCCAATATATTTTACATAGGACAGCCGGTAAAAAACTATACAGGGTTTTTGGCGGAAGACTTCGTTTCTTTGGAATAGGTGGAGCAGCAGTATCACCGGAAGTTGAGCGTTTTCTAAGAGATTCATCCTTCCCCTATTCCTGCGGATATGGCTTGACAGAAACAGCTCCAATGATTTTCGGTTCATCAGTCGGTAAAACGATTTTCCGTTCTGTCGGTCCGGTGATGAAAGGCGTAGAAAGCAAAGTTGTCAATACAAATAGCCAGACCGGTGAAGGCGAAGTTCTTGTTCATGGGCGTAACGTGATGAAGGGCTATTATAAGGATCCGGAAACAACGGCTAAAGTATTAAGTCCCGGTGGCTGGTTTCTTACAGGTGATCTTGGGATTATGGATAAACACGGTAATTTAACCCTTAAGGGCCGAAGTAAGAATATGATTCTCGGGTCCAGTGGCGAAAACATATATCCGGAAGAAATTGAAGCGATTCTCAATGAAATGGATAATGTTGTTGAGTCCGTTGTTTATCAAGATAAAGGGAAGCTGGTTGCTATGGTTTATCTTAATAAAGAAGAGTTTTCCAAACGTTATCAGGAGCTCAAACAGTCTGCTCATGACTATGAAGAAGAGTTGAAACAGCGCATGGAAAATTATATGAAAGAACTTAGGGAGCGCGTAAACCAAACTGTAAATAAATATTCCCAACTGGCTGATATTCATTTGAAAAATGAACCGTTTGAGAAGACAGCCACTCAAAAGATCAAACGTTTTCTTCTTAGCAAAAACACAGATACTACTAAAGGTTCGGAAAAAGCAAATTCTAAATCTTCAGATAAAAAGCCTAATTCTAAAATTCACATAAGAGAAGCTTGAATCATGCTTTCGAATAATTTTACATAACACCCCGCCCCGGTTAAAAAACAGTTTTAGAGAATGGAGCGACATCCAGGGAAGCAAATATTCCATCCTGAAATTTATAATACCCGGTAATGGATATCATGGCAGCATTATCTGTTGTATATGAGAATTTTGGAATATGGGTCAACCATCCATATCTTTTGGCGTGATCTTCGAAAGCGGCACGCAAACCTGAATTGGCCGACACACCACCTGCAAGGGCAACTTCCTTGATACCTGTTGCTTTACTAACCTTGCGGAATTTATCCATCAGAATTTCCACTACAGTCCGTTGAAGAGAAGCACATAAATCTTCTTTTCTTTCTTCGACGAAATTTGGATTTAGTGCAACCTCGTCCCGCAATTGATATAAGAAGGATGTTTTTAATCCGCTAAAGCTGTAATCATAATTTGGGACATGAGGTTTGCTGAAACTAAAGGCTTTGGGATTTCCGAGTTTCGCAAGCCGGTCTATTACTGGTCCTCCAGGATAAGGTAAACCCATTACTTTAGCACATTTGTCAAAAGCTTCACCGGCTGCGTCGTCAATTGTCTGGCCCAGAATTTCCATATTGTTATAAGAGTGTACTAGGACAATTTGCGAATTGCCTCCTGATACCAACAAGCAAAGAAATGGAAAATTCGGGAGGATAGATTTCTCTCCTTCCACCTGAATAAAATGAGCCATAATATGTCCTTGAAGATGATTCACTTCCACCAGTGGTATTTGAAGTGATCTGGCAAATCCTTTGGCAAAAGATGTTCCAACTAAAAGAGATCCCATCAGTCCGGGACCGCGGGTGAAAGCCACGGCGGATATTTCGCTTTTTTTGATACCGGCTTGTTTCAGAGCATGGTCAACTACAGGAATAATATTTTGCTGATGTGCTCTGGATGCCAATTCCGGAACAACTCCACCGAAAGCTTCATGCACTTTCTGACTCGCTATAACATTAGACAATAAAAAGCCATCCCGAAGAACAGCCGCAGAGGTATCATCACAGGATGATTCGATACCAAGAATCGTAATATGTGGCATATAAAGTCTAAATTGGGTTTATTATTAATTAAACTGTATGGGAACGGTCATCTTTTTCTTATTTTTGCATACAATAACCAGGAGTCTGAATTACAGTCTGGCAAAAGTACCAATTTATTTTGAAAAGAAAGGCGATTATAGTGCTTCTTGTGTTGCTGACTTTTGTTGGCATCTCTGTGATTCTGTTGAATACCTCCTATTTTCAGCAACGCCTTGTTGAAATTGTTATTAAAGATCTGAGCAAACAAACCAACTCCAGAATTTCAATTAAAAGTTCTGAGCTCAGTTTATTTCGCGGACTTGTTTTTTATGATGTTCAGCTTTCTGACAGTCTGAACCGTCCATTTCTAAAAACACATAGACTTGATGCCAGAGTTCGCCTGTTACCCTTATTTAGCAGGAGAGTTGAAATTTCACAGTTAAGGTTTATCGAGGCTGATGTGAGTCTTTTTCGTGAAACGCCTGAGAGTGAATTAAATATTCAACCATTTCTGGATTCTTTTAAAAGCACCAAAAAGACTGTTGTCCCTTGGCATATTGATTTATCTTCCCTTATATTACATCATTGCCACATACGATATGACATTCTTTCCAAACCGGCTGGAACCGGACGATTTGACATGAATCATTTGGAATTTTCTGATTTGTCGACGAAAATCAGTCTTAAAATAGCACCAAAGAACCATTATCAGTTTCAAATTAATAAGTTTCAGGCATTTGAAAGAAGTGGTCTAAGAATCAATCAACTTAGATTGCAAGCCAAATTATCAGAAAAAGGTCTTATTCTGAAAGATTTCAAATTGGAACTGCCCAACTCTACCCTCGAAATAAGTTCCATAAATGCAAAGTACAAAGATCTATCGGCATTCTCAAGTTTTGCTGATTCCGTATTTTTCAATCCAACCGATATCAGATTGTCATTAAGGCCTTCTGATTTGACTTGTTTTAGCTCATCCCTTGCAGGTTTAACAAAGAACATGGATATTTCGATTGAAGTAGGTGGAAAACTTTCAGATCTGACATGCAAAAAACTTCATCTGAATATGGAAGATTTGTTGTTTATAGATGGAAGTATTCGTTCAAAAGGTTTTCCGGGTTCACAAAATTTTTATTCAAAAGGGTTGATTGAGACTTTAGAGATTCACCCTGAATGTTTAGAATATTTCTCTGGTATTCTGTCGCACAGTTCTGTTAAATTGCCTTTTTTGCATAACCTTGGTGTCTTAAAGTATATGGGACAGATTAATGCTATTGACCATAACTTAATTTTGACAGGTGACTTTGCAACTGTGGCCGGTAACGTAGGTGTCAATATCCAGTTATCTCAGGATAAAATAAATAAAGATCTGCTTTACGATGGAAAACTCTCAACAAAGTCTTTTCAGCTGAACACACTTTTCCCTGAGAATAATGGTTTCAAGGATATAGCTCTTGATATTTCCGTAAATGGCAAACAAAATTCAATCAATGGATTTTCAGGAATGGTTGACGGACTTATCTCACATATTTACTATCATGGTTACGATTACCATAATTTAACGCTTAATGGTCAGTTTAGCAAGAAAGAATATAAAGGGAAAGCGGTCTTAAAAGATAAGAATGCCATGCTTAATTTTGTAGGATTTGTAAATCTTTCAAAAAAATCGCCTGAATTTAAATTTGATCTGGCAGTCGATAATTTAAACCTTCATACCCTCAAACTTATATCAGATGGTGCCGACGGTAGTGTTAATTTAAGAGAATCCAATTTGTCATTTATGCTTCATTCCAATTTTACTGGAAACAATATGAATGAAATACAGGGGCAATTGTCAATTGATAGCCTTGCCATTTTCAACAATAAAGAATGGTTTAGGTCAAGTCACATTTTATTGGAATCCTTTAAAGATCCGTTAAACAAACATTTACGGATTTCTTCTTCCATTTTGAATGGAGAAATTTGGGGAAAATATGATTTCTCGAACCTGGCAACTGGTTTCAAGCAAATTGTTAAATCCTATTGCCCATCTCTATTCAAGACAAGAAATGCCGCAATTACCGGAAGCAATGATTTTAATTTTACATGTGCCATTGTTCCGTCCCCACAGTTGGAAAAAGTGTTTGGTTTACCCTTTACATTTGAAAAAGAGCTTACCATCAATGGTTTTTACAGTGATCCGACCGGACGGTTCCGGCTCAAGGCTGATATACCTAAAATAACTTATGGAAAAACTACTTTACAATCAGCAGGTTTATTATTTGAAAATCCACAGAAAGAAGCAAAGATAATTGCATACGCTCAACTTGGAACTGGAGAAAAGCAAGTGGAATTAAACTTTGATGCAAGGACAGTCAATGATAACACAAACCTAAACTTCCAAATCAGCAACTCTGCTGTTAAGACTTACAGCGGCACTATTTTGGGTAATATACGATATTCGCGTGATGAGGATAAGAAACTTAAGATTGATGCATTTCTTAACCCTTCAAACTTAATTGTTGGTGACTCAATATGGCAAATTCATCCTACAAATCTGAATTGGAAAAACAATCGATTGTTTATTCAGGATTTCCAGCTTACACATGCCAATCAATTTATAAAGATACAAGGATCTGCTTCCGGAGAATCCAGTGATACGCTATCCATATCCTTAAATTCTTTTAGTATAGATGACTTATTCCAGCTACTGCCTTCCACTCCGACGAGTGTTGTTCTTGGCGGTCTTGTAAGTGGAAATGCTGATTGTGTGCGGTTATTTAAAGACCCAGCCATGGAGGCGGACCTGGTTGTTAATGGTTTTTCGCTTAACCATGCAATACTTGGAACTTTAACAGCAAAATCGAAATGGAATAATACGCTTAAAGCTTTGGCTTTGGATGGTGTTATTCGTTCTGAGTCTAAAAATGAAGTGGTACATAGAAAGGTTGCGATTGCCTCCGGCGCCTATTACCCTTCCATTGATTCAATGAATTTGTCCATTGATGCTGATAGTGTTCCTCTGGACTTCCTGAATCCATGGTTAGGTAAAATCCTGGATAAACTAAGTGGATCGGTTTATGGCACTGTACATTTAATGGGACCAATGAAGAAGCTCGGGGTTTATGCCAATGCCTATGTTAAGGATGTTTCATTTGGCGTCCGTGTACTCAATACAAGATATTCATTTAGTGATTCCATATTGGTTTCTCCCCAAATAATCTCTTTTCAAGATGCCCAAATACATGACCGGGATGGAAATATTGCATACGCGACAGGTATACTTAGGCACAATTATTTTAAAAACATTCAGACAGCGATAAATATTCAGACCAAAAAAGATATTCTGGTAATGGATATCCCTCCTTCGCCCAATGTAAATTTTTATGGAATAGCTTATGGCTCCGGATCTGTTTCAATTAATGGTCCAGGCAAAGCTATAGTTATAGATGTAAATCTACGTTCTGGTGAACGGACGAAGGGGACAATTTCATTGCTGAACAAATCTCAGGTTGAGGAATCCAGCTTTATGAATTTCACTCAGAAAAACAATGACAATGAATACCTGTATGATTTATATATTCCTAAAAAAAGTCAAATAAAAACGGACAAATCGTCTCCGTCAAACTTGACTGTTAATCTTCAAATTGAAGCCTCTCCAAATGCGGAACTTACATTAATAACGGATCCCATTTCCGGTGATGAAATTAAAGCACGTGGAACCGGAGCAATACATACGGTAATAAAACAATCAGAAAGCACGAAGCTTTTCGGCAATTTTACAATTGAAACAGGAAATTACAAGTTTATATACAAGAATTTATTTCGACGCGATTTTTCTATAGAAAATGGTAGTAATATTACTTTTTCAGGTGATCCTTTTGACGCCGAACTTAATATCAATGCAAATTACACAGTTAATGCCAAGTTGTCAGATCTTTTATCTTCAGACGATTTAAATGCTTTGAAAATGAACAGCAATAGTATTCCGGTGAATTGTGTCCTTCAGCTTACCGGAAAACTAAAGAAGCCGGATATTAAATTAGGACTGGCTTATCCATCTGCAGATGAAGAATTGCAAAGACGTGTAATGAATGTGATCAATACAGATGAAATGATGAATCAACAAATAGTCTTTCTAATGCTTTTTGGTCGTTTTAATACCCCCTCCTATTCAACAACACAAAGTAGCTCAAGCAATGTTTCAACAGTCTTGAATACAACAATATCTACATTGTCATCTCAATTCAATACTATGATTGGCAATGCTTTCGGCAAGTCGAACTTGGCTTTCGATTTTGATTACAGAAATGCTACTTATGAAACTGGTACTCCGGGAGAATGGAATGTTGGGATGAGCGGTCAATGGCTGAACAACCGTCTTACATTCAACGGAAATGTGGGATCGCGTGAAAATCTGACACAAGGCAAGCCCAATGAGTTCATAGGAGAATTTGAGCTTGATCTTAAAATGAAGAACTCTCAGAAATGGAGCTGGAAATTCTTTAATCGTGCCAACGATGACCAACAGTTTAAATCAGCCCTCAATACACAGGGGCTTGGTATAATTTACAAAGAAAACTTTAGCAACTTTTCTGATCTTTTCAGACAAATGGCAAACGAACTGCAGAAGCCATTTCAAAAAAGTGAAAGGAAAGAAAAAGAATAAGATAATAAAAGGTATGAACCCCAGGGCAAGCCCTGGACCCTGATTCCGCCGCAAGGGCGTGGAATTCAACCATTAGAGATTAAAATATATCTTATTCTAGTAAGAACGGGCGAAAATGACTCGGCAGGCTGAAGGTTTTCCTGTAACCATACATTTTCCTGGCGTTTTATCTCCGGCAAAAGGTATACAGCGGATGGTCGCTTTTGTCTCATTCTTGACAAGTTCTTCCGTTTCGGGTGTCCCATCCCAATGGCAAAGCAGAAAACCACCCTTTTCGATTTCCACTTTGAACTCTTCGTAACTATTTACTTCCCGAATATTGACCTCACGATACTTCAACGCTTTGTTGAAAATATTGATCTGAATTTCTTCCAGTAATTGTTTGATATAAGTTTCCACACCTTCAATGGGACAAGTTTCTTTTGTTAGTGTGTCACGTCTTGCAACTTCAATAGTGTTGTTCTCCAAATCACGTGATCCCAGAGCCAATCGAACCGGCACACCCTTTAATTCATATTCGGCAAATTTCCAGCCTGGTTTTCTATTGTCAGAGTTGTCGTATTTTACACTGATTCCTATCCCTTTAAGGGTTTCCATTATCTGATTTGCTTTTGCATCGATTAGATGTAATTGTTCATCATTCTTATAGATTGGAACTATCACAACCTGAAAAGGTGCCAATGCAGGTGGAAGTACAAGACCATTGTCATCAGAATGTGTCATAATAAGTGCGCCCATCAGGCGTGTAGAAACGCCCCACGAAGAGGCCCATACATAATCCGTTTTGTTCTCTTTATTTAAAAATGTCACATCAAAAGCCTTTGCAAAATTCTGGCCAAGAAAATGAGATGTCCCTGACTGTAAAGCTTTTCCGTCTTGCATCATCGCTTCAATCGTATAAGTGTCCAAAGCACCGGCAAAACGTTCCGTGGCAGTCTTTACACCTTTAATGACAGGCATTGCCATGAATTTTTCAGCAAAGGTTGCATACACTTCAAGCATTTTTCGGGCCTCCGCTTCTGCTTCTTCTCTCGTTGCATGGGCTGTATGTCCTTCCTGCCATAAAAATTCTGTTGTACGCAGAAATAAACGTGTACGCATCTCCCATCGAACCACATTTGCCCATTGATTTATCAGTATCGGCAAGTCCCTGTAAGATTTAATCCAATTCTTATAGGTACTCCAGATAATCGTTTCAGAAGTGGGACGTACGATCAGTTCTTCTTCAAGTTTAGAATCCGGGTCAACGACAACACCCTCACCATTTGGATTTTTCATTAAACGATGATGTGTTACTACGGCACATTCTTTGGCAAAGCCTTCCACATGCTCAGCTTCACGGCTTAAGAATGATTTTGGAATGAAAATCGGGAAATAGGCATTCACATGACCGGTTTCTTTAAACATCTTATCCAATTGCTGCTGTATCTTTTCCCAGATTGCATAACCATAAGGCTTAATGACCATACAACCACGTACGGCTGAATTTTCTGCCAAATCGGCCTTTATCACTAAATCCTGATACCATTGTGAATAATCCACGTTCCTTGAAGTCAACTCTTTCAATTCTTTTGCCATAATCTATCTGTTAGCTAAATGCTGATCATCTTGTTAGAATCAGCAAATTTAGCAAAGATTGGTTGGATAGCAAAACGATAATTTGTATTTTTGTATCTTTACGAAGTAAGTCGGAATCTTAAATTTTTAATATTTAAGAAGGAAACATGTACAAATCGCTGCTGGCTCTTGATCAGATAAGAATAAACTTTTCCGATTCAGGTTCTCTCATTTTAAATATTGTTCTTTCATTAATTATGTTTGGGGTTGCGCTGGATATTCATCCAAAAGAATTTAAAAATGTAATTGAAAAGCCCAAGGCATTGATTGCCGGATTATTGGCGCAGATGCTATTTATGCCAGCAATCACTTTCTTAATCATCATTTTATTTTATAAGGTACTGACACCCTCAATTGCGATGGGTATGATTCTTGTTGCGGCCTGTCCCGGAGGAAATATATCTAATTTCATTGGTAATTATGCGCATGGTAAAATTGAATTATCTATTACAATAACATCCATAACGACTTTGCTTGCAATTGTAACAACCCCTTTTAATTTTGCCTTTTGGGGGAAACTCTATGAGAATTTTCTTGTAAAGCATACAACTGAGCTCGTGCAACCTATTACGATTGATCCCATTCAAATGTTCCATACTGTTTTTATCATTTTAGGAATCCCATTAATCTTAGGTATGCTTTGTGCCCATTATTACAGGAATTCATCCCTGAAAATTGCACTGTGGTTCCAAAGAGGGTCTATTCTCCTATTTGTTGTGATGATCATTGTTGCTTTCTCCAGTAACATATATATTTTTTTGCACTATCTATTTTATATATTCATTATTGTATTTTTGCATAATATTACAGCCATGTTGACAGGTTATACAACCGGAACCGTTTTTGGGGTCACAGAACAAGAAAGAAGGTCCATGACAATAGAAGTAGGTATACAAAATAGCGGTCTTGGACTGGCTTTGATATTAAATCCAAAGATATTCTCTCAAGATCTCGCCCTAGGCGGTATGTTGTTAATCGTTGCCTGGTGGAGCATTTGGCATTTAATTTCAGGTCTTGCGGTTGGAACTTATTGGCATAATAAGCCATTAGAAAAAAAACAGAATCAATAAATATTTTTTATGAGTAAAATTCAGAATGACAATTTATTTTATGAATTACTCTGTCTATCCGTGAAATTTGTATATCAAAAATTTTTCAGGCAAATAGAAGTACGTGGTACTGAAAATGTACCAACAGGCGAACCTGTTATTTTTGCACCCAATCACCAAAATGCATTGTTAGATGCACTTGCTGTCCTTTTTTACCAAAAGGATCCGATTGTATTTATGGCACGTGCGGACATTTTCCAAAATAAAATTATTGCCAGGTTCCTTAGAATTTTAAAAATAGCTCCCATCTTTAGAATCAGAGATGGCTTTGAAAATCTTTCAAAAAATGAAGAACAAATGAAAGTTGCCGAAGATGTTCTGCTTGATAATTCCAAACTTTGTCTGATGCCGGAAGGCAACCAGGGAAATCAACATAAATTACGTCCTTTAGTTAAAGGATTATTTCGCATAGCTTATTCGGCAGAAGGACTTTTAAAAGGCAAGTCTCACGTTAAAATCATACCGGTTGGTATTGATTGCAGCTATTACCAACATGCGGGATGTGATTTGGTTTTAACTTATGGTAAGCCTATTGAAGTAAAGGATTATATTGAACTCTATAAAGAAAATTCCTCGAGTGCTCTAAATGTTTTGCGAAAGGTCTTGTCCGGTAGAATGTCACAAATAATGCACCATATTGGAAGCACAAGTCATTATGAAATAATTTATAATTTATGTTGTTTCGGTACGCCGGCTTATCTTGAAGTTCAGGCCGGGAAAGGTATGGCAATAAAAGCGACTACCCGGGCTGGCCTGTGTTTTGACGCTCGTTGTGCTTTGGGAAAAATACTGGATAAAATAGATGCAGAAAATCCGGAAATAATTCTTGAACTTGATGCATATTGCAGCCAGTTAAAAAAATTGCCCGGTTATCCGACAGAAATCACAGAGTTAATGGAACAAAAAGAGACAACGACATATAATATTATATCAATTATGTTGTCAATCATACTTTTGCCGGGTTTTATTATAAATTTCCCGGCATGGTTGATGAATCATTTGATCTGTAAAAAAATCGATGATAAACAGATGCACAGCACTTTTGCGTTTACAATTGGAATACTCTTCAATGCCTTTGTTTACATCGTTGTTACCTTTATTATCTGGATGATTTTTAAAACCAATATTATACAAACTGTAGTTGGTTTTATTATTATAAGTTTTATCGGTTTAGTCTGCGAACATGTAAGACAAACTTTAAGGATAACCTTTAGGAGCGTATTCTATTCTTTTGGGTCAAGAAAGGTACAGCTAAAGAAATGCAAGGCAGACTATGCGTTGCTCAAAGAAGCACTTAAAAATAAATTAAGAGATACCATCTATATTCCAAAATAGTATCTCTTAAATTCGTTTTTGGACGTTAGGAAATCGGATATTCTTCAAAAGCGTATAATACGGTCGACAAATACCTTTCGCCCGTATCAGGCAGTAATGCTACGATGGTTTTTCCAGCATTTTCAGGTAATTTGGCTAATTGTAAAGCTGCATAAGCAGCGGCACCGGATGATATCCCGACTAACAGACCCTCTGTTTGAGCCAACTCGCGGCTTGTTTTGATTGCATCATTATCGGCAACCTGATAAATTTCATCTACAACATTCGCATTATAGGTTTTAGGTATAAAGCCAGCTCCTATTCCCTGAATTTTGTGCGGGCCGGTTTTTCCACCAGAAAGAACCGGAGATCCCAGAGGTTCAACAGCAACAATCTTAACACTGGGGTTATGACTCTTCAAGGCTTCACCCACACCACTAACAGTTCCACCTGTCCCTACACCAGCAATAAAGATATCAACTGTCCCGTCCGTATCACGCCAGATTTCTTCTCCAGTCGTTTTCTTATGAATAGCAGGATTGGCTGGGTTTTCGAATTGCTGCAAAATCACCGAACCTGGCGTTTTTGTTTTTAGTTCACCGGCAACACGAATTGCGCCGCTCATTCCCTCCGTACCAGGAGTCAAAACAAGTTCAGCACCCAAAGCTTTTAAAAGGTTACGACGTTCAATGCTCATGGTTTCGGGCATCGTAAGAATCAGCTTATAACCTTTTGCAGCTGAAACGAAAGCAAGGCCAACACCCGTATTTCCACTTGTCGGTTCAATAATGGTAGCACCAGGTTTCAATATTCCTTTCTCTTCTGCATCAGAAATCATCGCATCTGCAATACGGTCTTTCACACTACCTGCTGGATTAAAATATTCCAACTTAAAGATCACTTTGGCCTTCAGGTCATGGTTTTTACTGAAATTAGCTGGTGACAACAAAGGTGTGTTGCCAATCAGATCAGTTAATTTGGTTACAATTTTTGTCATAGGTTTTATTTTTATCTCTTTTATTTTGATATTGCAAATATAGAAGGTCTCTTATTTACCTGAAATCCCAAACGAATGGTAAATTCATACCATAGATACGGTATAAATTTAGATAAAATAATCGGAGACCGTAATAATACCTGCACGAATAGCATACTTGGTCGCTTCATGAATATTATTGACATTCAATTTACGAAAGATATTTTTGCGATGGGCATTAATCGTATGAAAACTTAGATTGCGTTCAGATGCAATCTCTTTAGTGGTTTTTCCCATAGCAATCATTTGAAGTACTCCTTTCTCAGTAGGAGTCAGTAGTTTATCAACATCCTTTTCCTGGGGTTCAGTGCTGATTTCTGTTAATAGATTAAAGGCCTTGCTACAAACAAAACGGTCAAGTGCAACAGTTTTTTGTAATGCCAGCAATAACTCTTCATAGGAGTCATCCTTAAAGACTACACTAAAGACCTGTGTATTGAAAACCACTTTTCTTAGGAAATCGGCTGTTAGTTCATCTGACAGTAATATCCAGCGTACAGATATAAATCGCTGGGACAGATTATGTAATTCGGTCGCGTCACTAAAATCAAATAAAGCATAATCAAGCACAACAAAAGCATCAGGCATTTTAAGTAATAAAGCTACCAATTCCTTCTTGGAATGGGCCTCATTAATTTCATCCTGTTGATAAGCTCCTTTGATAATCTGGAACATACCAAATTTAGTCAGATCCTGATTATCAGCCAGTATCCATGTATTCATAAACGTTTTATTATAAACTTCCAATCAAGAATATTTCATTATTAAATGCATCCACAGACAACAAACCTACAAAAATTAATTGATAAACAGGATACTCAGACAAATAAATTCAAGAATAAACCGAAAAGCAAAATGTAGCTTTGTGGCTTTGGAGAATTTGGACTACATTTGAAAATCAATAAAGATTTGAATGATTGTGAGAGACATACTTGAGAATCTGAATAATAGCCAACGGGATGCCGTATTATACAACGATGGGCCGTCTTTAGTCATTGCAGGTGCCGGTTCAGGTAAAACCCGTGTTTTGACACACAAGATTGCGACACTTATCCAGAGTGGTATTCCACCATGGAATATTATGGCACTAACATTTACCAATAAAGCGGCCCGTGAGATGAAAGGCAGGATTGCAGACCTGGTAGATACAGAATCCGCATCGAGACTCTGGATGGGGACCTTCCATTCTATCTTTTACCGTATTCTGCGTGCAGAAACCAATGTGATAGGTTTTCCGGAAGGTTTTACAATATATGATTCTGCTGACAGCAAAAGTTTAATTAAGACTATTTGCAAAGAAATGAATCTTGATGACAAGATTTATAAAGTTAATTCTGTTCAAAGCCGGATTTCATCAGCAAAAAACGATTTGATCTCTCCTGCCGCCTATGCCGGAAATGCAAATATGCAGAAACAGGACATCTTAAGTAAAAGACCGTTAATCAAGGAAATCTTTTTACGATATGTCGAACGTTGCCGTCTGGCAGCGGCAATGGATTTTGATGACTTGCTGTTTCAAACCAATATTTTGTTTCGTGATAATCCGGAGATCCTTGCCAATTATCAGGACCGTTTCCGTTTTATACTGGTTGATGAGTATCAGGACACTAATTTTTCACAATATCTAATTATCAAGAAACTGGCAGAGAGGCACCATCATGTCTGTTTTGTCGGAGATGATTCCCAAAGCATTTATTCTTTCCGTGGAGCCAATATCGAGAATATATTGAATTTCAAAAACACCTATCCTGACGGAAAAATCTTTAAACTGGAGCAGAATTACCGGTCTACCCAGACCATTGTCAATGCGGCCAATAGTTTGATTTCAAAGAATAAAGGGCAGATTCAAAAAAAGGTATTTTCAAAAAATGAAAAAGGAAAGAAAATCCGTGTTCTAAGTGCCTATTCCGATTTGGAAGAAGGATTCATGGTTGCCAATAAAATCAATGAATTACGTCTCACTACGTTTGATAGCCTGAATGATTTTGTAATCCTTTACCGGACGAATGCCCAGTCCAGAATTTTTGAAGAATCATTGAGAAAACGGAATCTTCCATATCGGGTTTATGGTGGCTTGTCTTTCTATCAGCGTAAGGAAATTAAAGATGTAATTGCCTATTTAAGATTAATGATAAACACGGCTGATGAAGAAGCTTTCAAACGGGTGGTAAATTATCCGGCACGTGGAATTGGTGATACGACCTTGCAAAAGATTATTCACAGTGCTTCAGACAATGGTGTCAGTCTTTGGAACGTAATAGGAGATCCTTCAGGTTATGAATTGCAAATCAATTCAGGTACAGCGAAAAAGCTTGAAGGATTCAGAGCTTTTATTGAAAAGAACCGTTCACTTGTTCCTGAAAAAAACGTATATGAACTGACGGAGCAACTCATTCAAACCGCCGGTATTCTTCATGAGATAAAGGAAGACCAGTCTCCTGAGAATCTAAGTCGCATGGAAAATATTCATGAATTGCTGGCAGGGATGCATGACTTTTGTGAATCACGTATAGAAGAAGGTAATGAGGCGATCTCTCTGACTGATTATCTGTCTGAAGTCTCTCTGCTGACAGACCAGGATGAAAACAAGAATGCGGAAGGTGAACGTATTACGATGATGACCATTCATGCTGCGAAAGGGCTTGAATTCAAGAACGTTTTTGTGGCCGGTCTGGAAGAAGAAATATTTCCTTCTTCACATTGTATAGAATCCGAAAAAGCACTTGAAGAAGAAAGGCGTTTATTGTATGTAGCTATTACAAGAGCCAAAAATATCTGTGTTCTGAGCTATGCAAAGAGCCGTTTCCGAAATGGACAGAATACTTTTACCAAACCAAGCCGTTTTTTCAGAGACCTGGATCCGGATTTACTTGATAATCCAACAGAAGCTTCGCAGTTTTCATCTTCTTTAAACAGCACCTTTGAACATGAATCCCGCTATTCACAAACTAAAAACTATAAATCCAACCAACAAAGTTATTATCAGCCGACAAGTTCAAATAAAGTGGATTCTTCACTTATTAATCCATCAACCGGAAAAAAACTTGCAAAAATTTCAGAGGCGACTTCCTCAGATCAAACAGCTTCAGCTACTTCTACAAGCACGGGAAACAAAGCCTCGGGCTTGCGGGTTGGTGGCATCATTCTTCATGAAAAATTCGGAAAGGGAGAAATATGCGGAATTGAAGGCGTAGACGATAACAGCAAAATAGATGTGGAATTTGAAAACTCAGGGCACAAGAAGTTATTGCTTAAATTTGCACGTTTTACCATTTTAGAATAGATCATGTTTAATTTAAAAGATATCCCCTCTCCTGCTTACGTAATGGATGAAAGTCTCTTACGCAAGAACCTTGATCTGATAAAAACTGTCAGGGAACGTTCGGGAGCTGAAATTATACTGGCCTTCAAAGCTTTTGCGCTGTGGAAAGCTTTTCCTATTGTAAGAGCGTATATACAATATTCAACAGCCAGTTCTGTTTATGAAGCGCAATTAGCCTTTGAAGAGATGCACTGTCTCGCCCATAGCTATTCTCCGGCTTATACTGAAGATAATTTCCCCTGTTTCCTTAAATACAGCAGTCATATCACCTTTAATTCCCTGAGTCAATATGAACGCTTCTATCCATATGTTCAATCATATAAAGAAAGAAAAATATCCTGTGGATTACGCATTAATCCAGAATATTCGGAAATAAAGACTGATCTGTATAATCCTTGCTCACCTGGTTCTCGCATGGGCATTATCGCCGATTTGTTTGATGAAAGACTTCCTGAAGGAATAGAGGGACTTCATTTTCATACTTTGTGTGAATCAACTTCTTATGAGCTGGAAAAGACATTGAAAGAAGTAGAGAAACGTTTTGGCCGGTTTTTACCGTATATTAAATGGTTGAATATGGGCGGGGGTCATCTTATGACCAGTAAGGCATATGATGTAGAACATTTAATTCGTGTTCTGAAAGAGTTTCAGAACAAATATCCACATATTCAGATGATTCTTGAGCCAGGAAGTGCTTTTGCCTGGGAAACGGGATATTTGGTATCAACAGTTGTAGACATCGTCAATAACCACGGTATTAAGACAGCTATTTTAGACGTTTCCTTTGCTTGTCATATGCCGGATTGTCTTGAGATGCCCTATAAGCCCCGAATTGTTGGTGCTACGGATGCATCCGAAGGAAAGCCAACCTATCGCATGGGTGGAAATAGTTGTCTTGCCGGAGACTTTATGGGGGATTGGAGTTTTAATAGTCCATTACAGATAGGAGATAAAATTGTTTTTGAAGATATGATTCACTACACAATTGTAAAGACGAATATGTTTAACGGTATACAACACCCTGCGCTTATCTGCCATACTTTGGATGGTAAGAATTTGGTTTGGAAAGAGTTCAATTATGAGGACTACAAGAATCGCATGGATTAAAATTGGCAAACAAGTGAAATGCCTTGTACTATTGGATGATTCACCTTATTTGTTTCAATGGAATTTTGTCTTGATTTTAGAAAAAAACGGATTAAACCATTTGGCATTTTCAAAAATTAGTGTACTTTTGTCCCCGCAAATGCAGAGAAGCAATCCATAAAATTGCGAAAATAGCTCAGTTGGTAGAGCGCAACCTTGCCAAGGTTGAGGTCGCGGGTCCGAGTCCCGTTTTTCGCTCAACAAAAGCGGCAGAGGTCGTTTTTTTAGTATAAAATGTATTTGCTCAGGTGGTGAAATTGGTATACACGCCACTTTGAGGGGGTGGTGGGCAATTACGTCCGTGTGAGTTCGAGTCTCATCCTGAGCACTTTTCTAAAATGTTGTTATATTTATGTTCTATCGGGCCCAAATGGTGAAATTGGTAGACACGCTAGTTTCAGGGACTAGTGGCTGCAAGGCTGTGCAGGTTCGAGTCCTGTTTTGGGCACAACTCTCCTAATAAGCTGCTGTAACATCTTGTGTTACGGTAGCTTATTTTATTTTTTATATCTTTGACAGACATACAGGTTTTGTAATCTTAAGTAACATCGGGAAAATGAAGAAAGCAACCATAACAGAAATTCAGGAACGGTTTGACAATGATGTAGAGCGTTTCTCTAATCTCAAAACCGGACAAGTGTCGATCGTAGATGCAACTTTATTGCTGGAATTAGTCACTGAATCAGCAAAAAGAATTAAACCACAGGCAATTAACTTACTGGATATAGGTTGTGGCGCAGGCAATTACACCTTAAAGATGCTTTCAAAATTGCCGGATCTTAATTGTACTTTGCTGGATGTAAGCAGGTCAATGCTGGACAAAGCCCATGAACGGGTCTCGAAAGAGGCCAAAGGGAAGGTGGAAATCATTCAGGACGACATCAGGAATGTTAACTTACAAAATGACCATTACGATATTATATTGGCCGGTGCCGTGTTGCATCATTTGCGGGATGATTCCGATTGGGAGTTCGTTTTTGCCAAACTATTTAAAGCACTTGCTTCCGGAGGATGCTTCTTTATATCTGATTTAATCAAACAAAATACAGCGTCATTGGACAATTATTTTCAAGAAAAATACGGAAACTATCTTGAAAGTGTCGGAGGAAAAGCTTTTAAGACCGAAATATTTGATTCCATTGAGAAGCAAGATACACCACGGTCTTTGGATTACCAGCTTGAGGTAATGAAAACCGTAGGATTCAGCCACGTTGAAATCCTGCACAAGAATCTATGCTTTGCTGCGTTCGGAGGAATTAAATGAAGGTCTGAAAAAGGATTCAAATCCGGCAGGTACAGGTGCTTCAAAGTCGAGTAATTCACCAGTTACAGGGTGTGTAAATGAAAGCACATTGGCATGTAGAGCCAAACGTCTCAGTTTTGAAGGGTGTCCCCCATATTTCAGGTCTCCGACAAGAGGGTAGCCGATACTATTCATTTGTACCCGAATCTGGTTTTTACGACCGGTTTCAAGTTTAAACTCAACCAGACTGTAATTTTCATTACTTTTCAAAACTCTATAATGGGTTATAGCTTCCTGACCATCTTCCGGATTTTGGCTGGAATAGACAATCAACGCTTTGCTTTCCCATAAATAAGACTTGACAGTCCCCTCTCCTGACCCATCCCCCGTTTGAAGTTCTCCTTCAACAACTGCTGTATATCTCCTCTGATTAACAGCGTATCTCCAATTATTCTGCATATCGAATTGAACTTCGGGATTCTTGGCAAAAAGTATCAAACCGGATGTATCCCTGTCCAAACGATGAACAACAAAAATCTTGTTTGCCGGATTTTGCCGCTTAACATATTCACTCAAAATACTGTAAGCGGTTCTTATGCGTTCCTTTTGAGTAGCTATCGATAAAAGACCGGCGGCTTTATCAACCACAATCAAATACTGGTCTTCAAATATGATTTTCAACTGAGGATCTTTCAAAGTCGTTTTTCCTTTTCCCCAGTGAATAAGGATTTCGTCTCCCGGTTTCAATGCAAAATCAAACTGTCTGACAACCTGGTTCCTTATGGAAATCTGTTGATTGGACAAAAGAGATTTAATAGTTGTCCGGCTTTTATCTGCAAAGTTGGCAATTAAGAAAGCCATCAAATCCATCGGTTCCGTTACATGCAAGATGCTTTCCTTCTCTTTTTTCTGATTCGGCTGTTGCTTTTTGGGAAAAGATTTTTCGTGCACCTCTTTTTTTGCATTGTGATCAGTCTGTTTTCCGGAAAAAGATCTTGTTTGGCGTTTGGGTTGAGAATTGGATTGCATAGAACGAATATTTTCACAAAGATAAGGTTTTAAAATGAATAACGGAGAGGCATTTTTTGTACCTTCGTCACCCGGAACAAACATTGCCACTGAAAACGACCATAACATGCAGGACCTTTTCATCAAACGTATAACAGACGATCTTAAACTTCCATATATCAGTGTGAAAAACACACTGCAGCTCTTGTCGGAAGATGCCACGATCCCTTTTATCAGTCGCTACCGTAAAGAGCGGACTGGAAATCTGGATGAAGTACAAATCGGTCTTATTTCTGATCAATACGATAAACTTTGTGAGCTTGACAAACGCAAAAAAAGTATATTGGCCTCCATAGAAGAGCAGGAAAAACTCACACCGGAACTCCGAAAGCGAATTGAAGATTGCTGGCAAATGAATGAACTGGAAGATCTATACATCCCTTATAAGCCGAAACGCCATACACGCGCAGAAATTGCCAGGGAGAAGGGTCTGGAACCATTGGCTAAAATGATCCTGTCGCAAAACCTTTCAAATGTGGAACAAACCGCCCGGGCTTTTGTCAAAGGGACAGTCGGACAGATCGAGGAAGCATTAAAGGGAGCATGCGATATCATAGCGGAATGGGTTAATGAAAACGAACGTTCGCGTCAATTGGTACGAAATTGTTTTCGCAAGGAAGCTGTCATCCATTCAAAAGTTGTGAATGGAAAAGAAGAAGAAGCCATCAAATACAAAGATTACTTTGATTATTCCGAGCCACTTCGTAAGTGTTCATCCCATCGCTATTTAGCTGTAACAAGAGGCGAAAACGAAGGATTCCTGAAAGTCTCCATTACGCCGGATGAGGATCAGTGTACGAAAGACTTGTACCGGCAATATATAAAGAGTCCGTCATGTTGTTCAGAACATGTAAAATATGCAATTAAAGACAGTTACAAGCGATTGTTGAAACCTTCGATTGAAACTGAATTTGCAGGACTGACCAAAGAAAAATCAGACGAAGAAGCCATCCGTATCTTTGTAGAAAACCTTAAACAGTTATTACTCGCTCCCCCATTGGGACAGAAACGCATACTTGGTATTGATCCCGGATTCAGGACAGGTTGCAAGGTTGTCTGTATAGATGCCCAGGGCCAGCTCCTGCGCAATGAAACCATCTATCCACATGCACCCCAACACGAAACAACGTTGTCCGAAAAGAAAATCAGACATCTGGTTGAAGTCTACAAGATAGAGGCTGTCGCTATCGGGAATGGGACTGCCTCGCGTGAGACGGAAGATTTTATTCAGAAGATTCGTTTCGACAGAAAAGTACAGGTCTTTGTCGTCAGCGAAAATGGAGCATCAATCTATTCAGCCTCAAAAACAGCCAGAGAAGAGTTCCCGGATTATGACGTAACTGTCCGTGGCTCAGTATCAATTGGCCGTCGTTTGATGGATCCTTTGGCCGAGTTGGTCAAAATTGACCCGAAATCAATCGGAGTCGGCCAATATCAGCATGATGTTGATCAGGCCAAATTAAAAAAATCACTGGACCAGACCGTTGTAAGTTGCGTCAACCAGGTTGGCGTAAATCTAAATACAGCAAGTAAATACCTGCTCATGTATGTTTCAGGATTAAATGCCAGAATGGCGGAGAATATTGTTGATTACAGGAATGAAAATGGCGCTTTTCACAGTCGTTCCGAGATAATGAACGTCCCGCGTATTGGCTCCAAATCCTTTGAACAGGCAGCAGGTTTTCTACGTATTCCTGATTCTGAAAATCCGTTGGACAATACGGCGGTACATCCGGAACGTTATAGCTTGGTTGAAAAAATGGCCAAAGACTTAGGCTGCACCGTAAAAGAACTGATTGAAAAGAAAGAACTCAGAAAAAGCCTGATACTCGAAAACTATATTTCCGACAGCGTTGGTTTGCCCACCCTTAAAGATATCATGGATGAACTTGACAAACCCGGGCGGGATCCCAGAAACAAAATTGAAGTTTTCGAGTTTGATAAAAACATTCGCAAGATTGAGGATCTTGGAGAAGGCATGGTTTTAAACGGAATTGTAACGAATATCACGGCCTTCGGATGCTTTGTGGATATCGGAATCAAGGAAAACGGGCTTGTACATTTATCGCAAATGTCCGATCATTTTATTACAGACCCTTCAACTGTTGTTACCATACATCAACATGTACAAGTACGCGTTCTAAGTGTTGATATTGAACGAAAACGCATTCAATTGTCTTTACGTTTAACGGCAAACTAATCGTAATATATTTTTTTTTGTTATTTTTGCTGCGTTTTTCTTTAAATCATTCAAATACCATGTCAGATTCCATGTATTTAAATAAAGAGTTGGAGACACTCACCCGCCCTCAGATAGAAAGGCTTCAATTGGAACGTCTTCAGAAAACCGTAAACCTCTGTATGGGTTCCGCTTTTTACCGCAAACGTTTTCAGGAAATAGGCTTTAAACCGGAGGACATCAAAACATTGGACGATCTCAAACGGATTCCTTTTACCACCAAACAAGATTTAAGAGACAATTATCCATTCGGAATATCCGCAGTACCCCTTGAGAAAGTTGTCCGTCTGCATTCTTCCAGCGGAACAACAGGAACCCCGACCGTTATCCTGCACACCCAAAAAGATTTGGATGAATGGGCGGAAGCTGTGGCACGGTGCCTGTACATGGTTGGTCTGCGCAATACAGACGTCTTCCAGAACACTTCAGGTTATGGCATGTTCACAGGTGGCCTTGGTTTTCAGTATGGGGCAGAACGCCTCGGTATGCTTACTGTACCTGCAGCAGCCGGAAACAGCAAACGGCAGGTGAAATTCATCACCGATTTCGGTACGACGGCTATACATGCCGTACCAAGTTATTTGACCCGTCTTTATGAAGTCATGCAGGAATTGGGTATAGACCCTCGAAAAGACACCAGGTTAAAAACTTTTGCCATTGGTGCCGAGCCTCATTCCGAAGCACAACGCAAACGCATTGAAGAAATGTTTGGCGTAAAAGCCTACAACAGTTTTGGCATGTCTGAAATGTGCGGCCCAGGTGTTGCTTTCGAATGTCCGGAACAAAACGGCATGCACATTTGGGAAGATAATTATATAGTCGAAATTATTGATCCGGACACGCTTGAACCCGTCAAGGATGGCGAACTCGGCGAGTTGGTGCTCACAACCATCAATCGCGAAGCAATGCCGTTAATACGTTACCGGACAAGAGATTTAACACGGATTATTACCGGAACCTGTCCTTGCGGCCGTAACCACGCCCGGCTTGATCGTATGAAAGGACGCAGCGATGATATGATCGTACTGAAAGGTGTCAACATTTTCCCGATACAGATAGAAACCATCCTGATGAAATTCAAGGAATTAAGTACGGACTATCTGATTACACTTGAGACAAAAGACATGAACGACGAAATGCTGGTCGAAGTGGAATTTGGCGATATGTTCACGGACGATTATGGTTATTTGGAATCACTGATGCGCAATATAGCCCATCAATTAAAAGACGAATTACTGATCACGCCAAAAGTGAAAATTGTCAAGAAAGGAAGCCTTCCCCAATCCGAAGGAAAAGCCGTACGGGTAAAAGATTTAAGAAAATTTTAGCACTTAAAGTCATGACGATTCATCAATTATCTATATTTATTGAGAATAAGCCGGGGACCCTCAATGAGATCCTGACTATTCTGAAGGAAGCCAATATTCAGATTATTGCTTCCACCATTTCTGATACTGTTGAATATGGTATCTATCGGGTAATTACCTCAGAGCCGGATAAAGCCTTCAAGGTACTTAAAACGAAGGGCATTTCTGTTAATTTGTCCGATGTTTTTGCCATTTCTCTGGATAACAAAGTTGGGAAAGCTTCTGATGTTATCGCCTTATTCACCGATCAAGACATAAATATTGAATATTTATATTCCTTTTTAATCAAGGACCGTGGTATTCTAATTTTTCGGACAAACAACCCGGATAGTACCAAAGAAATCATACTTCATCACAAATTGACCATCATACGGGAAACAGAACTTAAAACCTTATGTTAGATAAGGTCTTAAGGCAAATCTGTAAAGACAGTCAGCGATATACCCTTTGTGTATGAGCGGTTTGAGCCGGTCCCTTTAATTGGTGATAAAAAAACCTGTAAAAACTTTCAGGTTTAAGCCTAAAAGTATACTTTTGCACCCGTTAAAGCCAACCAATGACTTCGTAGCTCAGCTGGTAGAGCAAATGACTCTTAATCATTGGGTCGAGGGTTCGAGCCCCTCCGAGGTCACAGAAAATGAAAGAAAGCCGCTGTAAAATAGACATTTACAGCGGCTTTTCTTTTGTAAATGGCAGGAATACGGAAGGTGGACAGTTTTCGATTTTTCCGCTTTTCTGGAATACTTTAACCTGTTGACTCAAATATCTTTGCACCGATTACGGTTGAAATCCCATGCATACAGAATTTATATGCTGTAATGCTGTACACCGAAGTACCAAAGTACTGTACAGGATACGGTGGCAACGCTGTACAGCGTTGGAATGATTCACCTTGACCAATTGATTAATTCACCTTGACCAATGAAGTAGTTGGTCAAGGTGTTTTAAATAAATGAACCTGGTGTTTTTTCACCTTATGAAGTTCTGAAATCAGAGACTATGACTGCTCTTTAGGCATTCACCCTCTCTTATTTTGGACATTAAGATATAATCTTACATATCAATTGTTTGTATTCTTTTATTATATGTCGTATGTTTACGTCAAAAAACAGCAACTATCAATTGTGATGCCAATCGCTGATCCCGTAATTCAATATTTACAAAAAATATGAAAGTATTAATTCTTTGTACAGGAAATTCCTGTCGTAGCCAGATGGCTCAGGGTTTTCTTCAGTCTTTTGATTCTCGTATTACGGTCTGTTCTGCAGGAACACAAGCCAGTGGAAAGTTAAACGAGAAAGCTGTTAAAGCTATGGCAGAGGTCGGAATTGATATTAGCCACCACACATCCGATTCAGTAGATAAATATATTGGTGAAGAATGGGACTATGTAATTACCGTATGTGGTGGTGCAAATGAAGCATGCCCTCTGTTTATTGGCAAGGTAAAACACCGTTTACACATGGGTTTCGATGATCCAAGTCATGCAGTGGGATCTGAAGAATTTATATGGAGTGAATTTATTCGTGTTCGCAACGAGATAAAAGACGGATTTTACAAATTTTATGTTGAGCAAATCAAGCCGCAACAAGAGAGTTGATGGTATAAAAGTCGTCGTTCAGGAAAAACAGGACGAAGTAACTTATTGCCCCGCTATATTATAGGCCGGCATCCAGTAAACGACCTGTTGTCCGTCTTTTTCACAAAATATGACTTTGCTTTTACAAGCAAGCCAACCTAAAGCCAAGAGCAGTTCTGTTTCATCCATTTCCGTATATTTCATTATAGCTTCAAAGGTTAATTCAGCTTTGTCTATGAACATTCTACTGATTTTTGTGGCGTTCGTCCCAATATTATTCTTGATCATTGTGCGTCTGTTTTGTTTTTGTTAAACCGGCTTTTAACAGTTTTCTTGCTAAAGTAAGCGCAAAATAGGCAAGTTTCTATTACTTTTGTCCTTACTCGAATTTTTCGATTGTATTTTTAGACTTTCAATATTTGAAAAATAACTTTTTAGGATATGCACAAGCTTAGTGCCGTTATCATTACGTATAACGAAGAAGATCGTATCCTTCCAACGCTTGAATCAGTCAAGTGGTGCGATGAGATTGTCGTTGTGGATTCAGGGAGTACGGACAAGACCGTGGATTTCTGTAAGAAATATGATAATTGTAAGGTTTACGAACAATCTTTCCTGGGTTTCGGAGAACAAAAAAGATTTGCGGTTGAGAAAGCCTCAAATGATTGGATTCTTTCTATTGATGCGGACGAAGTGGTTTCCGAATCATTGAAAAATGAAATCATTGCTATCCTGAAACAACCGGTCATTGATGCTTCTGGGTTCTATGTGCCGATTACGATGGTTTTCATGAATAAGATTTTTAAGTATGGTTCTGAAAACAAGTTCCCGCATATCCGTCTTTTCAACAAGGTAAATGGCGGTTTTAATACACTGAGTCTGCATGAAAACGTAAAAATTGATGGAAAGGTTTTGAAACTCAAAAACGAAGTCCTTCATTATTGTTACAGGGATATTGCCCACTATCTCGAGAAATTCAATAAATACAGTTCGATCTATGCCAACAAGTCTTTGAAAAAAGGCAAAACGCCAGGTAAATTTAAACCCATTGTGGCTCTTCCCTGGGAATTTTTCAGACAATATTTTATCAGATTAAACATGATGAATGGTTATCCGGGTTTTGTATGGTCTGTATTTTCTGCATTTTACACGTATGTGAAATACACCAAACGTTATGAAACATACCTAAAAAATCATTCATGATCCTTGCCATAATCATATTAGCCGTCCTAATTTGTTTGTTCCTTACTATTCAATATAGCCTGTTTCTTCCTCCTGTCAAGGGACTTCCAATATTGATGTATCATAAGGTTAGTTTGGATTCAAATGATGCGTTGACTGTTTCGGTTGAGAATCTTGAGCGTCAATTTAAGTACTTTTCCGAACATAATTATATAAACCTGCCCCTTGGTCAAATCATTGACAAAAGCAATGTCAAACTTCCAAAACGGGTTTTTGTACTTACATTTGATGATGCTTATCTGAATAATCTTGACTATTTATATCCTTTGTTGCAAAAGTATAATTATCATGTTACCATCATGCTACCTGTAGGTTTTATCGGCAAAACGAACGAATGGGATGGCGGAAGTGAACCCCTGATGGACTATGAACAATTGTTGTCCATGGATAGCCGTTATGTAAGTTTTGGATTGCACACTTACAATCATGCTTCGATTAAAACGATGGATATAGCGGCTATAGCTGCTGATATTGAAAAATGCAAGCGTGAACTGAACGATCACGGAATTAAATTTTTGCCGGTCCTTGCCTACCCTTATGGCCGTTTCCCCAAGGATGAAGGGAAAAAAGAAGCCTTTTTCGAATTACTCAAAACATCAGGCATTGTCTGTGGCATGAGAATTGGAAATAAAATCAATAAATGGCCCCTAAGAGACAGGTACGAAGTCAGGCGCATCCATATTAAAGGCGATGAGTCTTTTTGGAAATTCAAGACGAGGATCCGAAAAGGCCATGTCAAAATGCTTTGATTTATGAAGAAAGAAGTCCTGATTGATATAAGGTTCACACCACTCCCATAAATATGCCTATTATATGAAGATCATAATTAATCCACAGTATAATCAGTTAAGTCGCTTTATTTCCAGTATAAATGATTGCTTCGAAAAAGAGGGAAAAGAGCTTTTCAGGGGACGAAATACAATCAAAAGATATTTTGTTGAAGGATATGATATTGCTGTCAAGAGCTTCAAAAAACCAATCCTTATTAACCGGATTATCTATACTTTTATCCGTAAATCAAAAGCCAGGCGTTCCTATGAACATGCTTTCCTTTTACTGGAAAAAGGAATAAAAACGCCTTCCCCCATTGCCTACATTGAAGAAAAAAAGAATGGTCTGCTGAATCGTTCATACTATATCTGTATATATGATAAAAAGTCTTCCTATATTCGTAAACAAATGTCAGACCGGGAAGACGACGGCAAAGAATTTGAAAAACAATTGGCTATTTATATTGCCGAATTACATGGGAAAGGCATTTTACAAAAAGATCTGTCACCAGGGAATATTATGTTTTATGAAGAAGACGGGCATTTTCGGTTTTCTATAATTGATTTAAACCGGATGAAGTTTATGTCCGACATTCCCTTAAAAACGAGATACAAGAATTTTAAACGTCTTACACAGAATAAAGAGATCATTACCCATATTGCGGAGGAATATGCAAAAGCCTCTTCTTTGGATGTTCAGGAAGCCGTCTATGAAATAAACAGGTACAGTTCTGATTTTAGCAGAAGAAATAATTAGTTACCTTTACACGAGATTTCATTTCAAAAATCAATGAGATGTTCAAAGAATTAAAGAAGTGACAAAATGAACATTGTTTTCGACGCAAAACGAGCCTTCCATAATTCACGCGGACTCGGGAATTACAGCCGGTACTGCATAGATACCCTTGCAACCTACTTTCCTGAAAACAATTATTTTTTATTCAATCCAACAAATAAGAACAATATCGATTTTCCTTTATCCGAACAGTCCAGGAATATTGTACCGCAGTCATTGATCGGAAAAGCCTTTCCAGCCCTTTGGAGAAGTATTGGCATGTGCAAACAAATCAAATCAATTAATGCCGACATCTATCACGGACTTAGTCAGGAGTTGCCTTTTGGAATAAGCAAGACTGGTGCAAAAACCATAGTCACGATGCATGATGCCATATTTATGCGTTATCCGAAGTTATATCTATCTTCATATCGAAATATCTTCATCCGGAAAAACGCTTACGCATGTAAAGTTTCCAACCATATTATTGCAATCAGTGAACAGACCAAACGTGATTTCGTGGAATACTTCAACGTCGATGAAAATAAAATAAGCGTTGTCTATCAAGGATGCAATCCTATTTTCAGAGAACCCATCCCTGAAGAAAAGAAGCGTGCCATTCGTGAGAAATATAACCTGCCGCAGCAATTTATTCTCACGGTCGGAACCATTGAAGAAAGAAAAAATACGATGCTCATTATTGAAGCATTACATCGTGGACATTTGGAAATTCCACTTGTAATGATAGGAAGACCAACCTCCTATATCAAAAAGATACAAAAAACAATCACCGAATATAAGATGGAGAAGCAAGTCATTTTCATTCACAACGCAGAAACGAATGATTTACCTGCTATCTATACCTTATCGGATATTTTTGTTTATCCTTCAATCTTTGAAGGTTTCGGTATTCCAATCTTAGAGGCGCTTTGTACAGGTACACCGGTTATTTCCTCAAAGGGAAGTTGTTTTGAAGAGACAGGCGGTCCTTATTCCATTTATGTAGATCCGGGAAGTGCGGATGAATTGTCGGAGTCTATTGCAAAAATATTAAATGACAAGGCTTTGAGTGATACGATGAAAAAAGAAGGTTCAATTTTCTCTGCAAAGTTTTCCGACAAGAATTTTGCTCAAAAACTAATGAAAATTTATCAATCTGTTTAACGTCCTGCAACAAATTACGAGATTATGAATTCTCTAAAGAGAATGTCCTTTAAGCATAAAAATAATAAATTCTCCTATTATTTTGCGAATTATGCCAGACTGCTTGTACCGGAAATATTTTACAGAGTACGTTTGAATAAGCAGCTGAAGAAATTAAAGAAATACGATACCGCGTATATTGACAGTAGGGTAAATTATTACAATAAACTGGTAAAAAACCAGACCTTGCCTGCTGACACAGAAAAGTTATCCGATTTAAGGATAATAAAACATTATAAAACTTATTTTCTTGACAGTAAGTTATACACCCGTTTTTTCAATCCCAAGCTATGTATCAACTTCTTGTTCGGGGATATTACAGAGATTCCCGATACGCCTTCAATCGTTAAAAGCAGACCCATTTATGGAGACAATACAAACTCCGTTATTTTAAAACTTGATATAATGAGGCACTTTCTTTTTACCAAAGATAAAACGAAATTTGTTGATAAAAAGAATATGCTGGTAGGAAGGGGAAAGATCAACCAACTGCACAGGGCGAGATTTATGGAAATGTATTTTGGACATCCGCTTTGTAATATAGGGAATGTTACTAATAAAGAAAATTATACCGGATGGCTGGTACCCAGATTGACTATCAGTGAACAGCTAAAATTCAAATTTATCCTTTGCCTCGAAGGCAATGATGTTGCCAGCAACCTGAAATGGGTCATGTCATCCAACTCTATTGCCGTAATGCCAAAGCCAAAATATGAGACTTGGTTCATGGAAGGAACGCTCATTGAGAATTATCACTATATCTTGATTAAAGATGATTACTCGGATCTGGAAGAACGGTTGAATTATTATATTGAGCACACAGACGAAGCATTACAAATCATAGACAATGCCCATCAATACGTCGAACCGTTTAAAAATAAGGGGCAAGAAGATATCATCGCCTTTCTGGTCATCCAAAAATATTTTCAGAAAACAGGACAATTGCAAGGTAAATAAGGATGAGTTGCCATTAAACATCCAAACGGATCATCATTAAATATAAAGACAATGAGAAATATCTGCTTCTTTGATAGTGTGAAATTCTGGGGTGGAGGCGAAAAGCTCCATTTAGAATACGCTTTAGAATTGAAAAAGAGAAACTATGAAATAACTTTATTATCCGGAAAGGACTCTCCATTATCAAAAATTGCCAGCATTAAAGGCTTTGACATATCTCAAATAACAGTTAAAAATCTTTCATTTTTGAATCCATTTAAAATAATAAGACTCGTTAGGTTTTACAAAAAGAAAAACATTGATACCGTCATATTCTCTGCATCGCAAGATTTAAAATTAGGGAGTATTTCAGCAAAACTGGCAGGTGTAAAGAATATTGTTTATTTAAGGGGGTTAGCAGTTCCAATCAAATCTGACTTAATAAATTACATCATTTTCAAATTTATCTTAACAAAAATAGTTGCAAATTCAGAAGAGACAAAGAGAATGATTCTCCAGAATTTAGGGAAATATATTGAAAATGAGAAGGTAAAGACAATTTATCATGGAATAGACATACAAAGTTCAGACTCGAATGACTATCAAAAGTTAGACGAAATTGTAACAAAAGGTCGGGGTGTAATATTGGGTAATGCAGGCAGACTTACGCCTCAGAAGGGACAACAAGATCTTATTGAAGTTGCAAGAAGATTAAAAGAGAATCATGTTGAATTTACTTTATTCATAGCCGGTACAGGCGAAATGAAGGCAGAATTGGAATCTTTGATCGAAAATAACGACCTTCAAGAAGAGGTTATTTTGCTTGGTTTTGTTAAAGAGATGGATTGTTTTATGAATTCAATTGATATCTTTCTGCAGACATCAATATCGGAAGGTTTTGGCTATGTTTTAGTTGAGGCAATGATAAAATCAAAACCTGTGGTTGCATTTAATATGTCAAGTAGCCCGGAAATTGTTACTGAAGACGAAACAGGCTTTCTTGTTAAATATCATGATATAGAGATGTTCTCACAAAAAACTCAACTATTGATACAGGATGAAGCACTTCGTAGGCAATTTGGTGAAAATGGAAAGAAGAGCGTTATAAAGCGATTTAATATTAGTGATAGAATAACGGATTTTGAACTTCTTTTTTCGGAGGATTGAAGAACACTCCGAAGTACAAACATTTTTTCAGAAAACCGGGCAAATGTAAAGCTGAAAAAAGATCGAATAATCATTAAACCTCTATAGACTTTTTTACGAAGTTTTAACAAACTACCGGCTACGCTTAATGATTAACTTTGCACCCATCTATGAGATGCCGCATAAAAAATATTTGTCGCGATTGTCTTGTCCTGCTTATGGCGGTTCAGATTGTCAATTTAAGTATTGACTCTGTTGGTTTCTATTGTTCTTTGGTAGATACGACATCCGTCCATCACTGGGACTATGATGATTCAATGATCGAATACTTTGTTGAAAATATACTTGGTTGTCCATCAACTACTTTTCATGACCAGGCAAATAATAACAACACCTCAAAGCAGCAACAAAACATTTTGCATTTAGACTTAAAATGCAATCATTTGATAGCTTTTTCGGATTTTTTTCAAATACAGAAGAAAGTCGCTAATTTTATTCCCGATAACGAAAAAGCTGTTATTCTCTACAATCAGGAAGTTCTTCCCAAGCCACCGCAGCACCTGTCTGTCTAAATTAATACAGAAAAGTATTTTATAGCTTTTTCATACAGAGACTATTGGCTTCTATTATCTCCTCGGGAGTAATATGCCTGTAGCAATTATTCCCTTTCATAAAATATGATAGTTATGCAAACAGTTAAACAGTTTGTACTTATTACTATATGTACATTCCTGACTATAATGGCTAAAGCACAAACAGATACTATTTTCAGGCCTGATTCCCTATGCCTTAAAATAGACAGTGTGGAAAGTTTATTCTTACAAAAGAATCTTTTATTGTTGGCTCAGCGATATAATATTGATGCCCAAAAGGCTTTGGTCGTTCAGGCAAAACTATTTCCAAATCCAACTTTTAGTTTTGGAACGCCGATTTATCAGACAAATACCAAACAATATTTTCCGATAGGTGAGCAAGGAGAGATTTCCGCAGGGTTGTCTCAATTAATTTTGCTGGCAAACAAACACAACGATCAAATAAAAATAGCCCGGACAAACGCAGTTATTACGGAGTATCAGTTTTACGATTTGTTACGGACATTGAAGCATACCCTGCGCACGGATTTCTTTAATGTGCATTATCTACTCGAATCCGCAAAAGTTTATGACAAAGAAATCGGGGCGTTGAAACAAGTCAATGACGCATTTGCGAAACAAAACGGGAAAGGATATATATCCGAGAAAGAAGTCATTCGTGTTAAAGCACAATTGTATAGTTTGCAAAGTGAGTACAACGATTTGAAAAATCAAATTAATGACTTGCAGAGCGAATTAAGGCTACTGGTACAAACAAGGAACCTGTTTATTATTCCAGATGTAGATACCGCAGCCTTGGCTGCTTTGAATCCGGCAAAGTATTCCCTTTCGATGATGATTGACTCCGCTTGTGAATCCAGACCAGATTTGAAGATAGCAAAACTCAATATTGATCTCAGTACACAAAATTACCAATTGGAAAAAGCGAAGTCCGTACCGGATTTGACTCTTCAATTCGGATATGACCAACAAGGTGGTTACGTTCATAATCTTGCAACAGTAGGACTTGGCGTTGATCTCCCCCTATTTAACCGTAACCAGGGGAGCATCAAGTCGGCAAAAGCTCTGATTAATTGTAACAAAGTCTCCTTTGGAGCGACCAAGGCAAATATTGAAGAACAGATTAACAGTGCATTACAAATAGCCTGGAGTAACGATGATTTGTTAAAAGGTCGTGATCTTTCGTTCGAAAAAGACTTTAACCGCTTGCTAAATGAGGTTTTTAAAAATTATGAGATAAGAAACATAACTTTACTCGATTTTCTTGATTTTTATGATTCTTACAAACAAAACACCCTACAGATCAATTCGATATACTTTAACCGTGTCCGGGCTTTCGAAGATTTGGACTTTTATACAGGCCTCGACTTTTTTAAACAATAAAACAGTATCATAAAATGAGCATACATTCATTTCACTTTAAAGCAGTTGCAATAATCATTGTTATTGCTTTTTTAGGTCAATCATGTAATAAGAATAAACCGGTCACTTCAGACAACTCAAAATATGTTTTACCCGACTCGTTGGCCAAAACATTGCAATTTGAAATCATTCAGCGTTGTCAATTAACAAACTCCATTACTTTGAGTGGAAAGGTGGCATTCAACGATGACAACGTTGCTAAAATTTATCCAATGGTTAGCGGGAACATTCAAGGTATCAGGGTCATGCTTGGTGATTATGTTTCCAAAGGTCAGGTGCTCGGTGTTATAAAAAGCACAGAAATGGCCGGATACAGTAATGATTTAGTCAATGCGAAAACCAATTTACGCGTAGCTCAAAAGAATCTGAATGCCACACAGGACATGTCTAAAAGTGGTTTATCCTCGCAAAAAGACTTATTGGCTGCTGAAGCAGCATACGAACAAGCAAAATCCGAACTAAGCCGTGTAAAGAGGATACTGCATATAAACGGTGGTAATACCAATGGTGATTATATTGTACGTTCACCCATCAGTGGTTTTGTTGTTGAAAAATTTGTTACCAACGGTATGTCAATCCGGAATGACAATAACAGCAATCTTTTTACCATTTCCAATTTGAAAAATGTCTGGGTCATTGCCAATGTCTATGAATCGAATATCAATCAGGTGCATTTGAACGATAAGGTAGATATAACCACCCTCTCCTATCCAAATAAAGTATTCAATGGAAAGATTGATAAAATCATGAATGTACTTGACCCAACGAATAAGGTTATGAAAGTGCGCATCGTCTTACCAAATCCGAAGTATCTATTAAAACCGGAAATGTTTGCGAACGTAACCGTTACAAACGAAGTTAATCGGTATGATTTATGTGTACCCTCTTCTTCGATTGTTTTTGATCACAGTCAAAATTATATCCTCGTATACAGAAACAATGCCGATATAAAAATCGTGCCGATCCAGGTAATCAATACAATAGAAGACAAATCATTCATTTCGGGTAAAGTTAAGGAAGGCGATAAAGTGATTGCATCACAGGCAATTCTAATTTATGAAGCCCTAAACGGCTGATCATTTTGGTTAAAGATAAGTCTTTTGGCAACTTGCTGTTACAAGAATAACAACATTTAATTATTTTAGAATGAACAAGATAATAGAAAAGATAATCACCTTCTCCTTAAAGAATCATTATGTGATTCTATTTGCGACTGGTGTATTGCTGATATCAGGTATCATCACTTTCAAGAACATGCCCATTGAAGCATTTCCGGATATAACCAATACTGAAATCAGCATTATAACGCAGTGGCAAGGGCGTAGTGCAGAAGAGGTGGAAAAATTTATAACCACTCCCATCGAAATTGCAATGAATCCAGTCCAAAAGAAAATGAGCATCCGTTCCACCAGTATCTTTGGATTATCCTTTATTAAACTGGTATTTGAGGATGGTGTAGTGGACAAAGATGCCCGTTCACAAGTGAACAACTTATTGGCCAATGCGGATTTACCTGAAGGTGTGCAACCTTCAGTGCAGCCTCCAACAGGTCCTACAGGGGAAATTTATCGTTATACCCTCAAAAGTTCCTTTCGAGATCCACGTGAATTGAAAACAATGCAAGACTGGGTTATTGATCGCCAGTTGCGAGCTGTACCTGGTGTTGCGGATGTAGTGAGTTTCGGAGGTATGGTTAAAACGTATGAAATAAAAGTCGATCCGGAAAAGCTCAGCACACTTGGCATTACGGCTTTAGACATGTATACAGCACTAAGCAAAAGCAATATCAATATTGGTGGCGACATCATCAACAAAAACAACCAGGCTTATGTTGTAAGTGGAGTCGGTTTATTGAACAACATCAATGAAATAAAGAACGTCGTAGTACAGAATATCAATGGCGTTCCTGTACTGGTGAAAGATGTTGCGGACGTTGAAATGTCCAACCTTCCTCGTTTGGGGTTGGTCGCACGTTCTGATGCCGTGTTCAATAAAAATGGAAAACGTTCCATCAACAACGAAGACGATGTGGTAGAGGGAATTGTTCTTATGCGCAAAGGAGAAAATCCGACCAAGGTAATTAATGCAATAAAGGATAAAATTGACGATCTGAACGAACGTGTGCTTCCACCCGATACAAAGATTGTTAATTTTTACAATAGAGAAAACCTCATTAATTTTGCCACACACACCGTATTGCATAATCTCTTGGAAGGTCTTCTTTTTGTCACGCTCCTGGTCTCCTTATTCATGTTCAACTGGCGAACCACTTTAATCGTTTCCATTATCATTCCGTTGTCACTGTTGTTTGCTTTCATCTGTCTGAACCTGATGGGAATGAGTGCCAACCTACTATCACTCGGAGCAGTCGATTTCGGTATTATTATAGATGGGGCGGTGGTCATGGTGGAAGGGATATTTGTAGCTCTTGACCAACAAGCCAAAGATGTAGGTATATTGCGGTTCAACAAAATGGCGAAAACGGAATTGCTAAAAAAGAATGGTACCCAATTGGGAAAATCTATTTTCTTTACAAAATTAATCATAATCATCGGGTTGCTCCCTATTTTCACTTTTCAGAAAGTAGAAGGTAAGATGTTCTCTCCTTTGGCTTATACTTTAGGCTTTGCTTTGTTGGGAGCATTAATATTGACATTGACATTGGTTCCGGTGTTGATAAAATTGCTTTTGAAAAAAAATGTACAGGAAAAGCGCAACCCAATTGTTCATTTTCTTATTGAGCGTATGATGAAAGGTTTTGAATACACCTTCCATCATAAAAGATCAACACTCTTGATTGCATTCACGATCATAGTAATAGGGCTTTGTTCCTTTAAATTTCTGGGATCTGAATTTATACCCGATTTAGATGAAGGTTCTATTTACCTAAGAGCTCAATTACCCTATTCCGTTTCATTGGACAAGTCCATAGAATGTTCCAAACAAATTCGCTCTATCCTGATGCAATTTCCGCAGGTTCAGAATCTAATCTCCCAAACTGGTCGTCCCGATGATGGAACAGATGTAACAGGATTCTATAACAATGAATTTAATGTTCAGCTTTATCCTGAGGCTGATTGGAAACCAAAAATCAGCAAAGAAGCTTTGATTGATGAAATGAATAAGAAGTTGTCTGTGATTCCAGGCGTGGATTTCAACTTTTCACAACCTATTTCAGACAATGTTGAAGAAGCGGTTTCAGGAGTTAAAGGATCCATCTGTGTAAAGATTTTCGGAGATTCACTGGATTATATGGAAAAGAAATCCACGGAGGTTTATAATGTAATGAAAACGGTAAGAGGAATTTCCGATCTCGGCGTCATTAAAAATATTGGGCAGCCAGAACTCGATATTGACCTAAATCAACAAAAGATGGCTCTATATGGTGTTTCAACGGCAGACGCCAATGCGGTCATTGAGATGGCGATCGGTGGTAAATCCGTCACTCAGTTATATGAAGGAATAGAAAAATTCAACATTCGAATTCGTTTCCCGGAACAATACCGCAACACCGTAGAAGACATAGGCAATTTGATGATTCCCACTTCAAGCGGATCCAAAGTCCCAATCAAAGAGATTGCAGACATTGCGATGAATACTGGTCCATGTCTTATTTTTAGAGATGCCAACCAAAGATATTCAGCCGTAAAATTTTCTGTTCGCGGCAGAGATATGGGAAGTACCGTGCAAGAGGCAAGAGCGAAAGTCGCCAAAATGGTGAAACTGCAAAAAGGTTATAATATGATATGGCAGGGAGACTTTGAGAACCAACAACGTGCAACAAAGAGACTCGCAGAAGTTGTGCCGCTTAGTCTGGCGCTAATCTTCCTGGTCTTATTCATGATGTTCGGGAATTTGAAAGACGCAGGTCTTGTTTTTCTCAATGTTCCTTTTGCCATTGTCGGAGGTATCGCTATTTTATTTTTTACCGGCACCAACTTCAGCATCTCCGCTGGTATTGGCTTTATCTGTTTATTCGGAATCTGTATACTTAGCGGTGTTTTGTTGATCAGTGCCTTTAAGCGAAATATTGAGATAAACAGAGGGCAGAAAAATGTTTTGTATAATTCGATTAAATCAGGCGTACACAGTATGATCCGTCCGGTTATGATGACAGCGTTGATAGCAGCCATCGGATTATTGCCTGCCGCCATTTCGAGTGGCATTGGTTCTGAAAGTGCAAGACCTTTGGCCCGCGTAGTGATAGGAGGTATTTTATGCGCTATGGTTTTCTCCCTATTGGTTTTCCCTATCATTTTTTATAGAGCCTATAAAAATACTGGAAAGAAGCGCCCCCAAAAGGTTCAAACTATAGAGAAAGAAATAGACGAGGAAGAAAAAGAAATACTACCGGGTTGAAATTGTCTTGAAAAGTTTAAGAACGCTCTTGAACTTTGAATTTGTACAAGTAAAATTTTTACAATTTTCACGAACTTTTTTTCATGAATTCTGTTTTTAGTATATAATCTTTAAAATATTGTATATTATAATCATTAATCTAATTTAAGAATGCCATGAAAAAGACTCTTTTTTTCTCGTTATTATGTATCATAACATTTACAGGTTGTGTCAATGGTAAGGTGCAGACAATTGATAATATAAAATCAGGAATTGCAACAGCCCTTACTGCGAAGGCTAAGTATTCTGCTTTTGCAGAACAAGCGAGAACAGAAGGGCACGTTGCAATTGCAAAATTATTTGATGCGGCTTCTAAGGCAGAAGATATTCATGCATCCAATCATGAAACTGTATTGTCAACATTTAAAGAAAAGATGGATGAGTTCAAACCAGTATTTCAGGTTAAGACCACCGCTGAGAACCTTCAAAATGCCATAGAGGGTACAACAAATGAAGTGGATTCTCTGTTCCCTCTGTTTATAAAAGATGCTACAAGTAAGAAGCTAAAAAAAGAGACTATAAGTTCTCTAACATGGGCGTTGGAAGCTGAAAAGGCTCACAAGAAACTTTTCACAGAAGCATTGGAAGCACTTAAGACAAATAAGGAAAGTACTTTACCATTAAACTATTTGGTTTGTCCAATTTGCGGAGAAACCTATGACAAGACAAAAGCAAGTAGTAATTGTATCATTTGTAATGCCAGCAGGGATATTTTCCTAGACCTCAAATAAATGTATATAGATATTTGAAAGAAAGCGAATGATATGATTCTGATTAAATGATTTAAGATTGGTAAGTATGAAGCAATGCTGCCATTCGCTTTCTTTTAAATATCTTTATTTTTCTGCCTCGCTTAATTCCATCCACCTATAGGTCTTCTCTTCAATAAGCTTATCTATCTCTGAAAAACGTATTGAAAGCTTTTCGATTTCCAGACCAGTACAATTACCGGAACTCATAGATATTTCAAGCTCCTTTTTTTCAGTTTCGAGTATATCAATTTCTTTTTCAAGATTCTCAAATTCTTTTTGCTCTTTATAGGATAATTTACGCTGGCGATCTGAGGTTTTTAAACCGTTTGGATCTGAAACTGATACCACAGGCTTGTTTGAGATTTTGGAGATCAGTTTATTCTGTCTTTCTTTTTCTTCCTGAGTGTCTTGCCAATTACGATATTGTGAATAATTACCTGGAAAATCTCTTACTTTGGCATCTCCTTCAAAGACCAGCAGATGATCAACAATTTTATCCATAAAGAAACGATCGTGAGAGACTACCAGAACACAACCTTTAAAATGCTGCAAATAATCTTCCAGGATATTAAGTGTCATGATATCCAAGTCATTGGTCGGTTCATCAAGAACCAGAAAATTCGGATTAGCCATCAAAACGGTGCATAGATATAGTCTGCGTTTTTCGCCTCCGCTAAGTTTATAAATATAATTGTGCTGCGTTTCAGGTGTAAATAAAAAATGCTGCAAGAACTGGGATGCTGAAAGTTTCTTGCCATCGCCAAGACTGACTTCTTCTGCGACATCACGGACGGCGTCAATGACTTTCATCTGTTCATTGAATTTCAGACCGTTTTGACTATAGTAGGCAAAAACCACAGTCTCTCCAATATCAAAAGATCCGCTATCTGGCTTTTCTTCGCCCATTAGCATCCGTAGAAAAGTCGTTTTTCCTGTTCCGTTTTTCCCGACAATGCCAACTTTCTCGTAACGGGCAAAGTTGTAGTAAAAATTGTCAAGCAACTTTAGCTCACCGTAAGCTTTTGAAATATATTTTGCTTCGAAAATTTTTGATCCCAGGTAGGAAGCTTTCATGCTCAGGCTAATTGATTCTTCCACTCTTTTCTGTGATACTTTTTCTTCAAGGTCATAAAACGAATCAATTCTGGAACGTGCCTTTGTGGCACGAGCCTGAGGCATACGGCGCATCCAGTCGAGTTCTTTTCTAAACAGATTGTTTGCACTATCCAATTCTGCGTTAGACACGTTAATCCGTTCCTGACGTTTCTCCAGATAATAGGAATAGTTTCCTGCATAAGAATATAATCTGTGTTGATCAATTTCGAGAATAATATTGCAAACCCTATCCAAAAAATAACGATCATGCGTTATCATTAATAAAGTTACACCTGATTTTGTTAAATAACTTTCCAACCATTCAATCATTTCCAAATCCAAATGATTTGTAGGTTCATCAAGTATGAGCAAGTCCGGCTCAGTTATTAAAGCGTTGGCCAAGGCTACTCTTTTAAGCTGCCCACCAGAAAGATACTGTATCTGTTGATCAAAATCCCGAATCTTTAACTGTGAGAGTACTTGCTTGACGCGTACTTCATAATCCCAGGCTTTGTAATAGTCCATCAGATGGAGTAATTCTTCAAGCTTTTCACTGTTAGGTTGTTGTTGATGCGACTCTTCCCGCATCATAAAAGCTTCATAACGGGCAATGGTGTGAACAATATCATTATCGGACTGGAAACAAGCTTCCAATACACTAAGCGTAGGTGGATAATCTGGCGCTTGTTCCAGATAGCTTATTCTTAGATCTCGTTTAAATACAACAGAACCTGAATCGCAATCTTCTTTACCGGCAATAATATTAAACAAAGTGGTTTTTCCCGCTCCGTTTTTAGCAATCAAAGCAACACGCTGCCCTTCAGAAATTCCGAAAGACAGATTTTGATATAATATTAAATCACCAAAAGACTTGTTTAAATTTTCAATTTGTAAAAAACTGACAGCGTTCGCCATTATAGATTTTTAGGATAAAGTTCATTTTTTAAAAATTGACCGGTGATGCTTTTTGGCTCTTTCACTAAATCTTCAGGTGTGCCGCAGAAAAGGACCTGTCCTCCCAAACGTCCACCTTCAGGACCAATATCAATAATATAATCTGCCATTTTTATTACATCCAGATTGTGTTCAATAATAATAACAGTATTGCCCTTGTCAACCAGACGTTTTATTACTGCCATTAGTACACGTATATCATCAAAATGTAGCCCTGTTGTTGGTTCATCGAGGACATACAAGGTTTTACCTGTATCTCTTCTGGAAAGTTCAGCAGCAAGTTTAATACGTTGATTCTCACCACCAGACAGCGTTGTTGATGGCTGACCAAGGCGGATATAGCCAAGTCCAACATCCTGTAAGGTTTTTATCTTATGGAGTATTTGAGGTTGATTCTCGAAAAATTCCACCGCAACATTAATGGTCATATCCAGAACGTCAGCAATAGATTTTCCTTTAAACCTAACTTCAAGGGTTTCCCTGTTATATCGTTTTCCCATACATTCTTCACATGGAACCAAGACGTCAGGTAAGAACTTCATTTCTATTGTTTTGTATCCATTTCCCTTACAAGTCTCACAGCGGCCTCCTGTAACATTAAAAGAAAAACGTCCGGTCTTATAGCCTCGAATTTTTGCTTCCGGCAAACTGAAATACAGATTTCTGATATCTGAGAACACAGTGGTATATGTAGCCGGATTTGATCGAGGGCTTCGTCCAAGTGGAGATTGATCAACACTTATAATCTTGTCAACATTATCAATTCCTTCAATTCCTTCGAAGGGCAATGGCTCCTGAAGTGATCGATAAAAATGCTTACTCAGTATAGGTTGAAGCGTGTCCTTTATTAAAGTCGATTTTCCACTTCCGGAAACACCGGTAACAACAATCAACTTACCCAGTGGAAAGGTCACACTGACATTTTTAAGATTATTGCCTTTACAACCTTTCAGGACAATGTTTTTTCCATTACCAGGACGACGTACTTCAGGAATTTCTATTTTAAGTTTTCCATTTAGGTATGAAGAAGTTAGTGTATTAACTTTAAGCATTTCCTGGGATGTTCCTGAAAAGACAACTTCACCACCATGTCTGCCAGCCCCAGGCCCCAAATCGACAATATAATCAGAGGCAAGCATCATATCTTTATCATGCTCGACAACAATTACTGAATTTCCCGAATCCCTTAAGGTTTTAAGTGAAGTAATCAAACGGATATTATCCCTCTGATGTAAACCAATACTTGGTTCATCCAGAATATACATTACATTCACCAATTGGGACCCAATTTGTGTTGCGAGCCTGATTCGTTGGCTTTCACCACCTGAAAGACTGGCCGAGGCTCTGTTTAAAGAAAGATATTCCAGGCCAACATTTAATAAAAAGCTCAGCCTTGAACTTATTTCCTTCAAAATTTCTGCAGCAATAATTTTCTGCTTTTCAGAAAGATGTTCTTTCAAGTGATCGAGCCATTGTTTCAGGTCTGAAATATCCATTTCCGAAAGTTGAGCAATATTGGAACCATATAGCTTGAAATGCAATGCTTCTTTATTTAGCCTGGCACCACGACACTCGGGACATGTAGCAGTCGTAATAAATTGTTGTGCCCACTTTTGAGCATCAGAAGGAGCATCATCATCCTGCTGCATTGTTATATATTTGATAACGCCATCAAAATCAACAAAATAATTGGAATCGCCCAAAGAATGATTGCGAATATGCAAACTTTCTTCCGTACCATTCAATATTTCATCCAAGGCCTCATCGGGAATATCTTTTACAGGCGTTTTTAATGTAAAATCATATTTTTCTGCAATGGCTTCAATTTGCCAGAACAACAGAGAATCTTTATATTTTCCCAAAGGTATTATACCACCATTATAGATGGATTGTTCGATGTCTGGAATAATTTTCTCCATATCCACTTGATTGACAATGCCCAATCCCTTACAACGCTGACACATTCCATTTGGAGAATTGAAAGAAAAATTATTGGGGGCAGGTTCATTATATGATATTCCTGAAGTCGGACACATAAGGTGGCGACTAAAATAACGAAGATTACCGCCATCTTTATCCAGTACCATTACGATTCCATCACCCAGATGCATGGCAATTCGAAGACTCTGCTTAATCCGTTTCAACTCTTTCTCGGAAATCAAAATCTTATCAACTACAACCTCTATATCATGATTTTTATAACGGTCAAGCTTCATGCCATGTGTCATTTCATGGAGCCCACCATCCACCCGAACATTTAAATACCCTTTACGGCGTAAGCTTTCAAAGAGTTCTTTATAATGACCTTTACGACTACGTACAACCGGTGCCAATAAGTATATTTTTTGCCCTGCATAACTATCCAAGATTAGATCAAGGATTTGATCTTCCGTGTATTTGATCATTTTTTCTCCGGTCACATAGGAGTATGCCTCTCCTGCCCTGGCATATAGTAACCGGAGATAATCGTATATTTCCGTACTCGTACCAACTGTTGAACGGGGATTTTTATTGACAGTCTTTTGCTCAATGGAAATAACAGGACTAAGTCCTGTTATTTTGTCAACATCAGGGCGTTCCAGACTTCCAAGAAAATTTCTCGCATAGGATGAGAACGTTTCCACATACCGACGCTGACCTTCAGCGAAGATTGTATCAAAAGCCAGAGATGATTTGCCACTGCCACTCAAACCCGTTATCACAACCAAGGCATTACGGGGAATCTGGACATCAATATTTTTCAGATTGTGTACACGTGCTCCATATACACAAACAGATTCTTGTTCTTCCATAATCAATTCTCGTCAGTTGCCCAGTTCTTTTGATGAACGGTAATTTTATCTTTGTTAAAATAAAGGCTTTCTTTCAATGGAACCGACACCTTGTATGCTTTTCCACCGGCATTTTCCAGACTGTCATTCCGAATCCAGAGATTATATGTTTTCAAATCATAATAAGAAATGCCTTGATTCTTTGCAAAATCCACCCAATTCGGAACCTTACCTGTAACTACAGTATCTTTGGAAACATAGGGCATGTATAACTGCTCTTTTTTAATTCTGAAACCATACTTTCTCGGATTTTCCAGAAATGTTTTGCAAGCCAGTATTCGGAATACATATCGATTCGTTTCTTCAACCAACCACAAATTAAAACTCGTGTTTTCCTTCTGTCTTTCAAGTTCTTTCGTTATCTTGCTTGTTCCAGCATTGTATGACGCCGCTGTCGTAACCCAGTCCTTAAATTTGGAATAAGCGTTTTTTAAATACTTGCAGGCGGCTTCTGTCTCCTTTTCCACATGATAACGTTCATCAACATCTTCATTTACTTCAAGGCCATATTGTATGGCTGTTTCTGACATAAATTGCCACATACCGACAGCCTTTGCTGGAGATATAACCCTGGGATCCAGATTACTTTCGATACATGCCAGATATTTGAAATCGTCAGGCACACCATTTGCTTTCAGAATAGGTTCAATTACAGGAAAAAAACGATTAGCACGTTTTAAAAGCAATAATGTTGACGAATGCATATACATCATAGAAAGCATCTCACGATCAAAACGCTCCCGCATATCTGTTTTATGCAAATCAATTTTTTGGCCGCAAAAACTGACTTGATCAGGAATCTCAGGAGAAAGGGCCAGAAAAAAAGGGCCGGACACATCTATTTGAAAAGCTGTATCGACCTTAATGGTCTCCGTTTCTACAACTTTAACCTTCTTTTTAAATAATTTACCCAACCAACAATTCTGTGCATAGGAATCAGTAGCTGAAAATACACAGAGAATCATGACAATGAACAAATATTTTGAAAATCTAACAAAACACATATTTTATCTATTCTAACAAATTTATATCACCTTTTTTCTTGTAGACTATGCCATCAGATCCTTTGGCTTCTATCAAATAAAAGTATACACCGGGAGAAACTGCTTTCCCTTTATACGTTCCATTCCAACCCTGAGAAGGATCAGTCCATTCAAACAGCACGTTTCCCCAACGATTGACAATAGTTCCTTTAAAAGAAACAATAGATTTATAAGCAACTTTAAACTCGTCATTCTCACCCGGGCTCGATCTTGGGGTGAAAAAATTGGGGCAATCAAGAGAAGAAACAGAAACGTTTGGGCTAAATGACGCTGAATCTTTACAGGTAGAATTGCTTACATAGAGTTTTACCAAAAAAGTTCCGCTTTCACGAAACGAATGTAAAATATTCTCATCCGTATATCTTGTAAAACTGCCGGAACCATCAGATGATTCATAAATATACCATTCATAATATTGCACAGCATCACTGGGCCTGCTATAAAACTGTATATTCAAAGGTGCTGAGCCACTTAAATCAGCAGAAGAGGATACTTTATCCAGCTCATTTGTTGCTGTTCGTTCCTGAACCGAAGCTTCAGCATTTGTTTTAACAGCGACCGCTGTATATAAAGCGCTTTTAAATTTCACGGTATTCCCGAAAAAATTCGCATATTGATCACCGCTAACAGTAAAATAGGTATTGGTCAAAGGAGCGGTAACTGACCAATTATAAGCAACAGAAGTTGAAGACATTTCCACAGATACGTATTTCTTATCCGTTGAATTCCAGTCCAATGTATTCCATGTAAGCGTATGTTGCCTATCCAAAATCTTTTTAATACCCGAAGTTGTATAATACACTAAATCATCTTCAGTAGCAGAAACAGCAAGTGAAACTGTATTACATGGATCACCATCTGAAACGAACTGGATCTCATTGTAATTCACCGGCGTATAAGCCACCACATAAACATAGTGTCTGGACCCTTCACCTGAAACCAGCATGTATCCACAACCAGCCTGAATATTGTTAAGTATTGTTTGCGTCGTAGTGGTTTGTACATCAGAAGCAGAGACTAAAACGGCGGTAGAAGGATCCTGACCATACCGATACCACGACCAATCCGACGGAGTACTTGCTGTATAGACCAATTGGGCATTTGTTATTCCGTCAAATATAAAGACTTTATCCAATCCTGTACTAGCTGACGGTGCATATACATACGGTGAACCATTGACTCCTCCTAAAGCCGTAAATTGAGCATGGCTCATACTCGAAACAAACAAACCTGTCAAAAGCAGGGATATAATTCTTTGCATTGTTCTGTTTAGATGGAAAAATCTTCCAAAGATACGTTTTCTTCATGAAAATCTTGTACTTTTGCTAAATCTAAACGTCTTGACAAATGGGAAAAAACAAAAAAAACATTCTTATTCTGTTTCTATTTTTGTTCACAATATCTTTTATGCTTTCGGCTCAAATAAAAGGTGTGCCAGTTGTTAAACTTTTCGAAAAAGAATATTATAAATATGATGTAAAGCCGAAGGAAACAATTTTTTCAATTTGTAAGCGATTCAACATTTCAGAAGCTGAATTACTTTCTATGAATCCATTTATTTCTAATGATGGTCTTCAGGCAGGACAAACACTAATGATTCCTGTTAAAAAAGCCAACGCTTCTGACAAAAAAGAACGGGTAAGCAATAATAATGACTCTGTAAAATTAGTGAAGGAGAAAGACAAGCCTAAAAAAATAATTATTACATCAGTAGATAAACCCAGAATTACTGTTTTTTTGCCATTTGCACCTACAGAAACACCTGGAGTAAACGATCGTTATATTGAATTCTATGAAGGCTTTCTGTTAGCTGTTGACAGTTTGAGAAATCTCGGATTGTCATTTGAAGTTCAGGCACTTGAGTCTGGTGATGGTACAGAAATAATAAAAAATGCAATTCTTACTGGAAAATTAGCCAAAACCGATTACTGTATCGGAGGAATCAATCAAGGACAAATTACGTTATTGGCTGATTGGGCTAAAGAAAACAAAAAAACGCTTATACTTCCTTTCACTTCGCATGTGCCTGAACTGGAAAGCAACCCTTTTCTTTATCAGACAAATTCACCTCATAACTATATGTTTGATCTTTTATCCGGATATTCGGTCAATCATTTCGGAAAGTCCTCCAATATTATTTTTCTTAATTCAGCTTCTGATGGATCTGATATTAATTCCAAACTCTTACCACAAATTAAAAGCAAACTGAAAAAAGCAAATAAATCATATGTGGAAGTTAAATATGATGGGGTTCTTGACAATTTATTCAAAGTTTTGGTGGATAATCGCGAAAACATCATTCTCCCATCGCCTGTATCTTTGAATGAAACGAGTCGGTTAGTCACCCGTCTTAGCGCTTATGCAAAACAATACCCGCATAGAAAAATCACATTGTTGGGATATCCTGAATGGCAGGCTATGAATAAAACTTATCAGAAAAAGCTCTACGAACTCAATACTTATATTTATTCGAATTTTTATGCTAATAATCAGGAACAAAATGTTCGCAATTTCCAAATCCATTTCAATCAGACATTTGGGAAAAACCTCTTGAATACTTATCCAAAATATGGTATGATTGGTTATGATGTTGCTACTTATTTTATACCAAGGTCTGTATTTGAAGAATCTGAGAATTTAAAGAATATTCCTAAAATTGATCCACTTCAAAACGAATATCAGTTTGGCGATAAGAAAAATAGTAGTGGTGTCTTTAATAAAATTATTTACATCATTCATTATACGCCTGGAAATACGGTTGAGACAAAAACGTTATATGGACATTAAAGAATGCCGTTTTTTTTCCAATGAATGATCTTTGTCAATATAAATATTAATTTTTTCCTGTTCTGATGAATTTACAAAAATTGATTATAGCTTTATTTTTTGTGGTTATATATTCTTCTGCATCTGCGCAATATAACACGATGAAAGAATGGTATATCGGTCCGACAGGAGGTGCTACCATGTCCACTATTACCCTTATACCTAAATATGTAGATAAAGTATATACATTCAGAAAGACGATGGGTATATCTACCCGGTATATCAGCGAAAAACATTTTGGATTTCAAATAGATCTGAATTATTATGAATCCGGATGGAAAGAAGATGTTAGTGGGTTGGGTCAGACCAGTTATATCAGAAATCTAAATTTCATTGAAGCCCCTTTTCTGATGCATGCTTTTACGACTGCTGGTTCTACCCGTTTTTTTATTAATCTTGGTCCCAAATTCAGCTATTTATTATCCGAGAATGAAAATCTTATAGATCAATCGAGTACCAATAGCTTCCTTGAACATGGGAAATTAGTGGAACATCCATTTCAATACGGGCTTTTGGGAGGGATAGGTTTTGAGGTTCATGTAAAGCGCAACGTATTAGGCATTGAAGGCCGATATTGTTACACGCTCTCAGATCTTTATGATAATGCTATTGGCGATGATTTTGCTACTTCCAGCTTACAAAGCGTTTCTCTTAATCTTTATTATTACTTCCAGATTCAAAAATGATAGGATGCCTCTTTGGATTTTCTTTCAAATATCCTATCTTATCCGATCCAAAGATTTTACAAGATTCTCATCTTTATGTATAGCATTTATTGCCAATAGGTCAAAAATAAAAGCTATAAATGGGAATGCCAATCCATAGCTAAAATCGAAGCTCAGTTTAATTCCATTTATGCCGATAAACAGAAAGCATGCGTAAATTAAATAAAAGACAATTAATAAGAATGCATTAAATATACAAAGACGTATCTGAATCAAGCGCTTTTTATATAAAAAAATCGTAATCAAAGCCAACAGCATACTTATCACACTAACTATGCCAAGTAACCATACCGGAAAGTTATCTACATTTGCAATGCCTATTTTTTTAATAGAAAAAGCTGTATACTCATACGAACCGGATGTATTGTCAAAAGCACCCACAGGTAAGAAGAATACAGCAATCAGCAAAGCAATAATCAGGAGTAAATAAAAACTCTGAATACGCTGAATCATGATTATTTCTTTAGTTTTTCGCGTGCTGGATTTTTATGGTATATTTTACCATCAATATATTCCTGAGTCGCAATTAACGTTGGTTTAGGCAACTTTTCGTAGAAACGAGAAATTTCAATTTGTTCGCGATTCTCAAACACTTCTTCAAGATTATCCGTATATGAGGCAAATTCTTGCAATTTCTTTTCCAGTTCTGCTTTCATTTCTACGCTAATTTGATTGGAGCGTTTAGAAATTATCGCTACTGTCTCATACACATTGCCAGTATCTTCACACAGACTATTCATGTCACGGGTAATCGTAGAGCTTGGAATTGTTGATTTCTTGTAATCCATCTTTATATATTTATTAATTCTTTATATATTTCTGACACTGTTTGAGAATATTTTTTGCCTCTTTTACATATTTGCTTTCCGGGTATTCATTGACAAAACTGAAATATTCATCCACCGTTGTCTTGTATCTTTCAATTTTAGTATTTTCTGAACTTTCATTTGCAAGCATATAGCGTGACTTTAAAATCAAGAACGACAAATCCTCACGATATATTGATACTGGATAATCAGAGAGTGCATTATTTGCTGTAATAATACATGATTGATAATTGTTACCTAAATAGTTGCCCAAGTTGTAATATAAACGGCTATTTAACAGCTGTTTATAAACAAGTTTTTCCTGAAGCTCTGATAGCATCTTTGTAACTTCCGCCTTTTTATCACTTTCGGGATAATAATCAAGAAAAGCACCTAACTGATCCATTGCTTTGACTGTTTCTTCCTGGGAAAATCGAGGATCAGGAGAACTTAGATAAGCTGCTTTGCCAGACAAGAAACGGCAATCTTCCGTAAAAGTACCTTTTGGATAAGTTTTCGTGTAAGTTTCAAAATAGTGTGCAGCTGATATAAAATCTTTTCTGTTGTAATATGAATTTCCCAACATGAATAAGGTTTGTTCAGCTCTGTTTGTCCCTTTGTGTATTGGCTCAAGTTCTTCTAACAACTCAATGGCATGCTGATACTTTTTCTGTTCATAAAATTCATTTGCCTTTTTCCATTTCAGTTCATAATCTGTACTTTTAAGTAGTTTCTGATATCCCGAGCAAGAAGAAAGGCCTAAGCCCAACAATACAAACAAAAGGAACTTCAATTTCATAGGATAATTATTCTAGTCCTTAATGTACTTAGAAAAGACAGGCAAAGGTAATATTTCTCTTCAAATAATTGAAAATAAACAAGCATTTTTAACTGAAATAGCCTTAAATTCAAGTAAAAGGACGATATATGCCGACTGATAAACCTTAAAAATAATACATGTCGTTTACCTCAACAAACTTCAAATTTGAATTTTGCAAGATTTCCACACAACGATGCACATCATTAACCCGAATCACCACACGGGCAATTTCATCCATGGCAAAAGCGTACATATAGTCAACTGCCATATTATGTTCTGATAAAATAAGTAAAGCTTCGGATAAGGCTCCTGGTTTATTTGGAACATATAAACAAACTATATCGCACAGCGTAACAGTAAAGCCATGTTTATCAAGTAGTTTTTGTGTAGTAATGGGGTCAGAAAGAACAACCCGCATAATGCCAAAATCAGATGACTCGGACATACTGAATGCATATAAGTTTATGCCTTCTTTACCAAGTAACTGAGTCAATTCTGTAAGACGTCCAGTCTTATTTTCCAAAAAAATGGATAATTGTTTGATAATTAAAGGTTCATTCATTTTTGTAAAGTTTACGTTTGTCTGTTACTCGTTGTGCTTTACCGGTGGAACGCTCGATAGAACGAGGCTCAACCAGCTTAATATTAGCATGAATACCTATCACGCTTTGAATTCGAGCTTCAATCCGTTTACGCAAATTAAGCATAGCACTCATATCATCCGTGAAATTTTCAGGACGAACTTCTACATGAACGTCAAAGGTGTCCGTATTGTTTACCCGATCGACATATAAATGATAATGTGGAGCCGTTTCTCCAAATTCCATCAAGACACTTTCTATCTGTGAGGGGAAAACATTTACACCACGAATGATAAGCATATCATCACTTCGTCCCATGATTTTATGCATACGTACGGACGTTCTGCCACATGGACATGGTTCATAAATCAATTTTGTCAGATCTTTTGTTCGGTAACGTAAAACAGGCATTCCTTCTTTGGTAATCGTAGTAAAGACCAACTCTCCTATTTCCCCTGGAGCACACGGTTTTAAAGTTTTCGGATCAATGATTTCGGGGAAAAAATGGTCTTCATTGATGTGCATGCCATGTTGTTCAGTACAGTCATATGACACCCCTGGGCCTATGATTTCCGTTAAACCAAATATATCATAGGCTTTAATGCCCATGCTTTTTTCAAGCTCATTACGCATCTCTTCTGTCCAGGGTTCTGCCCCAAAAAAACCAACTTTTAACTTGAGTTTGTCACGAACACCCATGTCTTTGATAACTTCAGCAATATGAAGCGCATAAGAGGGGGTGCAACATAAAGCAGTAGAACCGAAATCGGTCATCAATTGAATCTGTTTTTCCGTATTACCTGCAGATATAGGGATGACAGAAGCCCCAAGATTCTCTGCTCCATAGTGAGCTCCGAGCCCACCAGTAAATAAGCCATAGCCATAGGCAATCTGGAAAATGTCGTTACGCGTGCAACCTCCGGCTGCAAATGTGCGCGCTAAAACCTCGGACCAAATACTTAGATCCTTGCGCGTGTATCCAGCTACAATAGGCTTTCCTGTCGTACCTGAAGAAGCATGTAAACGCACGATTTCAGACATAGGCACAGAGAATAAGCCAAAGGGATATTGATCCCGTAAGTCGGTTTTAACCGTAAAAGGCAGTTTCACAATATCCTCAATTGTTTCAATATCCATTGGCGTAATGCCAAGTTCCTGCATTTTTGCTCTATAAAAAGGTGAATTATGATATACATGCTCAACAGTTGTGCGTAAACGCTTATTTTGAACCTCACGCATTTCCTCGCGTCCCATACATTCGTAACTTTCATTCCAGATCATAAGCCAAATATTCAATATGATATTTATTCTTTTTAAATTTACAAAGAAAAGCATAATTTTGTAATTTATATCTTTATTAATATGATTATTTGTAATTTTGCAAAGCAAGAATCGCAACATCTTAATGTTTGAACTCATATCACCCTACAAGCCCACAGGTGACCAGCCAGAAGCCATAAAGCAGCTAACAGAAGGTCTCAGAGAGGGTAATCCATATCAGACTTTGCTCGGAGTTACAGGCTCCGGTAAAACTTTCACGATAGCCAACGTGGTGAAAGAAATTCAACGCCCCACGTTGATCTTAAGCCACAATAAAACGCTTGCCGCACAACTTTATAGCGAATTTAAAAGTTTTTTTCCAAACAACGCAGTTGAATATTATGTTTCCTATTATGATTACTATCAGCCGGAAGCTTATTTGCCCACTACGGATACCTATATTGAGAAAGATCTGGCAATAAATGATGAGATTGAAAAACTACGTTTGTCGACTAGTTCCGCCCTGCTTTCTGGACGGCGTGACGTAATTGTTGTTTCTTCCGTTTCCTGTATTTATGGTATTGGGAATCCTGAGACTTTCAAAAAAACGGTTATCAATATACATTGTGGTCAAAAACTTGATCGTAACGTTTTTTTAAGAGCGCTTGTAGATAGTTTATACTCTCGAAATGAAGTTGAGTTAAACCGTGGGAATTTTCGCGTCAAAGGAGATACTGTCGATATCTTTTTAGCATACGCAGACACCGTTCTGCGAGTTATTTTCTGGGGGAATGAAATAGATCAGATTGATGAAATAGAACCAATTAGCGGACGGACTATCAACAGTTACAAAGAATTCAGGATATTCCCGGCCAATCTTTTTGTGACTAGTAAAGAGAATACCAAACAAGCCATAGAGGAAATATTGAATGATCTTGGCAAACAAGTTGAATACTTTAATTCAATAGGAAAATATGCAGAAGCGAAAAGACTTTTTGAGCGTGTCAACTATGATGTGGAAATGATTCGTGAACTCGGCCATTGCTCAGGAATTGAAAACTATTCACGATATTTTGACGGTCGGCACTCTGGAGAAAAACCTTTTTGTTTACTTGACTTTTTTCCAAAAGACTTTTTAATGGTCATTGACGAAAGTCATGTAAGTTTGCCTCAATTACGTGCCATGTGGGGTGGAGACCACGCCAGGAAACAGAATCTGGTTGAATATGGTTTTCGTCTGCCAGCAGCCATAGACAATAGACCTCTTAGCTTTGATGAATTTGAAAGTATTCCCAAACAACTCATATATGTAAGTGCTACACCTGGTGACTATGAATTGGAAAAATGCGAAGGTGTTGTTGTAGAGCAAGTTATTAGACCTACAGGGTTATTGGATCCTGTCATTGAAGTTCGTCCAAGCAAAAACCAGGTAGATGATTTGATGGAAGAAATTCGTATTCGGGCCGAAAAAGATGAGCGTATTCTTGTCACAACCCTGACAAAACGAATGGCGGAAGAATTAACCTCCTATATGGTAAATTTGGGAATACGCTGCAACTATATCCATTCCGATGTAGATACCTTGGATAGGGTCAAAATTCTTGAGAATTTACGTATGGGGCTTTTTGATGTACTGGTTGGGGTTAATTTGCTTCGTGAAGGTTTGGATTTGCCGGAAGTATCTTTAGTTGCTATTTTGGATGCCGATAAAGAAGGATTCCTGCGTAATCAGCGCTCATTGACCCAAACGTCAGGTCGTGCGGCAAGAAATCTTAATGGTAAAGTCATCATGTATGCTGATAAAATGACAAGAAGTATGAATTTAACCATTGATGAAACAAATCGTCGTCGAATTAAGCAACAAGCATATAACGAAAAGCATCATATTACACCTACGGCAATCATTAAAGACAAATCTTCAGCTTTAAGTGCCTATTCTACGCCGGCAGAGGCAAAGGCCTATATCGAGCCAACAACTGTTAGTCTGGTTGCAGATCCTGTAATAGCCCTCATGAAAAAGCCTCAGCTTGAAAAAACAATTGATAAGGCCCGTAAAGCTATGTATGAAGCATCAAAGCGGCTCGATTTTCTCGAAGCCGCTCAGTATCGTGATGAAGTTCTTAAACTGGAAGAACTATTGAAAAAAAACAAGGCTTAAAATTTATAACCAAACGTAAAAATTAGATTGGTTTTATTACTGTCAAGTTTAGAATATTTCGGTTGATCAGTTTTGATATTACTATCATAAAAATTATAGAAATCAGCACTACACATCTGCCGTTGCAAAGCTGCATCCATGAAGAAGCAACCTGAACGATAGCCTGCACCACATGACAGATAGTAGGTATCCTTATAGATTTCATAATGAGGAGTCGTTCCTGCAGTAGTAAATTTTGTCGTATTCTCATTAAAAGAACTGCTCATCGGGCTTTGATACCAAGCAGCCCCACCTCTAAGGCTAATATTGTCGTTTAAACGATATTCTCCACCCAAACGCAAATGGGAAGCAACTCTAAAATCCTGATACATATAACTATTGGTATTATCATAGGGATACCCATCTGCATCTTTCAATTCAATTTCCCGATAATCAACCGTCTCCCAGTCAATACTGATAAAACCTTTTTGACCAAACTGATAAGCACCACTTAACATGAAAAGACCAGGCGTTTTTAGTTGGTAATCGACAGGCGTTTCAACTCCTGTCACTGGAGGCACGGCTTCTCCTGTGGTAGCATAATATACTCCAGAAGGAAACATTGAAGCATTGTAGACATCAGTCATTGAAAAGTATGTCGGAGTATGATAAGTTAAACCAATACGCAAATAGGGATCAGGCTTTATGATTGCACCAATTTTGAAATTCACCCCAGCTCCAGTTGTTGAAAGCGCGTTTCTCAATTCAAAGCCCAATCCACCCTCAGATTCCTCACTATAAGCTGATTTCAATTCATAATCAATACTCTGGACTCCTAAACTCATTCCAAGATAAAGGAAATTTCCATAGTTAGCGCCCAAACTAAAATTCCATTCATTAATGCCCCCGCTTTCCATCAGATTCATCTTATTATCAACTTTTTCTCCGCTGTATAAAAGCGATTCATACTTGTTAGTTGTAGTATTCTTATCTATAAGACCAGCCTCATATGAATAATCAGCCAAGCTCCATTTAACCAAATCGGCCGCAGTTCCTCCAACATTACTATTCTGATCTTCACAAATTTTAGTCAACAAAGAAGTCGACCGGGATTTTCCTACAATTGTTACATTGCGATTAAAGTCTTTGACTTTATTGTAACTGATTCCAAAATTGAAGTTTGAAATTTCTGTCTCATCATAAGTGCGAAATGACCCGACATAGCCAAAATTATTAATCAGCAAATTAGACTTGGAATCATTACTTTTATATGCGTTAAATACCGATTTTGTAGAAGAAGAGCTCAGTGAAGGTGTAATTGACAATTCCGAACTGCGATACACTGCAATTCCGGCAGGGTTCGTACCCATCGTGCTCATATCTCCTCCCAAAGCACCAAAAGCACCAGACATTGATACGTACCGGGCACTTCCGCTAAGATCAGTAAGCGAATACTTCAAAGCATCATATTCCTCCTGAGCAAAGCTCATGGCGACACTTAAAGAAAAAAGGCAGCTTATCAAAATATATTTTTTCATAGATACCGGTTAATTTTTTAATTCACATCAAATGACATACCAACTTTATCTGCGACCTCCGCCACCACTACTACGTGAACCACCGCCTCCACCAGAAGAGCCAGAAGAAGAACTTACTGGTGCCGAAGATGAAGAAGATCTTACTACTGGTGCGGAATATGAAGAAGAGGATGAACTACTGCTACTTCTTACTGTATTAACTGTAGAAGATGATGAGTTTGAAGAACTTCTGCTGTATGATGAGGATGTTCCTCTAGAAACAGAATTGGAACCATTCCCTGTCCTTGAAACCGAATAACTACTGCTTGCAGGACGTGTAACAACGCGATAAGAAGTTGGTTGTCCAGAAGTTGAGCGAACCACATCTCCATTTGAAATGGAACGACTATATGTTCCTGTAGAACGAGCTATTGAATAATTGCCATTTCGACTGTTTACGCCAGAGCGGGTGATTACAGATCCACTTCCTGAACGTGTAGCAGCTGATCCTGAACGTGTTGTAATGCTACCAGCTGTTCTTCCTTGTGAAAATCCCGTTCTATTATTTAAAAGAAAATTACGTTGGTCAGAACTCAAGTGATGGCGATTATTTCCACCTCCGCTATAAACATAAGCACCTCCTCCACCATAACAGTCCCATCCGCAATAAGGCTCATAGCCATAATAGCCTCCATATCCACCATACCATGAATCATAAAATCCCCAGGATGAGAACCAGGGATCATAATAATAGCTGTAATATGGTGACCAGTTTCTCCAACCGTTACTATAGTAATATGAATCGTAATAGTTAGGGCTCATAAAGCCATTTGAACCACCATCAATATAATATACATTTACTTTTGAACTATCTTGTATGTATATATTCAGATACCCGTCATCCGTCACCTGTTTTGTGAATTTAGGATCATTGAAACGACGAACACGTTCAGAATACTCATAAGGTGCCTCTGTACTCATTTCGTCTCCGTTTCCTTCGGAAGCAATCGTTTCATTAGTAGCAAGAAGGTCAGAGTTATCCATAGAGACATGACGGTTATACTCATCCACATCCCTAATTCTCAATGTCCCGCTGTTATCATAGATTTTCACATTTCCATTCTCTGTCTGCACGGTAGCGTTGGCAACACCAGTGGTAGATTTGGAAGTATTATTTTGTCCTGTTATAACCTTAGCCTTGGTTGGATTATAATACAAATCATCTTCATAAGACAAGGACTGAGCCTGCACCAAAATAGGCAACAGGAAGGCGACAGCCGTTAGCAACATCCAAGTTCTTTTCATAATAGTAGTTTTGAAGAATATTCTGATAAAAGACTATCTTTTGTCTCTTGATAAATGCAATCAACTGAATATTTAATCAATATATTACAAAGATACTTTTTTTAGCTAAATGTTTACTCAGATTGAACATATTTAACTTAATAAATATGAATTATATCGAAATACATTTTAACATGCAGCCGATGAGCACTTTGGTGAAAGACATTTTGGCTAAATATCTTGGAGAAACCGGATTTGAAAGCTTCATGGAATGTAAATACAAAAAGTCGATTCACCCGGTCTAAATTATCGAGGTTCTATTACTAAAAATAAATGGGCGGCGGTTTACTTTCAAAAAGAAGAAAGCTGTCCAAACAAATGAACAGCCTTCTTCTTCTATTTAAATTATTCCCCTTTTTCCAACAATAGAGTCTTGGTTGGTTGGTCACAAACCTCCGTAGGCCCAAAATACTGAATTGGCCCAGGATAAACATAATCAGAATGTATAGCCCAGGCTGCTCGTTTGGCTGCATAGTATTTAAAAGGTGCACCATTTAAATCTACCAGCGCTTTTTTGATAACCGGTTTCATTTCCCCTTGTCGACGTTCCATATTCATCATCATTGTGATAGGAATGCCCCCTGCAATCCATTCTTTGGCCGGAGCAGTCAAATTACGAACCGAAGCCATATACCCTGTTTTACCAAAAGCAATCAGGCCTGAAGCAGCATAGCCCAAGGAGTAGCAATAATCCGCATCAAAGTTGGATGGAGCAGCACAGCGACCTTCATAACCGAAGAAATGAACTTGTGTAGCAAATTTTCCTGTGTATTTTCCTTCTGCTGTCCATTCAGCCAATTTTTTCCCAACCATTTCAGCCAACAATTTTTCAGTTTCTATTAAAGAAACCTGAACGTTTCCATGAGGATCACGATCCATTGTTAACTGCTGAGCCACACCTTCAGGCAAAGAGGCATAAATTTCAGCGTTTTCCTTGCTCAGCTTTTTTATAATATAATTTCTTTGTTCCGATCGACGGATCAGATTAAACTCTTCCTGATGTGATGCCAGAAAATCATTCAATTCATCAATCAATTTTTTAATTGCCGGAATGAATTCAATCACACCTTCCGGAATCAAGACCGTTCCAAAATTTTTACCCATTTCAGCACGCTTGGCTACAACCTTTGCGATATCTGTTACCAAGTCATCCAAAGTCATATTCTTTGCTTCAACTTCTTCAGAAATTATACAATAATTTGGTTGGACCTGAAGTGCACATTCCAGTGCTATATGTGAAGCCGAACGGCCCATCAACTTAATGAAGTGCCAATATTTCTGGGCAGAGTTACAGTCACGTTGAATGTTCCCGATAATTTCAGAATAAACTTTGCAAGCTGTGTCGAAGCCAAAAGAAGCTTCGATCATATCATTTTTTAAGTCACCATCTATTGTTTTCGGACATCCTATTACTTGCACACCTGCTCCGATCGCTTTATAATATTCAGCAAGAACACAGGCATTGGTATTTGAATCATCCCCGCCAATAATAACCAAAGCCTTAATGTCAAGAGCTTTAAGAATAATCAATCCCTTATCGAATTGTTCTTTTTCTTCCAGTTTGGTACGTCCGGAACCAATAATATCAAATCCTCCGGTATTGCGATAGTCTTCAATAATGTCGGCAGTCAGTTCCATGTAGTGATGATCAATCAAACCACTTGGGCCAAGAATGAATCCATACAGTTTGGATGCCGGATTAAGATTTTTTATACCGTCAAATATTCCCGCAATCACATTATGTCCACCTGGAGCCTGTCCTCCTGAAAGAATAACTCCTACGTTCACAGGCGAGTAAGTATTTTTTTCAGATTTTGATTCAAAATTAACCAAAGGCATTCCGTAGGTATTCGGGAAAAGCATTTTAATCTCATCCTGATCAGCAACCGATTGAGTTGCTTCTCCTTCTGTTATTTTCGCTGGACCTGTTAGAACATCAGGCATTTTGGGTTTGTACGCAGCACGCGCAATCTGTAAAGCACTTTTTGTCATTTTTGTATTATGAATTAAAAGAATAGATTCATATTTTTAGCTTTCAAAAAACGCTGCAAATTACGTGTTTTTTTTTGGAATATCGGCTTGTTTGATATCGATATTTTCACTAATTTCGTTGTCTGAAAAACCTGTCAGAAAAAGCTGTTAATTTGATTATTAATTTAATATAAGAAAAATGATTTATTCACAAGAAGTGCAACAAATGTGTTGCGTAAAAAAAGGGGCAAACCATGCTTCAGCTCCAATACCTGAAGAAGGGAAGTGGGTAAGCGCCAAAGAAGTGAAAGACATATCAGGTCTGACTCACGGTATTGGTTGGTGTGCACCTCAGCAAGGGGCATGCAAACTTACGCTGAATGTCAAGGATGGTATTATTCAGGAAGCATTGATAGAAACTGTCGGTTGCTCTGGCATGACTCACTCAGCTGCCATGGCAGCTGAAATTCTACCGGGAAAGACCATTCTTGAAGCCCTTAATACAGACTTGGTTTGTGACGCAATCAATACCGCCATGCGTGAATTGTTTTTGCAAATCGCTTATGGTCGTACACAATCCGCTTTCTCTGAAGGTGGTTTGTCAATCGGTGCTGGACTGGAGGACCTTGGTAAGGGTTTACGCAGTCAGGTCGGCACAATGTACGGAACGCTTGCCAAAGGTCCCCGTTACCTCGAAATGGCTGAAGGTTATTGTACACGTGTTGCACTCGATGCTGAAGATCAAATTATTGGTTATGAATTTGTCAATCTTGGCAAACTCATGGAAGAGATCAAAAAAGGCACCGATGCCAATGAAGCTATCAAGAAATTGACTTCATCTTATGGCCGTTTTGCCGAAGCAGTTAAATACATCGATCCACGTAAACAATAATAAGGAGGAATATAGAAAATGGCATTATTTGAAAGTTATGAACGCAGAATTGACAATGTCAACGCTGTATTGAAAGAAAATGGCATTGCAAGTCTCGAAGAGGCTAAATCCATTTGTGACGCCAAAGGAATCGATCCTTATTCGATGTGTGAAAAGACCCAACCCATTTGTTTCGAAAATGCAAAATGGGCTTATGTCATGGGTGCTGCCATTGCAATTAGGAAAGGCTGTAAAAATGCAGCTGACGCTGCTGAAGCTATAGGTATTGGTTTACAGGCATTCTGTATCAAAGGCTCTGTTGCTGATGACCGTAAAGTTGGATTGGGCCACGGCAATTTGGCGGCAAGACTTCTTCGTGAAGAAACAAAGTGTTTCGCTTTTCTCGCTGGTCATGAATCATTTGCTGCTGCTGAAGGTGCAATCCAGATTGCAGAAAAAGCAAACCGTGTTCGCAAAGAACCTCTTCGTGTTATCTTAAATGGCTTAGGTAAAGACGCTGCCATGATCATATCTCGTATTAATGGTTTTACCTATGTACAGACACAGTTTGACTATTATACAAGTGAACTGAAAGTTGTTAAGGAATACAAATATTCTGATGGTCTTCGCAGCAAAGTAAAATGTTACGGCGCCGATGATGTTCGTGAAGGTGTTGCCATTATGTGGAAAGAAGGTGTAGACGTATCCATCACAGGTAACTCTACCAACCCCACACGTTTTCAGCACCCTGTTGCAGGTACTTATAAAAAAGAACGGCTGGAACAAGGCAAGAAATACTTTTCTGTTGCTTCCGGTGGTGGTACGGGACGCACACTTCATCCTGACAATATGGCAGCAGGTCCTGCTTCTTATGGTATGACCGACACTATGGGCCGTATGCACTCAGATGCCCAATTTGCAGGCTCTTCTTCAGTTCCAGCTCACGTTGAAATGATGGGATTCCTTGGAATGGGTAACAACCCGATGGTAGGTGCTACTGTTGCTATTGCCGTTTCGGTAGAAGAAGCGATGAAGTAAATTAAACCACAAAAGATATATAAGTCCCCTGTGATACTTGTTATGACAGGGGACTATTTTGTTTTTTGATAATACAAAAACAGATCTAATAATGGGATTGGAAAAAGGCCTTTTTAACCGTACAGAATTATTGTATGGTTCTGAAAAAATGAAGCAAATAGATTCTGCCAAAGTAATAATCTTTGGTATCGGAGGTGTGGGCAGTTGGTGCGCCGAGAGTCTGGTTCGTAGCGGAATACGTCACCTCACTATTGTGGATTCTGATCGGATTTGTGTTACAAATATCAACCGCCAAACACAAGCTACCATGCTTACCATTGGCGAAGTCAAGACAGATGCATTAAAAAAGCGTTTATTGGAAATCAATCCAAAAGCTGAGATCAATGCTCTTCAGATAATCTATACACCCGGAAACAGAGCATCTTTCAATCTAAACAACTACGATTACATCATAGATGCGATTGATAGTCTTAGCGACAAAGTAGACTTAATTAGGACAGCAACCCGTACCGATGCCGTTTTTTTTTCTTCTATGGGGGCGGCCCTCAAAATAGATCCTACCAGAATCAAGGTAACCGAATTTTGGAAAGTCAAAGGCGATCCTCTTGCCGCCTGTATACGTCGATTAATCAGAAAAGGAGAAATGCCAGGCAAAGAGTTCCTGTGCGTATACAGTGAAGAAGTATTGGAAAATAAAGGTACCAATAAAACGTGTGGCACACCAGAATGTCTTTGCCCAAAAAACAGAGAGACAAAAGGTGATCCGAGTTTAGCCAATCATGAATGGTGCAGCAGCAAAGCCGTCATCAACGGCACTATATCACACATCACTGCTATTTTCGGTTTTACGCTGGCCGGGCTTCTTATGCAAGACCTTTATACAAAAGAATAAGTAAAGTCCTGTTAAATAAATAAGAGCTAAAACTCTTTTTCTAAATCATCGTGAAAACGGCTTCTTTTTTTATTGATAATCAATGTTGAAGGGATATATTCCAATTCCTTAGTATTAGAAACCGAAAGAATGTTCCATGCCTGATAACTAATCAACATGAAGCTATAATCTGAAAGAGAAGGTGCTGAGAAATTAGCATAATTGGAAAGTTTAACCGAATGGGGAAACTCATCTTTTAGTTCAGTAAAAGATTTAATCATTTCATCGTCTATTTTGATAAGGTGACTTAAATCAACAATATTTATAGTTACATCAATATTATTGTGGAGTAATCGACGGGCATAACGAAGTAAAAATAAATCTTTTGCACTATGTAAAAGAATCACTGTCGACGTGATTTTTACGAAGTTCCTATTAACGAAGACTCCGACACTACTTTTGCTGTTTTCGATAAAATAACGTGTTTTATCTTTAATCAGGGATCCAGGATAGAAAAAATCTTTTCTGTAAACAAAAGTGCCAGGCAAACGAACACCAACACCCACTAAAAGAAAATCATAATTTTCACCGTTTACAATATGTACAATACCATGTTCAATATTGTCCGTAACCTTATATTCTGTCTGGATTGGAATCTTTAGATTCTCAGCTTCTGCTTTCACTCCTTTAAAACTATCTACCGAAAACTCTTCTCCATGTATAGGATTGATATCAGTACCAGCTGTTATATGCAGCACAGTTACGGAAAGACTATTTTTTGAACCTTCAAGAACCGTTTTTGCGACGTTGAGCAAGGGCTTTCCATTCTCAGGATTGCCACAAGCTACCAAAGCCTTAAAAATCCCCAAAGACTTTCTAATTTGAAGTTCTTCCTTAATATTTCTTTCAGGAAAGACCTTTTCAATTAAAGACAGAATAGGTGTAGTCATAAACGTTGTAACCAAGGCCATAATGACAAGTATTGCAAAAATAGCTGGTGAAAGAATACCCATTTCATATCCGATATTCAAAACAATTAACTCCATCAAGCCTCTTGTATTCATAAGAACACCGATTGAAAGACTGTCGCGCCATGATTCACCAAAAAAACGGGCTGAAAATGCACAACCTGCAAATTTTCCAACAGTGGCGATTAAAATCACAAAAACACATACCCACCATAAATGTGGTGTATCCAATAGACCTATTTGAGTACGCAAACCGGTGAAGACAAAAAACAAAGGCAAAAGCAAAGTGACCGATACATCTTCTATTTTTTCAATAATCAGTTTTCGGAAGTTCGGTAACGGAGGCATAACCACTCCTGCTAAAAATGCACCAAATAACGGATGTATCCCAATTAACTGAGTAACAAGTGCGGAGCAAAGTAAAATTAAAAAAACAAAAGCAACAACACTTTTATTAATAACTTCCCTTGTTTTATATATGTCCCCCAGACGTTTCATAAAAGGCTTGATTACAAACAACATGATTGCTATATAGACAACGGCCATGCCTATCGTATAGAGCGAACCGGTCAAACTACCCGTTTTGGCTATTGCGATGACAGCAGCCAATAAACACCATGCCGTCACATCATCAATAGCAGCACTGGCTAATGAAATAGTACCAAGATTTGAAGTTGTCTTACCTTTCTCTTGAATAATTCTTGCTAATACCGGAAAAGCTGTGACACTCATCGATGTTCCGATAAATAAAGCAAATGAAAGAAAAGTTGTGTGTCCTGTCGCAAATTCTCTATATATAAAATAAGCAAGAAACATTCCCAGAAAGAAGGGTATCACAATACCGGAGTGGCTAATGACATAGGTTTCGCTCATTTTGCCTTTCAGAACACGCAGATTCAGATCCATTCCGATCGTAAACATAAATAGAATCAAACCAATTTGGCTCAATATATTAATATTCCCAAGGGAATTGGTTGCAAATAAAAAATTAAAGGCGTGGGGGAAAAAACACCCGAATAAGGAAGGCCCAAGAACAATACCAGCCAGAATCTCACCAATGACAGTAGGCTGTCCAAATCGGGCAAATATGTAACTAAAAATTCTCGATACAACAAGAATTGAAATAATCTGAAGTAAAAGCAAGGCGACAGGCTCCCCAATATGAACTATTAGAGAATTCATGAACATATCCAGACCGGAAGTAGCACAATGTGTATTATCAACCTGTTTTTCAATTTGCCATCCTTTATTAATCAGAAAATATGTTAAAACTCCGAAAAACAATAACATACAGATATAATAAAGCCAGACTTTGATTTTCTTAACACCCATCCGCGGCAGTATATTTATTTATTTGCAAAGTTAAAAAAACCTGAGTATGTTCAATTAAAAAAACTTACTTTTGCATGATAATTCCCATTGAAAGGGAGAAAATTTAACACAAATGTCTACACAAGAAGATTCACGAAAAGTAACCACTCACCGTTTGGTGGAAATGAAACAACGGGAAGAAAAAATCGCCATGTTGACCGCTTACGACTACTCAATGGCAAAACTTATAGATCAAGCGGGGATGGATGTAATTCTTGTAGGTGATTCTGCCTCAAATGTCATGGCTGGAAATATTACGACATTACCTATTACACTTGATCAGATGATTTATCACGGAACATCTGTAACACGTGGTGTAAAAAGAGCCTTGGTTATAATTGATATGCCCTTTGGAACAGTTTCCGGAAATCCTGTTGAATCACTAAATGCAGCTATCCGGGTAATGAAAGAGACCGGTGCAGATGCCATTAAAATTGAGGGTGGAAAAGAAATGATTGAAGACATAAAAAAAATAATCGATGCGGGCATTCCAGTTATGGGACATCTGGGTTTGATGCCTCAGTCAATAAATAAATACGGCACATACACTGTTCGTGCAAAAGAAGAAGCAGAAGCAAAAAAGTTGTCTGAAGATGCTAAATTATTGGAAAAAACAGGATGTTTTGCCATCGTTCTTGAAAAAGTACCGGCAGTTGTCGGCAAAAAGATTTCAAGCGAACTATCAATCCCTGTTATTGGAATTGGAGCTGGAAATGGAGTGGATGGTCAGGTCTTGGTGATGCATGACATGCTTGGAATCACACAGGAATTCTCTCCGCGTTTTCTGCGTCGGTATGCCAATCTGCAAGAAACCATCATTAAATCTGTTGGTCACTACATTAAAGATATTAAGAATAAGAATTTTCCAAGTGATTTAGAGCAATACTAAACATAAAAGGATATAAAATGTCCTATGAGAAAACATCTGACTCTCTTCCTATTCTTATTTTGCCAGCTTCTTTCTCAGGCTCAAATTCTGGAACCAATAAAATGGCACATTCAATTAAAGAATTCCGGCAAATCCGATAAAGAAATTATCTTTACCGCAAAAATTGATGAAGGTTGGCACCTCTATAACATGAACCTGCCTCAGGGAGGTCCGGTTTCTACAACCTTCCATTTTGAAAAGATAAAAGGAGCCACTTTAAAGGGAAAAACCACAGTCATTTCCAAAGCAATCAACAAAAAAGATGATACTTTCGGATTGGAACTCAGCTGGTTTATTAAAGAAGCTATATTCGTACAAAAAATAGACGTAACAGATAAGAAAAAGTTTGAGATAGAAGGAAATGTAGAATTCATGGGCTGTAACGATGTAACCTGTTTGCCCCCTACTCCTGTGAAATTTAAATTCACAGGTCTTGATTTGGCAAAAATAGATAAATCAGATCAAATTTCACCGAAAAATCAATCAAAAGCCGCAGATACCACAAGCCAACTTACTAAAAAAGCAGCTATTTCGACCATTTCTTCAAATCAACCGGAAATTAATCAATTTAATAACAATCCTCTATGGACGCCGGTCATCGAGAAACTGCAAGCATACGGTAGCAGAGAAATAACCGCCCAAACGTCATGGTGGATACTTTTTATTTCCGGATTTTTAGGGGGCTTGCTCGCCTTACTTACCCCTTGTGTCTGGCCAATCATACCAATGACCGTCAGTTTCTTCCTGAAAAGACACAAAGAGCGAAATAAAGCCATCAAAGATGCATTGCTTTATGGCCTTTCCATTATTGTCATATATTTGTTGCTTGGCATTGGCATTACAGTCATGTTTGGTTCAAGTGCACTCAACAGCCTTTCCACAAACTCCATCTTCAACCTATTCTTTTTTGTTCTGCTCGTAGCCTTCGCATTTTCCTTCTTTGGTGCATTTGAAATGGTTTTACCATCTTCCTGGATAAACAAAATTGATAAAAAGGCTGATACTACTTCAGGAATCATCAGCATTTTCTTTATGGCATTCACTTTGGTTCTGGTATCCTTTTCGTGCACTGGGCCTATCATAGGGACACTGCTTGTACAGGCAGCAACCATGAACTCTTTTGCAGGTCCGGCTATTGGAATGTTTGGTTTTGCTCTCGCACTGGCCATCCCTTTCAGCTTCTTTGCCGTCTTCCCCAATGTACTGCAAAGTATGCCCAAATCCGGTGGGTGGCTGAATACCGTAAAAGTTGTTCTTGGTTTTATAGAACTTGCCTTTGCCCTTAAATTCCTTTCTGTCGCTGACCTTGCCTATGGCTGGCACATCCTGGACAGGGAAACCTTTCTGTCCATTTGGATCACACTGTTTGCACTGCTTGGTTTTTATTTGTTGGGAAAAATCAAACTGCCAAACGACAGCCCTCTTGAGCACATTTCCGTTTTACGTCTGACTTTTTCCATCATTTCTCTTTCTTTTGCCATATACATGGTTCCGGGACTTTGGGGAGCACCTTTAAAAGCAATTAGTGCCTTCGCTCCTCCTATGTATACACAAGACTTTAACCTGTACAAGAATGAAGTGCATGCAGCTTTCAACGATTACGATGCAGGTATGGAATATGCCAGAAAACAAAACAAGCCTGTTATGATCGATTTTTCCGGATACGGATGCGTCAACTGTCGGAAAATGGAAAATTCAGTATGGCAGGACACTCAAGTGAAAAGTTTACTGGAAAATAATTACGTACTCATCACGCTGATGGTGGATGATAAAACACCACTGGAAAAAAGTATCACTGTTAACGAGTTTGGCAAAACGCGAAACCTTCGAACGGTTGGTGATAAATGGAGTTATCTGCAACGTTTCAAATTCGGCTCCAATGCCCAACCTTTCTATGTATTGCTCAATAATCAGGGACAACCGATCGGGCCAAGTTATACATACAATGATAATGTTAACAAGTATTTGCAATTTCTCAGAAATGGTTTAAAGAAATATTAGAATCATATACCATTACAATAGGCACAGATGTATGTTATATGATGAACCAAACGTTCAAAATTTTTCCATTGGAAAGATTCAGGAATCAAATAATTTTATGTTTCTTTGTAGATATATAGTTGACAATAAAAATGTATCTTATTAATTTATAACCCAATGGAAACCAAGAAATTCCTTCTCGATGAAAAAGATATCCCTACACAATGGTACAACATTGTTCCGGATATGAAAAACAAACCCCTTCCTCCTCTTAATCCGCAAACGAAAAAGCCATTGACTTCTGAAGATTTATATCCTATTTTTGCCGAAGAACTTTGCAAACAAGAGTTGAATTCTACCGACAGTTATATTGATATACCAGAAGAAGTTAGGGATATATACCGTAATTACCGTACAACTCCGCTTGTTCGTGCATACGGCCTTGAAAAAGCCTTGGATACCCCCGCCCACATCTATTTCAAGAATGAAAGTGTAAGTCCTGTTGGTTCCCACAAACTCAACTCAGCTATTCCACAAGCTTACTATTGTAAAAAACAAGGTATTACAAATATTACGACCGAGACCGGAGCCGGCCAATGGGGTGCTGCAATGTCTTATGCAGCTAGTTTCTTCGGACTGGATCTGGCTGTATATATGGTTAAAATCAGCTATGAACAAAAGCCTTACCGTAAATCTATCATGCAGACTTATGGTGCAACAGTTATCGCTTCGCCATCAATGTCAACCAAAGCCGGCAGGAAAATAATCACAGAAAATCCGAACTATATGGGAAGCCTTGGTACCGCTATTTCTGAAGCTGTTGAATTAGCCATGACTACCCCAAATTGCAGATATGTACTTGGCAGCGTGCTGAATCATGTTGCCCTTCATCAAACAGTCATTGGGCAAGAAGCCAAGAAACAGATGGAAATGGCTGGAGAATATCCTGATATGGTTATTGCCTGTTTTGGAGGTGGTTCCAACTTTGGAGGTATTTCGTTTCCATTCCTGGAAGACAAACTTACAAAAGGATACAAGACCCGTTTTATTGCCGCAGAACCGGCATCATGCCCAAAACTGACAAAAGGTAAATTTTATTATGACTTCGGTGATGAAGCTGGTTATACACCACTTTTGCCTATGTTTACACTCGGCCATAACTTTAAGCCAGCGAACATTCATGCCGGAGGTTTACGTTATCATGGTGCAGGCTCTATTGTTAGCCAGCTTTTAAAAGACAATCTGATTGAAGCAACCGATATTGAGCAACTGGACAGCTTTAAGGCAGGACTGCTTTTCGCCAAAACAGAAGGCATCATTCCTGCTCCAGAATCTTCACACGCCATAGCTGCTACCATCAACGAAGCATTAAAATGCAAAGAAGAAGGTATCAAAAAGACCATACTATTCAACCTTTCCGGTCACGGATTGATTGATATGACAGCTTATGACAGCTATCTGGCCGGTGATCTTGAAAATTACAGCCTTTCTCAAAAAACGATTGACGATAATCTGGTTGAAGTTGCCAATATGCAATAAAAAACTTGGAAGAACTCATTCAGCATATTGAAGACCTCTTACCTGAGCACGACTGTATTGTTGTGCCCGGGTTGGGTGGTTTTGTTCAGAATGAGATTCCTGCCCATATTGATACCTCAAATGATTCATTTTATCCGGCATCAAAAGAAATAGGCTTCAACGCCAGACTGACCTTTAATGATGGCTTATTGGCGCAAGCCTACCAGCAAACCGACAATATAAGTTTTGAAGAAGCCAACCTAAAAATCCGTCAAGACGTCAAAGATATCACAGATAGTCTAAACAAAGGGACGTTCATTAGTTTGGGACACATAGGAAAAATGCGGAAGAACGAACAGGGACAAATTGTATTTCGTTCTGACAATCAAAACTGTTTTTTTCCAGATTCGTTCGGTTTGGCACCCTTCTCTTATCTTCCTCTCAAGAAAAGACAAGAGGATGCATTCAGAACTGAACAGTTAATGAAAAAAAGAAAAGAGGACGAATTTATTCATATCCGCATGCGTCGCAACAGTATCCGAAACATGGTCATAGGTGCTGCAGTTTGTCTGTTTATTTTGCTGCTTTCAAAACCGGTCGGTAATCTTCCAAAGGGCTTCAATCAGGAAGCTTTCATGATGCATGATTGTTTGTTTGCTGTCGGTTCAGATTCAATAAAAACAGAATATAAGACTATTACATCAGAAAGTGATAAGGCTGTTCTTAATAAAAAAGATGAAAACCTGATCACAGAAAATCGGACAAACGAAAAGACATATCAGCCTAAGCCAAAATCGAAACATTGTTATTACATCGTCGTAAGCAGTTTTCAACAAAAAGGATCTGCACAGGAATGGATGAGGACACAAAAACATAAATCTCTTTTCAGTTCTGCCAATATAATAGAAAAAGACGGAAGATCCAGAGTCTATATAAAAAAGTTTAGGGTAAAGAGAATTGCGGAAACTTATTTGTCTCAGTTTCGGGTCAAAAATGCAGAATATGCTTCAGCTTGGCTACTTAGTGTAAAAAACGACTGAAAAAATCTTTGCTTACCCTTTAACTTGTCAAAATAGTTTTTTACCTTTGCACCCGCTTAACACAAGAATAATTAAATTCATTTCAAACAAAAATGGCAACTAAAATCAGATTGCAAAGACACGGGCGCAAGGGGTATGCATTTTACCACATTGTCGTCGCAGACAGCAGGGCACCACGAGATGGTAAATTTATTGAGAGATTAGGTTCGTACAACCCCAACACTAATCCTGCTACAATAGATTTGAATTTCGAACGCGCCTTGTATTGGGTAGAAACCGGCGCACAACCGACCGATACAACACGTAACATTCTTTCTCGTGAAGGTATTATGATGAAAAAACATCTTCTTGGAGGTGTAAAGAAAGGGGCATTCACTGCTGAAGAAGCAGAAGTAAAATTCAACGTTTGGAAACAAGCCAAAGAATCTGCTATCAGTGCAACAGTTTCATCTGTTAAAGATAAAGCAAGCGAAGAAGCTAAAAAACGTTTGGATGCCGAAATAGCCATTAACAACGCCAAAGCTGAAGAAATAGCTAAAAAATTGGCAGTTGAGAGAGCTAAAGAAGAAGAAGTGGCAAAAGCAAAAGCTTCAGCTGAAGAAGCTGCAGCTGCTGCGATCAAGGCAAATGTTTCTGCAGCTCCTGCTGCCGAAGTAACAACCCCGGTTGCAGAATAAAAAGATTTAGGAAGTTTGTTTATCAGGCTTCATAAGGAGAGATGGCAGAGTGGTCGATTGCGGCGGTCTTGAAAACCGTTGAACTGCGAGGTTCCTGGGGTTCGAATCCCTATCTCTCCGCTGGCTGCCAATTATAAAAGGTAGAATAATTAACAAAAAAGCCCATAAAGTAAATACTTTATGGGCTTTTTTTATTGTTTGTATCTGATCCACGAAATTCAGAAAAAAAGGGATGGATCAAATTGAAAAGTTGTGGATATATTTGATTGATATAGAATCGTATATCTTTATGTCTAAAAAAAGAGAGGGTGGATGGTTATAACAGTCACTTTGATCTCCAATTTAGACGTACATCTGAGCACCATTTAGATGCACGTCTGAGTACCATTTAGACGTACGTCTGAGTAGTGCTGAGATGTGCATCTAAATTACAAAACTCCTTCTGTAGTTTCAGAACTTCATAAGGTGATTTTGAGACAAAGCACAAATGACTGCATTGATACCAAGAACTGCAGCCGTTTGATTCATTGTGCTGTCTATTGCTGACCTGTTTATTTACTTTCTATTTCAATATTGTATTCGCCCTGACGTGCAGCACGGTTGCATGATGCCCGATGAAACAAAGCCTTCTGCGCTTTCGGCACATTTGTTTGTTCTCCGTGCCAGATATCCAAAGCCGGTTGTTGGATAGCACGACCAAACGAAAATGAAACTTCCCAAGGCAGTTTAGACTTAAACCTGACATTCATAGCATTAAGGCGGGCAGAAGCTAATTCTGAAGATTGCCCACCCGACAGGAACGCAATTCCCTGAACTGCTGCCGGAACAGTACATAACAGGCATTTGATGGTCGCATCCGCAACTTCCTCATCTGATTCTTGTTTTTTACAATCCAATCCGGGTACGATCATGTTTGGTTTGAGAATCATACCTTCGAGCATTACTCCCTGTGCATAAAGTTGATTGAAAACCGTATGCAGTACTTGTTCGGTCACTTCCAGGCAACGTTTCATCGTATGGTCACCATCCATAAGCACTTCCGGTTCTACAATGGGAACAAGTCCTTCTTCCTGGCATAATGCTGCATAACGGGCCAAGGCATGTGCATTGGCTTCGATACATGCTTGTGTCGGAATACCTTTGCCAATAGTAATTACAGCCCGCCATTTGGCAAATTGCAACCCAAGGCGGGCATAATCTGTTAGCCGGCCATGTAAATTATCCAATCCTTCGGTAATCTTTTCTCCTGGATGCCCGGCCATAGCTACTGTACCCGCATCTACTTTAATTCCAGGAATAATTCGTTTGTCGGTTAGAACTTTAATAAACGAACTTCCATCTTTTAGATGTTGATGGACTGTTTCATCGAACAAGATGACTCCACTTATACTTTCATTCAATCCCGGAGTTGTGACAATCAATTCACGATAGTCACGCCGAAGTTCAGCTGTTTCCGGAATACCCAGCTTTGCAAATCGTTTATTACAGGTTGGAAAACTTTCATCTATTGCCAGCAAACCTTTATTGTTTGCAACCATTGCTTTGGCGGTGTCAATTAGTTTTTGAATATTTATTTTTGATTGTATCATAATAATATATATTGGTTCTTTTACATTATGAATGCTGACTTGTATTATAATTCATTTTTGTTTTCCAAAACAGCTATTTTTGAAAGACGGCGAATAAATCTTTCATCCGCTTTGAAATGGGCATGCAAGAAAATCAACGTCAAATCCAACGCTAATTTGTATCCGGTAATTTGGCCTCCCAAACACATCATATTCATGTTGTCATCTTCTACTCCCTGATGAGCAGAAAATGAATCCGTGATTAATGATGCACGCACACCGGACACTTTATTGGCTGCAATACAAGCCCCTACTCCACTCCCACAGATTGCCAGGCCCCGGTCTACATCACCTTTCGACACGGCCTTGGCTAATGGAATTATAAAATCAGGATAGTCATCATCCGGCACCAATTCATTGGCACCAAAGTCTTCTACTTCATAACCAAGATTTCCAAGAGCCGAAGCAAGTTGGACTTTCAACTCAAAACCACCATGGTCAGCAGCTAAACCAATGCGCATCATTTCTGATGTTTGTTGAGCACTTTCTTTTTCTGTTTTCATGATTGTAATTTATTTATTATTCAGGCGATAGTCCACAGGAAACCAATTCAGCTAAAGTAGTGGTATAATCTACATGGGTGATACTCCTGATGCCCAGGTCTCTGGCAATATCAACAAACATCTGCGTATCGTCAATATACAATACATTTTCGGGCAATACATGAGCGATGTCCAATGCCAGCCGAAAAATATCTGCATCTGGTTTCCGGATATGAACGAAACAAGAGGAAATGAAAAAATCGACAAACTGATTCAAATGAAATGTGTTGATCCGATAGTCGTTCAGTTCCCGTGCTTCGTTGTTAACTACTACTATTTTTAGATGATATTTCTTTTTCAATTGCCGGATTAATTCAATTACCTGCATGTCGGTATTCGTTTGGGCAAACATAAATTCACGAAACTCTTTAGGTGTAAAACGGCGTTCTATGTAGAATATTACTCGATCGAGGTATTCATTTAACGAAATTTTTCCCTCTTCAAAAGTAGCCATAAATAGTCTATGCCGGCTTTGCATCTCATCATAATCCAAATCAAATGATTTGGCTGCTGCCTTACGCGATTCGTGTCCCCAACCATTACTCAACAATACATCTCCAATATCCAGAAACAAGGTTGTTATTAAATTTGAATTATTCATCATAAATCTTTTACAATCAATACTTTTTTAATTTTGCCGGGTAAAAGAATCCCGGATAAAAGAATACGGTTATACGCTGAATACTTTAAGCATATTTGTGTTTCCATGTTCGGAGAGAGGCGTACTACCTACAAAAATCACACAATCTCCTTCAGTCAACAATTGTTGCTGCTTCAAAATATCGATGGATTTAGTGATAGCTTCGTTTAACTGGTTGAAAATCTTTAGATGGAATGCTTTTATCCCCCATATCAATGGTAATTGATGCAATAAATTTTTATTATCGGTAAATGCATAAATGTTGGCATGAGGCCTGTAGGCGGAAACTTTGATTGCGGTGTAGCCGGAGTGTGTAAACAGAATGATGGCTTTTGCCCCAACCTGTTCGGCAAGTACCGATGCATTGAAACAAATGGAATCGGGCAAAAAGTTAAGACTGTTTTTAAGTGGAACATATTTATTGGTAAGCTTATAGGGAAGTTCGGAATATTTTTCGGTGTAATCAATAATCCTTTGCATGCAGTTGATTGTTTCCAATGGGTAACTGCCTACTGCTGTCTCAGCACTTAACATTAAGGCATCAGCACCATCAAGTACTGCATTGGCCACATCGTTGGCCTCGGCCCGGGTTGGTTCAAAGTTCGTAATCATGCTCTCCATCATTTGGGTAGCTATAATCACCGGCTTTGACTGGCTGAGGCATTTATCAACAATTGACTTCTGGATTAACGGAACCCGGTCAAATGATACTTCCACTCCCATATCGCCACGGGCTATCATAATTCCGTCGGCAAGCTCAATGATGCGGTCTATCTCGGTTAATGCTTCGGGCTTTTCTATTTTGGCAATGACAAGGGCATTGCTATTATATTGCTTAATAAGCTCTTTTAACTGCAACACATCCGCTGCTTGCCGCACAAATGACAAACCGATCCAGTCCACATGCTGTTGCATGGCAAAAATGGCATTCGATATATCTTCCTGAGTCAGGCAAGGTAGGGATATATGCGTATTGGGAAGATTCACCCCTTTGTTTGACGACAATATGCCTCCGTAAATAACTCTTGCTTTTACAACCTTTTGATTGTCGGTCTCCGTGACCTCCAGTTTTATTTTACCATCGTCAATAAGAATTGTTTCGCCTATGTTGACATCTTGCGGAAATTCCTGATAACTCATGTAGATATGCTCTTTAATTCCCAGACAATTGTCTGTAATAAAAGTCACAATATCATCTTTTGACAGCTCAAGCCGGTTGTTTTCTATTTTCCCTATTCTGAGTTTTGGCCCTTGCAAATCGGCCAAAACAGAGATTCGGATATCAGACTCCCGATCAATTTTCTGAATAATATGAATTACTCTCAAATACTCAGCTTGTGTGGAGTGAGAAAAATTCAAGCGGAAAACGTCAACACCTCCCAAAACCATCCGTTGGATGATTTCTGTAGTTGCTGAAGCTGGCCCTAAAGTTGCAATGATTTTGGTGCGTGATTCAGAATGTATCATTTTAAGTCTGTTTAATTCTGCCCTTTGTACTTAATTCAACAGTCTGATTGCTTTTTGGGGTATTCCATGTTTATCTAATCCCGAAATCATCCGTGTAATCCTCCTCCAAACGGTCGTTACCATCACCTCCTATACTGTAATAGTTGTTTTCCTCATCCTCGCTTCCAATTGCTTCCTGAGTATCGTCCAATTCAGATCCGGGCACATCCAATTCGTCGCTGGCGATGTCCTTTTTTTTAACAAGATTTTCCGGATCCATATCTGTTTCTTCTTTTTCCTGATTGTAAATATCTTCATCAGGGGAATAAGTCGGATATCCGAGTAAAATTGTTTTTTTATTTTCATCTTGTCTTACAAGCGGATATTCATTCGAATTTAGCTTTTCCATCATCGATTATACCTTTGTTTAATCGTTCTTGAGTATTTTTTTACTTTCTTCATATTCCTGCTTGTTTATTTGTCCGGAAGCAAATCGTTTTTTCAGAATGTCAAGCGGTGATTCTTTGGGACTTCGTTGACCTGGGATGTTATAAGGGATCGCAAAAATCCAAACGATAAGTATAATCCAAACGACCCACCAAATGAAATCCATTCCGAAGTAATTGCTTTCGTAAAACATAGTCTTCTTATTTTATTTTAAATTCAATTAATATAAAAAACACCTTGTGAAAAAATAAACAAGCGGAGTGAAAATGAGTCATTCCGCTTGTAACTGACTTCTTGATCTGTTTCCAATTTATAGATAATCTATAGTTATTTCGTTATTAACGGATACAACGCCTGGTGCATTCCATGCAATCCGGCCCGCTTCATCTTTCTGGTACCAAGACATAACATTTCCATGCAATGTTACCTTGTCGTCAACAACATTCACTAAAATGTTTTTATCTTCCAACAACCAGCTGCGTTTGAATGCTTTATCCAATTCAAGTTTTTCAACCTTGTCTTTGGTCTCTGATTTGATGGTAATGTTGTTTGTGACATATTTTACATCAATGCAATTTGCAGCAACAGTCTTTGCTGCATCTCTCTGAGCATTCCAATTAACTTCACCTTCCAAAGTAACTCCTCTGTTTTCGACTTTTACAGTTACTTTGTCCTTAGGAATTTTCCAATTCCAATCAAGAGCAAACAATATTTCGTTTGCAATTTCTTCGTCCGTCTTTTCTGCCCAGTTATCGTATTTAACTTTAATTTCTTCGACAACCGCTTTCACTCCCTTTACTTTTTTGACAGCATTCTCGGCTTCCACTTTTTTTGCGTATGCATCAACAGTTCCTGTGAGCGAAACCACACCCTCCTTCACCGTAACACCAATTTCAGCAGCATTCAAGAGAGGTTCCCATTTGATGGCATCCTGAACGTCTTTTTGTAATTCTTCGTTTGTTTTCATCTTTAGCGCTCTTTTTTTATATTAAAAAATTATATCGTATGCCAAAGATCAGTATATTACAACTTGGTTTTATTACATTTTTTTCAGAAATAGTTACATAATTCATTGATTCTCATATAGTGATTTCTCTTTCGGTGCATAAATCCCCGTAGATGGATGCAAACGAAAAGATCCATATAGAAACCAGGTAACAGTCCTGTTGTGGCCTCTTTTCTAACAAATCCAGAACGAAGTCTTATTAATTCCGAAGATAAATAAATAAAAAAAACAAAGATATGGGCCTCCGAAAATAAGTCTTAATCGATAAAAAAATATAAAAATAATTATCTTTGTGAAAAAGCGAATATGCAATCGAGCGATGAATATTATCCCATAGTTGCTGAAGACGGAACGGTCGTTGGTAAATCAACCCGAAGTAAAGTCCATTCAGGATCCTTTTTGCTGCACCCGGTCGTCCACCTTCATGTATTCAATCCGGAAGGGGAATTATATCTTCAGAAACGCTCCATGGATAAAGATATTCAACCCGGGAAATGGGATACCTCAGTCGGGGGTCACGTAAACTATGGAGAAGCAATACCAAAAGCCTTGCAAAGAGAAGCATTTGAAGAATTGGGGATAACCGGCTTTGAACCTGTTTTTGCCTTCAGATATGCTTTCCGATCGGCAATAGAGTACGAATTGGTTCATACCTATTATACCGTGTACAGTGGAAATATCACGCCAAGCCCCGATGAAATTTCAGAAGGAAAGTTCTGGAAACTCAACGATATCAACGACATTTTTGGTCAAAATATTCTCACCCCTAATTTTGAAAGGGAATATGAAAAATTGATAGAGTTTATTCGTGTCTGAAACTTAAAATCTTTATTTGACACAATAGTGAGAACCCAGAATTTCCTGAAAGATTCCGATCGGCAAAATTCGTTTTAAAAACACAGCCAGTTTATCATCAAATGAGGCAATGATATAACGATTGTGAGGGTGTTTGCTTTCTACAATCTTAACCATTTTACGGGCAAGGATGATTGGATCACCACCTCCATTCTCATCCTTTTCTATCTGAGCCAAAGACTTTTTAAACTGTTCCTCATAAGGACCTCCGGCAACTGTAATATTTTTTCGATTTGCCGTATTACTCGTATGAAAATCACCCGGATTGACTACTATCACTTTAATATTAAAGGGTTTCAACTCCATACGAAGAGCTTCGCTTAAGCCCTCAATAGCAAATTTACAGGCAGAATAAAAAGGTTGAAAAGGCAATCCCATCAATCCGCCAATTGAGCTGATATTGATTATTGTACCCTGAGCCTGTTTTCTCATATAAGGTAATACAGTCTGCAAGACATGAACAGTCCCGTTGAAATTGGTTTCCATCTGGCGCGAATACCATTCAGTAGGCGCCTCCTCGATCGGCCCACCCAAATGCATACCGGCATTATTAATCAGAACATCAATTCGCCCTTCATTTTGGATAACTTGAGCAATTGCTTTATCAATTGAAGTGAAATCCATTAGATCCATTTTGAGAACCTTTATCGAAGGATCCACTTCACAGTCCGTACGGATCGTACCATAAACGATATGCCCCCTTTTTGCAAGTAATTCTGCATCCCTCTTCCCAAAACCAGAAGAGATTCCTGTGACCAAAATAACTTTTTTCACGAAACTTTATTTTATTATTCCTAATTCTTTTCCGGCAACCGTTATTTTTTCAATAGCTTCATCAACTTGTTCAAATGTATGTGTAGCCATCAATGAAAAACGAATCATAGCATCTTCCTTGGCAACCCCTGGAGAAATGACAGGATTAACAAATACACCACGTTCCTGCAATATCTTAGTCAATTGCAAGACTTTCATATCATCACGTACAAATAGAGGAATGATAGGCGTTTCAGATTTTCCCGTATCAAATCCTGCAGCCACAAATCCTTTCTTGGCATGATCGGTTAAATCCCATAAATGCTGAATCCGTTCAGGTTCAGTTTCCATTATGTCCAGTGAAGCATTCACAGCAGCTACTGCAGGAGGAGTCATGCTGGCACTGAAAATTAGCGAACGAGAATTGTGCTTGATAAATTTAATAACTTCCTTGTCACCGGCAATAAAACCCCCTAAAGAAGCAAGAGATTTGGAAAATGTACCCATGATCAGTTCAACTTTATCAGTCAAACCAAAATGAGAAGCTGTACCGGCTCCGTTTTTGCCGATCACGCCTAATGAATGTGCATCATCAACCATAATCGTGGCATTGTATTTTTCGGCCAATTTTACCATGGCTGGAAGTTTCACAATATCACCTTCCATTGAAAAAATTCCGTCTGTAACGATTACTTTAACACTTTTCGGATCACAAAGTTTCAGCTTGTGTTCAAGTGCTTTCATATCATTATGTGCATATTTCATCACTTTGGAAAAAGACAAACGGCTACCTTCAATAATAGAAGCATGATCCAAATCATCCAAAAGTATATAATCATGACGCCCGCCCAAAACCGATACAACACCTAAATTCGTCTGGAACCCTGTACTGTAACATAGTGCAGCCTCCTTTCCAACATATTTTGCAAGACGTTCTTCCAACCTGATATGTATATCAAGGGTTCCATTTAAATAACGGGAACCTGCGCAACCTGTTCCATATTTCTTTATGGCTTCAATAGCGGCTTCTTTTACCTTCGGATGAGTCGCAAGGCCTAAATAACAATTTGAGCCAAACATAAGCACTTTTTTCCCATCGATTAGGACTACGGTATCCTGATCCGATCCTATTTCTCTAAAATAAGGATATAACCCAGCATCTTCCATCCATTTGGATGGATCATCAAGCGTACACTTCTCTTTAAGTATTCCCATTAATTTCCTCTATTTTAATAATACTTGAAAAAATATTTACAGCTCGCAAAATTATAAAAATATTCACTACAAATACGCAAGATTATATTTTCTTAACTTTAGTAATTTGAATTATATACTATAATAAAAAGCCGGATGGCAATATTTCTATTGTTGCCATCCGGCTTCTACCTGTAGCGGAGCCAGGAATCGAACCTGAGTCTTAACCTTGAGAAAGTTGCGTGCTAGGCCACTACACTACACCGCCCTAACAAATTTACGGTACAAATATATGATAAGTTCTTTAAAACGCCAAATCAAATATTAAAAATAAAAACGGTATACCTTTGTAGGTATACCGTCCGTTGTCAAACCCCAGCAGCTTTACTGAGTTATTAATTTTTTTTGTAAAATAGATAGAATAAGAAATAGATCTCAAATAAAACTCTTATTATTTTCTATGACAAAATTGCAGATAAAAAAGCTTGAAAAAAAATATATCACCCCAATATGATTACTACAGACAAAATAAGTACCCCTATTATAGCACTACCTTATACAAAAATAAGAATATAGATATTTGATAATAAGTAGCTTAGTCGAATAGAGAATTCAAAAAACATTATTTAAACTCTATCATGAATTCCGTCAAATTCTTATCAGAAGGAAGCCCTAACTTCTTTCTGATGCGATATCTGCCAACTTCAACGCCTTTTGTAGAGATATTCATCAAGTGGGCAATATCCTTACTTGAAAGGTTAAGACGGAGATAGGCACAAAGACGGAGATCGTTGGCAGTCAAATCAGGATATTTCTTGTGCAGATTCTGAAAAAAGTTCTCGTGAACCTGATCGTAATTACTCTGAAAAGCGATCCAATCATCTTCAGTGGAAAGATTTTCATCCACCAAACGAATGAGCCTGTCATAATATTTATTGGGGTATTGAGATCCCAATGCTTTTTTCTGAGCTATTACTTCTTCTTTTATTCGAATCAAAATTTCATTTTTTTTAATAATGGCCAGCGCAGATGCTGCCAATTCTTTACTCTTCTCTGAAAGTATCGACTCTAATTTCGTGTTTTCGATGGCTATGCTTTGCTGCACTTCTTTTTCAACCTCTTTTTTGCGAATTTCTTCTTTTCTAATACGGCTTTTCTCCTTTTTTATCTGAGATAACCGGGGAATATACATACGATAACCATAAATTAGCAAAATTAATAGAATAAAATACAAAATTTTGGCAATCGGACTCCAATAGAAAGGAGGTATCACCTCGAAAGAATAACTCACTTGAGAAAGCCTGATTCCGCTTATTGTCATGACCTCCACCATCAATTTGTATTTACCATAGGATAGAGATCTGTATTCCTTGCATGACGAAGCAGTCGGTACACTCCAGGCTTTGTCAAAACCTATCAGTTTGTAACGAAAACAAATGTTTTTTAGATGCGTGTATCGTGGGTATGCAACAGTAAAAATAATATTATTCCGACTGTATGGAGTCTTTGGTCTTGATTCTGAAATTAGCGGCAGAAAAGCTACTTTCTTTAATTTAGCGTCAACCGTCTGAATATACTTCATTTGCAATAGTGTATCAGACTGCCTTCTATAAAGTGAATCAATACGGTATAAAGCCAACCCATTTTCCAATGTAAACAGACACTCACTATCTGAGATAGGAATCACATTTTGATAATCTTCAACCGCCTGATTCAGAAAAAGGCCGTATTGAACGACATCCAGAAACTTAATGTTACGGGCATTAATTTGAACCAGAGCAGCCTCTCCGTCATGAATAAACCAGTATAAATTTGATTTGAAATGACAAACTTTGTAAGAGCGGGAAAAATTGCCCAGATTCTTATTCAACTCATCATATAGAACAATCTTCTTTTTGATATCATCAAAAGTATAGAAAGCTGTACTATCCGTAAATACAACCCGATTATTTATAGAAAAAATATTTATCGGATTCTTATGCTTTCGATCCAGCGATTTGTAAGTCGTAATGTGATCTATTTTTTTTAAATCCGGCGTTAGTTGAATGGCATATAAACCCTGATGAGAGTGACTGGCCCAGATTGTACCGGTATAATCAATTTCGATATAACGAATCGGGTTCACAAAACCATCAAGAGTATGGCTGAACACCCACATACCTTTTTTCTTTTCATAAATGCAAAGTTTTGTGTATGTTCCTTGTACCAATACGTCTTTTCCATGAATTACCCCTTCTTTCATACACATTCCACCTTTCACCGGTGACATTAAAAGAGACTTACCTGAAGAGACATCATACGTCTGGTCGTTATTTCCACAAAATTGTTGCTTTCCAAAATGATTTAAGCTCCACACCTGCCCTTTTATGCCTGATTCCCGTTTAATGTTTTGGATACACTTTTTGTTGGGATTCAACACCGCTTTATATAATCCCTGGTTGGTACCGATATATAAATTTCGGGCATCATTTGAAAGTGAGTAAACAGATCCGATCGAAGGATTAAAGGAATGAATAGAACTTAAGTAAGAGTTCAATTGTACAAGGGCAATTCCCTTATTCAGCGTGAGCCATAAATCATTGTCCCGGTCACAATACATACCAAGAACCGTGTTGTTCTGCAAAACATTCGACATATTGAGCGTCCACAATTTTTGACCTATATTGTTGATAGCCGTTACTCCATTTAATACAGTGCCCAGTATGATTAATCCATTAGGAGAAATAACAGCGCGGTTTATTTCAGACTTTTTTAATTGCGCATCTGCTTCAGTAACAAAATGCATAAAATTGTATCCGTCGTATAAAAATAGACCTTCAGATTTGGTAACAATCAAGGCATGTGTCTGATCAAAAGGCAAAACAGAAATCACCGGACTTTTTAAAGGGCAGGCAGGCACAGGAGCAAATATCTGTTTTATATCATCAAAATAGCTAAACCCATATTGATCCGTATTGGTGAAAATCTTATTGCGGTAATTGTTGAAAAACAAAAAAGTAAGAGAACTCTTGCAACCTCTCACCCGTCCGCCACTAAATATAAAATAAGAGTTGAATGATTGAAAAATGATAGTTCCGTTAAAATTGAGGATATTCCATATTTCGTCATTTTGCATGACGTATTTTTTCAACTTCGAAGAGAGGGATGTGTATCTCAACTGTCCATTTTCATTTTTCTCAAAATATCCAAATTCTTCAAAAGAACCCACATAAATCTTGTTATCCTTATCTACAAACAAGGACCTTACAATTTTTTTGCCGGGTATTTTATATATATTCCATAGAGAACCGTCAAATTGAAGTAACCCATCTTTGTTTCCAAAATACATAGCACCATCTTTTCCCTGACCGACAGACCAGTTTTGATTGGATGCATTGTAATCTTTTTTCGTAAACTGAGTTACAATGGGGGTGAACTCCTGACCAAAAAAGTCAAAAGGCAAGATTAGAAACAGGAAAAGCAATACTTTTTTCATCCGGGAAACTTACAGCTATAATTCCTACGAAAATACGATTTTTTCTTTTAATGAAAAAATAAACATAGCAAGACTCTTTCATCTGCTAATTTTGCCGTATATTTGATATAATTAGCTTAATACACAATAATTTAAATTATGCAAGTCGCTGTAAATAGAAATAAATTCACTTTTACGCCGGATTCATCTAGGGTCATAGCCCGTTTTTTATCTCTGGATGAAGAAAGATCAGCAGATATAATCAGAAAAGTATTGACAATGCCTGAAAATAAAGTTAACAATGCTATGAATCAGGTACTAAGAAAGTATGCTCGGCGACACCGGAATATTTCTCAAATATTTGAGAAATATTTCGCCAAACTATCTCCAATATTTAACCAGATTGAAGTTAATGAAGACGATCTAAGTGCCGCCCAGAGAGCTTTGATCGGCTCATATTTTACAATGGAATATTCTATTGAATCTGCCGCCTTTTTCAATCCATCCATTATAGAGGATCCAGATCAGTCAGGTATAGGCGCAGATGAAAAAAGAGTTATTTTCAGTTTCAGAGCAACCGGTGAAGGGCATATCTCATCCGTTGTCTTCCGTTCAGGAATTCTTGACAAGCACAATGACCTGATTACAGAACCTGTTGGTAAAATGCTGGCCGAAGCAGATGTAATCAAACGATTTGTATACAATAAGCAAACCTTTCAGAAGACACTGGATAAAATGAAAGAAAAGGGTGATATCTCTTCGTCCGAAGAAACTCCTGCATTTATTCTGAATAACCTAGAGGAAAATTTTACTTATGGTGAATTAATGAAAAACCTTGTTGAGGCTAAAAGGAAAGATCACCTTACAAAAGGCCAGATCGAACTGATCAATAAAATGATGTGGTTGGCGTCCACACATTATGAGATCAAGTTTTCTATAGATTCCGCTATTTCTGAAAGAGTTATTTTCCCAGTATCGGCAACTGAGCAAAAAGGAATTGAAGATGCACGTTTTGTCAAATTCACTGATGACAATGGTGAAATAACCTATTATGCTACCTATACAGCTTTTGATGGCATAACAACACTACCGAAACTAATGAGTACGAAAGATTTTTACAACTTCAGAATATTACCTATTAATGGCGAGATTGCCCAAGACAAGGGAATGGCCCTGTTCCCGAGAAAAATTAACGGGAAATATGCTATGTTATGCAGATTTGACGGAGTGAACAACTATCTTGCTTATTCAGATTGCATAAACCTCTGGAACGAGGCAAAAATCATACAACAGCCAAAATATCCTTGGGAACTGGTAAAAATCGGCAATGCTGGTTCACCTATTGAAACAGAAGAAGGTTGGCTTGTTATTACTCATGGAGTGGGCCCAATGAGGGAATACACACTTGGAGCTTCCTTGCTTGACCTCGAAAATCCAGAAAAAGAAATTGGGAAACTGAGTAGCCCGCTTATGGTTCCAAATGAGGTTGAAAGAGAAGGTTATGTCCCGAATGTTATTTATTCATGCGGTTCTCTCATCCACAACGGAGAGCTGGTGCTTCCTTATGCCATGGCAGATCGTTCTTCCTCATACGCAACAATCAATGTAAAAGAACTGCTTGATAAACTCAAGAAATCAAATAACATCAGCTAAGCATTATTTCACAGACTCATAAATATAGCCCATCACCAAAGTCCCAAGGCGCTTATCATATCCCATCACAGGAGATATTACAGTAATGACCGTATCTTTGGCTTCGGTTATTACTGTTGTGGAATCAGCATTCAAGACAGACCTTACATTTTCATTTTCAATTGGTTGTCCCTCATGCTTTTTGTTTGTGGAAAGTAAAATGATACCATTTTGTCCTACAAGATGAATATACTGAAAGTGAGAATCCTTCACCAATTCAGACATCAGCAAATTTACCTGCTCCATGTTGCCGCGAAGCATTTCTGAACGGATAGTCCAGTCCACTGATTTAGACAGTACCTTCAGCATCGCTTTATTGCTTTCAAGCAGCTGAACATTGGCGGTTTTTACAAATGACTTTCTTTGCAATTTCACTTGTATTTCTTTTCCGAAAAACACAACAACAACAGCCAGTAAACCAATCAAAGCCGTTGTCGTGACCGGACGCTTTCTTATAAACCTTCTACATCTGGACGGCTTCTTTTCCAATTTTTTTGTTCCAGTTCCTTCCGTTGTACCGGAGCCATCAGGAGAAACACTATCTTCTTTTTGCATTGTGTGTAACTTTTAAAGGTATAATCTATTAGATTCTGCTAAATTATACATTTTTATCTATTTTTTTAAATTAAAAGAAGCCCTATATCTCAAATTATCAGATATAGGACTTCTTAAGTATTTGGTTTATTACTTTGATATCAGTTTTCCAGATTGAGTAGAACCATTGTTCAATATCAACTTATATAAATAGATCCCTATAGGAAGTTCAGCTTCAAATGTTGTCGTTTTTTCTTTAATGGGAACAGTTGAAATTTGTATTCCAAGACTATTATATATTACCAATTTACTGCCATTTATGTCAGAAGCATCATCAATATTTATTACTATGGATACTCTTCTGTCATTCGGATTAAATACAACAACCTTATTCGTCTGTGGTGTAACGATACCGGTGGGTTTGCAGTCCGAAGTAATAGTAGCCGTTATTCCTTCAGTCCTTACAGCGCCGTCGGTCGTCAATGCACGCCCGTTAAGGGTAACACCGGTATTGATGTTAATTGCTCCATTATTGCATATAATGGTACCATTGAATTGCGAATAATTATTGATGTCTACAGCGCCTTCTACATCCCAATACACATTTTTTGCCTGTGTACCATTAATCAATAAAACCTTTGCATAGGTGCTTGTTTCCAAGGCCCCTTTTATTTTGATGACAAAAACAGCATTTGCATTGCCTTCTGCATTCAGATAAAGAGAGTCTGTAAAAGTTGTCGCTGCGTTCAATAAATAGGTATGTGGTGTTAGAACAAGATTTCTGCCAAATTGTACAGGGTATAACAACTCAATATCAATTGGTAAAAGATTGAGATGATTGTATACATTGAGCAGATCAGCAGCACACGCGTTGGTCGAAACATCTGGTATAGGATGTATAGAGCCAGTCACATACAAAGCATCAAAACCAGTAGTCAAACCAACATTTGTTCCAACATCTCCTTTTATAATGGAAACATTACCATTGGTGACTTCTCCGTTCCCGGAAAACAGGGCATAGCAAGCTGTAGAGGCAAGATCCGGAGCGGCCGGTCCTGACAAAGACACTCCGGCTTCTACAGGTGTATACGCTAATACGCCATCAACAGTGATAGCGCCTGCTGTTGAAAGAGCCCTTCCTTCGAGTGTAGTACCTGTATTCATCTCAACAGCCGCATTGTTGGCAATGATAGTACCTCTCATGGTTGTTCCTGTAGCCAAGCTGACAAGACCTTCTATTTTCCAAAAGACATTGTTTGCCTTGGCCCCATTAATTAAACTGACATACGCATGGGCACCAGTTGAAAACGCAGCTCCAATCTTAAAAATAAAGACGGCGTTCACATCTCCCTGCCCATCTAAAAAAAGCGTATCATTTAGCGAAGTAACTGCAGAGATGGAATAGACGCCAGCGTTAAGCTTTTGTCGACCACCTAAAAGGGGAGCAGGGAAAGATGTCGGAATAGCGTTATCCAATTCCAGACACAATCCGAGCAAATCAGATGCACAAAGGGCGCTTGCTCCATCGTTGTCGTGCATCACACCATTCACATTACCAAAAGCCGTACTGGCTCCACTATTCGTACCAACATTTCCTGTAATTTGTGAAATGCCGGAATTACTTACTGCTCCGTTTGAAGTAAAAAGCGCAAAATCAGCCGTCGTGCCCAATTCTGGTGCTTGCGCAAAAACCATGACGGGGAAAGAAGCCAAAACGACGGCAATAAATAAATGTTGTAAATTTGTTTTCATCTTTTTTAAATTTAAATTACAGTTGATTTACTACAACAATTTGAATATCAGATATATTTTTCTAAACCAATTCGAAAAGCACTTCCATCACCTCAGCAATACTTTAAATTGAAAACATTGCTGAGATATGGAAGATAAAAATCACCTAATACAACTACCTTTGATCATTATTTTCACCTTTATTATTTCTATTACCTTGATTATGATTGTCCATTACCTTTTGCCCAACTTTGTTGCCTTTCTCACCCGAAGGCGATTGCATGTCTCTGCCTTGCGACCTTCTTTCAATTCTGTTTTCTGGATTATTCCCTACTCTGTTTCCAACCTTTCCCTGATTATTACCATTACCATTTCTTAGACCTCTACTATCACGAATAGTACCCTGTTTTGAGTGAAAATTTCTATATCCCTTATAATGCGATCCATAATATCCATTCCGTAAATATGGTTTTGGACTATTAATAACCACTTTGTAAGTAGAATATAAATTCAAGTTGCGATATTGATAGGGCAAGCGACTTGAAAATATCCATCTTCCTCCCTTCATGTAAATGAATTGTGACTTGGGCGCATAATAATAGATCCCTGCTTCAGGCAGGTAATAATAATCTACATGATCAAACCCTGCAGGCCCCCACAAAGGCATCGAATTAATATTTATGTTTACATGTACTTGCGCACTTATTATTGAAGGATTCAACATAAAAAATATCCCAATAAAAAAAAGTAATATTAACTTTTTCATTTCTTTTAATTATATTTTTTAATCTATGCTCAGTGACATGAGGCTTTTTTCTTAGGTCTGACTAATAGAGATTTTTTTTCATTGGGGACAATATTACCCAGAAGGAATCCCCAGGGTTTCAGACTATCTATATTGTCAAAAATAACTTTCAGAATAGCGGTAAGAGGAATGGAGAGAAACATGCCAGGAATGCCCCAGATTGCTCCCCCAATAAGTACAACAATGACGGACACCAATGCGTTTATTTTCACCTTGGACGCAACGATCTTCGGGGAAACATAATGGTTATCAATAAACTGTACAACAATGTATAGCCCTAAAACCAGGAATGGTGAAGAAATCGTATCTTTTGTTACAATGGACACTATCATTGGCAATGCCACGGCAACCACGCCCCCGATATATGGAATCACATTCAACACGGCACCTGTTATGCCTAAAATGATGGCATAATCAATTCCCAAAATCAAAAGTCCGGCTGTAATCACGAATGTCAATAAGACGGCCAAAGAGATAGCAACAATTTTATTGAACTTTTTTCTGATGAGAAAATTAACGAATGGATTCATCAAGATAGCAATAAGCGTAGCGAAGACAATGGGGACTGCAATATTCTGCACTATGTAAAGTCCATAGATAAATGCATAGCCGACAATTAATATAAATGTCGCTTTGATGTAAATAGGCAGTTTAATGGATTCCATATATAATTTACGGCTAACAGTCCCCAAAGGGTATCTGTTTTTTTACTACATTTTTATTGTCAAACCAATCTTGCCCCCGGAAAAGGCATTACCTCCTCCAAATTCGAGATTCAGACCAACCCTTGGCGTTAGAAAAAATCTTCCTCCTACCTGAGCTCCAAGACCTAAGCCAGAACTATGAGAGCCATTATAGCCATCCGGAGATGTCCATGCATAAAAACCAACATTAAGACCGGCATATAAATCCCATCTTCTGGGAATCTGGAATATTTCGTTAAAATGATAATTACCATTCCCGGAAAAGCCCATAATGTTGTGATCGTAGTAGTTATTCTCCCAATCCTCACGATATCCACGATAAGAAAATTCTCCACCGATCGTCACATTCCGGGCAGCACCATAATCAAGACCAATATAAAATGGAGTCCCATAATCAGAAAATCCTGCACCAATATTCAACTGGGTTTTTCCATACGAATAAGAACTTTGACTGAATGTAACATAGGAGATTAATGCAAATGCTATTCCAAAGACTAATTTTTTCATTATTAATAGTATTAATTTGTTTGTGTTTTTGATTTATAATCATGTAGTCCGATTTCTAATATTTGAAAACAGAAATCTATTGACAAAAAAAATAATTTTTGAAATATTACAATTGATTAACATGGCGGAAATTTCATCGGCCAACAGTGATCTTAAAAACCCATTGAAACTTCGACGCTTACCCAAAATCTGATCTATCAAAAAGTCACTTATCCTCTTCAGGCCAACCCTGACTAATCGAAACAAAACATTTTCTTCTTTACCAGATCCACTTACAGAATCATTCATCATTGATGTCAAATCAAAATTGAACGCAAAGTCTTTAAGTGAATTTTTTATATCTTCCTCTTGATTAATTTTTACCAACTTCAGGCATTGGATACGTTCCAAGAGTTCTGCATGGCAAGTTATTTTTGTTTTTTCCATATCTGTCCTTTATAAATTATTATGGCATTTCAAACTTCATTTGCATATATTATCTTTTGGATAATTTTGTCCCGAAGCGGTTTTTTAAGTAGCTTCTTTTTGCCAATGATCAAGATTAGAAAAAGCAACAAATAAAATCCGGCGATGATTGCAAAACCAGAATAGTAATTACCAAGCAAATATGAAAGATAGAAACCCGCACCAATACTAATAAATAGAACAAATAAAATACCAACTATTCCTATAAGAATAATACTTATCAAACTTGCTCCAATAGCCGAAAAACGATCAATGACTTCGAGTTGAATTAGTTCAATATTTGTACCTATATACTGTTTTATACTCTGTGTGAGTCCGTCAATTTTCACATATTCTGACATCTCTCTAAATTTTAATTAAATTATTAAATCAAAGGCGACCGACCGATAAGTTTAAGCTCATCAATCGGTCGTATCCTTTTAGTTTTAATGCTTCGTTGTTTCGTCAACTTTTCCTTTAATATTGTTTGAAACCTCTTCTACTTTATCTTTTACAAGATTTTCCAGATCATCAGCTTTTTTACGTAGTTCACTTGCTTCATCTTTCATTTTTTCCTTAAAATCATCAGCTAGATCTTTTGCACTGATCAAAATTTTTCTCCGCGTGCGGCATCCTTTTTCAGGTGCAAATAAAATACCGAATGCAGCACCTGTCAATACTCCAGCTAATAATGCGCCAACTACTTTACCAATACCATTTTTTGTTTCCATTTTGTTCGTTTTTTAAATGTAAATACTAAATACGTTTTTAAAGTCTGAATCCAATAGTAGCCTGGTACCACATATTCTTATATCGTGGAGTTGTAGATGTTCCGTCACCATTGTTTGTCTGAAAATCCCATCCCGCTCTGGCGCCAATGACAATCTGATCTATATTAAAATCAAAACCACCAATGAAACACAGAATATTTTTTCGGACATTATCATTCGAAAACTCCTTTTCCTGATCAATGTTTACCAATGCACTATTAAACACATACTTTTGTTTTACCAGATAAGAATATTGAGGACCAGCCAATATTGTTAATGCTGAAATCGGTTTAATAGCGACTAACAGAGGCACATCAATATAATTGGTTGTATGTGTAAAGCTGTAATCACTGCCCAAAATGGAACCGGATCCCTTGAACCCTTTTTGAGAAAACAATATTTCAGGCTGAATACCCAAATATTTTACAATAGGTATTGATACAAAAGCACCAGCAGCCAATCCAAATTTGGAATCCGCATTAAATTGATCACCTTGCGAGTCATAAACATTTGAAAGATTTGCACCTATTTTTAATCCAATTGAAAGCTTATCCCGAGAATCAGAATTTGAGTTTTGCGCATAAGAAGTGCCTGCCAATAAGGTCGAAGCCACGATGATAAAAACCAATTTTTTCATGTTACAATTATTAATACGTTAATACTATTCACCTCAAAACTATTTTAGCATCTTAGCTCTAAAAATAGAATAAGGTATAAATGATTATGAAGCAAAGATGATGAGAATACGCTTTTATAGCGTTACACATTGAAGAGAAATAATTACATATATCACAGACTTCAAACACTCTTAAATAAAACAAAATGCGATGGAATGAAGATTCCTTAAAGTTTAACCCTCTTATAAAAAAATGTTTTGGCAATTTCTGCTACAACAATATAAATCACAATAATTAGCAACAGAAGTAAATAGGTTAAAATTGAAAGTGGACAAAACCCAAAAAGAGTTGCAATAGGAGTTATCGGCAAAATCAAAGTTATGAAAACTATTATCCAGGTTGTTATAAATAATAATCTTCCGGGTTTGCTTTTAAAGAAAGGTTTGCGGCTTCGGATAACTAGCACAATGAGCGAAGCTGAAACAACAGATTCCACAAACCAACCCGTCCTGAACTGAATCTGGGAGGCGTGGAGTACGAGCAAAAGCAAGCCAAAGGTCAGGAAATCGAACACCGAACTAATCAGTCCGAAAGTAATCATAAACTTACGAATCACCTTGATATCCCAGCGACGCGGGTGGTCAACCATTTCGTCGTCTACACTGTCACTGGCTATAGCCATTTCAGGAAAATCGGTCATCAAGTTGGTGAGCAGAATTTGCTTGGGTAACAAAGGAAGGAATGACAGGAAAAGAGATACCCCGGCCATGCTAAACATATTTCCAAAATTCGCACTTGTAGCCATGAACACATATTTCAAGGTATTGGCAAAAGTTATCCTGCCTTCGCACACTCCATCCAAAAGAACACCAAGATCTTTTTTTAGCAAAACAATGTCCGCTGCATCTTTTGCTACATCCGCTGCCGTATCTACAGAAATACCAACATCAGCTGCATGAAGTGCAGAAGCATCATTGATGCCATCGCCCATATATCCGACAACATTCCCAGCTTTTCTAAGAGCTACGATAATCCGTTCTTTCTGATTAGGCTCAATTTCTGCAAAAATATCCACATCAACTACCCGCTTAAGCAAAGCGCCATCGCCTATTTTGTAAAGGTCGGACCCTGTAATGATTTTGGTATTTGTCAATCCCATCTTTTCACTGAGGCTGGTTGCAACAAGATGGTTGTCACCTGTTATAATCTTGAGAGAGACACCTAATACTTTCAGTTTTGAAATCGTATCAACAATGTTTGGCTTAGGTGGATCAAATAGAGTAATAATTCCCAAAAGAGTCATCTCTGCCTCATCGTCTTTGTTTACAAGCGATTTCATGGTGATTTTTTTACTGGCAACACCTAAGGTGCGAAAGCCTTGTTTGCTAAACGATTCATACAGTGTTTGAATTTGATCCTTAACCAATGCTATTTTAACAACAGTCCCCTCCTTTGTTTCAGCAGAGGAACAGATATCAAGCATATTGGTTAAGGCACCTTTTGTTACCATGATCAGTTCTTTGTCTTTTGTAACAACGATACTTAATCGTTTACGAAGAAAATCATAAGGAATCTCATCTACCTTTTGATAGCCGGAAATATCGACAGGTTGAAAAATGCGGATAGCTTCATCAATTGGATTTGTAAAGCCCGATTCGTAAAAAGCATTCAAGTAGGCATATAGAAGCACCTTGCCGCTTACAGCACCTTTTATATCAACTACAGACTGCACCTTTACGATTCCTTCCGTGAGTGTACCCGTTTTATCAGAACATAATACATTCATACTACCGAAGTTCTCGATAGAAGCAAGCCTTTTAACAATCACTTTCTTTTTTGCCATTTTTTTTGCACCATTAGCAAGATTGATGCTAATAATTGCAGGTAATAACTGGGGTGTCAACCCGACCGCAAGCGCCAGTGAAAAAAGGAAAGAGTCCAGCACCTGGCGTTGTAAATAAACATTGATGGCAAAAATGATGACTACTAATATCAGTGTGACTTCTCCGAGAAAATATCCAAATCTTCGTATACCACGTTCAAACTCCGTCTCCTGAGGCTTAAGCTTAAGTCGCTGTGAAACCATACCAAATTCCGTATTTTTACTGGTAAGTATAATCAAAGCTCTGGCACTGCCACTTATAATATTGGTTCCCATCCATAAAGCGTTTGTTCGCTTTATAAATGGCGTATCGGCAGCCAACACCGAAACATCTTTTTCGACAGGAAAAGTTTCTCCTGTTAGCATGGCTTCATCAACAAAAAGGTCTTTTGATTCTATGAGCAGACAGTCACCCGGTACAATATCCCCGGCTTTCAGAATAACAATATCTCCAGGCACAATATCTTCAACAGGAATTTCCGTTTCTTTTTTATCCCGTAATACGGTAGGTTTAATTCGCACAATGAGAAGCAATTTTTCCATTGCATTGCCAGCACTGTATTCCTGCCAAAAACTAAGAAGTCCGCTTACAATGACAATAGTAAGAATGATTGATGCATCAACGATATTGTGTAAATAAAAGGATAATCCCGTTGCAAAAAGAAGAATAACAGTGATAGGGCTTTTAAATTGAGCTATGATCAGATACAGAATATTCGTTCTCTTCTGAGGTTTTATAGAATTTGCGCCATAAATTGCGAGCCTTTTTTTTGCTTCAGAAGTAGTCAAACCGCTATTATTTACCTGTAACTTTTCCTGTAATTCTTTGGCAGAAAGGCTCCAAAAGGGCTGTTCGTTTGGATTACCGGTCCCTTTTTGAGATATTGCTTTTTCTATTTTTCGATCCATATGTTACCTGCAAAAATTCTTATATCCAAGCCTTTGTCAAGTTATGCGGTTTATACATTATCAGCCTCAAATAATCTAAGTCTATTCTTAAGTACCGTTATTTCTTCCTGCATATCAACTACTCGATTCAACAAATGATTGATTGTTTCTATCCCTTCAAGGTTAATGTCCAAATCATAATACAAACGAACTATTTTTTCCAACTGACGTAACTGGTAAACAGGAATAAAGGCTGTTTCTTCAATCATCTCGATTTTTACCAACCCGGATTCTTGCAGCGCGCTGATAAAAGAGATTTCAATGTCATGGCTGACACAGAAATCATTTGCCGATATTAATTTTTGCTTGGACATCCGACTGCATTTTAAGATTGCATTTTTGATAGTTCGGTAAACAACTCTTTTTGCTTCTCCGTTAAATTCATAGGGATTTTAATCGAATAGGTTACATACAAATCGCCAAACTGCCCCTTACTCTTATAAACAGGAAAGCCTTTGCCTCTCAGCTTGACTTTACTCCCATTCTGTGTCTCAGGCATTATTTTTAGTTTCACTTTCCCGCTCAAGGTATCAATCGCGATTTCCCCACCGAGGACAGCCTTGTACAAATCCAGTTCGACAGTTGTATAAACATTGTCACCCAAGCGTTTAAATCGTGGGTGGGTGGCTATTAAAAAAGTGATGAATAAATCGCCATTAGGACCCCCATTAATTCCGGAACCTCCATGTCCGGTAATCTTAATTGTTTGACCGTTTTCTATTCCTGCAGGGATTGTAATCCTTATATTCTTTTGGTTTATACTCAGAGTTTGTGTGTGCGTTTCATAAGCATCAAGGAGATCGAGATGGATTTCCGCATTGTAATCCTCTCCCCTGTATTTCGTCTGTCTGCCTCTGCCAGCACTTCTTCCAAACATAGATTCAAAGAAATCAGAAAAATCGCCTCCATTTTGAGAATCGGAGAAATTGGCACCGCTTGCGTTTGATGATTGCTGCTGTTCCCGCTCTTGTTTCTGTTGTTCAAACGCTTCAGCATGCTGCCAATCCTTACCATATTCATCATATTTTTTTCGCTTTTCCGGATCGCTCAACACCTCATTGGCCTCATTAATCTGTTGAAATTTGGATATTGCCCCCTTATCATTCGGATTTAAATCTGGATGATACATTCTTGCCAATTTCCGGTAAGCGTTTCGGATATCCTTTGGCGCTGCGGTTTTTTCAATACCTAAAATCTTATAATAGTCAACAAAATCCATGATTTATTGCAAAAAAACTTAAAAATACTTTTCCTTTTTAATTTTGTTCAATGGCGCATTTCCAGTAAAAAAAATAGAATTTCTGTATTTTTACGGAGTTCAATACGCACGGTTCAGTTTGACAATATAGGATCATTCAGAAAGCAGATCGGTAAAGACATATACTACTTCAAAGCTGCAAGTAGCTGTATTGCAACCTCATGAGATGAGGCCGGATTCTGGCCCGTGATCAATAATCCATCTTTGACAACATACGATGCCCAATTTTCTTTTCTGGAGTAGATAGCCCCCTTTTTTTTCAATTCATCTTCCACCAAAAATGGCACCACATTGGTTAACTTGGAAGCTTCTTCTTCGGTATCTGTAAAACTGGTGACTTTCTTACCTTTTACAAGCGGATATCCATGTTCATCTTTCACATTCAATAGAACAGAAGGTGCATGACACACAGCAGCTACAGGTTTCTTACTTTTCCAAAAGTCTTCAATTAAACTGATAGAATCTGGGTTATTGGACAGATCCCACAATGGCCCATGACCACCTGGATAAAACACAGCATCAAAACCCTTTGCATGAACCTCGCTTAATTTATTTGTTTTGGCTAATAATTGCTGCAGTTCTGCGTCCTTATAAAAACGTACAGTCGCTTCGGTCTGAGTGGTAGGTTCTGTACTTTTCGGGTCAATGGGAGGTTGTCCTCCTTTTGGTGAAGCCAGCGTAATTTCAGCACCTGCATCTTTTAAGGCATAATAAGGTGCAGCAAACTCTTCTACCCAAAAACCTGTTTTTTCCCCTGTGTTTCCCAACTCACTGTGGGAAGTTAATACGATTAATATTTTCATTTTAACTTATAAAATTATTTTGTCAATGATTTATTATATTTTAAAAATGTCAGTAAATCAGCATTAAGCTGATCCTTATGTGTAAAGGCAAGACCATGAGAGCCGCCAGAATAAATTTTCAAAGTCGCATCCTTGATTATTTTAGAAGAAATCATGGCTGAATCTGCCATTGGCACGATTTGATCGTCATCTCCATGTATAATCAATGTAGGCACGGCAAACTTCTTTAGATCCTCTGTAAAATCTGTTTCAGAGAAGGCTTTGATACATTCAAGCTGATTATTAAGGCCACCTTGCATGGCCTGAAGCCAAAATGCGTCCTGCATTCCTTGCGTTACATGATGTCCTTTGCGGTTGGTACCGAAAAATGGAATTGTCAAATCCATGTAGTATTGTGAACGGTCGGTTGTAACTCCTTGTCGGATAGCATCAAAAGTCTCTATAGAAAGTCCATGCGGGTTGACTTCTGTTTTCAGCATAAGAGGAGGAACGGCACTTAGCAATACGACTTTTGAGATGCGCGAATTTCCGTAACGGCCAATATACCGGGTTATTTCTCCACCACCGGCAGAATGACCAACCAAGACTACACTTGTAAGGTTGAGCACTTCAAGCAGTTCCGCCAAATCGTCCGCATAGGTATCCATATCATTACCAGAATAAGGCTGGTCAGATCGACCATGACCTCTGCGATCATGAGCAATACAATGATAACCATGTGAAGCCAAAAAAGACATCTGTGATTCCCACGCATCTGCAGTAAGTGGCCATCCATGACTAAAAACGATAGGCTCACCTGATCCCCAGTCCTTGTAGTAGATATGCGTGTTGTCCTTTGTAATAATTTTACTCATAATGATAACTTTATAATTGCTTTACTCAGATAAGAATACCATCCATATTTACATCCTTTCCATGTACCAGTTCAATTGCTTTTCTAGCTTTTGGTAACTATAAATTGAGTTTATGGCTTTTTGCAGACGTAGAAAAGCCGTTTCACTTTTTACCACATAATCAAAAGCCTTGTGATGCATGCAACTGATAGCTACGTCAATTTTGTCCTGCGAAGAAAGCATTACAACCGGAAGATCCTTATTACAAGCTTTAATCTTGTCTAAGGTCTCTATACCGTTCATAGCATTTTTTTCCAGACCATCCAGGATGTAATCTAAAATAATAATGTCTGGATGGTGTAATAAATTTTCTATACAAAGTTCTCCTGTCGCAAAAGTTTCAATTTCAAAGTCAGCATGTTGAATAAATTCTATTTCCAACAGTTTTAAGAACAGCGCATCGTCATCAACCAAAAAAAGTTTAATTTTATGTTCGTTATTCATGAATTGGTATTTTTGATGACATTAAGTTCTTCTTTTAATTCTTTACAGGCTTGCCCACAAATGTTTTCAAGTTGTAAAACCATATCCGGTATTCCTTCTGCCTGTTTCTGTGTACTGGCATATTCCTGAATTTTTCTTGCCATATTTTCAAAGTCTTCGCTAATGCCCATTATTATGAAAGAAGGTATCATTTTATGTACAGCCGAATATAATGAATTCCAATCTTTATTATTCCAACCCTTTTTCATGGCACTAACCAAAGGTGGAGTTTGTTCCAGATAGAGTGCAATCATTTCCATCATCAACACCGGATTAGACTTTGTATGTCGGGATAAATAATCCATGTCCGTACATTTGACTTTCTCGCTTTGAACCTCTAATGATTCTTTATGTTCATCAATCAGTGTAGGCTTCTTTATAAGTCCAACAACTTTTCTGTACAATAATCGCTCATCAACTGGTTTAGCTATATAATCATTCATTCCGACAGCTTTGCATTTTTCCAGATCGGCTGTTGCCACATCAGCAGTCAATGCAATGATAGGAATATTTGAATTCATTATATTGCGAATGTAGTCTGTTGCTTCAAACCCACCCATTTCAGGCATCTGCAGATCCATTAATATAATATCGTACGCGGTTGTCTGAATTTTTTCAATGGCAATTTTCCCATTGTCGACAACATCACATTCAAAACCGAAATCATCCAGAATTGTCTTCATTAGTAATTGATTGAGTGCTATATCTTCGGCTACCAATACTTTTATATTTTTCATTTCCATATTTGGTACGACGACAGCCGGTTCTATTTGAACTTCCGCATCCGTTTTCTGAAAGCTTAAGATGAAGCTAAATGTAGAGCCTTCGTTCACTGCACTTTTGACATGGATTGTTCCTCCTTGCGATTCAACAAGTTGCTTTGAAATGGCAAGGCCCAATCCTGTTCCGCCATACAATCTGGACGTGCCACTGGTGGCTTGCTGAAAGTTCTCAAAGATTTTGCCTATTTTATTTTCACTTATGCCAATACCAGTGTCCGTAACGGCAAATTCCAGAATCACTTTTTCCTTATCCTGAGTCAGAAATCTCACACTTACTGTAATTTTGCCCTTAGAGGTAAATTTTACGGCATTGCTCAATAAATTTAAAATAATCTGATGCAGACGTACCGGATCGCCAACCAAAATCTCTGGTATATTCTCGTCATATTCCCTGACCAATACTAAGTTTTTTTCCTGAATTTTTATTTCAAACAATTGAATCATTGCTGATATGGACAAGGCCATTCTGAAAGGCGTTTGTTCAAAAATCATTTGTCCTGCATCCACTTTCGCCAAATCAAGTATATCGTTTATGAGCACAATCAAGGCATCACCACTCATTTTTATGGCAGTCAGATATTCTTTTTGTTTAGCGGTCAAATCCGTTTTTAACAGTACTTTTGTAAATCCGATAATCGCATTCATGGGCGTACGAATTTCATGACTCATGTTGGACAAAAATTGTTGTTTTGCTTTTACAGCACTTTTCGCTATTTTTGTAGCATCCTCAGCAATCTTTGTGGCATCCTCCGCTTTTCTTTTTGCCTTTTCCGCCACTTTTGTAGCCAGTTCTGCTGCCACTTTTGCCTCAGTCAATTCTGTAGCGATTTTTTTCTGATCTGTTACATCTCTGGCTACAACAACGACCCCCAATACCTTTCCAATATTGTCTTTATATACCGAACCATTAAACAAAACATCAGTCAGTTTACCGTTCCCATGACAAAGTGTTAGTGGAGAGTCCGTAACCGATCCATTGGCAAACACATCCAAATATACTTCACGAGCCTTTTGAGGCTCTGTAAAATAATCAAAGAAATCAGTACCGGTAAGCTGCTCACGAGTTAGGCCAGTAATGTTTACCATAGCCTCATTCATATCCATTAACTTTCCCTGAGTATTGATTGTGACCAATGGATCCAGACTGGCTTCGATCAAACTTCTTGCATATTGGGATTTCTGCTTGTCAATTACTTCCATTATCTTTCAGTTGTTTATAATGAGAAGGTGTGAGCCCTGTAACTTTTTTAAATTGATTGGATAAATGGGCTACACTGCTATAATTCATTTGCCAGGCAATTTCAGTCAGGTTAAGCTCATCGTAGACAATTAGTTCCTTGATACGATCAACCTTTTGAGAAATAAAGTATTGCCCAATTGTTATTCCCTGTACCTTCGAAAATAAATTTGCCATAAACGTATAATCTTGATTCAACTTTTCACTTAGGAAATCAGGCAAGCTAATTTTTGTCATTACACCGCCATCATGAATCATTTCAAAAATAGCACTCTTTATTCCCGAAATGAGCACACCCCTCTTATCATCCATCAATTCGAGTCCTGATTTGAGCAATCCGATTTTAAACTGTTCACGCTGTTCGGCTGTAATATCTTCCATAATTTCGATCTCTCCCAAATCTACAACAATAAAATGCAGTCCAAGCTTCCTAAGTTCTTCCTTCACCGTCATTTTACAACGAGTGCTTACCATATATTTTATATATAGTTTCAATGACTTTTAATTAGATTCTACTATAGAATTTCGTATTTCATCAAAAAATGGAGTCCGTTTTTCTTCAACGCATTTTACAGCATACAGATAAAGTGCCGCAGACCAAGTTTGCCAGTTTTGTCCCATTGGCTTGCCATCCTGTGCTTTGATCCATTCGTTAAAACCAAAAAGCAAATGTTCATCGGTGGAGCATTTCATGACTTCAGTCAGGGCAATAAGCCTTTCTTCAGCTAAACTGTATCTCTTAGCCGCAACCAGTGCCGCAATATAAAAACCGCAAATAAACGGCCAGATACCTCCATTATGATAATCACCCGGATTATTGTATTTTGCATACCGTAGATGCCAGTCAGGATCTCCCGGTTTTACAAACGGAAAGAAATTAGGTGGTAAATCTACAGACAGATCACCTCTTTTACGCATAGCGCAACACTCAGCTTCAATCCATGAAATCATTTCATCCGCTCTTGACGGAGAGGCGATTCCCGAAAGAATAGCCAAACTGTTGCCAAGTAAATCAAAGCGTTCACTACTAAGTATTTTATAGGACCAAAAAGCAAAGTATGGTTTGTGCGAAACGACAAGACCTTCATGGACATGACTATGTCGTGCTTTTCCCGTAATAGTAAAGCGCCTCATCTCTTCGCATACATTTTTTGCTTTTTCATTCAAGCCAAAAAACCGCAGATAGGTATAAACTAATGTATTCACATACAATCCATATCCAAGTACCCATTGCTCATCACGCCAATCACTGGTAGGTTGTTGGGCAACAAGGTCTCTGTCAGAAGGACTTTGATAGTCCATCCAGGTCAAAGCCTTTTGAGCAGCATCTTCAAGAAAATCGTGTTTACCCGTTATTTTCCTAAAAATGCTGAGACCTATTAAAAATAGTGGGGTTGTATCACTTGCACCACGATCTTCTTTATCGTGAACTAAAGAAGGAATATGACCATGTTCCGTTTGATTTTTTGCAAGCGTTTCCAAAACCAAATGCATACTGTCAAGCAATATTTTATTTTCAGAAACAGCGATTCCCAAAATGGAGAACATCAGATCTCTTGTATAGGGTTCAGGATATCCCACTCCAGCCGTACGCGGAAGTCCATGGTAAGGTCCATGGACATTATGAAGCAACACCTCCAGCGCCGCTTTTTTTGCATCCTCAATTTCTTGCCGGAAAACAGGTTTAATCATCATTTTTTTCTTTAGTATATACCTAATTTATCATTTATTAATTGAACAAATTTTTTTGCTACTATGCGGTAGTCAAATTTTTCCACCACACGTTTCCGACCAGCCCTGCCCATTTTTTCACGTAAAGATGGATTCGTCATCAACTCCATCAAATACTTGGCAATATCATTGACATTCGCACGGTAATCCACAATTCGTGGTTGACTAAACACCACTTTATGCTGTGCCTCAAAGCCAGACTCGGCACCAAGAATAACTTCGTTAACAACAATTTTTTCGGCAACTTCTGCCAACAATGCGGTTTTACCATCTACAAGTGTATCAAGCATACCCATTGCCTTAATACTAATGACCGGTTTCTCGCAGGCACCTGCTTCAACCTGTGGCATACCAAAACCTTCAAGCCGCGATGGTGCCGCATAAATATCACACGCACTCATCAGGTAAGGCATGAAATTACGTGAAATCGTATTTGTTTCATACGTCACATTCTTATCAATGCCCAAATTCGTTGCCATTTCAAGATCCAGAAGATTCTGAAGTTTGGTTCGAGGTTGCGGCCAGACTTTACAGACGTATTTCCAATCTGGAGCCTTGCTGTCAATAATGGCAAGGGCCTGCATTACTTCCTGTGCTCCTTTTGAGGCTGCATCTCCACCAATAGTCAATATCATGAGTTGATCGGGTGAAATGCCCAATGCCTCCCTTACAGCCTGTATTTTTTTATCATTTTTGTCATAAGGTCTGAATGTATCGGTATCGCAGCCAACAGGAAGAACCTCTATTATGTTCGGGTTAATACCATCCCGAACATACATTTCTTTTACCCAGTTGGATGTTACCAAAATAAGAGGCAATGCATTCAACACCTCCTGGTAGTTTGCAATATAGCCGTCAGAGACAAGCCATGGAACGGGCTTAACCCCATATCGTTGAGGGTGTAGCACCAATTGCGGGGTGTGACCCCAATAACCTACGCCGACCACAACATCCGGTTCAAACCAACGATAATACCATTCTTTTTCCTGTGCCGATTCAAAATGGACGGCATGAGCATCCACGCCCATTTCAACCAATCCCTTATAGAGAAGATCCCCCTGCGTCGCAAGTCCACCGGGAGAAGGTGGATAATCGTACAAAACCAATACTTTCATAATTTTCCTCCTTTTGTCAGCCAAAACAGAGCGTCAGCCGATTTCTTAAATCGCCAGAATGCTTCTCTTTTTGGAGTTGTTTTTGCCTCCCAGCTGTTTTTGTTATAACCATAATCTTTTGTAATAATATCGTATTTCTTCTGCCAAATTTCTTCTGGCAGTAACTTATAGAGATTTGCAGCCCGAATTGCTCGGGGTAGATAGCGCTTTTCGCCATCTTCATAAGCAAAGGTCCAAAGCTCTTTGGCTGAAATTTTTTCAGATTGCCATAACATGATTACAGCCCGGCTAATTTCTTCATGCCTGAGATGCTCCGTATATTCCCCGGTTAGATTATGTGAAATAATCAAATCAAAATGAGTCTGAGGAAGTAGCTGCAATATGGTTTGTTCCACTTCTTTATCCTTCAATGGATTCTGTTCCGGACCATCATCAAGATCACCCATCACGCCATCAGCTCCTAAGATCTTTAATACTTTATAAAATTTGGGAGCACGGTCTTTATCGCTTGCCCTGCAAAGACATAAAATAAACCATTTAAATTCAGGATGACTTAATACAATACCACCAGTCCATAAAATTTCATCATCGGGGTGAGCTACAATAATTGCAATTGATCTTGTTTTTGGATCAATAATTTCCATTTTGTTCAGATTATGTTTTGTAATCACAAACAAAGATGCGGCTCTTATTAGTGAGAAGTATTACACACTTTAGGGAATATGTTACATTATTCACATGTTTTTTTTGCGAACAGAGTCTCGATTGTATTTGGTAAATTGAGCTATAGATCTTCTATATTGCTCAGCCGCTTTTGTTTCAGTTTTTTGTAGTAGGAAGGAGTAAGACCAGTAATTTTCTTGAACTGGTTGGATAAATGAGCAACACTGCTGTAATTGAGTTTGTAGGAAATCTCTGTAAGGTTTAGTTCATCATACAACAGTAATTCTTTGACTCTTTCAATTTTATGGATAATAATGAATTGTTGAATTGTTATACCCTTTATTTCTGAAAAAAGATTAGACAAATAGGTATAATCATAACCTAACTTTTCACTAATTAAATCTGAATAATTTTCTTTGGGAACATCGTCTGAATAATGAATTATCTCAACGATCAAATTAACAATTCTTTCTATTAGAATAGCCTTTTTATTGTCCATCAGTTCTAAGCCTGACTTGAGTAAATTTATCCTCAGCATATCATGTTGCTCTGGTGTGATAAAATCATTCGGAATTTCGACAACACCTAGATCAACCACAATATAGTGCAACCCTAGTTTTTTGAGTTCTTCCTTCACCAACATTTTACAACGCAGGCTCACCATATATTTTATATAAAGTTTCATGCCAACAATATAAGGATATTTAGATCAAAAAACCTGACATAATAGATTTTTAAAAGTAATAAAAAAACAGACAATATAAAAATGTAACTTATGTAACTTTTTATAATAATTGTGCAATAGATCATCGCCCTCATTCGCGTACCTTTATAAAAACAATTATAAAATGAATATAGCATTTATTAGTACATACCCTCCACGGGAATGCGGTATCGGGACGTTTACCAACAACCTCTACAAATCCATGTTGGTCAACGAGGAAAGCAAGAAAAAAGAGCTTGAAGGTTTTGTCGTTGCTTTAAACGACGACGACATGACCTATGAATATCCTGAGGAAGTAAAGTTAATCATTCGACAGGAACATCAGGAGGATTATTCACAGGCCGTGAAGTTTATCAATCATAGTGGTGCAGATTTGTGTATTTTTGAACACGAATTCGGTATTTTGGGAGGTCAAAGTGGTGTCTATATTCTTCCTTTACTACATAGATTGGAAATTCCGCTAATTGTAACACTACATACCATTCTTCAGAATCCTTCCTACAACGAAAAAGCCATTTTAAAGGAAATATGCAAAATGGCAAACAAGATTGTTGTTATGAGCCATAAAGCCATTCAGTTTTTAACAAGTATCTATGACGTGCCAAATGAAAAAATTGCCCTGATTGAGCACGGCGTACCTGACATTCATTACAATCCCATAAAAGTAAAAAAAGAATTCAAACTCGAAAACAAAAATGTGCTGTTAACGTTCGGATTTATCGGTCGTAATAAAGGTATTGAAACCGTCATCCGCGCTCTACCTAAAGTTATCGAAACTATTCCAAATATAGTCTATATCGTTTTGGGAAAAACGCATCCAAATGTATTGCGTTATTCCGGCGAAGAATACCGCATTTTTTTAATGCGTCTGGTCAAAATTCTTTTACTCGAAAAAAACGTCATATTCCTGAATGAATTTTTAAGTGAGCAAGATTTATTCAAATACTTATACGCAACCGATATTTATATAACGCCATACCTGGATGAAGCTCAAATCACAAGTGGAACCCTCTCTTATGCTGTCGGTGTTGGTTCAGCTGTTATATCAACCCCTTATTGGCATTCAGCCGAATTACTTGCAGATGGAAGAGGTAAACTTTTTCCATTTAATGACTCAAACAAATTATCATCCATAATCATTGAACTTCTGAATAATCCAACAGAACTTAGCAAGATAAAGAAACGTGCCAGTGACTATGGCAAAGAAGTTACCTGGCCCAAAATTGGAGAACGATATTTATCACTGGCTTCCGACGTATTAAAAAACACACCCAATGTTGTTGCAAAAAAAGACACAGAACTAGATCTGCTCATTTTACCTCCATTCTCATTGACCCACATCAATCGAATGACAGATGATACAGGCATCATACAGCATGCCAAATTTGGTATTCCAAACCTAAAGGAAGGTTATTGCTTGGACGATAATGCCAGAGCTTTGCTCATGGTATTGATGGCTTACAAACAAATTAAGAATGTACGTGCCCTTGAACTATCACCTATTTATTTGAGTTACATTCATTATATGCAAAATGCGGACGGTACCTTTCGCAATTTTCTAAGTTTCAGCAGAAACTTTCTCGATGAAGTAGGTTCCGAAGATTCATTTGGCCGAACAATCTGGGCACTAGGTTATTTGCTTGGCAACGCACCTAATGATGCATACTACCAAACAGGCAAACTTATATTTTTCGATGCAGCTCCAAATTTCGAAAAAATTAAATCCATCAGAGGTATTGCATATACAATAATCGGTATAAGTTATTACCTCAAAAGCAACCCTTCCGACGATAAAATGACCGAGAGGCTAAGAAATCTCACCAAGGTATTAATTGGTCATTATGAAAATAACAGGACCGGTGATTGGAAATGGTTTGAGCCATTGCTTGCGTATGATAACGGAATCATGCCTTTATCGCTTTTACATGCAGCAGAAATATTAAACGATAATAAAATCACTCAAATTGCCATCGAATCTATGGACTTTTTAACACAACTGACCATGAAAGATGATTATCTCTCAATCATTGGCAATGAAAAATGGTACAAAAAAGATGGTGAAAGATCCATGTTTGCCCAGCAACCAATTGATGCAATGGCTATGATTCTAATGTTCCACCAGGCTTTTCATCTGACAAATAACAAAGAATATCTTCATAAATTATACACTTGTTTCCTATGGTTCCTTGGGGAAAACGACCTAAGAATGGGTTTGTATGATTTCGAAACGCAAGGATGCTGTGATGGATTTGAAAAATACGGGGTAAACAGAAATCAGGGTGCAGAAAGTACACTGTCCTATTTAATCTCTCATTTAACAGTACTGCAGGCTTATGAAGAATTCCATAAATTGGATTAAGCTTTAAATATAGATAACCAATTTTTAATCAAAACATTATTCTAAGATATTAGTAACGTTTTTATCAGCAATATACAATTCACAGGATGCAAAATTGTAACAAATGGATAAAGCCGTTTCTATACTAAAAATAACTTTAAAAGTAATCTTGTGGTTCGTAATAAGCTGTGTATTATTACTCTTCCTTATTGTTGCGCTTATCCAAATTCCGGCGGTTCAATTAAAGATTGCCAATTATGTCACTTCTTCTATTAGCAACAAAACACATACAAAGGTCGAATTAAAAAAAATAAACATCATTTTCCCCAAATCAGTTGTTATTGAAGGTCTTTATCTGGAAGATCTTCAAAAAGACACCTTATTATATGCGGGACGGGCAAAAGTGGATATAGTCTTTAAAGACCTGTTCAATAACAGAATACATGTAAATTCATTTATTTTGGAAGAGGCTATTCTCAATATAAATCGTTCAGAAAAAGATTCGCTTTTCAACTATAACTTTCTATTGACTGCCTTTCGTGATACAACAAAGCAGAAAACGCCTTCATCCCCATTGACATTTAGCATCGATAACGTTATTATAAAAAATGTCAAGCTGCATTTTGATGATGAATATGCAGGGATGAATATTGGTGCAAATCTGAAGCAGTTCAAGATAAAAGGTGCATTGATCAATTTAAAAAAGCAGTTGGTTTCCGTGAAACATATTGATTTGACAGATAATAACACATTCACCTACAGCATCACACATAAACCGGAAATCAAGAACACATTTGATGCATCCCATCAATATTATAAACAGGTTACCCTGAAGGCAGGCAATTTACTTTATTCTCCAGATCTGACAGAAATATACATAGAAGAATTTTCAGCTGTTGATCAACGCAATTTTTCAATTACAAAGTTTGAGACAGATTTCAGGATGGATCCACATTCCATAACTGCCAAAAACATTAAAGTCAAAACCAGCCATTCTTCCATAGAAGCCGATTTGATGCTAAAATACACCTCATTGAAATCACTGATGAATTCCATGTCATTCGTTATTGTGCATGCAAACATTAGAAACATGAGCATAAACAATTCTGATATTCTGTATTTTAGGCCTCTTCTTGCCAAACAATATTATTTCAGGAATGATCAGACTATTACAACCGCATCCGTAGTAATAGATGGACCTATAAATAATATGACAGGGAAAAAGTTAGTCATTCACACAGGAGTCAATACCAGTTTAAAAACCGATTTCAGTATTACAGGATTACCTGATTTTCAAACTGCATCTTTCAATTTTCCCAATTTAATGATAAGTTCCGGCCGTAAAGATATCGCAATGTTTGCTGGAACTTACATTCCTAAGAATGTGGAGCTTCCTGAAAACATCAGCATGCAAATTGCTTTTAACGGAGCAATGAAGTCCTTTAAAATGACAGCAGGCATGAGTAGCAGTTTTGGATCAGCAAATCTTTTTGCAACAATTGATAAAAAAGAAAATTTCATTAGCAAAGCAAGCTTCACCAATTTTGATCTTGGCAGGTTGCTAAAAAATAAGCTTATGTATGGTCCAGCTACTTTAAAAGCAGAAGCGAGCGGACATGGTATGGATATGAAAACGATCCAGACAAAAATCAAGATAGAAGTATCACATATCTATTTGAATCAATATACCTATCATAACCTGAAGGTAGATGGTAAGATCACCTCCCGGAAATTTGAAGGAAAAATCAATCTGAATGACTCAAATGCAGTGTTTGAATTTGACGGAATAGTCAATATGAATCCCAATCAGGAACAATATCAGTTCCGTTTAAACCTGCAAGGGATCAATCTTCAAAAACTCCATTTTGCAAAAGATGATACAAGAATTGGTTTACTTGCCACCGCAAATCTAAAAGGTGGGACCGTTCCTAAAATTAACGGAAAGGCGGACATCACAAACATCTATATTACGCATAACGGAAAAACGTACAAACTCGATTCCTTTATGATAAATGCCATAAACGGACCTAAAAAAAATGAATTAACTATCAACAGTGCACTTGCTGATTTAAAATATACAGGGGACATCTTTCCGTCTGACCTCCCGGCAAGGCTTATGCTATTTATTAATCATTATTTTTCGTTTTCAAGTCAAATACCGAAAAATAGGACACCCAAATCCGGGCATTTTGATATAGATATACAACTGCACAATCCTCCCATTCTTTCAGAAGTATTTCTTCCTCAATTGAAAGAATTCGATCCAGGAATCATTCACGGAAGTTTTGATAGTCAAAATAATGAATTAAAACTGGATGCAACCATGCATAAAATAGTTTATGGCACTACAGAATTGAACAACTTTGTCCTGGCAGTAAATTCGGACGTGAATGCCTTAAACTACAAAATTTCCAGCAGCTCTGTTTCTAACATACAAATCAATTTTGACAACATATTGGTGGAAGGTAAGCTTGCAGATCAACGTATACTTGCCAACGTTTCTTCCATTGATAAGGCGCAAAATAAAAAGCTTTTGGTTCACTCTCAGATTGTAATGGATAAAGCCAACTACAAGATTACACTCGATCCAAAAAAATTCTACCTGATGGATAGTCGTTGGGATCTCGCAGCGGATAATTATATTGAAGTCGGAAAACCCGGATTTATAATCCATCATTTTGACATCAGTAAGGCTGGAAGTCAAAGTCAAGTCAATATTTCCTCGGTGCACAATCAGTTCAAGGACGATATAAGTCTTGTCCTCAAAAATTTCAAAATAGATGACGTTTCCAGAATCATTCAGAAAGATACCAATCTCGTAAAAGGAAACGTTGATGGAAATGTGTTGCTTAAGAGCATAAACAATACATATGGTATCATCGCTGATGCTCAAATAAGCAACCTGTTTCTTCGTGAAGTTCCCATTGGAAATTTATCGGTGAAGGCAAAGAACCCTACAGTTGGAAGATTTGATATAGATGTTAAATTATCCGGCGCGGATAACAATCTTACTGCAAATGGTAATTTCGTTCCAAACGGTGGCGAACACTCCATCCATATCAAAACCGCTATTCAATCGCTTTCAATGAACACGGTCAAAGCGTTTTCATTTGGCCAAATTGCAGAAACGTCTGGAAGTCTTACCGGCGATTTTTTAATTGAAGGTAGTATAACCGCTCCAGAAGTGACCGGTGAAATAATTTTCAACAATGCTTTTATCAAACCAGCCATACTAAATAACCAGTTTGAATTAAAACATGAAACGGTTCAATTAAGAAAAGATGGAATCTATTTTAATTCTTTTACCATTTTAGATTCTAAACAGCATACCGCTAAAATAGATGGTGCTATTCAGATGAAAACTTTTAAGGACTTCCTTTTTGCCTTACAGGTAAATACACAGGACTTTTTGTTATTCAACACAACAGCGAAGGACAATAAAGAATATTACGGCAAGATGATTCTTGACAGTAAAATAGACATCCAAGGGCCAATGTCGCTTCCGGTTGTCAATGCCAGAATAAAAATAAAAAAAGAATCATCCTTTACCTTTGCCGTCCCTGAAGAGAAGCTTACCACGGATAAAGGAGAAGAAGTCGTGGAATTTGAAGATTCATTAAAACAGAACTCAATTCTTTACAAAGCATCAAAAAAAGAAACGCAAAAATTAGCTTTGACAGGTGTTG